>Ga0307515_10000245_pt1 | contig 134552 bp, 124 predicted proteins | sample 17_EM_MG_FD_194513 | JGI IMG/M metagenome (GOLD analysis project Ga0307515, IMG submission 194513) | Populus trichocarpa ectomycorrhiza microbial communities from riparian zone in the Pacific Northwest, United States - 17_EM | ecosystem: Host-associated > Plants > Roots > Unclassified...
CCCTCCCTGAGTATTATGAATTGAAAGACAACTAGTAGGAGCTTCTATTTGTGAATTCTTGGGGCAGTGACAAATTCTGGGGTGCTGAGTTGCATATAAATAGCAGTAATTTGGAGATTGTGAGAGTACCATCCTCCAGCCCAGTGGCAACCACCTTCCCACTTCCCATCCACCTGGAAAAATGACCTTACGTGACGTGTAACTCATAGAGAAGCTGTTTCTGGGATGGTAATCCATAGCATATTTGATGCGTTGGACTATGAGGTCCGATGGACCTGTGTGTTGACTAGATTACAATGATACACATGCGATTATGTGGGCTCGAAACTATACATTATGCTGCTTTCAACACAACTGCCAAATGCGCTTCATTGCACACTTCCAAGTAAGCACTCAGGATGCTCTCAAGTACACTCCCGACCATGCACTCAAGTAAACTTCCAATTACACTCGATGACTCACTCCCAGCCTCATTGACTATTTGCTCCCACGTAAGCTCTCAAAACGCTGCCAAGTACAGTCTGAGTACGAGGCACCCAAGTACACCGCCAAGTATGTTCTCATGTTCACTCCCGGGCATGCTCTTGAGGATGCTCCTAATTGCACTCAATGATACACTCCCAGCCTCCTTGACTATATGCTCCCAAGTCAGCTCTCAAGACGCTCTCAAGCACACCTCCAAGCATGCTCCCAAGTAACCTCTCCAGAGGCAAGACACTCCCAATCTTACTAGACTATATGCACCCATGTATGCTGCCGAGTGCTCGATCCAGAGCCTTGCTGAGTGGCAGGGACCAGTCACCGGGAAAGAAGAGCTGGGAGGTGCATTGCAGGAGGCAAGAGGCGGGAGTATCGTTAGCAATGGGTCCGGGGAACCCGCCAGCAGTCTGGGTTCAGACCGGTGACACGGTTCAGTTCAGTTCCGAATCCACCCAAAGACCTGACCAGCTCCATATTGGTGGGCCAACCCCAGACCCGTACCCGTCAACCCACGGGTTTTGCTGGGATTGGCTAGACCCGTCCGTTCCAATCGCTTGTTCCGGTTTTCAGGTTTTTCTATTTATCGTCGCATTCAGATATCCTATTGCTAATCGCAAAATATTGAGATTGGTATATTGCTGTCCTTTTCTGATGTATTGGCCGCCTTTATAATCAAAAACAAGTGAGACACACCCCCTGCCCCATCCTGAAAATGAGAGTCAACAGCGAGTCAATGATTTTTGGTCTTGCATCTTAGGTATTCTGAGTGGGAATTGGGTGCAGACATTCATAAATGAGGTATAGGCTGCATTTATAAGCAAAAGAGAAAGTGAGACACTACCCGCCCTTTTCTGAAAATGTGTGTCAACGTTGCGTCAATAATGTTTGGCTTTGCATCATGGTTACTATGCATGGCGATTGGTCGCAGACATTTCTAAATGACGTACAGACTGCCTTTATAGGCAAAATAGAAAGCGGTACGCTCCCTGCCCGATTCTGAAACTGAGCGTCAACAGAGCGTCAACCACGTGTGTTCTGGTAAGTGAGGTAATTGATCAGAGACTTGGCCATTTTAATGCATCCTGAAAGTATTGGCCGCCATTATAGGCCAAAAAGAATGCGACAAGCACCCTGCCCGATCATAAAAATGAACGTTCACAGAACATCAACGATTCTTGGCTTGCATCATGGTCAATCAAAGCGTGATGCGGCTGGTAATGGCTAGATACAAGGTTGTGACCGGTTATATTGGTTAAAACGATCAAGATCACTTAGTCTCAGCATTGAAAATGAAGTACATTGTGCATGTCCGGGAGGCTGTCGCGCAAACATCGCTTGCGTATCTGCCAATAAAGGCTGCCAATTTCCGGTATATAGATGTTTGCGATCATTCTCCAATTAGATTACCCAAGATGCAAGACCAGAAATAGTTGTCGCTCCATTGATGCTCAATGACAAGATGGGGCAGGGAGCGTGTAGCTCTCACTTTGCCTATAAAGGCAGCCAATACTGTGATTATATATAACAACAACTAATTAACGTGTCACTTACCAGACTTACACGACCAATAATCGTTAACGCTCCGTTGACGATCATTTTGCCACGGGCGTATCCGCAATATGGAACCATTCGCTTTGGTATAGTATATCAATAATGGGCTTGTGGCAGCCTTTCTGTATTGTTGATGTACATTCTCCTTTATCACTACATTGTTCTTTAATGATGCATATAAATATACCCTGTAAAATGTACTTTAAAGTGTCCGCTAAGTGTGGATAATGATGATACTCAACCATCTCGTTCCCTTCACTCAACTCTCTTCTTCGCTGTCATGTTCACTCAAAATGCTGCTGTCGTCTACAACATAGCAGTCAGCTGCATTACCACACAGCTGATAGTGTACTAAGCTGTGAATGGACCTTCATCAGTCAGCAAATCTGGAATGAAATTAGTATTGCACATGCGGTCCTTGGCATATGGATCAAGATTGAAAAATCGAGCGCAGGGATGCGGACTATGTATATACACATATCCAGGTGGCACACATTATGTTTTGGAGCTGTGAGATCTCTCACTGTAATCAGGTGGCAAAGGTGGCATTCCGGGCCTAGGTGGCGCCGGTCGCGGTGGAGGTGCACCCGTGCAACTGCGCCGCCAGCATGTCTGTGGATTCTCTGCCGTGCCATTTGGGCAAGGAAGGCAGCTGTCTGTTAGATTGTCATGAACTATTGCCAGGTGTCATTCTATCGCAGCCTTCACCCTGTTATGCCTGGGTACCACAACACTCCGCTTCTTGTCTTATCGGACTTCGGCACAAGGTTTCTCGATTAGTTGTTGTGTTTCCCCTAATGCGGCGCACGATAACCCTTCTTTGGCCATTTTGGCCATATTCAAGGCAAGACGCATGTTGGACTGTTCACGCTGTACCCGATCCCTTTCTCTTACCATAGTAGCTGACATGCTGAAAACCTACAAGAAATTGGTTGCTGCTTCTGAAGTGTGATTCGGCTATTACTTCCACCACTTATGACTCCGTCGGCTCTTCTAAGGCCTTTTGAGCCAGATTCGTCCATTCCCGGGGACAATAATTACGATATTTGTCTGTGAAAATCAGAGAACTTACAACCTTGTGATGTTCAATTTACGTACTGTGCGGATAGATGCCTTGGTCGACCATGGAGGTTTCCTGTTACTGGCAGCAATAAATTTGTCACGTAGCTCTGTACGTACCCCAGCTGTGTGTCATCTTTCTAGTGGCCCGACGGCTACATTGAGATGCATTGACTCACATCCGATTGCATGCTGTTTCATATTCATGCTGCTTCCTGGTTTACCTACCGTTTTTGAATGGGAGTCCTGGGTCATATTATCGGTGGCTGCAATTGGAGCGTCGCGGTGGACTGACTGGTGGCTGCTTCGCTGCAGTCTCTCACCAGGTGGCGCATTGGTTGAAGCGCCTGTCGTTCGGCTTGATTTGGCTCCAATCCCAACTGGTTGAACTGTTTCTGGAGCCATGACTTGCTGTTGTGGAAAGGTGCGGAAGATGATCATGAAAAGAAGTGGGAAGTCCCGAAGATTATATAGTTAGCTACAAGTCATAATGGAATGAGTAACAGCCAACTTCCATCTTCAATTCAAGCTGAATCCTGCTGCGTATACCTGCAATGCGTATAGCTGCAGGGGATTCCAACAGTCCCACGGTTTGCAGTAAGTCAGTCCGATGTTGTGTGTTTGTTTACAGGGATACATCCTGATCAATGACAGCTGATATCTCATGTCTGATAGATATAAAAAGGACAGTAATCGACGGAAATGATGTCTGGTGATATTTGTCTCAAGATATCTCCAGGATCGTACATCAATCCCATGCTAACCATCAAGACATAATGTACGATTAGCATGACTATTCCCCATGAAGTGACAGTCAAAATGCTGATTTTGCTTTGTTCAAATTGATCAAACCTACCAACCTTGATATAAAAGATGCAGCCTGCCTCCATGTGGTCCATATCTTGCAACATCGAACATCTCTCTGAACAAGGTGAATACAAGATACAATGGTCAATGCTCGGAAAAGGAACCTTTCGCCACTTCCGGCAGGCGAGTATGGCAAATCAATGAAGCAATCCACACCACAACATCATCAAGCGAAAAATGGCAAGAGTGGTCTGGAAGCAGGCAGGGTCCGAGCATTGAGAGTATTGGGCAGCATATGATCTAAAAAACAGCATTCAGCGGAGAAAAGTTGGGAAACCCACTTTACCAGCAAAGCACTGAAAGAGAAATCGATCAAGGATTATCTGGATAGATAGACTGCTGTGGCAAGAATGCGAGTTCAAGAAGCAGAGTCAGTGATTATGCAAGAGCAGGAACATATGAGAAATGTTCAAAAGGCACGATCGACAACCACAAAGCCTGAACCAACATTTGAGCTGATGCTGAATGCTATCGTAGACAGTCTGAGTGATGTCGCAAGTCCCGAAGATGAGGAGGATGGCGAAGACTTGGATGATGATGAAGAAGATACAATACTTGGCAAGCTTAGCGAAGATGACGAACCCGGCTGGGTGATGGGTACAATCTCCAAAATGGTACAGCACCCCATGGAGAGCTTTCGACAGAACCAGATGAGGCTTGACGAACTGACGCAACCGGGATGGGGGGACACGGCCAACTACTTCCGCAAGCGAGACATGAAGTACAGGATAACTGAATTGAAGGTTCTGGCAGTTGTAAAGCACCAAACAGACACAACTGCAGCCACACCATCACCGACAACATTTGGAGAGCTTATGCAGGCTCTTGATATCGTCCCTGGACAATTATGACTGGTGCAAGTGATGTCGCAACTGAGAAGTAGTCAAATGTGGCTGGGTTCGGGGAACCCTTAGGTAGACTATCACATAGTATATCCCATGCCCGACGCGGTGCCCGATGCATCACAGATGCTGATTGCGACGCCAGATCATCCCGTAAGTGTTTTCCCTCCGTGTGGCGTCCCGAGCTAATTACCGTATAGAAATGGGATTCGCACGGAGACATGGTGACGGCTCCAGCGCCACCTGAGGAGTAGATAATAAAATTGGTATTTTTGACGACATAACTCAAGTTAAAGCAGATTGTGTACCTACTTTGTTACATGTCAGCTTTTTCTGGATTGTAATGACCAAATTGTGAGACAGGATTTTTCGTCAGTGTGTGTGCAAGGGTCGTACAGGCCATGTGGATGTTGTAGACTCCAAATCATGGTGATTGACGCACAACGAACTGTATATGGTGTTGCCTGTTACGGTTAAATGCTAAAGCAAAACCTTAATTTGAGACCAAATTTACTGACACAGTTTAAATCAGTGATGTCAAACGGCTCATACAAGGAGGGTTGAAAGCACATCCGAAACTTTGATCAATGACAGCCATCAGGTGGTATTAATCCATACAGCCAACCGCATAACTCTCCGCTCAGACCTCGTGCACATGGTCCAGAAATTGAATATTGCTTATGGGATATCATGGAAATTGAGGAGAATGAGCTGGATAAGGAATGGTGAGGACGTCAGGCTGTAAATATCTAAAACTATTGCATGGATTTCTATGCCGTAAATTGCCGGCCGAAAGTGCTGAAATGCTACGGACCTACGTCATTCATCATTTAAAAGACGTTTATAGAGGTGGCTCAGGAACTGAGATGTCTTGAAGATCTTGGAATGAAATGATATTACATAGAACTGGTATACTGGCTGCCAATAAAGACTCTTTGCCTTTTTTGTACAATTGTTGAGCACCCAATGACTGATAGTATGACTCTGAGGTGAGCTCAAAGGTGAGCATCAATGGAGCATCAATGATTTATAGTCTTACCCATTCAGCAATCACACAGCTGCATAGTTGCATCCATCCAAACGAGATGTATTGGCAATCTTAATAGGTAAAATGGCAAGCGACATGCTCCTCGCCCCTTGATAGAATTGGGCATCAACGGAGCACCAACAATTTCTGGTCTTGCATCCTGGATAATCACTGGGCTTTGGAACGGCATTTGGCCATAATTATAATATTGGCGGCCATTATGGGCAAAAATGCTAGAGACGATATTGTTACTACCTGCTACAAATGAACATCAACGGAGTGTCAACTGAGCATCAACAATTCTTGGTCTTGCATCTTGGGTAATCTCAGGGTAGTGGAACGATGATAACCCATAATCATTGTATCGACCGCCTTTATGGGCCCAAATTCTAAGAAAGATATCGCTTGTACCTCCAAGAAATGAAGTGACCACGGAGCATCAATGATTGTTGGCTTTGCATCATGGGAAATCCGGAGGGTTTCGCTGCATCATCAACTGATAATCGAACTATCGCCCGCCTTCCAAGTCAAAATTGGTCATGACAACATCGCTACTATGTCCGAAACATGAGCGTCAAAGGAGCATCAACGACATTTGGCCTTGCATCATGGAAAATGGAAGCCCTGTGCAGCGACATTAAGTTATAATCGAACAATCGGCCCCCTTTCTAGGCGAAAATGGTTGTGATAACATCGCTATTGTGCCCTAAAGATGAGCGCTAACGTAGCGTCAACAATTTTAGGCCTCGCATCTTGGAAAATGCAAGGGTTGAGCGGCGACATTGAACCATAATTGAACTATCAGCCACCATTCTAAGCAAGAATGCTTTCGACAATGTCGTCATTAGGCCCTAACAATGAGCATCAATCGAGCTTCAACCATTTTAGGCCTTGCATCTTGGACAATCAAGGGGCTATTCGAATACGTTGATCGACAATCAAACTTGCGGCGGCCCTTCTAGTCAAAAATGCTTACGACAAGATCATTACCATGTCCCAAAATCAGTGTCAACAGAGCGTCAACGGAGCGTCAACGATGTTTGATCGTGCATTTGGGATATTCCAATGGCAATGGAACGCAGATAAGCCATTATGAACCAATCAACAGCCTTTAATGGCAAAAATGCTAGTGACGATATCGCATCTGCGTCCTACAATTGAGTACCCACAGACCGTCAACAGCTTTTGTGCAGGCTCAGAATGGTACACCGCAATGAACTGTGTTGTGATGTTCCTAAGTCGAGTTCTACGCAGTCAGTCTTTGCAATCTGTTCTTGTATACAACTTCACAAATATGCATGCAATGTCTTAGAGATCTGATTGTTTTAGTTCTAGCTATAGAGGCAATATTCAAGTACCCGCAATCTGCATTACTATATCGCGACTTTCAGGAGTCTGTCAAATCCGATTACCCAGCTTCGTAATTCGTGCCGCCCTGTCAGATTCAAAATCTTTGAACTGCCCATTGCTCGAGGTTTTGATCTCTTCCAAAAATGAATGTGTCTTTATTGGTGATTTGAGCCACCATACTTACCAAATCATCTTAAATGCTTGGTTGGTTTCAATGAATGTTGGCTTGAAGCGGCCCATTGCTTGGAAGAATTCTAGACATGCGCCTCCTTGGCGATTGTATTTACAATGCGGAATCGAGGAGATGGGAAGCCCTGGCATCATATGTATCGTTTGTCATCAGGTTCTTCCCCATTTAGTAGAACGTGGGACCAGCTCCACTGTGATTCGAGGTGCTCCCAGACATGTTGCCGGCGCTCCCTGGTTTGTCGCCAGCACTCCAGGTGCTCCCAGGCTTGTCGTCGGTGCTTCCAGTTGCTCTGATGGCCGGCAGGAATGCCCTCCCAGGGTCTGGTACGCTCCTGAAATCGACGCATCTAAGATTACACTCCACATCATCTCGGCCACTCCTGGAGGTTTCCAGTGACTAAAATACATGTTGCTGATGCAATGCTACGCGACCCATTGCCTAGGCGATGGAAAGTGTGTAATTCTCTGTCGGAGGGTACGAGGTTCCGTCAGAGCCATCAGAGCCGTCCAGAACACCCATGTATTTCTGACAGAAACTTGAGTTTTTGCTGATGACTTGCCTACTACTTATATTACTTTTCAATACCCACTGGCTGAATAACCATCTCGAGATTGACTATCTGCAAATTGAACACAATCGGATTAATAGTCTACAGATAATCAACATTACGATAAATATCCGCCACAGTAGTCTCCTCCATGTCAACCACCATCCAAATGATTAACTTCTTGTCAGTCACTTTCAAGTCAACCGGCTTCAAATTGGTCACGTTGAAATTATCCACCTCCAGACCAACCACTGGTAGCTCAATCACATTCAGATTAACCACCTTCAGGTTTGCCAACTCCAGATTGTCCACCTCCAAATCAACTACCTTCAAATCAACCTCCACTAGCTCTGCAGAAGTATAAGGGTAAATTCAATATTCATTACATTTTCACAATTGTCAGTTAGCTGGGTAATAGACCCTGTACTTTCATTATATATCCCATCTATTCGATCTTTTCCATTTTGCCCAATTGCATATCCAGCTTCAAGTTCACTTGATTACTGCCACCAAGTATAATTCCAAGTTTACTTTATTACCACCTCCAGTACATCTCTAAGTCCACATAATTACTACCTTCAATACTCATTTTGGAATCCAGTAGAGCTTTGCATGGAAGTTTTCTGTTAGGGGTTCTCCTTTAGCAGTGGTAATGATACATGGATGGATTGCAGCAGATACATGTGACAATCCGGAGCGTGACTCATATGCAAAACACCTATCTGTTTTGCAACATCATGTGTGTCAGCCAAGTGAACCTTAGTGGGATTACACTTGGGCTGCGTGTCGATCAATCAGTGAAAACTATGCTTGCACTGGCAGATTCAACTATGATGACACAATTATGTCGCCATTACCGGGAAGTGAAAACCCTTCAGCAGTGTGCATAATTATTGTCCACACCTACTAAAAACTTGAGAGCAGGACAACACATAGTTAAGTTGTGATTATGCAGAATCACGTGTGCAACAGAAAATAATGCAATATGTGGGTAAGAATGATCTGCGACCTCACGCACTATGCGGTGGGAACACCTCACAGCACTCTTTGATCTATGGAAGGTCGAGACCTAAGCATGCAGTGTCTGAGGAATCAATGACATTGACTGAAGATTAGAGGCCAGAAGCAAACCTGCTCATTGATTTGAGTCAGTATGCATTGCAACATCATACTTGCTGATAGTACGAGGTTGAAGTGTCATCATCTACGTTGGCAGAGTGTTGGTTGGTTGCCAATTATATCTCTGATGCAATGCCGAATAGCGATACTAAAGGTGAGGCATTTATTACTGAAGAACTATTAAAACATATTGCGATTAGCACTGATAAGACTAAGAGTCGACAGATGTTCCAACTACGGAAAGAATGGGAAGGAAGATGTCCAAGTTGACGTTATGAGCTGTCATATTGTGCATTTGATATCATGATCATGAAGATGGCCTTACAGAGGGACATAATGTCTCAAAACCACTCATGCATGAACACGAGAACAAAACGGAACTTGTGGCATCATCAAAGAGATACTTAAGTTGTTCTCAGCGATAAGCTACCAAACCAACATACTGTCATCACATGAATCCAAGGCAAGCTTGACCTGAGGATCCATCTATAAAGAGCTCACATTGTTCTGGTAATGACAAGAACCAAGCTCTAGCAGTGATCCACAGTCAGACATTACCAGCCAAGAACACTTTAAAATATTATTAAGATTTCTATCTATAAACATATTGAAAATTACATCGGTATTTCACCTATGTGAATATTCGCTATATGCGTTCGAACAAATTGACACACTCTCAGTTTGCTCGTCAGCAGGTCGTCGAAACTTTCAGCGATCTCATCTACTACAGCAATGAGCGGGGTTCAACCAACATATCACAAATTCTTTTATACTCAGCGATTATCGATGATATCAGGTGCGATGTACACTGGTACAACTCTACAGGGTTTTTACCCTTCGAAGAATTCTCTGAAGAGCCAGCTTGGATGGTTGAGGTAGAGTGGAAAGCTCTGATATTGAATACGAGGTTGAGTGTTGGAAACGATGAGGATTTCAGGAAAGCAGTTTAGATAGGCAATAGTATTTAGTCAAATATATGTTGTATTAGTTATTGGGACTCAAATACCCCAGTAGGATTTTCAATAGTTCAGCCTCCAAGTATATCCTCTAACTCTCTCGATCATGGTCCTCCAAGTTCAACTTCAATCTTACTTTATTATCAGTTGTAAGTGCAGCTTCAAATTAGCTTTTACAGTACTGTTAAGTACATTTTCCAATTCACTCAATTACCATTTCAAGATATAGATCCAATTGCACTCAAGTACTGTCTGCAGTCTAACCTACACAGATGAATATATATATAGACATAAATAGAAGATATATACTACATATATGATATAATTAATCTTTTGTAATTGTAAAACACAAATATCAAAATAAGATGAACTTAACAGACAAAATATTTATACACCTCTTCAGACTTTTGTCAGGAATCTACAGAACTGAGTATAGAATACTCACTAAACCAGTGCAGAATATCTCAACTGCTCTGACATTTGACTATCCTATAGGCTCAACTTCATAGCATTCAGAATACTCCTTCACTATTCCCCGTGATTTCTAACATCCCAGAAAATATTCTCATAGTATTTATGCTTACTTAACATATTATCCTAAGGGCCAGAGAGCACCAAAACATTACTGCAAACACAGAAGGTTTTCATATAGCTTCTCAACTATTTTACCTATTGCTGATATTTATAGTCTCATAGGTCCATATACATATCTATATACATCAACTTTCCAGGACTATAGACTATATCTCACAGATGTCAATAAGAAGCTTGCTCTGAGTAGTATATATACATGTGTCCAAGTAGCACATCCTATAGTCTATTTGCACTGTCACCAATAAATGGAAATTGATCAAAGTTTGAAGTAAGTTAATTGGTACTATTTGGTTATTGTTCTTTTCTACCAGATACAACATAATGTATATTTCTTTGGGTAGGGTTGAGACTAAATCACATGACTATGAATGACTAACACCAAACAATTTTCAGGCTGGGCTCGAGATAAGCCGACGCTAGCTATCAGAAGTCGCATTAGGGTTAGGGTTTTCCGTTTTCCGGTAACTTGAAAATCCGTCGAGTACTTAAATGGTCATGAGTCTCGGCAGGCAGGTGGTTTAATGAAGGGGTTTGGACCTAGCAAGCTGGCTCTTGAGGTGAGCTGTTGGTTGTTGGCTGCTGGATTATAACGAATTCCATTGCGAACTTGCTCTGTCAGTATGTTTTTGGTCCTCATGTATCTCTCATCGGACTATATCTATAGTGATCCTTGATTGGCCCAGGACTATCGGGCCAGGTTTGTCGGATGTTGCCATCTCCTCCCCGTTTTCTGGTCCAGGGGCATAAAATCGGAAACCCATGCGTCGCTCATACAGAGGGTGCGGTCTACAGGACAGGTCGATAGGACATAAAGATGGAAGATGTGAGGGTGCTAGCTAGTCCAAGCTCCCATACATATCTCTTGTTTCACACTTATTCCTCAAGTTATGATTCGTTTCGACAACCTAATTTTCGTTCCAGATCGATCTTTATTCCTATCTTTAGGCCCGTGCAACGCTGGTTTGCGGAGCTACCAACTTAACATCCAGGCTGTTGAATACAACAAATTTGTATTCAACTGACATTCTAAGCTACGAGCAAACCCCCTCCCCATTCCTCAACCGACAGACATCATCCATCGCAACCACTCAGGGCGTGTCTGTCCCCGCGGTGTTCATTTACAAGCCACACGATCTTTTGCTTGTCACTACATGGACGCCTCCCCGTCACAGTATGACCGTGCGTCCTCATCTACGTCGCCGCCGGGAATCGCGGAATTGGAACTACCAGGCACTCTATCCAACAATTCTATCGTGTGTCTATCTCCGATCCCAAAAACACCATGTCATTCGCACTCTCTGACCGACCGTCCCAGGGACGAGATCTCACGGCCTTTGGTCGAACAGTCACGGCTACCGCGGGACAGTTCATCGGGCCATTCGGGGACGCTGGAAATCCAGGTCATTACACGAGCACCATGGGCGACATCTCGAAACAGCTCGCAAAGCGACCGTCGATCCAGAAACGAATGCTGTCTCTCAACCATCGCTCTCCAACTGAACTAGTTAGGTCGAAGCTGTCAACAGCTGAGATTCAGCATCGAGCACTGACCCACGTTCCGGATGAGATGCTCACGAATATTCCGGTGACAGAGCATGCCTATTCCCTATTCCAGGGCTTCCAGGCAACCATTCCAGAAGAATCGTTCGATAGTGAACGAGGGCGCACAAAGCACCGACGGCGGTCTTCAGGCAAGCATAAGGCGCTTGAAGGGCTAAATGGATCAACACCTGATGGACCCCCTTCTCTATCTCAGATGGGACGTGAAAAAGCAGCTCTCATGAGACAACTAGAAATGTTAGCAATCAGGAAGAATATGTCGTCAGCGGAAATTCGGGAGATAGATCAGAAGGTTGCGAATCTAAATCAGATGCGAAACATCGTCTTTGACAGGTTAGCACAACTGGAACAAGAGGAAACAGAAATTGAGCACGAAAGTATGCGGATCCGCCTGGAATGTCTATTCGCAGTATTGACCAAATGTTCGCAGTTGTCGCAGTGGAGAACAAAATCGAGGAATTGGAGGATGAACTTGAAATCGCAGGGATAGGCGAAACAGGAGCTCATCATCCTACAGACCCCTCCTCTGCTGATGACACGCCTGCCGAAGAAGGCATCTCTTTTATGTCGGAATCCATCTATGGCAAAATCCCTGGCAAGCACCCCCGAAAACGAAAGTCAAATAGAAGAATATCCAAGCCTATGCTTCACGAGCATCTTGAACCAGGTCATAACCTCATGGAAATGCAAACACATAGCGATACTATAACTTGCTTAGACTTTGATGTACCTTTTGGGACGATGGTCACTGCCGCACTTGACGACACAGTGCGGGTGTGGGATTTAAACGGTAGAAGATGTTTGGGTATGCTTGAAGGTCACCACGCCTCAGTACGCTGTCTCCAGGTCGAAGATAGCATAGTTGCTACTGGTTCTGCGGATGCGTCCATTCGATTGTGGGATCTTTCAAGGGCAGAGAGCTACTGCTACGCGCCACCAAGTGGTGTTGACAACGACGATACACCACACAATACTCCTTCCATGTCCGATTGCCACATTTTAACTCTAGGATCCCACATTGATGAAGTTACTGCATTATTTTTCCAGGGTGATATGCTGGTCTCCGGTAGTGCGGATAAGACTCTGAGGCAGTGGGACTTGGAGAAAGGTAGATGTGTACAGACACTTGATGTGCTTTGGGCTGCTGCTCAGAATAGCATGGATGAAGGCAAATGGAGAACACCGGGCGGCAGAGTGGGAGGTGGAGATTCTGGCGACTTTGTGGGTGCATTACAGTGCTTTGATGCCGCCTTGGCTTGTGGAACTGCAGATGGAATGGTCAGGCTGTGGGATTGTAAGTACATACCGCTGCATCTACCGATAAAGATTTTAATAGAGAGTGTGTAGTGCGGAGTGGACAGGTACATCGGTCCCTAGTTGGTCACACAGGACCCGTCACAGCGCTACAGTTCGACGATGTACATCTTGTTACGGGGTCTCTAGATCGTAGTATTCGAGTGAGTTGACTGTCTGAGCCCCTACTGTCTGCGATGCTGACGAACCAGATCTGGGATCTCCGAACCGGTACCATATTTGACGCCTTTGGATATGAAAATCCTGTTACCAGTATGCAGTTTGATACTCGACGGATCACATCTGCAGTTGGCGAGAATGTTGTCAAGGTATACGATAAGACGGACGGCCGGCATTGGGATTGTGGAGCGGGGCTGAAGTCCGATACCACAGTCTCGACATCAGTTGTTGATAGGGTTAGGGTTAAAGATGGCTACCTGGTCGAAGGAAGGAGAGATGGAATGGTTGGTGTTTGGGCATGCTAAGCCACGGTTTCTGACAAATAGGCTGGTGGGAGCGTTGGATGTTGAGGAAATGACCAATGTAATCACCGGAATGAGATTCGACATATTGGTAATGACGTTATAAAATTCTGTATCAACCGTGTTGTACGCCATTCAGGGGCGTTGGGTTACTTTATTCTGACATTTGAATGGGTTGGGTAAGCACCGCATGAAAAAGGTGTTTTTGACGATGGTACCAAATCGATTGTCATTGTATAACCCTGTTACAGTGAAATCGTACCCAAATGGTAAGCTCGTGTACCAGCCCCCGCCCGATCAACGGAAGGCTGGACGATTTACGTCCCCGAATAGGTGATCAGTTTTGACGGTACAACTCCGAGAGTTGAACACCCGAACTAAACACCGAAAATCAAAAAAGAAGTTTTCGGTCACAGCCTATGTAGATGATAACTACTCTAGTAGTCTGCCTGCACTTGACCGAAATCGTGTGTGTGTGGTAGAGGTACTCAGGCATATCTCCCGATGTCATCAGAGTTCGGCCTACCACCCAGTAATGAATGCATCGGCCTACTACCCTGTAACGCATCGGCCATAAGCTCGTGTACCAGCCCTCGCCCAATCCAGTGGATCGGGGGGGGGGCTGGACGATTTACGTCCCCGAATTGGTGATCAGTTTTACAGTGCAACTCCGAGGGTTGAACACCCGAACTCAACACTTAAAATCTATAAATAAGTTTTTGGTCATTGCCTATGTACATACTAACTGCTCTGGTAGTATGTTTGCACTTGATTGAAATTGTTTGTGTATTGTGGAGGTATTCTTGCATATCCTCCAATGTCATACAGGATAGACCCAAGTTTCGTCTACCTCTGAGTAAAGTATTAGCCAGCACTGAGGGTACTTTCACCACACATAAACAATTTCAGCCAAGCACAGGCAGACTACCAAAGTGGGTATTATCTAAATAGGCTGTGATATAAGACCATTTTTGATTTTCAGTGTTCTGAAGCTCATTGCCTTTCCAAACCTTGATGTAATAGTGACAATTAAGTCATTCAGCCCTTATCTGGGGTGAGAATGCATTCAGGCACTGAGGAAGAAACTGACATGCAACCTTACCTTGATCATGAATGAGAGCACCTTTTGCCCTTTTATACAAAACCTGTGATTGTATGTAATTATATACTCGCTGAATTGGCCAGTCAGTATAATGGCCACATGTAATTTGGGCCATGTACTGGCACTTCTGTATACTTGGCTCACCATGAGCCTTAGATCTCTAGTGGTAATCTTATCTTTATACTACTCTGGCTTATTGACATCCACATTTGCAATTATATCTACTTATATATCTTTATACAAGGCTATACAAGAATGTGTACCTTTACACTAATACAGTATTTTTAGTACATGAATACATTTCCCTCATGGAATTTTGTGAGTCAACTATATTTCCAATGTACCCCATCATATGAGTAAATAATAGATATTACTGTCTTCAAACCAAGTCATCAAAGCATAATTATCACAGAGTATGGAGCTTCAAACATTTCACCATTCAACTAAGCTACATAATAGCATGCACATTGAGCTTCAAGACAGAATGACATAGCGAATGCATCAACAGCAGAGACAATAATTGTGAAGAGTACGGGACAGTACAATTTAACTCAGCCAGCTGGAAAATATTAATACATTCAATCTGATTGAGTTGGGATACTATGTCTATGAGTCAATTGAGCTGGATAACCAGGCCAACGACCAACAATGACAGTGACCATAACCCTGAATACTGCCATATCACAAATCAATGGCAGATTCTGAAATGATATACAACTCAACACAGCTACAACAATATTCCTTCTACTTGATTGGAATGTATCTGTTTCAGATCACATATACATAGTGTTAGCAATGGGTCCGGGTAACCCACAAGCTTTCCAGGTTTGGACCGCAAGAACAAGTCGGTTCGGATCCAGACCTGTCAAAAAACCCGACCTGCTGACTCAAGGCGGTCCAAACCAGGACCCGTACCTGTCAAGCTGCGGGGTTCGCCAGCTTTGGCAAAACCCGTCCATTCCAATCTCCTGTTCTGTGTTTTGTGTTTCACATTTATGTTCTCATCCAGGTATGCTACAGGTAATCGTAAAATATTGACATTGGTATGTCACGGTTGATTTTCGATGTATTGGCCATCTGAATGATCAATTCGAATAGACACACGCACCCTACCACATCCTCAAAATGAGAGTCAATGGAGTGTCAACAATTCTTGGTCATGTATCTTGGGTAATCTGGGGGGTGACAGGTTGCAAATAGTTATAAATGAAGTATTGGCTGCCATTATATGCAAAAGAGAAAGTGAAATGCTCCCTGCCCCATCAGGAAAATGAATGTCAACGGAGTGTGAACGATTGTTGGCCTTCCATCTTTGTCAATCACAGTGCGATGTGGCCGTTATTGTCTGTATACATGGTTTTGACTGTTCTGGTACACGAAAAGGCTCACGAATACTTAGTCGTAGCTCTCTGAATGAAATGAGTTGTTACTGTCCCGGAGGATGTGGCGGAAATATCCCGTACGTATCTGCCTATAAAGGCTGCCATCTCCTTGTTTATGGATGCTTGTGATTAAGCGCCACTCATATTACTGAAGATGCAAGACCAAAAATTATTCATGCTACATTGATGCTCATTTTGGAGATGGGGCAGGGAGCGTTTCACCTTCTCCTTTGCCTATAAAGGCAGCTAATACTTCGGTTATGACTATTAGCACCCTGTCGCCCCCCGGATTACCCAAGATACATGACCAAGAATTTTTGACACTCGATTGATGCTCATTTTGCCACCGGTGTGTTCACAATACACAATCATTTGATCTGGCGTAGTCCATCATTCACATTGTTTTAGCAACCTTTCTAGCGTTTTCATTTACTTTCTTCTTGATCACTGCATTGTTCATTAATAATACATCTAAATATATCCTTTAAAATATACTTTGCAGTATCCGCAAATTCAGGATAATAATAATCTCCAAAATCCTGTGCGATTCGATCAATGCTTGTCATCACTGCCAGGTTCGCTCAATAGGTTGCTCTGGTCGTCAAAATGAATGCTAGCAGCATTACCACACAGCTCATAGTGTACTAACCTGTGGATGTTCCTTCGTCAGTCAGTATATCTGGATCAACATCTGTATCGTGTTGGCTATCCTGGGCAGTTGCATTGAGAGTCAAAAATTCAGCACAGGGAAGAGAAGTATGTGAATACGCATATGCAGCCAGCAGATATACAATTTGGGAATGTTGAGCTCCGGAAGTGTTACTGGTTGGGGCGGATCGTGTTCTGGGCAGAGGGGGCATCGGCTCTGGAGTCGGCTGTCTGCGTTGGTTGGGCGGAGGTGCACGTGCACTGCGCCTCCAGCGTGTCAGCGGATTCTGTACAGTGCCATTTTGGCAAGGAAGGCATCCAGCTGTGTGGTTTTGATGAAGCATAGCCAGGTGTCTTTCTATCGCAGCGTTCAGCTTTTTATGCCCAGGAAACTCAACACGCGGCTTCTTCTCTTCTCAGACCTCAGCGCGACGTTTCTTCGATCAGATAGTGTGTTTCCTCTATTGCGGCTTGCATAAACTCTCCTCTTGCCATTTTGGCCATATTCAAGGCCAGGCAGATGTCAGACTGTTCCAGCTGTACCTGACCTCCTTGCTTTGCCATAGTAGCAGGCATGTTGAAAACCTACCAGAAATTAGTTGCTGCTTTGAACAATGAGATTCGGCTATTACCTCAACCATATACGCTTGCATAGCCTCCTCTCAGGTGATTAAAGCCTGTTTCATCCACTCATGGGGATGCTTATCAGGAAATTTGTCCGTGAAAATCCCAGCGCTGAGAACATTAAGATGTTTGATTTCGCTGACTGTGCGGACAAATTCGTTGGTCGAACATGGAGGTTTCCCATTACAGGCGGCAATATATCGGTCAAGTAGCTCTCTACTTACACCCTCAGTCTGTTATGCAGTTATTTGACGGCCGTTTACAACGATATGGATATACTTACATCCTAATGCACGCTGCTTCTTATTTGTGCTGCTTCCAGTCTTACAGACGAATATCAAATGCGCATCCTGGGGTATATTTTTGGTAACTGCAGTGGCAGCGACAGGGTGGACTAACTGGTGTCTGCATTCATGCTGTGCGCTGATGAGCGACCCATTTGATCACCCGCCAGCCAATCGGCTTGATTTCGATCCACTCTCACCTGGCTGAGGTGGTTGTGTATTCAGGATTTGCTGGTGTGGAATAGGAGAGGAAGATGATGACGAAAAGAAGTGGGAAGTCCTGAGGAATATATAGTGAGCATGATGTCAGAACGGAACGAGTGGCAGCCAACATGTTCCCTATACACAATATGAATTCTGCTGCGTATAGCTGCACATTGCAGGGGTTACCCACCACCCCGAGATGTGCAATAAGTCGGTCCAATGTTGTTTGTGTGTTACCAGGGATACAATACAGTGTACGACAGCTGAAATCACATGATTGTCAGATATAAATAGGACATTGTTTGAGGGAAAAGACGTCTGCTGATGTTTGTCTCAAATGATCCCTGGGATAATACATGAAACTGACGCTAACACTCAAGTCATGTTGTCTGGTTAGCCTAACTATTCCTCCTTTATTGACAGTCAAAAGGCAGATTTTGCTTTGTTCAAGTTGAGTGAATGTACCAACCTTGACATGAAAGACGCAGCTGGCCTCCCTATTGTCCGTATCTTGCAACATCCGATATCTTGCCCAACAACAAACCCAATGCAAAGTACAATGGCCAATGCTCCGAAGAAGAACTTTTCGCCACTTCCGGTGCGCAAATACGGAAACTCGACAAGTGGTTCACCCAACGACATTGTCATGTGAATGATGGCCAAAGCAGCTTGGAGGCAGAAGGAGTCCAAGCATATGGGGCATTGTGCAGCATGCGATCCACAAAGAAGCTTGGGGCCGAGAAATTATGACACACACTTCTTTTGCAATGAAGAGAACGAGACATGGATTGACGATTCTGTTGAGAGAGGAACCGCTGGGGCAAGAATGCGAGTTGAAGACGCAGAGGAAGCAGTTCAGCAAAAGCAGGAAGATATGAAGTATGTTGAGAACGTGGGATTGACGAACAGAGAGCCAGAAAAGACTTTTCAGGAGGTGATGGTGGCAATTGGTAAAAGTCTGAGTGATCTTGCAAGTTCCGACGATGGGGAGGATGGGGAAGATGAGGATGATCAAATGACAGAGCAGGGCAAGCTGAGCAAAGATGACGAAACGGGCTGGGCGATGGGCACAATCACCAAAACTGTACAGCAGCACATGGAGAGGCTTCGGCAGAAGCAAATGAAGCTTGACATATTGACATAACCAGGATTGGAGGATGCAGCCGACTACTTCCGGGAAAGAGGTAGGAAGTACGGCACATCCAAAATGAAGGTTCTGGCAGTCCTTCAACCGCAACGGATGATGTTGCAGCCGCACCTCCACTACCAACATTTGGAGAGCTCATGCAGTGTGATGACATTGTCCACGGAATATCGCAAATGCTGCAAGGGACTTCTCGACCTGGAAGTAGTCATATTCGGCTGTGTTTGGTGAAGCTGCAGTCACACAGTAATATACCCTTCCCTGCGCCCGCCGCTGAGCCTGATTTATCACCCTTGCTGAAATCGAAGCATGTTGAACCTGTACGCTATTACCTCTGCAAAGAGCCTCCCCATCTAATCACCTTAGACATATCGGATTCAGATGAAGACATGGTGACAGCCACTTCATCGGTGGAGGAATAAATAAGCAAACTGTACTTTTTGACGTCATATCTGGGAGAAAGGTAATTTGTTAACTAATTTTGCTACATGTCAGCATTTTCTTGATTTCAGTGACAAAATTGTGAGACATGATAACTTGTGTGTGCATGTGCCAGGGTTGAACGCAGCATCCGAAAGTTTTAGTATCCAAATCTGGTGGTAAGACCGATAACATGTACGACTTCTATCTGCCAGTCACTGTTTAGTGACAAAGGAAAAGATATATTAGTTACAAAATATACTAACAAAATCTAAGTGAGTGATGTCATAGGTGTCACAGAAAGAGCAGTCAGTGCTCGTTACGAATATGTCTGAATGATGACCTTCAGGCTGCGTTCAACCAGACATCCAGCTGCATCACTCTCCACACAGACTGTGTGCGCATGGTTGAGATCTTTGAAATTGCTTATTGTACATCATGGAAATCGAGGAGAAGGAGCTCGATGAGGAAAGGTGAGGAAGTCGAGCGATATTGAACAATAACTAGTGAGATAATCTAGATACCATCATTTGACGGCCAAATGTGCAGGAATGTGATAGGGCCACGTCATCTCTCACTCAGATAGTGTGGACAGCGGTTGTTCAGAAATTGAGACGTAACAAAGCTCCATGATGCAAATGATAATACTTACAAACCCGATATTGGAAGTCAATAATGTGGATACGATTCGTTGCATACAATTATTGAGTGTCAGAAGGCTGTTTCACTGTGATGAATGTGAGCATCAACAGAGCATCAACAATTTTTAGTCTTACACAATTGGCAATACATGGGCTGCATTGTCACATCCTTCCAAAGTGAATGCGTAGGTCGGCATTGGAGCCGAAAAGGCAAATGACATGCACATTGCCACATCCTAAAAAGGAGCATCGATGGAGCGTCAACGATTTGTGGCATTGCATCATGGACAATCCAGAGGGCTGTGCGGCGACATTGACTCATAATTCAACTGTCGGCCGCCTTGCAACGCAACAATGGTGGCGACAACATCGCTACTATGTCCTAAAAATGAGTGTCAACAGAGCGTCAATGACTTTTGGCCATGCATCTTGGAAAATCAAGGTGCTATGCAACCAAGTTTATCCATAATGGAACTATCGGCCGCCTTTCTAGACAAAATTGCTTCCGATGACATCTCCACTATTGCCTAAGAATCAGCGTTGACGGAGCGTCAACAATTATAGGCCTTGCACGTTGGAAAATCAAGGGGCTTTTCATCCACATTTATCCATAATAGAACAATTGGCCGCCTTTCTAGGCAAAAATACTTCTGATGACATAGTCACAATGGCGTAGAAATGATCGTCAATGGAGTGTCAACAATTTTAGGCCTTGCATCTTGGACAATCAAGGGGGTTTTCAATCACATTGATTCATACTCGAACTATCAGCTGCCTGTCTAGGCAAACACGCTTACAACAACACCATAACTATGTCCTACCATGAGTGTCAACGGAGCGTCAACATAGCGTCAATGACTTTTGATCTTACATCTGGGAAAATCTGACAGAAATGGAATGCAGTTAACCAACAATCAACTGATCGGCAGCCTGAATTGGCACAAATGCTAGTGACAATATCTCGTCCGCCTCCTACAGGTCAGTGCACACGCAGTGTCAGCAATGTTTGTGGAGGCTTAGTACGCTACACAGCACCGAACTATATTGTGCTGTTCCCAAATTGAGTTTTATGCGGTTAGTCTTTTCACCATGTCCTTGTACACAACTTCACAAATATGTATGCAATGTCTCACAGATCTGATATTTTTGCTTGTAGCTCTAGAGTCAATATTTGAGAACCTGGAGTCCGCTTGACTATAACGTTAGTTTTGGCAGTCTCTCGAGTTGGATTACCCAGCTTTCTAAATCCTACCGTCATGTCACATTCACAATCTTTGAACACCTCAGTGCAAGAGGTTATGATATCTTCCAAAAATGAATGTGTCTTTATTCGTGATTCGAGCGACCTTACTTCACAAATCATCTTCGATGCTTGGTGGGCTTCAATGAATGTAGGCTTGAATTGTCCTATTGCTTGGAAGGATTCTAGACAAGCGGCATAATGGCGATTTTATTTGCACTGTGGAATTGAGGAGACCGGCTGCCCTGGAATCGTATGTATTGTTTGTCATCAAGTTCTTCGCCATCCATCAGATCATGGGACCAGCTCAATGGGGAAACACTTGCTGGGAAAAGCTCACATTGCAAAGTTGAACGAATTAACAGAGACCGAGGTTACTGAATTGACTAGTGTGATGGTTGATGAAACAGCTTTGGCCATTCTGAAGAGGCAAGGAAGTAGAGGAATTACAATAGTAAGTTTGCTGAGGAAATTCATATTTGGCATCCAGGTTAAACCATATTGACCGAAATGACTAACAAAACAGTCCAAACTGGCAGCTAATGACCGTGAAACTGCCGAAATTCACGAACACACTTGGAATCAGTACCTCATGTTAGAATGTGTTTCAGCTCATATTGCATGGAACGGTATGTCAAATCTTGTGCTACGACATTCATACACAGCATTATAAAGTGACCTAGTGCTGCCGTCCGCTACGACCATTACCAACATTTGCTGGAGGGAATATGCACTGACCGTGGATGAAAATACGTAGTAATTGCCGTCACGGAATACAGTTGGTTTAGCTATGGACGGATGTACATCAATGACCAAACTACCCTTAATGTTGGTCATTGCTTACTATATGAATCAAAATTGAGCATTGGGTGAAGTTCAACTTGCTTTCGATGAGGTTGATCGCCTATTCTTTTCCTGTTTTGAAAGCTAATTATGGATGATAGGTCAAGGGCCAACATACCGGAGCAAGGATAGCATTACATTTAAAGGTGGTGCTTGATTGTTCTGAGCTTACCAACGGCCGTGTGCATGAAATTACGACTAATAGTACTTCCTCGAATTACTTGATGACACACAAGCTGCAATCAACACTTGAGGCCTCCGAAATGGAGCGGCCTTAACTGAGGAACCACATACCTTGCATGGCGCATGTCATACAGCTGGCTTGGGGTGCATTCATGAGCAGTCTCAATGTGAAAGGCCACACCAATTCTTGGGAAGCCCACGAGCGTGATCAACAATTTGATGAGAATGAAAGCATTGACATTGGGCATACTCAATGACATCGAAAAGAGGGCAATGCTAGAATCAATAAGATGTCGGCCATGAGACCAGGTTTAGCAATGATAATCGACAAAGTATGTAATTCAAGATATTTTGAAAGTCCCGAAACTGACCTTCATATAGTGGAGAATGCTTGCTGTATTGATTACGCTGACACCTGGTTGTCAAAACGAGTACATTGACAGTCAAAAAGGCAAAGTCCGCATCTCAGTACTACCCATTATGGTTGTGATTAGAGGTGGGAACTCGACACTGGAGTTGCTCGAGCGCGTCTCCTGATTACGAGAATTCCCACGCAAGTCGCTCCAAAATCCAAAATGCAGTGATTACCGGCCACCCTCCACAATACAGAATGAATGGACCATTGTGAGGTACGTCAGGGAAGTATTGAAGCCATTCCGATATTGGACCCTGTGGATGCCAAAGAGGCATACAGTCACATTGCATTACGTTATCACAGTCTACAATGACATGTTCGATCAAATGGATGGCGTTATCTGGGATTTGGCTAAGAAGAAGACTCAATGGAAGTTAGACTTGTTCTTCGCCGTGAAGTTAGCTCCACAAAACTTGTCCAAATATTACTCTGAAGTGACTCCAACAATGGGTATGCTCCTCATTTCAGCACATATCCTCGATTCTTTCCGGAAGTTGCGATCGTTTCGAAAGTGGGACAAGGGAATGGATATTTATCCCGAGGACGAGACATTCTATACTACCCAATACCAAGAGGCATTTCTGATGTATGTGGAGAATGAATACTGTGCCAAACTTTGAGGTGTGCCAGTCAATAAAGTCGAAAGCATTCCGAGCAGCAATCTTGTCCACAACATACCGGCTTCAGGATCCTGTCAATCATCCTTTGATCGATATGATTTGTCTAGCGATGATGAGGAATATTTAACGCCTATCAATGTGGCTGAAACGACACCTGGACAAAGGGATCGCGCAGCATGCTAATTGACCGCAGCTAGGATCTATTTCAATTCGCCGCCTGACACACCAAAGACCTGCGGGCAAATTAATCCAAATCTGAATGATTACCACTCTGACCCAATGGAGATTGGCAGTACATTTTGGATACCAGACATAACCGACTGGTGGCGCCAACAAGTGGAGATACACTCAAAGTACGCGGATCTCTCCAATATGGCACACGACATATTTTCCATCATACCACATGGCCTCGGAGTCGAGGGCAGTTATTCCCTGGGGCGAGATGTTATTGGCAGGAGGCAGTCAAAACCCACAGGCAGGACCCTTCGCGCAAAAGTCGTTGTGAGGCAGTTTGCATGAGCCAATAACGGGTTTATGGAAGGCGATGACCCAGTATTGGATACGACAAATACAGAAAACAACTTGGAAATGAAGAAAGAGGCAGAGAAAAGGAAGTTGCACAGCATGGCCAAGGTCCACAACTTGTTGGAGATGTGGCAGTACAGCCAAAACCTACGTGCTACACAGAAGGAATCTCGTCCTCACAACAGGCAGATGACAGATATCGGATACATTTCGGACACCGAAGAGATTGTCAATGCATCATCGTCACTCTTTCAACACGATTGTTCGGCTGCATTTGAATTGTCAGAAAGATCACGTTTGCCACCAGCATTGTCTGCAAAGGACCTCCCTGCAGGACAAACTCAAATATTAAATGTCCACCGAATCAGAACAATCAAGCATCATCCAGCAGACAGTGATGATGAATGCGAATCTGAAAGTATTTCGGACAGCAAAAATCGGCTTAACTGGAATAGCAACTTGGGTCATCCAAACAACAGCAAAGACGATTGCGCTGTAGAGGTTGAATCTGATATAGTGCAAAACAATGGCATCGAGGATCCGTAATGCCCAGAGCAGCAGGATGTCAGTGCTGCGCCAAATGTTCCCGGATTGGTTTGGCCAAGATGGAAGTCAAAGATACAGGCTGAAAAGGTTTTGGTGACGGTCAATGCAATCAATATGAGGAGGAATAAGAGAGTGAAGCACAAGTAGGACAGAATGTATCAATGGTTCACCAGCTTCTCTATGTAACTTGACTGAGAGTTTCAGTTAGAGATATATTATGGGCAAATGGTGAGCAGTATCTTGTGAATATCGGTTGATAAACAGATGTATAGCAGGCGCAATGTATCTATTGGCAAGACATATCATTGTTAGTCGTGGGAGAGTGTACAGTGTAACAATATAACTGCGCTCGGCTATGTCATAGCGCAGAGTCTCAATCTGACAGAAAGAGAACCAATTAGTTCAAATCATGATGAACACTATTATCAATGGCAGCAGATGTCAGATGGGCAATCCATTCAAATGAGCATCAACGGAGCGTCAATGATTTTTGCTCTTGCAAGTACCGTAATTAAGCAGTGATTTGGTCGCTGTTATTCATAACCAACGTATTGGCAGCTTTTATAGGCAAAACAGACTCCAATATGGTTACTGCCCTCTTCTTAGAATGAGCGTCACCGAAGCGTCAACGATTTTTAGCTTTGCATCTTGGGTAATTTATGTTCTGATTGATTGCAGACATCCATGTATGAGATATTGGTAGCCTTTTGACCCGAAAACAATGGCAACATGCTGACAGCCGAATCCTGAAAATGAGCGTCAATGGAGCGTCATCAGTTACAGGTCTTACATATTAGGTAATCAAGGCATCGTGCGCATCATCGTTCGCATACAGGTATTAATGCCCGCCTTGGTACACAAAAATACAATATATCAAAGGTAAATCATAGATTTTCAATTAATCGATTTTGCAAACTGCAAAACATGCAAAAGCGAATCATTGGTCGTTGAAAACACAATTTTGACAAGATTCTATTAACAAACCGCATAAAGAAGGGGTTTATATTAATCTATAGATGGACTCGCGGACAATCGGCCCATTTCAGATGGGTTGGGAGTTTATGATCGAACTGTACTGGAATCGACGGTTTGTGTGTATTGACAACCCATACCGCCAATTTGGCAATGGGTTGGTTTGGACCCAGACCCAGACCCGCAATGACTGTCCGGAATGATTGCTAACACTACATATACACCTACAGCTGTAGCAACTTCAACGAAGCTCACTTGTGGAAGCATCATATGGCTATGTATATTTACAGATTCATTTCTGGAGATTAATATACCACCTCAGGAGGATGTGTCAACAAAGGATGCACTCTGACACCAACCAATGACTGCACGTTTCAACTAAGCCTACAGAGTAGTCACCCTACGACTGAACCCCCTGGATGATCTCAATCATTCACTGTATTTGTCACGCCTCAGGTTATGAGTGATGGGTTGAAAGGTACTTAGGAATAGTAGCAGGTGTATGGAAGGAATTAGTGTTATGGAAAGGCGGAGACGTCGATAGACGCGGAGATGGTGTGGGAATATTGTAAGATGGTGGCGGTATAATTGGTTACGATAAGGAAGTGGTTTGAGGTGTTGCGATGTTGGATGATGTGGCATGGTTGTGATGATAAGGAGATGGGTTAGTGGTGTGTAAGATCACAGGAGAATATTCGAATCGTACATCGGAGCATGAGGAACGATTCGAGGGTGGCAATCTAAGTGTATATAACGAGATGTTTTTTGGTGTTGGAGGATTCCCTGTTCTTTTCTCTATACTCGTTGTCTTGTATAAAGAAAGCAAGTACAACTTTGAAACAGCTTCGCCTCTTGCGTTGTCTTGATCTTTTGAAACACACTTCGAATACCTTGTCTCCGAATATGGTATCACACCATTGTTACAAATATCATTTACGTCCGACCCCGCCCGTTACAGTATTGAATTCGACCAGTAATGGTAATAAATTGTGTAGTGTGAGGTGAATTTGCAGTCAACGTCCTAAACAATACCACAGACCGACTAGAATGGCTGTGACAGCAATGATGACATCTCAGATGACAACTATTATGGATAATCGAAGTCTGCATACTTTATGAACAATTTTTGACTGCAATAATATTCACAACAAACACATCAATTATGGCAAGCCAAGTGCAGCGAAGATCAAACCAAATGAAAAGTGATGCAACATGAGAAGAACTGCCAGCAGATGTGGATCACAGTCCAGTGCTTGGTCAATCTTGCACCTGTAGACAGAGAAGATGTGCTAGTGGCACTGGTATTGGTATATGTTTGGTACTTGGCATCCGGTGGTTCCACACATGAAATCCTGACATCGACTGGGCTTGCAGTCGATAGATATCATTTTCATCACCGAAAGCCAGTCAATTAAAGCAACTGAACCTGATGACTATAGCTGTGGCCTTGAAGGTCCCAGAAGTCAATAAAGATGACTATGAAGTGCACAACAAGTTCTTGAGGAATGGTATGGATAGACAGATAATTGGGGCTACTATATTGCACAATCATCTAACGATTGATGAGGTTGTCGTGGTGTTTTCCTCATGGATTTGGGTATGTATTGGGCTGCTGGGAACGATGTTGGTAGGTATTACTTTGAATTCATGGGGTGAAAATACAGACCCGCATGCTGGACATGATGAGCAGGGAGCAGCGGTGATGGTTGGTGCAGAAGAGCCCACCTGAGCAGATACTGAACTGACTGCAACCAGCTGACCAAGACATGAAGGGAGTGAGTGTATACCCAGGCTTCATTCCATTGTGGGTGAACCATTGGTGACAAGGCATCCTGGATTTTTACTGCCACTATTTACACCCTTTTACAATTGTATTGGCTAATATAGAAAGAGCTGTTTGTACGAATCCATACAAGTCTGCAGCTTGTAGGAAATCCCGACAGACATATGCCTGTTGAATACAAAGAGGAGACTTTGGAGCAATGAGGATGTATGCAGCAATTGGAGGCCTGGGCATGAGGTAATGTCCCAGAAATAAGAATTGAATGTCCTGTAGAAGGCTACATATCGAGGAAACAGAGCGCTCATTGACATGAGCAGAATTGGGGCAACAAGCACTGATATACCTATCTCAGAGATACTCAGACATGGATGACCATCAGTCTCAGACAATTGGGACATACAGAAACATGTGAGGAATTCCACCCAGTCTGATATCCTTACTTACATTGGCAATTTACAAGACTACCAAATCAATACCAAGATGCAGATATATATACTGGCTGTCTTGTTGTAACAAGTACAATCTGGACTATGATATAATAAACTAAACCAAGTGCAGTATGGCGGAGATTACAATGGCAAATACAATGCCAATTATGATGGGAAATACAATATCATATCAATTTTGAAGTTACACTACTGAGAACGCTTCCAAATAAGATCCTGACTCAGCCTGGGTGATCCCAAGTTGCACAACTATGATGGCAATTGGCAGCTGTGAATATACTTCCAATGAAAGTCCAACCAATCAATATTTGCTACACAGCCTTTGGAGATTAGCCTCTGGTTGAGCAATGTCTTTCAAAAGTGGGGGATAACTGTACCGGAATTGCAAACAATCCTTACCATGAACAAGTACCGTCCCAGAAGTGTGAGAACGAAGCACTATAAGATCGAATTGCTAATTCAAAAGATGAGCAATTGCTAGTGCTCCTGGACATGAAGAGACAGGTGAACTCATAAAACAATGATATGTCGAGTGAGTCAAGTGATATACTGTCAAACACACCTAGCGATTGATCATTGCATACACCCGAGCAGAACCAGGATGTATACCACACAATCAAAGACAATATGTTCATCTACTGTACAACTGACATCCAATAGAAGCCCAAATGTTCCAGTGATTTTTCAATTCAAACATACTTGATCCACAATGAATAACAATGTATACAGCTAGAGTTAGCAACCGGTCCATTTTTGGAACGTTTCAACTATTGTGAGTTGAAGAGAACCCTGAACCAGCCAGTTCAGTTCCGGTTTTTGCCAAACGGTCAGTTGACCCAGTCCGCCAATATTGCTCAGAGAATTCAGAGCTTGGTACGTGAATTATGCAGCTTTGCATGGCGCATCTTTTGGTGGTCTCCGATTTTCGATATCTTCAAAACTCAGCAAGTGGCTTTGAAAATACAGTTATTTTTCGCCCAAAAACCGTGGTTTTGCACCATCGCTTGCTGAGTGTTAAAGATATCGAAAATTCGAGACCACCAAAAGGTCCGCCATGTGATGCTGCATAATTCACTTACCAAGCTCTAAATTCTCTGATTGATATTGGTGGACTTAATTGGGCAGTTCACTTGAAAAATCGTCAATTTTTGATGTGGTAAGGCCGGTGCCACGCAGACCTATAAAACTGGCTGGTTCCTAATATGGAACCATTGCTAACACCATATACAGCTAACAAAAAGATTCCTCATCAAGTAAAGAATGATTTCTGAAAAGTGTCCCTGAATGAGATTGATAATGCACACCTATAAGACCTTATAGTCTACTGAGACATGCACTAGCCCATCTACCACATTGACCAAGAATCTACTGCAACAGTCTTCTCAGATAGCATGCTTGGACATGGCAAGTAAGACAATTTTGGTGAAGTTTACATGTTAGACATTGATGGATACAATATAACTAATGCACTTGGTCGATCATTACTGAATGCTAGACCACTACCTATAGTCGAAGCTCCCTGTGATGTAGCAGCAGGAGCCAATACTCAACCACCTGAACAATTCTGACAATGACCTGTGCTACGATATATGAACTATAAAAATTGATAGTCAAAATGAGGGGTCGCGAGGAGGTTGAGTTTATTCGCTTGCTAGCGGCGCAGAGGTCAATTGTGCCAGTGCCGGGTAACCTGGTCAGTGTGCTGCAGCAGAGCCGCACAGAGCCGCACCTTATCTACACGTTCAGACCTCCCACAACTACCTCCGCTCCAAGAAAACCAGTGGTAGCCCCCAAAAGGAAGCAAACAAAAAGAAAATACAGCTAAAACCCCGACCATCCGGCCTGCTGTGTATCACCAGCCATATGAAGCACCCAAAACCCATTTGTCAGCCTTCCAACATCCGTCGATAGACCCAGAGACCCATTTTCCGATGATAATCTCGCCGAAAATCTCAGTTGCCGCCTTTCAAATTGGCCAACAGTGGCCAATCCGGTTCAGGATATCTGAGCCACTTTACCTTATATTGTAGGGTTTTGGCCGAAGTGCCCTGGTGCTCAAGAATGGCTTCAACTTCATACTCCGGATCCATGTCGGTTATCGTACACAATGGCAGTGGTGGTCGATGATCTCAGCTGTAATCTAAGCAATCCTGTTCCAGACGGGAGACGTTTAAAGCATTCGGCATTTTCCAGTGATGCGGGGTTTTTAACTTGAAAGCATTCGCACTGATGGCTTCAGTGATGCGAAACGGCCTGCAAAAAGGCTGTTGAAACTTTCGGGATTTAAGATTTGCCGACTCCAATTTAGTACAATTTGCATAGCCGATCGGGAGGAGCCTGGTGCCAAGAAAACCTGGATCTCCCACGTTGCAATCAAGTGGGCGGCGAGACTGATTGGCTTCCAAAAGCATCCTTGGGTGTGCTTCCTCCAACCGCTCTCTCAACATGCGGAGATCTGACATCATCTGTTGGGCAAACTCATCTGCTTCCAGGATGATTTTCGGCATCCGGTTGGCACTCTGGATTGGTAGCAGCGGATCAATCGGCATCCTTGGCACGAATCCCACGTTGGCCCGAAACGGAGCAGTCTCGAGAGACTTCAGGTACGCCGCATTGTACGTGAACTCAGCCAACGGTAGCAGGCGGTCCCATTCGTTTGGGTGCTGAGCCACGTATGCCTTCAAATAGCGTAAGACGACTGCATTCAGATTCTCTGCTTGGCCAGCTGTTTGCGGATGGTAGGCGGTGCTTTGACAGTGTTTGATTCCCAACTGGGCCGTCAGCGAACCCCTGAAATCTGACATAAAGTGCATTTCCCTATAGGAGATAATATCATCCGGAATTCCCTTATTTCGAACCCACATGTCGATACACTCTCTGGGGAATGCCTCTGCCATTGCATCTTTTTCCTTGGCTGCTGTCCATCGCACTGTTGTGGTTAGTGGATCGACAATCATAATTATGCAGTCGTAGCCATCTTTGGCGGTAACTGGTCATTTAGTAATATAGCCGATATTAACCCTTGAAGCCTGTGTCTCCGGAATTGGCAGGGGTTGCAGCAAACCATTTGGGAGTTGGTTGGAATGCTTGACACGTGGGCAAACGTCGCAACCTCGAGCCCATGCCTGTATGGTCTCTGTCAAGTGAGGGTAATAAAATTGTGATGTAAGGGCAGCCGCCGTTGTTTCAGCTCCTTGGTGTCTGCCACCAAGCAGAGAGTCATGAGATTCCGAGATAACGTTGCCCCGGGTGTCCAACGGGATGCATAGTGCCCCAGGATCCCTGCGACAGAGAAGGCTGTGATCCAGTCTGTACAGTCTTCCTCACACCATGGTTTTCCGATCGTGCTTTTCTTTCGACTACTGAGATGCCCGATATCGCGACCCCTCGGTTACCTTAGCTTCCTCGCAAAGGACCTTGACAACTGGACCGAAATACGCGTCTTCCACCAGTGACTCACACACCCCCTGCATCCATTCCTCTGCGCCTATGATCTGGAGTTCCATGGTATTTTTGCTGATGGTGGCTACTGGGGTAGCTGACTCCGGATGGTGAATTCTGCTCAATGCATCCGCTACCAGATTGGCGGCACCTGGGAAGTCCTTGATTGAACAGTCGAACTGCTGTAGTTTATCCAGGTGTCGCCATTGGCGTCTAGAAAGCTTCCGCTGGCTCAGGATAAGCTGCAGCGACGCGTGGTCTGTATACACTGACGTATGTTGATTGCTAATGAAACGCTCCCAGTGCGTCTGATTGTCGTGGATTGCCAGCAACTCGCAGTCGTACACCGCGTAGCGCATTTCAACATCATGTAATTTTCGAGACAAGAAGCCCAGTGGACGTTCTACCAACCGGCCCTCTGGTCCCCATGGTTGCTTTTGAGCCAGAACGCCTCCAATTGCCACATCTGAAGCATCGGTGCGCAGAATATAGTCGCGCTCAAGATTGTGTAGTGCCAGTGCCGGCGTAGACGCCAAAGCCCTCCGACTATCGTCAAACTCCGCCTGATGCTTCCGAAGCCACCAAAAGGCACTTTTACTGTCTGTCAATGTGTATAGCCATGTGGTCCGGAGCGCGAACTTGTGAACAAAGTTCCTATAGCAGCCTGCCAACCCCAGGAATAACCGGAGCTGGGCTGTGCTCGCTGGTACCGGACAGTCATTCATGGCTGCGATCTTCCTGTTCTCCGTGTGAATTCCACATGAATTGACCTTGAAACCAATGACCGACGTCTCAGTGGCTCAAAGAATGCAAATTCGCTCATTCAACCAGAGATGTGCCACCATAATTGCCAGCAGGATAGTGTCGACATCAATCTTGTGTTCGGCCAAACTGCGAGAGAAAATCAGCACATCATCCAGGTACAAAATTGGAAACTTCTTGTATGGGCCCAAGATGCGATGCATGGCGCGCACAAACGCTGACCGCATGTTAGCCAGACCAAATGGAATCACCGTCCACTCATAAAACCATCCGGAGCGACAAACGCCGTCTTGTGCCTGTCATCCGGGTGTATGTGTAACTGGTAACAACTGGCTAGGTCGACCTTGGTAAACACCCTGGACCCGTGTAGCCGATCAATGAGATCCTCAATGTACGGAGGTGGGTACCGGTCTGTGGTGGTGATTGCGTTTAGGCCTCTGTGATCGACCCACATGCATAGTCCAGAGCCATCCTGTTTTTTGACCAAGATCACTGGTGCCGTGAATCGGGAGTGGCTGTCAGTAACCCAGCCATTGGCCAGTGACTTGGCAATCTGGATTTCAATCTCCACCCGCTCCGAATCTGACATCCGATACAGCTGGCTATGAGGCAGCTTTGCTGTTGAATTGGTGTCGATGCGAAAGTGGGGTTTTGAAGCTGGAGGGACTCCCGTTGGCGGTTTGAAGAGATCTGCAAAAGCCTTCCTGACACGTAGCCGACATGTTTCGAGGTCTGCAGGCTTGTGTGGAGTAGCCTGCTCCTCCTCCTCCATTATCATGTTGATATGTTCCCGAATATTGACAATAACGATTTCAGAAGACTTGCACTTGGCGAGAAAGGACGTGGAGAGCATATTGACAGCGGATCTACGGGCCGCTGTCTTGCAATGAGCGTGAACTTCCCTCATCCGTCCCTGGTGAGGTCGCAGACCTACAAGTGATGTCGTGAAGATTGTTGATGGGAGGCAGGAGCCTTCCGGCAGTTCAGTCCAATCGGGCTCCAGCATATGTAGAGTATTTGTTTTATGATCGAAGATATGCAGATTGGCTGCCATCAAATCTTTACCAACAATTAGGCAATGGATGCCTCCCGAGTCAAAAATCGTGTACCACCCAGAGATGTCGACATGATTGCTCGTGACACCTCTTACCGATGCCTTCAGCCAAACCTGCCATCTATTCTCTGCTGCCGTCTCTTCCCCTGCGACAGAGACTCTCATGCGCCCACAAAGTCGACGTTTCAAGCCCAAAGAATTGGCGTAGGCAGTATCCACATAACCATGGGAGGCGCTGCAATCAAACCAAGGACACGTGGCATGAATTTTATTATGGGAGGTTCAAACGGAAGCGTCGAAACGTAGTAAGTTAGAATTTGGCCATCTAGATGGAGCAGAAGTCTCATTATCCGTCAGGCTGCTCAAGTACAATTTGGCATGCCATATGCGTGCGTTGGCTTCTCCCAATGCCTTACGCTGCACCATTTTCGCATTTCCAATGATATTCTGTGTGGTAGCATGTTGCACCATTACTCCCAATTGCCATTTCCCGGGCCGTCCTCCTCATCCCCAACCTCCTGGGCCACCATGGCGAGTATTGGTGCGATCACGACCACCGTCCCATCTGCTGCAGTTCACACCCGTTCATCCATGGAACGATTGGCCGCGCCCCTGAGTGTCGGGAGTCACACAGTCACATGCCGCATGTCCAAAACCGTTACAGCAGTAGCACCTGGTATTGGCATTAGCTACAGTAAGATCCATCGGCTCCAGACCAACAGGCGTTGGAACAGTGGCAGCGTTAGGCGAGAGAAAATTGGCGCCGTGACAGCCGGATGTGAAGTCGTACGTTCAGAGAACTCTCCGACCATGTCCATAGTGTCAGCCAACGTGACAAGAGTAGCTGGCTGCAGCTTCTTCTGCATGTGGGCTGAGGCGATGATCTGTTCTGCAATTCGTGCAGGCAGCATCAAACAGAACTCGTCGCACAGGGGATCCTCACGCTTCATAGTGGTCTCTTCTTGCAGCATGCGGATAAGATTGGAGAAGCACGTGTTAAAATGCGCGAGTTGTCCAACCCCTTTGCAATAGCGTAGCGAGCGGATCCCCTTTCGAATAGCAGTAACAGCGACTGCTGGGACGAAACGATGGCGAAAAGCGAACTCAAAATGCAGCCCCGTTACTGGTGCATAAGAGCTGTCTGCCGGAGGAATGACTGTGACACCTTGCTGATGAATCCAGTGTGCGAACCAACCGTACACCTCAGGATCCAAGAATCGCCAGGCCGAATCGATGCGCGTATCTGACTCCATGGTGCCCGTTGCCGCTCAGCCTTGGCGTACCCAGTTCTCCACCATGCGAAGGAACAGATTTACAGTCTCCAACTTGAGGTCCCCGGTAAACAATGGAGGCTGGTGCTGTTTACGGTGGGATCTGGAAAGGACCCTCCTCCACCTACATTGCCACCTGCGCCGAGATGAGCCAGCATTTGAAAAATCTCATCAAATCGGCCACGCCAAGTATCCGCCTCCGCCAGCACATCGTCTTGCGCGGTAGTGACCATGCCAAGCTGGGCCTCCAGTGACCACACACGATCGATAAGGCGTTGGATGTCGTTGGTTTTGGAGTAGTAGGACTGGTGGATTGTCGCGTAGAAATCGGCAAGTCCTTGGCGGCTGATGGCCATCACGTCGGCATCGGCCGCAGTCTGAGGTGTGGGAGCCATTCCCTAAAATTTTTTGAATCAGGCCGTCATCATTGGCAGCTCCCGGGAGATGCCAGCCGAATCCTTCTTCGTCCATTCTGATTAGTGAACGTTCTTACAGCAACTTTGAATGGTTATGCTGAACGTGGCCGGAACACAGCGCCGGCCAACCTGATTACTCAGCGTAAAGCTTGCAGTTGTAGAACGTGAAGTACAACCGTTTGACGTAGTAGGCACTGGATTTGGACCTCGCTTTCTCTTTGCAGTTTTTCACAGGGAATTTTCGTCGCGTTGAGTTTCTCCGAAAATGATACCCCCCAGCGAACCTTCTTGTGCACCTCTCGTTCACAAGATCGCGGGATTCGAGCGCTGCTGAGCGTCGTATGACCGAAAGAAAGAAGACTTGCGAAGTTGCTACCAATTGAGGGATTGCGAGAAAGTGGATTCTATTTGCAAGCTAGCGGCGCGGAGGTCGATCGTGCCCGCGCCGGGTAACCTGCTCAGTGCACTGTAGCAGAGCTGCACAGAGCCGCACTTTTTGTACATGTCCAGACCTCCCACACAGAAGGGTATAGGCTAAGATTGGAAGTGGAGATATGGAGGATGGGAATACTTTTGGATGTTCTCCTGGTATCTGTTCTAATGTTCTCTTTATTGGGTCTCAGCCATGTAAAAATGGTGATGGCATGGGTTTTTGCCACCATGCTGTTGGGGTGGGGTTTCCCCTGGAGCCAGATCGACTGAAAAGTCACAATTGAATATAACGGTCAGTTGTTGGAGTTATGAATTTGTACCATTGCATCTGTGGAAAAGTTGTTTAACCACTCGCTTTCATGCACTTCTCTTGTACATGTTGTTACAGCCCAGCAAGTCTGCATCTAACGAGAGGAATAATGTCATGGCAGTACATGACCTGGGCCAGGTAACTGCTAATCAATGTAGTTGGCTTGCCAGAAGCCTTATATCTCTTGCAGGAATATTACCTTTATACTGCTCAACAAAATTGACTTCCACATTTGAAACAGTATTAACTCATATACCTTCATACAATGCCAGACACTTATTATGCATTTGAAGTCCGATTCAAATCAAGACAATAAACATTGAGATATGACAGGGTCCGAAGATATCACCTGATCACAATTGCGGTTTTCCTCTAGAGAGCTGAGCTTTGGTAGGGGTAGTAGATTGCATCTGCCTGAGTTATTACTGAGTATGTTTTGAGGAGTTTCACTATATGTGTACTCAATTCGCAAAAGTACATATCAACTATAGACTGCACTATGCGTATGCACACACATGCACACCTCATAGCAAGCTTCCCAAGAACCCCAACACAACAAGCAGTCTAGAGTCATCTATAGTCGATTTATCAAAATGTCCACAAGAGCCTGTAGAGCAATATATTTGTGGCAGCTAGAGATGAACCAATACCTGGCTGTGCAGCCTGCATTTGACTGTTATACCAGTACTGAACACTCTCTCACCGCAAGTCTGCTTGAGAGCCCACTGGCACTGAGAGCCTACTTGAGAGCCTGTTAGAGAGTCTGCTTGAGAGCTTCCTTGAGAGCCTGCTTGAATGCCTGCTTGAAAGCCTGCATGATAGCCTACTAGATAGCCTGCTTGAGAGAGCTACCATTGAGATTGTGGCACTTCAGAGTGCCATGCTTCGGATGGAGTAGAGTTTTCTATGGGCCGCTTTTGGATGATAGAAAACTCTGAGTTAATGGAAGCTTTTACTAATAGATGGCTCTAAGTCTGTGGAAGCTTGGATGCTGATATTGATGTACCCAATCTACTTATCTAAATGATTCTGTTACAATAATGAACAGATCCAACTGCATTGCCGTCTCCATGGCCTTCATTACCATTGCCATTATCGGCATCAGCCCCGGACCAAATGCACACTCATATGCCTACAATAAATGGGAAGTGGAGAGCAGATTCCTGTGGAAAATATTAGTCTGAGATCTGCTCTTCTCAAGATCTAATTGTCAACTGTTCCGGCACAATATAATGGTGCAACATTCAATGCTTTGACTATGAGGGATTGTGAGATCTTGTTAGTGTGGCGACACTCAAGATATGGTTCAGACTCTGATATTGACCAATGTCATGACATCAGCTATGATATACCATCTGCCCCCCACCACCCGCCACCTACTACCAGCCACTAGTGGTAGCAACAGTACTATATTGGGACCATTTCTACTATAGCGCGTCGAAGAAAACCTGGAACTGGCCGGTTTGGTTCCGGTTTATGCCAAACGGTTCCCTTGATTAAGTCCACCAATATTGATTAGAGAATTTAGAGCTTGGTATGTGAATTATACAGCTTTGCATGGCGCATCTTTTGGTGGTCTCCGATTTCTGATATATTCAAAACTCAGCAAGTGGCTTTGAAAATACTGTGATTCTTGGCCCAACAACCATGTTTTTGCATCATTGCTTGCAGGGTGTTGAAGATATCAAAATTGGAGACCAACAAAAGATGCGCCATGCAAAGCTGAATAATTCAGTTACCAAGCTGTAAATTCGGTGATCAATATTGGTGGACTTAATTGAGCAGTTCGCTTCAAAAATCATTGATTGTTTATGTGGTAAGGCCGTAGCCATGTGGACCTATGAAACTGGCCGGGTCCAAATATGGAACCGTTGCTCACACTACCTGCCACACAGCTCCTGCCATTCCCTCCCTGCCTCACACCACCTGCTACATCAGCAAAAAATATTTTTCTCTCTGGGAGCCTCTGGGAATGTCTGAGAGATGTCGGACCAGAATCCCAGGGTGGCCAAATCCCAGAGTTTACTGGACAGATGCAGTGGCCTTTAGGTGCACCTGGAAGCACGTGGGAGCACCAGCAACCAGCCTGGGGGTGCCGATGACAAGCCTGGGAGCACCAGGGCGTGCAGAAAACAAGCCTGGGAGCACCTGAGTGTGCCTGCGACAAGCCTAACAGTGCGGACGACAAACCTGGGAGCACCAGTGAGAAGCCTGGAAGTATCGCGACTCACAGCGGGAGCAGTCTGGGAACAACAGTATCTTCTTGGGGAACCCGGCTGGTGCTGCTCGAAATCATAGCTACTACTTATCGTTCAACAATTTTCAAAACTCATGTATTCAGTTCGTAGTCTGATCTATACATCAATGTATCTAGATAGCTACCCATCTACACACAATATATCTGGACTGGCTGCACATGGTGCGTAGGAAGAATTCATGGTGCACCAGAAGATGACGATTGAGTACTTGGAGGCCATCATGGTGCAAACTTGGACATTAGCAGAATGTATTTGTGAATGTGGGAGCCTCTGGGAGCCTCTGGGAGCCGCTGGGAGCCTCTGGGAGCCTCTGGGAGCCTCTGGGAGTGTCAGGAAGTTGTCGAACCAGAATCCCAAGGTGGTCAAATTCCACAGTGTACTGCACAGATGCGGTGGCCTTCAGGTGCACCTGGGAGCACCGGTGACCAATCTAGGTGGCCATAGGAGGACTGGTGGCGACCCAGGGAGCACCTGGGAGCACTGACAACAAGCGTGGGAGCATCTTGAACCACCAGCGACAAGCCTGGGAGCGTCAATGACAAGTCTGGGAGCACCAAAAACAAGCCTGGGGGCGCTGAAAACATGCCTGGGAGCGCTTCAAATCACTGTAGAGCAGCCAGGGAAAGACAACATCGTCTTTTGGGAACGCTGCTGGCGTGCCTGGAAATCATAGCTGCTACTTATTGTTCAACAATTTTTAAAACTCATGTATTCAGTTTGTATTCACATCTAAGTATCGATATAGCTACTCATCTACACTGGGATATTATGGTTAGCAGCAGGCGGTGATTGAGAGCAATTCGAGGTGTTCCTGAAAACAATGATTCAGTCAACTCAGAGATACACTCTGAGGCCGTGATGGACAGAGTTTGGAGATGGTCTTTGGAGGCCATCATTGTGGGAACTTGGAGTCCATAATCAACGGAGTTGAGAGATACACTTTGAGGCTGCGATCGCGTGAGTTTGGAGTGGCCCTTAGAAGCCGTGATCAAGCGAGTTTTGATATGCACATTGAGGCCATGATCATGCGAACTTGGAGGCCGGAATAGAGCAGGTTTCGAAAGGCACTTGGAAGCCACGATCGTTCAAACATAAAGGCCCTAATCGAGTGAGTTCAGAGATCCAGTTGGAGGCCATGATTGGACGACTTTGAAGAAGCTCTTGGAGGCCTCGATTGAGCAACATTGAAAGAGAACTTCGAGGTGGTCAATGGACGGTGCGCTGGGTGATGAGACTCTCTTTATCAGTTAGTTGACTTGCAACCGTGGGAATGTGACACGGTGACTGTACCATTGAGCTCACATAGAGAGCTGGCTGATGGCAGTTGATCTTGTAGGGAGGCACGCCAGAAGTCGAAGCTACATTCAGGGGTCAACTCTTCATCATGAGAACCAAGGGAACCCAAAGAATCGTTGGTGGATGCTGTACTCGGTGTAGGCTCATGATCATGGCACGCAGCGAGAGAGAGGGATGATTGAACTTTGTGTTTTGCGATGATGGTTGAGTTGTGGACGAGGCAGAGAGAGACGGCGGATGAAGACGTGGTCGAGGTGGAGGATTCGAGCGGATATGAGACATCGGGAGTATCACCTGCCTCAGTGGGTTGGGAAGACCTCGTATTGGTGTTATTACATGCCGGATCAGGACATGTACCTCCCATATCGGGGATGGTAAATGGACTCGCACACCAAATTCTCTCAAGTCCCAGTTTCGCATGATGATTACCCCCATCTCCTCTCATCTCTCTCTGTCTCATCCTCAACTCTACCATCACTTAAGAACAAGATGTTAAGTCATCCCTCTCTATCTCTCCATGCCATGATCAAGAGTTAACCCTGAGTACAGCACACACCGAGTACACCATACACTGAGTACTGCATACACTGCGTACTGCATCATCCGAAGATCGCCTATCTTCTGCTCCCAACCACTCTCTCATCTCTTGGCAGACCATGTTGCGCTCAATTCTCAACATTCCCACAGTGACGAGTTAACCAATGAATAGAGTCTCAGTGCCCATCGCACCTCGCTGCCAAACTACCGCCTCCACAGTCAATGCCACCTCGTACTGCTGCAATCTCGCTCAATCATGGCCTGCAACTGCATCTCCAAATTCGCTCGATCATAGCCTGCAAGTGTATCACCAAACTCGCTCGCTTGCGGCCTGCAAGTCAACATGATCACGGCCTCCAAGTACCTCTCCAAACTCACTCGATCACAGCCTGTATGTGTATCACCAAACTGGCTCGATCACGGCCTCCAAGTTCACACGATCACGGCCTCCAAGTTCACACGATCACGGCCTCCAAGTATATCTCCAACCTGGCTCGATCACAGCCTCCGAATGCATCACCAAACTGCCTTGATCATGGCCTCCAAGTGCGCACCATAACGGTGTCCATGTAAATTTCCATACTCGCTCGATCATCGCCTCCAATTGTGTCTCCAATCTCAGTCAATTACAGCCTCCAAGTTTGCACGATAACGGCCGCAGAGCGGATCTCTAAGTTCACTCGATCACGGTGTGGTGAAATGGTGGAACTACAATGCTGACAGCCCATTATCACCTCTCCACCATACGTTGCATGGCATCGAAAGGGAATTCTTCAGACAGAGCAGTTCTGGCTCGGGGAACGTAGCGAGATGGTGAGCGGATATGCATGGATCATACCCGGCCGTGATGAACCACAGTAAATGTCTAGATCTTTGAATGCTTCGCAAGAGTGTGTGAGACCAAGAGGTGGGAAAGTTAGACTGTGTATTACATATAATGCGATGATGTCTCTCTACCTTGGGATCTCCCAAATATATGCGGCCTGCTGCTGAGTCCATCTCCGTTATCCCTGTATCTCCGTATGTATATACCCAGAGAGACTGAGAAAATTCATGCCATATTACAACGTAGTCAATCTTATGAATGTATAACTGACAAATATGATAAACGAAATGCCTTGTGGTTGTGGAACCCTAAGTACCACTACAGTCAGAATATGGCTCCAAGTTTCCCGCTGGGCTTGCGCAGCGGTCTCAGCTGCTCTCGAAGTCTCCCGCAGACCTGCGCAGAGCTCTCAGCTGCTCTGGAAGTCTCCTGCAGACCTGTGCAGAGGTCTCAGCTGCTCCAAAATTTGACTATCCTCATAGTCACGTGTCGTAGCATCCTCAATGTACCTCCATTACTGCAGATGCTTTCAGGAGCACCTGAGAATGCTCTTGCAGAGTCTGAGAGTACTTTGAAAAGCTCCAGGGGGGGCCTGAAAGCCTCTGGAAGTACTTAGATGCACTGGTGAGGGCTACTGAAGTGTTTGGGAGGTTTGCATATGGTTTCCAGACCGATTTACATTTTGATGATGTTGTGAAGACCAATTCAGAGTCAATTCAAATCAGAACTTCCATTCAGGTGAATCAGGATTTCTTATCTTCCACAACCTGTGAGAGATAAGAATCATCACACAGGAGCTCCTTTACCTGGATCTGAAGCTCAGTCTCACAAGCCCAAAACAATTGGAACCTATAGAGAACTGGTTTACAAGCCCCATCTGCCAACTTTCCTCGAATGGTACCACTCTCCGGTTTGTACCTCTGTATCTATTGTTGTGTAGTGAATATCATAATCCTGAAAGTGGATCATTAAAGAGAGTTCAAGACTGATACCGTGGGGTGTTTGCAGATAATTACTGAGAGATGGACCATGAGACAATAGATATACAGCAGGTGTACATATGACAACACCTGCTGATGCCCGCAATGATCCTGAGCCTCAATGGCAAGTCTCGATGCTTTTTGAATCATTGAGTACATCAGATTGGATCATATTGGCCAAGGAGTCTTTGTGAACACAGTAACATGGGGGAGCATTTTCTCTACATTCAAAGTTGCCATTTCGTGTTGGGGATCATTCGTATCTCCACTTGCTTTCCATTGTGGAATATTCTGTGCTCCACTACACGTGGATACCGGGAGCACCTGAACAGGTAGTGCCATCAGACCCTGCGATTGTGTTGAGGAGGGAGGACTTTTGGCATTTGAGCAGTGGTGGTGCCATTCCCCAAGCTGGATTGCGGAAATTTGAAAGTGGAGGGCGTGCAATAACAGCTTTGCCACCAATTTGTTTCATTGGCAGTGGAACCCTTGTTGTTCTAAATGTTATGTCTTGGTGTGCCTGGCCAAGAAGTGTGACCTCCAGTAGATTATCCAAATCGTCATCATTGATGTCTGATACCATAGTCCAATTTCTGGGTTACTTGTTCTCATGATGGTATATCTCCTGGTCAGTATTGTCATCCTGCTCCATTAATGAATGGTTGGATATTGGTTATCTGCAATACAATACACAAAAGCAGATGGTTGGAAGTCAAATATTTGTTAGACGGTGATGATTGGCTGTTTTCTTGAAAGCAAGTGTATGTGCTCTCTCAAGGTGTACATCTTGATTCTTTTTTAACTAGCGATTCCTGACCTGGCTTGGTATAAGTTCCACTTGCTGAAATGAAGATAGAAAGTTGGGGAATATTGGAGACAGTGTACAAGCATTATATATAAGATCAAGTTCAACAGAATAACAGTAAAAATTGTACAAGATGTTCAACAAGGTCAAGGAGGATGCAATAGGAGGTTCATATTGAAAGGGTTCCAGAGAGAAGACCTGAATGGTTGGTATGCATTGGAAGGATGGCAGTCCTGTGTAGTGATTTAGGAAGTGCCAGGTGAGTCAGAATAGATATATTTCTAAGGCCCAATGCTGAATTAACAGTAAGCACTTCGATCAACAATGCTCTGTACTAATGGGAGAATTGGAGGTTGGTTGAAGCCAATGTACATTGATTTGAACCAGACACCTGAAGAACAGTCACACCATTTACATACCTGGTTGTTATATTAAGTAACCCATGGTACTGGCCAAATAAAGCACAGAGAAACAGAATGAGAATGAGTGTCCCTGTATATAACCCGTTCAAACCTTGAAATATATGTCAAATTTTGAGCAATTGAAGAGACTGCTTGGAATTGAATTGTTGCAGTGTTGAGAATCTGTAGAATTTGATACATTTGAGACCTTGTTGAATGTCAGTGTTGTAAGAGGGGATTATACTGGGTTCAACGTTAACAATAGGGGCGAAATATAAATTTCCTTATGTGGTGATATATGTATCAGATTGATACACTGTTTTTTGCCATATTCTGTTGCATTAGGATGCTGCAGCTATGTCAGCAGTGAATCAGACAATATTGTAAGAATACACTTCCCTATCATGAATTTATATGAGTTATGTCTGTAGATTACCTTGACAACAATATTTGCAGTTAATGACGGAGGGAGAGATACAAAGCATACAGAATGAATGCCAAGGTACCATGATGATGCACGGGTAATCCTATTGATTGAAGCACTTGTGATCGCCAAGGATGCTAACAAATGGGGCATGAATACTCACTCATACTTAGATTTTGAATCTAATCTTTATTACATTACAGGTCATTAAAATACAAACAAATTCAGTATAAGTCTCACTGCTACTTAGTATTCGTGAAATACATGTTGGGGTTGAAAGCTATATACAATGGTATGATACATAGGGAGACCTCATTAGAAAACAGGTAGAGGAATGATTGCATGCGGTCTCAGAGAATTGAGGTTCACCAAGGCATGAATTGTTCTGGTATGTTCATACCAATAGCTGGGATTGCACCCTCCCCTTACTCTGGGAGTTGGTTGTGCTCTTTAAAGCTGTCTTTTCATAGTTCATGACTTGAGCTTTCAAGATTTACTCTGTTCTAACTCTCTTGAAGGAAATTGAATCACATTATGTATTTCCAGAGATGGGCTCTGACCACCTAAATTTACGTTTATTCAGAATCCAGTTAAGTCTGAACAAAAAAAGCATTGTGAACTTAGGTCTCTTTGAGTATGTGTGGGGCATGGGGGGAGAGTGAGTTGCAAGTCAACATTCATACAATTACAGAGAGTTGGCTACCTTCCACCAACAGACAGGTTAACAGGGTACTTGACAGTTAACGCATGAATGTAGTGGCCTCCACATGCCATGTTTCATACTCTGACACAGGTACATAATATTTCTTAGATACCATTCATGGCCAAATTCAATTGGGGAGTTGGTAGAATTCAATCTGACATAATGAGACTAGAGACTCAAGACATATGTGAGATTGTTCTGTGTACTGAAAGTTGAAGTTCTATGGTGCAAGAAATTGTTACCTGCCCTCAGGTCTCCAGTGCACCTCAAATTCACCTTTGAGGAACAATTTGAAGCCCTGTGCTGAATCATATATTATCATCGAACGGTGGCCAATTATTGATAAGATGAGGCAACCTGGGACCTTCAAATTGTTGCCCTGTGCCAAGCAGATTTAAACCATACTGACAATAAGAAATACATTACCAGTGGTGGCTGCATCAGTTGAACAGTGCCAGCAATTATCTTGACAACTGCTCTCATCTGTTTGACTAGAGGACCTGTAACATGGCAATCTATGAACTTATCAATTGATTTCATCTCATCTTTGTCATCCCTAATCATCAAGAATGCTGATGATATTCCACTCTAACCGATACTGGTTTAAGAAACAACAATGCCTGCAACAAAACTTTGATACACTTGAACAGAAGAGAGAGAAACAATTTGTTTATACAGTACAGTGTGCCTTTCAAATGACTTTATTTTACTATTCGAATCAGTTGAGATAATTAGGTTGGTTAAATGTGTAAAGAGATATAGCTTGATTTCACTGTCCTAATGATGGATGTTTATTGTTCATCTGATTACAATGTGTCTCTGTTCTCTGTGAGCCGCACTCTATGGTCCTTATGAGACACCAGAATGTGGTAAATCTTTGATGTCATAATGTTCGGTTGACTCAGCAAGCTGTAGAGGATTCTCATTTGCACCACTGCTGAGTGTTAGGGGAAATTACTCACATTGTTAGCATAGCCACTGCAATCTGTATTCACTAGCCAGGTATGTGGAACTCTGTTTCATCCTTGCCGGACAACATGTGCAAATGCCTGGCACCGCACATTTCATACCAAGAACTTCTCTGTTTTCACCGCATGGTTTGCTGCTGTAAGAGTAGGGCCTGTTCCACCCACTTTGGGTGTAGTTTCAAATCCAGAGGGATTTCGTGAATTCTGGAATCTGAGCTGCATTTCTTTGTATTTATTGTTGCCCATTTCTGTATACATGTGGAATATATCTTTATCATCCACAAAATACTGGGTCAGCAACCACTTAAAATGATTTATTTTGCCAGAAAGAGGAACACATTTTACTGCCTATTGTGGAGGAAGTGTACTTGGGAGAGCATTATCAACTCTCTCTGGATTATGAAGGAGCGCTGCACTACTCGATGCTGCCTCATTATCTGCTTTGGGATACTCTGCCGATTCCTTCGCAACCAGAGGTTGAGATGACTCTCTCAGCCATCTGAACAACAGTGAATCCTCCTAACTATCAAGTGAGTATTCATCACAGCATTGTCCTGGAAACAGATTGCGATCCTCAGAGTCTTCCAACATGAACCAAAACCCCACTAGGAACCATCTATCAACCCTCCATGCTGCCGAAGCAACTTATGAGGTGTATCTTTCCACCGGGGTCTTCAGTTTTGTTCACTCTTCCTTAGTCCACTCCATATCAAGGAGGTGTGAATTTGCTTTCACCATTCACAGGAGTTGGTTTCAATTCACAAGGTTGGATTCTGACCAGCTTCTGATTATTAAAGACTTTGCAATTCATATCACCCAGTGCACCACATCCTTGTTAACTTGTTACTTTCCAGTTCGGATGGGATGCATTACACTCTTAATATTAGAATACTATGCCTCTGCAACATGCTGTTCCATTACAGTATCATCATTTGGATTTTCAGGTGCATATGATAATTGCCACAATATCGGGTAACAGCAGTCAAAGAGTGGATGGAATACTGTCATAGCAGTGACTCCAAGTTGGAATCCAATGGATGCTTTCATGTTAATTTGGCCAGTCCACACAATATTGTGTCTGGTAATATTGAAATTGATCAAAAATCCTAACATGCCATGAACAGTGTGAGAGTTGGCTGTTGCTTGATGGTTTCTCTCTGGATATTAAGGTGTTATATGAAAGAAGGTGCATATACCATAGGTCTTTTGGCTCATCTAGACTGGTGTTCAGCTCCTTGTGGGTGGGATTCGCATTATTGGAGTTAAAGAAGTCTGCAAGTTGGAAAATGATCACGACTTTCATCTTGTTTATGACAATCTGGAATCACTCTGCTGTGGGGGCTATTGTGACCACAAAGATATATTGAAGGGCTGATGAAAGCGCTGGTTGCGCCAGCGGTGGAGCTGTCTGGATTTCTAAGATGCGATGGGGCTCTGAATTCAGCTACTGCAATGGATACCAATCTGTTTCTTCACCATGAATGCCATGATAGGCATTCTGCACCATATTGACTCATGTGTCAAGGGTATCCCCCCTCAAAATTGACAGTCCCAACCTCACAACAATCTTCTCAGTCAGCAATTTACATATTGCAGACACTGCCACAGAGGTAAGAGTCTTGCCAAGATACGTTGAATCTGCCAACATTGATCCTGGCATTTCTGAATGCAAAACCCATCTCCTCAGTATGAACAATATCAGGAAAACTCAGTGAGCCAGATGATTGGTTCCAGCCGGGCTCAGGATTGAATACTTGCTGCCGGCGAATCAGTAATTTTCGATTCACAAATGGGATGGACATTCAGCAACTTGACCACCATATTATGACTCTCATGTTCAGATTCATTATTGATTGCATTCAGAATGGTGCTCAGTCCTGGACGGCTATTTTCTGGATTGAGGATACCAGTACCATCCTCCACTTGGATCTAAACCTGCCTTGCACCACTGTCTGTTTTATTTTTGTCCTCAATAATCTCTTTTTGTTGTTCTGAGGTAAGTTGCACAGCTGGGCTTTTACTCAGGCACTCCTGAAATACATTGTGATGTTAGGTATTTGATAGACAAAGTAAGAATGGGAATGAATATTGATGTGTGGAATATAATCAATTCTATTCTTTCAATCAGAACTTACATCAATACAAGTACCATTCTCCTGTACACCATTCTCCACTCCCTGCACTCTTCCACCCATTTCAAAACCATCCATTGGCCTGGTTCAATATTTTGCAGTTGGGGACATCTAGCCTATATATGGTTAGCGGGGATGACCTTGGCTAGTCTAATTACATGCTTTGCAATGTCCTGTACTGTTGCAAATCCCATTTCTATCAAATATATCCTCAAATTGTGTTCCTGTTTCAACTTTGAAAGCATTTGAAAGGCAACAGCTGTGCGAGATTTACTTAGAGATATGGTCACTCACTATTTCTATGTGTACCCATTATACCATACACTCTTTGTCAAATTGGTACTGCATTCAGGTGCACGTCGACATTTATGTTGGAATGTATGGCTCTGTATGGTGTCTATTCTTTTCCATGAACTGAATCTGCTCCTCCAATGCCTCATATCATTGAACAAGTTGTGAAGTAATTTGGATGACACAAGGTTATTCCTGCCATTTGATACCAACCATATTACATGCAGAATTGTTGTATTTGGCAGTATATGGTGCTTACAGTTTGCCATTTTGCCCGCTGGTGGTGCAAGATCCATCGTTAGTTACATGGTTTCCTTGACTTCCCATCCTTCTTCAGTCTTGGACCTTGAATGCGCCAATGTTGACAAATATATTGAATCAGTGGCGCAGAATGGGTTTGGAATGAACAAATTTTTCCAATTGTGGGCAGTTTTCAAAAGTCATCAATCAACACAGCTTCAACCACCATCTTCAAATTCAGGTGTCTATCTTGATGTTGATCCTTCCAGGTTTGCCCCCAGCTAATGGCATGATACTATTTGGTGAGAAACTCAACCACCCATGTTTTCTTACACATGTTCAACATACAATAATTGCTCTGCTCCAGCCTTTGGGCGAATTGCTTCGAGGTGAAATCTGCATGCATCAGGCTAATTGGGGCTTGGGCTTCCACACCACATAAGTTCAACAAATTATTGCTCTTATCATCTGCCTCATATTGATTATAGTAAAGCTCTGTTAATGAAGGCCAAGTCAGACATGCAAGTGACATCAGGATTCCGCAGTTACATTGTCAGTCAGAATGGTTGCATCAGAAGGCTGATTGTCAGTTACCCTGGTTAACCTGCAAGAGGACCAGGTAGAAAACAACTGGAAGATATTTGCTCAATGACTGGATTGAATCCTAGCTGTGTGGGCAGCACTTGATGTGTACCTAGAGATGACAGGCCTGGTTCTGGCATCAGCTGAGAAAGGAACAATTGAGACCCACCATAATTGCTTTGGTCGAGTTCATATCCTAGCCACAGTGGCCCATAACTTGGAAAATGATCGTTAGCACAGGCGCTTGGTGGTGAACTATGTGTCATGTTGAATGGACAATAGTGGTAAAACTGAGAAGCAGCTGGAAATAGCTATTGTGAAGAAGGGTTACCATACCCATGCAGCAAATGAAATTGATTGGTGTATTTCATTGATGGAATGTCTTTGCTAGTTGCTGTTCCAGAACAATTTTCGAATGATCCCTAATTGTGATGATGGCATTCCTGAACGCGAAATAGACTACTGCATGGCACCATTCTTACTTTCTTTAGTGGAAATCTGTTTGTTGACATGCTCTGTAAACAATCCTTAGAGAACCAAAATAGTGGCTAACTAATATTGATGCGAGAGTTGAAGTAGAAGAAATCTGATTATGGTTCAGTATATTGCAGGTATATCAGCAAAATGTAAATTTGTGCTGAAGTCACATGCAAATCTCTGTGAGACACCAGTTAACCTCACCAGTGCTCCTATGTAATTCCATATGCTCCCAGGCCCCCCTGGTCCTAAGTAAAGTCATCTCAGACTGTGCAAAAGCATTCTGTGGTGCTGCTGCAGAAAGCAATTGCAGTTGTTGAGATTCATTCAGGATGTTACTATATTCGACATATAGGATAGTCAAACATTGGTTCAGCTGAGACTTCTGTTCAGGTTGGCCAAAGACGATGCAAGAAGCTGAGATATCTGCACTGCTCTGTCAGAGACTTTAAACTTAGTGCTATATTCTCATAGCAGTGGTTCTTAGCATTCCATAACCTCAAGCCAATCTGTCTGTCATATTTATCTTCCTTACAATCACCAGATTGACTATATCAAAATATGGTATGTCTTATCTATGTCTATCTATGTATAGAAATATGGTCAATGTGGCAGCAGACTGTGCTTGAGTGTAACAGGAGCTACCCCTGGAGCTACCAGTCAAGTGAACTTAGAGATGCACTTGGAGGCTGGGATTTGGTAAGTTTGGAGATGCACTTGGATTGAGGCTGTGGTCACGTAAACTCAGAAATGCACTTGCAGGCTGGGATGGAGGAAGTATGCAGATGCTCTCCAAGTCTGGTATAGAGTGAGATTGGAGATGCACACCAAGCCAGAGTTGAAGTGAACTCAGAGCTTCCCTTGGAGGCTGTGATCGTGGGAACATGGAGATGCATTTGGAGGATGTAATTGAGTGAGAGTGGGGATACACATGGAGGCCATGATTGTACGAACTTGGTAGCCATCATTAAGTGAGTTTCAAGATTCAATTGAAGGCTCAGGTGGTGTGAACTGAGAGGTGCACATGGGGGCTGTGTTTGAGCGAAATTGCATGTGTACTTGGAGGGAGTTAATCTGGAGGAGGTTGATCTGGAGGAGGTTGATCTGGAGGTGGTTGATCTGGAGGTGGTTGATCTGGAGGTGGTTGATCTGGAGGTGGTTGATCTGGAGGTGGTTGATCTGGAGGTGATTGATCTGGAGGTGATTGATCTGGAGGTGATTGATCTGGAGGTGATTGATCTGGAGGTGGTTGATCTGGAGGTGGTTGATACGTAGGTGGTAGATTAAAAGGGAGGGGTGACAGGAGCGGAAACTGTGTGCTTTGGTAAACTTATAGTCGTCGGAATATAGAGAGTATTGTACAACAAGGTACACTGAGAGATGAGAGATGAGAGACGACAGACGAGAGATAACATGCCAGCAACTGGCTCATCTGCCGAATGTAAGATCGTCTGGAAGTCATAACTGAACACCTTGGCAACTCTAAACCATCAAACTGATTGTTCCAGGGGCTTCCTGGAGCTCCCGGATACGTCGAATGGGAAGCGATGAGCGCTCCACATGCTCTGAGACTACTTCTCTGGTGATGCCCAATACTCTGGCAGTTGTTGATCAGAATACAATCGTATCCTGCACAGTGTATGCATCAGCAAAAACTAAATTTCCTTCATTAAATTTATTTAGTTTATTGTACACACAAACTCAAAAAAATAAAATCGTGGTTTCCCTGAAATGTTGCCTGGATTAAACATTCCTCAGTGTCCTTTGAGTCATCGCGAAGCTGTTTGCAAGTGTGATGACCAGTTTACACACTTATGCAAATGTGAAAACGAGCACTTGACGGATGGCTCACACTTCCTTCAGCAATATCACAAAGTCTCTCGCAGCATACTCCTACATCATCAAATTTGATTTGCCCTCCAGATGGTGATGGCACTCCCACCGTATGTTTAATGAAGGGTGTAGTTCTTGTCATTAAAGATCCCTCATGGCTTATGTTGACCAATGATAGTTGGCACACAGAAGTAGTTCACAATATATAATTTGTTGATACAACATTGTTCAGTAGCTTGCGGTTCAACCTTCGCAGGAGGGTTACACATTATCTCAATTATGATTTGATGCATTTATGATTAGATTTCAGTACACGATCAGTTCCATTACATTCACTCCTATTATGATCTATTGACAAAACCTAGAATAAAATAGCACACAAAGGAAATCCTAAATTTGATCACCAACAGCATTCCTAACCACCAAGGGCCATCGCACCCTCTACAATCATATATCCATGGACTAATCCGACATTCTCAATGATGAGGATGTTGGTGATGTCGTCGGTGTTGCTGTTGTTGATGCTGCAGGGGACAGGCTGGCTACTGCTGGCGATGGCAGATCCGCCCATAGGCAGAAAAGCTGAGAATCGCATGGAAGCTTCAGTAGCAGCAACAAAGCTGTTGAGATGATTAAAAGAATTGTCCAGGTGCTCTGTCAGCTCCTCCATGATGTAATCACAGAAGTCCTCATCAACGCTGCCCTGATCAGTGTGAGGTTGTGCCATTGCTGGGTCTGTACTGGTTGGGTGAATCCTTCTACGAATTATGCTATGAATGTTGTGTATCGAGTGGGCGTCAACCTCTGGCGAGGAAGAACAACAATCCGGGTCGAGACAACAAAATTCAACTCTGCATGCAGAAACAATGTTGTGATTAATTGTTCTTGTATTACACTGATATTACGCTGCACCCCATGAACCAAACTCTGGCAGGATCCTAAACTTGCCTGTTCTCCAGGCAGACGAACAATGGTGGATGGTTCCCGCAGTGAGGGCAATCAATGTCGGCTTGATTGTATCAATCAATAATCTATCTGTAATTCCCAATTGTTGTATGCTATAGAAGTATGTCCGGTGAGTAAGATCCACAATGTCAGTCACTGCAAATCGAAACTTCCATATCTTAATCAATCGTCAAGACCATGATTAAACATGAAAGGAACTTTGAACTTAACCGATGAATGTTTGTGGTACATGTAAACTTGTCGTTGGCCAATAGGCAGGCTACCAGTTCCCGGATCTCAATAGGCGACATTGATTGAAATCCGTACTTAGACTTGATTGACGTATTGCAGCGGTATACCATTGCTGCACAAGACCAATCAATCTTTGCGTGAGCCTGACGCACAATGTAAGCGATGAAAACAATTGTTGAGACGATTGACTTACCATTGAAATGTAGGCATGTGGATGGTTGGAGTTTCTCTGGGCTGGATCAATCCTGGCGATTTCCTCAAACTGCCAACTATGAATCCGGGCGGTCTTTACCGCATTTGTGGCAAAGGGATTCACACACATCACCTATTTGAGGGCTATAGACTTCATATGTGCCATGACCATCACCGGAATGCTTGAAGCATTTGTTATGGCATTGCATTCTAAGCCGACGATGAGGCCAGTCATGTCGCCCACAAAGAATTCATATTGCCACCGATTTCGAGCTTTCCATGTAACCAATTGCTCACCGGCTTGGTTCAAATCCTTCTTCTGGTAGCTCCATACATCAGCGGGTGAATTCAATCATTTCAACACTTAATCGAATGCATTCTTAGATGCTAGCAGCGAAGGCTCTGATTCATCCTCCTCCTCCGAGACAAGATAGACCTCCTGATGCTCAGGATGTAGCAGCAGTGCTAATGTAGTTGTTGAGTGAGTTGCTGTGACTCGTTTGGCAAGTTTTGATGTGATGGAATCCTTCTATAGCCGCTTGCCGATTGGTTTCCTGAATGGTTAGTGAAGAGGCGTGTCCTCGGATACTGAATTGTCATCTAACAGTTTAATGCACGTGTTGAGCATCATGATCGGATTGTCATCGAGCTCCTTGTCATGGATAGATGTTCTCATTCCCCTGGTGCAGCAAGAAGCAGGAGGAGGAGGAGAAGTGCGGTGCCATCATGTCAGGATTCCAAATGCCGGCGAGCGATAAGTACGAAAAAATTACACAAGTGACTAAAGGATATATAAATGAATGAATACTAAATGAATTCCAACATTGTATAAAAGAAACAAAGTATTGATATCATTGAAAGCATCATAATGATGTGTCTTCTTATCCTGTCGAGGATTTTGGGATCTTGGCTTCTACCACCATGCATGCTTCCAACTCCTAGGATGGAGGGGAATTTGGAACTAAGAATGGCAGGTGATAAGGATGGGCCAGGGCTGTTAATAGATTTCTATGGACGAAAATCATTACGGCAACTAGCTACAACACGTTCGCATTTCACCAATTATTAAGGCTAACTTCTGCTGTGCAAAGATACCAAAATACCAATTACATGACAGCCATACACACAGTGCTATCGCTGCCAGTGGGCATTTCACACAATCAAGCGTTTCCACCATTAATCCCAACATCGTAAACTCTCAACACAGCCTTTCATGCCTGAATATGACCAATGAAATAATACAATAAACAAAACACCAAAAAGAGACCAAATCTAATGGGGAGGTCCTAGACCAGAGGTTAGTGTGACTACGCCAGCATGTCATGCGGCCAGGTAAGCAACAACCCTCCATGGACTGCGTGTTAGGATCATGATCCTGACCAACATCAGCAATGACCCTAGTTTCTGTCTGAAACACGCGGGTGTTCCGGACGGCTCTGACAGCTCTGACCGAACCTCGTACCCTCTGACGGAGAATTACATGCTACCCGTTGCATACGTACCTCCTTTACTTTGTGGTGCCGTATACACATCATCAGAATGGCAAGTGTATTACACTCTTCGCAGGGGCTGCAGATATGCTGAAGCACTTTACACAATGCCTGGCAATGAATATGCCATTCTCTGGCCGAGTGCCACATTGTACCTCTCCGCTTATTGCTATATATCGGATGCTGCACTCTCCCCATATATGTTGAGTTTTGAGATGTTGTCACTTATTACAATACAGTCTTGGTTTCGGATACATCGCTTGCCGTTGCATTTGCTTCGCCATTATCGTATTTTACAGGTCTGAAATATGCTGTCCAATCTTCACACTCTCAAGTAATATGCCCTCAGTCCTTCACATTCTGCGTTGATCCATCATCGGCTAGCGATGCTTCTTCCTCCTCATCCGCATCCGCATCATCGCCATGTGCAATCTTCACACTCTCTAGTACTATGCCCTCAGTCCTCCACATTCTGTGTTGATCCATCATCGGCTAACGATGCTGCTTCCTCCTCATCCGCATCCGCATCATCGCCATCGTTGCCCTCATACCCATCGACATCACTGGTTCCCAGGTCAAACCTCTCGAGTGCAGTGGCAGGCCGTCGTCGCCGGCTGGCGGTGGGGATGGCATTGCGCTCATCGCTTTCGACACCTTCATCTTCGTAATCCCCGCTGCCCCCTGGCATCCCGAAATGCAGTTCGTCATCCGTGCAATTGTTGTCTAGTGGGATGTTTGGGTCAGTGCTTCCGATCTCAGGCTCCTCAAGCGATACTTCCTAGATCAAATAGTCAAGAACAATAGCATTGTCAACACGCACTGCTTCCACGCTGATGACCTCGGCAGGCGTTGGGGTCTCTGCCTGTTGGATCTGACGCTTGTCTGTCGCAGGAGTGTTCTTATACACCCTCTGTTGGTAGCTCTCCGGTAGTGTGTTCCAGGTATTCATCAAGATTGTATACGTGTCTGAAATGCCAGGAGAGGTTAACAACTTGCGACCCGTTGCAGCGCAGCAGGATGCGTTCTTAGCACCATCATTCTTGTAGTTGAAGTAGTTCGAGCGATCAGGTCTGTCCACTTTCAGCTTTGACTTGGACGCTTTCGGATGAACACCTTTGTTCTTTTGCCACTCCACGAGAGCATGGCGCAACGTGGTGCATGTAAACATGATCAGTGGCGAGGGTAGCGGACCGTCCTTGTCATGAATCATGGAATTATGAAATCCATCAGCATACTTACCGCGGTTATTCACCCGATGATAGAATTTGATATAGATTAACCCCGGGATTGTTTCCGCCAGGAAGTGAAGTGGACGCTGGCCATTCGTTAGCATCTTTCGACTCTCTCTGCGTTGGATTTGGACCGCGTACACCACCTTCCACACACTCTGCCACAGGAAAAAGATACTTATTGTCTGCCAGAAGGGAATCAATGAATTCCAAATGCTCTGAGGAGGATTCAAAGTGGTGGAGATCATAAAGCTCTGCTATGTAGTCCCTTGCTGATTGAATCAAATGGGATTTAACATTATCGACTTGTGCTCGAACCTAGTACTAGTTTGAGCGTGTAATATCCAACGTGGGCCGTTGCTTCAGCATACCTCTTTCAAGATCTCATTTCTGCGCGCCTCAAATGCTATGGACCAAATGTTGTTTTGCTGCATAGCGGTGTTCCAGTACTTCTCTATTATCTCTCAGTATAGGCCTTCAGCTAATGCTTTGGCAACGTGTCGCATTGCATAACGTACCATCTCCAGGTCACTTGCACTCATAAACGGCCGTCTGTTCCACATGTAGAGCTCCAGGAGTCTGCCCGTTGTGAATTCAAGACGCCTTATGTCTGAGTGACCAAATCAATGCACGCTGCGACTGCCGTAGACCATTGATTGAGGTGTCGACAACGCCTGTGGTTGCAATTGCCACTCCCTCTGTCTCTGATTCTTTTCGGTAGCTCGCGTTCGCAGTGGATTTGTAATGATCGCGCGGGTTTCCGGATCCGGGATGGGGGTAGGCAGGGTTTCAAGACCGCCAAGAGGAGTGGGAGTGCTAGCAATGACGGATGCGGGGCTGGATACAACACGACGCGTTGACTCTGTCTGTATCGTTACACTGGGAGCTGGTGTGTAACGACTACTTGTACCCGGCGTGGCGGTTGGAGTAATTATTCACCGCCGCTGTGTAGCGGATGGGGTGGAAGTCACGCGTTGAGTGATATCTGCAACGCGAGAATTGTTCAGCAAAGATGAGGGGGTGGAGTTCTGACCTTGGATTGTAGAGGGTACGGAACTCCCTCCTGGAGAGGAATCCCTCTCGCCAGCCAGTACAGAAACGCGTCATTTAGCAGGCGGAAGTTGAACATTGCCCGAAGGCCCACGCTTTCGTTGATTCTGACGATTTGCAAGACTTCAAACATTTCGTACAACCGGAGTCATGTCAGGGTGAGGGCTTTGGGAAGGCATATTCCGATATAGATGTTCGACGTTAAGAAGGTAGGAATTATATCCTTTGCATCCATATGCAACAGCAGGCAAGGTAGACTCCTATTTGAGCGACCATGGACAGATTCGACGAAAAAGGGAGGCGCAGTGTAGACTGCGCTACACTCTGAACCCTGACAATACTCGGGGACGAGATCCCTTCAAAAGCATTCAATTATGGGGTTAACTGCCATCAGATTAAACTCAGATCTAACTGAGCATTGATATGCACTGTTGCAGTAACGTCTGAAGGTCCATTTGCACCGCTTGAAGGGTGTGTATGCCATGTTGGCGCGATTATCATCGTATTGAACTCGTTCTTGGCAAAATACTTCGAACCATCGATTGCATATATCTTCAGCTTCCCGGTGGAAATCCCCCTTTGGGAGAGCTAAACGCATCGCAAAGCAAACAATGACGTATTCTCTATCCTATGACATCAGTTGGGTGTGCTTTTTCCACTGCTAGGCGTTGGTAGCCATGTTGGATGGTTGCACAGTTGGGACAACTTGAGAACTACTGAGTTTGCTCCGAGATGCACGAGGTCTGAGCGGTAAAAGTGGTATGTGATGCCAAAGCAACGCCCAGCGTCACAAACTGTCCTCACCACGAGTACTAAATCTCGTCTCGAGGCTCATCATTCATGACGCGCCTTGTGGTTGTGCAAGATGAAGGCTGGGCCGTTTGGTGTTCATTAACCAACAAAAGGTAGGATATGAACCAAATCGCAGGATCCCGAGTATATATATCCCTTCTTCCCACCTACACCTTGATTCACTTTTTCTCCTGTATTAAACACACCGCCCGCAATTAAACACACCACCAGCATCCTGAACTATCTCGACATCACGTGACGTGCACAAAACAACGCCTCTCGTTCCACAACACACCCGATAACCTACACAACTTTGTACGTTCACTCTGGGCTTCCTCCCGCTACGTTCAACTGTATCATACTACTGACACCTCGGACGTAGATTCATTTTCCACTCGCAGCAATGGCACCAAAGGGCAGCTGCAAAGGAAATGGGAAGGCAACTGCTAGGGCAAAAATGCCGACATCAGTTATAAATCAACGCCTGTCGTTGGATTGGGACTGTATAAAGGGATTCATCCCGGAACACATCCGTGGACTCATACAGATATACATTATTTGCGGCGTCAAGGATGAGAGGGCCTGGGACCTCTATTATGATATAATCTTTCTTGATCCAGTCACGACTCGCCACTTTTCACAATTCCAGCTGATGTGGCCCGACCGCAGGAGCAGGAGTTCACCTTTTCGGGAGTGGTGGGCAGCGTTCCGCTCATATATGGGGCAAATGTTTGACAAAACACGCGATCAAATGAACAATTGGAGGTGGGACAACCCCAGAGCCTTCGGGGATCAAGTCATTCGCTCTAATCCGCAGACAACCAACTCGGGAAAGGTTAAACGCACCGGCGAGCGTTTCTCTCTGTACGGTAGCGAAGATCCCAGGGCAAAGATTGAGCCACCAAGCTGCCGGCAGTACAAGCCAGGCAACTTCCTGGCCGTTGGACCACTGAATTGGGATGACATAATGAACGAGGATGATGATGATGACGAGCATTGGGCGGATCCCGGAGCACCGAGCGGTGGAAGAAGCCGTCCTGGCAATGTTAATGACAATACCCATGGCGAGGGTGAGGAGGACACGCAGGGCGGTGAGAAAGGGACCGGGAAAGGGAAGGGAACAAAGGACGGGAAGGGGAAAGGGAAGGGGAAGGGGAAGGGAAACAGTAAAGGGAAAGGTATTGTTAAACAAACCCCAGGGGGAGATGATATCTCTCGTGCCATTGCTTTGCAGTTGCAGAAGGAACAGTATGAGGCAGACTCGGACACGGAGGGCTAACAAGAGCGGCTATATTTAGTGCCGGAAGCATCGCCCACAGTGTCAATTTCCTCAGATGATGATACCGACTCTAGTGAGAAGTCGGACAGCGAATATGACTCAGAACATGATTCTGATGTTGATATGCGCATGGAGGATGATGTGGACCCACCGGACGGCGTTGATTTAGACGGCGATGTGGATATGGAAAGGGACGGTGACGATGATGAGGAGGAAGATGATGAGGAGGAACATGAAGAGAATGAAGATGAGGAGGAGGTGGAGGAGGAGGATGAGGATGAGGAGGAGGAGGATAAGGATGAGGATGATCGCAAAGAACCTCGGACGATTCGCCTGGGAGAGATGGTCAATACATCCGCTGACGATGCTGATACCATGGTAGATGATGAGCCAACCGTGCTACCTGAGCAAGGCCAGGAGATGCGCGAGCATACCCCACGGCAACAACCTCCGGCGCCTGCCTCACGGCCACAAACCCCGGAGCCTCCTCCACGACCACGAACTCCGGAGACTCATACCCTCAGTAGGCTGGAGTTCTTGGGGCTTGTGACGCCTCAAAAACCTCGCCCAGCAGTGCCAACTCTGCGAGAAGCTGAGGCAGCCGGAAACACCTTGGATGTTGATGTGGAGCAGCAGCTACTCGGCGAATCGGCAGTTGGCGACAGTCTCCCCGATGTCCCTATCCCGGATGTCCCTCTCCCGGATGTCTCTCTCACCAATGTCCCTCTCTCCGATGTCCCTCGCGCTGATGTCCCTCTCCCTGTGGCGCACCCAGATGGCTCGGTAGGCGAGGACTGAACCAGTCCCCGCATTGCAGAGGAGGCGTGCGTTTGGGTTACAGTCGGGTTCTTGTCTTGTGAGTTTCATTTGCTGTAATCTATTCATCTCAGGCACTGATTAAGGCACGTGTGGAGGTGTTTTGGTCGTTTGGGTTACGGTTGTGGGCAAGTTCGTTTCCTTTGTTCTAATCTATGTATCTCGGGCATCGATTATTACCCGCGTCGCGAGGTTTTTAGATTGCTCAGGGTTGATTTTGTATTTAGTTATAGTATTATGGGACATCGCGCGTGCTGTGTTTTTGCAACTCCTGGCGTGATGGTTGAGGCTCAATAAATCTCTCAAGTATTGTGAGCTTATACCCACACCAGACTGCTCAGGCCCAGCTCCAACTTTCGTCGCTTTCTACAGTGAATACGCCACAGCTGTCGTGTCGTTGACAACGCCAGAGAAGACCCCATTCCGTTGCCCTGAATTGTCATGCCAAAAGAAGTTCACCTCAGACAGCTGGCGACTTAAACATATCAAATACACGATCCTGAACACCTTCAAGTTACAAAGAATCTGACTGTTCGCAGCGCGCCCCAACGCGTTGAACCAGCTCAGCTTTGTGCATTCAATGATAACAAAGATTCAGTCGAAGACTTGGACGTGTTTCCCGACCTCGAACACCTGGAAAACATCGCAGACTCGGAGTTTCAACCACCGCCATCTCCTCTGCAGCGGATAGAAACATACCCCAGCGCCGGCGCTTCGCTGAGCGATTACATTGCTGAGCCATGGGAATGCGACGCTCATGGATTCCTTGATACGAACCTACAGAACAATCCCTACTACCCGTGAGCGACAGGTGAAGAGTACAGATATATCCAGTGTGGGATCAAGAAGAAAGGTATGAAGACGTACTATGACAACGTGCTGAAGGAAGAAAACACCGCTCTGCGTTTCCCAAGGTTCAAAAATGGGGATGGCGTCCAGAAGGTCGTGGCTAGCATGCCAGATGATCAGGCTCTCGGGGAGTGGGAACTACACACTCTCGAGGATATGAGATGGAATGACAATTACCAACGGCCTATCAAATACTGGAGTCGAGACATCATCAACAGCATGAGATGGTTGATGCGGCAGCCAGCCTACGCTGAGCATCTCATTTACGCCCCTCAGTGTTGCTTTAACAGCGATAATCCACCGCAACGCCTCTATACTGAAATGCACACTGCGGACTGGTGGTGGGAGACACCGGTAAGCAGAGATACTGAGTATAATAACGTGCTAATCGAGGTTAAGGCAACGCTCAGACTGGGGGATACACTAGTTCGCTTGATCTTCATGTCCGACGGAACACATCTCCCGAATATTGCTGGCGACAAGAAAGAGTGGCCTGTATAAATGACAATTGGCAATCTATTTTCGAAGATCCGCCAGATGCCCTCAACGCACACCGTCGTAATGGTCGCTCTCCTGCCGATTCCAATCAAGAACCGCAATATTCCTGAGAAGCGGCTGGATGAACAGCGGCAAACAAACCGAGAGGTGCTGAACGAAGTACTCCGGCGGGTACTCTAGCCTCTCACCTTTAAACAAAATCCCAACGCCGAGAGTGGGTATTCCAACGTTCTCTGTGCAGATGGCAACTTCAGGCTTTGCAAACCGGTTTTAGCATCATGGCTTGCAGAGTGCCCTGAGTATAGCAACCTACATCATCTCAAGCGGCATGTCTGTTTTTGGTGCAAGTGTCCTTAGAACGAACTTGGAGATTATGTCCCTTCTGACAAGCAACACCCCCGGCGGGATCACAATGTATATAGAACGCTCAGTGATGCCAACACCAAGGCAGCCGATGCCGAACTCTCATCGCGCCATGTCCACCGAGGATTGAACGTGTTTCGACATATTCCCTGTATCGTGAGCGACCTCCCGAAGCCCGACCTCCTCCATACAATGCAGATCGGCATGATTGACCATCTCCAGAAGTGGATTTTCCACTTAATGAAGACGCACGAATGGCTTGACAAGTACAATGCAATCTGGTTATCCGTGCCTGCTTACCACGACCTCACACCAAAACATAAGTCATATAAGGAAGTTTCTCAATGGAATGGGAAGGAGATGAAAGAAATGAGCCGGTACCTGCTTGGAGTTGTAACCCAGTCACTACGAGGTGGAAGCCCCGCTCAGAGTCCCGAATTCAATCGCGCCATTGAGTGCACACAGACATTGTTAGAATTCTATATATATGCTCGATATAAATCACACGATGATGCAACTTTGAGCTACATGGATGGACGCCTTGCATCGTTTTCACACCTTCAAAGATGTTTTCTTACTCGGGTGAGCTGGCAAAAAGGCAAAGGCCAAAGCCAATGCCCTGAGAATGGAACTCGTGAAGAAGCGAAAGGTGGACAAGGAAACAAATGCTGAAACTTGGACGCAGTCCAAGAAGCGGCGCGAAATGAACACCTGGCGGGATTATATCAGCCACGAGATAGATGTTTCCAAGGAGTTGGATGCCGACTTCAACTTTCCGAAGATCCACTTGATGTCTCATTGGGTTGAACAGATTCGTCGATACGGAGCCTTGCAATAGTATTCTGCCGAGAGACATGAACAAGCACATGAAACACACCTCAAGGACGGTTGGAACGCCTCCGATCACAATCTCAACTGCCTGCCGCAAGGAATCACCTTTCAGCGTCGCATTCTCTGCTTCAAAATCAGAGAGCTCAATCTCCAAGCCCTCGCTCAGCGTTGGGAGAACAGCGCTGCCACCTGCCAAGTCCTCCCTTCCAGTGCTGATCTGGCTGCCACACTGGGCTCCCAGTAATATGCGAAGCCCGAATTCATGGGGCCCCAAATCCGCCGTGATGGCAAGCATCCTGACGCTATGATCAATGACTTCTGAGCATTACTCAACAATAGACAAGACGCAATGCACCGCGTGGCAATATACAGCGGCACGCGGGAGTTTATCAAGCATAAGAGTCGTAACAAGACGTGTATATCGCATGAACAACTGCACGCAATGGAGCTCGGTATTTACCATGGTATTAAGGTTCAAGTTGAGGGTTTAGGTGGTGAACGCATATCTCAGATGTGTCGATGCACAGGAAGCCAGAGCTGGCGCGGAGGGGATCGACGGAACCACTGGGTATGGGTAAAGCAACGCCCGGGGAGGTGTTATGGCGCGCTGAATGGGCGTCTCCCGTGGCAACTGCAATGACTATTCAAAATCAAACTCCTAAACGAGGATGGAGCTTTCGTTGAGTACTGGTTAGCCCTGGCGCTCACCACAATACCTGAAAACTCAGGTAACTTGGATCCCGTCTCAAAATTTGTACAAGTGAGAAAAGCACCGGCAGCCATTGCTTTGCAAGTTTTCAGCGTGGGATATATTGTGGGCTGAGCGCACGTCATTCCAGAGATGGCTACTACTAGTAAGACAGGAGACGGACGGAACGAGCGATGGATTGTCAATAGCCACATTGATCTGGCCACTTGGAATGATGTGTATAATTAGTAAACAGAGAATTGCATTTTGCGCGCAGGTAGAAGGAACACGAGGAGAGATTTTCGCAGCGTCACCCATTGCAATCCCGTATAATTAGTAAAGAGAGAATTGCATTTTGCACGCAGGTAGAAGGAACGCGAGGAGAGATCTTCGCAGCGTCACCCATCGCATTGCAATCCCGATGCACGCGCGTACCCAATGAACCCATTCCGATGTATGGTCACAGTTGGCCACAACGCCAGAGTGATCGTTTAAAATAGAACACCGACAGAATGAGACGAAACAGTGAAACAGCGATCAGAGGGCGATATGGAACGCGACGGGTTCAATTGACACCAGGCGCGGAGTGATCCGCCGCCGGGGTGTCTCTGACGGCTCTGACGGAGCGTGTCCACTCTGAGGGAGCCATTCCACCCAGACAGAAATATTTTTTGCTGATGAACAATCTTACCACCAACATATACGCATGGGATCACTCTGACCCCATTTGTGACCTTATCTCTACAAGTATAGTCTATTCTCTTTCTAAGCCGGATGCTGGCATACGTACCCTTACACTGATCCCACTCCCTCAGTCACCGGATACGTTTCGCTCACAGGATTTCAATTATGGCTATTTTTTATTCAAACATGTCGTGACACCTACACAATCTGCAAATCTAGGCAATTGACCACTCAATGCCTCCCAAATGGACGAATAGACTTCCTCTACGCAGTGCCGATGGGCATGTGTGTGCAGAGACAATTCAGAGGTCGATCAGTCTCGATATTGCAAGTCTCGTCAGTCAGATCACCCCTGGATCAGTCACCGGAAGAGTCCTAACTGAGGTGGAAATTGAAAGAGACTCAGAACAGGGAAACAGAATCATCAACGACGCCGAGGACCCCCTTCCTGAGGATGACAGCAATCTTGACAATGACACTCCAGAACCTACTCAGTCTGTGCACAATAATGACCAACCAACTGCACCATCCAAGATCAACCTGGAGGCGATGGTGGAACGACAGTAAGACATGATCGAAATCCTCTTCCAGCATACCGCCGAACTACTAGAATGATGCAGATCATCGACCTCAGACCTGAATGACAAGTATAAGACTGAACAGCCATCACGCTACTGCAGCGGTACTTGAACATTGGCAATCTGTGTCGGCTCACTCCAATCGAACTTCCAGACTTGCAAACAGCTTTTTCACAACGGAACTGGCAAGGTTCAGTATTCCCTGGACCACGTTGGATGTTGGGCCTACCACACCAATCGCGATATGCAGAAGAAGACTATGATTGACCCAATCACGTGGGGCCAAGACCTACATGAGAACAACTCACCATGCCTCAACAATCTCAATCTGTTCGTCACAGATAGTGTAAGCAACAGGTCCGGGTGACCCGCCAACGGTCCGGGTTTGGCCCGGACAAACGGTTGGGTTCAGTTCTAGACCCATCCAGAAACATGACCCGCTGCTTCTTGGCGGTCCAACCCCAGCCCTGTACCTGTCAACCGGCGGGTTTTGCCAGGTTTGGCTAGACGCGTGGGGTCCAATCTCCCGTTCTGGGTTTCGGGTTTTTCTATTTATGGTCGCATTCAGATATCCTACTGTTAATTGCAAATTAGTGACTATGGTACTGCATTGTCATTTTCTGATGTATTGACAACCTTTATATAGCAAACAAGTAGAGAGACACTCCCTGCTCCATCCTGAAAATGAGCGTCAATGGAGCGTCAACAATTGATGGTCTTGCATCTTGGGTAATCTAAGTGGGGCTTGATCGCATGTATCCATACACAAGTGATTAGTAGCCTTTATGAGCAAATAAGCAAATCATATTCCCGTGATAGCCTCCTGAACAGTAACAACCTATTTCATTTTCAAAGGTGCAACTAAGTGTTCATGAGCATTTTAGACAACAAAAACAGCCAAAACTGAGTATATGGACTTCAACGGCCACAGCGCGCATCGATAAACTATGATTGAAGGCCCAAGATTGTCGACACTCCGTTGACGGACATTTTCATGATGGGGCAGGGAGCATGTCGCTTTCTTCTTTGCCTATAAAGGATGGCAACACATCCATTATGTGTAATCACTACCAAATCACATTTTTATCACCCGACTTACAGGACCAAAAATTGTTGACGTTCCATTGATGCTCATTTTCATGATGGGACACAGAGCGTCTCGCTTTCTTTTTTGCATATAAAGGTTGTCAATACTGTTGTTATGTATAACCACTACAAAATTACATTTTAATTACCAGACTAACAAGACCTGAAATCGTTGGCGCTCTGTTGACGGTCATTTTCAAGATGGGGCAGGGACCGTGTTCCTTTCATTTCTGTCTATACAGGGTGGCAACAGTCGCATTATGTGAACTCCCCACCAAATCGCATTTTATTACCCGACTTACATGACCAAACATCGTTCACGCTCCGTTGACGCTCCATTGACGCTTAGTGTCAAGATGAGGCAGGAAGCGTTTCGCTTTCTTTTTGCATCTAAAGGTTGTCAATACTGTTGTTATGTATAACCACTACATAATTACTTCATAATTACCAGACTAAGAAGACCTAAAATTGTTGATGCTCTGTTGATGCTCATTTTCAAGATGGGGCAGGGAGCGTGTGGCTCTTTTTTTGCCTTTAAAGGATGCCAACACTTCAATTATGTATAATCACTACCAAATAGGGTGTTTATTACCCGACGTACAGAACCAATAATCTTTGACCCTCCATTGACGCTTATTTTCAGGATGGGACACAGAGCGTCTCGCTTTATTTTCTGCGTATAAAGGTTGTCAATACTATTGTTATGTATAACCACTACAAAATTACTTCTTAATTGTCAGACTAACATGACCAAAAATTGTTGACGCTCCGTTGACGCTCATTTTCAACATGGGGCAGGGAGCATCTTGCTTTCTTTTTTGCGTCTAAAGGTTGTCAATGCTGTTGTTATGTATAACCACTACAAAATTACTTCATAATTACCAGACTAACAAGACCTAAAATCATTGACGCTCTGTTGAAGCTCATTTTCAAGATGGGGCAGGGAGCATGTTGTTTTCTCTTATGCCTATAAAGGGCGGCAACACTTCCATGATGTGTATTCACTACCAAATTGCGTTTTATTACCCGACTTACAGGACCTACAATCGTTGACGCTCTAGTGATGCTCAATCTGCCACGGGCATAACTGCAATATGGAACCATTCACTTTGGCATACTTTATCAATATTGGTCTTGTGGCAGCCATTCTGTGCGGTTCATATACATTCTCTTTTCTAACTACATTATTCACTAATGATGCATATAGATATACCCTTTGAAATATACTTTAAAGTGTCCGCTGATTGTAGATAGTGATAATACTCGAAAATCCCTTTCCGTCAAGTCAACTCTCGTCTTCGCTGTCATGTTCACTCAAAAGGCTGCTGCCATCCACAAAATCGCTGTCAGCTGCATTAACACGCAGCTGATAGTGTACTAACCTGTGGATGGACCATCATCAGTCAGCAAATCTGGAATGATATATTTATCGTGCATGCGATCCTTGGCATATGGATCAAAATTCAAAAATTGAGTGCTGGGAGGTGGAGTATGTATATACACAAATGCGGGTGGCACACCTTCTGTTTCGGAGCGTTGAGTCCTCATACTGTCATCAGGTGGCACAGGTGGCGTTCTGGGCCTCGGTGGGGCCGGTCTTGGTGGAGGTGCACCCGTGCAATTATGCCTCCAGCGACTCTGTGGAGTCTTTGCTGTGCCATTTTGGCAAGGAAGACACCTGTCCGTTTGATTTTCCCGAACCATGGCAGGGTGTTTTGCTATCGCAGCCTTCACCTTGTTATGCCCAGGAAACACAACACCCCGCATCGTCTCTTGTCCAACTTCAGCGAGTGGAGTCTTCATCTGTTGCTGCATTTCCACAATGGCAGCGCACAAAAACCCGGCTGTAGCCATTTTGGCCATATTCAGGGCAAGCAGCATGTCGGACTGTTCCAGCTGTACCCGACCTCCTTGTCTTGCCATAGTAGCTGACATGTCAAAAACCTACAAGAAATTAGTTCCTGCTTCTAGAGTGAGATTCAGCTGTTACCTCAACCATCTACGACTCCGTAACGTCCTCAAAGGTCTTTAAAGCCTGTATTGTCCAATCCCGGGAACTTTCATCACCAAATTCGTCTGAGAAAATCCTAGAACTGACAACATCGTGATGTTCCATTTCGCGAACTAGGTGGACATAAGCCTTGGTCGCCCATGGTGGTTTCACGGTACGGGCAGTGATGAATTGGTCACCTAGCTCTCTACAGACCCCAGCTGTGCATTATACTGCTCGTTCACTGTGGTCTACATTGATATGGATTGGCTCACATCCGATTGCATACTGCTTCATATACTTTCTGCTTCCAGTTTCAAGTACTATTGTTCAAGGTGCGTGCTGGGTCATATTCTTGGTGGCTACAATTGCAACGTCGCGGTCAACTAACTGGTGTCTGAATCACTGCTGTGTCACACCGGGTGGCGCGTTGTTTCAAGCGCCTGTTGTTCGGCTCAATTCGGCTTCGATCGCACCTGGTTGAAGTATTTCTGGAGCCATGTCTTGCTGTTATGGAATGGTGAGGAAGATGATCGCGAAAAGAAGTGGGAAGTCCTGAAGATTATATAGTGAGCTACAAGTCAAAATGGAACAAGTTACAGCCAACTTGCACCATCGATTCTAGCTGATTCTGGCTGCGTATAGCTGCACTACGTATAGCTGCAGGGGATCCCAACGGTCCAGCAATCGGCAGTAAGTCGATCCGATGATGTTTGTTTGTGTGCAGGGATATATTGTGATGAGCCACAGTTGATATCTCATTTCTGATAGATATAAAAAGAACCTTCTTCGACAGAAAGGACGTCTGGTGATGTTTGTCTCGAGACATCGCCGGGATGTTACATGATTCACACGCTAATCATCAAGTTCAAATGTAAGGTTAGCATGACTATTTCCAAATAAGTGATGGTCAAAACGCTGATTTTGCAATGTTCTAATTGATGTAACCTACCAACCATGACATACAAGACGCAGCTTGCCTCCATGTGGTCCATATCTTCCAACATCCAACATCTCGCCCAACAACAAGGTCAACACAAGATACGATGGTCAATGCTCTGAATAGAAACCATTCACCACTTCTGGCGGGCAAATACGGTGAATCGACCAAGCAATCCACACAATGACATCATCAAGCGAATCAAGGTATCAGTGGTCTGGAGGCATAAAGGGTCCGAGCATTGGGAGCATTGCGTAGCTTACGATCTGAAAGGAAGATTTCAGCGGGGAAACGATGGGAAACGCACTCTTTAAGCAATGAAAACAAAGAGAAATGGATGAAGGATTCTGTGGATTGAGAGACCACAGTGGCAAGGAAGCAAGGTCAAGACGCAGAGACAGCGATCATGCAAGAGCAGGAACACATGAGGAATGTTGAAAAGGCACAATCGACAACCACAAAGCCTGAAACAACATTTGACGAGTTTTTGAATGCTATCGGAGATAGTCTGAGCGATCTTGCAAGTTCCCAAGATGAGGAGGATGGGGATGACAAGGATGATGATGAAGAAGATACAGAGCTTGGCAAGCTGAGCGAAGATGATGAACCTGGCTGGGTGATGGGCACAATCTCCAAAATGGTACAGCACCGGATGGAGAGCTGTTGGCCGAAGCAGATTAGGCTTCACGAACTGAGGCAACTGGGATGGGGGGACGCAGCCGGCTACTTCTGTGACACAGATATTAAGTACGGAACCACTGAATTGAGGGTTCTGGCAGTTGTGAAGCCACAAACAGACATGTCAGTAGCCACACCATCACCGACAGCATTTGGGGAACTTATACAGGTTCTGGATATCGTCCCCAGACAAGCCCAAATGCCGCAAGTGATGTCTCTACTGTGAAGGTGTGAAATGAGGCTGGGATCAGAGAACCCTCAGGCAGACAATCACATGATATCTCGCATGCCTGACGTGGTACCCGGTTTGTCACAGAGGGAGATTGCGATGCCAGTTCGACCCATGACCTTTTACCCCAGCGTATTGCATCCCTGGCTAATTACCATATTGAAATCAGATTCGGACGAACACATGGTGAAGGCTGCTGCATAACCACAGGAATACATTGCCAAATAGGTATTTTTGACCACGTATCTCGAGTAAAAGCAATTTGCACCTACTTTGTTATGTGTCAGCTTTTTCTGGATTTCAGTGACCAAGTCGTGAGACAAGATTATTCGTCAGTGTCTGTGCAAGGGTCATCCAGGCCACGCAAATGTTCATAAGGCCAAATCAAGTAGAATGACGAACAATGAACTGTATATGGTGTCGCCTGTTATGGTTAAATGATAAAACATAACCTAAATTTGAGACCAAATATAATGACAAAGTTGAAGTCAGTGATGTCATACAACTCATAGAAGGTGCAGTCAAAGCACATCTGAAACCCAGATGAATGACAGCTGTCAGTTTGCATTAATCCATGCAGCCAACCGCATAACTCTCTGCTCAGACCTCCTGCACATGGTCGAAATATCGAAAATTGCTTATGGTACATCATGGGAATTAAGGAGAATGAGCTGGATCAGGATTAGTGAGGATGTCGCGGTATAAATATCTAGAACTAGGGCATGGATTTTGATGCAGTGAATTGCCGGCCGAAAGCGGTGAAATGCGATGGACTTACGTCATTCATCATGCAAGTGATGTGTATAGTGGTGGCTCAGAAAGTGAGATGTGTCGAGGATTTTGGATTCGAATGACAATACATTGACACAGTATACTGGCTACCAAACAAGACTGTATGGATTTTATGTACAATTGTTGAGCACCAAAGGACTGTTAGTATGTCTCTAAAGTGAGCTCAAAGGTGAGCATCAACGGAGTGTCAACGATTTCGGCATTGCATCATGGAAAATCCAGATGGTTTCACTGCAACGTTCATTCATAATCGAATTATAGCCCGCCTTTCTATTCAAAAATGGTTGCGACAACATCACTACTATGTCCTGGAAATGAGCATCAAAAGAGCGTCAACGACATCTGGCCTTGCATCTTGGAAAATGCAAGGGCTGTGCGGCAACATTAAGCACTAATCCATCTATCTGCCGCCTTTCTAGGCAAAAATGCTTTTGATGACTTCGTCACTATGCCCTAAAAATTAGCGTCAACGGAGGGTCAACAATTTTAGGCTGTGCATCTTGAAATATCAATGGGCTATGAGATTACTTTCATCAATAATCAAACTATCGGCCGCCTTTCTAGGCAAAACTTCTGTTGAAGACCTCGTCACTTTGCCCTAAAAATCAGCGGCAACGGAGCGTCAACGATTTTAGGCCTTGCATCTTCGAATATCCAGGGGTTATGAGACTACTTTGAACCATAATCGGACTATTGGCCGACTTTCTAGGAAAACATGCTTATAACATGATCTTGACCATGTCCCAAAATGAGCGTCAACAGAGTGTCAACGATTTTTGATAATGCATCTTGGATAAACCAACGGCAATGGAACGTAGGTAACCAACAATGAACCCATCGGCACCCTGTATTGGCTAAAATTCTTTTGACCATATTACTTCTCCCTCCTACAATTGAGCGCCCGCAGAGCGTCAACAGTTTTTGTGAAGGCTCCAAACGCCACACAGCAATGAACTGCATTGGGCTGATCCTGAGTTGAGTTTTACGTGGGCAGTCTTTGCAATCTATCCTGGTATACAACTTCACAAATATGCATGCAATGTCTTACAGATATGATTTTGTTACTGGTAGCAGTAGAGTCAATATTTAAAAACCCGCAGTCTGCTTCGCTGTATCGTTACTTGCAGCATTCTGTCAAGTTGGATTACCCAGCTGTCTAATTCCAACCACCATGTCGGATTCAAAATCATTGAACACCTCATCGGTCGAGGTTATGATCTCTTCCAAAAAATGAATGTGTGTTTATTTGTGATTTGAGCGACTTTACTTTACTAATCATCTCCGATGCGTGGTGAGGTTCAGTGAATATAGACTCGAAGTGGCCTATTGCTGGGAATAATTCTAGTCATGTGCCTTCGTGGCGATTCGATTTACACTGCGGAATTGAGGAGACTGGCAGTCCTGGCATGATATGTATCGTTTGTCATCAAGTTCTTCGCCATCCATCAGAACATGGGACTAGCTGAATGAGGAAAAACTTGCTCGCAAAAGCCCACATCACAAAGTTAAAGGAATTAACAGCGTCAGAGGTTACTGAATTGACTAGTTCGACAGTTGATGTAACAGCGTTGGCCATCCTGATGAGGCAAGGTAGTCGTGAAATCACAATAGTAGTTCGCAGAGGAAGATCAGATTTGACATCCATGTTGATCCATATTGACAGAAATGACAGACAAAATGTTCCAAACTGGCAGCGAAGGACTTTGAATCTTCCGAATTTCACAAAGAAAGATGGAATTGCTACCTCATGTTAGGATTTGTTTTGCCTCATATTCCGTGGAACGCAATATCAAATCTAGAGCTATGACGGTCATATAAGGCGTGAGGCGATGACATAGTTCTGCCATCCGCTACGACCCTCAGCAACAATCACCGGAGAGAATATGCACCGACCGTGTCTGCAATTAAGAAGCATTTGCTGTCACGAATTATAGTTAGGTTAGCTCTGGATGGATGGACATCAAAAATCAAACTAGCTATAACGTCGGTCATTGCTCACTATATTGATTGAAATTGGGCATCGCGTGAAGTTCAACTTGCGTTTGATGAGGCTGATCGCCTGTTCTTTTCACATTTTGAATGCTAATCAAGGACGATGGGTCAAGGGCCAACATACTGGACCAGGGCTAGCCGTACATTTTAAGGATGTTCTTGATCATTTTGAGCTTAGCGATGGGCGTTTGCTTGGAATTACGACTTATATTGCCTCCTCAAATTACTGGATGACACGTGTGCTGCAATCAACACTTGAGGCCTCAGGAATCGAGTGGCCTGCATTGAGGAACCACATACCTTGAATGGCGCACGTCATACAGCTGGTTTTGGGTGCATTCATGAGCAGTCTCGGTGTCAAAGGCCGCACCAAGTCTTGCGAAGACCATGACCGTGATCAGCAATTTGGAGTGAATAGAATTGTAGACATTGGGAAGAGTGATAGGCTTTGAAAAGAGGGCAACGCTAGAATCAATAAGGTGTTGGCCATGAAACCAGGTTTAGCAAAGATAATAGAGAAAGTACATATTTCAAGATATTTTGAAAGTGATGAAATCGACCTTCATATAGCACAGAATGCTTGCTGTATTGATTACGGTAACACCTGGTCATCGAAGCAAGTTCATTGACTATCGAAAAGCCAAAGTCTGCATCGTGGCACTTCCGATTATGGATGTGAAAATCCGTTGGAACTTGACCGTGGAGTTGCTCTAGCGCGCCATCCGATTACGTGAATTCACACCCAAGTTCCTTAAACACCCATAATATGGTGTTCACCGGCCACTCTTCACAACTCAAGATGAATCGACCATTGTGAAGTATGTCATGGAAGTGTTGAGGCCATTCCGATATTTGACCATGTGGATGTTGAAGAGGCATACAGTCACATTGCATCACGTTGTCACAGTGTACAATGATATGTTCAATCACCTGGATGGCGTGATGCGAGCTTTGACTCAGGGGAAGACTCCATGCAAGGAAGGTTTGTTCTTCGCATGAAGTTAGCTCGACAGAGGCTTTCCAAATATTACACAGAAGTGACTTCGTTGACGGGCATGATTCTCATTTCGGCACATATTCTCAATCCTACCTGGAAGTTGCGATTGTTTAGAAAATGGTACAAAGGAATGGATATTACTCCTGGGTAAGAGACATCCTATACTGCCCAATACCGAGAGGCATTTCTGAAGTACGTGGAGAATGAATCCTGCGCCTACCATCGACATGTGCCAGTCACTGAATACAAAAGCTTACCGAGTAGCAATCTTATCCCCTCCGAAACGGTTTTAAGATGCTGTCAATCATCCTTTGATCAATATGATTTGTCCAGCCATGATGAAGGATACTTAACGCCTGACAATGTTGCTTACACTACACCAGGACGAAGTGATTGCGCAGCATGCTTATTGACCGCCACCAGGCTCGATTTGAATCGCCCCCTCAAGCAGCAATGAACTGGGGGCAAATCAATCCAAATCATAATGATTACTGCTCCGACCCAATGGAGATTAGTAGGACATTTTGGTCACCTGACATAACCGACTGGTGTCGTCAACAGGAGGAGATGCACTCCAAGTACGCCGATCTCTCAAATGCCACATGCGACATATTCTCTATCATACCACATGGTGCCAGAGTGGAGGCCAGGTTTTCCTTAGGCCGAGATGTCATCGGCTGGAGGCAGTCAAAAGCCACAGGCAAGACTCTTCGCGAAAACGTCATTATAAGGCAGTTTGCTCAAGCCCATAACGGGATTTTGGCAGGCGCTGACGCAGAAATGGATACACTGAACACAGAAAACGACACGGAAATGAAGAAAGAGGCGGAGGAAATGACATTGCACCGAATGCCCAAGGTTCACCACTTTTTGGAGATGTGGCAGGGCAGCCAAAACCTACATGCTACCCAAATCGAATCTTGTGCTCAAAACAAGCAGATGACCGCCGTGGGATACATTTTGGACATGGATGAGATCGTCAATGCATCCTGGTCACTCCCTCAACATGATTGTGCAGCTGCATTCAAATTGTCAGAAAAATCTCGATTGCCACCACCTGTGTCTGCAAAGGACGTCCCTGGAGGACGAACGATGGTATTGAATGTCCGCCGACTGCGAAGAATCAACCGTCATCCCATCGAAAGCAATGAAGATTGCGCACCTGAAAGCATTTGGGACACTGAAGATTGACATAACTGGAATGGGGACCTAGATAATCCAAATGACCACGAAGACGATTGCAGGGCAGACATTGAATCTGATATAGAGCAAATCAATAGAATCGAGGATCCGGACTGCCCAGCGCAGCGGGATGTGAGCGCCACGCCAAATGTTCCAAGATTGATTCAGCCTACATGGAAATCAATGCGACAGGCTGAAATGTTGTTAATGACGATCAACGCAATCAAAATGAGGAGGAATAAGGGAGTGAATACACAGTATGACAGAATGCGTCAATGTTTCACCAGCTTCTTCATGTATCTTGAGCTAGAGTTTTAGTTAGTGATATATTATGGGCACATGGTGAGCAGTAGCTTGTCAATATCGGTTGATAATCAGATGTATAGCAAGTGCAATGAAGCTTTTGGCAAGATACAGAAATCTGAGTTGTGTGAGAGCGAACAGTGCAACAATGTTACTGCGCTCGGCTGTGTCACAAGGCCAAGTCTCAATCTGGCAGAAAGACAACCAATATGTTCAAATCATGATGAAAACTATGATCCATGGCAGCAGATGTTGAATGAACAATACATTAAAATGAGTGTCAATGGAGCGTCAACAATTTGTGGGGTTGTAAGCATGGTAATTAAACAGAAATTTGGTCACTGTGATGCATAACCGATATGTTGGCAGCCTTTATAGGCACATGAGGCAACGACAAGCGCCCTGCCGCATCATGAGAATGAGCCTCAATGGAGTGTCAATGATTTTCAGCTTCGCATGTTGGGTACTTTATGTTCCGATTGGTTGTAGACATCCATTTGTTAGATATTCATAGCCTCTACTGGGAAGAACTAAAGCGACATGCTCGCTGCCAGATCCTGAGAATGAGCTTCAACAGAATGTCAACAATGTTTAGCTTCGCATCTTGGGTAATTTTTGTTCCGATTGGTTGTAGACCTCCATTTGACAGATATTGACAGCCCTTTCTGGGAAGAACTACAGCGACATGCTCCCTGCCACATCCTGAGAATGAGTGTCAACAATGGTTTGAGTCGCATCTTGGGTAATGTATGTCCAAATTGGTTGGAGACATCCATTTGTCAGATTTTGACAGCTTTTACTGGGAAAAACTACAGCGACATGCTCCCTGCCGCATCTTGGGAATGAGCGTCAACGGAGAATCAACAATTGTTAGCTTCGCATCTTGGGTAATTTATGTTCCAATTAGTTGTAGACATCCATTTGTCAGATATTGACAGCCTTCACTGGGAAAAACTGGAGCGACATGCCCCCTGCCACATCCTGAGAATGAACGTCAACGGAGCGTCAACAATTTTACTCTTCGCATATTCGGTAATTTCTGTTCCGATTGGTTGTAGACATCCAATTTTCAGATATTGACAGCCTTTTCTGGGAAAAACTACAGTGATATGCTCACTGCTGCATCCTGAGAATGAGGGTCGACAGAGCGTCGACGATTTTTTGCTTCGAATCTTGGGTGATTCAATTTCTGATTGGTCCCTGACATCCATTTATCAAATATTGGCAACCTTTACTGGGAAAAACAACAGCAACATGCTCTCTGCTGCAGCCTGAAAATGAGAGTCAATGGAGCGTCAACAGTTTTAGTTGTTGCATATTTCGTAATCAATGCATCGCTCTGATCCTCGCTTTCATAACAGAATCATTGACCGCTGTGATAGGCAGAAATACAATGTATCAAAGGTAAAATACCGATTCCAAATTGATCGATATTGCAAGTTGCAAAGCATGCAAAAACATATCCTTGGGTGTTGAAAACGCGATTTTGATAAGGAACTATTCACATCCTCCAAAAGCAAGAGTGTTAATTGAATCAATGGATGGACCCGTTGGGCGACCGGCTGACAACCCGCCGAATTCAGAGCGGTTGCAAGTTTATCATCGAACCGTACCCGAGTCGACAGTTCGGGTTTCTTGACAACCCAGACCACCAATTTGGCAACGGTTTGGGTTCGACCCGGACCAGGACCCGAAGTGATGGTCCAGATCCGTTGCTAACACAAGTTACAGAAAAGCTGATGATGTATGGTGATACGGACTGTTGACCCAACATCCCCAGGAAATCATACTACCACATTCTGCAGGGCTACTCCAATGCCAACAAGAATGTACAGACATATGTCACCTGACCATGGCAGAATTGGAGAGCGGCCGAGTTGGATGAAGAGTAGTTCCAACCTATGCTGTATGATAGAGACTGGGCGGGGTTGAAGCCCGATCTGTTAGCACTACTCAAACCGTTTACCAATCACAATGGTAAGTTCAATTCCATTCAGGAACTCTTTGATCGAGCAGCAGATGTTGAAACTGAACTGAAGAAATATGACAAGGAGCAACAGAAGCCATGAGGGAAGTCACCTCGTGTGGGTGGAAGAAGGCATAATTTCCAACCATCAATCTCAGAAATGAATGACGTACCAAAGATCCCATCCAAGCGCGTGAAGTCTGATAAGTCATCTGGCGCCAGGAAAAAGGATGTACCTATGTCACCATGGGGAACCGGGGAGGACCGTGCCTCGCGGAAAGCCAACGCCAAATGCCTACGGTGTGGCGGCGATGGTCATAAAACCTTCCAATGCCCGAAATACTGCATGGCAAACTACGAAGACAGTCTTCCCCCTGGCGATGGCCACGGGAAAGACACAGATACTGTAGGTGGCAATTGGCAAACCAAGCGCCAACGATCCTTCGATACTCAGCAAACAAACAAATAGCATACCTCTGCCAGTATCTAGCGTGGTGGGGTAGGCTCGATGAGATGGAGCTGGGAATGGGGGAAGTTGGGGGCGCAGGCACTAATGGCGACTCTGGACGATGTTCAACCCCACCGGATCTCGCTGAACTCATGAGTCATTCCTCAGTGTCCGGCGCCAAGAACGTTACATTGATATCTATGCGGCCCTGACCATCCGGATTCAGCAAATATAGTTCATGAAGTAGATATACCAGACAGAGATGGCGTGATGCAACCCTAACAGGATCTTCTCGACTGAGGTGCAACCAGCATCTTCATGGCACCGAGGCTTCTCAAGCGACTTGGGATATCACCAGAGGTTGAACACATCACCACCCTCAGCCTAGATGGATGAGTGATGCAACATGCGAAGGAGAGCCGGAAGATGTGGATCACGGTCCACTATTTGGACTATCCCGTGCCAGTTGATGAATCAGACGAGCTAATCGTGCGAAAGTGCATGGACGATCTAGTATGTTGCTTCCTGTGGATTCACCAAAGCAATCAAGACATCGACTAGGCTCACAGTGGATTAACTTACCTATCATCACTGAATGCGAGTGGAGCAGAGGGAATGACACCAATGACTATGCCACTGGCATCGAAGGCATCAGAAGCCGAAAATCATAAGCTCCGGGGGCGTAGTCCAGCAATACAGACACCCGGAGGAACAGCATTCAATGATGTTCCAGCTAGCAATGAAGTCATCGCAGCGTATGCCCTACGGATTGGGGAAGGCACAGGACTGCTGGGAGTGACTCAGGAAGACATCACCTCGCACTCACCAGGTAATAAGACCCATGCACTGGATGCGATGAGCAGGGAGCAGTGGCAGTCATCGTGGCAGCAGAGACCCTCTGAGTAGACTCGTGAATAACTGCTACCGGCTCGCCGAGACTGTGAGCGATTGACTGGATGGCAGCACTTGGCTCCTTCGTGGGTGAACCGTTAAAGACAAGGCCTCCTGGATTACTCCTTTCTTCTTCTCCTCCACCTCCTTGCTCTGGAATACTTGAGCTAACACAGATCAGATGCAGCAGACAAGAGAGTACCTACAGACGACGGGAACTTCATCCCAGCAAGGTACTCTGAATTTCAGGATGTCTTTAGCAAGACAATGGATGAACCACTGGTACCGCACCACCCAATTTACCATGGAATTGACTTGGAGCGGGGGTTCAAGTTACCATACAGATGGATCTACAACCTCATGGAAGTCGAACACAGAACTCTGGACACATACCTAGAGATGGAAGGATCAACACAGTATCATCCGGCGGTCATTGTCATCGGCACCAGCACTGATATTGTTTGCGAAGTAAACAGATGGTGGGCTACATCCATGCTTGGACTATGTGGCGCTCAATTCTGCGACAGTCAAGAACCGGTGCCCCAGCCTCTAATCTCTGAGATGCTCGACCAAATGTGTGAAGCCCAGATATTCATAATGTTGACCTTGGGAACGCCTATCACCATATCCGAATCACAGCAGGCGACGAATACACAACCATATTCCAGACACGCTACGGCCAGTTGGAATACCGAGCCATGCTTTTTGGATCAAAAAAGCGCAAGTCACTTTCCAGGCATACATTGATGACAGCCTACGGCCTTACATTGATGACTTCGCTGCATGCTACCTAGACGACATACTCATCGATTCGAGCAACAAGAAGGAGCACAAAGATGAAGTGAATCCAGTACTGGAACAACTACGCCAATTTGGCCTCTATTGCAAAGCCGAAATGTGCCAATTTGGAGCCTCAGAGATCGTCTTCCTCCGATGTATCATCAGTTCTGACACGATCGGGATGGAATCAGACCACCAATCAACCATCAAGGACTGGCCTTCTCCCAAGTCAATCCGAGACATTCAAGCACTTCTAGGGTTCACAATCTTTGACCAACGATCCATCCGCAAATACACCATGGTAACGTCACCAACATCTGACTTACTAAAGAAATCAACAAGCAAATGGGAATGGACCCAAAATGCAGAGCTCACATTTCAGAAACTCCCGAAGGTATCTACCGCAGCACCAATCCAGCAGCACTATGACCTGGCAAAGCCCATGATTGTATAGACAAACGCAAGCGGCCTCACAATTGCCCACATTCTCAACCAGTACAACTGTTCCGGCAGTCTCAGACTGGTCAACTTCAACCCGCCATGATGGTCCCTGCCCAATAGAACTACGACAGGTACGATGGGAAGCTCTTAGGCATCGTGGAGACTTTCAGAGAATGGCGACACTAAATCAAGGGAGCCAATCATAAGGACCTGATACAGTGCGACCAGCAGAATCTCGAGGATTTCCAACCAGCACAAGTGCTCCCCATGAGGCACGCGAGATGGGCTGAGATGCTTTCATCATATGTCTTCATTATTCAACCTGTGGAAGGAAAGAAGAACCATGCAGACGGACCATCAAGACGACCTGATTATGAACAAGGCTAGGAAAGACCTACTGCACGACCCGTGGCAACCGTGGTGGTTACCACCGTTGAACCATTCAGGGATCACCTACCAGCAATTGAGGCAGTGCAGGATACCGATCAACTTGCAACTGACAGGCAGAATATGATCGGCCACCCTGACCTACCGAAATCTGGTGAGCAAGACAGAACTACGGATAAAGATGCTGGCATGCAGTGGAAAGTCATCGCGGGAGCTCTCACCTTCGAGGGGAGAATATATGTGCCAGATGCACTGCGCAAACAAGTGATATGCCTCTTCCATGATAACCCTGAATCCGGTCACTTTGGACCGCTTAGGAATGCTGATCTCATATCCAGAGTCTTCTATTGGCTCATACTAGACACCCTGGTACGGAAGTATGTCGCTGGATGCAAAGTGTGTTACTGAATCCAAGCAGCGCACCACGCTCACTGTGGAGCCAACGTGCCACTGCCACGGACTTGTAACCCTGGGACGGAATTCCTGTGGACTTTTCCATCTACCTACCGGAATCAACCAGGTTGGGATACCCTGGGATGTTGGTCGTAGTCGACCGATTAGCTAAGATGGTGATCTACCTGCCCTCCAGATAGGATATTGACTCACCAGAATTGACACATATCTTTTGAAACGCATGATCTGCAGGCACAGCGTACCAAACAATCGCGTCACAGACTGCGGAACGCCGTTCATCAGCTGATTCCGGACTCTGGTCTGCCGTCACATTAGCTTTGACCACTGACTCATGACCTCCTTTTACCAGCAGACCGATGGCCAGACTAAATGACAGAACCAGACCATGGAAACCTACGTCTGAGTCATTAGCAGTGATGACAAAGATACCTGGGCCGAACTCCTTCACCGGGTGGAATTTGCGTACACCAACTCAATGCATGCCTCGACTAAGATGACACAGTTTTGCGCCATGTATCATCGGAACCCTGAGACGCAGTTCACAGCACCGAAATCATCACATCCAAGGTTGGAGAACTAAGCGGACACTACACTTGAGCAATTGACAGAGACTCATTGGACTCTCCATGAAAACATACTGGAACCCCAGCAGTGACAGACAAAGTACGCCTGCGGGAAAGAAATTACATTCAACATTGGAGACACAGTGTGGTTCTCGATCAAGCACTTCTGGACCACCAGCCCATCCAAGAAGCTCAATTACTAATGCACGGGACCATACACTGTAAGCAAAGTCATCAATTCAAACGCTTACAAATCCAACTTGCCAAAGACACTGTGGAACCAAAACATTGCCCATGTATCACAACTCGACTGATACACACCTCCCGTCTCAGGCAAGTCACTGAATAAACCTCTACCAATGATTGCCGATGACTTGGAAGAGTTGGAAGTTGATCGTATTCTTGACTCCAAATGGCGATACCGGATGCTCCATTACCTTGTTCACTGGGCCGGATACAGATATGGGCATACAATTTGGGAGCCAGCGGAAGACCTCGAGAATGGTCAGAAGCTTGTGGAAGAATTCCATTGCAACCATCCTGGGAAGCCACGATAGTGGACAAAATGGACCAATTGGCTTTTTTTTTTTCTTTTTGTCTTTTTTTCTTTCTTCTATTGGATGCAGCCCAGTACAAATGGCCTCGGCACGGGTTTTACCGCCTTTGGATCACAGCCAAGTTGAGGTGCAGTTTCCCTGTGCACAGTATCTGCAGGACAATTGTGGGATTTGTTTCTTGTTTTTTTGTTTGTCTTTTCTGTTCATATGCAGATATGCAGCCCAAGAGGTCTGTGGCTTGAGAGGGGATAATGTAATGGCGAGGACTTAGACTAGAGGTTAGGGTTGCTACGCTGGCATGTCATGCGGCTGGGTAAGCGACAACATTGAATGGACTGCTCATGAGGATAATGACATGTACCGAAAATCTGACCACCTACATATATACGTGCGATCACTCTGACCCTGTTTGCCTCGCTCTGTATCCCTACAAGAGTAATCTATTGACTCACTTAGCCGGACACTGGCATACATGCCCTTACTCCCAATAACTCTCCAAAAAACTCCCAATTATCAGCCATCCGTCCACACTCCAAAGTGCCACAAAAATACCCACCCACACTGCAAATCCTTAAAAACACCGTCCAGCCAGGACATTCCATCCTCACAACGACTCATTTGCAGCTAGGCAGCTGCTTGTGTGCTCTCTATTGGCTAAAGAGCCAACAGTGGCAGGATTGACAATGTGATTGTGCTTGGGTAGCAAAGCCACATCATCATCAGCAACAACCTTTTGCATGTAATCGTCAAAGAGACCAACAGCACAGTTTCGGATGACTTCAAGGTATTGTTGCTGCCTGATAACCCTCCTTTGAAGATTTCTTTTGAACTTTGGGAAGCCTGTTTTTGTAGTCAAGAAGGTTCTTGAATTTGGGCACAATGTCTCAGCATCACTATCCGATTGATGCCTGATATCCTCGCTCATACCCTCGACTTGAGGCGGGAGTATGTCACTCAGTCGATGGCAGTTGTGGCCACCATGCATAGGCGTTTGGCTAACATATGTGCTGTTGGCATGTTGGGGACGATAAAGAACATACAGAAGCATAGGGTTGTCTCATAGCATCGCCACCTACACCCATCTGCCTGCCGTATCGTTATCACAGATTGGGGTAACATTACGGGCATGCGGACCACCAACTCCCTTAGGCTCCTCCCTGCAGCCCCAAAGCTGTCGGATTGTATGGCCAGGGTCTGGTAGACCGGCCTTTGCAGCATTCACAAGTGACAACATGGTCATATCGCCGATTAATATAACTATTGGAAGAATTGCTTCATCATCCGCAGGCCTCTCAAACGAGATTTTTTGAGTACTGTTTTCACCGGCCCTCTTCCCAGCGACGTTGGGATCCAGATAGCAGATGGCAAAGCCACATGGCGTCACAAAGAAATCAGTTGAGGCATCGAAACACACATTTACGAGCAAACATCTGGCACCCGATGTTTCTTCCTCTTCATCTTCGTTATCCACACTTCATCGGGAAGAGCAAAACAAGCATTTCAGTGATAATATACCTACCAATGGGGATGAATTTCATCTTCTTAGTTGGTGTTTCTTTGGTCATACTGTTCCTTCAGCGAAGGCCAACCTCTGCAAACTCATCAAACAATTTCTGGAGCTTCCGACCATTGAGGATAGTCTTTTCAATCGTGTACTGGATACACAGGGGCCTGTCACATGCCAGATCACTGAGTCGAGCAGCGCAATGGTGGAGTAGAAGATCCCATTGCTTCGGGCCGGCGCCTAGCTTGTTGCTGATGCTTGTGGACTGGGCAATCTCCCAGATCTGCTGCCTCACTGTATTATCTTTCCTATGCATTGTCCAGGCACCCTGTCCGGCCGAATCCCCATGGCGTCTGTTGCCCATTGGCTGACTCCAACACTGGCATTCTTGGCCCAGAGGCAGACTCATTGAGTCAGCAACTGGATTGGATCAGCATCTGTGATGACTGATTTCAGCAACCAGAAGGCATCACATTACATTTTAGGTTATCTACAGTGGTCAATGATTGAGTGGTGGATTTCAAATACTTGTTACTCTGAACAAGCTTCAGGAGAGTTGAATATATCATCAAGGGTGATGCGTTGTGGTAGCAGAGGGAAGTAGGGTGTGTTGAAGGTTCTGGAGATTGTAAGTAAGGTGGGCAGGCAAGGTAAATATATGTGTGGGCTTGGAGGGGTTATCTTGATCCGTGACATCATCTTGGCTGCTATTCAGCTACGAAACAATTTGCTTCGCATCATCCTAGTGCCTTGATTTGTAGCCTGAACACTTCAATTCATCACAAAGAAAACTGAAAGTATGCACTGCGGTCATATCTCACTCGGTATTCATTGCTCCAGTTGATGTATCCCAAAATAACGTCACTTCGTTGGAATCCTAGGAGTATTCATGGTTCATGCAAGGTAGGCACTTAACAAACGGTGACAACCGTAAATGACAAAATGGGTGTATGAGGGTCTTGTAACGGTGCAAAAAATCGCCGTGATGAGCTGAATACAGGTGCGGAATGCCTATTGAGAGCCAATGGATGATGAAAATGAGACAGCGATTAAGCACTTCGCAAACATGTGAGGGAGGAAGAGAGAATGTCTATTGGAGTGGTGGGATCCGTGTGTGGAAAAAGTGAATTTTGGTGTGGCTGTTGCTGAGGACGAGGCATCTTTTAATGGTATGTGTAGCTACACATTGGTGGAGACACATTTTAACATTATTGCAACAATATATTTTGCACATGAAGTATGGTTATTCGTCAACAGTGGTTTTACAGCTTGAAAACATACTCCAACATCGGCGCATAAAACCGTCACCTCTGTTGTGACTGGAAAGCACGGATTGTATCTGTATCAGCCAGACAACTGCTGGATGACGGTTTTGCACTCAAGCATGATAGTATTCTACTTCCGTATGTTCCTGAACTGCATCATGACCCATTTCTTCACCCTTCCGATGATGATACCAGAGATACCGAAGCTGAAAGCAACAATTGGATCGTTGATCCAGAGCAACCTCCAGTTCCAACACGTATCTAAGGTACTCCACACTTGGACCACCATCTAGCCAGGAAGGCTATTTGCAATGAGTATTGCAATATCTTTGACCACGAATTTGATCTATGGTCACCATTTTCTCCTGAGGAGGAGTATCGAACAACCCACTGGTGGGTCAAGCACAACTTGAGTAGACCTGCTATCAACTATCATTTCGGCAACGCTACGATGGCAACAGTCAGCAACTTCATTTCGTCCCACACTTCATTCAACAGGTTCAACACAATATCCTATGCCTTGGGAATTGACTCTTGGAAATTCGGCAAAGCATCATACGATCGTCTGGCTGAACGAAACAATCTTCTCATTCATCATCACATATGGATTGTCTATGGCCATCCTGTTGAATGCATTGAGTTCGTCATGTAACAGCCTGTGTTCAGGGAACATGTGGTGTATGCCCCAGCAAATGAATTCAATGATGCTGATGAACATATCTACTCAGATGTGAAATCAAGCGACTGGTGGTGGAATGAACAGGTACGTCAGTCAAATATCATCATAGCTAGAATGAGTTTGATAGCTTCAATAGCTACCACGGCCGCCTGGAGCCACAATTGTCCCTGCATTTGGCATATCAGACCAGACTCATCTTACAAACTGTTCCGGTGACATGAATCAATGGCAAGTATATTCAAGTCTTGGTAATATATACATCACGATTTGAACCAAGCCTTTCAACCTTGGCCGCATACTTGCTTTTCAGCAACTGATGGATTGTGCAATGTCCTTCCTCGAACAATATTCCAGCATTGACAATTTTAACCAACTCTGGGAATTGATGCCTCCATATCCTGACTTCCCTCGATTCAACAAGCCACCTAGCCAGGTGATGCAATGGAGTGGTAATGAGATGAAAGCACTCAGGCAGATGATTGTTCCAGTGTCCACCATGACTTTTTCAAACCCTGCGGCAAACCACAGAATTCCCTTCACAGAAGACCTGTTGTGCGTCAACAACTCAGTGCATTTGAACAATATCACCCAGTACTAGTACCATGCTGCAGCTACGATCGAGTACATGCAGAAGTATCTGGAGCAGTATCCTCATCAGAAGGATGTTTTCAGTGGAATCAACGCCAGTCAATCTACAAAGATGTTCTTGGAAGCCTTGAAAATGCACCTTGCTTTTGACAAACAGGAGGAATGGGAGAGTGACCCTGCTGGAACAATCTTTTGGCAGCTGTAAAGTATCATCATGATAATGAAGATGAAACACTGATTGAGTCAGAAATAACACAACATCTCTTCAACGAATCGGATTTCATCTTTGTCAAGATGTATGCACTGAACCGCTTCACTGACCATATCGGCCCGCTTGTTAACCTCTGAAATGCAATCTCTGAAGTCCCAGAAAAAGGGATGATGGATCATAAACAAGCACACTGACAATTGAATAGTCATGAGGATGCCTTCCAGATTTTGTGAATGAAAGCCCAAAAGGAGGTGTTCCAACATGGATAGCCTACTGCAAATGCTGCAAAACAATGTTGCAATGATGAAATGGCTTTATCCAACTCACCTGTCAAGTAAATGATGAAAAACCCACAACCAGAAATCGAGACTCTTGATGAATTGGCTAAGTGGTGGGCAATGCCAAAAGGGGTGCTACAGACTCACATTGCTTGGTGTTACAACGGATTTGCCAATGTTACAGACCACATCGATAACTAACGGTAATTCAGTCGTCTGAATGATGCATAATAGATTCTGTACAACACAGTAGGAATTGTGGTGACGTCTTTTTAATGCGATGACCAGGTAGTTCACATGGTTAGTTGCACTGGGTCCACAAGGTGGAGAAAGCATAAGCCACCAATAAATGACACAGTGCTTCTCTGCATGGGGATGAGTCCGAAAAGCCACTTTAAGTCGACTGCTGGATGCATTCCCACACGACTGCAGTGTCTTGTGGCCATCGAGAATGCTGAATTAATCTTTAAAGTGCAACTTTCCTTGGTTCAGATGTTTGCAACAGGACCGATACATCAGACTGCTGGCATGATGATTGTTGAGCAGAGACAAAAACCTCCGACAGAACTCTTGCATGATGGAAGCTCCTGTTGTAAGCCTATTTCCTCTTTGGAACATCTTCTATTGTCCCCATAAGTGCGATCTAAGGGGCTGTACACCTCATTCTGTCGACGCCACTGCCAGATAGCATGTGGTGGTACTTTCGCAACATGATTGACCTGAATGCTTCGAATGTATTTCACAGGTTGATTATTTGATTCGATGTTTGAAGTCATTGTTGCAGCAATATATCAACATCTGATGAGTGTTTACTCTGGGTGTCTTAATTTTGGTATGGGAGTTGTGCAAGCTTGTGTATAATCGATGTCTCAAGGGATTAAATAGTTCAGAATATTCTTGAATTACATGAAACAGTTCAAAAAACCGTCAAAAGGATTACAATCTAGAGGACCAACATGAAAAATGTGTAGTAATTCATTTCAAATAACAAAGAAATTTTCTAAATGTCGTGACAACATGATCACATCATTGAACACTTTGAGGCATGGTGGAAGAATTCAAACAAGCTGCTCGGATGATTTCTGCAGAATGTGGAGAAAGTTCCCTGACAGGTCAATTTTTGGAAACCAACTTCAATTTTTCCTAATGAGGCTGTTTCGACAATGCAACAAAACCAAACTATTCGCATGTGAAAATTTCGGAGGTATTGGGATGATTGACCCCATCGCTCGAATCATTCCAGAGTTCCTTGAACCTGGGGCCATACACTCCAGGACTGGATATAACATTATGTGTATCATACAGTACAATTCGAAAAGCTATCATACTCCTTCACCCCTTGATTGAGGCATTCTATTCAGTTTACAGTCCAATAGGAATCTGAATCTATGTGATCATTGACAAGCCATACAGTATAAATTCTATCTGATGCAGCATTCGCTTGCACTAAATGTACCTGTTCAACAAATGCTCTGATGAGATCAATATGCATCTTATTAGTCTGTTTGACAACCTGTATCATCCCATGAACACTTTCAGCCCAACCATACAGAGCATTGTTCATGATTGGAATCACCACTGCATATTCTTGAGCTTGATGATGTAGAACCCATTGTTATGTCGTTTTGCATGGCTTTGAATTGGTCGACAATTCGCTTCGGGCTGGCAGGTGCTCATACGATTGGAGGATCTGATTCCATGGAGTCCAGCTGAATTTCAACGCAATGTACACTTGTCTCGGGGAGGCTCTGGGAGTATTTGTGAGTTATTGGACAAGAATCGCAGTGTGGTCAAATCCCCGATTTAACTGGACTGATGCCTTGGCCTTCAGGTGCATATGGGAGCTCCTGGAAGCACAGACCCAAATCTGGAAGAACCTGGAAGCGCCAGCGACAAGCCCGGGAGCGCTGATGCCAAACCCAGGAGCACCTGCATGCACAAGCAAGAAGCCTGGCAGTTCCGACGACAAGCTTGGGAGGGCCGATGACATGCCTGGGAGTGCCAACATGAAGCCGGGGAGAACTGAAGACAAGACCGGGAGTGCTGATGATATGCCTGGAAGTACTCCGAATTATGGTATAGCAGTCAGGGAAACACACCATCTTGTTTGGGACTACTGTTGGTGCACCAGGACATCATAGCTGCTACTTATTGTTCAATGATTTCTAAAACTCATGTATTCAGCTTGTATTCTCACCTCTGTATCTATGTATCTATGAATCTATACAGCTACCCATCAATACAACGTATATTAGCACTGGCCACAGGTGGTGGCTGTGATCAATTCGAAGTGTGCCTCAAGATGATGATCCTGTGAACTGAGAGATGCACTTGGAGGCCGTGATTGTGTGAGTTTGGATATGCACTTGGAGGCTATGATCATGTGAACATGATTGCCATGAGTGAGTGAGTTTGCAGTTGCATTTCGGAGGCTATAATTGTGCCAACTTGGAGACCATAATCCAGCAAGTTTAGAGATTTAGTTGGAGGCTGTGATCGAGTGAACTTGGTGATGCGCTCCGAGGCTGCGATCGAGCCAGTTGGGAGATGCACCTGCAGGTCAAGATCATGTGAACTTGGAGGCTGTAATCGAGTAAGTTTGGATATACTCTTGGATGCCGTGATTGGGTCAACTTCGAGATGCACTTCGAGGCTGGGATGTAGCATGGTTGGAGATGCACTTCGAGACCACGATCGAGTAATATCAGAGGACAACTTGGCGAGGATCACTGGGAGGCACGGGGTTAGCAGATGAGACTTATTCGGTTGTTATTCAACTCACAACTGCGGGTATGAGAAGAGGTGACTTTACCATTGATCTGTCATGGAGAGCTGGCTGGTGGCGGTCGATCTTGTAGGCAGGCACAAAGGAAACTAGAGGTACATTCAGGCGTCCAATTGCAATTGTGAGAATGATGGGAACGCAGACAACCTTGTGTGAGTACTGAACACAGTGCATGCTGTGCTCAATGGATACCGTTCTCAGTGTATGCTGAACTCGGTGTACACTGTACTCGGTGTATGCCATACTCAGTGTATGCTGCACTTGGTGTACTTTGTACTTGGTGTATGCTGTACTTGGTGTACACTCATGATCATGGCATACCGAGATACAGTGCAATTACTTGACTTTGTGTTCTGTGATGATGGTAGAGTTGTGGACAAGAAAGAGAGATGGGGAATGGAGATGGGAATGACTTGGAGGATATGAGCTGATATGTGAAATCTGGGGTATGACTTGCTTGATTGGGATAAGATGATCTGGAACTGTTCCTATTACAGGTTGAATGGGGGTTGTACCTGCCATATCGGGAATGCTTAATTGACTTGCATACAAAATTCTGTTTTGTCCCAGTCCCTCTTGATGTTTTCTAATATCCTCTCATCTCTGTCTTTCGCATCCTCAACACTGTCATGACCTAAGAGCACAAGGTTAAGTCATCCCTCCGAATCGCTCCATGCCATGATTCTGAGTTAACTCCGAGTATGGCTTACACGGAGTACTGTCTACACCGAGTACTGAATACCCTATGTACAGCGTACACAAAGTACTGGTTCATCTCAAGATCGATTTGCTCACCCTCCCAGCAAGTCTCTCTTCTCTCATCTCTTGGAGGTCATAGTGGCACTCAATTCTCTACATTCCTACAATTAGGAGTTAACCATAAGTAGAGTCTAAGCTTCTGTCCCACCTCCCTCCCAATCTACTGCCTCATGCCTTACTGCCTACAGCTTGAATGCCTCCTGATTGACCGCCACCAAGCACTCCTCCAATCCTGAACAATTATGGCCTCCAAGTGAATCTCCAACCTTGCTTGATCCCAGCCTGCAAGGACATCTCTAAGTTCACACCATTACGGTGTGGTGAAACGGCGAAGCTCTCATGTCATCCATACGGAATTCGTGAGAATGAACACTTCTGACTCGAGGAGCATAGGAAGAGGGTAAGAAGATAACATGCAGTACCTAGCCATGAGATTGCATATACATTGTTCGGTTCTATGAAGGCTCGGCAAGGGTGGCTGAGCAACCACACACATTGCATGAATCTATGAAAGCTCTTCAAGAAGGCAAGGGAACAAGAACTGCCAAAGCAAAAGCATGTATTTCGTATAATGAGATGATGTCTATATACTCCCCATTGCTCAGTTCATCTCCGTTATCCCAGAATCTCCACACGCCACCCCCCCCCCTCCAGCTGCTCAGTCAGCGTCTATCATTCATTATCTCAATATACCCCCTGCTGGCTTTGTCTTGGCAACTTTGACAGTGGTGGTGGTGAGAAATGGATATTCTTGCCATAATGGCCTCCAACTGCATCTCTGAGTTCTCTCAACCATCATCACCAGGTAATCCTTTGATTATGCTTGTGTTCCGTCTGCAGCCTGATTGACCGTATATATATAATCAGAGAGAGTTAGATTGATAATACATTCCATATCATGATGTAGTGCATCTTGTGACTGTAACAAAGACAATTATGATACATGGAATGCTTTGTGCTGATGGAACCCTAAGAACAATTGATGTGAGAACACAGCACCAAGCCTCCTATGGAGATGTGGAGAGGTCTCAGCTGCTCTCGATGACTCATGCAGACCAGTTCGGAGGTTTCAGTGGCTCCAAGATATGAACATCCTATTAGTCCAATATCCGAGCACACTGAATGCACCTCCATCACTGCAGGTGCTTGCAGGAGCATGTGAGAATGCTGTTGTAGAGTCTGAGAGCACTGTGTTTAGCTCCAGGGGGGCCTGGGAGCATCTGGAAGTACTTAGAAGTACTAGTCAGGTTGAGATGAGTGTCTAGGAGGTTACCATGTGGCTTGTGGACGGAATTACATTTTGCTGATGTATTATATGGAAGGAAAATGGGGAACTCGGCATGGAAAGGTGTTATCGCGGTCATTTCCTGCACTTGCCATGTTTTGAACTCAGAGGCTATAGAATTCAGACATGATCCCTTCATTGGCGTTGGTATATTCCACCTAGCAATCAAGTCCCAGATGCCAACCAGAAGTAGTGCTGTGAAATGGTTGACATTAGTATAACAGCCAATGCTGAAGTGTACTAAATCTACTGTCAAGAAGTACATGCTGATCATATCCCTGCACCATTCCACACACTTTGTAATCCCAGTCCTCTGCAATTTCTGCATGGAATTGCTGTCCAAAGTTGGGAATCCTGAAATCTACTGATGCATCTCTCCGTGAGGTCAACTTGATACTAATGCACAATCCACCCACATGGGTTCATCTCAAATGATGTACCTTGAGTGGTATAGGGCAGAAAGATGACTCTGAACATGAATTTTCGATGACTGAAATTTTGGCTGCACTGTGTGATAGTCGTCTGGAGCTGTTGAGTGCTGATTGTATCCCACGAAGCCATAGATTCAATCTCGCAGCGGGAGAATCCCATTGTGAACCAAACCTGCTCATTCGAAGTGACACCATAAATCTTTCTCTCCAGCTGATTCATCATATGGTCTATATCAGCGATACTCCATGTGGAGGCTTCAGACTCCACCAGGGATAGATGGACCTGAAATCGCACTGGCCTGTTGTGGGACATGTTTGCAACCCTGTATATCTCAACTACTGAAGCAGTTTTCATTTGCAAAAGTGTTTTGGCAAATATACTTCTTGCACCAGTTGCCTTAGGCCTGACTAGTGTCAGCAACAGTTCCAAATCTGCGGTTTGGTTATGGGTCCGGGTTGGAACCGAACTGGAACTGTGACAACAGGTTTCGCCTCATTGCAAACTGAACTGCACCAAACCCGTAGTCATTTTCCGAGTTCCAACATTTTGTCAACTTCAAACTTTGGCTGCAATGAAGTATTTGAGTCCTGATCATATCACAATATGATATATACGTAGAATATGCAGTTTTGTATGCTCTTTCACCGCCTACACTCCAATGTGCGATCTGATCTATATTTGTTGAGTTACTGCGAGAAACGCCCATTTTTCGGTTTTCTTTCATGGCAACTTGCCGAATATTGATCGGATTGCAAATTCAAGAACAGGAGGTGAAACCGCATGCAAAACTGCATAATTTACATAAATATCATATTGGGATACAATCAGGACTCAACTACCGAATTGGAGCTCAAGTTCTGAGTTCGCAAGAATGAGGCTCTGCTGTATGTACACCCCAGCCAAATAACAGCGGGTTTAGATGTAGTTTGGGTTTCAAACTGCTCGACATCAGTCAGTTTGGTTCCTTGGCGGTTCTGGAACCGTACCAGTTCCATTGTTCTGGTTTCAACCCGGAACTGCTGCTAACACTTTGCCTAACTCAATGTAATAGTTGTTGCTCAAGATGTTGGAACAATTTATCGACAAGCTGGAGTTTAATCATTGGCACCTGATGGATTTCTTGGTCCACTTGATCTTTTGCCAGATGTTGTTCGGCACCGGACCATGCTTTTGCCCCTGGTGGGGCTGTTTTCATGTAAATAAGTTGAAATTGCATTCGCTTTGTTGTAGTAACAATTTGTGCCCCACATGAAAGAACCTCCATTGGCGTACACATTATATCAATTCTTTGCTCTCACAACTGATGGGATTCTCTTGCCAACCGATCATCCAATTTGGCTTTTCCAAACTTCATTATTGTCTTTTCTAGAAAAGAACCTTTCTTCTAGCACATTGCTTGAGTGCATCCTCTAGTGCTTTGAAAGATAGATCAGAGTAATTTTGTTGGCTAACAAGTGGAGATCATTCATATAATATGCACATTGCTCCCACATCAGCAAAATATAAATGGGACTAGAACCTACATGCAAACCTCCCAGACCATCCCATCGACCTCCCCTGTGCTTCTAAGTGATTCCAGGAGTTCCCAGGCCCCCCCTGGAGCTACGTACTGTACTCTCAGACCTTGGAAGAGCATTCTGAGGTGCTCCCGAAAGCACATGCAGATTTGGAGGTGCATTTAAGATTCTATGATATTCGACATAAACGATAGCCAAATTGTTGGAACGGCTGAAACCTCGGTTGAGGTCTGTGGGAGACACTGAGTGCAGCGGAGACCTCCACGCAGCTCTGCAGGAGACTTTACTCATGGTGCCATATTGTCACAGTAGCGGTTCTTGGTGTTTCATAATGACAAGCAATTTTGGCGATCATGTCTGTCTTGGTTATCATCCTAAGATTCACTACATCGTAATTTAGCATGTATTATCTACTAAAGTCCCTCTATAGATTCATATACGGTCAATCAGGCTGCAGATGGAACTTGAACACAATCAGAGAAGCACCTGGAGACGCCAATTGAGAGAACTTAGAGATGCACTTGGAAGCTCGGATTGTGTAAACTCAGAGATGGACTTGGAGGCTGTAGTCGTGTGAACTGAGATATACACCTGGAAGCTATGATTGAGTGAGTTCAGAGATGCACTTGGACGCTGTGATCTGGTTAGTTTGGAGATGCATGTAGTTGCTATGATCATGCGAAATTGGATGCTATAATCGAGCAAGTTTGGAGATGCACTTGGAGAGTGTGATCAAGTGGGATTGGAGATACACTTGGAGCCCAAGATCGTGTGAACTCAGAGATGCACTGCACGGCAGTAATTGAGAGATATTGGACGTTTCATTTGACGTGGTCAATCCGAAGGTGGTTGATATGTAGCTGGTTTATCTGGAGGCAGTAGGTCAGGTGTATCGCTCGACATGATCCGAGGCCGTATTGGTATATTAACTCATCATTGTGAAAAGTGATGAAATCGAGTACAACACTGTCGTGGAAACTTGAGGGGCAACAGACTCGCTGCAAGCGGGAGAAGGTCAATCCTTGGTCGCGGCAGTGCTGGGTGCAGTTGGCGCATGGGGTATGCTGTTCTCTGTATTAAGTCACGACCATGGGATGGAGAGATAGAGAGGGATAACATTAACTTTTCTTTAGAGGGGATGGAAGAGTTGAGGACAATACAGAGAGAGATGAGAGGAGATGGGGGAAATCATCTTGAGAAATTGGGCATTAAGAAAATTTCTTGTAGGAGTCAATTTACTATTTTTGATATGACAGGTACCACTCCCAATCTGGCAGGTAATAACATCGATATGAGGTCTTCTACACTATATAAAGCCAGTGATACCCCAGATTTTGCATATCGGCTTCTATTCTGCATATTATTCCTCTCTTCATCCCCCATCTCTCTGGTTCATGTACAATTCTACCATCATTGTGGAACACAGTGATAAGTCATCCCTTACTATCTCTCCGTCCCATGACCATGAGTTAACACCAAATACAGCTTACACCTAGTACAGCATGCACTGAGTACAGCATCCCCTACAGATTGTCTGTCATCCCCTCATTCCTACGATTTCAAGTTAACTTCTGAATGTACCTCATCAATGGAGCGTCAACAATTGTTGGTCATGTGTCTTCAACAATCTGGGGGGCGACAGATTACACATAGCCATGAACATAGTATTGACCGCCTTTATAACAAAGAATGAAAGCGAAATGCTCCCTACCCCATCTTGAAAATTAGCGTCAACGGAGCGTCAATGATTATTGGTCTTGCATCTTCGGTAATATGAGTGGACCGTGATCACAAGCATCCATAGACAAGAAGATGGCAGCCTTTATGGGCAGACAGGTACGGGATATTCCCGCCACATCCTCCGGGACAGTAACAACTGATGTCATTTACAGAGCTCCCACTAAGTATTCTTGAGCCTTTTAGCATACAAAAGCAGTCAAAAAGATGCATATAGACCATAACGGCCACATCGCGCCGTGATTAACCATGATGTAAGGCCAACAATGGTTGACACTCCTTTTCATGCACATTTACAAGATGGGGCACATAGCGTATCTCTTTCTCGTTTGCCTATGAATGCACTTGATACTAAGTTTATCACTATCTGCAACCTGTCGCACCCCATATTAGCCGAAATACACGACCAATAATGGTTGCCGCTCCGTTGACACTCATGATCAGGCTGGGGCAGGGAGGGTATCCTAATCAATTTTGCCTATAGAGGCGGCCAACGATTCCTGTATGACAGCCTACAACCAATCAGCGGTGCAATTACCCAGAATGCATGACCAATCATCCTTGACGCTCCGTTGAGGCTCATTTTCAAGATGAGGTAGGGAGCGTGTCGATATGATTGTTGCCAATAGAGGCGGCCAATACTTCAATCATTCATAGCTACAACGAAATGAATTGTGAATTACTGGACTTACATGAACTAAAATTGTTGACGCTCCGTTGACGCTCATTTTGCCACTCATGAATCCACATTATCCATTCATTCGATTTGGTGTAGTCCTTCATTCACATTGTTCTAGCATCCTTTCTAGCGTTTTCATTTACTTTCTTCTTGATCACTACATTGTTCCTTACTAATACATATGAATATATTATAATTATCTCCAAAATCCAGTGCCGTTTGATCAATGCTCATCATCACTTGCAGATTCGCTCAATAGGCCGCTCTGGTCTTCAAATTGGATGTCAGCTGTATTTCCACACAGCAGATAGTGTACTAACCAGTGGATGTTCCTTCGTCAGTCAGCATATCTGGATCAAAATCTGTATTGTGCTGGCTATCCTGGGCAGAAGCATCAAGCGTAGAACATTCAGCACTGGCATGCAATGAATGTGAATATGCATATCCGGCCAGCGAATTGACGATTTGGGCCCATTGAGCTCCGGAACTGTTACCAGTTGGGGCGGGTGGTGTGTTGGGTAGAGGTGGCGTCGCCTCCGCAGTCGGCTGTCTGCGTCTGTCAGGGGGAGGTGCACCTGTTCCTTGGCGTCTCCATCGGGTGTGCGGATTCTTCGCGGGACCATTGTGGCAACGAAGGCATCCGGCGGTCTGGTGTTGACGAAACTTAGCCGGGTGTGTTTCTATCGGAGCCTTCAGCTTTGTTCGCCCAGGAAACTCAATACCCCGCTTCTTCTCCTCATGGACCTCGGCACAAGGTTTCTTGATCAAGAATTGGGTATCCTCTATTGCGGCGTGCGAAAAGCCTTCTTTGGTTATTTTCGCCTCATTCAAGGCGAGGTGCATGTCGCACTGTTCCAACCGTACCAGACCTCCTTGCCTTGCCATAGTAGCAGACATGTTGAAAAGCTACAAGAAATTGGTTGCTGCTTGTAACGATGAAATTTGGTGATTACCTTAACCATATACGCTTGCGTAGCCTCCTCTAAGGTGATTGAAGCCTGTTTCGTCCACTCATGGGGATTCGTATGAGGAAATTTGTCCATGAAAACTCGAGAGCTGACGACATCATGATGTTCGATTCCCCTGAGTGTGGGGCTATATGCCCTCGTTGATCATGGAGGTTTGCCATTATGGGCAGCGAGAAATCGGTCGTGTAGCTCTCTATGTACAGCCGCTGTACGTTATACAATTAATTAACGACTGTTTACCATGACATGCATGTACTTACATTCAAATGTGTGCTGCTGCTTATTCACGCTGCTTCCAGTTTTACAGATGATTTTTAAATGGGCATCCTGGGTGCTATTTCTGGTGGCTGCATTGGCAGCATCGTGGTGGACTCACAAGTGTCTGCATTCTTGTTGTGTGCCAATGAGTGACGTATTGGATGTATCACCCGCCAATCGGCTTGATTTCGATTCGCTCGCTGCTGGCTGGGGTGGTTGTCCTTCCTTGATACGCTTCTATGGAATAGGAGAGGAGGATTATAACGAAAAGAAGTGGGAAGTCCTGAGGACTATCTAGTTAGCTTCATGTCAGAATAGAATCAGTAGCAGCCAAGAAGTTCCATATACTCCAGACAAATCCTGCTGCGTATAGCTGCAAGTTGCAGGGGTTTCCCACCGCCCCGCAATGTGCAATATGTAAGTGCGATGTTCTGTGATTGGGAACAGGGATAAATCGCAGTGCACGACAGCTGAAATTGCATGATTGTTGGAAATAAAGAGGTCATTGTATGGGGGAAAAGATGTCTGCTGATGTTTGTCTCAAAGAATCCTCAGGATATTGCATGCAACTGAAGCTAGCAATCAAGTCATGATGTACGGTTAGCCTAACTATTTCCATTTTATTGAAAGTCAAAAGCGCATTTTTGATGTGTTCAAGATGAGTAAACATACCAACCTCGACATAGAAGACGAAGCTTGCCTGCATATTGTCCATATCTTGCAACATCCAACATCCCGCCCGACAATAAAGTCAAGGAAAACTACAATGGTCAATGCGTCGAAAAAGAACATTTCACCACTTCTGGCAAGCAAATATGTCAAATCGACAAAGCTCTCCACACAACGACGTCATCAAGCGAATGATGGCAAGAGCGTCTTGGAAGCAGAGAGAGTCCGAGCCCTTGGGGCATTGCGCAGCTTGCAATGCAAAAAGAAGCTTGTGGCTGAGAAACGACGAGAAACGCACTTCTTAATCAATGAAGACAAAGAATAATGGATCGAGTATTATCTTGAGAGAGAGACCGCTTGGGCAAGAAAGCGAGTTGAAGATGCAGAGGCAGCGGTTCAGCAGGAGCAGGAAGATATGACGAAAGCTGAAAACGTGGGATTGACGAACCCTGAGCCTGACAAGGCATTTCAGGAGATGATGGTTGCTATCGGAGACAGTCTGAGTGATCTTGCAAGTTCCAACGATGGGCAGGATGGGGAAGATGAGGATGGTGAAGAGAAAGAGCAGGGCCAGCTGAGCAAAGATGACGAACCCGGCAGGGTGATGGGCACAATCACGAACACGGGGCCGCAGCATCTGGAGAGGTGTCGTCAAAAGCCGCTGAAACTCGACGAATTTTCACACCCGGGATGGATGGATGCAGACGATCACTTCTGTGACAGAGATACGAAGCACGGCCCATCTGCATTGTGGGATCCGGCAGTTGTTCAACAGGAGACGGATGATTATGCATCGACACCTGTATCAACAACAATTGGAGAGCTTCTGCAGCGTCTTGACATTGTCCCCGGAATATCATAAATGATGCAAGGGACTTCTCGACCAGGAAGTAGTGATATTTGGCTAGGTTCGGTGAAACCTCAGTCGAACAGGAGCATATCTGGTCTTTTGCCCGCAGCAGAGTGAGATACGACACCATTGCTGAATGCGAAGCCGGTTGAACTAGTCAGCTTTTACCTGTGCATATAGCCCCCAGCTAATCACCACATAGATTTCGGATTTGGAAGAAGACATGGTTACGGCTCCTGCTTCAGTGGAGGAATAGATAGGCAAATTGTAATTTTTGATGTCATATCTTGGTGAAAAGCAAATGGTTTACCAATTTTGCAATGTGTCAGCTTTTTCTTGATTTCAGTGACCAAATTGTGAGACATCGTGATTCGTCTCTGCATGTTCAAGGGTCGAACACAGCATGTGACAGTAGTAGGATCCAAATCACGAGGAAAAACGGACAAAACATTGGATTACTATTTGCCAGCGACTGTTAAGCCACAAAGCAAAAGCTATATTAGTGATGAGATATACTAACAAGATTTACGTGAGTGATTTCATACGTGTCATAGAAAGAGCGGTCAGTGCTCATAAAGAATCTGCCTGAATGACGGCTGTCATGCAGCATTCATCCATGTATCCAGCTGCATAACTCTCCACACAGACCTCGTGCACATGGTTGAAATATTTGAAATTGCGTATGGTGCATCATGGAAATCCAGGAGAAGGAGCTGGATGAGGAAAGGTCAGGAAGTCGAGCCATATGAACCAAAAAAATAGGGATATGATCTACATGCCGTAAATTACCAGCCAAAAGGGCAGGAATGTGATATGCCACGTCATATCTCACTTAGATAGCGTGGATAGCAGTTGATCAGAAATTGAGAGGTAACAAAACTCCTGGATGCAAACGAGAACACATACAAATGCAATATTGGATGTCAATAATGTGTATAAGGTTCGTTGCATGAAATTGATGTGTGTATAAAGGCTGTTTCGATGTGATTAATGTGATCGTCAACAGAGTGTCAACTATTTTTAGTCTTACACATTCAGCAATCAATGGGCGGCAGTGTCACATACTGCCAAAGTTAATGTATTGGTGGGCGTTATAACGAAAGAGACAAATAACATGCTCGTTGCCTCATCCTGAAAATGAGCGTCAATGGAGCGTCAACAATATTTGGCCATATATCTTGAAAAATCCAAAGGGCTGCGTGGCGACATCAACACATAATCAAACTATCGGCCACATTTCTCGGCAAAATGCTCTTGGTGACATCGTACGTATGCCCTGCAAATGAGCGTTAATAGAGCGTCAACGATTTAAGGCCTTCCATCTTCATTGATGGAGGTGCTGTGCGGCGACATTTGACCCATTATAGAACAATCTGCTGACTATCTAGGCAAAGATGCTTTCAGCGAAATCGTACCTATGCACTACAAATGAGCGTCAAGGGAGCGTCAATGATTCTAGGCGTTGCATCTTCGTTAATCAAGGGGCGGTGTGATGACATTCATCCATAATTGAACTATCAGCCACCTCTCAAGGTAAAAATATATCTGACGACATCGTATGTATGTCTTAAAAATCAGCGTCAACAGAGCGTCAACAATTTCAGGCCATAAATCTTCGAAACTAAATGGGCTGTGTGACCAAATTATTCCGTAATTGGAATATCGGCTGCCTTTCTAGGCCAAAGTGCTCGTAACAACATTGTAACTATGTCCTACAATGACCGTCAAAGTGGCGTCAACAGAGCATCAAGAGAACATCAACAAAGCGTCAATGGAGCGTCAACGATTCTTGATCTTGCATCATGCATAATCTAAGGGCAATGGGACGCAGCAAACCCACAAGTGATTGATTGGCAGCTGATTTGTGGCAATAGTACAAGCTACGATATTGCGTTCTCCTCCTAAAATTGAGCGTCCATGGAGCACAAACAATCTTTGTGGAGGCTCAGTAAGCTACACAGCAATGATGTGGATTGCGCTGTTCCTAAATTGAGTTTTACACGGTCAGTCATTTCATTATGTCCCTGTATACAACTTCACCAATATGGATGCAATGTCTCACCGATTTGATTTTTTTGCTTCTGGCTCTAGTGTCAATATTTGAGAACCAGTAATCTGCTGGATAATAACTCTACTTTCGGCAGTAACTTGAGTCGTATTACAAAGGTTTCCTATTCATACCGCCATATCTGATTCACAATCTTTAAATCCATCAATGCAAGAGGTTATGAGCTCATCCAAAAATGAACGCATCTTTATTCAGGATTGAAGCTACCTGACTTTACAACTTGTCTTTGATGCTTTGTGGGCTTCAATGGATGTATACTCGAAACGTCTGATTGCTTGGAATTATTCTAGACATGTGCCTTCATGGCAATATTATGTGCACTGTCAAAATGAGCAGACCAGCAGCCGTGGAATCATATGTATCGATTGTCACCCGGTGCTTCGCCATCCATCAGAACATGGGACAAGCTCCATGGGGAAACATTTGCTTACAAAAGCTCACATTGCAAAGTTGAACGAATTAACAGGGTCAGAAGTAATTAAATTAACCAGTTCGACGGTCGATGAAACAGCATTGGCCATCCTGAAGAGGCAACGAAGTCGAGGAATTACAATAATACATTGCAGCGGTAATGTATCTTTGATATCCAGGTTGATCCATATTGACCGAAATAACAGACAAAACGTTCGAAATAGGCAGCTAAGGACTTTGAAACTTCTGAATTTCACCGGGACACGTGGAATTCCTACCTCCTGTTATGATTTGTTTCGACTCATAATCCATGGAACGCTATATCGAATCTAAAGCTGCAATGGACATGTATGGCAATAACTGACGACCTAGTGCTGCCGTCCGCTACGACCCTTAGCAACATTTGCCCGAGGGAATATGCACTAACTGTGAATGCAACTAAGAAGCAATTGCTGTCACGAAATAGAGTCTGTTTAGCTTTGGACGGATGGACATCAACGTACCACCTTGCCAGAACATCTCTCATTGCATACTATATGGTTCGAAATTAAGCATTGCATGAAATTCAACTCGCTTTCGATGAGGTTGATCGCCTATTCTCTTCCGCTTTCGAAAGCTAATTAAGGATGATAGGTCAAGGGGCAACATACAGGGGCAAAGCTAGCCGTACATTTGAAGGGCGTGCTGGATTGTTTTGAGCTTACCGACGGCTGATTGCTTGGTAATAAGACCAATGATGCTCTCTCAAATTACTCGATGACACGCGAGCTGCAATCAGCATTTGAGGCCTCCGGAATCGAGTGTCCTGCACTAAGGAACCACATACCATGCATGGCGCATGTCATACAGCTGGCTTTAGGTGCATTGATGAGCAGTCTCGGTGTAAAAGGCCGCACCAAGTCATGGGAAGCCCATGAGCGCGATCAGCAATTTGGAGAGAATCAAAGCATAGACATTGGGAAGAGTCAAAGACTTCGAAGAGTGGGCAACGCTAGAATCAATATTGTGTTGGCCATAAAACGAGGTTTAGCAAAGATAATTGAGACAGTACATATTACATGCATTCTGAAAGTCCTGAAATTGACCGTCATATAGCAGAGGATGCTCCCTGTATTGAGTACGCTGACACCTGGTCGTCGAAACGTGTTCATTAAATGTCAAAGAGCCAAAGTCCGCATCGCCGTACTTCCGATTCTGGATGTGAAGACACGTTGGAACACAACGTTGGAGCTGCTCGAGAACGCCTACCGATTACGGGAATTCGTGCCCAAGTGGCTCCAAAATCCAAGACACAGTGATCACCGGCCACTCTTCACAACACAAGCTGAATGGACGACTGTCATGTATGTCATGGAAGTATTGAGGCCATTCCGATATTGGACTGTGTGGATGACGAGGAGGCATATAGTCACATTGCATCACCTCATCAGAGTGTACAATGACATGTTCGATCACATGTATGGCGTTATGCGAGCTTAGGCTAGGAAGAAGACTCAATGGGAGAAGGACTTGTTCTCTGCTGTGAAGTTAGCTCTGCAGAAGCTGTCCAAAAATTATGCTGCAGTGACTCCAATGACGGGTATGCTGCTGATTGCCGCATAGATCCTCCATCCGTTCCGCTTGTCGCGATTGGTTCAGAAGTGGGACACGGGCATGGATATCAATCATGAGGATGAGACATCACATACTACCAAATACAAGAAGGCCTTTCTGATGTATGTCGAGAATGAATACTGTGCTTAACATCAATGTGTGCGGGTTAATAAACCAGAAAATGTACCAAGCAGTAATCACGTTCCCTCCGCAATGGCCTTGGGATCCCATCAATTATCTTTTGATCAATATGATTTGTCCAGCGATGATGAGGAATGCCTAACGCCTACTAATGTGGCTGAAACAACACCCGGACAAACTGATCATGCAGCACATTTACTGACCGCCGCCAGACTCTATTTGAATTCACCGCCTGAAGCACCAAAGAACTGGGGGCAAACTAATCCATATCTCAATGATTACCACTCCGACTCAACGGAGATTAGCAGCACATTCTGGATACCGGACATCACTGACTGGTGGCGGCAGCAAGAGCAAACGCACTCAAAGTACACCAATCTCTCCAATGTGGCACGCGACATATTCCCAATCATACCACATGATGTCACAGTGGAGTCCAGTTTTTCCCTTGGGCTAGATGTCATCAGCAGGAGGCATTCAAAAACTACAGGCGACACTCTTGGGGAGAAAGTGGTTGTAAGGCAGTTTCCTCAAGGCAATAACGGGATTTTGGCCGGTCATGAGAAAGAATCGGATACATCAAACACCGAAAATGACTCAGAAATGAAGAAAGAGGCGGAGGAAAGCAAATTGCACAGAATGGCCAAGGTCCACAACCTTTTGGAGATGTGGCAGGGCAGCCACAACCTAAGTGCTACCCAGAAGGAGTCTTGCGCCCAGAACAAGCAGATGACAGCTGTAGGATACATTTCGAACACTGAAGAGATTGTCAAAGCCTCCTGGTCACTCTTTCAACATGATGGTGCGGCTGCATTTAAACTGACAGAAAGATCACCATTCCCACCAGCTTTGTCAGCAAACGACCTCCCTGGAGGATGAACTAAATTAATAAACATCCACCGAATCCGTAGAATCAACCTTCATCCAGTTGACATTGATGAGGATAGCACACCTGAAAGCATTTCGGACACCGAAGATTGGCTAAACTGGAATGCCGATTTGGATAATCCAAATGACACCCAGGACGATTGCTCGGCAGACTTTGAATCTGATATAGAGCATGGTAATGGTATCAAGGATCCGGAATGCCCAGAGCAGCGGGATGCGAGCACCGCGCCAAATGTTTTCGGATTGATTTGGGAAACACAGAAGTCAAACCGACAGGCTGAAAATGTGTTTGTGACGGTTAATGCAATAGAAACAAGGAGGCATAAGGGAGTGAAGAAAAAGTTGGACAGAATGTGTCAGCTTCTTTATGTAGCTTGACCGAGTGTTCCAGTTAGAGATATATTTGCCCAAATTGTGAGCAGTAGCTTGTGAATACCGTTTGATAAATGGATGTATAGCAGGCAGAATGAAGCTTTTGACAGGATATATATATTTTGGTCATGTGAGAGTGAACAGTGCAAGAAAGTTACTGCGCTTGGCTTTACCAAAGTGAAGAGTCTCTATCTGACAGAAAGACAACCAATAAGTTCGAATCATGATGAAAACAGTTGTTGATGGCAGCATATATTGGATGGACAATAGATTAAAATGAGCGTCAACGGAGCATCAACGGAGTGTCAACGATTATTGATCTTGTAAGTACGGTAATCAAACAGTGATCAGGTCGCTGTTATTCATTACCAACATATTGGCGGCTAATATAGGCAAAAGAGACAGCAACATGGTCACTGGCCCTTTCTGAGAATGTGTGTCAACGGAGCGTCAACGATTTTTAGCTTTGCATATTGGGTAATTTATGATCCAATTGGTTGCAGATATCAATTTATGAGATATTGTCAGTCTCTGAGAGCAAATACAACAGTGACATGCTCCCTGCCGCATCCTGAAGATGAGTGTCAACCGAGCGTCCACAGTTTTAGGTCTTGAATATTTCGTAATCAACGTGTCACGCGGATCTGCGCGCTCATAACCGAAATATTGACCGCCTTGATAGGCCAAAATACAACATATCAAAGGTAAAACACAGATTCCAAATTAATCGATTTTGCAAGCTGCACAACATACCAAAACGCATTATTGGTTGTTGAAAACGCGATTTTGAAATGATATTATTAACAAACTCCAAAAACAAGAGCCTTACATGGATCAATAGATGGACTCGCTGGGCAACCCGCTGACAATCCGCCCAATTCAGACAGGTTGAGAGTTTACCATCGAACCGTACCTGGGTTGACGGTTCGGGTTTATTGACGGCCCGGGCCGGCAATTTGACAATGGTTTGGCTCAGACCTGGACCCGGACCTGAAGTGACATTTCGGAACCGTTTCTAACACTAGTTGACCCCGATTTCAACAATGGTGCATGGAGTGTGTAGATTCTTCATTTGCCTATGAAGGCTGCCAATACATCATTTATGACTGCCTGCACCCAATGGCCATTCATATTACCCAAGATGCAAGACCAAAAATTGTTGATGCTCAGCTGATGCACATTTTCAACATTGGGCAGGGAGCATGTGTCTCCTAGTTTTTTGAGTATAAAGGCAGCCAGTACATCTAAATGAACAATTGACATACAATCGGTAATCTTTTGCAATCAACAGTGGGATATCCGAATGCAACCATACAGTATAACACTCAAAAACCAGATCTGGAGATTGGTACCCATGGGGCAATCCAAAACTTTGTGAACCCACAGTTTGATGGGTATGTGTCAGTGTTAGGTGCCCGAAAAAGCAGTGGGTCAGGTCTATGGACAGTTTTTGAACGGAGCAGAACTATTTCTCCAGTCGGAACACACACCGGAGGCAGATTACCCATACCAGTTGCCAACCACAGACGCTGCCAACGTATCCACTAAAAATATGACCCAGGATGCTCATTTCGAAATCGTCCGTATGACCGGAACAAGCAAGAAGAAGAAGCACCATACAACAGGATGTGAGTATAACCATTTCGCGGCAAACGGCCATCAACTGAATGCGTAACTTACAGTGGGCATAACTAGATAGCCATGTGACCAATTTATTGCTGCCCGTAGCGGGAAACCTCCGTCTTCAACCAAGGCATTAATCCACATTGTCCAAGAAATCGAACATCATGATATTCTCAGATCTGGGATTTTCACTGACGAATTTCATGATAAACATCCCAGAGAGCGCAGGAAACAGGCTTCAATCAGGTTAGAGGAGTCTCGGAAGTGTATATGGTGGAGGCAATAGCCAAATCTCATTGTGTTAAGCCACAACTAATTCCTCCTAGGTTTTCATCATGTCTGTTACTGAGGCGAGGCAACGAGGTCGGCTACAGCTGGACCAGTCCATCATGCACCCGGCCTTGAATATGGCCAAAATGGCCCAAGGAGGTTTTGTGCTTACCGCAAGAGAGGAAGCACAATACCTGATTCAGCAACCATGCGCAGAAGTCCGAGAAGAGAAAAAGCGGGGAGTTCAGTTTCCTGTGCATAAAATGGTGAGGGCTGCGACACAAAGACACCCGTCAATGCTTCAACAAGACCACCCGGACGGATGCCTTCCTTTCCAAATCAGCACCACGAAAAATTCGTCGACCCGCTTTGGGCACCAACGAACGGGTGCACCTCTACCCAACCGACACAGACAGCCGACACCAGAACTGATGCCACCTCTGCCCGGAACGCCACCTGAGCCACCCGGTGACATGAATGATCTGAACATTCCCACATCGCCAATTTGCCACCTGGTTATGTGCATTCCCATACACCTCTTTCCAATGCTCAATTTGTCTATCTTTATGCATATGCCCAGGATAGCCATCACAATAAAGATTGTAATCCAGATATGCTGACTGATGAAGGAACATCCAATGGTTAGTACACTATCTGCTGTGTGGCAATGCAGCTAACATCCATTTTGCAGACAAGAGCAGCCGATTCAGTGAACCCGCAAGGGAGGAGAAGCTTTGATCAAAAGGCACGGGATCGTTGAGTGTGTTATTATCCACAGTTAGCAGACACTATAACGTATATTTTAAATGATATATTTATATGTATTATTAAATAACTATGTACTGATCAAGGAGAAAGTAAATGAAAACACTAGAAAGGCTGCCAAAACAATGTGACTGATATTCCATGCCAAATCGAATGAATGTATATTGCGGATTCCTCTGTGGCAAAATGAGCGTCTACAGAGCGTGAACAATTCTAGGTCTTGTAAGCCAGGTAATTGAAAATTAATTTGGTCGTGGTTATACATAATCGAAGTATTAGCCACCCTTGTTGGCAAATAAAATAGCGACATGCTCCATACCACATCCTGAAAATGAGCGTCAACGTAGCATCAACAATCATTGGTCTTGCATCCTGGGCAATCCCGCAGGAGATAGGTTGCAGACAGCCATTAAGGAATTGTTGGCAACCTGTATAGGAACAACAGATAGCAATACAGTCCATGCCCGGTAGTGAAAATGAGTGTCAATGGACCATTGACCATTTTTGGTCTTGCATGTTCGGTAATATGTGTGGCGCTTGATCACAAGCATTCATAAATTTGCACATGGCAGTCTTTGTACATAGATAGGTACAGGATATTCCTGCGACAGCCTCCAGAACAGTCACAATTTCCTTCATTTATAGAGCTACCACTATGTATTCTTAAGCCTTTTAGGATACAAAAACAGTCAAAATGATGAATATAAACAATAATGGCCACATGGCACGGAGATCAACCATGATGGAAGGCCAACACTCATTGACGCTCCATTGGCAATCATTTTCAAGATGGGGCAGGGGGCGTGTCGCTTTCTCTTTTTCCTGTAAAGGCAGTGAATATTTCATTTACGACTGTCTGCCACCTTTCGCCCACCAGATTACCCAAGATACATGACCAACAATCGCTGACAGTCCATTGATATTCATTTTGAGGATGGGGTAGGGTGCGTGTCTCTGTTTGTTTTGTTCAATAAGGCGGCCAGTACATCAAAAATAGAGTGTGATGTACCAATATCAATATTTTGTGATTAACAGTAGCATATCTGGATGAGACAATGAATGGTAAAACTTGAAATGCAGAACCGGAGATTTGATCTGACAGCTACTGCCAAACGAAACAAAACCCGCAGGTTGCCGAGTACGGGTCTGGGTTTGGCCTGCGAAGCAGCTGCTGGTCAGGTTTTCGGTCGGGTCAGGAACTGAACAGACTTGTTTTTGCAGTCCAGACCCGGACCCCTGGCAGGTTACCCAGAACCATTCCTAACACTAGTTGTAATATATATAGTTGCATGAAATTTGACTGGTTGCACCAGCTAGTGCAGGGCTTGTATAATGATCACACGTGGGAATGGATTGTTGGTTTTCTGGAACATATCTATGGCAAGGAAAAGGGTTTGGACCTGATAGATGAACGATTCTCCATAGTTCTTCACTTCTGTAATATACAGCAGTTTGGTGAGAAACTTACCTGTGTGAAACAATGGACCGATGCTCAGTACCAGGACATGGTCAAGGTATGGCTTCGGGCACTTGCGCCTCTTCTCACAGGGCATCCCTACCACTTAAAGTTCATCACATCTATCAGTCTTCATATTGCTTGCCAGCTACCACTCCCACACCAAAACTATGCTTAAATTCCTACAGGATGCGCTTAGTGCCATCAGCAGCAACATCCACCTCTTCCTACCATACCACAAGAGCCACAGCATGAGTAAGACCACACTCAAAATTCATTCTGTTCTCCACTATATTGAATGTATCAAAGGAATGGGCTGTGCTGACAGCCATGACACCGAAATATATGAAGCCGCTCATAACAACCTCATCAAGGATGGCTATGGTTCTTCCAACCAGATTGACTACATTCTGCAGATATTACGATGGGACATGCGCCTATTTCATATCAAGTCCAGAGTCAGAATTCTGCTGCATATTGTTAGATCAGATCCCCTCTTGCTGATGGCAGATATATGCAGAAAGCTTCTTATGGGGGATTCTCTGGCATCCTTCATATTATCACCGAGTTTGATACCTCCCATCAAAGGAGTTATGAGCAAATGCAGCATGATTGCAACTCTGACATTTCCAGAGGGTATCAGCATAATGGAGTTTTTTGATGCTCTGACATCCAATTTTTCGACATTTCAAGTCGATATGAGCTCCAGTCTAGACCTAGAGACCTCCGCATCCCAATCATTGTGGATTCACCATCAGAAGATGCACCAAGCAAACGGCGTCCCAGTCCCTATAGAGCAGCACAATAATCCAGATTCAGTTGTAGTTCAAAAGGCACGTTATGTGCAGAAGTGGCGTGGACAGGGCAATCAATTCCCCAATCTTTTGATACAAGGAGATTGAGCACCACGAAACAATAGTTGGGTTCGTCACCAAGGATACTGCCCAGGACACCTGCTATACGCATTTCATTTTAGTGATAGACTCAGGAGAGGGGAAGCCAACGCTACTGGGAGTGAAATATGGTGGACTGTACATCATGACCTATTACTAGTAGATGATTTAGAGGATCTATCATCTGCGATGACAAACAGAACCCATCGAATGAGAATTTCTCGAAATGTGCTGCACAGCACATGATGCATTGTATATGATTTTTCGGTTCTTGCACCAATGCAACTTGTTCCGAGTCGTGAAGAAAACCAATACCTACTCAAGGAGTACGCTTCGTTGGAATCACATAACAGACATACGAGATGGCCCAGATATGTTGATCTCATCAGGGACGCCTGCTATGCAGAGCCAGCACTTATCGGTGCTGCCTTTCGCACCTTCTCAGAGCCAGAGTCCATGTCAGTGTCGCACTTGTCATTCACATTTATTCCGGCCGGGATTTTCCAATCATGTCAGAGCACCGCTGTCCTAGCTATGTGAATCAGAGCCGGGATTGTCAGAGACTATGTCAGAGCCATGCTTGTCAGAGCCACACATGTCAGAGTCACATTATCAGTGCCAGAATTGTCAGAGACTATATCAGAGGGTACTTTCATATCCCAGATTGTCAGAGACTGTGTCACAGCCACACTTGTCAGTGCCACATTAATCAGACCAGGATTGTCTGACCATATCATAGCCGCACTTGTCATGGTAGAGTGGCGATGAATACCAGGTAGTGTTGCATTGCCAAGCTCATGAGCAAGATATCGATCATCTCACGATGGTCGCTGACTACTGATATACAAGTCCAGTCAAGAGATCATCAGTATGTGCACATTGACATTAGTTGTTGAACATATCTCGAGTGTCCACTTACATAACGTCAACATGCTTTGCAATTCTAACAGTAACCTTCGACCATGTTAATTCGAGATCACTTTGCTGCTGTGGTGAGAGTTACTCGTGGGAGTGGTGGAACAGTAGTCGAGCTTTGGGTATATATTTTGCTACACGAGTTTCTACATGAATAAGTAGCATGTAGCTTGATTGAGGACAAGATTGCTGCTATATAACACGCGAATGTGCCAACTCATCCTCTCTATGAGAACACCAACCTGTCGGTATCCGAATCAGTATTGATAATCATCTGCATAAGTTGAGGTTCTCTCAGACGAGATGTCATGAGATCTGGAAAACAGTAAAACTGTTAGGGAATGTACCAGACAATCCCGTAACTGGTGGTAATAAATATGCAATGTGCCATGGCATGCAGTAATATCAATGATGTATCGTAGTACCATGCTAATGGCCATTACATATCACTATTATAGTTACGCGAAAGCTTTCTCAGACTCATAGTTGTCAATCCCATTTGGCAACAATGTCGGTCAAGGTAATATTGAGTAGCAGTGTTAGAATACTAGACTCAGGCTTGCTTGGTCATCAAAAAGCTTCAACTTCTTACTGATATATGATCGAAGTACCAGTCAACTGGAGAATCCTCAGCATATTTCATGAGTCACATTATGACAGATTAAGACAAGTATATTTGCCAATCACATTTGGCAATGAGACAGTGTATGCCATATTAAGTACTTGGGTCAGAATATGACACAGGGCTCACTGATTGGTGGCAAAGCCATGGCATGAGCTGGCACAGGATCGAAATCCATGTGCACCGGAGTGTCCTGGGCACATATCATTATTGCCAATTCATCACTCCATGTGTGCCAATCCCAGTGATAATACATCAGCAAAATGTAAATCGGTCCAGAAGCCAGACGCAAACTTCCCAGACACTCTGGTTGCCCACACCAGTGCTTCTAAGTACTTCCAGATGCTCCCAAGCCCAACTGGCATCAGCAACAAACCTAGTGTCCGTCAGGAACACCTGGGTGTTCCTGCCGGACCTGATGGCATTGATGGAACCTCATACCCTCTGAATGAGAATCGAACGCGATCGGTCGCGTTGCATACCCACCGTGCGGCGGCTAATATATCATGTCTGTTATTCTTGCGATGCATCGCATTGAATATTACCCCGTGGCTGCTCAGACAGTGTGGAGGAATCGCCACCCCGGTGACGCAATTTCTTGACTGTGCGTCCGGAATGTCGTGACGTATATGCACTATCAGAACGACACATGTGTTACACTCTTCGCAGGGGCTCCAGTTACGCTGTAGCCGTTTACCCAATGCCTAGCGCTGTTAATGCCGTTCTCTGGCTGTGTGGCACATTGTACCTCTCCGCAATTGCTATTTATCGGATGCCGCACTCTCCCATATATGTTCAACTTTGAGAGCTGGTCACTTATTACAAGACAGTCTTCCCTTTGGATAAATCGCGTGCCATTGCATTTGCTTCGCCATTATCGTATTTTACAGGTCTGAAATATACTGTCCAATCTTCACACTATCTAGTACAATGCCCTCAGTCCTCCAAATTCTCCATTGATTCAGCATCGGCTTGCGATGCTTCATCCTGGTAATCCACATCGGCATCGTTGCCATCGTCGCCCTCATACCTGTCGACATCACAGGTTCCCAGGTCAAACCTCTCGAGTTCAGTTGCGGCCTGTCATCACTCTCTGGCAGTGGGGATGTCATCCCTGTTGTCAATTTCGTCACCTACATCGTCGTAATCATCGCTGCCCCCTGCCATCCCGAAATGCAGTTTGCCATCAGTACAATTGTTGTCTATCATTCTATTTGGGTCAGTGCTTCCGATCTCAGGCTCCTCAAGCGCCACCTCGGAGGTCGAATAGTCATGACGAACATCATTGTCAATACGCGCTGCTTCCGTGCTGATGACCACAGCAGGCATTAGGTGCTCCGCCTGTTGGATCTGACGCTTGACTGTAGCAAGAGTGCATTCATACACCCTCTGTTGGTAGCTCTCCGGTAGTGTTTTCCAGGTATTCGTCAAGAAAGTATATGTGTCTGCATCGCCAGGTGAGGTTAACCACTTGCGACCCATTGCAGCGCAGCAGGATGCGTTCTTTCCACCATTGTTCTTGTAGTTGAGGTAGTTGGAGCGATCAGGTCTGTCCGCTTCCAGCCTTGACTTGGAAGTGTTTGCAGAAACACGATTGTTCTTTTGCCGCTCCAGGAGAGCAAAGCTAGTGTTAGCAACGGTTCCGGGTTACCCGGCTGCGGTCCGGGTTTGGAATCGGACCACATGGTCCAGTCCGGGTTGTTACCCGGGAAACAGGGGTACCCACCGGGTTCGGGGACAGGTTAGAACTTGACCGCGGTTCCATTTCACGGTTCCTACACCTTTGGCTCCAATTAAGTATTTGAGTTCTGATCATATCATGACATGCGCAGTACGTAAATTCTGCAGCATTACTCGCTCTTTCACCTCCCGCTTTCAGATTTGCGATCCGACTGATATTCGTTGAGTGGCTGTAAATTAAAAGCTGAATTGAAGCGAAATTGGCGGGTTTTCGATCGCGACTCAACGAACACTTGTCGGATCGCAAATCTGAAAGCGGGAGATGAAGGAGCGACTAAAATTGCACAATCTACGTATTGTTCATGTTGTGATACGATCAGAACTCAAATACTTATTGGAGCAAGAAATGTTGACTTTTGAGAACTGGGTTTTGTGTGGAAACCCGTTGCAATGGTTCGGTTCCGGGTTGGAACCGGACCCAGAATCGACCCGGGAATTTGGACCCGTTGCTAACACTAAGCATAGCGCAATGCGGTGCAGGTAAACATGATCAGTGGCACGGGTATATGACCGTTCTTGTCGTCAATAATGGAATTATAAAATCCATCCTCATAATTACCGCGGTTATTCGCCTGAGGAGAAAATTTGATATAGATTAACACCGGGATTGCTTCCGCCAGGAAGTAAAGAAGATGATGGCCATTCATTAGAAGCTTTTGACACTCTCTGCGTTGCATTTGGACCGCGTAAACCACGTTCCAAGTGCTCTGCCACAGGAAAATGATAAGTATTGTCTGCCAGAAGGGAATCAATGAAATCCAAACGCTCGGCGTCGGATTCAAAGCGGTGGAGAGCATGAAGCCCCTCTATATGGTCCCTTTCAGATTGAATGAAGCGGGATTCAACTTTGTCGACTTGTGCTCGAACCTGGTACCAGTTTCAGAGTGTAATATCCGACGTGGGCCGTTGCTTCAGCATACCTCTTTCAAGATATCCTTTCTGCGTGCCTCAAATGGTATGGACCAAATGTTGTTTCGCTGCATAGCGGTGTTCCAGTACTTCTGTATTATCTGCCAGTGTGGGGTTTCAGCTAATGCTTTGGCAATGCATCGTGTTGCATCACGTACCGTCTTCAAGTCGCTTGCACTCATAACCGGCTGTCTGTTCCAGATATTGAGCTACATAGGTCTGCCAGTTGCAAATACAAGAAGTGTCATGTCTGAGTGACCAAATCGATGGATGCTGTTAATGCCAAAGACCATTGATTGAGGTGTAGACACCGGCTGCAGTTGCAATCCATCAGCAAAATGTATTCTAGTCTCTGGATGACTCCAGGAGTGTCTGAGAGGATGTGGAGTGTAAACTTAGAAGCGTCAATTTCAGGAGAGTATTGGACCCAAGGAGGGCATTCTGGTTGACCTTCAGAGTAACTGGGATCTCCGACGACAGGTACAGAAGTAACTGGGTTCTCTGATGACTGGTCCAGGAGCAAGACGGGAGTGATTGGGTTATGATTTGGAGCACATCGGAGCGCCAGAGAGAACTTTTGGTGCACATGGGATTGTTGCCGAACCATCACGGGAATCACAAACGAAACCTGAGAGATGCCTGCGTTCTTATGGATATTCATTCGGAAGACTGCAGGCAGTATCTGAGACTCTTCGGATGTACATGAGCATTCGATTTCCCTCAACAGCGAATCTGATGCATGGATCATTGTACATTATCATATCTGTATCATACTAGCTGTCATCCTCTTCAACATTGTATTTTGTGCCTCACTACATTAAGGAAATGAATGAAAAAGGCGAGAGATTTAAACATAAACACAGGTACACCTGAACAATAACCCAACCAAGCGATCGAAATATATCAATCAAACATGCTGTCGATGTCATCCACTACTTCTCCCGTCTCATCAGGGCCAACGAAAGCAGGCACACACAATTCATCAATGGCACACAGAAGCTGAAGGCGCTTCTTGAGTTTGCTGATTATTCGTTGCTGGCGAGTGGATGAAATGGAATTTCAATGTCGTTTGGATCGATTTGTGATACCTAACACAGGTGTAATGAGATGCTAGTTAGCTGCGAATCTAAATGGGGGTATGAGAGGCAATATGATACATTCAGATGAAAAATGGGAACAACTACCATGGGAAAAGAGGATCGCCAGATGGGGAGTGTTATGTAGAAAAGAGGAGTACCACAAAATGTGTTGGACAAGCGCGGAATGAAAAAGAAGAGCATCAAGTCTAAGCCGAGGAGCACCGAAAGAGGAAAGGTTAAGTAGTGCAAAATGAAATTGAGGTGCGCCGAAAGGGGGGGGGGTTAAGGAGTGCGGAATGAAATTGAGGGGAGCCAATCCTGGCAGAGGAGCAATGATGGGATTGAGGAGTGTCTATCCCAGCAGAGGAGCGCCAAAAAAGGGGTGGGTAAGGAGTGTGAATGCATTATAGGAGGGCCGGTGGGAATTAAAGAGCCTCCCATCCTGGGCTGAGGAGTGCGGGGAGGGTATAGAGGGCGGAATGGGATAGAGGAACGCTGAGAGAGGATGAATTGAATGCAGAATGAGCTAGATGGGGTTCAATCTAGGCTGAGGAGCTCCGACAAGGATTGAGAAGTGCCCATTCCAGTGGAGTTGCACCGCAGGGGGGGGGGGTATGAAGCAGCCACTGATGTGTGATGGATTGTGTAGTGGCGTCCAGAGTAAAATTGATCACAGGGGATCGGCCAAATGTACCTCGATATTCATCTTGAGAAAACATAACTGTGGCCTCCTCTCCACTGGCGTATTCAGACAGCGCACAATGATTAGCTGAGGCTGCCAGCACTAAAGCCTGAGGAGCAAGAGGGTGGAAATACTGTGATGTTGTTGGCTGGCGCCCCAAGCTATTGGCGGTGAAGAAGAATTGGTGATAAATGAGATCAAGAACTTCCATTCGGGTGAACTATCATTTGTAATCATCGATGACTTTGGAGAGGTAATCATCATCAAACACGAGCTCCTTGACCTTGATCCGAAGTTCTGTCTCAGAGCCCCCATCCAACCAGTGACTTCGGACAACAGTTCGATGTGCCCCATCTGCCGACCTTCCTCGAAAGATTCTAAACTTCAATTTCAACTCTGCATATTTTTGGGGGTAGTCAATATCCGTAAGTCTGATAGAGGAGGATTGAACAGAATTCAAGACTTACAGCTTCTCGTGATTGCGGAACTATAATGAGAGATTGACCACCGGGCAATTGACAACCAGATGGTGTACCTACAGGTGCACCAGCTAATGCCTGCTGACGATCCTAGGCTTCAATCGCTAGTTTCCAAGCTTCTGCAACCATCGAGTACTTGTCATCTGATATTATTGGCGAAGGATTCTTTGTTAATAAGATTGCCTCCATGAACCTTTCGCTACCTCAAAAGTAGCCTTTGGTGTTGGGGAACATTCTCATCACTACTGGCCTCAGGTTGTGGAATATTCTGGTCTCGACAAGACTTGGTGGGAAGCACCAGTGCCCAGGCGGATGTTGCACAATTCGGCTCGAATACTTTGTTGAGGAGGGATGACATTTGGCATTTGAGCAGTGGTTGTGCCATTGCCGCAGGCAGATTTCGGGAATTTGGAAGCGGAGGGCATGCAATGACAGTATCAGCACGGCTCCATTTCTTTGGCAGTGGAACCCTTGTAGTGCATAATGACTTGTCCTGTCGCGCCTGACCAAGATGAAGGACCTCCTGTTGATGATCCAAATTGTCTTCTTCGATGTCAGATGATGAGGTGGATTAGCCAGTGTGGTCACTGTCATCATCACCAATCCCCTGATAGGTCTCGTCATCCTGATTCATTAATGCAAACCGGGAGATTTGTCATCCGCAGTACAATGCCGAAAAGCAGATAATTGGAAGGCAAACATTTGATGGACAATGAAGATTGGCTGCTTTCTTGAATCCGAGTGCTCTCTCTAGGTGTGCATCCTGATTCTTCTGTGAATAGTGATTTCTCACCTGGCTGGGCGTAAGTTCAATTTGCTGTAACGAACATCTAAAGTTGGCGAACGTGGGAGAGAGTGTATAACCAGGTAATATAAGATTCAGTGCAATACAATAACGGGATAAAGGGTGCAGGAATTTGCACATAGTCGAGAAGGATGCAATTGGAGGCGCGTCCTGCAAGGGTTCTGGAGAGCCGACTTCAACAGATTCTATTCATATCGAGGACGGCAGTCCGTGTTGCAATATCGGATATTGTCATGTGCGCCCGAATAGACAGATTTCTTGTCAGGTGTGCCGGATTAGATGGATTCCTAATGCCGAATGTTAGCAACTCCTATGAACAACACTCTGAACGGTTGCAGGAATCAGAGGTTGGCTAAAGCCAACCCACATACAGAATAGAACCAGACTCGCCGGTACATGACTCGCAACATCAACTAACCGTTGGTGCTGGCCACAAATTGAGCACTTGGAACCTGAATGAGAACATTAGCCCCTCCATATGATCTTGAATGGTCGGCAATTTGCGGTGACCATATAGCATGGAAATCGGTGCAGCATTGAAAATCTGTAGAACTCGATAGATTTGGCTGGGACCTTGTGAGTGACAGCTCAGTTGTAAGGGTTCATACTGGAGTTTGTTATTGAGCGAGGAGAAATATGAATCTCCATAGTGGTATATCTGCCGGAAGAACACAGCTATTTTGACGATATTCCATTGTATCAGGATGCTGCAGCTGAGTCAGTGGTCGATAGGACAATACAGTAAGCATAACTTCCCTTTCATTTGTTCATCTGGGCCATGTCTGCAGAATCCCATTCACCTCAACGTCGCAGTAGTCAATGGAAGCGGGAGAGAATGTGGTACACAAAGGAGAGATACAGGCGTAGAGAAAGAATGGTAATGTACGATCGATGATTCAGGGGTAATCTTATTGATTCAAGCACTTATCAATGCCAAGATTGCTAACAAATGGGTCATAAATTCTCACTCACATTCTGATTGTGCGGCCAAAATCTCGTACATCGCACACGATTAAATCACACATTCAGTATGAACCTCACGACTACAATGTTGACTCAAAATCAGTGTTGGGGGTGAAAGGTATAATCTACAATGGTATGAATGTATATTGAAACGTCATGTCATGGCGGGCAGAGGAATGATGGTTGCATGCATCCAGTTCCGGGGAATTGAGGTGCACCGAAGGTGAAAAGGTTATGCCTCGATCCAATGGCTGAGTATTGCAAGCTCGGCTTGAACTGACAGTTATTTGCACTCTTTGTGGCTGTCTTCTCATAACTCAAACTTTCAAGATTCAATCTCTCAGAGCTTCTCTAGATGCAATTTGGTCCACATAATCTAATTTGGTATACGAGTTTTGCCGGCCCAAACATTCATTTAGTCAGAATACTGTTAGGTCTTAATTCAAAGAATTGAGATCTTAGGACTCTTTGAGTAAGTGTGGTAAATGGGTGAGCGGGAGTTGCCGGCCATCTTGCAGAGTTGCAGAGCAGAATCAGTCTTTTGAGAGTCTCGCTGTTAGGCTTCCACAGCTCTTTTGGCAGAGCCTGAACTTGCAGAAGCTATATTGGGATTTGGAAGCATTGGTCCAAAGAGACTACTTAGTCAAGATCGAGTTAGGTGGGGTTACTAATTTGCCGGGCTTGTGCATTTATGGTTTAGTTGCGCAGTGGCAACCTTCCTCCAACGGACAGTTGACATGGAGCTGATAGTTCAAGGCATGTTAGCGGCGGCCTACAACATACTGATCAAGCATAGGTTCATATCTTAGCAGGCGTGGAGCGGGACGAGCCGCCTTCACCCAAAGGTGAAGTGTCTTGATAGATCTGTGTCAACTGCGTGCACTAATTCAGAGTCGAAGGAAACATGATGAGAATGAAGTAAACTAAACTATACAAAGTGTACTACATACTGCAAGTACATGCTCTTTGGTGGCTATTTTGTCGCTCTTGAGGCGTGCCTGCACTGGAATGACACATCCATAATGATCTGCAGCTTGTCGAAGTTGGCTTCAGACATATCCAAGAAGCTCATTCTGGACAGGATTGAAGATCTCAGTTGTGCATGATCTTCAATCATGGGCCAGGAAAACCCTGCCAGCGAAGACTGCATTTGAGCCGGGAAATCCTGAGCCATGTCTCAGCATCCGACTCTCTGGGATGCGGGTCCGAGGTGTGCCATAACATCCATGATATGGCAGCAAGAGCTGCGGCTTTGCCACGAAAATGTGAGCCCATGTCTCATAGTCTGACACAAGTACTCAATATCGCCTAGTCTGTTTTGATTGCCAAATGGGATTGGCGAATATGCAGTGCTGGATCTGTCACAACAATATGCCCAGGATTCTCCAGTGCACTGGAACTTCAACCATAGGCCAGCAAGTGCTGCGGCTATGCCACAAATATCCTGGCACAGGTACTCAATATCGCCTAGTCCGTTTTAATTGACAAATGAGATTGGCAAATATGCAGTGCTTGATCAGTCAAGAAGAAATGCCCGGGATTCTCCTGAGCACCGGAGAGTCCTGGGCACATATCGTTATGACCAATCGATCACTGCATATTTACCCATCCTATTTGGCATAAAGACACTCTAAGCGATATTGGGTACCTGTATCAGGATATTTGTGGCATAGCCGCAGCATTTGTGGGCCTATGGTGGAAGTTTGAGTGCACCTGAACTTCGATCATCTGCATGCATAAGCTACCGCTTTGCCCCAAATAAGCGAGCTGTGTCTCATACTCAGACATAAGTACTTGAATATCACCTGGACTGTCTGATTGCGAAATGTGATTGGCAGATATGCAGTGCTCGATCTGTCATAATGAATCTCATGACATTTGCCGAAGAGACTCCGGTGAACCTGAAAGTGGATGAATTTTGCCGTTTCATTCAACATACGTACACGGCTCCAGGCTTCTGGTCCACCTCAAAATCGCAACTGACAAGTGATTGAAGCCCTGTTGCTGCATCATTCTCACAATTCGACTCATGCCGTTTGTCAGGCAATAGGTCAGCTGCAGGAACTTCTTATGTTGCATATCAATTTACTTTATCTCATATGGTCATTAATAATATACAAGAACACAAATGAAATCCCACTCTTGCCATTTACAATTCAAGATACAACAATTCCAACATCAGAACTTTGATTCAGTTCAACATTGAAGAGAGAGAAGATTCATCTATCAAGTATAGTGTCCCTTACAAACGACCTGTTTGACTATTTGTATCAGTTAAGAAGAGTATGTTGCGTGAATGTTTAAAGAGGCATACCTTGATGAAGCGTCTAACACACTAAGATGAATGGTTCATCAGATTGCAACGTGTCCCCATTCTCTGTCAGCAGCTTCTTATGTTCCGCACAATCCTCCAGAATCCAGAATATCATCAACGTCGTGATGTTCAGTCGACTCTGCAAGCCATGCAGAACTCTCATTCGTGCCACTCCAGAGTGTTGCTGGAGATCACCTGCGCGGACATTGTCGTCGCCAGGACCTGTATTCAGTAATCATGTATGTGGTACTCGGTTTTGCCCTAGCCGGACAACTTGTGCAAATGCCTGCCACTGCTCATTCAATACCCAACATTTCTGAGTTATCACTGCATGATTTGCAGCTGTAAGATTTAGGCCAGTCCAGCCAACTTTGGGTGTGGTTATGAATACAGAGGGATCTCGTGAATCCTGGAATTTGAGCTGCATTTCTGTGTGTTCATCATTGCCCATTTCGGCATACATGTGGAATATATCCACATGATCCGCAAAAAACTTTGTTATCCACCACTTCAAATGACAAACTTGGTCAGGAAGAGGACGACATAGCACTGCCTTTTGTGGGGGAGGTGCACAGGGCGGTGCATTGTCATGTCTGTGTTCTGGAAACGGCGTCTCTCTTGATGCATCGTCTTGGTCAGCTTCGGGATACACTGCAGGTTCCTTGACAAGGATTGGCAATGATGTCTCTCTCAGCCATGTGAAAATCGGAGATTCCACACAAGTATCGAGTGGCCATTCATCGTGCCATTGTCCAGAATCATCGTTGCGATCCTCTGTGACTCCCAACACTGACGAGAAACATGCTAGCCGCCAGCTATGAACCCTCCATGCTCGTGAAGCACCCCGGGAAGTGTACCTCTCCACCACGATCTTCAGATGTGCATGCACTTCCTCAGTCCACTCGAGATCAATGAGGTGTGCATTCTCATTGGCATCTGGACGAGTGGTTATACATTGGCTGGTTCTGATTCTGACCTCCGCCCTATCGTCCATCGCTTTGCAATCTGAATCATCTCGTGCGCCGCATCCTGTTGAGCTTCTTTGTCTTCAGTCTGGATAGCGTGTGTCAATCACTTCACCGCAGAATACAATGCCTCAGCACCATGCTTTTGCATCACAGTATGATCCTCTGGATCCTCAGGTGCACCTGAAAACAGCCACATCGTCTGATAACACCAGTCACAGAGTGAATGGAATCCCGGTGCAGCGGTGACCTCAAGGTTGAATCCAATTATTGCATTCATTGCAATTTGCCAGCCCACACTGTTTTCAGTCCTATACCAATGGGACTCTACAAAAATCCCGAAACTCCATGAAAAGTAGGAGAGTTGGCTATTGCTTGATGGTTTCGCTCTGGATGATATGGTTTCATATGAAACAAGGTGGATATTGCATCGGGTTTCTGGCTCGTCAATAATGGTGTTCAGATCCTCGTGGGTGAGATTTGCATTTTTAGTTTGCAATAAGTGGAGGAGTTTGAAATCGGTTCCATGGGTCATCTTGTCGTTGACACTTTTGAAGGTCTGAGTCCCTCCAGGCATTGTTACCACAAGGATTGGTTCAAGGGCTGAGATCAGTGCTGGATGCCCGTGGGGTGGTGTTGACTGGATATCCAAACAGGGGTGGGGCTCCGAATTCAATCTCTGGAGCGGATACCACTCTCGTTCTTCGCTGACACTGCCAGGAAAGTTGTTGCGCGCCAAAATCTCCCACTCGTCAATGGTATTCCCCCATAAAATCGGCAGTGGCAAACCCATTACAACTTTCTCAGTGACCAATTTGCAAAGCATTGCCGCTGCAACCGAGGTGAAAGTCATTCCAAGACCCATTTCATCCACCACCAGTGCTCCTGCCATATCAGCATCGCAAGCCCATGTCCTGACAATTAACCAGATTACTCAAACCTGTTGCGCCAGAATCTTAGTTCCGGGCAGGCCTTGAATTGAATACTTGTGGCCTGGAACATGGTCATCTCTCGATTCGCGAATGGGATGCGCATTCATCAACCTGACTGTCTCATCAAGACACTCATGTTCAAATTCACTGGTGTTTGTGTTGAGAACCATATTCAGTACTGAACATGTATTTTCTGGATCGAGGACCTTCTCACCATACAAGACTTGCTCCTGAACCTCTCTTGTACATATGTCGGTGTTCTTTTCGTGCTGAATGATCTCTTTCAGTTGCTCGGATGTATGCTGGGCAGATAAGCTCTTATTCCGGCCCTTCTGAATTTCATCTCAATGTTAGGTATTTCACAGAGACGCAACCATGTGAACAAATACGCATGGATGGAATATAATCTATTCTATTCTTTCAATCAGAACTTACGTTAATACAAGCATCATTCTCATGCCCACCATCCTCCTCTCCCTTCTCCATCAGCAACAACTCTAGTTTCCATCAGAAACACCCGGGTGTTCCGGACGGCTCTGATGGCTCTGACGGAACCTCGTACCCTCTGACGGAGAATCACAGGCTGCCCGTCGTCCAGGCGACAGGTCGCATTGCATACGTACTCCTTTACTTTGTGGTGACGTTCATGGTCCATCAGAAGGACACGTGTGTTACACTCTTCGCAGGGGCTGCAGTTTTGCTGAAGCCATTTACACAACACCCGGAGATGTTGAATCATAGCTACTAATCATTCAACCATTTTCAAAACTCTACTAATCTTTAAACGATTTTCAAAACTTATGCATTCAGTTTGTATTCTCATCTGTGTATCTATGTATCTATATAGCTAACTATCTACACACGGTATATCTGGACTGGCAGCATGCGGGTGATTATCAGCAATTCGAGGTGCGCCTGAAAATGACGACGAATATGTACTCCACGTCGCTCAGTCAACCTCTGTTACCCCTGTATCTCCGTACACCCGCCATCGTTCATTAACGATGTACTTTGAGGCCGTGATCGAGCGACTTTGGACATGCAATTGGAGACCGAGATTGAGAGAACTTCGAGATGCACTGGGAGGCTGTGATTGAGCGAGTTTGGAGATGCACTTGGAGACTACGATTGAGTGAACTTAGAGATGCACTCCGAGGCCGTGATTGAGCGAGTTTGGAGATGCACTTGGAGGCTGAGATCGAGTGAACTCCGAGACGCACTGGGCGGCCGTGATCGAGCGAGTTTGGAGATGCAATTGGAGACCGAGATTGAGTGAACTCAGAGATGCACTGGGAGGCCGTGATCGAGCGAGTTTGGACATGCACTTGGAGGCCGAGATCGAGTGAACTCAGAGATGCACTCCGAGCTGTGATCGAGTGTGTATAGAGATGCACTTGCAGCAGGCTATGATCTACGGAGATTAGAGGAGTACTTGGAGGTGGTCGATATAGAGGCGGTCGATGGGAGGCCCGCCAGGCGCTGAGACTCTATTCATTGGTTAGTTAACTCGAAACCGTGGGAATGGGCTCTTATGAAATCGTGAGAATGAAGGGATGACGGACAATCTTAGGTGTATGTTGTGCTCGTTGTATGCTGTACTCGGTGTATGCTGTACTCGGTGTATGCTGTACTCGGTGTATGCTGTACTCGGTGTAAGCTGTACTCGGTGTATGCTGTACTCGGTGTCAACTCATGATCATGTCATGGAGAAATAGAGAGGGATGACTTAACTTTGTGTTCTGCGATGATGGTTGAGTTCTCAACGAGAAAGAGAGAGATGGGGGATGAAGATGAGAATGATATTGAGGATACGAGCGGCTATGAGAAGTCAGGGGTACGACTTGCCTGATTGGGTTGGGAAGACCTCGTATCGGTGTTATTCCACGCCGGATCAGGACTCGTACCTGCCATATCGGCGATGGTCAATTGACTCGCACACGAAATTCTCCAATTCCCAGTTTCTCCTGATGATTTCCCACATCTCCTCTGATCTCTCTCTTTCTTGTGCTCAACTCTACCATCACCTAAGAACACAAAGTTAAGTCATCCCTCTCTATCTCTCCATGCCATAATCATGAGTTAACACGGAGTACAGCTTACACCAAGTACAGCATCATCCCAAGATCGACAGTGTCTCGCTCCCAGCCAGTTTCTCATCTCTCGGCGGAGTACTCAACTCTCTACATTCCCACAATTACAAGTTAACCAATGAATAGAGTCTCAGCTGCCTTCGCGCCTCCCTCCAAATCGGCCGCCTCCAAGTACTCCTCCAATCTCGCTTGATCATAGCCTGCAAGTGCATCTCCAAACTCGCTTGATCACGGCCTCCAAGTGTATCTCCAAACTCGCTTGCTCACGGCCTCCAAGTGTAACTCCAGAGTTGCTCGATTACGGCCTGCAAGTTCGCACGATCATGGCCTCCAAGTGCATCTCCAAACTCGGTCGATCCTGGCCTCCAAGTCCATCTCTGAGTTCACTCGATCACAGTCTCCAAGTGCATCTCCAAACTCGCTCAATCACGGCCTCCAAGTGCATCTCTGAGTTCACTCGATCTCTCGGTCTCCAAGTGCATCTCCAAACTCGCTCGATCCCGGCCTCCAAGTGCATCTCTGAGTTCACTCGATCTCAGTCTCCAAGTGCATCTCGAACATGCTGGATCAAGTACATCTTCAAGGAGCGACGGCGGTTGTACGGAGATACAGGGGTAATGGAGGTGAACAGAGTGACGGGGAGTATATATTCGGTAGACCCTGGAGTAGATAGACATCATCTCATTTCCATCTCCTCTTATCATACAATGAAAATTCACACTCTATCTTTCCCAACTTTTGGTCTCACTCGCTCTGTCCGAGATTTCCTGGATCCTCCCGGCCGGGTAGTATCATATCTTCCCACCTTCCTTCGCTCCTCGAGCTTCATGTAGAGGGAACACAAGGAGAGATTTTCCCAGCGTCACCCATTGCAATCCCGATGCAAATGTGAACCCAATAAACCCATTCCGACGGATGGTCACAGTTGGCCACAGCGCCTGAGTGTTTGTTGAAAATAGGAGACCGACAGAGCGAGAAGAAATGGCGAAACGGCGATCGCAGGGCGATATCCAACGCGACGTGTTGTATTGACACCTGGCGGGGAGTCATCGTCCCCCGGGGTGTCTCTGACCGCTCTGATGGAGCACGTCCACTCTGACGGAGCCATTCCGCCTGGACGGAAATGTTTTTTGCTGATGTCTTCTCCCTCTCTTCCACCCTCTTCAGAACCATCCAAAGTCTATGTATAATGATTAACAGTTGCTCAGGTCTAGCCTTAACACAGCTAGCGGGGATTACCTTTGCCAGTCTAATTATGTGCTTGGGAATCACCTTCCCTGTCGCTCTCATCATTTCTACCAAAAATATCTTCACATTATGTCCAAGTTTCAACTTGAAAGCATTTGAAAGCCAACAGTTGTATGAAATCTGGCAATATATGGGGTCATTGATCATTTCCCCGTGTGTATATAATCCCATATACTCTTCATCCTATTCATCCTACTCTACAGTGCACTTGAACATTGATGTGAATATGTATGGCTCATTCGGCCCGCCGTGTTTGTCGATGAAATCAACCAACTCCTCCCAGTGCGTCATATCTGTATACGAGGCTTGGAGTTGTTTGGGGGCTGAAACAACATCCTTGCCATTTGACACCCAGCAAATCATAACCGTGAACGTTCTATTTGGCAACTCTGTGAGGGTACTTGTCGCCTTTTCGCCCACCCGCTCTCCCAAATCCGTTGCGGGTTGCCTGTTGCCAGGCCTACCCTTTATCCTCGCCTCTCAAATGTTGCTTGCACAGTGCTTTAAAAACATCTCAACCCACTGCTGGCGAATCCATTCCACATTATCGAAATTGACCAATGGCAGCCCGTTCTTGAATGTCGCCAAAAAATCTGCAACCACCGTCTCCCAGTGAAGGGTACCATCTCGAACCTATTTGAAATGGTTCTGCCCCCGGATAATGGACCCATGTTTCTTCCCGAGTAACCCCGCCACCCATACTTTCTCCCAGTTGTTGAATGCACTATAGTTGGACTGGCCCATCCTTTTGGCAAATTGCTTCAATGAGAATTTAGTTTGCTTCAGGCGGATTGGGGATTCGCCTTGTGCACTGCCCAAGTGCGACGAATGGTCGCTCTCATCAGCTGCATCATATTTGTCCTAGGACATCTCCGGCAATGGGGGCGAGTCCGCAATCCCTTGGATATCTGTTGTCTGTGGTTCCACTGGTGGCTGGAACCTCCTCAATGGGAGGCTGAAGGGGTGTTTCCCAGGGGCACCTGAAGGAGGTTGAGGTGGAGGAGTCGAGCTGGAAGATGTTGGCCGATTGACTGGATGATTTCCCGGTGGTCCTAACAGCACTCTCGGTGTACCTGGAGATCAAGGCACTCGTTCTGGGAATTTCGCTGGGGGGAACATTTGAGACCCACCATAACCATGTTGGTGCAGGTTATATCCTTCCCACAGTGGCCCATGGCTTGAAAATCCTGGGCTTGCGCTGCAGGTAGGTTGCGAACTGTGTGTCACGTTGAATGGAGACTGGTGATACAACTGCAGAGCACCTGGAAATGGCTGCTTAGAAGGAGGGCAACCGTACCCTTGCGGGGGATGATACTGATTGGTGTGTTTCCCAAATTGAAAGTATTTGCGAGTAGCATGTTGTGAACTATTGTCCGGCGATTCGGAATTGTCGTCACCGCGTTGTTGCGACCCACATAGGCCACCAGGTGGAGGCATATTCACTGTCTTCGGGGGAGATCGTGTCTTTCACATGCTCTGTTAAACAAAGATCGTGGTAAACTACTATAGATGCGAAATGAGATATAGAATGAATCGGAGTATGGTTCAGTATAGTGCAGGTAGCAGTGACCGTCAGTGGAATGAAAGGCTTCTTACATCCCATTCTGTTGTCACAAACTGTGGTGTTTCACTACACCTTTGCTCCATGAACCCAACCCTTGGCCTTGAGAAAAGAAAGCATAATCACACACATCCTGCCTTTCTTTGGTATATGCTTGAATTCATATACTAGGTAAGGGGATAGGTGATCACCTTCGTACGCTTCCATGACTTTACGGGTCATAGACTGGATACGATTTGAGATCTCCAGGAACCCAACAAGAACTATATCCAGTATAAAGGTTAGCACGGCAAGGGATATTACACATATGTTGTGTGTGTACACCCTTGCAACCTCATTCAATAGATGGCCTGTGAGTCGAGCAGCAACAGTGATTGGTTCCAATTGAGCTTCCTTGCCTATACATCGTAGTTCTCCTCATGATCCACGCTCCAGTCAAGGATCGTGACTGAAGCACACATCCTACCAGCCTTATCAGGTCTCCATGATCAATGCCCGGACATCCAGCTAGCTAGGAAAGTCACCTATTCATTGTATTATGACGATCTACCATCATTATCAGCTGCTCGGACGCTCGAGCGTAGGTAGTATAACTCACAATGCTCCAATGATGTAGTATAAGGCCTCATTGTGGTGATTGCAGCGATGATTGAAGAAACCTCCCCCCCACATTTGGCGGGGTGCGATGCAGCTGTGAATGTGTTACGCTGACCTGAGTCAGCTCGCTTTCAAACCAATATCGCTGAGGCTCTATGTCACACCCTGAAGCATCATCGAGATTCATCCGAATATGCGTTCAGTGACCATTGCTCCAATATGGTCAACACTTGCCGGAAGTATGTCAAATGCTGTATCTGAAAAAGGAAATTATTCGACGAGAACCGACTTGAGGCTCACGTTCAACATTATCACCCAATATCCGTGAATGAAGGGCTATGACCTGATGGGATATCACCACCTGCAGGCTGGGATCGACCCGAGCCATCATGGTTTGATATCAGTCGGTGTACCTGAATAGCCATCGATGAGCGTGGTCGACTAATTCATCTACCCATAGACAATGTACCTGGTGAACCACCACCTGAAGATACTCCCGACAGAGAGACTATAGACCCCCAGAAGCCTGATTTGACTTGTACCCCTGATGAAACACAGACGAGGGCTCATAGGCAGGTAGTTGGAGTGGAAAATGTGGCGGGGAAAGCATATGGCATAGCAACTGGATTTTACAACAAGCATCGCAAGAACTCAGAACAATCGAATCCATGGCATCCATTCCATTCAGCACCCGACATTCAACAGGCTCAGTCATTTAGCCAGCGATCGAAAACGTGGATAGATCAACATCTAAGGCATGGGCTGGACAACTGCAACATCGAATCTTATCAATCAGCAGGTCCTCTACGAAAGCTCCTCTCCAGACTCAATTTCGGGTTGGGCAATGATAGTTGGATTGAAGATCAGTCGCACATCTTCAGAACATTATACTTCAGGGATATTTTCTACTGAGTACATTTCCTTTTGGCACATCACCCATTTCAGGCGCACCTTGATTGTGGACCGGTGTGACTTGCATACTCGGAAACTCACCGAATATCCAGTGAGATGAACAAAGTTGATTGGTGGTGGGATACGCTAGGTCAGCTTCCTGCTCGGGCGACAATTGTGCCAGTCATTTGTGCATCTGGCAAGACCCACTTGACGAATTCTTCGGGCGACCAGCATGCCTGGCCGCTGTATGTCACCATCCGTAATATTCCTAACGATATCTGCCGCACACCTCAATCACACCCCTGGATTCTTGTTGTGCTGATCCCCTATCCCCCGAATGGTGCCACAAATACAGACAAAGCATGGGATTCGGCGGTTTGAACAGTCCTGTCGCCACTCCGGAATCTTGACATCACTGGCCCTGGCTTGAAATGGGATTGTGCTGCGGGATTCCAGAGACAATGTTATCCTCTTTTGGCTGCCTGGGTCGGGGATTATGCAGATAAAGTCATAGTTGCTCAATTCTCATAAGGGTCATGCCCGATTTGCAAGATTCCTAAAGGTGCGCTGATGGGGTATTCAACTTTTTGACCACTTGATAACCCAAGAGATCAGCATGTTTACTTGGAGCTTCTGGACGACACTAATATTGATGTTCTGCACACTCTTGGTGTTCATCCAATCTGCAACCAGGTTAGGCAATACCCTCTCTGCAATGTCTATCGCCTTGGGCAGCCTGATGAATTGCATTAGCTGCTCCTGGCTTTGGTTAAAGACTTATTGTACTGGCTGCACAAATACCTGAAAGCTAGACATGACAAGAATCAATTTGACAATTGATTCGCATCAGTACCATGATATCCAGGCCTCCAGCGGTTCTCTAAACCATTCAATTCGATAACAAGCGGCTCCTGCCAGTGAAACGAAATCCGGTGCATGATCAGAACACTGGCAGTGAATAGCGCTCGAAATCTTGACTTCTCCCAGGATGCCGGCAAAACTGTGGTGGAAACAACCACTGATGACATGGTGATGGGAGCAGTGTGGGCATTATGTGAATTCTCATAACTTGTCAGCAAACAAAATCACTCTGAGCTATCCCTGACAGCACTAGCTGATGCACTGAAGAGATTAAATGACAAGCAGGGTGCCTTTCGAGATCAGAAAATGTTAAAGTCTGTGAAGGCCAAAGCGGATGAACTATTGGCACGAGAATCCCAGCAGTTACGAGAAATCACGATTCAAAAAATCCGTCATGCACTGGAGGTTCAGGTGAACGGGGCTGAAAAGGTTACTACATCCAAACGAAGACAATTTTAGGTGCGCCTGAATGGAGACCAACAAACGGCGACCATATGGTCAGATGCTGATTGGCAGAGGCGAATCGAGCGATTGAAGCGCAAAATCCATCTGGTGACACCCGCTAAACTCAAGCTTTTCAATTAGTTATTCCTACATCATGAGCGACATCAATTGCAGGATGTCGGGCCAAAGGCAACCGGTCCCAGAGGCATATATGCCGAAAAACTTACTCAAATGAGGACTGCTAGCAAAGAAGAGGCTCACGGGGTGGTCAACATGACCACCCACAAGCGTGTGCAATGTCAAGTCTGTCCATCCTAGGCTGAGATTAAAGTCACCACCTGGAGTATCACTGATCAGGACCGCATTGTGAATCAGCTCGAGAGAGATGTATGGTAACGCTTCAAAAGACCAGATGCTGTTCGTGCAGGAATGCTCCATCCGCTTGGTCGAGTTCGAAGCTTGGTGGCAGGGAATTGGCGTTCAGGAGCTCCAGATAACCATCGAACAGCATGTAATACATTTCAGATATCCAAAGATGCATCGTGTGAGCCATATAACAGAGTCGATTTGGCAAATGCGTTGTGGCGACAATGTCACCACTGATATTTCTGAACGGCGACATGTCGGCAATGTGAAAGAGGCATATTGATCTACCCACAAAGCCAGTTACATTCAACAGAGGCTCAAGCACAATGACTGGTGTACTGGTCCTGACTATGTGGAGGAGACACTGTCGTATCTTGCCCTTCAAGGCTGGCACGACATTGACTCTGAAAAAGTTTTCAACCTACTATCAGCTGCCGATGAACGGCAAACTACGCGCAGAGCCCATCATTCACGCCTCCGCCATTGTCTGGAAGAACCATCTTTCCGCCCCGTATCACAACGGGGACAGCATTTCAGAGAAACTCATGTCCGCGGAGTGTGCAGAAGTAACAAATTAACCTCACTCAGAGATGCATCAGTAGATTTCAGAATTCCCAACTTTGGACTGCTATGCCATACACCAATTGAACACGACTGGTGACATCAAGTTAGTGGACTGGTGCTCTGATATGATCAGAATGTACTCATAGACAGTATATCTAGTAAACTTCAGAATGGGCTGCTGTACTACAGTCAACCATTTCACAGCCCTGCATCTGTTAAGCGTCTGGCAAGTGATTGCAAGGTAGAATATACCGATGCCAACCAAGGGATCATCCCTTGATATCATGACATCTGGGTCCAATATATGCACAGTGACCTCAATAACATCTTCCAAGGCGACGTTCCAACCTTTCCTGTATCATAGTTCAGCTGGACTCCACCGATTCAGATCATCCAATAGCAAGAGCACCTGCCTGCCAGAAAAACGATATTGACCTTCTCTAAGAGGTGCAAGATGACTCTACAATGGATATTACGTCCTCAACCACAAGAATATGCGGTGGTGATTCCAACAAAGTACAATGATCCACTTGGTTGGGCTGATTGTGTTGACGGGTTCATCTGGATTGTCAAACAGACTGATATGATGCATATTGTACCTGTCGGAGCAATTGTTGGACCTGCACATTTGGTGCGAGAGAATATTGCTGCATCAGATAGAATCAATAGCGTATGGCTTGTATATAATCATGTGGATTTAGATACCTACTGGACTGTGTATTAAAGTTACAATGCCTGAATCAAGGTGTGCAGAAGATAGGTAATTGCAGTGTACTATTTGATATAGAAATTATAATAATCACTCCCGGAGAGTGTGGCTCCAGGTTCAAGGTGCACTGCAGTACTCTCGGAGACGTGGCCAATACTCCGAATAGCTCTGAAATCTGTGCATCCAATAGTTTGATTTGGAAGCATTTCGAAGACAACTATACACTGTTCAGGATATTCTTGGATTCAGTTCCACAACTTCCGGAGCTTTGAGGAGCACCGGTGAAGTAGTCTCGGAGCATTTGGGATCATCTGGGAGGATCTGGAAGGATCAGTGTGGCTGTTCAGAGTTGCTGAGTTGTTCAGTTATGACTTCCAAACCGGTTTACATTTTGCTGATGTTGCCACTGCCTCTGTCTCTGATTCCGATCTGTAGCTCACGTTTGCATTGAATTTGTAATGATCGCACAGGCTTCTGGATTGGCGATGGGGGTTGGCAGGTTTTCGAGATTGCTGGGAGGAATGGTAGTGCTAGAAATGCCGGATGCGAGGCTGAATACAACGCAATGGGTTGATTCTGCCTGTGAGGTTCCTCCGGGTGGTGGTGTACTGCGACTGCTTGTATCTGGCATAGCGGTTGGAATATTCATTGACCTTCACTGTGTAGTGGGCGGGGTGGAGGTCACGCATTGAGTGATATCTGCCAAGCCAGAATTGTTCAGCGAAGATGAGAGGTTGGAGTTCTGACCATGGATTGTAGAGGCTACAGAACTCCCACCTTGAGAGGTATCCCTCTCGCCAGCCGGTGCGGAAACGCGTCTCTTAGTAGGGGGAGGCTGAGAATTCCCCAAAGGCCTACATTGTTGTTGTTTCAGAACAATTCGTACGACCGGAGTCGTGTCAGGGTGAGGGCTTTGGGAAGTAATAGTCCGATATAGAATTTCGACGTTAAGAATGTAGCAATCATTCCCTCTGCATGGGTATGCAATGGCAGACGAGGTAGGCTTGCATTTCAGCGACCAGGGAGTGATTCCATATAAAAATCGAGGCCAAGTGTACACCCCGCTAGACACTACATCACTATCGCCCGTGAAGATACTCGGGGACAAGATCCCTTCAACAGCATCCACTCATGGGGTTAACTGCCATCTGATTAAACTCAGATTGAACTCAGCATTGGTATGCACTGTTCCAGAAATGTCTGAAGGTCTATTTGCGCTGCTTGAAGGGTGTTTATGCCTTCTTGGCGCGATTATCATAGTATTGCACTCAGTCCTGGCAAAATACTTCAACCCATCGATTGTGTATATCTTCAGCTTCCCAGTGGTAATCCCCCGTGGGCAGAGGTAAACACATCGCAAACCGAATAATGACGTGTTCTCTATGGTATGACATCAGTTGCGTGTGTATTTTCCACCGCTAGGCAGGTTGGTTGCCGTGTTGGCTGGTTGTACAGTTGGGACAACCTGGGAACTACTCTGTTTGCTCCGGGATGCACGAGGTAAGAGCGGTCACAGTGGTGTGTGATGCAAAAGAAATGCCTGGCGTCGTGAACTGTCCTCACCGGGAGTACTAGATCTCGTCTCAAGGCTTGTCGTTCATAAGGTGCCTAGTGGTTGTGCATGATGAACGCTGGGCCGTTTTGTGTTCGTTAACCAACAAAACGCAGGATATGAATCAACAATATCATATCTCTCAAGATGAACCAAGAAATCGCCAGAATTAGAGTATATATATCCCTTCGTCCCACCTACACCTCCTTTCTCTTTTCCTCCCGCATTATACACACCACCAGCATCCTGAACTATCTTGACATCACACAACTTGCACAAGACAACGCCTCTCGTTCCAATACACACCCGATGACCTACCGGACTTTGTACTTGCCATCTGGGCTTCCTTCCGCGACGTGCAACTGTATCATAATGCGAACGCTCCGGATGTAGATTCATTTTCAGCTCACAGCGATGCCACCAAAGGGCCGACGCAATGGAAGGGGGAGGGCTGGGGCAAAGATGCCGACATCGCTTATGAATCGACCCCTGTCCTTGGTTCGAAACCATATGAACGGATTCATCTCGGAACTCGTCCGTGGACTTGTACGGATATACAGTGTTTGTGCCTGCAAGGACGAGAGGGCATTGGACCTCTTTCATGGTATTTTCTTTCTTGATCCAGTCACGACTCACCACTTTTCATAATTCCAGCTGATGTGTCTGCACTGCAGGAGCAGGACTTCGCCTCTTTGGGAGTGGTGGGCTGACTTCCGCTCATATCCGGGGCAAATGTTTGACAAAACCCGCGACCTAATGAACAAATGGATGTGGGACAACCCCTGTGCCTTTGAGGATCAAGTGGATCGCTCCAATGTGCAGACAACCACCTCGGGGAAGGTTTAACGCATGGCCGAGCGTTTCCTTTGGTATGGGAGCGATGATCCCAGGGCAACGATTGAGCCCCAAGCTGCTGGCAGTACAAGCCAGGCGACTGCCTGGGTGTTGGACTGCTGAATTGGGATGAGATAATCGATGACGACGATGATGATGAGAACTGGGCGGATCTCGGAGCACCGTGCGGTGGAAGGAGCAGCCCTGGCGATCGCAATCACCATGCTAAAGGTGAGGGTGATGAGGACACGCAGGGTGGTGAGATACGAACCAGGAGAAGAACAGGAGCGAAGGGTGGGAAGGGGAACCAGAAGGTGACTGAGGACGGGAAGAGGAAGGGGAAGGAAACGAAGGGATGGCAGGTGAACAGGAACGGGAACGGGAACGGGAACGGGAACGGGAACGGGAACGGGAACGGGAACGGGAACGGGAACGGGAAAGGGAAAGCTATTGTTACACAATCGGCAGGGGGAGAAATCTCGCCGAGCGGTGGAACGGCTACAGGGAGCAAGTGGAATAGGACACTGAGAGCTAACTGGAGCGGGTATATTTAGAGCCGGAAGCATCACCCGCCGTGTCAATGTCCTCAGATGATGATACCAACTCTACCATGGAGTTGGATGGCGAGTATGACTCAGAACATCATTCTGATGCGGATATGCACATGGAGGATGATGCGGATGCACCAGATGGGGTTGATCTAGACGGCAATGTGGATATGGAAAGGGACACTGACAATGAAGAGGAGGAAGCTGAAGAGGAGGAGGGTGACGAGGAACAGCAGGATGAGGATGAGAATGAGGATGAGCATGAGGATAAGGATGAGGAAGATGGCAAAGAACCTCAGACGATTGGCCACGGAGAGATGGTAAATACATCGGCTGACAATGTGGATACCATGGTAGGCGCTCAGCCAACCGTGCTACATGAGCAAAGCCAGGAGATGCGCGAGCAAACCCCATGCCCACAACATCTGGCGCCTGCCCCACGGCCACAAACCCCGGAGGTTTGCTGATGACCATGAACTCCTGTGACTCATCCCCCCAGTGGGCTAGAGTTTTTGAGGCGTGTGATGCCGCACAAACCATGCCCAGCGGCGCCAACTCGGCGAGGACCTGAGGCAGCCGGAGACACATCAGATGTCGATGTGGATCTGCAGCTACTCGGCGAATCGGCAGGTGGTGACAGTCTCCCCATTTTCCCTCTCCCCAATGACGCTCTCCCCAATGTACCATTCCCTGAGACGTGCGCGGATGACTAGGTAGGCGAGGAGTGAACCAGGCCTTGCGTTGCAGAGCTGGCGTGCGTTCAGGTTAGCATTGGGTTCTTGTATTGTGAGTTTCCTTTGCGGTAATCTATTCATCACAGGTAGTGTTAGCAATGGGTCCAAATTGCCGGGTCGGTTCCTGGTCCGGTTCCTACCTGGAACCGAACCGTTGCAACCGGTTTCCACACAAAACCCGCACCTCAAAAGTCAACATTTCTTTCTCTAATTAAGTATTTGAGTTCTGATCGTATCACAACATGATCAATACGTAGATTGTGCAGTGTTAGTCGCACTTTGGCCTCCAGCTTTCGGATTTGCGATCTGACAAGTATTCATTCAGTCGCAATCGAAAACCCGCCGATTTCGCTTAAATTCAGTCATGATATTCCAACCATTCAACGAATATCAGTTGGATTGCAAATTTGAATGCAGGAGGTAAATGAGCGGCTACAGCTGAACAATTTAGGTATTGACCATGTCATGATACAATCAAAACTCAAGTACTTAATCAGAGCCAAGGCTGTAGGAACCGTAAAATGGAACCGCGGTCCAGTTCGAAAGCATCCCCGATCCCGGTGGGTGCCCTTTGTTTCCGGGTAACAACTCGGACTGAACCATCCGGTCCGGTTCCAAACCCGGCACGCAGCGGGGTAACCAGGAACCATGGCTAACACTTGCCACATGCACAGATCAAGGCACACATGGAGATGTCTTATTCGCTTAGAGTTTTTTGCCTTCCGGCTCGTTTGGGTTGGGGGTTGTGCGCTTGTTCGTTTCCTCTGTTCTAATCTATATATCTCGGAAATTCATTATAACATGGGTCGCGAGGTTGTTGGATCGCTCAGGGTTTATTGTTTATTTTATTCATAGTATTAGGTGAGATAGCGCACGCTGTGTTTTGGCAACTCCTGGCGTGTAAGGAACCTTCTTGTGATGGTGTTGAGGCCCAATCAATCTCTCAAGTTAGCTGAGCTTATACTCACACCAGAATGCTTAGGCCCAGCACCGACTTTTGTGCCTGTCTACAGTGGATACTCCATACCTCGCGTGTCGTCGAGAATGCCAGTGAAGACCCTTTTTGATTACCCTGAATTTTCATGCTGAAAGACGTTCACCTCAGACAGCTGGCGACTTAAACATATCAAATTACACCATCGTGAACACCGTCAAGGTGCACGCCTGAAGAATCTGAATGGTCGCAGCGCGCCCTGACTCGTTGAACCCACTCAGCATTGTCCATTCGACGCTAACAAAGATTCAGTCGATGACTTGCAGGCATTTCCCAACCTCAAACACCTTGAAAACATCGCAGACTCGGATAATCAACCACCGCCACCTCCTCAGCCGCGGACGGAAACGTACCCCGGCGTAGGTGCTCCGCTCAGCGATTACAATGCTGAGCCATGGGAATGCGACGCTCAGGGTTGGCTTGAGTCAAACCAACAAGACACTCCCAACTACCCATCAGCGACGCGTGGAGAATTCAAATATATCCTGTGTGGGATCAAGAAGTAAGGCATGACTACATACTATGACAATGTGCTGAAGGAAGAACACACCGCTGAGTGTTTCCCAAGCTTCAAAAACAGGGATGTCGTCCAAAAGGTCGTAGCTAGCGTGCCATATGATCAGGCTCTCGGGGAGAGGGCACCGCACACTCTCGAGGATATAAGATGGAATCACAAGCAGCAACGCCTTATCAAATACTGGAGTCGATACATCATCAACGCAGGCGATGGTTGAGACGGCAGCCAGCCTATGCCAAGCATCTGATTTAGGCCACTCAGCATTGCTTTAACAGCAATACACCACCTAAACGCGACGATCTCGAATTCCAGACTACAGTCGGGCGGTGGGCGACGAAGGTAAGGAGAGAAATCCGAGGGTGATGACATGCTAACCAACATTGTGTCAACGCTCAGAGTGGGGGATACACTGGTTCCCTTGATCTTTATGTTTGACGGAACTCAACTCTCAAATTTTGCTGGCGAAAAGATTCGGTGGCCTGTATACATGACAACGGGCAATCAATCTTCGAAGATGCGCCAGATGCTCTTAACACAGAGCGTTGTGATGGTTGCTCTGCTGCCGGTTCCGACCAAGAACCGCAATATTAATCAGAAGCAGCTGGATGAGCAAGGGCAAACACACCAAGAGGTGCTGAACGCAGTACTCCGGCGGGTACTCTGGCCTCTGAACTTTAGACAAACTCCCGGACCCAAGAGCGGGTATTACAACGTTTTCTGTGCAGATGGCAACTTCAGGTGTTGCAATGTGGTTTTGGCAGCATGGCTTGCAGATCGCCCTGAGTAGAGCGACCTACATCATCGTAAGCGGCATGTCTGTTTTTGGTCCGAGTGTCCAAAGACAGAACTTGGAGATTATGTCCCTCCTGACAGGCAACACCCCCGGCGGGATCAAAACCAATATCAAATGCTCAACGATGACAACTCCAAGGCAGCCAATGTCGAACTCTTGTCGCGCCATTTTCACCGAGTATTTAACATGTTTCGACACATTCTCTGTATCGTGAGTGACCTCCCAATGCTCGACCTCCTCCATATAAAGCAGATCGGCATGCTTCACCACCTCCAGAGGTGGATTTTTCACTTTATGAAGAGGCAAGAACGGCTCAACAAGTACAATGCCATATGGTTATCCACGCC
>Ga0307515_10000246_pt1 | contig 134348 bp, 100 predicted proteins | sample 17_EM_MG_FD_194513 | JGI IMG/M metagenome (GOLD analysis project Ga0307515, IMG submission 194513) | Populus trichocarpa ectomycorrhiza microbial communities from riparian zone in the Pacific Northwest, United States - 17_EM | ecosystem: Host-associated > Plants > Roots > Unclassified...
ATATCTTGCAAAGAATAGCTGATCATCCTATCAATAAGATCAGCGAGCTGCTGCCGCATCGCTGGACAAAGGCTTAACCTAAAATAGCCTCATCAAACATCAAAGATGCACTTGGCCGGAGGGATACCGGCTTGCTGCCGGGCTGGTCTTCCGTGATCCGTTCGCCAGCTACAGAACCTGGTTAAAAAATTGAATTTGATATTCTTGCAGTCCCATTTAACCATTTTATTAAAATTGGATGATTTTTGTAAATCAGTCCAGCGCTAACTGCAGAAATCAAGAACAGTCCAATTAATAGTTGTAGAGGCTTACGAAGCATACGAAAAATAATAGGCAACGTCGACGGCTTTATGAAGTTAGGGATTTGAAAAACGTCCAGCCCGGCTACCGAACTTGTTTAATAATAGAGTTTCGTTGGCTTAACTGATGTTATTTTTGAAACGGTCGACCTGCGGCCACCGCTAATTAAAGATTGATGCTGATTGCAATAACGTCGAGCCAGACTGAAATCGCTTTACATAGGAACCGAATGTTAGAAGCTGCCATTAGTCGAGGGACTTTGTAACACCAATAATGACCCCGAAATTTCCATCGATCTGTGTCCAATTCTTTGCAGGTAAATATGTCCGGGAAACAAGCCCGTCCAGATATAGAGCATTCTTACAACCAAGGGTTTTGAAATAATTTGCAAAGTCGTAGAAGTTTATTTCTTTTTTTGACATTGCAAAAACCAACGTATTGTCAGGTAGAATACCTACTCCATTTCTTATGTTTAAGTTTGTTGAACCCTCTTTAAAAGCTGAATGAATTTGTCCGTCAATTAATAACATTGGGCCTGATTGTGTGGCATATTTTATTTGTCCATAGTCTTTAAAGTCTGTCGTGGTGCAAATAATTGCGGTATTATCAAATGTTATGTAGAATACGCCATTAGGTTTTAGGTAGAAATTCCCAGTGCCACTTGAAGTATCTAAAGGATGTAGAAGTTTTTTATTTTCAATGAAAAGCCCTTGTGGTGAATAATCCTGTTTGTACATTCCTGCATTCATTGCAAAAACAAGTTTTCTTTTGTGTTTGTCAAGCCATGACTTTAAGTTTTGAATGCTCCCAAAAATTTTATTTTTGTCATCTTTCCAGTATAGTTTTAATTGTTGCCTCTTTGTGTCCACATTGTAACTAATAAAGCGATCGTCGTTAGTATTGCTTTTTTGAGAAAAGACAGATAGTCCTGCCAGGACGAGTGTGAAAATGACTATGAATATTATGAAGCTATTTCGTTTCATGGTGCTGTCGGAATGGTAGCAACTAAGGTCGAAGGCTTGCTGCCCGGCTGGATTTCTGTGATCTGTCCGCCCAGCTGCAGAACCCGGTTAATAAATTGAACTTGAAAATAACAAACCAAGCCCTTTTGAGAAACACCTTAGCAAAATCATTCCCAAATTCATCTTGTAGAACATATTTTGTCGAGGGAAATAAAAGTGATTTACTTGTGAAACTAAAGGCTTTTCCGTCACAAAAATTTGCGTATGTTTTTGAGCGACTTGTAACCAACATACCTACCAAGACCTTATCCTCGAACAAGTCATACTTAACACAATCAAGCATATATAACTTTATGTCTTGAAATAATGTGTCTTCGTATCGCCGCCTGGTGAATGAAAATGTCATCTTTGGCTATTGCCGAGAAAGTGCATCGGACACAACGTCTACAGCTTGCTGCCGGGTTGGCTTCTGTGTTCCTTCCGCCCAGCTACTAACCCCGGTTAATAAAACTAGAATACAATTTAAAACAAAAACACCTTAATGAAACGTCGCACTATAATAAGTGCTGATTGGTCAACTAAAGATAAAAATATATTCGTCCGCCAGCCCGTCAGCTACCGAATGTTATGCGTAATTCATTTGTCCGCAAATGCATTGTCAAGCCGATCCAAAAGCCATTTGTTGCCATACTTGGTCAGGACATATATAGTTTTGTAATTGCCGATAAATTGAAGCTTAATTATTGCCTTGTTTTTATTAGTGTCGCTGGATATTATTCTTGATGAGTTGAGATTTTCCAAACATCCATATAGTCCTGTGCTTTCATAATAGGATCATAATCGTATCCTAAAACCGGGCCGTCATTTTGCGGATATCGCCTGAGAATGCTATCCAGGTCGGCAAAACGTTTTCGCAAGTCATATAGAAATGCATCAGATAGGAAATTACATTTTTTCAATTCGTTTAAGTAGGTCTCACTATTTTTAAAGTCAACATAGTAAAAAGTAGTGGTGTCTGGCAAACCACCTTTTAAGACTCCAATCTGATTCAACCTAGCCTCATTGGATTTGTACCATTTTAAAAAGTTGATTATGGTCCTTTTGGGGCTGTCCGGTTTTACAGATTTGCTGATGGTTAAACCGTGATTTAAAGTCGACCCGTTAATATTCTTTTGCGCTTGCAATGTATTTGCATTAACAAACAGAATGTACAAAATTGAATTGTATAAAAAGTATTTCATCGTGGTTATAAAGTATGACTAATGTTGAAGTTGTAATAAATGCATTTAGGTTTTAAAGAGATTTGTCCATTTTTCATTGGGTGACGCTGCAAAGTTGCCGGTAAGCTGGAATTGCGCCCAACACGCTAATTTATGCTATTAGACGAAGCAGGCTAAAAAATCAAAATGTTCGAAATCAACACCTAAGCGATCAACTTTTGGTATTGTCATTAGCACAATCCGTTTTTGGTTTAGCCCTGTGTAAACGCTTAGGTTTTATAAACGGGTTCATTAACAGGTTTGCATAGCTTCGCTACCGTGAGTCACATGCTACCGGCTTATCTAATTGCGCGTCAATTTAATACGAAAATGGTTGCAATGGTAATAATTGCGGAGTTCTTTAATTTTTGCACCCTTCCTTTAATTTTGATCTTTTCGCGAGATCCTGGTTCAATGCTGCCTGACAATCCATGATGTTACCCAGCATAAAGCACGCAGAGTAGGAGGCTCTGTGCAAAAGGCTGCAGAATCATTCAATATAGAGATTCGTTAAAATCTTGCAGATACTACCAGCAGCGACACGTTAAACGATGAAGCATTGGTTTGATGCTCCCTGTTTCTATTGTAAACAGCTGGGAAGTTAACATAAACTGGAATCTTTGGTACATTTACAAAAAACAATCCAGCTCATTATTTTTACCAGGCATAAAAAGGTTAATTTGTATAATAACCATTCTCAGTAATTTGATAATCAATTTATTATAAAGTGTAAGTTCGTTTAATCGTCCCCACCAACAAATGGTTTCAGCTGAGAACCAACAGGACCGTAAAACTTTATTTAGGCGGAATATATAAAAAAGTATGAAGGGCATATCATCGGGAACTGACAAATGAACAATCCGATCAATGAATTGAAAATCCATCGCTGGTCAATCCAAATTTGCTATGCAATAAATAACCGTTTTTACTTAAATTGATAGACGTTAAAATATGCTCAGATGAAATATGCACTACTGACTTTCTTACTGTTAACCTGCTTGATGTGGGTATGTGCGCAGACTAAAAGCCCTGGTGAAAACGTTTTGATTAATGCCGAAAAGAAGAAAACCTCCCTAAGCATCAATGAAAAGGGGGCGTTAACGGTAAATATATCTCCAAAGGATTTGCATAAATTTAAAAATAGGGGATGGGTTCGTTATAGCGACTTTGGCGCCAGGGGAGATGGAAAAACTGATGATATAGACGCCATCGCTGCAACACATGCAGTGGCCAATCAGTATGGACTTCCTGTGAAAGCCGACGAAGGCGCCAGTTACTATATTAGCGGAAAGGAGCGCACAGCAATCATCCGGACCGACACCGATTTTGGTACGGCGTCCTTCATCATCGACGATACAGAAGTACAAAATCGTGTTGCATCGGTTTTCATGGTCAGTTCCGGAATGCAGCCTATTAAACTTGAAACGATATCTTCTTTAAAGAGGAACCAGCCCAAAATCGACCGCTCCCTGCCTGGGCCCTGTCTGATCACCGTAACCAATAATAATGTAAAACGTTACATTCGTTTTGGACTCAACCAAAACAATGGATCTCCACAGACAGATATTTTTGTTGCTGATAAAAACGGCAACCTTGATATGAACGCCCCAATTATCTGGGACTTCGACCAGGTCACGGATATCACCGCGCTGCCCATCGATGAAAAGACACTAACTATTACCGGTGGACGCTTTACGACCATTGCCAATAAAGCTGAATCGAACTATACTTATTACGACCGGAATATAGCCATCAGGCGCTCCCATGTTATAGTACAGGGCCTTGAACATCGCGTGATTGGTGAAGGTGAGCAAGGAGCGCCTTATGGCGGCTTCATCAGTATTGGTGACTGCGCTTATATAACGGTTAGGAATACCCTCTTCACCGGGCATAAAACATATATGACCATTGGTTCAGCAGGGAAGCCCGTTTCCATGGGCACGTACGATATTTTGGTCAACCGTGCCCTCAATGTATCATTCGTGAACTGCAGCCAGACAAACGATATCAACGACAAAACATACTGGGGAATCATGGGATCTAACTACAGCAAAAATTTGTTGTATGATTCATGCAGGTTTTCCCGTTTCGATGCCCATATGGGAGTTGCCAATGCAACAATCCGCAACTCTACCATGGGGTATATGGGTGTTAATGTTATTGGCAGCGGGGTACTGACTGTTGAGAATTCAACCATCAATGCCAGCACATTCATCATGTTGCGTACCGATTATGGCAGTACCTGGCAGGGAGAAGTTTTTATCCGAAACTGCGTTTTCGTGCCCGCCGCTGGTAAGCCCATTATTGCCAGCCTGTTCGGTGGTGCTAATTCCAGCCAGCATGATTTTGGTTACATTTGTTATATGCCGGAACGGATCACTATCGAAAATCTTCGTATCAACGATTCAAACCACCCGGAACCTTATGAAGGCCCGGCCATTTTTTGGAATTTCAATCCAGATATGAAAGATACTTCCTATCATGAAACCTTTCCCTTTATCAGAACCAGGGAAATCATTCTCCGGAATGTGACTACTTCCAGCGGAAAAAAACTGAGGCTGAGCGACAACCCCTATCAATTTAAAGATGTGAAGGTGGTGAACGATTAATGCTGCCATCAAGAAAAAGAAAGCGGTGTATTTGTAAAACAAACTACTGTGCAGCCCGTACGCTTAAAAATTAAGGATAGATAAAATCATGGTTACTGCAGAACAATTTCATACCCTGGCGCTTTCCTTTCACGGAACTGAACAAAAACCGCATTTTGAACGGACAGGGTTTGCCATTACCGGCAGAAGAATGTTTGCAACACATTTGGCCAAAGACAATACAGCCAACATATTTCTTTCACCGAACGAACAGGCTGTATTCTGTAAAATGGACAATAAGCATATCTACCCGGTGCCCAATAAATGGGGCGAAAAAGGGGCCACCACTTTTGATCTGAATAACTTATCTAAAGAATACGTTCTGGAAGCCTTACTCTCTGCGTACAACGACGTATTGGCGCGGAAAAAGTAAGTGAGCCGGGCACCGACTTACCTTAAAACCATTTACCAGTCTCGCGGTATTTTCAGGATTTTCAACGTATATTCAGGTATTACATGTATTTATGATACGCCTTTGTGGATACACCCTTGTGACTAAGGATAACGAAGCTATCTATAAAAGGCGATGAGTGCTAATTGTTCCCTAACCAAAACAAACCGTAACAATGCCAAAGATTTCTTTAATCGCCTCAGGCCTTTTGATTGCCTTTTCCCTGCTATTCAGTTGTTCCGGTACAGACAATTCCGTTGCAACGGCCGACAAGGAACCAAAGGCAACGCAACCCGATACACCTGTATACTTTAACCTGCGCCCAAAACTTGAAAAAGAGTATGGCTATTCACATGCCGTAAAAATTGGCAACGACCTGAAAATTTCGGGAGCTGTAAGCATGAATGATAGCGGAATGATAGTGGCACCGGGCAATATGGAACAACAGATGAAGAATTGTTACAGCGACCTGGAAAAAATATTGCAGCACTATGGCTACACATACGACGATGTTGTTGCGGAAAATATTTACACTACCAGTATGACCGGCTTTTTAAAAGTGGCGGGCTTCCGTAATTCTATTTATAAAAAGCAATTTCCTACCGGAACCTGGCTCGAAGTGAAGGGGCTGGCAGTAACAGGTCAGTTAATTGAAATTGATATGGAAGTGCATAAGTCTAAATAAAAAAAGCAAACCGTTAGATCAATAACAAATCTTATTCAAGAACTTTCATGGTAAGTTTTTTTATAGTCCTGGCAAAACGCACTAATTTCTAATCAATTATAGTTGTATGACAAAGTTTTTTCTCCCGTTTTTATTTGTGTTACTGTTTGAAACTGCTTTTTCCCAGGACAATGATATTAAGGAACTGACTAAACTGAACCAGGATTGGCTTTCATCATATAGCACAAAAGACAAAGCCACATTGGCTACGATTTTTGCAGACGATTTTGTTCTGATATCGCCGAATGGCACAAAAATGACAAAAAAAGATATCCTTGATAACCTGGACAAACAAGAGACTGTTTCTATGAAGGTAGACAGTATAGAGGTTCGGTTAGTGACGAATGATGTTGGAATAATAACCGCTTATACAACATTTGTATTAAAAGTTGATGGCAAAGACGTAACCGGGCATAATTGTTACCAGGACGTATATACGAAAAGAATGGGTAAATGGCGGGCAATTGCCGCACACGTTAGTTTGCTTAATATGAAGTAAAAAACAATCGAAAAATCCTGTCCTCTTTGTTTCAATCGCCGTTGCGTTATCGGCATTCTAAAAGTAATTCAATGCTGGCCGAACTGCCAGGATGGTAGTGCCTTAACCCCATAATAAATTTACCATGTCAATTACAAAGTCTTTGGGCCTGTTACTCCTGGCCGGCCTCCAATTATTGGCCAATACAAATTCAAAAGCGCAGAATACCCATTCAAAGACTCCAAAAAAAGAGGAGGTAAAATTTTCCCTGGCGGCGTATGAAAAATATATTGACGACAGTGCCGATGCGCATATAAAAGAATTTTTAGAGCTGGTCTCCATTCCCAGTATTTCTTCCATACCATCCTATAAACCCGATGTGGCCAGGGCCGGTGCGTGGATAGTAAATAAATTAAAGGCTATCGGAATGGCATCAGCGCAATTAATACCAACAGGCGGGAACCCGGTGGTGTATGGTAGTTGGGAAAAAGCGCCTGGAAAACCGACTGTTTTAATATACGCTCATTACGATGTGCAACCGGTAAAGGATGCTGAATGGGATAATCCGCCTTTTGCCCCGGTAGTAAAAGATGGGAAAATATTTGGCCGCGGTACAAGCGATGATAAAAGCGGTGTCATGGCAACCATTTTAGCAGTGGAAGCTATGCTGGCTAAAGACAAAACACTGCCTGTGAATGTAAAATTTATGTTTGATGGCGAAGAAGAAATGGGCAGTCCGAATTTCAAAAATTTTCTTATTAAAAACAAGGATTTATTACAAGCCGATTTTGCGTTGAATGCCGATGGTGGCCAGTACAGTGACTCCGTGCCCTCTATGGAGATGAGTTTGAGAGGCGGGGCAAAATTAGAATTCAGTGTAAAAACCGCCAATATTGATGCGCATTCGGGAGAATTTGGAGGTAAAACGCCCAACGCGGTTGTGGCTATGTCTCAAATCATTGCTTCTTTTTTTACCAAAGAAGGCAATGTAGCCGTGGAAGGTTTTTATGATAACGTGTTGCCAGCAACTGTACAGGAAAAGGAAATGATAAAAAAAATACCCTATGATCCAATGGTGGATATGAAATTGTTAGGTACCACTGCCGAAACAGGTGATACTGCCTACATGCCGCTGGAACGGGTTTGGTACCGGCCAACGCTCGAAATAATAGGCATGCAGGGCGGTTATACCGCGGCGGAAGGTCATTCAAATATTATTCCTGCCAATGCCACGGCAAGAATCACCTGCAGGCTGGTCAACAATCAAACCGGCCAGGAAATTATTGATTTGATTGTGAAACACATCGCCAAAAATTGCCCGCGGGGTGCAACGGTCAGTTATAAATTTATGCCAGCCTATTTACGGCCTATGAAATTCCCCGATGATACAAAAGCATATAAGTATATAGAAGATGCATTAATAAAAATTTATGGCAAACAACCTTTGCAAACAGCCACAGGGGGGAGTGTTGGCCCGCTCATAGATATAAAAGAACAGTTGGGTTTGCTGGCCTACTCGCTCGGTTTTCAGCAGGCAGACGAACACTGGCATGGTGCCAATGAATATTTCCGGCTTTCCAGTTTGAGAACAGGCCAATTAATTTATTGCTACTATCTTCTGCATCTTGCCGACGCCGAAAGTAAATTGAAAAATAACAAGGGATAAAACCAGTACATCGCTTAATTTATTTACGAAACAGGAATCAAAAATAATTTGTTTGAACACCCTTCAATAACTTTGAGAAGAACTAACATTAAAACGGCCATTCAAAAACCAGCGGTTGTCTATGGGTAAATGGAAAGCACTTGCAATATTATTTGCTGTTATAAGTGTTGGCGCAATAAAAAAATCTTTTAGAATACTCACTTCCGCTGATGCTGATATTGCCAACAACAGAGCTTCGTTAATTCCAATGGCAGTTATTATGACCGGTGTTTTTATTTTTTTTACCATAAAATTCTGGAGGAAGTCCACCGGACCAAAGGAATTGTAGTCAAATTCGACATCTGAACAATGGAAGACATACCACCTGATACCGGATCTTATAAAATGGAGATGCCGGGCATCTTCTCCAAATTGTCTTTCTTTATTTCCATCTTAAGTATTATCCTTTTCTTAATAACATTAAATTCTATCCCTTCAAGGATAAAAACAAGTATTGGGCTTCCAAACGCTTCAAAGATTCTAATCCGTGCAACAATAATCAGTAACCTGTCCGGTCTTGGGGTATGCATCACTGGATTACTAAGAAAGGAGCGACTAAAATATTTTAAGGTTACAGGAATAGTGTTAAACGTGTTAATGTTTTTTATTTTATTTGCCATCGTTTTATTTGCAATAATAATAAATGTAAAAAACGCCAGTAAGTAAAGGAGTAGATAGTGTCAATGCCGGTAATAACCATAAAATTGGCAATAATTCAATTAAAATATTCTCCCGGGGCCTGCCATTTATCAAGACCGTTTTCAATTGATACAACTGTTCGGTCAATTCATTACAGGTAAAGTACGGGTCAGCGGCGTTGGCGGCAACGATGACGGGGACCAGCTATCTTTGGTCATTCAAAAATTACAGCAATGAACATTCAATACCCGCACATTATTGAAAATTGTATCGGCGAAAAATTAATTTTTAAAGAGGTAAAAAATGAACCTGACGGAGACAGGGTATTAGTCGAAAACTTCGTTACGCCTGGTAGCGGCCCTGTAATGCATACCCATTGGCTGCAGGATGAAGCGTTGACCGTTGTGAGTGGAAAACTGGGTTACCAAATTCAGGGACAACCTGCACAATATGCCGCTGAAGGTGAAACCGTATTGTTTATGAAAGGCACACCACACCGTTTCTGGAATGATGGCCCGGAAGTATTGCATTGCAAAGGCTGGTTAAAACCTGCAAATACCATTGTCTTTTTTCTCAGTTCTATTTACAACGCACAAAATAAATCGGGCAATGCCCGGCCAGAACAGTTTGATGCGGCTTACCTGATGACGCGTTACTCCGCAGAATATGATTTACCGGAGATTCCTGTGTTCGTTAAAAAAACAATTATCCCGATCACCTATAGCATCGGCAGGTTATTGGGTAAGTACAAGCATTTTAAAAACGCACCTGACCCCATTACAGCTGCAAAAAACCAAGGCTAGCGGGATATTTGTCGGCAGGGCCTCATGGTATTTGAGCCAATAAAGCGCCGATGGTCTTTTGTTTGTACAAAACTATCTATGACTTACCTGTATTCGCAAATGCGCCAAACGCTCTTTTAAATGCCTGGCTGCCACTGTTCAACCCTCAATACAACTGTACGATCTAATGATAAGCCCGTCGCAATTGAGTGCCATTTCTGCACGACAGACAGTTAGAAAAGACTTTTATCGCACCCCTTCAAATTGGTTACATTACACTGGATTATACTTCTCCCTATTTACCACCTTAAATTATTTAAAATGTCCACAGCAATTACAAAAGGCCTGGTATTGGCGATCCTGGTCTTGTCTATTGGCGTTACGTCAGCAAATGCGCAGGCAGCTACTGCCAAGCCGCCCAGTTATAAAGACTTTGTATCCGAAAATCCGAATGCGGATGCGGATATAAAAATGGTCAGTGATTATGTGCATAAACTTGTTGCGGGCGATGTGGACAAAGCTGTCTCCATGTTGGCCTCCAACTACAAAGGTTATGGTCCCGGTCCCGCAGATTCTGCTACCGCTGAACTGGTTGCTGCAGATTGGAAACACAGTGACTCTGTACAAACCAACCGGAAAGATGATTTTGTAGCTTCGACCTTTAATGTAAAAACAGGCGATCTTGCTGGTCATTGGGTAGCAATGTGGGGCACTTACAGTTTCACGGAAAACGGCCACGATGTAAGATTTCCCTATCAGTATTCAGCCCATTTAAAAAACGGCAAGATAGATCGTGACTATGTCTATTATGATCGCCTCTATATAATGACAGCATTGGGGTATACCGTTACCCCACCGGCAAAACAATAAAAAATGATGTATTCAAATAGTAAACAGATCTCCGTTGCAAATCTTTGCAACGGAGATTTTTTATCGTTACAACTGCTGGCCATATTTATATTTTTCTGTCCGGGCATGCACATGTGCGCACAAACAAGAAATCCTTTTCTTACGCTTAAGTTTGACAAAGTTTGTATGTACGATTTCGAACAAACGGGTCAAAAAGGCGCTTTTATTGCAGATAGTAATGGCAAATACGTTCAGCATATTGTAAGGCAGGTTCAACTAAAGCAAAAGACCGTTGAAAAAGTAAATGCAAAACTGGGGGACAAAAAATCTTTTGGCGGCGGCACCGCCGCCTGTTTTGAACCACACTGTGGCTTTGTTTATTTCAGTAATAACAAAGTAGTAGCACAAATTATCATTTGCCTGGAATGTAACCAGCTTCGGTCGGATATCAGCATCCCTGCCCAAAAACAAGGCAAACAAGGAAAAGGCAATGATGTGTATTATATACGGGATGGACTTAGCAAATCATTCCGGCAATTTATAAACAGACTATTGACAGAGAACAAATTCTCACACCAGGTAGAGCCGGGTTCCTGGTACGATAAATAGCTGCTGCCATGCACAGGAAGAAAACTTATTCAAATAATCTAACGGGAATGCTAAAATAAAACGGTGTTTTATAGAACGTCATTCCCCCGAGAATATCAAATTATTGAGGACTCCGTTAAAGAAAAAATTGTAGAAAATTATCCCAGCACGGATTTTGTTTAAATAAAGATGCTTAGCAGCAACAATTTTTAAGCGGCGCAGGTTCCCAGCCTCCGCCGCTTAATTTTTTAGTGCAAAGCCTGAACATAAGACCAATAAGCACTCAGGTTCTATCATGTTTTTAATACTGGTTGTCACTGTTCAAAATTTATGCGGGGCAAATGCCTTCATTATTTCAACGATATCCTGCGCTTGCAGATCTCAGTTAGTGCTTGCAACTGCAAAAGAAATTGCGGACCCGTGCAACAACGGTTCAACATCAAAATATTCATGGTATATGTACCAACACAGCAATCACCTTGTGGTTTATATTCCACAACATCGGCCATTATTTTATACACCTGGCAACGGCGCGTATTGCACCGCTAAAAAGAATTGCACAACCGGCGCTTAAAATTGATGTGGTACTGTTATATACTTTGTTTGAATTCAACTATACAAAGTTTTGTTCTGATGGATAATACTGATGTTACATCCTTCCTCATTTATTTATATTAAAAAATATCCGCTGTAAAGCGGATATAGTATTAATTGAGTAACGTTATTGCTTGTAGCCATGCCTTCCCGGGTTGCTGTTATGGCAACTTCTGCAACTTAAACACCTGCTGTATATGGTTGTCTTTATCATATAACGTTAAAAAGTATACGCCCGCACTTATTGAAACCAGGTTTTCCAGTATAATTTTGTTGTCTCCTTTTATAATCTGCTGTTCCAAAGTTTGAACAGAGCGGCCATAACTATCTGTCAACGACAAATGCAAATGTGTATTGCTGCCCGCCTGGTAGCGTACAGTCAGGTTATCAGTAAAGGGATTGGGCCCAACACTGACTAACGGTGCACCTGTAATGCCAGGAGATAATACCAGCACCTTACCCAATTGCTGATGACCGTCTTTATCAACGATCCTCAAACGATAATAAGTGACGGTTGTCAGTGTATTTTTTTTAGTGAATTGGTACGTGTGCGTGGCGGCTGCTATTTGTTGCACAGGCAGGGTTGCAACCATTGTATAGTTGTATGCATCTGAGCTTTGCTCCAGTACAAAATGATCCACATTCACTTCATTGCTGGTGGTCCAATTGAATACCTGCTGGCCTAATGTGTTTGAGCCGGTAAAGCTTAATAACAACAACGGCAGCGTAGCATTTACCGTAAGTGATGCCGTAACAAAACTTGCAGGGCAGCCGGTTAGTGCATCTGCATTCAGTTTTAGTGAATAGGTGCCCGGGGTAGTAAATGTATTTGATGTTAAGGAAAAACCGCTTCCACTTGTTCTGTAAGCAGACGTTGCATAACTGGTGCCGCTGTTATCCTGCAATGCATACCAGTTGCCAGCCATTACATTAGATACCGAATAGGTTATTGTCTGGCCGGCATTGATAGTGGCCGTTACCGGCGAGATGCCTGGCGTCAGTGGCGATGCACATCCAACTGTTGCGGCAGCGCAGCCGGCGCTTTCGGCGGTTCCGGTTGACTGTGCAGTAATCGTTAATACACCGTTGTAATAAAGTTGCCCGGAAAGCCCTGAAACTATCCATGTGCTGGCAGCAGTTATTGCCTGCGATCCAATCTGCGCGCCGTCTTCATACAAGCGGATGGTTCCGGTAAAGGAAGAGGGTATTGTACCGCTTACAGAAACTGATGCGTCTGTATAGGAACCGGTAATGGTTGGGCAGGCAGCTGGTGTTAACACCGCCGCAGCGGAAGATGCGGCACTGGTACAACCGCTGACCGTTTGGGTACTATAATAATTGTCGCCGCCTGTGAGGGCCGTTACGGAAACACTCCATATGCCACTGCTGTTCACCGTAACAGGCGCGCCTGTTGCAACACCCGACGGTGCAGTTCCCTTGTATAACTGTACGCTGGCACCCGGGTAAGATGAATTACCGGTGATGGATACAGCGCCGGTTAGCAGGTTGCCCGTAGCATTTACAGAAATGACCGGCGGCATAGAATAACAACTAACTGAAAAAATGGCTGATTGTGTCATGCAGGCTGAACCCGTTTGGGAATATACCTGTATCTGGTCACCTGCATTTAATACAAGGCCCGTGAAACTGAAACTTGTGCCGGCAGCGGTTATACCAGACTGGTACTGTCCGTTTATATAAAGACGTAAAATATCTCCGCTGGCGGAACCGGTTCCGTTAATAGTTGTTGATGTTGAATACAATGGTAGCGAAACTGCAAGCGCATTGATTGAAATGGCTGGCGGTGTACCACTACTGCCCGAAGAAACACATACAAATACCGGCGCAGAAGTACAGCTGCCGTTTTGTGTAACGATAAGATAGGTACCGCTTACTACATTATTGCTGCCCCCGGAACATCCATTTGTATAAAATGCAAAACTGGTGGTGGTAGGATAGGTAAGATTGACTCCCGTGCTCACCAGATTGGACAACGGTGAACCGCTGCCGGCAGGAACAAGATATACCGCCACTGTATTACCCGATGCCGTGGTGGGCATGGTGCCCGATATACCTTTTAGAGATGCACAGGTAAGCACCGGCGTTGCAGGCGGTGCCACACAGGCTTTTGCAATCACATTGTTTGATTGAAGACATTCTGATTCGCCCACCGCATGAGCCTTTGCGTAGAAAATATCTCCGTTAGCTATGACCGGAACGGAGATCGTCCATGTATTTCCGGTAGAAACAATCGCGCTGTCTACTTTACCGCCATTCCTGTAAAGTACGATCATGGCGGAAGATGGCTTGGTGGCGTCCATACGCGTCCAGCTGCCAGACACGGCCACAGCGGCTCCGGCCTGAATGGGAGCCGATAAAACAGGTGCTTCAGTACAGGTAACGCCCACACCTGTAAAACTTCCCAGGTTAATGACAGGTTGTGCATTGACCACAGTCTGCCAGGCGCCAGCCGGGTTGGCGTTTGCAGCGTCATTTATACCATAGATATCTGAACGACTGCCCTGTAATGCAGAATTTGGTGATGTGACCGTAGTGGCAGCCAGCCTTACTGAAGCAGGATTGCCAATAGCACTCAGCGGTACATACCAGTCGTAAAAATAATCAGGGTTACTGCCATCGGTAGACAGTGCCACAGAAACCTGCGAATTGATTGCAAGCGGGTAAGTTGCCGGAGCACCTGGTGTGGCTGTTCCGTCTATATTATATACTGCCACCTGGAAATTGGTTTGTAATACCACTTCATATTCAAATCCGGGATTACCAGGACTACTGCCGGCGGGCGCAGTATAATTTGGATCTGCCGCGGCGCCGGTAGCACCTATGCGTCCATCGGTGTCGATTAGAATACTGTAGCCTTTTGAACCACTGATGATACCGCCAATGCGCAAACGGAAATAGATATTGGTGGCGTCTTTATACAGGTAAAACCCGCTTCCGTCAACGCGTGTCACAATATCCGTAAACCCTCCTGATGGACCTGTTGCCAGATCTCCGGTTGGTTCAACAATAGCCGCGGGGACTATCTTATAGGGCAATTCACTTTGTGAAATATCATCTGCAGTAAATCCGCTTGTGGTGGAAGAACTGTAGCCATCTCCATTTGCATTGAGCGCCGTAACACCATTGCCGCCGGCCGGTTTTACGATAAGGCCCGGCGATTGCGCGTTTACCATATTTGCCAGGGCAATGGTATACACAACAAGAAGCAGTCTTAATATGTTTTTCATGGAAATAGGAGTGTAATTATTAAAGACAATGTTGCCATTTTTAATTTGATTTTAATAACAACTATTTCCACTGAATATTCTTTTAAGTAACACTGATTTTGATAACTAGTATTTAATAGTCAAAATAATAAGTATAAATACTTATATCCGAAATTCCGTTGAATAAATTCCAGTCAATTAAAACTTATTCTTTGTAAGCACGACCGTGGCAAAAAAAAACCTGCCAGCGGCAGGTTTCTTTAAAACATTTAATTCAACTGATATTACTGCTGCAAGGTTATGGTATCCACTATTGTTGTTTGTCCCAAAACAACTACCGAAGATTTTTGAGCAGGGAGGTAAGCAGGATTTGTGGGAATAATTGACAGCGTATAATTTCCGGCTGGTATGTCTTTTATAAGAAAATTGCCGGAAGGGGTACTGGTAAAAGTTGACGCAACAGTATCCATACCATTTATTGCAAACACTGCCGCGGGTATGGTACCAGGTAAAACAACACCGCTGAGGTTACCTCCGGATGGTGCAAAAGAAAGTACGCGCAATACCGGTTTCAAATTAATATCGCCGCTGCTGCCGGCAGGTACAATAGACCTGGCCACGTCGAAGTCGAGCGTTAACCGGTAGAGTATTCCACCCGACAGGTCTTCATGAATCTGTACTTTAAGTCCGGATTGCATTGCGCTGGGTGTTTTTAAATCAATCTTATCGCCGGCGCTGTTAATAATATAATTATTATCACCCAGTATGAGCCTTATCTGGCTCAGCTTGCCGGCAGGTATTACTGCATCGGCCAGTAAGGTGTCTTTTCCATTGGTCAGTTCCATGAGGTTATAGACACCAGGGTGAGTACCGGTTAATATCACTGGCCCACTTCCTGCTGCAATGATTTCTACCTGCCGGATATCTACCCATACGGCTTTTACATCTAAGGCAGGATTGTCTACCAGCCTCACCTCCAGCCGTGCTTCAGACGACCCGCTGTTTTTAGAACACGAGGCAGCAATTACAAGTACAGCTGCAGTAAGAATAAACATAGAAGGTAATGATAAGAGACGTCGCACAATACGGATTTTCATTTAATTGGTTTTTAAAAATTGCAAAAAAATATTTACTTAGAATGCAACTGTGATACGATTGTATCGCTATCATTAGTTGGGCATCAATGTTGCAACCCGGTGTCAAACCTAATAATAACAGGCTATTTCTGCAAGGTGTTTTCACGTTTTTGTTCCAGGGGAAATTCTGCAATAATAATATCTGCAATAATAATATAAGTGATGGCAGCAGTGGCCGGGTTATCTCAATATTCGTTGCCTCACAATTTTTGTATTACCAGCCAGCCAGCCAGCTATTGATACTTAAGACAATCGCCTGCCTTGCGCTTTCAGTAAATCCTGAAATAAAACCGCTGGAAAAGCCTTAGTTATTTTACGATAAGGAAATCGTATAAATATGGATATTATAAATTCAATAATTGTAAAAGCATGTTACCCACACATTTAAAAAAATAAAATTGATAGCTGGGTTGATACAATGCATCGACCTGCGTGGATTTATCTGCCATGTTACAATACCCACTTGCATTAAACATTTAATGCTGTTACTTTTATTGTATAATATTTTTAATTATACCAAAAAATCAAAGAAGAAGCAGTCTGTAGCTATTTAATGAATGTATGAGCAGGTAAACGAATCGTCCCGGTAGAGTTAAATATTTTATTAAAAGCCCAATATCCGCTTATGAAAACAATTTTACGCATTTTGATGATGCTTTTATTATTTGTGTCCGTTGCCCGGGCACAAATAACCACTCCCATGGTTAAAGCCAATTTTGGGGTAGATGGGGAGTTGCGGTGTAATTATTTTTACAATTTTCTGCAATCGGGTAACGACGACTGGTTCCGTTTTCCCGGCACACCCGGTAGTGGTGATTTTGTTATAGATACTACCGGCGCTGCTGGCATTTTAGCACGTTACGCCATTGATCCGGCTTTCAGGCAGCTTCCATTTTTCCGCACCATGCGGTACGCCCCTTATTCACTGATGAACAACAAGCGCATCATTGATGCTGTATTCATTCGTGACTATCATGGCGACGACTCCACTGTATATTCATCGGGTAATAAAAATGGCATGAGCCCCCAGCTCTGGGATTGCCCTGTTTCACAATCAGTGCCTGATAAAAATGAAATACTGGATATGTTTGTACACGTGAGGCGCGAAGGGCCGGGCCCCACGGATTCTTTGTGGATGTTTGGTGGCCTTTCTATTGAAAATACCACCGGCGACCGTTATTTCGATTTTGAGATGTACCAGACAGATATATATTATGACAGGGCATCGCGGAAATTTTATGGCTACGGGCCAAATGCCGGTCATACCATCTGGCAGTTCAATGGCACAGGGGATATTACAGTGCCTGGCGATATTATTTTCACCGCGGAATACTCCACTTCGTCGTTAACGAATGTAGAAGCACGCATTTGGATTGATAAAGCGTCATTGTTATTTACGCCGCAGGACTTTGACTGGACCGGTTCATTTGACGGGGCTTCCAACAGTGCCCAATACGGTTATGCCGGTATCAAACCAAAAACAGCCGGTCCATTTTATACAGGCCTTACCAGCCTGAATAACACATGGGCAGGACCGTTTGCACTGATACGTTCAGATAACAGTATGGTGAACACCTATATTACCAACCAGTTTATGGAGTTTTCTATTAATCTTTCCAAAATTGGACTCGACCCTGTAAATCTGCTGGGTGCAAACAGTTGCGGAATGCCGTTCCGGCGTATTCTTGTAAAAAGCCGCGCTTCCACTTCATTTACAGCCGAATTAAAGGATTTTGTCGGCCCATTTGATTTCTTCCTTGCGCCACGCGCACAGATTGCCGCCAATATTCCATTTTTTTGCGGATCATCTTTTGGCGTAAGCGATATCAGTGTAACCAATCCAATCAGCACATCAGTTTATACATGGACAACACCAGATGGTGTTATTGCAAGTACCAGCGCAGATGGTACTTCCATTACCGTTACTTCTGCCGGCACTTATATTGTAACCCAGCAGTTACAGTCGGGCTGCTCCACGTATGCAACAGATACGGTGACCATTACTTTTGATGTCAATTGCGCGTTGCTGCCCAGAACACTTATCGATTTCAAGGCCCTGTACAACAATGATAAAGCGACAGTGACCTGGAAAATATCGGAAAATGGCTCCGTCAAAAATTTTACGGTTGAACGTTCCACCGATGGTATACATTATGCAGCCGTGGCCGCAGTACTACCGGCTGAAAACAGTGAAACCACCAACTATGGCATCAGTGATGATATCAGCGGTATCGGTGCGGCTGTAGTTTACTACCGGTTAAAGACAACAGATATTAATGGCAGCGCACAATATAGTAAAGTAGTTAGCGTAATACTGAGGACCGGCATGGCACTGAAAGCAGTCATAAATCCTAACCCCGTAAAAGACGTGTTGCGGATAAGTATTTATTCACCATCAGACAAAAATATACAACTGTTTATCTATGATGTTGCCGGCAAGCTGTTACAAACCACCAATACCCATGTGTTAAAAGGAACAACAACGGTAACGGTAGATGGATTTAGCAGCCGGGCCAGCGGTGTTTACCCGATTAAGATTGTTTCGGGCAATGAAGTGCTGGTAGACAGGCTGATGGTACAGCAATAGGAGTGCAGGTACCATAACCGGGTTGAGTAACTGTGCCGGCATCTTAAAGATGTGCCGGCGCAGCGCCGCTAACCGGAGGTTTTGAATCCGTAAATTTTTTGTTAGCATCCAATATCCTTCTTATATGAAGAACTTAATTACCGCTCTTGCGGCATTCATAATCTTACATGGCTATATGCATGGCCAGGCTGTTACCCCGCAGGTTATTAACAGTACCGGAGGCAGCTTTAAAAACAATAAGTATACTATTGAATGGAATATTGGCGAGCTGGCGGTGGTAGCACCCATGCAGGCTTCGCCGGGCAATGGCAGTTATATTTTCAGCAATGGGTTTCTGCAGCCCTTTGCAGTTTCGCCCAAACAGGCCGAAAAAAAATTTGACCTCAACGATATTCAAATCCTTCCCAATCCCACCAGAGGTAAAACAGCCATTCACTTCCAGGTGTATGAACAGGGCCGCATGAAATTGTTCCTGTTCGATGGAAACGGGCAGGCATTGACGTCCATCGAGTTTATGAATACGGGAAGCTTTTATTCGCAGGAAATCGACTTGTCGGGTTTCGCAAACGGCACTTACCTGCTGCAGGTTACACTTACTGCCGGTACAGATCCGGTGCAGGTAACCAGGGGCGTGTATAAAATCATAAAAATTAACTAGTGTATCATTAGTCAGAATATCCATGTCTTTACCCACTAAATCCATGTTTTTTATGAAAAACGTTGTATTCCTTTTTATTTGTTTATTAAATGTGGTGTTCCTTTTTGGTCAGGCCCCGTCAGAAATCAATTACCAGGGCGTTGCCAGGAATATGAAAGGAAGCCTGTTGTCTAACCAGGACATTTCATTGCGACTGACCATTCATGATGGCAGTATAAACGGATCTGTTGTATACCAGGAAACACGCCAGCTGCGGACCAATGGTTTCGGCCTGTTTACAGTGGGTATCGGCAGCAATGGTGCTACCAATATTACCGGCTCACTAAGCACGCTTAACTGGGGCTCGGGGGGAGGTAAATATTTGCAGGTAGAAATGGACCCAGAAGGACGCAATATTTTTATACATATGGGCACGTCGCAGTTATTAAGCGTGCCTTACGCATTTTACGCCGGAAAGGCGCAACCGTTTGGATCGGCCGGCGGCGCACTTGCGGGTTCATATCCCAACCCGGTAATTGCTCCGGGTGCAGTAACCACTGCTTCCGTACAGGATGGCGCTATTACGGCTGCAAAACTTGCTCCCGGTCTCTTACTGAGCGGGGGGTCTGACGGACCGGCCGGTGGCGACCTGAGCGGTATCTATCCCAATCCGCAGATATCAAGCGGTGCTATTACCAATACCAAAATTTCTGACGGTGCAGTAACCATGGCAAAACTTGCCCCGGGCATCATACCGGCATCATTGCCGCCCAACGGCGCAGCATCGGGCGATTTAAATGGCAACTATCCAAATCCAACAGTAAATACCGGTGCAATAAATTCTGCAAAGCTGGCAGACAATGCCGTGATCACAAATAAAATCGCAGACGGTTCAGTTACTGCTGCAAAACTGGCGCCGGGTGTAATTCCCACGTCCATACCCGTTAGTGGGACCGCCGGTGGCGCATTATCAGGTAACTATCCCAACCCGGTACTCGCAAACAATGCGGTAGCTACTGCGGCAATTGCGGATGGTTCTGTAACGGCAGCAAAACTGGCTCCGGGCGTACTGCCTTCTGCATTGCCACCAACCGGCGCGGCGGCCGGCGATCTTACGGGCAATTACCCGAACCCGGCTATTGGTGCGGGCGTTGTAACAAACTCAAAAATTGCCGATAATGCAATTACTACCATAAAAATTGTTGACGGATCAGTAACCGCTGCAAAACTGGCACCGGGTGTTATACCCACATCCATACCCGTTAGCGGTACAGCTGGCGGAGATCTGGGCGGTGTATATCCCAATCCGGCAGTTAGTAAAATACAGGGTGTTGCGGTGAGCGCTACTTTGCCGTCCGCAGGACAGGTATTGCAGTTCGACGGAACAAAATGGTCGCCGGTACTGATGAGCAGCGGCGGTTCTACACCTACCGGACCAGCAGGCGGCGATTTAAACGGTTCTTATCCCAATCCCAATATTTCACCCAATAGTATTACAAGCAACAAACTGGCACAGGACGCGGTAACCACGCAGAAAATCATTGATGATGCGATTACCACGGCTAAACTGAAAGACGGATCTGTAACGGCAGCCAAACTGGCCCCGGGTGTAATTCCCACATCCATTCCCGTTAGTGGCACAGCCGGTGGTGATTTAAGTGGTACCTATCCCAATCCGGCGGTATTTAAAATACAGGGCATTACGGTCAGTGGCACCGTTCCTGCCAACGGCCAGGTATTGCAGTTCAATGGTACACAGTGGACGCCGGCTACCATCAGTGGTGGCGGATCCTTCACTTTACCCTATAGTTCAGCAAATACATCCGCTAATAGTCTCTTCAGTATTACAAACAGCAATACGGGCAGTGGTTTGCAGGGCATTAACAGCTCGGCCAATGCAAATGCGGTGGCAATAGAAGGTAAAATAAGCAATGCTGCACCAGGTACAAACGCGTCGGCCGTAAAAGGCTGGGTGTCAGGTACCGGCAATGAAGGCATGGGTATCTGGGGTGTACATGCAGGCGGTGGTGCAGGTGTGCTGGGTAATTCTGTGTCTGGATTTGGTGTAACGGGGCAATCGCAGTCGGGTGCAGGTGTGTTTGGAACCAGTTCAACAGCAAATGCCGGTTTCTTTGATATCTCCAATACCGCCAGTTACTCGGATGCCGTTTTTGGTAATACAGTGGGTACAGGCAACGGCGTAACGGGTATCAGTGAAAAATATATAGGCATACAAGGTATTACCAATGACGCATACGGCATCGGTGTGCAGGGGTTTAACAATGCCGGTGGAGAAGCCATGCATGGTATCACTTTTAGCAATATTGCAGCAGCAGTGGTAGGACAAAATTATGGACCCGCTGCGGGCATCTCCGGCATATCAATAGCAGGCGGTACCGGAGTACTGGCCCAGGTAGATGCCGGTAGTACAGCCGGCAATGCCCTTGTTGCTGAATTAGTAGGCGCCGGTCCGGGTAATACGGCGGTGTTTAAAGCCAATAATGCAAACGTTGCGCGCATTGACAATACCGGTAAAGCATTTTTTAATGGAGGCACACAAACAGGTGGCGCAGACGTGGCCGAATATTTTGATATCGAAGGAAGCCGCAACAATTATGAACCAGGCGATGTGCTGGTTATTTCGCAAACCACCGACCGCGCTGTTGAAAAATCTACCGGCGCTTACTCCACACTGGTAGCAGGTGTTTTTGCAACCAAACCCGGTGTACTGTTAACAGAACACAATGCGGAACAGGATATGTTACAGTCTGGTGTGCCCATGGGTGTTATAGGAGTAATACCTACCAAGGTATGTGCAGAAGGCGGCGCCATTAAAAGAGGAGATATGCTGGTTACCTCATCATTGCCCGGAATTGCCATGAAGGCAGATCCTGATAAAGTAAAACCCGGACAAGTCATCGGTAAAGCATTGCAGGATTACAATGGTAATGGTACAGCAAAAATTATCGTACTGGTATGTATAAAATAACAAGCACTGCTAAACCTGATTTATTATGCCAACCATTATAAAAAAAATACCATTGCTGCTTTTGTTGTGCAATGTAACCTGCACATTGATGGCGCAGGTGAACCCACCGGTTGCTACGGCACCGGTTTTACATTCAACACAGCAAAGGATCATGCCGGTGCAAAGAACCTATGATTCGTATGTAACGGAATTCAAACAGCGGTTTCCAACTGCCGGTGTTGCGGGAGCCGCGCATCCGGCTGCATTGGATGCAAATCGCTTACCAACAAAACGTTCTTACACCGTGTTAAGCCAGGAGATGGCAACAAAATACCCTGTTTTGCAACGAACAATGTTAAACCGCTCGGGCGCGGCGCAGGAACTGCGGGTAATGCCCCAACAACGATCGTTTGCCTATTACCAGCAACAGGCGGCAATGAGATTAAACCTGTCTGCCGTCAGGCGCAGCGCACCATACCGGTAAGAAAAATAAATGTAAGGTAAAATGGCAACAATGCTGGCGGCACCGGGCCTGCTGGTGATGATACTAGAGAAAATAATCTTCGTGGTTATTAAAGTAGTTGATAAGCTCGTTGGAATTTTTGAGGTGCAGTTTCTGCAGCATATTGTGCCGGTGTGCTTCTATGGTTTTATAATTGACCCCCAGCTTTTCCGCTATTTGCCTCGACGAATGCCCCTGGCTGATGAGTTTTACCACTTCAAGTTCCCTTGCAGTAAGCCTGTTTGAAGCAGATTTTGAACGGCCTGGTTGCAATGCCTCCTCCGCCATCAAATCTTTTATTTCCTGGCAGAGGTACCGCTCTCCCCGCATAACGGCATAAATACCGGTAATGATTTCCTGGATGGAAGTGTTTTTGGTAATATATCCCTGTGCACCCGCTTTAAACATATTGCGGGCATAGGACGTATTTGAATACATAGACAATCCGATCATTTTTGCATTGGAAAACCCGGCGATGGCGCTGGCCGTGGCAACTCCCGATAAAGGCGACATCTTCATATCCAGCAGCACCAGGTCTGGTTTATCGCTGCGCACAGTTTCAATGGCTTCGGTGCTGTCCTGGCACAACGCAACCACTTCAATGTCTTCATGCGATTGTAAGAATTCGCCGAGCGTCTCCCTGAATAATTTGTGATCGTCTGCAATTATAATTTGTATCATTGACCTGGGTTTTCAATATTTTATTTTAGCCTGAAGGCTGGAAAAAAGACATCCGGCTTTTATTACCGCGAAAAAAAGGAGGAGAAGGTGGAATGGTGTAATGGGATATTGATAACGGTCAATCTCAACCGCATAGTATAATCCTTTTCAATTTATTACAAAAAAGCGGGGTTTCCCGTATTGCGTATGTCCATGAAAGGTAGTAGCAATCGGGGTGTAATTTAAAACATGAACCAGATTCAATGGTTGTTTTGTTTAACCTGAACACCGGTTTGATTTTACAAAAAAGAGGGTTACGAAGGCAACGGTTTCAAACTTACCTTTGTGCCGGCAGAATACTGTACAAATTTTCAACCAGCTCAACTATGGGATTAGATTTTTCGGAAGTTTTGGTAGTAGGCGTTTCCAGCCGATCACTGTTCGACCTGGAAAAAGAAAACCAGATATTCGCCACAGACGATGTGTCCGGATACAGAAAGTACCAGCAACAGCATGAAGAAGTATTGCTGGAAAAAGGAACGGCATTCCATCTCGTTCAGAGTCTTTTGTACCTGAATAAGGACGCCAAAAAACGCATTGTAGAAGTGGTGGTCATGTCGAGGAACAGCCCGGAAACAGGGGTGAGGGTTATGAATTCTGTAAAAAAATATGACCTGGATATTACCCGGATGGCTTTTAGCGGGGGAGAGCCGCTGGCACCCTATATCGGCGCATACAGCATCGATCTTTTTCTGAGCAGGGATATGAAGGATGTGCAGGCCGTAATAGATTCAAAGACTTCCGCTGCAGCACTTATATACGACCCGCCCAAATCATTTACACCTGCAGATAATCGTGTTAAGATTGCCTTTGATGCAGATGCAGTGTTGTTTTCCGACGAATCGGAGCACCGGTATAAAATTGAGGGAATGGATGCTTTTCATAAGTATGAAAGTGAACATGAGGATGTACCATTGAAAGAAGGCCCATTTGCAAAGCTGCTGATCAAACTTTCTAAAATACAGGAACAGCTACCCACATCCATTGAACTTTCGCCGCTACGGCTGGCGATTGTTACAGCCCGCAACGCACCATCTCATATGCGTGTGGTTAAAACCCTGCGCAAATGGGGTGTCTATGTAGACGAAGCGCATTTCCTGGGTGGTCTTCCAAAAGACAATGTGCTGAAAGCTTTTGGTGCGCATATTTTTTTCGACGACCAGGAAGTGCACCTGAAAGAATCATCCAAATACGTGCCTTCCGGCAGGGTACCGTATGCATCCGATTCACCTTTGCTGCAACCGGCCATTAACGGCACACCACCAAATCCGTAAAACTTTTTTATATACCGGTTATTGTTAACAGGCAGGAACAATTATTTCTTTTTGTAACTGATTGTTCTGGCATCGCTGATAACACCTTTCCAGTTTAGTCCGTAAGCGAAATCATAGAGATGGCCTTCGCTGTCTGTATGGCATTTCACATCCTGCGGTGTATCTTCTTTTTGTTCTTCAACGGTCTGCATATTGGCCGGCATCTGCAAAGGAAGCAGTCCCGATGGTTCACGCGCTCCTGATATAACAGACATTAAAGCCTGGTCCTGCACACCAAATGAAACCAGCAGCCCTTCTATCTTCGATTCAAATTCTGCTACCACAGCGGGGTTACTCAATGCCATACACACAATGACCGGTTTGCCATTCATAGCGGTTTTGGTTTCCAGTATCGATGTCAGATCGGTAGTATTGGCGGCAGTAACTGTTTTTCCCTTGTAAGACCTGTTCAGTATGGTGGAATCTACTACCGGATCGCCGGCAGCCATACTTTTTTCCCTGCCAAAGCTGGCTGTATAGGTTTCATACTGGAGTGTAATGGGTGTATACCCGTTGCCGCCTTTTTGCCGATCGTCTTTACTGTACCCTTCGCCACCCATAGGTCCTTTTACAAACACAATGGCAACATTCGCTTTGGAAGGATCATCGGTAACATTGAAAAATTTCTTTACGATATCCATGTTTACCGGGTATTCAACGCGCTGCGGGGTTATGTTGCCGAAGAAATCCTTTATAGAAGGCACGATGCGTTTGGGTATATAAACGGTGGCGGTTTTCGCAAGGGGCAGTACGTTCGATTTATTTTTCAGCAATACCATCGATTTTAATTGTGCCTCAAATCCTGCTTTCATAAAATCCGGGTTGCCTACTATTTTTACCGACTGTGCCGTGTCCAGGTAGGGGTTCTCAAATAAACCCACTTGTAAGATATTGCGCAGCAGGCGAATGGCTGATTGTTCAAAGCGTTTGCGCATAAACGTTTCACCGTATTCTTTCACACCCATCTGGTAGGCTTCCAGAACCGGACCGGCGGCGTTATTGCCACCAAACTGATCCACGCCTGCCATCAGCACTTTATAATGTCTTTCGGCTACTGTTAATTTTTCAACGCCCCAGGATTTGCCGGCAAAAACATCCGGTGTTTTTCCTTCCTGTGCTGTTATAAGCCAGTCGGTACATACAACACCGTCGTAGCTATATTTATCCCTCAGCAGATCGGTAATGATGTATTTGCTGTAACCGTTGCCCACATTCTCTCCGTATTTTTTATCCTGGTCGTAAGAGATGGTATAATAGGGCATCACCGCTGCGGCCTTTTTAGTTTTTCCGTTTAGTTTGAAAGCACCCTGCGTAAAGGGCACTAAATGTGTTTGAAAATTGTTGCCAGGATAAACCGCAAATTTGCCATAGGCATAATGTGCATCGCGCCCTGCCTCTTCCGGGCCGCCACCGGGCCAGTGTTTCACCATGGCGTTTACGCTGTGATAACCCCATCCGTTCATGATTTCAAATGAACCGGCCGATGTTTGAAAACCATCTACATAAGCTCTTGCCATGTCAGCAGCCAGTTGCGGGTTCTCGCCAAATGTTCCGCTGAACCTCGACCAGCGCGGTTCTGTGGCAAGATCTACCTGTGGTGAAAGTGCAGTAGCAATACCCAGTGCCCGGTATTCCTGCGCGGCGGTTTGTCCGAATTGCAGCACTACAGACGGATCAAATGTAGCTGCCAGTCCAATAGATTCAGGCCACATGGAAATGGTACCGCCGGCGCCCAGGTTGTATTCTGCATTGGCAACAACGCCATTGCGCGGATCGGTACTGTTGTTTGCCGGTATGCCCCAGCCCAGTCCTTCCACAAATGCCTGCACGTTGTTATTCCATGCGGCTGCAACCGCGGGACTCTTTACACGCGTTACCAGCACATGGCGCAGGTTATCTTCTTTTAAAAATTTCTTTTGCTGGTCAGAGATATCGGAGGGTAGCATACCGCTGGAATCTATAGACTTGCCATTGTATGTACCCGCACCAAAACCCCTGGCATTGGCGGGTATGGCCTGGTGGGCGCTGTACAACATGAGACCTGCAATCTGTTCAACAGTCAATTTAGTAGCCAGATCTTTGGCCCTTGCATCTACCGGTAAACGCCAGTCTTCATACGCATCCAGCTGTCCGTTTTTATTCAGGTCTTTGAAATGCAGTCCATTTACAGTGAGTATTTTTATACCGGAAGCAGGCGAATAACCTAAAGTTGGGCCATGGGCATTGGGGACTGTTATAAATGGAGGGCTGACGGTGCTTTGTGCGCTTGTGGTGGTAATAAAAAATAGTGTACAAAAGAAAATAAAAATAACCTGGCAGTGGGAGCATTTCATGGCAGCAAATTTTGGCGTTGATAATAGCAATAACATTACTAAGTTATATCTATTGCCGCCATTACAGGAATGGAATGCTGTAAAATGCGACCATCTGTACAAATGATGCGACCAACGCGGGCGATGCCCTGTACTGTCCGTTATTTTTTCAGCGCAGACCGGCAACAATATCGAACTTTACAAAAAAAGAACCATGGTATTTCTGACACAATTAATTTATATAAAAGAAGGACAGGAACCTGTATTTCACCAGTTCGAAGACATCGCCATTCCGGCTATAGTAAAATACAACGGGCAACTTTTGTTGCGTGTAAGGCCTGCCGCCAATGATTTCATAGAACATCATATAGACAAACCATATGAAATTCACCTGGTTCAATTTGATAGTGAGGAGGATTTCTTAGATTTCCAGCAGGATGAAGAACGTAAAAAATTTCTTCATTTAAAGGAACAATCAGTAAAAGCGGTATGGCTTATAAAAGGCAAAAAACTATAAAAAAATAGTGCAGCAACACGATTGTACCGGCACGGGTTACAATATATTTTTTATCAGTAATCCAATGAACGCTGCTATTAAAATGACAAGGGGTTCCGGTAGTTTTTTGAAATAAATCAACCCTGCCAGGGCGGCAATAGCAATAAGCGCTGTTGGTATGTCTGTAATACTTCGGGTGGCAATTACAATTACCGCACCCACCAAAGCCCCCACAACGGCCGCCGTAATGCCATCTACAAATGCTTTGATAGAATTGTTCTTTGCTATTTTTTTAAAATAGGGAGCGGGTATAACGGTAAACAAATAACAGGGCAGGAATGTAGCGAGCGCTGCAACGGAAGCTCCGGGAAACCCCGCCACCAGGTAACCGATAAAGCCAACCGTAATTACTACCGGACCCGGTGTTATCATGGCCACCGCCACTGCATCCACAAATTGTTCCTCTGTGAGCCAATGGTTTTCAGTAACAACGCCTGCGTGTAAGAATGGAACAATGGCAAGACCGCTGCCAAAAACAAAGGCGCCCGCTTTTGTAAAAAACAAACCAATTTTTGTGAGTGTATTCCATTCAAATTGCCAGAAACCCGAAATGCCCAGCATAACAATACTCAGGTTGGGTTTATTTTTTACCCATTGGGGAGGTGCTTTTACAAACATGTATATTAAACCCGCAGCCACAAATAATAAAACATTTTCTGTTTTTGTAATTACCGTTACAGTAATTCCCGCAGCATAAAAAAGCCAAAGCAACCAGTTCTGCCGGATGACTGAAAAATTTAATTTTCCAATTGATTTGATGGTTAACTTGTAACTGCTCATCATGATAATGGCAATAACCGCCGCGCCAACTCCATAGAATACTGCCTGCATCCAGGGCAACCCGCCGAATTGTTTATACACTATTCCAAGTACCGTTACCATGATAAAAGAAGGAATTACAAACGCAAATCCGCAAAGCGTGGCGCCCAATACCCGGTAGTGCACAAACCCCAGGTAAATGGACAATTGCGCTGCCAGTGGCCCCGGTGCGAGTTGGGCAAGCGCCAGCCCTTCTTTGTAATCTTCCGCGGCAATCCAGTTGCGTTCTTCCACCAGGTCGCGGTGCATGTAACCCACCAAAGCAACAGGTCCGCCAAAACCAATCGTACCCAGTTTCAAAAAATAAAGAGTGAGCTGCCGGAGCGTATAAGCGGGTTGATTCATTCTATAAAAATCTATTTTAATTATCAGTCGCCAATTAAATTTTCAGGCAATATGCAAGTAACACCGCTTCATGCGGAAAAATTGAACCAGGAACCTGTACCGGTTTCCAGCGCTTTTTCGTAAACAAACGCTGCCGAAACTACGTCTTGCAATGCAGTACCCGTACTGTCGAAAATTATTATTTCATGGTTGTTTTCCCGCCCTGGCTTCTGGCCTGCGATAATTTGTCCCAGTTCTGCATGTACGTTCGAAACTTGTATTAATCCCTGTTCTATTGCATGGTGCAACTCGCCAATTCTGCTGCTTTGATCGGTAATATCCGTCACGATCTTACTGGAAGCCACCAAACCTGCAAATAATTCCTGTTTGTCTTCACTGTCTGTACCTACCGCAGCTATAAAAGTTCCGGGTCGTATATCCCTGGCATGAATATAGGGCGTTTTAGACGGCGTGCAGGTAACACAAATTTGGCTATCGGCAAGTGCAGCAGGCAGTTCTTCTGCCGTTAACGGTGTAACAGCTATTTCCTTTTCAAGTACTTTCACGAAGTTTTCCATTCTGGCCTTATCGGTATCAAAAGCATATGCTTTTTTAATATCCCGCACTTTTTTCAGCGCCTGCAAGGAAATTTTACCCTGGTTGCCACATCCGCAGACAGTAACAATACCTGCGTCTGTAATGGCAAGATATCTGGCTGCTATGGCAGTTGCAGCACCGGTTCTGATGATTGTTATTTCAATTGAATCAATCAATGCCAGCAGCCTGCCATTTGTAATGTCGCAAACAGCTATTACACCCTGTATGGAAGGAAGACCATATGTTGAGTTGTTGGAAAAGTTTGAGTTAAGTTTCGAAACAAAATACGTTTTTCCCGTTCCTCCAATACCCGTTTTAATATGAAAACCACCCTGCTCAGTATGGAAGCCCGTCATTTTTGGCGGCAACATGTTACCGGAAGCATACTGGCCAAAAGCGCTTTCCACCGCAACCATGCATTCATCAATTGTCAAAAGCATGGCTGTTTCATGGCGATTTAAAAGTAAGGTGGCGTTTTTTTTCATTGTGAATTAAAACCACAATGTTAATAGTCGTACCGGAGTTTAAATAGCATAGAAATAACTATTTGTACAACGATTACTTTTTTTTCATCCTTTTTCTAAACTCGGAAGGATTTTGCCCCGTATGCTTCTTAAATATTCTGCTAAAATGGCTTTGGTCGGAAAACCCCGTGAGGTAAGCGATCTCTGTAAGTGAGTGGGAGGAAGATTGTATTAATGTTACCGCTTTTTCGATACGGTGTTTGCGGATATACGCTCCGAAAGTCAAATCTTCAAAGTATTTTGAAAATTCCCTGGACAAGTAAGAAGGGTTTATTTCCAGACCTTTTGAAAGTTCTTTTAAACTTATATTGGTATCAATCTGGTCCTGTATCAGTTCTTTCAATTCGCGGGCCCATAGGGGAACTTTCTTTTTGCCGGCCGGCTTAAGCCATGTATTGAAAAGATTTAACAGCAATTGCTCCACGGGTTGCTGTGTATGGTTTTCTTTTTGTAAATATTTTGCCCAGCTATACAACGCGTCATACAAAAGCATTCCTTTCTCCAGCAGTTCGGCATCATTGGTAAAGTTATAGGCAAGGCCTGCAGAAATGGCCCATAAACCAGCAGACTGTGACGCAATATCATGACGGTCTGTATCTGCCCCTCTTATAATCACCGCCATGGTATGTATGGCCGGATCCTTTATTTTATATTTTTTTACAAAATAATCAAAGCTGCAAAAATTATCATAGTGTGAGAACTCTGCTCCGGGTATATCAAAAGGTATTGCACCCAGTTTCTTTGCTTTACCGGCCACTTCATTAAAAGGAGCATATATAAACTCGGCGCCGGGATCTATAAAGCGTTTTATTAACCATGGGCAGGCAATGCGATCTATTTTCGGATGTTCCCTTGTTATCCATTTCATGAAACTGGTTTGGTATTGTGGAACTGAAAAAGATTGCCGGCATTTCAACTTTTTCCCTGTTTTCATACCCGTACTTACAAAACGTTCGCGATAAATGGTCCAATCAATGATTATCCATTTTCATGCCGCCGTTTTTCGATTTGCCGGTCTGATCCAATGCAGCCCGCAGGCCTTTTGCCAATGCCGCTGCATTTCCAACCCCCCAATAATGTAAAAAGAATATTTTAGGTTCTTCCTGTACCATATGATTGTGCACGGCAACTACTTCGATGCCATTTTCTACCAACGATTTAATTACAGGTGCCACTTCATTAGCTAACATGGTAAAGTCGCCGCAAACAGCAGCTTTATCGGGTGTTCCCTGCCAGGATGCCCAGGTGTTGAAACCACCAAATGTGCTCACCGGCACACCATGTTCCTTCAGTTGTACATCCGGCCTTCCGATGGTATATTTATAGACACCCTGATTCATTTCTCCTTTGGCTCCCATGATGGCATCAAGCGCCGGAATGCTGAGCGTATTTACTACGCTGTCTTTGGGCGCAGCTTTTGGATCTTTGCCCCGGGATTCCTTTACTTTGTCAAAAACAGCTTTCACATTATGTGCCATTGTCTCCACATCGCCCGATCCATCTATATGCATATAGACAATGTTGGGATGGTTCCTTACAAAATGGTTGTGGATGGCCGTTATGGTAAGGCCCAGCCTGATAACTTCCTGTTGCACGGGTTTCAGATCCGTTTCAGTAAGAATAATGTCTCCCATCAGCATAGCTCCATGTGCAGACGGTGTAAAATTAACCCAACTGCCCAATCCCATCGGGGGTATAATTTTAAATCCGTCTACCACCACATTCAAATCATTCTGCGGCACGGTAATTTTATACTCTCCGTTTTTTTCAACGCCTTTCATGCCGGTAATCTGTTCAATCCTGGCAATATCGATTGCAGGCAGCGTAGTATCCTGCAACTTGTTGGCCCGGGCAACCGAAGCATGATAACAAACAACGAATAATAGTATAAACCGGAAACGGAAAAAATAGCTGTACTTGTTCATTGAATACAATTTAGAAATAAATGGGGGAAATGTCTTTAATACTCGCTCATCATTTGGGATGAATGCTGGCAGCAGTCTTGTGCAAAGTTCAGGACTAAAAGATAAAGTTGATCACTTCTTGAAAATTAAATGAAAGGTAGTACCGGCATCCATTGCAGACTTCACCTGTACAAGCGCCTTGTGCGATTCAAAAATGCTGAGCGCCGCAGCCAGTCCAAGACCCATTCCGGCAGCCTTGGAAGTAAAATAAGGTTCAAACAGTTGTCCGAGGTTTTCTTCACTGATACCATGACCGTTGTCGGTAACAGAAGCCACATAATTGTCGCGTTCTTCTTTTATCCTGATCTGTATACGGGCGCCTTCTGCGGGCGATGCTTCAATGGCATTGATAATGATATTCACGAAAGCAATGCTTAACTTTTCGGGGTCGGCCATTATCATTGCGTTGAGCGTGGAATAATCTTCCAGCAAGTCTACCTTTTTCAGGGTGAGGCGATCCCTTGCAGCAGCAATGCTTTTTTCAAGAATGGATTGCAACGATGTTTTTTCCAGTTTTATAATAGCAGGCTTCGATGTATACAGCAATTCGGTGATCAGTTTATTGATGCGGTTGCTGTTACGGATTACGATATCGAGATAAACTTTTTCGTTTTCAAATTTGGGAACGTCCAGTTGTTCCACTGCAAGAATAATATTGTTGAGCGGATTGCGTACCTCATGCGCCAGGGTGCGTACCAGTCTTTCGGTAGCGCTCAGCCTCGCAGTCTGCAAAGCTGCTTTTTCTGCATTTTTTATAGCAGTAATATCATGTACAATACCCTGAATATAGAAAAGTCCCAACGCATCTTTTTCGCGCGAGAGCGATAATACACAATTAATGACCTGTTGGTTTTTTGCACGCAAATCGAGTTCGCGATCATTTACTTCTCCGTTTTTTAATAACAAAGACATCACGGTGGCGGCATCGGTTTCACTCACCAGCAAATCGGTGAGCTGCATTTGGCTGAATTCCTCCGGTGTATAACCGAACAATGATTCACCCACCCGGTTCACTTCTTTGAAAACCGTTTTTTCATCGGTGATGAAAATAAAATCCTTGGTCTTTTCAAAGATGGCCCGGTATTTCTGTTCATTTGCTTTCAGCGCATTTAGAAATTCGTGCCTGGCCACTGCATAACGTATGCAGCGCTCCAGTTTTTCGGTATTGAGCTCAGATTTTACCAGGTAATCAGCAGCCCCGGCCTGCATGGCCAGCAGGTCAATGTCTTTGTTGCCGGCACCGGTTAATAAAATGATGGGCTGCTCGCAATTTTTTATAACCGCTTCTTTGATCAGATCGAGTCCGGTTTTTGGTCCCAGCCGGAAATCAACAAAATAAATTTCATGTTCACTGTTGCAAATGGCTTCCATTCCTTCCTGGTAACTTCCGCTCCACTGTACAGAAAAAACAATATTCCCCTGGATTTTACTGATGTATTGTTTAATAATCAGGAAATCCTCTTCATCATCATCAATTATCAGGATATTTATTTTCTTATTTGTTGCCGAACCCAAAATATTCATACAGGATTAATCAGGTAAAATGAATGTTTGTTACCGGTAGTTGCGATAAACCAAACCGATGTCGGGAAAAACATCCCACACCTGTTTCGCCATCAAACTTAATACAATTGGCGAAATTAAAAAGGTAAAGCTAAAATTTGTGTGTCGTGCGGGAAAATCGCTTATTTTTATTTTAATTTCCTATACAATTAGTATCCTTAATTGATTGTACATCAATAAAAAAACGTTCCTATGTCTGACAGCATCAAAAAACAGGCCACTGCCAGGAAAGTAAAAAACAAGACAATTCAACCCGAAGCCATACCGGCGGCAAAAAACCACCGGAAGAGTAATGGCAAAATTCAAATTACCAACTATAATCAACTGCAAGACTCTGATACAGTAGATATGCGGTACCTGCTGCAGATACTCACAGAAGTAAAAAATGGAAATTTTGGTGTTCGCATGCCCATCGATCAAACGGGACTGAGCGGCAAGATTTGTGATACCTTAAATGACATCATTGCATTGAACCAGCAGATGATGCTGGAATTTACCCGGGCCGGTAATACCATCGGTAAACAGGGTAAGCTAACGCAACGCATAGAAGTTCCCGGCCTTAAAGGTACCTGGAGCACCGGCATCGATTCGCTCAACAGCCTGGTATCCGACCTGGTGCATCCCACCATACAGATTGCGCATGTTATCAGTTCGGTGGCAAAGGGAAACCTGTCTGAAGAGATGCCGCTGGAAATTGGCGGACATAACCTGCAGGGAGAATTTGCCAGGATTGCAAAAGAAGTGAACGATATGGTGAAACAGCTGAACCTGTTTTCTATGGAGGTTACCCGCGTGGCCCGCGAAGTAGGTTCGGAAGGAAAACTGGGTGGACAGGCCAAAGTAAAAGGTGTGGGCGGTGTTTGGAAAGACCTGACCGATTCTGTAAACCAAATGGGGAGCAACCTTACCGCACAAGTGCGCAATATAGCAGAGGTTACCACGGCGGTTGCCAAGGGTGACCTTTCCAAAAAAATTACCGTGGACGTAAAAGGGGAAATCCTGGAATTGAAAAACACCATTAATACCATGGTGGATCAGCTCAATTCATTTTCATCGGAAGTAACACGCGTGGCGCTGGAAGTAGGTACAGAAGGAAAACTGGGTGGCCAGGCACAGGTAAAAGGCGTAGCCGGTACATGGAAAGATTTAACCGATTCCGTAAACCAGATGGCCAGTAACCTTACGGGCCAGGTGCGCAATATTGCAGAAGTAACCACCGCATTTGCCAAAGGCGATCTTTCCCGACAGATAACGGTGGACGTAAAAGGAGAAATACTGGAGTTAAAAAATACCATCAATACGATGGTTGACCAGCTCAATTCATTTTCTGGTGAGGTTACCCGTGTGGCAAGAGAAGTTGGCTCGGAAGGAAAATTGGGCGGGCAGGCGAAAGTAAAAGGGGTGGGTGGTGTATGGAAAGATCTGACCGATTCTGTAAACCAGATGGCCAGTAACCTCACCGGCCAGGTGCGCAATATTGCCGAGGTAACCACCGCCGTGGCCAAAGGAGATCTGTCGAGGAAAATTACGGTTGATGTTAAAGGTGAGATCCTGGAATTGAAAAACACCATCAACACGATGGTGGATCAGCTGAACTCTTTTTCATCGGAAGTTACCCGTGTGGCACTGGAAGTAGGTACCGAAGGAAAGCTGGGCGGCCAGGCTCAGGTAAAAGGAGTTGCCGGTACCTGGAAAGACCTTACAGACAGTGTAAACGGTATGGCCAGCAGTCTTACCGGGCAGGTGCGCAATATCGCAGAGGTTACTACCGCTGTGGCCAAAGGCGACTTATCGAGAAAAATTACGGTTGATGTTAAAGGTGAGATCCTGGAATTAAAAAATACGATTAATACCATGGTGGATCAGCTGAACTCTTTTGGTTCAGAAGTTACCCGTGTGGCACGTGAAGTAGGTTCGGAAGGCCGGTTGGGCGGACAGGCGGATGTACCCGGCGTGGGCGGTACCTGGAAAGATTTAACCGATTCGGTAAACATCATGGCAGGTAACCTTACCTCGCAGGTAAGGAATATTGCAGAGGTGACCACGGCGGTTGCAACGGGCGACCTTTCACGCAAAATTGATGTGGACGTGAAAGGCGAAATCCTGGAATTAAAAAATACCATCAATACCATGGTGGATCAGCTGCGCGGTTTTGCTTCGGAAGTAACCCGCGTGGCACGTGAAGTAGGATCTGAAGGAAAACTGGGCGGACAAGCCACCGTGGCCGGTGTGGGCGGTGTATGGAAAGACCTTACTGATTCGGTAAACGGGATGGCCAGTAACCTTACCGGCCAGGTGCGCAATATTGCAGAGGTTACTACGGCAGTGGCCAAGGGCGACTTGTCAAGAAAAATTACGGTTGATGTAAAGGGTGAGATCCTGGAATTAAAAAATACCATTAATACCATGGTGGATCAGCTGAACTCTTTTGGTTCGGAAGTAACACGTGTGGCGCGTGAAGTGGGTTCTGAAGGACAATTGGGCGGACAGGCCAATGTACCCGGTGTGGCAGGAACCTGGAAAGACTTAACAGACAGCGTAAATAAAATGGCCAGCAACCTTACCTCGCAGGTAAGAAATATTGCTGAGGTAACGACTGCCGTGGCCAATGGCGACTTGTCGAGGAAAATTGGCGTGGATGTAAAAGGCGAAATCCTGGAACTTAAAAACACCATTAATACCATGGTGGATCAGCTGCGCGGATTTGCTTCGGAAGTAACCCGTGTGGCGCGCGAAGTAGGTACGGAAGGAAAGCTCGGTGGCCAGGCCAATGTACCCGGTGTGGCCGGTACCTGGAAAGATCTGACGGACTCTGTAAACCAGATGGCCGGTAACCTTACCGCACAGGTAAGGAATATAGCCGAGGTAGCCATTGCCGTGGCCAATGGCGATATGTCTAAAAAAATTACCGTGGATGTACGCGGAGAAATCCTGCAGCTGAAAGAAACCCTAAATACCATGGTGGATCAGTTGCGGGCATTTGCGTCTGAAGTTACCCGTGTGGCCAGGGAGGTGGGTACCGATGGAAAATTGGGCGGACAGGCATTTGTACCCGGTGTGGCCGGTACCTGGAAAGACCTTACGGACAGTGTGAACCAGATGACCGGTAACCTTACTTCGCAAGTACGCAATATCGCAGAGGTTACCAAGGCGGTTGCCAGCGGCGACTTATCCAAAACGGTAGCCATCGACGTAAAAGGGGAGATCCTTGATTTGAAAAATACCATCAACACCATGGTGGAACAGCTCAACTCATTTGCGTTTGAGGTTACCCGTGTGGCCAGGGAAGTAGGTACCGATGGAAAATTGGGCGGCCAGGCAGAAGTACGCGGCGTAGGCGGCACCTGGAAAGATTTAACAGACAGCGTAAACATGATGGCATCCAACCTTACCAACCAGGTAAGGGGCATTGCAAAAGTGGTAACCGCAGTGGCCACCGGTAACCTGAAACAAAAACTGGCCATTGTATCGCGCGGAGAAGTGGCGCAACTGATAGACACCATCAATGAAATGATTGATACGCTTGCATTGTTTGCAGACCAGGTTACTACCGTGGCACGCGAAGTGGGCGTAGACGGAAGACTGGGCGGACAGGCATCCGTACCCGGTGCATCGGGTATCTGGAAGAACCTTACAGAGAATGTAAACCAGCTGGCACAAAATTTAACCACGCAGGTAAGATCGATATCGGAAGTGGCATCGGCGGTAACAAAGGGAGACTTAACAAGAACCATCCGCGTAGAAGCAAAAGGAGAGGTGGAGGCATTAAAAGATACCATCAACCAGATGATCGCCAACCTGAAAGAGACAACGCTTCGCAACCACGACCAGGACTGGCTGAAATCGAACCTGGCAAAGTTTACGCAAATGCTGCAGGGTCAGAAAGATCTTAAAACCGTAACCCAGCGTATCTTATCCGAACTGGCGCAGGTGGTAACCGCTCATTACGGCGCCTTTTATATTTTAAAACAAAATGAAGAAAATCACCAGGTAAAATTGTTTCTTTTCTCTGCTTACGGTTATACACCCGATAAACATATTCCCACTGAATTTTCAATTGGCCAGGGTCTGGTAGGCCAGGTGGCGCTTGAGAAGGAACGCATCATATTATCCAAGGTGCCGGCAAATTATATCAAGATAAATTCCAGTCTTGGAAAAGCCAAGCCTACACATCTTATCATTCTGCCGGTATTGTTCGAAAACAAAGTAAAGGCAGTTATTGAACTGGCTTCGCTGGATACATTCAGCCAGACACATATCGACTTCCTGGAACAGCTCACCGAAAGTATTGGTATCGTTATCAATACCATTGAAGCCAACTCACGTACGGAAGAGCTGCTCACCCAATCTCAGTCACTGGCGGGCGAACTGAAACTGCAGCAGGAAGAATTGAGCCGTACCAATGATGAGCTGCAGGATAAAGCATTGCTGCTGGTAAAACAAAAAAATGAGGTGGAAGAAAAAAACAGGGAAGTAGAAGAAGCCAGGAAATCACTGGAAGAAAAAGCAGAACAGCTAACGCTTACCTCCAAGTACAAATCTGAGTTCCTCGCCAATATGTCGCATGAGCTGCGTACGCCATTGAACAGCCTGCTTATCCTGGCACAGCAACTGTATGAAAATGCAGAAGGCAACCTGAATGATAAACAGATTAAGTACGCCAAGACCATTCACTCCTGCGGAGACGACCTCATACAACTGATCAATGATATTCTTGATCTTTCTAAAATTGAGTCAGGGTTTATTACCGCCAATATTTCAACCGTTCGTTTTGGAGAAATTGCGGCCTTTGCAGAAACAACCTTTAAACCCATATCTGAAGCACGGCACCTTCGTTTCAATATAGAGACAGATAAGAACCTGCCTTTGTCTATGGAAACGGATTTGCAGCGCCTTAACCAGATTCTTAAAAACCTTCTTTCCAACTCATTCAAATTTACAGAAAAGGGTGAGGTTAAACTAAAGATCTACGAAGCAGAAAAAAATTGGAAGATGTCGAATCCCAATTTAGACAATGCGGAAAAAGTAGTAGCCTTCGCCATCAGCGATACGGGTATCGGCATCCCGCAGGAAAAACAGAATATCATCTTTGAAGCGTTCCAGCAGGCAGAAGGATCCACCAGTCGTAAATATGGTGGCACCGGTCTTGGTTTGTCTATCAGCCGCGGACTGGCAGAATTGCTGGGTGGTACCATAGAACTGGAAAGCAATCCATCCAGAGGCAGTACCTTTACGCTGTTCCTTCCTGTAGTAGATAACCTGATAAACAAAACCGGTTCAACCGCCGGCCCGGGTTACCAGCAGTATTCACTGGGGCCAGGCAGTGGCGAAATAGATTCTATTCTGCATTCTTTGCGGATCACTTCGGAAGGGGAAGCAAAAAACCTGGGTATTGTTAGTGAAATGATCAATGATTCCGGAGACGACAGAACAAATATTTCTGCCGGTGATAAAGTAGTACTGATAGTGGAAGACGATATGCGTTTTGGAAGGATCATTATTGAAAAAGCGCATAACCACGGATTAAAAGCAATTATTGCGGTCAGTTATATCGAGGTCTTTGATTTTATAAACCGCTACATGCCGGTAGCCATTACACTCGATGTAAAATTACCCGATACCAGTGGATGGAAAGTGCTGGATCTGCTGAGAAACGATTTGAATTACCGGCATATTCCCATCCATCTAATCTCCGGCGAAGAAAACCGTTCACTGGCTATCCGGCGTGGTGCAAGGAGTTTTCATTTGAAACCGATGGACAATGAATCGCTGAATGATCTGTTTGCGGATATTATTGCTATCAGCAATAAAGATTTGAAAAAAATACTGGTAGTAGAAGACAACGAAATAGAATCATCACAAATAGCGGGAATACTGGAAGGCGATACCATGAAAGTGGATATTGCATCTACCGGCGAGTCGGCGTTTCAGCAAATGTCTGAAATTGATTACGATTGTATAATCCTGGATTACAACCTGCCCGATATTGGCGGCGAAGCGCTGGTAACACGTATTGCTGAAGAAAAAGCAAAACAGACACCGGTCATCGTATATTCTGCCCGCGATTTTAATAAAACAGAATTGAATTCGCTTAACCAGAATTCCAGCGCTGTTTTACTAAAAGGGGTCAATTCGCTGGAACACCTGCTGGATGAAGCAGTGGTGCGGCTGCATGTGAACCATAGTGAACTGGCCAGGGAGAAAAGAAAAGTAATAGAAAACATCAGGCTGAAGGAAGACATTCTCACCGGTAAAAACATACTGGTGGTAGATGATGATGTAAGAAATTTATTTGCCCTGACCACGGTTTTTGAGCGTTACAATATAAATGTAATGACCGCCGAAAGCGGCAGGGAAGCCATCAGCATCATCAACGATGAGTCTATAAAGACCAATATGGTATTGATGGATATCATGATGCCCGAAATGGACGGTTACGAAACCATGCAGAAAATAAGACGTGAACACAAAAACAGTACGCTGCCCATAATTGCCGTTACCGCCAAGGCAATGAAGGGAGACAGGCAGAAATGTATTGAAGCCGGTGCATCAGATTATATTACAAAACCATTAAAAATAGACCAGTTGCTTTCTTTAATGCGTATCTGGTTTTATAAATAATGCAATGACCTATGCAACAAAAAATTCTCCTGATTGACGACCGGGAAGACAATTTATTTTCACTGGAAACCATACTGGAGTCTGACGGATACGAATTCGTAAAGGCAAGGTCGGGCAGGGATGCATTGAAAATATTGCTGATTGAATTTGATTTTGCGCTCATCCTCATGGATGTGCAGATGCCCAACCTGAACGGATTTGAAACGGCGGCGCTGATTTTTGAACGGGAAAAACTAAAACATATTCCCATCATCTTTATCACCGCCAATACCTATGGGGAGGAGAACATTTTTAAAGGGTACCGCACCGGTGGTGTCGACTATATTTATAAGCCCATAAAACCGGAATTGTTACGGGCAAGGGTAGCTGTTTTTATAGACCTGTATAAAAAGAACCAGCAGCTGCAGCAGCAGGAGAAAAAATTATTGACCATCAACCGCGTCCTCCAGAATGAGATAAGCGAACGCATCAGCTCGGAAGAACAGATTACGGAACTCAATAAAGAATTGCTCAAAAATATAGACGACCTGGAAAAAGCCAATAAAGAACTGGATCGTTTTGCTTTTATGGCCTCGCATGACCTGCAGGAACCACTACGGAAAATTCGCGCCTTTAGTGAGATACTGGCCGAGAAACACAAAGATCATTTTGATGCCGATGATAATATGAACATGGAGCGTATTCAGAAATCGGCCCTTCGGTTGCAGGAACTGATAAAGGATATTTTATCATTCTCAAAAGTGTCTGCAGCGCCTGTCACTTTTGCAACAATCGGTCTGGCATTACTGCTGCAGGAAGTAATGGAAGACATGCATCACATCCTGGAAGAAAAAAAGGCACGCATCGTTATTGGCTACCTGCCTTCATTGCCTGTAAATGCGGGGTTGATAAAAACTGTTTTATTTAACCTGATCAGCAATGCTGTAAAGTATGCGAAAAAAGACAGCCTGCCTATTATTGAAATTTATAGCGAACCTGTAACAAATGCAAATATAGGTACGCGTGAGAAGTATTGCAGGATATATGTAAAAGACAATGGAATTGGTTTTGACCAGACCTATGCAGAACGCATTTTTGAAATGTTCCAGCGGCTTCATTCGCCACAAACGTATCCGGGCACTGGTATTGGTTTGGCTTTGTGTAAAAGAATCATTGAAAAGCACCATGGATTTATCAGCGCAATAAGCCGGGAGAAAGAAGGAAGTACATTTATTATGTCGCTGCCATTTGAGCAAACACAGGAATAAATATTATTGGAATAGTAATTATCCGGGAATGAGTTTTTGCAGGCAGTCTGCCAGTTCATGAGGGCTGGAGGGTTTAACAAAACAGGCATATGCCCCGGATTTCATAATTTCTTCTTCAGCTTGTTTTTCCAGCGTAGTAGAGTAGAGAATAACCGGCACTGGTTGATAGGTTGTTTCTTTTTTTATTGCCTGCAGACATTCCAGGCCGTTCATCAGCGGCATATTCAGGTCAAGAAAAATACAGTCGGGCAGCGAAAAAAAATCGTTTTGCAAAATGGTCAGTACTTCCTTGCCATTGCCCACCATCATGCAGTGAATAGCGGGATCAACCAACTTCAACGCTTCTGAGAAAAGGAAACGATCATCTGCATCATCATCGGCCAGCAGAAAAAAAGGATTGATCATTCAGGGAAGAATTATTGTTAAAGATAACCAATACAATGAAGTTGCCAAAGGCATCAGGTATTGGTTTTTCTTTTCAATTCAATCACTGTTATCTCGGGCCAGATACCAAGCCGGCCGGAAAAAGCAAGAAAGCCAAATCCGCGGTTAACATAGAGATAACGTTTTTTATCATTCATAAGGCCGGCCCAGTTGAGGTAACGGTATTTAACCGGGCTCCACCTGAAACCGGAAGTTTCCACGCCAAACTGCGCACCATGGGTATGACCCGATAAAGTGAGTTGAATATTGGCGGGGTGGTAACGCACCTGTTCTTCCCAATGGGTGGGGTCGTGCGATAATAAAATTTTGAAAGCCGAATCAGGTATATCCTGCAGGGCTTTATTTAAATCGCCTTTTTGTATGAATCCGCGGCCCCAGTTCTGCACACCCACCAAACTAATTTGCTGGCCGTCTTTTTCAATAACAACGTGTTCATCCATTAAAAGGCGGTAACCAAGCTGTCGGTGATGCTGTTGCAGGGTAAGCAGGTTTTCTTCTTTCTGCTGCTGGCTTTGCCAATAAATATAATCGCCATAATCATGGTTTCCCAAAATGGAAAACTGGCCGTAAGGCGCTTTAATGCTGCCAAACATCTCCAGGTAAGGCTCAATCTCCGGAGCGGTATTATTTACCAGGTCGCCGGTAAAAACGAAAAGATCGCTTTTTTGCGCCCTGGCCAAATCAATGCCTTTCTGAACGGAGGCCCGGTGATCAAAACTACCTGCATGTATATCCGATATTTGGGTAATGGTAAATCCATCGAACGCAGCAGGAAGATCATCAAAATAAATGGCCAGGCGGTGAAGCCTGAAATCATACTTGCCTTTTATCATGCCGTACAGCAAAGAACTGAAAGGCAATGCGGCAACCAGTATGGCAATATCGGCTATAAACCTCCGCCTTGCCGGAAAAGCGGGTGTGCTGCGCGGTTTGAAGATGATATTAATCATTCCGGTAAAAAAACGGACCAGGTCGCCCAGCAGCAATACGATAACAAAAAATAACTTGCTGATAAAAAATACCAGGAACAGGCTGAGTATCCATTGGTTCAACGGCCGCATGCCACCGGCAGTCCTGAATGTGCTGAGGCGCATGAGCAGCAATACGGTAATGCCCATTGAAATCACCAGGTATACCGCCAGCATTGTTCTGCGCTGCAATACAGAACGCCATTGGGCGCTCCATGTCTTCAGGCCGCTGTAAACATACCAGTCTGCCAGCAAACTGATAATGGCTATTATAATAAATACACGCAGAAGTCCGTTTCCATGCATTCCATAAATATCGGATTTTATTTTACAAGGCAGATCACATTGTATCCGGTACCGGTAATACCATCCATGCACAACCGGAAGCAGTGCACGAAAAATACAACTACACCGGCACAGCGCAAAACAATATAAAACAGTAATAACTGTTACCAATATACGTAATAGGAACCGGCAGGGATTTGGGGTTTTAACAGAACTGAACAGCCTGCCATTGGTTGCAAAACAAAACATCGCGGCGCTGAAGCCAGGGTGGACTGTAACATTTTTTCCACATCCAATGCCCCGCATTGAGTGATTGCAGGCTGCTTGCTTTAAAAAGCTCAACAAAACAGGCTGTTTCCCCGGTTAAATGTTGGTACATCGATTGCCGCTCTAACCCTGTGCATTCGATTCATGCAATCCTTGCACCTGCATTATGATGAAGATCCTGGTTGTAGATGACAACGAAGACATACTCTTTATGCTGAAAAGCTATTTTCGTCTCAGGGGATACGAGGTAGTTGTATCGGTAACCTGCAAAGAAGCACTGGGAATCTTCTATTCTTTTCAGCCAAACCTGGTATTGCTGGATGTAAATGTGGGGCAGGAAGACGGGCGGGTGATGTGCCAGCAAATAAAATCGCAGGCTGATTACCGGCATATACCGGTTATTCTTATTTCGGCAAATGGAGACGGACTGATTGCATATGAGGAGCATGGCGCCTCGGCGGCATTAGAAAAACCATTTAACCTGCCACACCTGCTTGCACTTGTAAAGTCATTGCTGAACAGTCAGTCCACAACGTCTTAAAATGATATGTGTTTAAAATGGTTGCACTCAATAAATTTTTACAACGCAATCAGCTGCCCGCCTGCACTCACCCGCATGGGAATACCAATGAGTTGTAATTCAATAACGATGTGGGAAGCTCCTGTCTCATCCCTGTCAAAATATTTTAATTGTACGCCCGACCATTCCACTCCCGGATTCAGTTGTTGCAGTTGTTCGATAGCCGGTTCAATATCCGAGGCCCTTTCTACTGTTACTCCCACGGTTTCAGGAATATAATTGTATAATAAAAAGGTAAGCTGGTTTTGCCTGTAGTCTGCTGCCTGAAATGTAATAAACCGGAACTGTTCATCCGGAACCATTTTGCGGAAAAACGACTCCAGATGCTCCGGATGTATGCCCGTTATACAATGTCTTGATATGTTGAATTGGCGGCAATTTTTGTCCATAGCAGCACTGCATACAAAATAGTGCCATGGACGATAAAACAGCAGACCCGGGGAAAAGGCTGTCAATGAGGAAAAAATTTACATACTATGCATCCCTGCAATAGTTGAAATTTTTCCTCATCCAGTAAACACTTCCCTGTTGCCGCGCTAATATGCTAAACAGCGCCGGATCTTTGTGCACCATAATTGCAATTACAACTACGGAAACAGACTTATATCGCTTTTTTAACAACATGGACATTGATTATAATATCGTAAATATTTTTATAGCTTTAATTAATTTAAATATGTGTTCCCTATTTACAAGTCCGGGTTTTACGACTGCAAAAATTTCCCCGGCTGTAATAAATTGTATAAGTTGCGGTATTAAGGCGATATTGTTTATTTTATTCGGGTTGGTTGTATCTATATAATATTCCTGCGTTCGCCATCTATCAGTACCTTTTGTTATGCATAAGCATTTAACATATGAAACCCGCCGTTTCCTGAAATATTGATTGCTTGTCTAAAATAATGCTGATGTTCCGCCAAAAATTTGTCATAATGGGCCTGGGCCTGTTTTTACTCTTTACCCGAAGTTTGGGCCAGCCAGCTGTGGGGCGGGATTATCTCATAACGGTATACAACGATAAAACGCAACTGCCCCAAAATTCAGTGCGCAGTATGCAAATAGATTCTCTCGGATTTTACTGGATTGCGACTGAAATGGGGCTCGCACGTTTTGACGGTCAGAATTTCCGCGTCTTCAATACGCAGAACACGCCCATTCTAACAGATAACCGTATGCAGATAGTCTGCCAGTTGAAGGGAGATTTGTATACTATCGACGGTCGGGGAAAATTGTTTCATATAAACGCCGGGTGCCAGTTGCTGGAAAAAGTTCCCGACCAGGAAAAGCTTTTACGCGCAATTTTCAAGTCCTATATTGCAACGTACAGTATCATACAATTTATTGTTGAGATAGCCAACGAGCGGGAAATTCCGCCCATAAAATTGTGGTACAAAGACACACTGTACAAATTAAACAAGGAAATGTCCTTTGTAAAATCTGTATCCAGAACCCCATTGCAGGAAGAATGTTCTTTTACCGGCCCCGCAGCACAATACATCAAAAGTATTGGCAATGATTACAGGTATACTTTCTTTCACCAGGACAGCCTGCTATTCCTGAGTGTAAACAACCGTGTTTTTGCTATCACAAAATCACTACGCGGATTTGAAAGCCGTGTATTAATTGATTCGCTGCCATTCCTGGATGTAATGTCTTTTATATACGATGCGCGTAACCAGCTTTATGCCGTAGGTTCTGCCACCTACGGCCTTTCTATTATACGGCCCCGCGATTTTACCACGCATACGGTACCCGATAAATCAAAGAATTGTATTTATGCGCAGGTTTCAATGGGTCCCCGGCGCCTGCTGGCTTCCAATGGGGATATTTATTACCAGGATGGCCGGGTAAATCCTCTTTATGAGAAAGCGGCCGATTTGAATATTTTCAGTTTCCTGCGCGATAGCAACAATCAATTTTATTTCGGAAAGAATGCGTATTTGTTGCGTACCGATTCTACATTGACCGGAGGCAAAATGTACGATACCAAACTGGGTGATATACGCGGTCTTGTGCAGGACAGGGAGGGCGCCATCTGGATGGGCTCCTACTCTGATTTGTTCAGACTTAAAAACGATAGCATTGTACGCATGTTTACCGTGCCCAGGGCAGCATTTGGGTGGATTGAAATGATTTTACCACAGTCAGAAGATTCCATTTGGGTAGCCGCCCGCAACGGTCTGTACCTGTTTAATCCGAAGACGGGAACCAGTAAGATTATTCCCGGAATGGAGAACAAGTATGTTCGCCTTATTAAAAGGCTTAATGATGGATCGCTATGGTTAGGTACCTATGGGCAGGGCTTTTATCTCCTGCACAATAACCAGTTTAAGCAAATGCCCATTGACCCGGGAGGATCCCTGCTCAATGTGCATTGTATCATTGAAGACAAACATGGGTTTTTGTGGATGCCGACCAACAAAGGCCTTTTCCAGTTTTTAAAAACAGACCTGTACCAGTACGCATCCAGGCCTGATTCGGGCATATATTATCATTACTATGGCGAACCAGCCGGCTTTAATACCAGTGAATTCAATGGCGGTTGTACACCCTGCAGTGTCACATTTGCCAATGGTACTTACTCGCTTCCGTCAATGAACGGCCTGGTTTGGTTCAACCCCGATTCCATAAATAGTCTGCATCCGACCGCAGCACTGATCATAGACCGCGTAACTGTAAATAATGAAATACTTACCTGCAATTCGCCCAAATTGTTATTGGGAACTGGAAAACAAACAGTGGTCCTTGATATAACCAGTCCGTATATGGGCGACCCGCACAACCTCAAAATTGAATACCGTATACCGGGGTACAGTGATATATGGGAGCCATTGAAAAACGGCCAGGTTATACTGGCCAATTTACCTTACGGTGATTATATAGTCGAAATAAGAAAAAGAGTTGGTTTTGGATGGTCTAATTATATATATAAGCAACTGCCCGTAAGCATTGCCTCCCCCTGGTATTTTACATGGTGGTTTCTTGCCGCATTAATACTGGGACTTATCGGCATTATCTACGCAACCCTGCACTGGCGTACCAGGTACCTCGCCCGGAATAACGAAATGCTGGAACAAATCATAACCGAAAGAACCAATGAATTGCTACAGACAAATGAATTCAAAGAAAACCTAACCAATATACTTATTCATGATCTCCGGTCTCCCATGAAATTTATGTCGCTGATCGCTTCGCGTTTACATACCAAACTAGCCGCCAAAACAAGTAGCGAACAAGTGGAGGAAATGGCCAGGGATTTAAAATCAAACGCTTTGGAAATATACAATTTTATTGAAGAAACCACCATTTGGATCAAATCAAAACAAAAAAATTTCAGCTCCAAAAAAGAACGTTTTAAACTGGCTGACCTGCTGGTTGAACTGGAACATTTCTTTACCGGTTCGGTTTATCTTAACGGAAACACTATTGTGTTCGAAAAGGCGGAATTTTTCGTTACAGATTCTTACTTCAATGTGTTAAAGGTGGTTTTGAGGAACCTTATAGACAATGCCAATAAATTTACACGCCATGGAAATATCACTGTTTCCGCCCGTCGGGAACCAAGCCTTGTGGTTATCAGTATTCTCGATAATGGCAAGGGTATTCCGGATAATGTGGCATCTTTTCTTGAAAACAGGAGTACAGATGGCAGCCAGCTCAATGTAGGCCTTGGTTTCATTATCATCAAAGACATGTTGCGGGTATTGAATGCGTTTGTGCATGTAAATGAAAATCCCGGAGGCGGATCGGTGGTGTCTGTCCATCTGCCACAGGTTACGCATGCAAACGGCAACGACACTGCAACGGAACGCCTATAATACATCGGCCGATGAATAAACGTTATTTCCGCACCGGCCTATTAGGCACAGCATTTCACCCTTGCAAAGATTGGATAGATTACACCTGCCAGGATCGCCAACCGCCTATATGGAGTGAGCTGCCGGTTAAACGGAACAATAAAATCACAACCGTAACGGTTAGCGCCGCATAGAAAATACTTTAAACTCTTTTTGTTCCACGGCGTCTAACTTGTTGTTATTTTGTTGCGACAGTTGTTGCAACTCCAGGATCTCCCTGTGGCAAATGAGCATTTCATTCTCCAGCTCGGCTATTCTCTTTCTTGACTTTAACAATTTGCGGGTTTTAAATGCGAAAATGAAAGCGAAGACGGCAGTTACAAAAACCAGTACCTGCAATACTGTAAATGTTAACGAGAAATTTAGATTCATATTGGATTGGATTTTATTCAAAATTGGAAATTATCATCAACTATTTTTCCAGCTCACAACCGGACTGTCAGATCGGTTTTCCAGGAATTCATAAAAATAATTTCGCGGAAAATAATTTCATATAGCCAGAACTTGAGATGCGCGTAGTAATATTTCTATATTTTAAGCCGCTCGTTGTTCGCGTACAACATGCATCAGTTCGTATTAAGAAAAATGGACTTATATCTATGTTTGTATCCAGCACACTCTATTGTTTTTAGTAGCATACGACCGTATTTTTGATTTATGATTACACGGTATAGTTAGCACTGAGGGGTGTAATAAGTACCTGATCTAAAATCCAATATCCTTTTGTTGTTTGATGAAATTGAATCATACCCTTTGAAACAGCATCCAATACCTATGAATCCTACAGCTATGTTCTATGAAATGACAGTTTATTATGCCAGGCAGGTTGAGATTACCGATTCGTGGCAGGGTGGAACGTATCGTGGCAAAAGCCTTCACCTTACACCATTGCCCTTACACCTTACCAACAATTGATGGCAACTGCTGAATTTATCATTTCATACTGTAAAGAATAGAAGGCCGCCCATTAGCAGGGGCGGCATTTTATTACCGGCCCCGCAAGAATAAAATGCATTTAAGTAAAAAACCTGCATTACTGGAATATTGTTTCATTTCGTCCGCTGTCTGGAATCAATAAAAAATTGTTCCGCATCAAATGGGCGTCAGATAAAATGATATAGTTTGGCAATTTCCTGCAGGTCTACGATATTGGTGACCATCATTTTTTCGAAGATCCTGAATTTGTAAGTAGCTACGGTTGAATTTTGAATGTTGAGCATATACTTTATATCCCTTACGGACTTCCCGTTTATCAGCAGCCGTACTATTTCTTTTTCTCTTACCGAAAGATCGTCAAAAGGGTTATCCGACCGGTCTGTAAGACTGCCTTCTATAATCTTAAGGCTGAGTTCCATGCTAATGAATTTTTTATTATTCAGGATGAGTTCAATGGCATTGGCAATCGTTTTTTCGTCGCAATCTTTTGTCAGATATCCTTTAATCCCCAGTTGAAAGAACCGGGTGGCAAATATACTTTCCGGCATCATGGTAAAGACCAGGATTTTAGTAGTGGGATGGGTTGCAAGGACCTTTTCCAGTAATTCGGTTGTATTGGTATTCGGTACCAGCAGATCAATTATCACAAGGTCGTATTCGTTTGACCCCAGGAGTTCAAGCGTTCTTTCGCCACTGGAGGATTCATCAATTTGGGCGTTCAGATAGTTTTCCCTTATTATCAATTTTACAGCCAGCCTTACAATTGAATGGTCATCCAGTAAAAGAAATTTCTTAATCATACGCATGTATTCTATGGTTTAGAGGGAACACAAAAATTCGCACATAACAAATGAGTTATTGATTACATCCTGCAAATGTGAACGGGAAATAATTTGTCAAATTATTCATGTGGTGAATCATTCTGACTCCTGCCAACAGCATACGTTGCCAGGGTTTACTATAGTCCGCGGGCATTCATCCATGGAACTGGGTCAAAAATACAATATGAACCCACCTGCCAGCTAGAACTCGTCTTAAATGCAGATAGATATTTTTCTAATTCCTGCCTGGCAGGCAGGTAAGCGCATAGCTTCGGCAGCTTCCGGCCATTTATTTTAAACACTTTATAAAAAAACCGGCATGCGCCGGTCTTTATGCTAAATATTTTCAATGAAAGCAGTTGTTACTATTTAGCTTGTCATAGATAGGGATTCCAGGATATTGGATTTTTTTTTGGACTTTGGACGTTGGACTTTGCTTTCATTTTCATAGGATAGGGTGATAGCCTGAACAGGCATGGTTTGAACTATTGCTCTACTTAATTGGCAACTGCAATTTAACAGAAGGCTGCAGTTGTATGAATAAAATTGATGAGCCCCGCAGTATTCTTGATTTTCAATTTCCTTAGAATATTGTGGCGGTGTACTTCCACGGTACGGTACGATATCAGTAATGAACCGGCTATTTGTTTAGATGAATAGCCTTCCTTGATCTGGTTTATAATTTCCATTTCTCTGTTGGTAATAGCACTTACATTGGGTTCGTTCTCACTGGTTTCACCCACCAGTAGCTGGTATGAGATAAGTGTCTTGACTTCGTCGCAGATATACCTGTTGCCACGGCTTACTTCAAGTATGGCAGTCAGCATCTCTTCTGTAGATGAATTGCGGGTAACATAACCTTTTGCTCCGCTCTTCATCATTTTTTTGATATAATTGGAATGACAAACTGTGTCAATGCCGATGACATATGTATCGGTCTGGCTGGTTGAAATGGTATTGATTACTCCTAAAACTGCGGAAACAGGTGCATTAAGGCCCAATAAAACAATATCAGGACGTTTTTCCGATGCAATTTCAACAACTTTTTCGGGCGTGTCACATTCGCCAACAACCATAAAGCGCTGATCACTGTTTAAAAGGAATGCCCAACTTTCCCGGCTGAGCCGTAAACTGTCTGCAATTAGTACGCGAATTTTCATAAATATTGGCTTTAAAAATTTCAGGTGCGATGAATGATTTTATCTGTCTGACTATTTTGTTATCGGTAAGTATATACGGAAATTATTATTTTCGGTTTAACTATACTTACGCAATTCAACGATACAAAGTAAAGTTCTTTAGACAGGTGATACTATAGAACATTTAATATATTTTAAGTACGATTTAACGAGATACGTGTAGAAATATCTCTAGGTGATTGTCCGGAAACAGATTATTAATTGAAAATAGTTGCTACACACATCGGCATTAAAAGGAACAGGCCGGGAATAGACAGATATCTATTTTTTTATCGTGAAGTATCTACAATAAATATACCCGCGAGGCTTCATATTTGACGACGCGATTATACTCATAATTGCTGCTGCAAATAATATTACTGGCTCTCTTTATAATTATATGTATGTTAAATAAGGTTACAATTACTCAGTATATCAAATGTTCTTTTGCAGACGTAAACTTTCTTTTAAGTGATCCGCTAAACTGGCAATCGTGTACCGAATTTATCACAACCGGTTGCGAAGCCATATTAAATTCTTGCCAGGATATACCGGTTCACAAAAAACTCGCCGGTTACCGGATATACAGCAAGTACAGTATAACCGGCACCGATTTCAAACTGGAATATTCTAAAGGGTATTTTTCTCCGCTTACTTTCCGGATAATTGAATTTTCGTCGGGCATCAGCGTCACACTGGCTTATACTAAACAGAGCGCCTGTGATATATTACCAACCAGCAATGTATTGTCTGCCTGCCTGAAAAAAATAAAAATATTGCTGGAATATAAAAAGAATAACAGGCGAAATTCCCGTATACCGTATAGAATTTTGAGCAACGATGTGCATTTTAATTTGAACTGACACAATACTCCGGATGTTTTCTCCGGGACTATTTGCCAGTGCGGAGAATTTTTATTGTAAGAACTGAATCGTATTTCGGTAATACATTCTTATTAATGAATAAAAAAGATTGAACACCAGGTGGGCCAGGCAATAAATTCATGCCCGTAGCCGGTTGTTTTATTATCTTGTTTTCAGCACAGGATTGCTAATTGATGGAAGGCGGGTTACAAAAAATTGGCAGAGATAAAATACAGTGGGTGGCTTATAAAATCAGACAAGCTGGTAAAGCCTGGCAAGTTCACGGAGATCAATAACGTTTTCTACTTTTAATTTCTCGAAGATATGCGCCTTATGCGTGCCTACCGTTGAATTCTGAATATTCAGGATATCCGTTATTTCACTTACGGATTTACCCCTGATGAGCAGCATACCAATTTCCAGCTCGCGGTTAGAAAGCGACTCAAATGGATTATCTGGCCTGTTCGACAATCCATCATCGGTTAACTTACTAATGAGTTTATCACTCAGGTATTTCCTGTTATTGAGTATCATCTCAACCGCCTTTCCTATTTCTTCGTCTTCACAATCTTTATTTAAAAATCCCTTCACACCCAGCTTCAGGTAGCGTTTTGCAAATACATCTTCAGACCCCATCGTAAATATCAGCACTTTCGCGTCTGGCCTGATATTAAATATATTAACAATCAGGCCCATAGTGTCGGTGTGAGGCATATGGAGATCGATGATTAAGAGGTCATATTCCTTTTTTTTAATCATTTCATAAGCAGTGTCTCCGTCGGATGCCTCATCTATTTCTGCCGTGAAATACTTGTCCTTTATTATCATGCTTACACCAGAACGAACAATTGAATGGTCGTCTACTAACAGGAATTTTTTACTCATGGCATTTAATCGATTGGAAATGAATCAAAAAAAACCGAATACGGAATGTACTACGTTTTTTAGTAAATATGATTTTAGCGCAGTTTTTTTTTCAATATTTATTTAATTTTTGTTTATTTATAAGGCGCCATATTTGTAGTAACAGATTGAATATTAAATAATTGCAAGTCATTCTATCGAGAGCGAATCAATAGTTCACGCCAAAAAAATAGAGATTTTCACTTATCTGATATTTACACGATTTATATACGTTAATTAATGAATTCGACCAGAGACAGAATCAGGCATAAATAATAGCACTATATATAAACGCATATAAATAAGCTGGTAAAGCAAAATAACCAGTTGTAAAATGTTGGCTTAAAAAGCAAATTATCTGGTGGTAGCGCCATGTTTTTTTTTTCGCAATGAGCTATGACTCAATATTTGTCTATAGACAAAGCTCTAAATTTTTTTTCGCGCTCCACTAGCTTCGGCAAGTAATGTACATTTAAAACATTAAATAACCTGTTTTGCCATTATGTGCTGGCTACCCCTAGGCAAATATTTTCATTTTTATTTGCAAATATCTTTGTTCATTTTATTCAATGCGCCGGTTCACGGTCAGCATGATATTGAAGACAGTTCCGGATTTTCCATAAAGATGTATAATGATGAGACATCCAACCTTCAAAATACAATCACCGGAATGGCCTTCGATAAAAATCATTATCTGTGGATAGGCACCCAGTATGGTATTTTCAGGTTTGATGGCCGGCATTTCAGTTCAATAAACACCTTTACCAATCATGATCTAAAATATAACCGGATTTTGTCTGTGGCCACAGACGCAGCAAATAACATTTTCATAACCGACGAACAGTGGAACCTTTACAAAGCAATTGATTCCAGGACTATTTTGCCTGTTAAAGATCTGGACGGCGATGGCTTTTTACTTCATATACCCGGAAGTCCTGCTTTCCATTTCAAACCAAGGCTGGTCTTTGAAAACAGCAGTCAGCTGAGAGATTACCTGCACTTGCCAAACACAGGGATTGAACATATTTATAGTTTGGATTCTGCCAATGCTTATATTTCTTACCTGGATGATACGCGGACAGAAAAACTGGTTCTATTAAAGGACGGCAATATTGTTCCCGCAACGTTTCCCGGTTCAAAAACCCTGCGAACAGGCTTTGTTATTAATCACCGGTTGTTTTTTTTACAGCCCGATGGAAGTTTTTATACCAAAGAAATAAATGGTGATTGGAAAAGCGGTAAAATAATGATTTCGCTCAAAAGAAAAAAACAACCCGTTTTATATAAGTCAGGCTCCAATTTTTCGATGGCTTCCGTTTATGCAAATGCCACCGGTAACTTTTTGGTAAACAATCACTCCTTGTTTTCCATTAAACTGGCAGGCGATAGTTTAATAGCTTATGAAATATTTTCCGGTCTTTCACTTGAAAATGTAAATGGGGTATTGTACAACGCCGATGAAAACACTTATTTTATCAGCACACTTACCACCGGCCTCGCATTGATTCGTGAGAAAGATTTTACATGCAGGAGGGCCACCGGCTTAGCCCGGCCGGAGCTCAATAACTTTTATGCACAGGCAGAAATTAAACCCAATACCGTTTTAACACACAACTATATCGTTTTCTCCGGAGACAAAACTACCAGCATTCCCCAATCGGAAATTTCAAGACTGGCTATGCTGAAAGATTCCCAGAATAATTTATGGTACCTGCGCAACGACACTATATTTAAATCGGGTATTGACCTGACAGGTGAAAAATACATCGGTAAGACGCCTGGCCCGGTAAACAGCTTCCTCGAGAAAAAAAATCTCATCTGGTTCACAACCCAGTATAACCTGGGCTATATAGAAAACGACAGTATCTTCCAGGTAAAAAGCAGTATCGCATTTGACAGCGGCTTTATTCAATGCATGAGTTTACCCGATACCGGCGGAATACTGGTGGGTACGCAGCGGGGCCTGTACAGAATCAATCCCAAAGACGCCTCCGTAGCGAAACTGAATACTACCCTCATGTATGTGCGGAACATCAGTACTTCCCGTGAAGGATTTACCTGGATTGGAACTTATGGACAGGGAATGTTTTGTCTTTACCAGGGCAGGCTTATCCGTTTACCCGTAGATAAGAATGGCTATCTTTCAACAGCGCATTGCTTCCTGGAAGACAGTCTTGGTTATATCTGGATTTCTACCAATAAGGGATTGTTCAGGGTAAGGAAAAAAGATATGATCAACTATGCGTTGAATAAAGTACCTAATATTTATATTCACTATTTCGATAAAACCGAAGGTTTTGGGAGCAATGAATTCAATGGCGGCTGCAGTCCCTGCGGTTTACAGCTTGCAAATGGAGATTTTTCATTTCCTTCGCTGAATGGCCTGGTTCAATTTAATCCAACCAAAATAATTCCGGTAACGCCTAACGCGCCGTTGTTTCTGGATAATATCGTATTAGACAATCAGACTGTTGTCGCAATGGACGGCGCATCATTCAAGTCTGATTTTCATCAGCTGGTATTTCATTTTTCTACTCCATATTATGGCAATGCCAATAACCTGGCGATAGAATACCAGCTCGAAGGTTTTAATACCGATTGGAATAACTTAAATTCAGATGGGCTGGTAGCCTATAATAATCTGCCAAAGGGCAATTATACGCTGGTGCTCAGAAAAATGTCGGATTTTGGAAAGTCGGGTTACGACGAAAAGAAAGTAAGATTTACCATACTTCCCAATTTTTATGAAACCCCGGCCTTTTATTTTCTAAGCCTTTTATTGCTTGCCGCCCTGGTATACGGAGTCTATAAACTCCGTTATCAATGGATAATCCGTACCAACAGAAAGTTAGAAAAAGAGGTAAAATTGCATGTGGCCCAGCACAAACGGCTCATAATTGAATTGCAGGACTCCATAGAAGAGCTGGAAGTCTCAAGAGAAAGACTTATAAAAGTAAATAACGACAAGGAAAAGCTGATTTCGATACTGGTGCATGACCTGAGTTCACCGCTTAAATTTTTAAATAAACTGTCTACCCGTCTGCATACCCAGTTCGACAATATGGGATCCGCCGAAAGAAGGGAACTCATACGTGCGTTAAACGGTTCTTCAACAGAGATCTTTATTTTCTCAGATAATTTTCTGAAATGGCTTCACCCCTCAAAAATAAAAATGAAATCAGTGATCCAGGAATTTGATGCAAAGGTTATACTGGACGAGCTTTACCTGGATTATATCAATATCGCCGGATTCAGAAACAATACCATAGAAAAGCATGTTAACAGCGCTCCAAATATTATATCAGATCGCTTTGCGGTTAAAATCATAATGAGAAATGCCATCGTGATTGCCAACAGTTATATCGAAAACTGCAGGATCCGGTTGTCTTTTACAAGCCAGCAGGAGATTAATACGCTTCTGATTCAATTTCCTGCATCCCCATCCGTGCAGGAATCCATAGAAAAAATTTATTTGCTGCACGATGATTTGGAAGGACTAGAAATAGGAGAGTATCCGCTATTCATTAATTTTTCAATTATTAAAACATTATTGAACAAAATAAATGGCGCTATCTCCATTATTCATACCACCAGTGATTCCCTTTCACTTTCTGTGGTGTTTCCCAACCTTACTGTTCCCATGGCATCAACTTCCGGTGAAGAATTGAATTTATAATTGATAATGATCGATTGTTCATGTTTTATAACGATCAAGTTATAAAAAAACCCCGGCACATGGCCGGGGAAAAACGAAAAGTACCCAACAGACTATTTACAGAACCTTTTTTGTTAACCCGGTAAACCGGAATTGGTTTTTATTTTTTTCTGTTTCGTTTGTATTACTGCCTGTTAATCTTTTTTCCATATTATCTGCTTCACGAAAGGAGCGTATTTACTACTAATAACCTGTCCTACATAAACGCCTGCCGGCAGTGTATGAACGGTAATTTCGTTGTTACCTGCATGAATCGGTTTTAATAACAGCTCCCGTCCGTCTAAACTGCTCAACCGGAACATCAGTATTTCATTTTCGGTACTACCCGAAACATATACCTGAACACGGTGCGCACTGGCGTTTGCAATGAGGGAAATATTCCTTTCTTTTCTTCCTTTGAGTGTAATTGTTTTGCTGTAATAGCTTTCGCCACCTGGCAATATCACCCTCAGCCTGTAAAAATTATCGTCGGTACCGGCATTCTGGTCGGTGTACATATAAATTGCATATCCATTAACCTGGCGGCTGTCCAGTTTTTCAATCTGCGCGTATTGTAAACCGTCTTTACTTCTTTCAACAATAAATATTGTCTGGCCTTCTTCACTTGCAGTCGACCATGTGAGCCTGTTACCCGCCTGCACCTGCATACCTCCAAATGACTGCAACTGGGTGGCCAGTGCCGACAGCGATGCCAGTTTTGCAATGGCAAAATTGGAGAATGAAGTATAAGAGCTCCTTACGGCTGTTACCACACCTGCAGCTTCCGTATGCAATGACGGGTCGTTGTAACCCTGGTTGATGTCCCACTTAAACCCTGTGCCAGCATCTTTTTTTACCAGTATGTACCTGAATTGCTGAGTGGCCGGATTGGTATAACCCGTTGCTCTTAATGTTACTTTATAATCGCCGGATACAGGTTGCGCATCGGGCGTTAATGTCCAGTAACCCTGATCCAGCAGTCCATTTGCATACTCACCTGTTACCAAATAGTGCGCCTTGGGCGAAATGGTACTGTCTGACACGAGTGCAAATGGATCGAACCTGCCGGTAATGGTACTTACGCCTGCGAGATTGTTGTTGGTTACGTTGGCAAGCTCATATTGGGTTGATGAACCTACGGGGAAGTCATAACTACTATTGACATCAATTGCACGTGTTATGTTACCATTCACGTAGCTGGCCGCCGAATAGCCCGATACAGCCCCTGAAACAGTATTGGCAATTAATACAGTACGCGTACCGGTGTTCAATTTGCCTGTATTCAAAACAAGTGCTCCAAATACGGTGATATTGCTGGCCGGACTAAGCGTTACACCGGCAGCGGATGAATTACTGATAACAAGACTGTCAAACACATTCACAGTGGGGGGCAATGTTTGCGCAGCGGCACCGGCTAGCTCAATCCGGCCGTAGTTGCTGTTGAAAGTGCCGGAATTTGAGATATTGCCATATATAGTGGTTGACGAGTTGGCTGTTGTTACAAGCTGTGCCCCTAAGTTGATGGTAAGATTGCGGCAAACAGCTCCCTGTGCATCAATATTACTAACGGCAGGGCCAGATATTATGACATTGGTAGTCATATCCGGGACTGTTCCATTTCCCCAGTTACCGCAATCGAGCCAACGATTGGTGCCCGCAGCATTCGTCCATTGACCTGCTGCACCGCCTGGCACAGCCACTGAAACCGTATTGAAAGGTCCGGTAACAACCTGGGAGCATCGGTTTACGATGATTTTCTGTACCTGGTAATTGTTGGTTGCCAAGGGGCTCACCATGAAATAAACAGGGGAAGACATCACGTTGAACAATGTATCGCGTTTACCCGTGTTTAGATTTCTCAAAATAATATCCATTGGATAATTGCCCGCGGTAATGTCAAACCTGAGTGCATACGAACCGCCTCCACATATAATGCCTCCAACCAAAAAACCGTTTCCTGCCGCGGGGTAGGGCGTAAAGTCCCATCCGTTGTTATTTCCGCGATCGATTGTATTGGCGCCGGCGGTGAAAATTGCCGTTCCGGCCGTTTTTGAATCCCATAGGTTTAAAAAGTCTGTGCAAACAAGCCCGGTATTTTTTTGCAAATTGTACTGCACACCAGGCGTTGTGCTTTCCAGGCTAATCATCTGGGAAGGGTTGCCAACCGCATAAAAAGTAGCGGTATCCGCAAAGCGGGTGGTAGAACCGGCTGTAAAAAAATAGTTACCCCCTGCAGCAAGACTAAGCGAATCATTTATTGTTACGCCGTTTAAAGTGCCGGAGCCGGCCATACGTAATACATTAAATGTACTTGGGGTAAATTTGGTGCTTACACTTGTGACATCAACGATATTGTAGGTATTGGGACCCCCGTCAAAAAGGTAAGCAAAATAATAGGTGTTTTTGATGGTGCTGGTGCCGGCATTCACCGCGTTCGGTGTTGTGGAGGATACATACCATGCGCGGTTGGAAAGAAACCCAACATCAACCGTTGTCCAGTAGGTTGATCCCATATTTAAACGGCCGCCGGTTAATGTCATAGCACCGGTAGTAACCGTTTTGCTATTGGTGTTCAACGTGCCGCTGGTAATGGTTAACAGTGTATTGGTTATAAAATTATCGGCAAAACCATAGGTGCCGGTTGAGGCATTGATGGTCACCGCCGGCAATGCTTTTCCGGCGGTCTGAATAATGTGGTTCCCTGTACCCGTAAAGGTAAAAGGTCCCTGGGCATTCAGTATCATTCCGCTTGTGAGAATAAGGCTACCGTTTATGGACAGGCTGTTTGCGGAAACGCAGGTTAACTTAGGATTATTGGTTGCGCCTGTCCAGTTCATGGCCTTACAAACGGCCCCGGCAATATCTATGGTAACGGTTTGACCCGGTAAACTAAAGCTGCCGGCATCAAATACCGTACTGTCTTTATTTGTAGGCACACATTCTCCGGGCATACCACCGCTGGTGAGCGACCAGTTGGAAACACTGTTCCAATTGCCGGAATTGCCTACCCAATAAAGTGTTCTGGCTGCACTGACGCTATTGCTGATGCTCCAGCCAACCGTTCCTCCCAAATCTGTTGAATTGGTGGCTGTAAACCCTGCTCCGCCTGTAGCGCCCATATAGTAAAATTTTGCAAAATCAATAGAGAGTGTTCCTGCGGTTTTATTGAAATATGCCGGTGAACCTGGCTGGTTGGATTGCAATTGGATGATATTGGTACAACCAGCTATGCCATACTTACTAATGGTGGCTGCGTTGTTAAAGTAAGTAACGAAGTTATAAGGGAAAACAAAGATACCCTGCCCTATTTTGAGGGTTTTTTTAATGGTGTTTGAGCCGGTTACATTTACAGAAGATTCAAATCCTAACGTGTCAAAAGTATTATTAGAACCATTAAAACCATAAACCTGGCCTGGTACGAAATTCGAGGGGTTTTCAATAAAAAAATTATGAAAAATAGTAGAGCTTGGGAGGTTATAACCATTTATGTAACTGGCAATCATTCCTTTTATCCGGAATGTACACTGTGAGAACCCTGGTAAAGCTGAACCTGATATATTGACGGGTAGCTGGGTAATGTAAAAGCCGTAGTTACTGATAGAGATGGTGCTTATGCCCAAATCTATATTGGGCGTATTACTGGTAAAATTCGAGCAGCTGATATCATAATTATTTGAATAAAATCCCGCGCCGCCAATTTGCAGTTTTCCTAGTAATTTCAGCGTATCCAGCGCTGCGTAACTTCCCGGATTTGTATTAATGATAACATCGCTCTGAAACAAATGGCCCGCACTTTTAATGGTGCCGCCGCCGTTAAAATTTACGGGTGAAGCAACGTTCCAGGTCATGGCCGGAATTTCGGTCAGCGAACCGGTTATATATAACTGTGTGCCATTAAATGGTGTATTGTTATATTTAAAAGAGGGGTTGTTGGTTGCACCTGTCCAATTCATATTGGCACACCACGCATCTGCGCTGTCATTGATATTAACGGACTGACCAGGGGCGGTAAAGCTGAGCGCATCAAAAAACACATTATCGGAAGGGCCGGGAACACAACTGGTGGCAATGCCGCCGCTGGTTGCCGCCCAGTGAAGCCCATCATTCCAGGTGCCGGACCCGCCCACCCAATAGTAATCTATTGCAGCAGTACCGGCAAAGCTAATACCCGTGTTTCCGCCACGGTCATAACTTTGAGCCGCAAACATATTAAAACCACCGCCAAATTGTACTCCTACCACAATACAATTGGATATAGAATAACCGGCCCACCCACCCGATTTTGTCAAGGAGCCTGATAGTAGTTCAATTTTATCGCCGCATGTACCATTACATATAAAAGCAGCTGTGCTGGTAAAGCTGATATTACTAAGGGTATAGGTATTACCGGCAAGTAGCACCAATGAATCGGTTATCAACAGCTTACCCGAAAAGTTTGCCTTATTGCCCTGGTAAAAAATCAGATCTTTTACAGTCGCGCTGTTGCTGATACTGGCATCAAAGATGGGATTAGCGGTAGAGTAAACATTAATCCGGTTAAACACATAATCCTGCAACGTAAAGATGGGCGATGGATTGGTTAAATTAAATACACTACTGCCAAAGTTAATCACCAGTGTAGGATCGGCTGCCAGTGTATTGGGCGAAGTGAATGTGCCAAAAAGCGATACCCTGGAACTCCCCAAAATTAACCCGCGGGCGGCGCTAAGCCCGGAAATTATTATTGAACCGATGGATAAATCATAGTTATTGGTAATAAGTGTGCCACGGGTAATGTATAGGTAAGCGGAACCCTGTAATGGAGAGGCCAGGCTGTAGGAGCCATTCAAAGCGTCCAAAACCAGGTTACCGTTGATTGTTACATTTTTAAAATCAAGTCCGTTGGGACCATTGGGGTTGATAAACCTTACTGTTCCACTTAATGGGCGCATGTTTGGGGCAAGTGAAAAATTGCCCAACACATCCAGCTGCGGACCGGTTATATTGATCGCCGGTCCAGCCGCGCCAAAATAAATATTGGTAGAACCTGCTGCTGTAAGATCACGGCAGACAGCAGCAACATTTACGGTAATTGTTTGTGCCGCCGCTGTAAATGAGTTTTGGTTCAGAAACACATCATCACTCTGTGTGGGCGCCTGGATATAGGCAAAACCTGGCCCACCGCTGGTGGCGGACCAGTGGCTCATGTCATTCCAGTTACCCGATCCGCCAACCCAATAATAGGGAGAGGCCGTTGCGAATAACGATAGCATCAGACATAGCGCCAATAAATATAAATACCTGATAGGGTTTGTTGACCCATGAAAATGGGTAATGCATAAAATTGCTTTCATCTGTATGGATTTTTATTTTAAAATAATCGCTGGTACTTCCGAAATAAGCTTACCAGGCGATCCAGTGCAAAATTGTTAAAACTATTATCGGCCCGATATAGCCTGAAACCGATTCACAGGTAGACAAAACTCTATCAGCTATGTAATAGTCAATGATTAATATTTTACAGTAATCTAAATTGTTACTACATCCCATTCATTTCTAAATTAAATATTTTGTAATGCTTATACCGGCTGGTAAACAATTGCGCAAATACGGTTTTGCATTCCCGGAACGTATTGTATGCATTATATACAGGTGACACGGTTTCATTGAATATATCAAGCAACTATTATTGATTTCCCAGGATATTAATAACTGAAATAAGCAGTCCGAATTGTATTCGTTTTTTATAATGGTGCACATTTTATTTGAGCGAGGCAAAAAGCTTTCCGAGGACGAGTTTCTACCTGATAATTACTTATTTAAGTTATACGTGGTTTTACAGACTACAACTAAATAAAACAAATGGATATAAATAATTTCTCTAGAATATTATGCTATTGCTACTGCACGAGTATACTTTTCAGTTCAGCCGCTGCGTTTAGGAACAGCCATCAGCTTACCTCATTTCACCCAGATACCGGAACAATGATTATTAAAATTGTAATTGCAGACGACGACATGTACGCGAGAAATCACCTGGAGTCGCTGCTGCGCCAATTTCAGCATGTTCAAATTATTGCCAGTGTGGGGGAGCAGGGAATTGAACGTGTTTTTGAAAATAGTAATGTTGATTTGATCTTCTGTACGCCGGAATCATTACCATATGATTTTGTAGCAGGCCATCATAAAAAGCCGCAACGTGTAATTATTGCAAATGATGGCTTCGACGCATGCAGGGCTTTTGAGGTCAGGGCTTTTGACTACCTGCAGAAACCGCTAACATTGGCCCGCCTGAAAAAAACGATTGACTTTTTCGAAATGGAGGCTTCATCGCCGTTTCCTATAAGTGAATTAAGCAAATTAAAAGGGAGAAATAGCCGGTTTTACATAAAGGAAGGAAACAAATTTTACTGGATCAGGCTGGAAGATGTATTCTATTTTGAATCGGCAGGCAATTATGTAAAGATGTTCCATAAAGATATTTGCCAGGTATTTTACAGCAGTTTACATTATTTATCAGGAAAGTTATCGCCTCATCATTTTTTCAGGGCCAACCGGTCGTTCCTGGTCAACCTTGATCATATGCAGGGTATTACCCAAAATAAAACCGGGAGAATTATATTAACACTTACCAACAACTTTTCTGTAGCGCTTTCCGAAAAACAAACCAGCGCCTTCCGGGACCAGCTATCATTATAATTTCCGGAACGATACTCCGGCGGCGATACAACTTGGAATAAAAATCGAAGAATAACTACAATAAAGAACTTCACAGAGATATACTTTTACACCGGTTTACAAAAACCAGTGGAGGAATGTAAATAATAAAATGGCAGTTTAGTTTTATACCTAAACTGCTGTTTTATTTTATACCGGGCTACCCACCTGGTTCTCTTCTGCATTGTTGCGTACTTACTATTCGGACATAGCATTTAAAATTCGGAGGGCAACCTCCGTATCTTTCTTATTCACGAAAATATGATCGTGGTAGAATGCTGCAACCACATTGCAACTGATTCCATGTTCCGACAACGCGTTAGAAAATGCGGCGGTAAGGCCAACAGCTTCCAGCGAAGAATGTACGGTTAACATGATCCAGGAAGCAATAAATGAATATTCCAGCTGTAACTGGTCTGCTATTTCTTTTTTTACGATCACTGTAAATCCTTCGGGCTCCCTGAAAATGGAAACAACATCTGCCAGGCTGGCAAGCTGAGCCGCAGTTATGGTACAAAAAACAAAATCGCCCGGGCAATGCAGGGGCTTTAACGTTTTTAAAAGCGTTTGAAGGTCTGATTCTCCTTTCATCCTGGCATAATTGAATTTTGTAAATGTAAATTAAATAATACCGGTTTAAAAAATCAGACCGGAAAGACCCATTTTATTTTAACCAGTATCGGATTATAGACCGCCAGCAATGTGAACCGGCAGCCATAGCAATTGTACGGATGATAAATGGTTACAATTTTTCCATCCACCGGGCGATAGCAGATTTTCCTTTTAATCCGCTGGTAAAATATACCCGCACGGGTTTCCTGACAAATTTGGTGTTTACGATGTTTTCAATCTGTTCAAGTGTAGCAGCAAAATTCAGCAAAGAGGGTTTAACCGGCAATATATGGTCCACATCATCTACACGGATACTTCTGTCTTGCGGTCCCGTCCAATGCGCGCGCACCGTTTTGTTGGGATTGTACATGATCAGCCTCCAGCTATGGCCATTGCCCTTTGCAACAGAATTAACCGTCACCAGGATTTCCATCCTTGATATTTTTTCCTCCGGGGTAAGGTTAAAATCAAATTTCCGTTCTCCGTCTGTGCTGAATTCAAAACTGATCCGCCAGTCTTTAACCGGTTCTGGCAAACCCAGTTGTTTTATCCACTGCAGCGATTCTACTCCGGGTGAAATAGCCTGGTAAAAATTATTTATTTCTTCCCGGTGTTTGCTGAGCGCCGTTGTATCCGGAAAAAAATCAAACATTTGTCTCAACAGGTGAATGTCTTCAAAACCAGACCGGGACATGTTTTTTGTAATGGCCAAAAGAAGCTCGCTTACTTTTTCATTGGGGTTTATGCAGAGCAGGGCCATGCTGTACCAATAATAAATGGTATCATAGCCGGCATGTGGTTCCCAGACAGGATAATCATTCAACAGCGTGCCGGCCACCATTTCTACCAGAGAGGCGTCGGCTGAAAAGCGTTCAATACGCCGGGCATCCCTGGCGCTGAGCGGTGCGTGACTAAATGTTTGCAATTTCTGTACATACTTTTCCGCATTTTTTTTAAGCGGCTTTGAATGGGCTGCGTTTTGCAGCAGCAATGGAATTAAACTTTTTTTCATGTTGTAGCTTTCTTGATAACTTTTATTGCTGGTTTGCCTGGCAAATCCCTGCATACTAAAGGCAGGCTGATATTGCTGTATAAAAGTCTTTCAGACAGGATAATTCGATTGAGGCATAAAGAAAGCATACAGACGTGAAAATCTTTGTAGTTAAAATTCTAGATTTTTTATAATATATACTTATTTATCCGGCACCTGGATATCTATAAAACTAAAAACCCTCCCGCGGAGGGAGGGTGTACTAAAGCAGCGCCCTAAACCATCATTTAAACCCGAACCCTAAACCGGTAAAAGGTAGATTGAATGAATGGGCTGAGTTGTAGAAAAATCACGAAAATGTAAAGTATAAACTCTTATGCCCATTTATACTCATTGAAACTATCATTAAATAGCAGAAGGAACAAAGCCGGTCCTTTTATTTGTATTTTAAAATAATAAAAGGCCATTCTTACTACCGGATGGCCTTTTATTGGTTGGCACTTGTATGAATGATTTTATTCACAGTAGCAGCCAGGGTTGATTCAATTCATAAACATACAAGGGTTTTTCACAGCCATATTTTTTTCAAAGGACGGATACAGGGATTTCATAAACATGCTGGATTTTAAAAACGGGGATTATTGGGTTTTACATGGATATTGTCGGCACAGCTGGAAATCTGGTTGCTGGTCGTATATCAAAAGTAAACCAGGGCAGGCCCGGTTTTTATAGTTCAGTATGGAATCCTGCATAGACGTATATCTATTTTTTAATATTTGAAACCAGGGTAGGAGCTAAATATCATACTAAATATCATAATAGGCTGCAATTATTGCATCCATATAAAAAAACAGACTGGCAGCTAATTCATTAAACCGGTATACTCAGTTTTATCATGGTCATGGTTTGCTGTTCGCGGAGAGAAATGGTTCCGTTTACTTCGGCCAGTTTCTTTTCAAGCTCCTGTCGCTGCAACATGTTTCTGAGTTGCTGCATATCCGCTTGGGTGTTATCGAATTCTATGATGTAAAGCAGGTGGGCTTTTTCGAGTGCTATATGAATATTGCAAACGGTGGCGCCGGTTTTTACAATATTATTGATGCCGGTCTTAAAAAACCAGAATACATGCTGCCGCATCTTCATGTTCAGGTTCAATTGTTCTACCTTCTCATCTACCAGCAGGTTTATCTGAACATTCTTACTGTTGCGGAGGTTGTCTATATCTTCTTTAACGCGCTCAATGGTTTTATGCATGCTGTCATTTTCCGGGTGCATACCCCATAGCATATCATCTATAACAACCATCATTTGCTGACTTTTACTGTGTATCTGCTGGATATAGTCTTTTGATTTTTCAGGTTCCTGGTCGGCTTTCAGTTTGGCTATCTCGCTGAGTATGGTAATATTTCCGAGTGCGGTTTGCACATCCTGGTATAAATTATCGGCAATTTCGGAACGCATTTTCTGAATAGCGGCCTTTCTTTTCATCCTTTCCCTGTCGAGCCAGAACAATACCATACCCGAAACTAAAACAAGCAGGCTGTAAAACCACCATGTTTTCCAGAATGGCGGGTGAACAATAATGTGCAGCCGGGTGGCCTGCGCCGATTCGCGTCCGTCTTCATCCACTGCCTTTACCAGGAATGTATATTCTCCGGCAGGAAGGTAACTGTACACCGCTTCGTTGTTCCTGTCTGCTGTTTTCCAGGTTTTATCTAATTTCTCCAGCTCATATTTTATCAAACACGGACTGTTGTACACCAGCGGTGAAAATTCTATGGACAGTGAATTATCCTGGTAACCGAGTTCAACTCCTCCGGATTGGAGCAATGAATCCAGCTGCACCGGTTTGCCCATTACCTTAAAACCGGTTATTTGTACAACAGGTGTTGCCGGGTTCGTGATGATCTTGCCGGGATCAAAAATCAGTATATCATCGGTGCTGCCGAACATCATTCGTCCGTCTGGCAGTACACGTGAAGCCGACTGTACAAAGTGTTCATTGTTGATGCCTTCGGTACGCGTAAACCGCAGGAATGAGGTTTTCTGGATATTGATGCGATACAATCCATTGGTACTGGTTAACCACAGGTAGCCCGCTTTGTCTTTCTCTACTGCAGTAATAAATCCGGAGATCATTCCGGGCGAACCGATAATCCGGATGCTGTTTGCCTGTCGGTTATAAGAAACAACCCGCGTTGCGGTAGTGATGATCATTACACTATCACTGTATTCAAGAATGGATGATATGCCCCGTTCGGGCAACTGTTTTCCGTTGCCCGGACTATCGGTGAAACGCATGTTTAGTTTGTCTGAACCGGATTCAATTACATAAACACCATTTTCCGGAGTACCCACCCATACCAACCCTTTACTATCCACTGTTATTTTATTTATCTGAACCGCCGGTATCGCTGTAATTGCCGATAAGCCATCTTCAAATTTCTTTATACAATTGGCAGATGTCCATTTATACACTCCTGTTCCTGCCATACCCAGCCACAGGTTGCCGTTTTTATCTTCCGCAATTTGCCTGACCGTACCGTTTTTTAGTATGAGTGGATTATAAAAGTTAAAAGACTGTTTCGACTGGTCGATTACATAAACACCCGGCTGGGCCGACATCCAGATATGGTTGCTGTCTGCAGAAGCGGCCATGCACCAGGCAAAGGGTGTGGTGGCTGAACCGAGCCCTTTAATACCAATTGGAATGGCGTTGAAATCTTTGTCGTATTCATATAAACCGTCGCCCCAGGTACCTGCCAGCACGGTACCGCGGCGCGTGGGCAGAAAAGACATAACGCCGCCTTTGCCCGGCAGCAGGTTGGAACGGTTGGTATGTTTTATATTCCTGAAAAACTCGGTAGCCGGGTTAAACCGGTACAAGCCATTGTTATCGGTTGCCACCCAGATATTTTTTTCACGGTCTTCAAATAAACAATGCACCTGTTCATACGATATGCTTTGTTCATTGATGTAGCCATTTACCACCGGTTGAAATTGCCTGGCCGCTTCCAGGTACCTGGCAAAAACCAGCAGTCCATTTACCCAGATACTGCCATCGCGCTGCTGAATAAACCCTTTGATTTCGTGATAGGTTTTTAATTGCGGTTCCAGGGTGGCATTGACCAGCACCTGGCTGTTTGCTGATAGATCGTAGCACTGAATATTCGGCAATACAGTCCAGTTAACCGACCAGAGACGATGCTGCCTGTCAATAAAAAGATGATCATACACGTTAGTCCTGGTGTATTGTTCTATCAATGGTTTCTTTTCTATATTATTACCAGGATAGCTTAATACCTGTGTACGCGCATTGTACATGGCCATGCCAATGTCTTTTACGCTCATCCAGTAGTGGGGGGTGCCTGGTTCCTGTATACAATCAACCACATCCCAGTTTTCACCAAGCTTCAAAAAATTATACTGGTAAGAAAAAGCGGCAGCCTTTTCATTGAAAGTGATGATTTCGCTTCCGCTCAGGAGATAGAATACATGGCCGCTTTCATCGACTGAAAGTCTTTTAAGGGATGTATTGGGTGTAACCGGTTTTTTAAAATGCGCCGGTATTTTTCGGAATGTAAATGACCGGGTATCGAAAATGCCCACGCTGCCATCGGACATCAGCAACCATAAATTCTTTTTTTTGTCGATCAGCAATTGCCACACGGGGTTTGACGGAATGCTGGACGAATCATACTCTTTATGGGTAAACGTTTTGTACCGGGTACCATCAAAACGCTGCAGTCCGTCGGTAGTGCCGGTCCAGATATAACCGGCTTCATCCTGCACAATGGTATTGACCTGGTTTGACAAAAGGCCCGAGGTAGTGGTATAATGGGTAAACGAATAAGACCTGGGCTCTTGCGCCAGGGTATTAAACGCCATAAGGAGAATGCTGATAAAACAGAAAAGTTTTGACAAAAGAAAGAATTTAATGACAACCAAATGTAATGAACCTGTGCCATACACCCAACCAGCTGATACACCCGTCTGCACAGTTGGTGCAGGCATTTACGCAATTGATGACATACCGGTAAAATTGGTCCCGTTGCAGAGACCATGCATCGATCATTTTTCATTGCTGGCATATGCCGGCTATCATTAAAAACGGTTGTTCAATGGCGATGCGTCCGGTTTTTCATATATTCAGGTTCCTGTAAAATGATCATTTTTCAAACGCCGATAAAAAATATATTCTATGCGATTGTCTGCACAAACCTTAGTGGCGGTGTTTTTAACGGGAAGCATGCTTTCAATAACCCCTTGCAACGCACAAATATTACCGGATTCAGTGAGTAAGAAAATAGACAATTTGTTTGCCAGCTGGAACCGCCCAGGCAGTCCCGGTTGCGCCATCGGCATTGTACGCAATGATTCGTTGATTTATGCAAAAGGATATGGTATGGCCAATATTGAATACGATATACCCATAACGCCCGAAACCATCTTTCACATGGCGTCCGTATCCAAACAATTTACGGCTTATAGTATTGTTTTACTGGCCAGGCAGGGTAAACTGCAGCTGGACGACGATATTCATAAATACCTTCCCTGGTTCCCCGATCTCAAAGAAAAAATTACTGTCCGCCAGCTGCTCAACCATACCAGTGGTATCAGGGACCAGTGGCAATTACTGGCTATAGCAGGAACCCGTATAGATGATATAATTACGCAGGAACAGATTATAAAAATATTGAGCAAACAGCAGGCATTGAATTTTACTCCGGGTGCGCAATACAGTTATTCTAACAGCGGGTTTACCATGCTGGCAGAAATCGTGAAATCGGTTACGGGTCAGTCGCTACGTAAATTCACGGACTCTGCTATTTTCAAACCATTGGGCATGACTCATACGCATTTCCATGACAATTATACCGAGGTGGAAAAAAATCGTGCTTATTCTTACCAGCGTGAAAATCCGTTTGTGTTTTCAAACAGCATTCTGTCTTACTCCAATGCCGGGGCTACCAGCCTGTTCACCAACATCAATGATTTATCAAAATGGGCAATGAATTTTTTTAAAACCGATGCTGCCAGCCAGGCAGTCATTGAGCAACTGGTGACCAATGGAATCTTGAACAATGGCGCGAAACTATCTTACGCGCTGGGAATCGCTTCAGACAAATACAAAGGATGGCGCCAATATTCTCATTCTGGCGGCGATGCCGGGTTCCGGACTTTTTTAACGGTATTTCCCGACCTGAAAATGGGTTTTATTGTTTTCAGTAATCTGGGCGATATCAATGTATACGATAAGACATACCGGCTGGCGGATCTTTTTATAAAAGATACTGCAACAGGATTGACTGCACCGGTAATCAATATAGACAGCAATAAAGCCAACGTGCAGGATGAGCAGCGCGTAAATAATTTTACCGGCAATTATATTTCTGGTGATGGCGCGCAATTCAGTTTTGCCCTTCGTGATAAAAAACTGTACTGGGAGCGGAATGGACGAACCGACATCTTGTATCCTTCCATAAAAGACAGTTTTTATGTGGCAAAAACACCCGATGTAAAATTTGTCTTCAGCACATCCGGCAATAAAACCGTAACAGCGGATGAATTCTGGCCAGATAACAGCCGTCACCTGGAAAAATACGCTACCGATAGCATCAGCGATAAGGAACTGCAGCAATACGCAGGTGTTTACCATTGCCCGGAACTGGATTGCAAATATGAAATCAGGATATCGGGCAATGCTTTGGTTATGAGCAACAGTAAATATGAAGACAGCAAAATAAAGCTGAAAGGCAAAGATCATCTTTTTACGGACTACTGGTGGATGGGTCACCTTAAAATAATCCGCAATGGTAAAAAGATAGCAGGATTTGAAGTAAATGACGGAAGGATCATGCATTTGCGTTTTAACAAAGTTGAATAGGTGAACCGGCTGTCCGACATTTTTTACTACACCATTTTACGGCACAATAAATGTACCTACACCCGTATACCCGGCCATTATTCACAAAAAAGCAACACCATGACGGAGAAAATGCAAATCAACGGGAAAGATGTTTGGATAGTTGTGGAACCTCATACCCGCCACCTCCCCGGCACTGATCCAAAAGAATATTTTACCGCCAGCTATTTTTTAACCGACCCGGATGAATCGCCGGCAGGTATCCTGTTGATCGATGATAATAGAAAAGCCATTGAATTTGATTCGCCGGTTGAAGCACTGGAATACGCCAGTGAAAAACTGACAGACATGCCATGAACGTTTTGACTATCCGGGTATAAAGTAAGTTTATTACATATACGCCGGCAGATAGAACCTCACTGATTACCTGGCCGGTTTGTTTATTCTGAATACCCGCAAGCTATCATTATTGGCAGCAGCTACCAGTAACCGGCCGCCATCAGCAGCCGGTATTACCATGATGCTTTTTATATCCCCCTGCAATACAAGTCCGGTTTTTAGCAACGGCACCGCGTTAAACGTTTTATTTTTACTCCCCTTTAAAACAACGCCATAAGAGGCATCGTATCTGCCCGTCATAACATCTGCCTGGTATTCGTTACCTGCCAGCAGCAGATCGGTATGGCCGTCTCCGTCAACATCGGTGGCAATGATGGCGTTTACCGGGGCAAACTGGGCTTCAACAGGCAGCGGATGCTTTACAAATTTTCCATTGCCCTGGTTTTCCAGCCAGCAACTGCGGGTTTCATTGCAACTAAACTGCTGCATTTTCTCTTTGGCCCTGCTGGTAAAAATATCATCGAATGTGGCCTTTGCATAATCTTTATACAATAAGAATTTTTTCTTGATGGCAGGAACCTGTTCAGCAAACTGGCTCCGGCCAAAAGCCGGGTAGGACCGACGGACACCATCCCGGTCTTTAATAAAATAAAACAACACCGGGTCTGTTGTACCATTGTTATCTATATCGGCGGCAAATAACTGCATGGGCGTTAATGGCCCTGCTTTATAGATACAGTTCAAACCAAGGTTGCCCGCCACAAAATCTGTATCGCCATCATTGTCCAGGTCGGTAGCCACCAAACTTCTCCACATACCATTCATATCCGGTAAACCGGTACCGCTGGTTATTTCCTGCAGCTTTCCATTGTTGTTTTTAAAGAACCGCACAGGCATCCATTCCCCGCATATTACCAAATCGGTTTGTTTATCATTGTCGATATCTGACCAAACCGCTGCAGTCACCATACCTGCTTTTTGAAGGGCCGGGCAAACACTTTCTGTAACATCCTTAAAAACACCCTGGTTGTTTTGAAGTATATAACTTTTGGGTGATGCGGGGTAGGTGGCCGACACACGTCCGCCAATAAATAGATCAGCATCTCCATCGTTGTCATAATCTCCTGCGCGAACGCATCCGGCAATCGTAACAATATTTACAGGCAGGGCATTGCGATCCCGGTGAAAATTGCCTTTACCATCGTTGATGTACAAACGCGGTTGATAATACGGCGAATTTTCAGGGTATTGAACATCACCGCAGGTTACCAGCAGGTCCTGGTGACCATCGCCATCGGCGTCAAAAAAAATGCAATCTTCGTCTTCTTCCATTTTAAGACTGTCTGTAAGCTTGCGGGTACTAAAGCTGCCGTCTGTATGCTGATAAAACAACTGGCCCGAAAACTGAATGCCATTCCCCGCAAAAAAATCGGTTGTGCCGTTACCGTCTATATCAGCGGCAGCAACAAATGGCCCCATCTGCGAATATTTCTGAGGTAATAAACGCTGCAGGGCAAAGTCGTTGAAAATATTCTCCTGCTGACGCCATCCGATGCCTGTGGCAGCTGTGATCTCTGTAAATAACGGTGCATCGGTTGTGATACCGCGCAGGGGCACCGCAGCAGCATCTTTCCAAAAAATATTAACCGTGGTATCTGCAGGCAGGTTTTTTAATACCTGCTGTTTTTGATCGGGCCAGTCAATGATAAGCGAGTCTATACGCGTTTGTTTTTCCAGTCCGAATAACAGGTCCGGATCAACGGAAGAAAAATAGCCGCGTACCGGATTTTGGTATTGCACCTGCTGCATGCCATTGCAATACAATTTAATCGTTGCACCAAATCCCCTTGTATTGAGGCTATCGCCGTGTAGTCTCAGTTTTATAAAATGACTGCCTGCGGCAGAAGACTGGCGGGTGTTGTTAACAAATATAAAAGCGGGCTGGTTGATATTGTTGACCACCAAATCCAGGTCGCCATCATTGTCTAAATCTGTGTATGCGGCACCGTTAGATAATGATGGCGCATCTATACCTGCTTCAGCAGAACTATCTTTAAAAAAATGGTTTCGTTGGTTTATAAAAAAGTAGTTGCCCAGTTTAACCGGCGCCAGGGCAGCCAGCTTGTCGCGTACAGCTTTGTGTTGTTCTTCCGGACTGATAGCGGCGCCCAGCGTGTTGTTGCTGAACTCAAGAAAATCGCCATTTATAAAATCCCTGCCAATGCCGTTGGTGATATGTATGTCTTTCCAGCCGTCGTTGTTGAAATCTGCCAGCAATACACTCCAGCTCCAGTCCGTTTCAGCAATGCCTGCCAGCTGACCAATTTCGCTGAACAGTGGAATGCTGTCGCGCGTGCCGTTATTCAGTTGCAGCATATTTCTTGCAAACTCCGGTTCATAGCCAAGCGATCGTTCCGACTGGTACCGATCATAGTTCATGAAAGAAAATGTCTGTTTCTTTCGTTCATTGTATTCGGGCAGCATATCCAGCGTTACAATGTCTTCCAGCCCGTCGTTGTTAAGGTCTGCCGCGTCTGCACCCATGGAAGAATAACTTTGATGCCCCATGGATTTACCGATGCAGTTGGTAAACCCGCCTTTCCGGTTGTTTAACCACAGCTCATCGCTGGATACAAAATCATTCGCCACATAAATATCCGCCCAGCCATCACCGTTATAGTCGCCGGCCACCACACCCAGGCCATACCCGTCTTCCTTTATCCCGGCTTCCATACTTACATCGGTAAAAACATCGTGGCCAACAGATGCATTATAACCGTTGTTGCGGTATAGTTTATCATTGGCCGGGGATGCACCGCTGTTGTTGCGGGGCACCAGGTTATTGGCATTGCGCCCGTTTAATAAGTAGTTGGCCAGGTACATGTCAAGGTCGCCGTCGCGGTCGTAATCAATAAAAACTGCTTGTGTGGAATACCCGGTATCTGCCAGGCCATATGCTGCGGCTGATTCCCGGAATGTGAGGTTGTGCTGGTTTATGAAAAGCAGGTTTTTGGCACGGTGCAACAGGTTGGACCCAAATACACAAACATAGATATCGTCATACCCATCGTGGTTTATATCTGCAATGCTTACACCGGTTGCCCAGTCATGGGTTGTAATACCTGCCGTTTGTGTAATGTCTTCAAAATGATTGTCGCCTTTATTAATATACAGCCGGCTGCTTACCTGGTTGCCGGTAAAAAAAATATCCTTCAGACCATCATTGTTAAAATCGCCAATGCCCACGCCGCCACCCATATAACCGAATTCGTTGATAAAAGAATGGGTGGAATCGTTTTCCCGGATATCATTGCTGAAACTGATACCGGTCTGACCGGCATTTAATTGCGTAAATAGCCTGGCGTTTGGCTGCGGATTACATGACGCAGCGATAATTATCACTAAAAAAGCAACCGCGTTATAATATATGTTTTGCGCTTTCATGCCATTTCTTGGATATATTTTTTACTTGGTTCTGTGGTTGTGGGGTTTGTATGGATTTAACCAGGCGGCAAAAAAATAGAGGCTATGCAAATAGCCTCTATTTTTTGAATCAGCAGCATTTATTTTATCATGGGGTTAGTAGATGTTTCAATGGATGGAATGGGGAACAATGATACCTGCCCGGCCACCCTGTCTGGTATCAGTGCAGGGAAATAGCCTTTTGCTCTCCAGCGCAATACATCTATGCTCGACACTTCTTCTCCGCCCAGCTCAACCGATCTTTCATGCATCACCGCTTTCAGTGCGTCGTTCTTTGTGGCAGGCGCTACCGGTGGCATACTTACGCTCGGGCGGCTGCGCACCTGGTTGATATAGATAGCAGCCTGTGCAGGTGTTCCTGCTTCGGCTTCGCATTCTGCCAGCATCAGCAATACATCTGCGTAACGGATAATGCGTTGGTTAAGTCCGCCAGGATGAAACCCGGAATTTACATAATCGTATATATTGTATTTGCGGAAAAACCTTTTCAGTGTTACACCACTTCTTATGCTGGGGGCAATATTCATCGCTGCAGCTGTAAGCTTCACTGGCCCCCAAGACACGCCGGTATTAATATTATCGCCTTCTTCATAGATGGTGAATTTATATCTGGGATCATTTGCTTCAAATTCGTTCAGGAACCTATCAGCAGGAATAACATTTCCCCAGGTAATGCCGTATTCCTGGTTGCGCACGGTGCTTAATGGGCTGGTAGAGCCTTCCCCATTATAACCCCAGTTAAAATTGTTGTCGCCTTTGTCTACAAACACCACTTCGAAGATAGATTCGGCATTAAATTCATGACCTGTTGCAACAGTAACATTCGTATCATTTTTTATATCACCATCAAAATTCCACTGGTAATTATCAACCAGGGAATATTTGCCATACACCTGTAACAGGGCGGTTTTGGCACCCGCATAATCGCCTTTCTGCATCAGCACTTTGCCCAGCATTGAATTGGCGGCGCCTTTGGTGGCCCTGCCATTATCTGAAGAACCATAGCTGGCAGGCAGTTTGGCAACTGCATCGTTCAGATCAGCAATAATAATGGTGTAGATATCTGCTGCGGGCGATTTGCCTTTAAAACCGGTAGATGAGCTAACTGGTTCTGTATACAATGGAACATCGCCCCATTGTGATACCAGTTCAAAATAGGCCCAGGCCCTTAAAAATTTAGCTTCACCTATCAGGCGATCCTTAAGAGTCGTATTGTCTGATACCCCGGGTGCTTTGGATAAGGCCAGGTTGGCCCTGTTGATCATCTGATATGCGCCGGACCAGATATTAGACATTACTGAATTGGATGGGGCGGGGGAGGGTTGCTTTAACAGTTCTGCCCTGGGTGCTTCCAGCTGTGCGCCACCGGAGGCGCATTCGCCCCCTCTCATATCATGTGTAAAAAACCATTCCCTGCCAACCAGCTCGGCCGAGCGGAGGGTAGAGTAGATGGCGTTAACGCCATTTTGCAATTCGATTGCTGTCTTAAAATAACTTTCCGTGGTAGGGTTGTTCTGGTCCATCACATCCAGTTTTTTATTACAGGCAATGATACCGGTAAATACCAGCACAATTGCAATAATCAGTATACTTATATTTCTCTTCATAATATTATATTTTATGAAAATTGTTTTAAATGGTTGTTATTAAAAACTTACCTGCAGACCAGCCTGGAATGCTTTTGGCTGCGGATACACCGCAAAGTCGATACCGTTGGTAAGCGAAGAATTGGGAGTTCTGTTACCCACTTCCGGATCGTAGCCTTTGTATTTTGTAACCGTTAAGATATTTTGTGCCGAAACATAAATCCTGAAAGTCTTTACCACACCTTTTGTAAGTGACTGCAAAGATTTTTCCGGGATATTATAACCCAGCATTACATTTTTCAAACGCAGGTAAGAACCGTTTTCCAGGAAACGGGTAGACGGCCTTGCATTCTGGTTGGGGTCTGAAGAAATTGCTCGCGGAACATCGGTGTTTTTGTTCGTAGGCGTCCAGGCATTCAATACCTGTGTGCCGGCATTAAAAAAGCGCACCATTCCTTCTGTGATAACACGGGTGGCATTGTAAATTTTATTACCCTGTACACCCTGGAAGAAAACCGACAAATCAAAATTCTTGTAATTTGCGCCCAGTGTAAAGGCATAACTCATCTTCGGGATAAAGCTGCCCAAAAATACGCGGTCGGCCTGGTCAATTACGCCATCTTTATTTATATCGGCAAATTTCAGATCGCCGGGTGCAGTGCCTGCGGTTTGTTTAGCGTGGGCGGTTACCTCGGCTGCATCCTGGAAAATACCTTCTGACTGCCAGCCATAAAATGCCTGTATGGGCTGACCCACGGCGGTATTGGTAATATTGTAAGCGCCAAAATCTGCGTCACCACCGGCTTCTATATTTGTAACACCTTCAGCAAGCCGGGTTACCTGGTTGGTAACAAAGCTCATGTTGGCGCTTGCATTCCATTTAAATTCTCCTATACGATCATTGTAGCCGAGTTGAAACTCAAAGCCATTGTTTTTCATTGAGCCAACATTCTGTGGAACCGTGCCGGTGATAAAACCAAACGACGGAGGCAGCGGTACATTTAGGATCAGGTTGTCTGTTTTACGCTGATAATATTCCAGCGACAGGGTGAATTTATTACCCAGCAGTCCAAGGTCGAGTCCAATATTTAATTGTTTAGTGATCTCCCATTCCAGTTCTTTATTTCCCAGTCTTTGAATGGATGAAGCGGGACCTCCGGTAATTGAATTATTAAAAGGATAATAAGCGCTGTTCGAATTTACACTCACCTGCCATGGTGTATTGCCCAATACCACACCGTTAAGACCTGTAACACCATAACCCGCTCTTAATTTCAGTTCAGATATGGCGCTCATTTGTTTCATAAAATCTTCCTGGTCTATTCTCCAGCCAATAGAACCTGAAGGGAAGGTGGCCCATTTTTTTCCGGGCGCCCAAACCGACAGTCCATCGCGGCGAACGGCTACACTCAGCAGGTATTTGCCTTTATAATCGTAGTTAATCCTGCCCAGGTAAGACATCAGTAAATTTTCGCCCACTGTAGTCTGCACGGATACATTGGTAGCATTGTTTAATGTTCTGAGATCATTGGAAGGCTGGTTACCACTTCCATTTTCCTGCCTTGATTTCTGTTGTTGTTGTTCATACACCGCAATAGCGTTGACGTGGTGATCTCCAAATGATTTGTCGAACGACATTTGTTCTGTGTACAAAAGTACGGTGGAGATATTGCGGTTATTGGTAATCGTTGCCTGGGTGGCGCTTGAACCGGCTATCGATCCATTATCGTTGAAGATGGGTGCAAAACGGTAATCAAGTCCGTTTGCATAATCAACACCGAAAGTGGAACGGAATTTCAGCCAGCTGGTAAAATTCACATCAAGATAGGCTGTACCCAATATCTTCGCGGTTTTTCTGCTTCCTGGATTTTTCAACGAGGCATCTTCTACCGGGTTCGTAGGGTCGCCACCATCTTTGGTAGCATCAACACCCCTGTACCCGCCGATAGAGGTTGGATCATAAACTGGTATATGTGGCATCATTCTGATTACATTTACCAGGTTGGTCCTTGAACCGGTTTCATTATTATCATATGACTGGTCGCCGGCTGCTATGTATAAATTTTCACCAAACGTGAATATTTTGCTGATAACATGATCTGAATTGATACGAAAATTATAGCGTTTATAGGCAACGCTGGGGGCAACACCCAGCTGGTTGATATAACCGGCAGATGCATAAAAACGGGATATGCCATTACCGCCGCTCAGGCCAATATTCTGCTGCGTCATGGATCCTGTTTTAAAATAGGCATCCTGCCAGTCGGTATTGGTTTGACCGTATGTTTGTGTTGCGCCTGTATAAACGGGCTGATTGATATCGGGTGCGGTGAGGCGCGGAACCTGGCTGCCCCGGTATGCAATGGCATATTTTTTAAAACCTTCTGTATCCAGCAGGTCGATGCGTTTTGTTATTTTCTGCGTACTGAAATAAGAATCCACGCTAACGCGCATTTTGCTGTCGCGCCTTCCTTTTTTGGTGGTAACCATTACTACGCCATTGGTTGCCCTGGAACCATATATAGCTGCAGCAGAAGCATCTTTCAATACATCTACTGACTCAATATCCCTGGTGTCAATGGTAGCAAGGTCGCCGGTAGGAAATCCGTCTACTACATACAATGGATCAGAAGCAAAACTGATAGAGCTGATACCCCTGATGCGGACGATTGGTTGTGTACCCGGGCTACCATTATTGGTAACCGTTAGGCCGGCAACCCGGCCCTGTAATGCCTGCGAAATACTAACAGACGGTACTTCATTCAGTGTCTTGCTGTTTACACTGGAAATTGCGCCCGTAATCAGGGTGCGCTTTTGCGTACCATAACCCACCACCACTATTTCATTCAGTCCGGCAACTTCTGCCGCAAGGGAAATGGTGAGATTGGAGGATTCTCCAATTTTAACGCTGCTCAGCCTGTATCCGATAATTGAAAATTCGAGTGTTTCGCCGGTTTCTGCAGAAATACTGAAAACACCATTGTTATTGGTGGTGGTTCCGCGTGAAGTACCTTTTACCAGCACAGATACCCCCACGAGTGGATCGCCTGCTTCATTGGCTACCCGGCCAGTAATAACTTTTGCGGGTGCAAATTCCGGGCTGGCGATTTTATCCAGTTCCTTTGCAAGCGGGCCTGCGGTGTTTTCATCAATGTTTTTGCGCATGAGCACAATCTGCTCGCCCGATACCTGGTAAAAAATATCCAGTGGCACCAGGAGTTCATCCAGCACGTCGCCAAGGCTTTCGTCTTTGGCACGCAATGAGACTTTTTGCCTGCAGGGAATGCGCTGGGCGCTGTAAACGAACTTGATATCGGCAATCTTACTGAGCTCGGTGAGAATGGCCTTTACTTCTTTTTGTTCGGCTACCAGGCTCACTCTCCGGGTAAGCACTTCCTGGCCGTTGCTGTGGTTCGCATAAAGCGTTCCCGCACAAATCGTTATAAGCAGTAATGGCAGCAATCCTATTCTCATAAACCGATAAATTAACTGGTAGGAGAATTCAAAATTCTTCATAGCTTTAGCAATGTTTTGGTTATGCAATGGTTTTGATCAAAACATGTCACACATCATTTTTGATGGAAGACAAATTATAAAGTCGGTGTTGTTCGTAGCAATGCCGGCTTTTTTTATTTACATCAGTTGGGTTTTAACTTCATGCTTAAAATTTATATTAATAATAAGTAAGTACTGCATAATCACTGGCAACCGTTTGCCTGTATTACCACCTGCGCATCAATCACCTCATACCTGGCACCCATGGCGCGGCAGATAAGATCCAGTTTATGATAAAAAGATTCATTGGATAAATCTGCGGTTACCGTGCATTTTCTCAGCAAATCACTGTCGTACACAATATTGATACCATAATCGCGGCCCAGGTCATTGAATACCCTGTCTATGGGGGCATCTTCATAGGCCATGCTCTTGTTTACGGACACAGCACTGACCATTACCGGGTTTTCCAGCAATATTTTTTGAAACTCCTGGCTCGATTTCTCATAAACCAGCTGCTGATTGGGTGTTACTATGATACCGCCAAGTTTATTGGATACCACCGGTTCGGCAATGGTATGTTCGCCCTGAGAATAAACGCTTACTTTACCGGTACTTACAGTAACCTGTATCACGGTATCTTTTTCAAACGCGCGAACGGTAAAACTGGTACCCAATACCTTTGCCACAATTTCGTTGGCGAAAACGCGGAAAGGTTGATGGGGGTTTTTCTTTACATTGAAAAATGCCTGGCCCGATAAATACACATCTCTTGTCTGCATACTATCAAACGTGCTTTCATAACTGATACGGCTATTCGAAGCAAGTTTTACAGTACTGCCATCGGGCAGGGGTATGGTAATGGTATTTTTTGACGTATTTACATTTTCTATCAGCTGGCGCGAAGAGGTAATGACAGCGTAAGCAAATTTTTCATCAGATTTTTTTTTATCAGTCCTGAAGATAAAAGTAGATGCACCGAGTGCTGTAAGTATAAATATGGCTGCAGCGGCAAATTTCCATACCCGGGAAATTTTGCGGACGGGTGCCGGTTCTGCAGGTTGTTCAGACGGAAGCTGGATGGCCTGTAATAATTTTTCAATTTCCTGGTCTACCACCGCCGCCGGCACAACAGGCTGTTCAGAACCGATAGACTCCAGAATCCGCCTTGCCTCGGCAACGATTAAATGCTTGTGGGGATTGCGTTTGAGCCAGTTTTCCCAATAAATGTCATCAGCTTTGGCCTTGCCGTTTATCCAGCGGATAAAATCTTCATCCATTACAAAATCCGCAATTTCGAACAAGCTGAAATCTTTCATGAAACCTGGTGTTATGAGATAAGTACCGCACACCCGGCTTTTCTACTGGTTTTTAGAAAAGTTTTTTTTGGAGCTGCCTATTGGGTAACAAATTCCTGGTGCCAGAGCTCCTTCAGCTTGCGGATGGCTTCGTGGAGCAGGTTATAAACGGACTGCCGGCTTATATTCATCAGCTCGGCTACCTGGCCATTGTCGAGGTATTGGTAATATTTCAGGTATATCACTTCTTTTTCTCTTTTCGACAAAAGCGCCAGCAAAATGGTCAGCCGGGCGGCATTTTCTTCCGACACCTGTTTTGCAATAATCATTTTCTCCACAGAAAATTCGTGCGAAAAATCATAATCCTCGGGAATAGATTGCCGTCCAATTTTGCGGTGTGCTTTATCGAGCGATTTTAGGATTTTGTTTTTTATGGCGCGTAAAAAATAAAACTTGGGAGAAAGAATGATACCTACTGTTTGTCTTCGCTGCCAGAGACTGATAAATACTTCCTGTATACAGTCTTTTATGAGCGCGTCATCTGGTGTAAAACGGGCTGCATAATTGTAGAGATCGGTGTAATATTTTCGCATCAGCAGGCCGAGCGCCTGTTCATCGTTCTTTAGGATACGCTGAAGCAAATCCAATTCCTCTTGTAATGGGTTTTCTTTCATCAGGCAGTTATATAAGCAATAGCGTTCATATCATTTTTGATAGTTCATGAACTTATCAATAGCGGTATGACTCACTAAAAATAATGATAAAAATTTAATACGGTCGCGGATTTATTTTACACAAATGGTAATAAGTGTATATCAGGCACTTATAAACCCTGCTGGTATAGGCATTTAAACATGCCTTCAACGGTAATACGATTACCCTGGTAAAGCACATCGCATATACTGTCATGCAAATCTTCACTGAATTGTTTTGCTGCTCCCCAAATGTTACGCTGGAATATACCGTGCGGTGGTGTCCTTGCAAAAAAATCGCCGCGTACAATCATAAAAGAACTGGCTTTTGGAAATTGGCTGTAATTTGCATTTTACATATTTCAATATTTTATTTATTATGTTTTGCCATAAAAAAATCATCGCATTGCTCCTGACGGTGGCCTCTTATTTTTTTTATTCGTCCCACGCGCAGATCAGGCTGCCCGCACTGGTGAAAGACAGTATGGTATTACAAAGGCAATCGCCCATTCACATATGGGGATGGGCCGGTGCCGGTGAAAAAATAACAGTCCGGTTTAACGGAAAAAAATCTACTACAACTACCGCTGCCAATGGAAGGTGGGGGCTTGTATTGCCATCCATGGAAGCCGGCGGTCCGTACACCATGGATATTACCGGTAAAAACAAGATCAGTTTGAAAGATATCCTGGTGGGCGATGTATGGTTTTGTTCGGGCCAATCCAATATGGTTCACCAGATGGCATTGCACAATATTACATACGCCGGTGATATTGTTTCGGCAGATTATCCGCAGATAAGACATTTTTGGGTGCCGCTTGCAACCAGGCTTACGGGCCCGGGCGATAACCTGTTATCCGGTTTTTGGAAAACAGCCAACCCGGAAGATGTAAAACAATTTTCAGCGGTGGCTTATTTTTTTGCACGCAAACTCTATGAACGGTACCATGTTCCCATTGGATTGATCAACGCAAGTGTGGGCGGAACACCCATAGAAGCATGGACAAGCGAAGAAGGCCTGAACCAGTTTCCGGAACTGATGAATACTTTGCTCAAAAATAAAGACACGACTTATATCAATAATATCAACCGGCAGGCATTTGCTATCAGGGCCGGCCAGCAACAGCAAAGGCAAACAGAAAAAGATTTTACCGGTGATATACCCTGGTATGATGTGGCTTATGTTCCCAAAGGCTGGCACAACTTTGCCATACCCGGTTACTGGGCAGACCAGGGCGCCAAAGATTTGCATGGTGTGGTATGGTTTCGTAAAGAAATAGATCTGCCTGCTGTGGCGCAGGATGCGGCCGTTAAAGTATTCCTGGGGCGGATTATAGATGCGGACGTGCTGTACATTAATGGAAAACAGGCAGGATCTACCGGCTACCAATACCCGCAGCGAAGATATACAGTGCCCGCCGTCTTACTGAAACCGGGTAAGAACCTGTTTGTTATAAAAGTTACCAATACTGGCGGCAAAGGTGGTTTTGTACCCGGCAAGCCGTATTATATTACCATTGGCAAAGACACCATTGATTTAAAAGGTTACTGGCAATATAAAGCGGGCAATGTGTACCATGAGTCCACCGCTGCACCAGGCCCCGAATCATTCAGCGCACAAAACCAGCCAGCTGCATTGTACAACGCAATGGTGGCGCCGTTGGTGCCATTTGTAATCAAAGGGGTCTTATGGTACCAGGGTGAAAGTAATGCAGGAAATCCGTCAGCCTACAACCAGTTGTTACCAGCGCTGATTGCCGACTGGCGAAGTAAATGGAGCCGGCAAAACCTGCCCTTTCTTTTTGTGCAGCTGCCAAACTATATGGAGGTAAACTATCATCCGGCCAACAGCAACTGGGCATTGTTACGCGAAGCGCAGTTGCATGCACTTTCCGTACCAAATACCGGAATGGCAGTTGCTATTGACCTGGGTGAATGGAATGATATACACCCCGATAATAAAAAAGACGTGGGTGAACGCCTGGCCCTTGTTGCAGAAAAACTGGTATATGGAGAAAACATCACCGCTACCGGCCCCTTGTACACCTCTGATACCATTGAAGGAAATAAAATAATTGTTTCTTTTACCAGTACCGGCACCGGGCTTACTACCATCGATGGCGAAGCTTTGATGTATTTTGCCATTGCAGGGGCTGATAAAAATTTTATTTGGGCGAATGCAGCCATACAGGGTGATAAAGTAGTGGTATGGCATGATTCAATACCAAACCCGAAATATGTAAGATATGCCTGGGCCGATAACCCGGATGGCGCCAACCTCTACAACAAAGAAGGGTTGCCTGCATCACCATTCAGGACCGATGGTACTAAATGATGTACACAACAGCAAGTGTTTTTTACTTCATGGAAAGTTATGGCAAGCCGGTTGTTTTTTCCCTGGCAGCCCTGAACTCAGATCCTGTTTTCCATTGGGGCATGGTGGTTTCAAATGCAAGCCTTTTACCAACGCGGAACAATAAACGAAGATCGTGCACACCGCCTTCCATCGTCCAGGTAGCCGCATCGTATGTATCTGAAGGCTGGTGATAGTGCTTTGAATTGTATTCGTTCTGCAATTTTTTTCCGTAGGCCGTATCTTTTCCAATAACATCTACGCCCGTTTCTGTGTACAATGCGGGTATACCGGCTTTCGCGAAATTGAAATGGTCGGAGCGGTAATAATAACCCGCTTCCGGATGAGTTTCAAATGAAATATACCCGCTGTCTTTTTCGGTTGCCTGCTTCAGGTAATCTTCCAGGTCAGACTGGCCGGCGCCTACTACTATAATATCTTTTGTACGTCCAAAAGGATTGATGCCGTCGATATTAATATCGGCCACCGTTTTACCGGCAGGGTAAACCGGGTTTTGCGCATAATAGGCTGAACCGAGCAGGCCCTGTTCTTCTGAAGTAACGGCCAAAAAAACCATGGTACGTTCGGGTGCCGGTTTCATATTCTTAAATGCGCGTGCAAGTTCAAGTAAACCTGCAGTGCCGGAGGCATTGTCGAGTGCACCGTTATAAATGGAGTCACCTTTTTCATCGGGTGTGCCAATACCAAGGTGATCCCAGTGTGCAGAATAAATAACTACTTCCTCAGGATGTTTGGTTCCGGTCATCTTTGCAATCACATTGTACGATTTATTGTAGACAGCTTTTACCTGCATGGTAGTAGACAACTGCAGGTTTAAAGGAACCGGTTTAAAACCGCGCTGGTTGGCTTTTACCAGTAAGCTGGAATCATAACCTGCCGCTGCAAATAATTTATTGGCAATCTTTTCCGGCAGCCAACCGATGACATCGCAGTTTTTTACATCTTTTCCGCGGTTGTCCAGTTGCAGCCGTGAAGTATTGAAATTATTTTGCTGCACGCTGAACGGGTAACTGGCGGCAACGGTATTATGTATAATCAGGCAACCTTTGGCGCCTTGCCGCGCTGCCTCTTCAAATTTATATGTCCAGCGTCCGTAATAGGTCATTTCCTTTCCTTTGAACAAGCTGGTATCGCCAGCCCAGAAGCCCGGATCATTTACCATAACCATTACTACTTTTCCTTTTACATCCAGTCCTTCATAATCGTTCCAGTTGTATTCAGGCGCCACCACGCCATACCCTGCAAACACCAGGGGCGATTTATCGAGGGTTTCCTGTGCATCGGGTTTATCCGTCCAGATAATATAATCATCAAATGCTTTTAATGTAAAGTTTCCTTTTTTTGAACTCACCTGCATTTGCGGTGCGGCAGTGGCCATAATGTTCACCATCGGTACTTCCTGTACATAGCTGTTGCCATTGCCCGGCTCCAGTCTGGCAGCTGCAAATTGCTGTTTCAGGTAAGCAACTGTTTTTGTTTCTCCTTCTGTAAAAGGTTTGCGACCCATAAAAGAATCGGAACTGAGCACAGCAATGTATTGCTTTATGCTGTCGGCGCTGATAGCAGCGCCGTCATTGTCATTTACGCTGGTGGTAGCGCCGGGCTGGTTACAGGCTGCAAAAAAAATTACGGGGAGGACGGCTGTCCAGGCAATTTGTAAACGCATACTGAAAAATTACAGATTTGAAAGATGAATGTATGCATTTTTACCGGTACAAAACAGCCGTTAACCATTGCTTTCATTTCTTTGAAAACAAGATCTAACGGCTGTTTGAAATATTATTCTTTAAAATCTTTGAACACCGTGCAGGCAAACCGGTTTACAGCGTCTGCAAAAAATTAACCTGCCGGGTTAGCTTCAGTTTTTATCGGGCAATGCATCTGCAAGTGCCAGCAATGCCCAGTTGGAAGCTGCTGCAGAAATAAACTGGTTATCGTCGTACGGAGGAAATTCGGTATTTACGAAAGGCTGAATAGGGTTTGAGCGTGTTACCATTACCCATGCCCCGGTTTTTTCCTGGGTGCGTAATAAATAATCTATTCCTTTTTGAAATGCCTGGCCGTTAATATCCACGGTGCCGGATTCGGCCAATGCATACAATGACTGGCCGCTTGCATAGGCATCGCTGGTCATGGTGGGCAGTTGCGACCAGCCGCCATCATTATTCTGAATGGCCAGCAGTTTTTGTGCCACCGCCGTCTTTGACGCCTGGCTGCTGCCGCACCAGGTTAATCCCATTAATTGAAAAGCCAATTCCTGCTGGGCAGTTGGACGCTGCTGTTCCAGCCAATGGTTTGTCTGCGAGCGCATTTTTTGCACTTTCTCTTTTTTTGCCTGCGATGCATACACGTCAATGGCCCGGATGGATAAAGCGGTGAGGTGAATATCGCCGCATTCAAATGGCACCCTGGCATACTCCGCTTTAAAGCTTCCATCGGGCAATGCCTGGCTCATTACATAATCTACCGCAATGTCTGTGCTGAAATCGGCAGGGTGGTTTTGTGCATGCAGTCCCAATAAAACGTATGGCGCTAAAAATTTTGCAGACACAAAATTGTTATTGAGATTGGGGTTGGAGATAAAGTCGAGCGTGCCTACCATCGCCATCCCGCGCATTGCCGCAGTGGTGTCAATACCGGTGATTCCTTTTTTGGCCATCGCACCCGCCACCATGGATGTCATAGTGCTATGGTGACAGGAAGCGCAATGTGATTTTGCAATCATCAGGGCGCCGCTCGATTGCAGCAATGCGAATCCCTTGGTCAGCGAAGTTTGAATGGCCGCTGTATTGGCATTTGGTTTAGGATCGGCATCCTTCCAGCTTACCATTGCAGTAAAAGCAAAACAAGTGCTGGCGAGAATGAGTACAATGGAAAATATGTTGCGTTTCATGTTGTGTTTTTTTTATTTTTTAGAAACATAACTGGAGAGCAGTTCAACCGATTTGGTATTGCCTTTTAACCTGGCAAAGTGCAGTGCATCTGTTTCGTCCAGCGCCTTGTCTGCGGGAGAAACACCCCGGTCTATCAATACCCTTGCCATTTCGGGATCGTCTTCGTCTGCCATTTGCAAAAACATCAGCGTGGTATAACCGCCCGGCGATTTTGCTTTTACGTTTGCACCGTGTTCCAGCAGATAATAGAATGAAGGCTTGTCATTGCTTACAGCAGCCCACATCAGTGGGGTTATACCAATAAACAAAGGCAGTATCCCGGTCTTCGGGGCAACATTTACATCCGCGCCATTGTCTACCAGCATTTTCAATGTATTAAAAGTTCTAAAATTGGTGGCGGAATTAATTGGGTGATCGCCAAAAACACAGGTATCATTAACGCTCACACCTTTGCGGATTAGTAATCCCACAATGGCTGTATCGCCGGAAGAGGCTGCATTGTACATGATATCATTGTTGGGGGCGCTCTTTACAGGATCGCAACCATTGTCGATCAGCAATTGCATCAATGGTGCGCTGCCCGGGATCGCAGAAAGTTTTATCAGCACATTGCATTGCTCACGTGAAACCCATTTCACGTTGATACCTTTGCTGATGAGCAGGGTCGTTTTGTTGTAGTCGGGTACCGCCATCCACAAAGCGGTTATACTGTCTTTGTTGTAATAATTTACATTGGCCCCATGGTCTATCAAGACTTTCATCTCTTCTATGTTGCCATTGAGTGCGGCGGCCATCAACGCCGAATAGCCATTCAATATGCCATTGGCACTGGCGCCGGCTTTTAACAACGCCTGCAGTTTGTCTGCATCTCCGGTGCGGATGGTCTGAAACAGTTGCAGGTTCCTGATACTGTCTGAAACCTGTGTGGTCTGTGCGTCTGCGCGCCACAGGTAAAGCAGGAAAATAAAAATAGTTAACAATGATCGGCGGGTCATGGTGTATGTTTTAGGTATAGGAAACAAAGCATCAGGGCCATGAATACAAATCATGGCTGTACAGGCGGTAAACAGTAATTGCTACAATCGAAGTTTTTTCTGCAGAGTGAAAGCACTAAATAATAAAATACTGGCAATGGCTTTACGAAACGGTAATAAACAACGCCATTAATTGGTAAGAAAAGTAAAATTGGTAAAAACGCTTTTTCAAATATATCGATTTATACCCTGATTTCTTCCGCACCTGCTCAAAAATGAAGATGCGTTGCAGCACACGCAGGAGGTAAACCAATTTTCTAAAAAATTTGGCTGGAGATAGGATGGCGCCGGGGTGGGCGGAAATGCTGACGGCCTGCTGTTTGGGATTCACTTGCCCGGTAAAAGAAAGATTAAATGGTTTGAACGACATCCGGATTGAATGTACAATGCATGCAAAAGCCTGGCTATCATTATACCAGGCTTGTTCTCTTGTTTAAAAAATTCAGTTAATTGCCCGGTTGGGGTTGTGCAATTGATTTATCAGTCTGCCCGCAGGCTTTTCACAGGGTTCGCCGTGGCGGCTTTTAAAGCATGGTAACCCACCGTTAGTAATGCGAGTACAATGGTTGCCGTACCAGCCACGCCAAAAACCCACCACTCCAAATTTACCCGGTAAGCAAAATCTGCCAGCCACCTGCTCATAGCAAACCAGGCCAGCGGAAATGACAACAGTGCAGCAATACCTACCAAAACAATAAATTCTGAGGAGAGCAGCCGGACCAGTTCCAGGTTGCCGGCGCCCATTACTTTGCGGATGCCGATTTCGCGTGTTCTGCGGTTAACCATCAGCGTTGCCAATCCAAAAAGGCCCATACATGCAATAAATACGGAAAGACCGGCGGCCACCATTACAAGAGAGGCGCTTTTCTGTTCGCGTTTATATGCTGCAGCGAGCGACTGATCCAGGAAATGGTATTCAAATGCCCGGTCAGGCGCCAACTGCTTCCAGGTGTTTTGCAACAACGCGATATTGTCTGCCATATTTCCCTTTTGCAATCGTACAGCGATCCTGGGTTGCGGCGAATTTTCGAAAGATACATCGGCGGATTGTTTATAAATAGTATCGGTGTGCAGTGAAAGCAGCAGTGGTTTTACGATTGAATGCAGTGATTCATAATTAAAATCTTCCATTACACCCACAATGGTCTGCGAATAAATGCCAAACCTTTTGCCAACAGGGTTTTCCAGGCCGTATTCTTTTACCAGCGCTTCATTAACCACAATACTGTTATTGGTATCAGACAGGTTGTTCGCATCGAACCAGCGGCCCTGTTTCATTTGTATTTGCATGGTTTTACGGAAATCAATATCCACTTCATTGTAGCGGAACGAATGGTATTGTTTTTTTTCGTCGGCATAGCCCAGCGTGGCCCAGGGCATTTCGGCAAAACTGAATACAGCCGCCGAAGCGCTGCTTACAACGGGGTATTTTTTCAATTCTTCCTGATACAATTTTGACAACGCAAATCCATCTGCCCGTTTTTGATTGGTTTCTATAATAACCACCTGTTCTTTATTGTATCCAAGGTTTTTATGCTGCAGGTATTGCATTTGCCGGCCGATCACCATGGTGCAAATGATCATTATGATAGAGGCGGTAAACTGTCCAACAATCAGCCCTTTCCTGAACAAACCGGCCGCGCTGCCGCCCAGTCTCAGTTTTCCTTTCAGCACTTCAACCGGTTTAAAGCCGGATAAGATAACTGCCGGGTAAATGCCGGCCACCAGTGCCACCACAACTATCAAACCTGCACAATATGCAATCATGGGCCCGTCGAATGGGAAGTTGAGTGTACGTTCGGTGAGCTGGTTGAATGGTTGCAGCAACAGCGCCGCCAGCAGCAGGCCGGCAATAAATGAAATCAGCGTCATCAGCAATGCTTCGCTCCAGAACTGGCGCATTAGCTGTGTTCTTGCTGCTCCCAGTGTTTTGCGTACACCTACTTCCAGGGCGCGCGAAGCGGAACGGCCTACAGACAATGTAATAAAGTTGATGCATGCAACCAGCAATAGCAATAAACCGATGCTGCCGAGTATATAAGAATACATTGGATTGCTCACAGGAAGGTTGCCGGCCGGAAGCGCAGTATTGAGGTGGATATCTGTAATAGCCTGCAGGTGCATGGTAAATTCTTCCTTGCCATAATTCTCACCCAGCTGCTGTTTCATCATAACCGGGAATTTCTTTTCCAATGATGCGGGTGAGGTTTTGTTGCGCAGCAACACATAGGTTTCATTAAAGATATTAAACCAGCTTTGCAGCATCCGCGGGCGGAACAACCATTGCGCATTGCTGTATGGAATCAGAAATTCGTACCGGATGCTGGATGCTTCCGGTGCAGGGGCGGCAATGCCCGCTACGGCAAACAGGATCTTATTATCGCCCAATTGAAGTTCCAGGTTTTTGCCGATGGGATCTGACTTGCCAAAATATTTTTCTGCGGAAGCAGGTGTAAGGATAATTGTATTGGGCCCTGGAAATGGATTGGCTGCGTTACCGCTTAACAGCCGGAAACTAAACATGGTAAAGAATGTTGAATCTACCATATTCATGTTTTCCATAAAAGATTGCTGGCCTTTTTTTACCGGTGCACTGAAACTGTACACCCGGCAGGATGCGGCTACTTCGGGAAAAGTATTTTTTATTGCAGGGCCGGCGGGTATGGGCGTAATGGTATTGACAAATTCGTGTCCGCCGGTTTTTTCTTTCTGCCATACCCTGTAGATACTGCGTGCATTTGTATGAAACGCGTCGTAACTGAATTCACTTCGGATAAAGATCATAATAAGCAGGCAGCAACTGATGCTTACCGTTAGTCCGAGTATATTAATGGATGCATAGGCTTTGTGGCGCGCCAGGTAACGGAGCGATACCTTACAGTAGTGAAGCAGCATAGCAGTGGTTTTACTTTTCACAATTACCGGCGTGCCAGGGGAGCGCCGGCTTACACGGTTTTATGACTAAATAGCATGCCATGTGTACAGCAGTTTCGGAATCAAACACTTGTAATAATTGCAGCCGCGCACATCGTTCATATCCGGACACCCGGCGTACGGTTTTAATTCAATGATTTCGTTTTGTCCATGTTTTATTCAAGGCTGGGAGTTATGCCATTCAGGTAATTACCCGGAACGTTAGATTGATACGCGGACGAATTGGCTTTGCGGTTTTTGGCACCTGGTGTTCCCAGAAATGCTGCATGGTGCCACCCATCAGCAGAAAGCTGCCGTGGTGAAGGGGTATCCGGATTTTCTCCAGGTCTTTACGGAATTTATGCCGGATATCAAAAGGTCTTGTTTCGCCAAAGCTTACGGAGCCAACAATGGGGCGGGGGCCCAGTTCGCGTTCATTGTCGCGGTGCCAGGCCACGCTGTCATTGCCATCGCGGTAGAGGTTGAGCAATACACTGGTAAAATGATAGCCGCTGGTCTGTTCAACTTTTATTTTTATTTCCTGCAGAATTGGGGTCAATGGTGTTTCCGGCACTGTGTGGATGCGGTGTTTGCCATACCAGGCTGTTAGTCTGGGCGTAGGCATTGTTTTTTCGAAGATGGTGATGGGCCTTTGTTCCCAGGGGGTATCTTCCAGCAATATTTTATAATAATGATCTGCGGCCGCACGGTCAAAAAAATGCTCCCAAAGCGTAAGTTCTGCATCAGGAACCGGGAAGCGGGTAATCTTCAGATTGCCAGAACTGAATAACTGGGTATCATCAAAAAGGGTTGTCATGATAATCGAATTTATTAAAAAACGAATACCACAAAAATACTAAATTATTTAGTATTTGACAAAACGCCTGGTTGCCCAGGCCCGGTTAAATGTTTTTTGGAACATCAGGCTGCTGTCTTTATTGTTTTATAAATGGAAGAGAGGTCTTTCCGGTGGCTGTAAAAACTGTTAAGAGATAAAGCCCCGCCGATAGTTGCAGTACCTGCTGTTTTACCAATACGCCGGCAGAATTAACCGTACGGCTGACCAGTATACGTCCTTTCATATCGGTTAGCTGTAACCGCTGAATTAATGCCTGGCGCTGGTTTACCAGCACCACCTGGGCGGTAACAGGGTTGGTTTGTAAACGTAAACCGGATACTGCATCGCCCACTGCTAACTTTATTGTTTTAGAATAGGAGGGGGTGCCGTCTTTGTCTACCTGGCGGATGCGGTAAAAATGATCGCCACCGGATGGGTTGGAAAAAGAAAAATGATACAATTGATTTCCGCCTGCAACTACTGCATCACCAGGCTTCAATAAACCTGCCTGCGAAAAATTAATGCCGTCGGCAGACTGTTCAATCTCAAAATGGTCATTACCGGCGGTTTCCTGTACTTCCCATTGCAGTTGCACCTGGTTGCCGGCGTATATTCCTGTAAAAGAAATCCATTTAACAGGCAATACCACCGCATTCAGTGATGTATACATACCCGATACTTCGGCGGGAGTGAGCACGCGGTTATAAAAAATGATATCATCCAGGCTGCCGGTATAGACGCCTCCGGTCGCACAGGGATTGCGGCCCAGGCCAACCAGCGAGGGTGAGGTTAAACTGGCAGTATTGATGCCCGAAGAACTGGCAACCTGTACGCCGTCTGCATACAGCACAATAGTACCAGCCGTTTTGTTGCGCGTAGCCGTTACAAAATGCCAGGCATTGTTGTTATAACCGGCAGCTGCTGATTTGATGGTTATATCGGGGTTACCCACGCCAAGACAAATTTTGCCTCCATCGATCAGCGCAATACCCCAATCGTTGGTCTGGCCGCATACCTCCGCATCTACCAGCGCATTGCCGCCATACCACTGTGTGCTGCTGCCAGCGACCATGCTGGTCTTAAACCAGAATCCCAGGGTGAAATCGTTTTGTGTGGCAGTTACCAGTCCTGCCGGCAATGTGCCGGTAGATACGCCGGCAACAAAACCAGAGGCTGTGCCAGACACACCAAAACGGTTGGCAACTGATGTCACGGAAGTGAGGGTGCCATTGTATCCACTGCCCGAATAATCATTGGCATTTGAATTTAACTGGTATTTTGCAATGGAACTCCCAGGCACTTGCGAAAAAGAAATAAAAGGAAACGAGACAACAATGCAGGAAAAGATAATTTGTTTAATCATACGGTAAGCAGTTAACAGGTTAGTAAAGACGTTAAAATTAGGCGATTGCCGTCCATAAACACTGAAATGCAATTACCAAAAAAGTACTAGATGATTTCTAAAGAATACCCTTATGCACCGGATCGTTTTTATCATTTAAAAATAATATGCCCGGGGGTTGACTTCAACTCCGGCCGCGCAGGAGCTGCCGGCTGGCAGGATCCGCACATACTAAAATTGCGCTGAAAAGCGTTTATAATTGACCGTAATCCTTAAATACCCTTTATGAAATCCACCCTGCCAAAAACCCATTGCCAGAATTGTTCCTGCCAGATAGACCAAAGCATCCTGGAATATTCTATGGAACACTACAATTTTGCTTTATGCACTGTGTGCCAGCTATGGTTGAAAGAAAAAATGGATGAAACCAGCCAGGAGACCATTTATTTGTATTTATCGCTCCGGACAAGAAATGTTCCGGCCATGCTGGAAAAAACCGAAGGATACAAGACCACCGATATTTCTGTTGCAACCGCCAGGGTTACCATTGAAATAGACGGCCCGCAACACCACTCCAATCTAAACCAGGCGCTATCGGACCTGCAGCGAACTTACCAGACTTTTAAAAAAGGTTATCTCACGCTTAGGATACCACATGCACTGGTAAGAAAAAATCTAGACCAGACGGCCGATTGCATCACCGCATTTCTGAATGAAAGCAGGCAAAATAATAACTAGCAGCAGGTACTAGGCATTGTTGTCTTTGGATTGGTTGTGCGCGTGGTTGACGGCATCAAAAATGCTTTTCGCCTTGTCATATACACTCATCACATTGCCGTTTTTGAATGTAATATCGCAGCCATGGTTGTGCTCATTGTTGCCAAAATCTATCCGGAAGATTTCGTCGCTGTTCAGGTAAATGGCATCTGTGCCGCGTCCGTTGTTTGGGGTTACTTTAATCAGTTTCATGCTGTTGCTTTTCAAATTTTAACCTGCAATTGGTTATCAAGATATATATTTAGAGGGATTATTTTGAATTTTATATTTTGAATGTTGAATGGCTTTTGCTTTTTCCAGGCCGGACATTGCGCGGAGCCAAGGGAGGCCATTCATCGTCCAGGCCGGGCGAAGGTTTTTTTTACTTTTTACTTTTTACTTTTGAATTTTTACTTTTAACTTTTATCCCGCAGCTGCCCGGCACGTTACTTGCAGCCAGTATAGTAAATTAAATTTATTTTTATGAGAAATGGCGGCATCCTGTACTTTCTGCTGGGCATATATACATTGCTTATCAGCTGGCATTACAACCATTCCTTTGTCTATCTCATTATCCATTACATCTTCTGGCCCATTTACCTGGTCTACGAAATTCTGAAAGGCAATTTGTCGCACGACCTGTGGCGTACCATCCCCGAATCTTATTTTAAATAACGCAGCCGGTTGGCTTTTTGTGCAAATAAATACACTCTCGTCAGCAGCTTCCGGGCCGCTGACGATTTTTTTTTACCCAATAACAGGAAATGCCAAAAATGGCGCTACCAGGCCACTCTGGTCAAACCCCGTTTACCGGTCTGCGGGAATGGGTAAGGTCGGTGAGTCTGGTGAAATAACTAAAATAGCGTATGAACGATACCGTTAGTTCGTCCGGAACCGGCTGCAGCACTAATTCCGGTTATATAATCAGTGCGGACTATTCGTTTTTACCGGCGCCAGCTTTCCATCACCGTCTTCTATATACATAAGGTTTGCATCCAGTCCATCCAGCACTATGACGTTGTGAAGAGAAGAAAATTTTGTTGAATCCTGCTGCCACGACCAGGCTAGTTTTCCGGCCGGCGTATATTCCAGCACCTGCTCACCGGAGGCGCCCATTTTTGGGCCATGCCCCTGCCAGTTGGCAACTACATAATTACCGTTGGCCAGTACCTGGAAGCCTGCAAAAAAGTTGGGATGCACAGCAGCCGGGCCAGTGATGGTATCAAGCAATTTTCCGCCGGCGTCAAAGAATTCCAGTTTTTTAGCATAGCCAGTACTTACAACAGTTTGACCATTTGCAAGCCGTAATGCCTGCCAGGCATGTGTTTTTTCTGCATCACCAATAACCGCTTTCCAAACAATTTCGCCCTGGCGGTTCCCTTCAAAAATATAATTGTTGGCAGTCACCAGGAAATTACCCTGCACGGTCTCACGTACCAGGCGTACATAATCAAAACCCGGATAAACAATCAATTGCTGCACCCCGCCGGCAGCATTTAATTCCACCAGTACAATTCCTTTTTTATCCTGCCAGTTTACACCTGTTAACAAAGTATTGCCATTACGCAACCTGCGTGCTGCAACAGTACCCGGAAAACTGGTGAGCTCATATACTTTTTTACCGGTTGTAATATCATGTTCTTCATAGCCCGAGCCTGTACCAATTAAAACCCTGCCATTGCCCACCAGCTGCACATCACGCCCAACAGGCACCGGTATGTACCAATTGGCCGATGGATTGCTAAAATCTACAAGGGCCAGCTGGGAAATACCTTCATCGCGTATTAACAAACTACGATGGCGCCAGGTTGCACCAGTTTGACTGCCGGCCAGTTTTGCCGGATGGCAATTGCTGATACAAAGCGCCAGGCAAACCACGATGATACTGCTAAGATTTTTTGAATTGATAACGGTGTGTATTTTCATTGCAGGTGCTGAATGATTAGAATGGTTAAATATACGAACGAAACAATTCAACTATTTAGTTGCGGCTTTATTTTATGAACCTCACTATATTTGTTGGTGGTTGTTTTAATTTATAAAACTGGCCTTTTTCATCAAAATATTTCCTGCCATGACCAGCAACATTACGCGTAAAGATTTTTTGCAAACATCCGGTATTCTATTGGCTGCAATGATGACCGGTTCGTCGTTTTACGATAAAAAACAACTGCCGCTTTTATCGTTTTCCACATTGGGTTGTCCCGACTGGTCTTTTCAGCAAATCATCGATTTTGCTGCAGCGCATGGTTACCAGGGTATAGAAATGCGTGGTTTGTTAAGACAGATGGATCTTACCAAATGCAATGAATTCAGCAGCGCGGATAATATAACGGGAACGCTTGAACGCATGAAAGCAAAAAAACTACAATTTGTAAACCTCGGTTCTTCGTGCAACCTGCACCTGGCAGAACCTGTAAAAAGAAAAGAAAACCTGGATGAAGCCAAACGTTTTATAGACCTGGCACAAAAAATACATTGTCCGTATGTGCGGGTATTCCCCAATAATTTCCCCAAAGACCAGGACAAACAGGCCACAATTGATCTGATAGTAAAAGGGTTGCAGGAACTGGGTGATTATGCAAACGGCAAAAATGTGATGGTTTTAATGGAAACCCATGGAGAAGTAGTACACAGCGAAGACCTGCAAAACATTATGCAAAAAGCAAATCATCCGCAAACAGGTCTGATTTGGGATGTAACCAATATGTGGACGGTTACCAAAGAACCGCCCGCCCAGGCTTATGAAAAATTAAAAAAATACATCCGGCATACGCATATTAAAGATGCCAGCATGGTAAATGGCGAGCCCAAATATACTTTCCTGGGTAAGGGAGAAGTGCCCATTTTTGATGCCATTGCACTTTTACAAAAAGGCGGCTATAAAGGTTTTTATAGTTTTGAGTGGGAGAAAATGTGGCACCCGGAACTGGCTGCTCCCGAGCTCGCGCTGGCCGATTATCCGGAAGCCATGAAAAAAAACCTGGCTGCCTTATAAAATAAATCATTGAACTATTTCGCATATTTTTTACGCTCTTTTTATTCGCTGCGCATTCTTCTGTTCAGCGTATAGCTAAAGTCCTCATCGCCTACCAGCAGGTTGCCTTTTTCGTCTGAAAACAGCAGTACATTATCGCTTGCCTGTTGCAAAAAAATAAAAGACCTGCCTTCGTCGTCGTACAAATGCCAGGCAATGTTGCCATCTTTATCTTTAACGATTGTCCATTTTCCTTTCTTACTGCCATCGCGCCGGTAAGCGGTAGCGTTTAATGTATAGGTGGTGGGTTGATGCGTTTGTGCATCGGCATAAAAAACAAACAGCCATTTTAATTTATAGCATGTCTTACCCGCCGGCACAATACCAGGAACCCGGCAAGGGGTGCGCCCTTCAAAAATCATTGAATCCTGTAAAATAGTTGTAGCGGCCCGGATGATCAATTGACCCGGCGGAACCGCTGTCAGGTTGTTGAGTGTATAGCTCCATCCGCCGTTGCCCGAAAGCAGCTGGCCGGAAGCATCCAGTATATGGAACAGTCCGCCATTCAATTCAACCATGCTGAGCGTATTATTGGCCCTGCTGAGCCGGTAATATGGTGGTTGTTTTATTATTGTGCCCTGGAGATCGATCATTTTACCACCTTCCATAAATCCATTGGTGTTTGGTTTACCGATACCATAATTGCAATACAACCGGAATTGGTTGCCGGTAATGGTCAGCTTCCAGCGGATAAAGTCAATTGAATCGGAGAGTGGAATATCCAGGAAATGCCGGACCGTGTTGCCGGCGGGAGTACTGCCGGTATAGATTGTTTCCTTTGCATTGGCCAACGCAACAATATGCAGCAGGTTGATAAACAGGATTATTATTTTCATTATTGGCAGGTTTGAATATAAAGTTCTGCGAAATAAGCCGGCAGCCCTGCATTTATTCCATCAAAAGCATTTTTTTCGTGACGAAATCACCGGAACAATACTTTTTTTTCAAGTTTAGCTTTAGCCAGGCCGGCAAGTATAATTTTAATCATGAAAACACCCCTAAATTCCTTTTATTTGTACAGCTAAACGATAAATACAATATACGCATGCCAGGGGATACATTACACATCAACAACAAAGCAGCAGCAAAAAATACATACGACGCTATAATCGTGGGTTCCGGCATCAGTGGGGGCTGGGCCGCAAAAGAGCTGTGTGAAAAAGGACTAAAGGTATTATTGCTGGAACGTGGTAAAAATGTGCAGCATCCCAATTATCCCACCGCTACCAAAGACCCCTGGGATTTTCCGCACCGCCTGAGCCTTAGCGAAGCCGACCGGCTGGAACATGCTATACAAACCCGCCATTACTCTTACAGGGAAGACAACAAACATTTTTATATAAACGACAAAGAGAATCCGTATGATGAAATTAACCGCTTCGACTGGATACGTGGTGACGTGGTAGGCGGAAGATCATTGTTGTGGGGTCGTGCCTGTTACCGCTGGAGTGATATTGAATTTGACGCCAATTTAAAAGATGGTCATGGCGTTGACTGGCCCATCCGCTATAAGGATATTGCACCCTGGTATGATTATGTGGAAACATTCGTGGGTGTTAGTGGCAACAAAGACGGTATTGCAAGTCTGCCCGACGGAAAATTTCAACCGCCTTTCGAAATGAATTGCGTGGAAACAGATTTTAAGAAACGCCTTGAATCTAAATACAACGACAGAAAAGTGATCATGGGGCGCACCGCAAATCTTACCCAGCCGGTAAAAGGGCGCGGACAGTGCCAGGCACGCGATCTCTGTCATCGCGGTTGCCCGTTTGGCGCCTATTTCAGCACCAATGCCAGTACCATGCCCGCAGCATATGCCACCGGAAATTTAACGGTGCGGCCGCATTCATTGGTAAATACGGTTTTGTACGACGAAAAAAAACAACGCGCCACAGGTGTAGAAATAATTGATACGGAAACAAAACAGACGGAAACTTTCTTTGCGAAAATTATTTTCCTGAACGCGTCTACTGTTGCCACTACTGCCATACTGCTCAACTCCATTTCTTCGCGTTTTCCAAATGGCATGGGCAATGGCAGCGATCAACTGGGCCGCAACCTCATGGATCACCACAAAGGTGTTTCCGTTACGGCCGCAGCAGACGGCTTTGATGATAAATACTATGCAGGCAGAAGGCCCAACCCCTTGTACATTCCGCGGTTTAAAAATATACATGAGCAATCAACTGATTTTATCCGCGGCTATCACTACGGAGTAAATGCCAGTCGCAGCAGACCCGAACCGGAAATTCAGATTGGTGCCGATTTTAAAGACGCTTTAACAGAGCCGGGCCCATGGCGCATAGGCCTTTATTCATATGGAGAATGCCTTCCGTATACCGACAACCGCATTACGCTTAACCACGATAAAAAAGACAACTGGGGCAGACCAACAGTGACAATCGATTGCAAGTTCCGTGAAAATGAAAATGCCATGCACAAAGACATGGTGGCTACCGGCAAAGAGATGCTGGAAGTTGCCGGTTACAAAGACATCCGCATCAACGCAGCCATTTCAGCACCCGGCAATGCCAACCATGAAATGGGTACTGCGCGCATGGGGCGCGATGCAAAGACATCGGTGCTCAACGCTTTTAACCAACTGCACGAAGTACCCAATGTATTTGTTACGGATGGTTCCTGTATGACTTCCAGTTCCTGTCTTAATCCCAGCATCACCTATATGGCGCTTACGGCAAGGGCCTGTGATTATGCAATAAAAGAATTGAAAAAAGGGAATATCTAATTAAATAATAATTAATAATTAAAAATTAATAATTGTCTGAACTGGAATTTTTGGGATGGGAGGATGTGTTTGCTTGTGCGCGACCAAAATTAAAACCGGTCTGACTTTCTGTACCGACCGGTCTTAATTCAAAGTTCAACATTTATCATTCAAAATAATAATTAAAGCGGTGTTGGAATCAAGGTTTCCCTTGCAGGCTGCACATGTTTTTTACCTGCAAAGAAATTGAGCAGATCCTGGTTCAGCAGGCCGCGGTGGGTGTAAAATATTCCGTGCGGGCCGTCTGCATATAAAATCAGTTCTGCATGGGGCAGCATGGCAGCAGTGCGTTTACTGCTGTTTTCAAACGGAACAATTTTATCGCTGTCGCCATGAATGATGAGTACCGGCACAGTAATTTTTTTCAAATCCTTCCTGAAATCGGTGGTGAAAAAACTTTTGGCACATTCCAGTGTTGACTGTTGCGTGGCCGCCGTTGTAAGATGGTGATAGTAATTCAGTAAAGGTGTACTCAGCGGTTTATTTAAAAATCCCATACCAAAAAAGTTCTTTCCAAATTCATCGAGGAAACCAATCCGGTCTTCTTTTATACTTTCGGCTATTTCATCAAACATTTTCTTTTCGAGTCCCTCCGGGTTGTCCGCGGTTTTCAGCATATACGGTACAACGGAGCTCAGCAATACTACTCTTGCAATTCTTTTTTCACCATAGTTGGCAATGTATTTTACTATTTCGCCGCCGCCCATAGAAAAACCTACCAGTATTACCTTTTGCAGATCAAGCTGGTTTATCAGTTCATTCAAATCGGATGCAAGTGTATCATAATCATAGCCCGTCCATGGTTTACTGCTTTTGCCAAAGCCGCGGCGATCATATTTTACTGCACGGTAACCGGCATTTACCACATCTGCCAGCTGGTATTCCCACATTTCGCGGCTGGAAGGCCAGCCATGAATGAAAACCACCGGTTGCCCTTTACCATAATCTGAATAGGCAATACTGATTTCTTCGCCCGTTTTGCTATCGTTGAATTGAATAGATTTCATAAACTTTTTTTTAAAATGAAGAAACCTACTCAACCACAGAAACTGTACCACCTGCTGTGCACCCAGTGAGCAGCTAACGGTTCAACCGGGTGAGGATTAATTTCCCGGGTTTATCAGGGTTTGCTGCAATGTGTAGACCAGGCAGGCTAAAGAAGATGTAAAGATGATGGTTCAATTTTTGTTTGATGGCGCGGCCATTACCTCCTTTATCATTGCGGAAACCTGCAAGCCACTTTGCAGCGCTGCTTCTACAGTGCCCTGCGATTCACCCCGGTAAAATGCCTCACCGGCAAAATATACGACGCCTCCTGCCGGATGTGCAAGTATTTTTTTTGCTGCCACCGAATCAACCGTTACAAAACTATAGCCACCTTTGGCAAAATGATGCTGGTGCCAGTTGCATATCTTATAATGCAGCAATTGCCGGCGCAACTGCAATGCATCCATTGTAAATATTCCTGCCAGTGACTGCAGCGATGCCTTCAGTATTTCAGCATCACTGTTGCCTGGTATTGCCATTGCTGCCGGGCCACCCAGCCAACCGGTGAGCAGATTGTTTTCAATGGGTAATTGTGTCCACCAGGTTGGTATTGTTTCATTGCTCAGTAAAAAACCGGCATCGGGGTTTTTGGTTTTCCAGAAAGGCGCTTCAAATTGTAATAAAATTTTAATGACACTGCCAAAGCCCAGCTGCTGTATTGCCTGCGACCAGGAGGGATCAAGCGATGGAGTAAAACTGATCATGTCCGACTGCAAAACACCTGCTGACACGGTAATAATAACAGCTGCTCCCTTAAACGTAATACCACCGGCAGTTGCTATTGTTACACCTTCATTATCGTAATGTACAGAAGTGACCGCGCAGTTAAAATGAATGGTTGCCTGTTGCCGGCGGCATTGCTGCAGGAGATAATTTACCAGCTGACTATAACCGCCCGGTATCCGGTACTGTGTTTCCTGCTCATGCGCCCATTCGCGCAGGGCGGCCAGTGCAGAAGCTTTGGTGGTGTCGGCAAGATCAAAACCTTCCGCAAAATGTTGCACCGCATTTCTGAGATCACGGTATTTTTCATCGCTGAAATTTTCTTCCAGGAATGTTGCCAGGGTCATATCGTGGTTCAGCTTTCCCAACCGGCGCATGAACAATTGCCAATGGCTATCGTGTGCCTGGTCTGTTTGCCAATCGCCCTGCTGAATGGTGATCATCTTTCCGGTCACCGGTGTATAAGATATGCCCGCTTTTTCCAGTAATGTCAATGTAAGCGGCAGATTGCCATGAATAAATTCTGCGCCGGTTTCTACCGGTCCTGTAAATCCAATCTCCTGAATGGTAGCAATTCTTCCACCGGCAACACTGGTTGCTTCCAGCAGGCATACATGGTAACCGGCCTGCAGCAATTCTGTAGCAGCCATTAAACCGGCGGCACCTGCACCTATAATAATGATGTCGTTTTTCATATTTGGTTAAATGTTATTTTTCATCAGCCATAATAATACCAGGTAATGCAGCAACTATTCCACCATATAGTTTGATAAGTTAAAAATGTATAAAATATTATTGAGAGACCGGGTCAGCGAACCGGCCGTTGAATGTTTTAAGAACCAATTTATTCAGAAATATTATCGGAATTTTTATTTTATGGTTTAAAATACCAAATAATACTATTGAAAAATTCAGAAACAGTGCAAAAAATGTACAGGCAGACATTGATAACGTTGACTGGATTGCCGTCATCTCTTCTAAACTGGAAATAATCTGCAGAAGCACCGATGTGGGTATTGCCGTTATAGCCGGCATTACTGAAGACCGTTAGAATGCTTGTGGCGTGCGTGATGAGACGCATTCCGGTATGTCGCCGGCAATATACGCGCATTAAAATTTTTTCATGCCGGCCGTTCGTGCTTGTCATGTAAACAGAATTCAGTAGTTTACCAGCTACCAAATCACACAATATGAGAAAATCAATTGCTTTTTTTGGGGTACATCTTATTGCCCTCACGTTACTGTCGCAGGAAAAATTAGACAGCTCCGCCATTGCGCGGATTCGCGCAGAAGGACTTACACATTCGAATGTAATGGATATTGCCTTTCATCTTACAGACGGCAGCGGACCACGGCTCATGAATTCACCCGGATTTTTTCGGGCTGCCAACTGGGCAAAAAAAACGATGCAGTCCTGGGGCCTCGAAAACGCCGCATTGGAACCATGGGGAACGTTTGGCAAGGCCTGGGAATTACAGAAATCATATATTGCCATGACGGCTCCTTATTATAAGCCCCTGGTGGGCCTTCCAAAAACATGGACAAGCGGAACCGGCGGATTAAAAAATGGAGAAATACTAATTGTCACTGCCAAAGATTCACTTGAACTGCTAAGTTATGCGGGCAAATTAAAAGGCAGGATAATTATACTTCCACCGCTGGATACTTTAAAACCAACGTACACTGCCGATGCCAGCAGGTATGCAGATTCTGTATTGGCAAAAATGGCTGCATTTCAACCCCAAAAGGCTGATACCAACCGCCGGCAGTTTAACCGCGGCGGTCCATTTCAACTGGCAGCCCTGCAGATGACAAGGATAAAAGAACTCGCAAAAAAAGAGGGCGCAGTGGCTGTATTGAGTGGCAGTGCGCGTGGTCATGATGGAACCATTTTTGTGCAGGGTGGTGGGGCATACGCAGTACAGTCTCCGGAAAATTTTTTAGACATCGTGCTGGCCTTCGAAGACTATATGACCATTTACCGCCTGGCAAAAGATGGCAATACAGTAAAGTTGGATGTAGACGTACAAACAAAGTTCTCCGCAGCGGATTCTACAGGTTATAATGTGATAGCAGAGATAAAAGGCACGGATCCAAAATTAAAAGATGAACTGGTCATGCTGGGCGGCCACCTGGACTCATGGCATGGCTCAATGGGCGCTACGGATAATGCAGCAGGCTGCGCCGTTATGATGGAAGCCATGCGTATATTAAAAACACTGGGTGTAAAACCTCGCCGCACCATCCGGATAGCGCTTTGGAGCGCCGAAGAAGAGGGACTGATTGGTTCCCGGAACTATGTCCGCAATCATTTCACGGATACGGCTACCCGAAAATACAATGCGGCAGGAGATAAGCTGGCTGCTTATTTTAACCTCGACAACGGAACAGGCAAGATACGGGGCATTTATACGCAGGGAAATGAACAGGTAAAACCCATTTTTACCCAGTGGCTGCAACCATTCAATGATTTGGGAGCAGGTGCGGTTACGCTGCAAAACACCGGAGGTACTGACCATTTGTCTTTTGATGCCATTGGCCTGCCGGGCTTCCAGTTTATACAAGATGGTATTGAATATAATACGCGTACGCACCATACCAATATGGATTCATACGACCATTTACAACCTGCCGACCTGATGCAGGCAGCTACAATCGTTGCTTCCTTTGTGTACAATGCTGCCATGCGGGAAGATAAATTACCGCGCAAAGCCTTTGTTGCTGCTCCGGCCAGGGCATTCTGACAATTGCAATAGTCAAGTCCCCGGATTGTCACTGAATTAGTAGGGGGCCAAGCCACTCATTTAATAACAAAGTATATAACCCGGATAGCATCCGGGTTATTCATTTCAAGCATGTGCTGCCGGCTATTGCGCGTAACAGAACAAAACGTCCGGAATCGAACATTTTATAAATATTGTTTTCCTGCAAATCACTGATAATAAATTTTTTAGCATTGGCACTGGTATTGAATCATCTGTGGTCTAAAACCATTGCATGGATACGTCTATAGAAGAAACGGTGACCATTCAGAAAAGAAAGAAGACGGTAACCATTATTGTACTCAGCCTGGTTGTATTGGCAGCGGCTATTTTCTGGCTGCGATCATCCCTGGCCAACGTTGTAAAAAAATCAGTTATTACCACCGCCATTGTTGAAAAAGGTGATATAGAAAATACCATCACGGCATCCGGAGAAATACTACCCGAATTTGAAGCTACTATTACCAGTCCAATCAATGCTTCCGTTGAAAAAGTAATTATTGACGCTGGCAGCAAAGTAAAAGCCGGCAGTTCCATTTTAACGCTCGACAAATCTGCTTCACAAACAGACTACGAGAAATTAAAATTTCAGCTGGCCTCCAGGGAGAATGATATTAAAAAACTGAAACTGCAGCTCGACAAAAGTTTTTATGATATAAAATCCAGCAACGATATCAAACAACTTCGTATCAACAGCCTGGAGGCAGAAGTAGAAAACGCTAAGCGCCTGTTCAAAGCAGGTGGTGGCACAAGAGAAAATATTGCACAGGCCGAACTCGATCTTAAAGTTGCCAGGCTGGAAAAACAGCAACTGGAAAATGAAATAAAAAGCAAACAGCAAACCATGCAGGTAGAAATGAGGGAGGCGGAAATTGCAGCCGCCATCCAGGCCAACGACCTGCACGAATTGGAGCGCAAGCTGCAACTGGCCAATATTGTCGCCACAAGGGATGGCGTGGTTACCTGGGTAAATAAAAACCTGGGAGTGGCCATACATGAAGGCGAGGCGCTGGCACGTATTGCAGACCTGGGTAGTTTTAAAGTACAGGGCAGCATATCAGACAATTACCTCGACCAGTTGCACAACACCATGCAGGCCATCGTACGCATCGGTGAATCGCAGGTGAGGGGGACAGTGGTAAACATTCAGCCTTCCGTACAAAACGGTATTGTATCATTTAGTATACAACTAAATGAACAAAACAATGCTTTGCTGCGGCCCAATATGAAAGTGGAAGTGTTCCTGGTGACTGCCGCCAAAAAAAATATCTTGCGTATAATCAACGGGCCTGCATTTAAAGGCGTCTCACCGCAGGATGTATTTGTAGTAAGCAATGGTAAGGCTGAAAGAAGAACCGTTCATACCGGCATGAGCAATTTCGATTTTGTAGAGCTCACAGACAATGTAAAAGAAGGAGATGTAATCATTACATCAGACATGAGCGCCTTCAAAAATGCAAAAGAAATAACCATTAACAATTGATGCCATGGCAAAAAGCCTGATGTATATTTTCATCTTTATGGTAAGTTCCAGGGGCGCTTGCGCATCACAGCGCGGAGATACCCTGGTGCTTACCCTGCAGGAAGTAGTTGAAATGGCTAAAACCAAATCTATAGCCTCCAAACAGGCTAACACCACAAAAGAAACCAGGTACTGGCAATACCGCACATTCAGATCTGATTACCAGCCGCAACTATCACTCAACGGCACCCTGCCCGGTTACAGCAAAACATTTACCGAAGTGGTACAACCAGACGGCACCGTATTGTTTCAACCAATACACAATAACAATTCCTCCCTGAACCTTTCATTCAGTCAGCGCATTGCCGCCACCGGTGCTACCGTTTTTGGAACAACGGCGCTGCAGCGTTTTGACGACTTTGACCGCAAAAACACACTGTACAACGGCGTGCCTTTTGGTATCGGTTACAGTCAGCCGATTTTTCAGTTTAATACCTTGCGGTGGGATAAAAAAATTGAGCCCTTAAAATTTGAAGAAAGCAAGCAATTCTATATTGAATCAATGGAACAGATCGCTATCAAGGCAAGTGGATATTTTTTTGATCTCCTGCTGGCACAGGTCAATTTCCAGATTGCAACCACCAACCTGTCCAATACGCAGAATATTTTGCGCATAGCCAGTGAAAAATTCGAAATTGGTAAAATATCAAGAAACGAAATACTGCAATTGCAACTGGAACAGTTAAAAGCACAAAAATCAGTAGGTATCGCCAGGCGTGATATGGAAATAGCAACACTGAACCTGCGTTCATACACCGGCCTGCAACAGGATGGGAGGATCATTTTATCATTGCCGGGCGCGGTTATTTCCATGCAGGTAACCGCTGATAAAGTACTGGCAGAAGCCTACCAGAACCGGAGCGATGCCATTTCGTTTGCACGGCGCATTGCCGAAGCAAACCGCGATGTGGCAAAAGCAAAAGGCGACAATGGACTAAACGCAACACTGACCGCCAGGCTGGGCTATTCAAAAAGCGCTGCCGAAGTGTATAAAGTTTACCAGTCGCCCAAGGATCAGCAGCTGGTGCAATTGTCGTTTGATATACCCATCCTGGATTGGGGAAGATCAAAATCCAGAACCAAAACCGCACAGGCCAACCTGCAGTTTACGCGGTATGCGGTGGAGCTCGACAAACAAATTTTCTCGCAGGAAATTATTACGCAGGTAACCCTGTTTGATATGATGAAAGACCAGCTGCAGTTAACAGCCAGTGCAGATAGTATCGCCAGTGAAAAATACCAGATAGCCAAAGACCGCTATGTACTCGGCAACCTCAGCATTACCGATCTCAGCATTGCCTTCCAGGAAAAAGACCAGGCGAAAAGAGATTATATTTCTGCGCTCCGCGATTTTTGGGGCGCCTATTATCAGTTGCGGTATTTGTCGTTGTACGATTTTGAAAAAAACGAAAAAATAAGATACAACTGATGAAATGTGATGAATGTGAAAACCTGCCTGCCGGCAGGCAGGTGCTTTTGCCGGGCTGATGGAACGCGGATTTTTATGTTTTTCATGATTAAAAATGATGCATTTTTTCGGGACGCCGGTCTGACGTCGCCGTCTGACCGCAAAGGGATGAGGCGATAAATGTGATGAATATGATGAATGTGCTAATGACGTTTGTTTTGAATGGCTGTTGCTGGCATATTTAAAGAACTGAGCATATTGAAATAAAAAATACTAAGATATCCTTTATGAATTCAATATCTCCCCTTTAGGGGGTTAGGGGGTGGCAAATAAATAAACAAACAAATAAAAAAGAATGATACAATTACACAACATCCGGAAAGTATACCGCACCGATACCGTGGAAACACAGGCGCTCAACAGCATCAGCCTCGATATTGCGAAAGGCGAATTTTTATCCATCATGGGCCCCTCGGGTTGTGGTAAAAGTACCCTGCTGAATATTATGGGCCTGCTGGACATGCCTTCGGAGGGCGCCGTAAAGATTGCCGAACAATCAACCAGTACGCTTTCCGATAAAGAACTGGCGCATTTCCGCAATAAAAAACTGGGTTTTATATTTCAAAGTTATCACCTTATCAATGATCTTAAAGTGCTGGACAACGTGGAGCTGCCATTGCTCTACCGCAACTGCACATCGGCTGAACGTTCGGCACTGGCCAAAGAAGCGCTTGCAAAAGTTGGACTCAGTAACCGGGTTAAACATTTTCCATCGCAGTTATCGGGCGGACAAAAACAGCGCGTTGCCATAGCCCGGGCCATTGTTGGCAACCCGGAGATCATTCTGGCCGATGAGCCCACCGGCAACCTGGACAGCGCCATGGGCAACGAGATAATGGATATACTCATCAACCTGAACCGCACCGGTGGCACCACCGTTGTTATGGTTACACACGATGAACAAATGGCTAAAAAGACCCATCGCCTGGTAAGATTGTTCGACGGTACCCAGGTGCAGTAGGGAGCAATTAGCTTTTAGCCGTTAGCTATTAGCCATTAGCTACTGGCAATTTGATAGATCCCTGCCTCAAGGCGAAAACAAAATTATAAACATTGGCTAATGGCTAACCGCTAAAAGCTAAAAGCTAAAAGCTTCCCCGCTATGTTAAAAAGTTATTTCAAAATTGCTATTGCTGTGTTAAAGAGAAGGAAATTCTTTACGTTTATCAGCCTGTTCGGTATCAGTTTTACGCTAACGATATTAATGGTATTAACCGCTTTTATAGACAAAGTGGTTAATGATAAATATCCCGACAAGCGAAGGGATCACCTGCTTTTTGTGAGCAATATGGAGATGCGGGGGCCGCAGGCGATGAACGGCAGCGCATTGTCTTTTTATTTTTTTAACCACTATGTGACCAGCCTGAAAACGCCGTTCAAAATGGCCATATCATCTCGTTACAACGGTACCAACACCTATGTAAACGGCAAAAAGCTGGCGATCAATTATAAATACACCAATGATGTTTTCTGGCAGGTGCTCGACTTTGATTTCATAGAGGGAAAGCCTTTTACAAAGCAACAGGTGGATGCAGGCGAGCGCGTAACTGTTATTTCTGAAGATATAAAAAAAGCTTATTTCGGTGATGTGGCCAGTGTAACCGGTAAATATATTGAAGCAGACAATGAACAGTACCGTGTTTCGGGCGTGGTAAAAAACGTTCCCATTACAACCTACATGCTGTATAGTGATATTTACCTTCCTTACACGGTTTCCAAAACCGATTATCGGTCCACCGCGTACAATGGTGATTATCTCGGCATATTAATGGCAGAAAAAAAAGCCGATATACCTGTTATTCAAAAAGAATTCGAAGAAATGGTGAACAGGTTGCCCATGCCCAGCAAAGAATTCAATAAAATTTATTCTCATGCCGACAATTTTATAACCAGCTATGTGAGAACGGGCAATGAAGAACAGTCGGGCCTGGTGATTGCGCTAACCGCTATTGCTATTTTTATATTGCTGGTGATGCTGTTGCCAACACTCAACCTGGTAAACATCAATATCACGCGTATCATGGAACGGTCGTCAGAAATTGGTGTGCGCAAAGCCTTTGGCGCTTCCTCAAAAACGCTGGTGTACCAGTTTATCGTTGAAAACCTCATCCTTACCATGCTGGGTGGCCTTATCGGCGTTGTGCTCTCATTTATTGTTATCCAGTTTTTAAACAGTGCGCGCCTTATCGACAACCTGGAATTGTCTGTCAATTTTACCGTATTGGGTTTTGCATTACTGACCTGCCTGGTATTCGGATTGCTGTCGGGCGTTTACCCGGCCTGGCGCATGTCGAGGCTGAATGTAGTTACTGCATTGAAAGCATCCTGAACCCTGTCAAAATTAATTAATCACCGATCAGCAGTCAACTGATCCACGTATAAAACAAATTAACCTGATCAACCATGATAAAGCACCTGTTTAAAATGATTTGGAACAAAAAAAAGCAAAATGCTTTGCTGATATCAGAAATGTTTATTTCGTTCCTGGTGTTGTTTGCAGTGTTTACGTTGCTGGTATTTAATTACCAGAATTATAAAAAGCCGATGGGCTTCGATTACGAAAATGTATGGCTGATTTCGTATACCAATGCAGTAAAGACAAACAATACCGATTCGCTCAACCTGTTTTACGAATCCTTGCGGCAAACCATAAAATCGCTGCCACAGATTAAGGAGCTTAGTTTTGTAAATGACAACGTACCGTTTTCAAACAATACCAATCAGACCGGGTTTACTATTAATAAGAAACACATCAACCATGTAAACTGGCACCTGGTAGAAGACAGCTATGTGGCAGTGCTGCACCTTACCATGACAGAAGGCCGGTGGTTTGATAAGAGCGATTTGGTTACAAAAAACCGGCCGGTGATCATCAATACAGGGCTGGCGCACCGTTTATTTGGTGATGGGCCGGCTGTTGGAAAACTGCTGGGCAGTGACGACGACAAAAATAAAAAAACGATCATCGGTGTTGTGCAGGATCTTAAAGACAAAGGCGATTATACCAAAGCCGGTGATGCTATGTATGAAAGGGCCGACACTGCCTCTTTCCGTATGTTTGGCAGAATGCTGGTAAAAGTTAATGCCAATACAGACGCCAGTTTCGAAAGCAAGCTGTATAAAACACTTTCCAATTCAATGAAAAATTCAAATGTTGAAATAGAACACCTGGAAGAAAAACGTAAAATCATTAATTATTTTTCACTGGTGCCCATGGTAATTTTGCTGATAGTTGCCGGTTTCCTGGTCATAAATGTATCATTGGGACTGTTTGGCGTTCTATGGTACAATATCAACAAACGCCGGGGAGAGATAGGTCTAAGGCGGGCGGTAGGGGCCAGCGGTCAGTCGGTGACCTGGCAGCTGATTGGAGAGGCTATGGTGGTAGCTACTTTCTCGTTAATTGCAGGTTCTTTTTTTGCTATCCAGTTTCCATTGCTCAATGTCTTTGACCTTTCTTCAAACACCTATTTTATTGCGCTTGCTTTTTCGGTTGTTTTCATTTACTTGCTGGTATTGGTTTGTGCATTGTACCCGGGCAGGCAAGCCGCGGCTATTTACCCGGCCGTAGCATTGCATGAAGATTAAAGAACCGGAAAGGTTGAACCAAACAGGTCCATTTGTATATTCGCGCTTATTGGTGCTTATTAGTGTCTTATTCGCGCCTATTAGTGTCATATTGGCGTCTTATTCGCGTTTATTAGCGTCCTATTCGCGCTTATTAGTGTTATGATTTTAATTATTGATGACGATATAGCTGTGCGTACCTCTTTGTTGCTGTTGTTGCAGCAACAGGGCTATACAACGGCCAGCGCCGACAACACAGCAAGCGCATTGGATTTTTTAAAGAACCAAATCCCTTCACTGATTATCCTGGATCTTAATTTTTCTATTGAAACCAGTGGCGATGAAGGCATGGAATTGCTGCAGGAGATAAAAAAGTTACATGCTGCAGTGCCGGTAATCCTTATCACCGGCTGGGCCACCATTCAGCTTGCGGTAAAAGGTATGAAACTAGGTGCCAGTGATTTTATCAACAAGCCATGGGTAAATGAACACCTGCTGCAGTCCATTGCCGATTTGTTAAACCTGCGCAGTAATAAAATGGTAAGGCAGAGTCGTAAAAATCTGGACAACCAATACCAGTTTCAGCATATTATTGGCGAAGACAGTAAGATGCTGGAAATTTTGGAAACCATTGGGCGGATAGCAGCTACCAATGCATCGGTGCTTATAACCGGCGAAAGTGGCACCGGCAAGGAACTGGTAGCGGAAGCCATTCACCAGAACAGCCCGCGCAGCAATAAGCCGTTTGTAAAAGTAAATTTAGGAGGCATTGCAGCTTCTCTTTTTGAAAGTGAAATGTTCGGCCATGTGCGCGGTGCGTTTACAGATGCCCGGTATGACCGTGTGGGCAGGTTTGAAATGGCCAATAAAGGCACTATTTTTTTAGATGAGATTGGGGATCTGGATCCCTCGGGCCAGGTAAAATTATTGCGGGTATTACAAGACAGGACGTACGAAGTACTGGGTAGCAGCCGTACCAAAACCGTTGACACCCGCGTTGTGTGCGCCACCAACCGGCACCTGGATGAAATGGTGGAAAAACAATCATTCCGCGAAGACCTTTTGTACCGCATCAACCTCATTACGCTAAAAATTCCGGCTCTTAAAGACAGGCGGGGGGATATACCGTTGCTCGTAAACTTTTTTGTAAATAACCTGCGTGAGATCTATAACAGGCCTTTATTGGAAGTAAGCGCCGGCGCTATGAAATGGCTGCAGCAATTACAGTTGCCGGGTAATATCCGCCAATTAAAAAACCTGGTGGAGCGGTCGGTGCTGGTGAGTAAAAAAGATTATCTTGATGTGGCAGATTTTCAGCAACAGCTGGAAACATCGCCCAAAAAAACCGGGCCGTTGCAACTGCCCGCAGTAGGCAGCGTAACACTGGAGGAACTGGAAAAACAAATGATCCGCAAAGCAATGGATTTTCATAACAACCGTATCACGCGCGCTGCAAAAGCATTGGGTATTACACGCAGTGCCCTGTACCGCCGGCTGGAGAAATTCAATATTCCATACGATGAAACTTCGGACTAAATACATTCTTTTTACCGGCATCATACACCTGGTTACACTTGTTCTGACCTATTTTATTTTTCGTGAAAACAAATTGCTTTTTATCGCCTGCGAAGTATTGATCATTGTTTCAATCTTTCTTTGCTGGCAATTGTACCGGCAATTGCTCCAACCATTGAAAACACTGTTGCAGGGAGCCGATGCCATCCGGGATCGCGATTTCAACCTTAAAATGTTGCCCACCGGCAAGTACGAAATGGATGAGCTCATACATATTTACAATGCCATGATGGACCACTTGCGGCAGGAACGCGTGCAGCAGGAGCAACAACACTTTTTCCTTGAGAAACTAATCCTTACATCGCCCACCGGGATTATCATTCTCGACTATGATGAAAACATACGCCAGGTAAATCCGCGCGCCCTGCAGCTGCTTGGGTTATTGGAAAATGATCTCAATGGTAAACCCATACACAGCCTGCAACATCCCGTTTTGCAGGAGATCAGCCTTTTGGCGCCCGGAAAAAACAAGACCATTAACCCAACCGGGGCCGAAACCTATAAATTGCAAAAATCTCATTTCATAGACAGGGGTTTTGCACGGCAGTTTGTAATGATTGAAGAGCTCACCGCCGAGATACTGGCTGCCGAAAAGAAAGCCTATGGCAAAGTAATCCGTATGATGGCGCACGAAGTAAACAATACCATTGGGCCTGTCAACTCCATATTGTCATCCACGCTGCAATCAAAACAAAACAATGATGATATCAGCAATGCATTACAGGTAGCCATCGACCGCAACAACAGCCTCAATATTTTTATGCGCAATTTTGCAGACGTGGTGAGGCTGCCGGTGCCCCATAAAAAAGCAGTTGACCTGCAATTGCTGGTGCGGCAAACGGCACAGCTGATGCAGGCAAAAGCAGCGGAAAAATCCATCCACTTTTTATTTGAGCAGGAAAGCACGTCCACTTTCATTTCGGCAGATGCACAGCAGTTGGAACTTGTTTTAATAAATATTGTAAAAAATGCCATAGAAGCCATAGGAGAAAAAGGCAATATCTGGTTTATTACCGGCAAACAACCCCGCCGGCTTATTATCCGCGACAATGGTAAAGGCATCCGCGAATCCAGCGCCGCCAACCTGTTTACGCCATTCTTCAGTACCAAATCAGACGGGCAGGGGATTGGTCTCACCCTGGTAAAAGAAATACTGGTGGAACACGGATTTTCTTTCTCGCTTAAAACTACCGCCCCCGGTACCACCGATTTTTTGATCAATTTTGAATAAGGCTGATACACCCTGAATGCAATACAGGTGGAAATTTACCGGGCAGGTATGAAAAATAACCACCACAACCCTTCGCTTTAAACGCAGGCCATTAAAAACGTAGTTTATACACTTATTTCAGTACATTCGGCCTTCCAATTTTTTATCTTACAAAAAATTAAAAAATGAAAACGATTGCCCGGTTATTTTCAGCAATGTTTATTTTAACAATCACCCATATGAGCTGTACAAATGCGCCCACCAAAACAGAAGAGACAGCGGCAACAGACAGTACTGCCGCAGCAGTAACCAGGCAGGAATTTGGCCAGGCCGATGGCAAACCTGTCTATCTTTATACATTAACCAATAAAAACGGGATACAGGTAAAAATCACCAATTATGGCGGCATTGTTACCTCATGGACAGTGCCCGATAAATCAGGCGCTAAAAGCAGTATTGTACTGGGCTTCGACAGCCTGGCAGGTTACCTTGCAAAACCTCCTTATTTCGGGGCATTGATAGGCCGTTATGGCAACCGTATTGCCAAAGGTAAATTTAAGATCGGCGACAGCAGCTATACGCTTGCCACCAACAATGGTAAAAATGCGCTGCATGGCGGTTTGAAAGGATTTGATAAACAGGTATGGGATGCTTCTTATACCGACAGTATTGCAGCGCTTACGCTTAACTATACCAGCAAAGACGGTGAAGAAGGATATCCTGGTAATCTAAAAGTTACTGTAGTGTACACGCTGAGCAACGACGATGAGCTGGGCATAGAATACAATGCAGAAACAGATAAGCCAACAGTTGTAAATCTTACCAACCACAGTTATTTTAATTTAACCGGCAACGTAGACAATACCATTCTGAACCACACATTGAAAATTGACGCCGATGCATATACACCGGTAGATACCGGCCTCATACCAACTGGCGTACTGCAACCCGTAAAAGGAACGCCGTTTGATTTCACCACAGCAACTGTCATTGGAGCGCGCATCGCCAAAGTGCCCGGCGGGTCTCCCGGCGGTTATGATCATAATTATGTGCTCAACAACAAAGACGGCTCATTGAAACTGGCTGCTGTATTGTCCGATTCAGTGAGCGGCAGACAACTGGAAGTATATACCACACAACCGGGGTTGCAGTTTTATACCGGAAATTTCCTGAATGGCACCATAAATACAAGCGATGGTAAAACCATCAATAAAAACGCCGCGCTTTGCCTGGAAACACAACACTTTCCGGATTCTCCCAACCAGCCTTCATTTCCGTCAACCGTTTTAAAACCAGGCGAAAAATACCACAGCATCACAAAATATAAGGTATCCGTTCACTAAGCGTACTTACTAACAGCTAACGACTGAATGTTGTTAGCTGTTAGCTGTTTTTATTGCAATAAGATGAACCTATGACTCCAAAAGCTTTTCTCTTTGATCTCAATGGAACTATGATTGACGATATGGAATACCATTTAAAGGCATGGTACGATATATTGAACAATGAATTGGATGCCGGTCTCAGCTGGCCACAGGTAAGGGAACAGATGTATGGCAAAAATCATGAACTGCTGGTTAGGGTTTTTGGTGAAGGAAAAATGGATCTGAAAAGAATGGACGAGCTTTCCTTTGAAAAAGAAAAGCGCTACCAGCAAACCTATCTGCCCGATCTCCGGCTTATTTCCGGACTGGAATCCTTTCTGCAAAAAGCCGGCAGCCTCACAATACCCATGGCCATCGGCTCTGCCGCTATTCCGCTTAACATCGATTTTATCCTGGACAACCTTCAAATCCGTCATTATTTTGATGCCATTGTGAGTGCTGATGATGTGGCGGTAAGCAAACCGCATCCTGAAACTTTTTTGAAAGCTGCTTCCCTGTTGGGCGTACAACCCTATGAATGCCTTGTCTTTGAAGACGCGCCAAAAGGAGTGGAGGCGGCATTGAATGCCGGTATGAAAGCCGTTGTGCTTACCACCATGCATACCCAGGAAGAATTTGCCGATTATTCCAATATCGTAGTATTTGTAAAAGACTACCACGATCCTATCCTGAACAGGCTTTTTTAACAACCGGGAGAAATGAAGGCGCAGCAAGGTTTTAAGCCAGGGAAAAAATAAATGTTGATTTGACACTTATTCCAAAATAATTGCTACCTTGTTTCCTCAAACAGCTTGCCAGCAAAAATTATGAAAGACAGTTTTGTAATAGGCGTAGATTATGGAACCGATTCAGTGCGTTCCGTAATAGTTAATACCAACAGCGGTGAAGAAATTGCCTCCGCAATATTTTATTATCCCCGGTGGAAAGATGGTTTATTCTGCAATGCTCTTACCAACCAGTTTCGCCAGCATCCGCTGGATTATGTAGAAGGACTGGAACATACCATTAAAGAATGCCTGAAAAAAGCTGGCGCAGCAACTGCATCCGCTGTAAAAGGAATTTCGGTAGACACCACCGGTTCTACACCCGTTGCCGTAGATGCATCCGGCACACCACTGGCACTATTACCCGGTTTTGAAAACAACCCGCACGCCATGTTTGTGCTGTGGAAAGATCATACCGCTGTAAAAGAAGCGGCGGAATTAAATCAACACGCCACAAAATTTTCCACCAATTACCTCCGGTTCGTAGGCGGCATCTATTCTTCGGAATGGTTCTGGGCAAAACTACTGCGCATACGCCGGCAGGATGAAGCCGTGAGAAATGCCATGTACTCCTGGGTGGAGCATTGCGACTGGATACCTTTTTTATTAACGGGCGGCACCGATGTGCATACCATGAAACGCGGTGTTTGCGCAGCCGGGCACAAGGCGCTCTGGGCAAAAGAATTCGGCGGACTGCCACCGGATGATTTTTTTGCATCCTGGGATGGCCTGTTAAAAGGATTTACCAAAAAACTGTTTACTGAAACATATACAGCCGATAAAGCCGCGGGCACCATTTCAAAAGAATGGGCGGAACGCCTGGGCCTTTCCGCCACTACCATCATTGGAGTAGGTGCATTTGATGCCCATATGGGCGCCGTAGGCGGACAAATTGAACCCTATCACCTAAGTAAAGTAATGGGCACTTCTACCTGCGATATGCTGGTGGCGCCCGTTTCTGAAGTGGGCGATAAACTGATAAAAGGCATCTGCGGCCAGGTGCCGGGTTCCATTATACCGGGTATGATGGGCATGGAAGCAGGACAATCTGCCTTTGGCGATGCCTATGCCTGGTTTAAAAATATACTGGCCTGGCCATTGCAAAATATATTATCACAAACCGCACTTATAGACAACCAGACACTGATTGCGCTGCAAAATGAAGTAAGTGGTAAAATAATCAGTGAGCTGAGTAAAAGCGCAGCATCATTACCGTTAGATGAAAGCGGCGAACTGGCTACCGACTGGCTCAATGGCCGCCGTACCCCCGATGCCAACCAGTTGCTTAAAGGCGCTTTTACTGGTTTAAACCTCGGCAGCGATGCTCCGCGAGTGTTTAAAGCACTGGTGGAAGCCACCTGTTTTGGCGCAAAGAAAATTGTGGATCGGTTCAATGACGAAGGCATACCGGTAAAAGGACTGATAGGACTTGGCGGTGTGGCAAAGAAATCACCTTTTATTATGCAAATGATGGCAGATGTAATGGACATGCCCATCCGCATCCATAAATCTGAACAGACCTGCGCATTGGGTGCAGCCATGTTTGCCGCCACCGCAGCAGGTGTTTATACTAAGGTGGAAGATGCCATGGAGGTAATAGGACAGGGTTTTGATGCAGAATATTTACCGAGTAAAGAAAATGCCGCTGTCTATCATAAAAGATATGCGAAGTATACGGCGCTCGGAAATTTTATAGAAACACAGACAATCAATCAAAATAAAACCAATAGCTAAAAGCTAACAGCTTTTTTTTATGAGTAAATACGAACATATACAAAAGGCGGCCTACAAAGCCAATATGCAATTGCCCAAATTGAACCTGGTATTGTTTACGTTTGGTAATGTAAGTGCTGCAGACAGAGAGCTGGGTGTTTTTGCCATTAAGCCCAGCGGCGTGCCCTACGAAGACTTAACACCCGCCAAAATGGTGATCGTAGACTTCGATGGAAAAACGGTAAAAGGAAAACTCCGTCCTTCGTCCGATACAAAAACGCATGCTGTATTGTACAAACACTGGCCAAAAATTGGTGGTATCGTACACACGCATTCTACTTACGCAACCGCCTGGGCACAATCGCAGCGCGATATTCCCATTTACGGCACCACCCATGCAGACCATAATACCGTAGATATTCCCTGTGCACCACCCATGAGCGATGAAATGATCAAAGGCAACTATGAATATGAAACTGGTTTCCAGATCATGAACTTTTTGCAGGAGAAAGGACTGAGCTATGAAGAAGTGGAAATGATACTGGTGGGCAACCATGCGCCTTTTACCTGGGGCAAAACACCTGAGAAAGCCGTTTATAACAGCGCCGTACTGGAAACCATTGCACAAATGTCTTACCTCACCGAGCAGATAAGACATGATACACCCCGTTTAAAAGACGCACTCATTAAAAAACATTTTGAAAGAAAACACGGACCGGATTCTTATTACGGACAATAGAAATTGTGTTAAGTGTTAAGTGTTGTGTGTTTTGTTCTTTTGCCATAGTTTTTTGCTGCATTTTGCAAACCGCCCTGGCCGTGGAGACAAACAAAAAAACTTCTCTGACGCTGTGAAAAACCGCTGTATACGCTGTGTCAATATTGGCGCGTCATGTGAGAAAAAGACCCTTGAAAACAAAACGAAAAAAGTAATACATCAACATACACAAAAAAATGAAAATACTTTTTTTTCTTCTGAATGCATGCCTGGTATACTGCTGCGCAAATGCGCAGACAGCAGCCACTCCACCGCTCGGCTGGAACAGCTACAACTGCTATGGTTCTGCCGTGCATGAAGACGAGGTAAAAGCCAATACGGATTATATGGCCGAACACCTCAAACAATACGGCTGGCAATACATTGTGGTAGATTTTTTATGGTCGTACGACAATCCCCCCGGTAGCAATATTGGCAACCCTTATCAAAAAACTTTACAGGATGGCTCTTATATTCCCTGGCTTACCATGGATAAATGGGGCAGGCTTATGCCACAGCCCAATAAATTCCCTTCTGCATTTGGTGGCAATGGTTTTAAACCGCTGGGCGATTATATTCATGCCAAAGGTTTAAAATTTGGTATTCATCTTATGCGTGGTATTCCGCGCCAGGCCGTATGGGCAAAGACACCTGTAATGGGTGCACCCGGCATAACCGCCGACATGATTGCAGATACCAGCTCCGTTTGCCCGTGGATGAACCATATGTATGGCCTTAACATGAGCAAGCCCGGTGCACAGGAATACCTCAACTCATTGCTGGCCCTGTACACATCGTGGGGTGTTGATTTTCTTAAAGTGGATGATCTCTCCCGGCCATACAGCAACGCAGAAGTGGAAGGATATAAAAAAGCCATCGATCAAAGCGGCCGGGAAATCGTTTTAAGTTTATCGCCCGGTGCAACACCAGTAGCCCAGGGACTACATGTTGCACAATACAGCAATATGTGGCGCATGGCCGATGATTTCTGGGATAACTGGAAAGAGATCATTGCCATGATGGGTTATGCCAAACAATGGGAACACCAGGGCGGCCCCGGTCACTGGCCGGATTGTGATATGCTGCAGATTGGCAAGCTGTCGAAACGCGGCCCGGTTGGACAAGAACGTTATAGCCGCTTTACCGAAGATGAACTATATACCCATCTTACTTTCTGGAGCATCTACCAGAGTCCGCTGATGATTGGTGGCAACCTGCCCGAAAACCGCGAACTGGAACTGAAATTACTCAGCAATGAGGAAGTGCTTGCAGTAAACCAGCATGGAAGGTTTCCTACAGAAATTATTAAAACAGACAGCAGTGCCGCATGGGCATCTGTTGCACCAGGGGGGAAAGACCTGTATGTTGCCCTGTTTAATCTCAGTAATCATACCAGCATCATTACCCTGGATGTGAAAAAAATGAAACTAAACGGCAAATGGAAAGTGAGGGATTTATGGAAGAAAACGGATACCGGCCTGCTGAAAGATCAATACGCCCAAAAAATCAATGCACACGGCGCTGTATTGTTAAAAATTTCGGCAGATAAACCGTTTACCCAAATTACTACTGCCTACAATTTGAATAACCAGGTGTTCTAAAAAATGATTGCCATGAAAAAATGTATCGTATTGCCATGTATGCTGGCTGCAGCAGTTGCCATTGCCCAACAGCAGGATTACCCGGTACATGCAATACCATTTACACAGGTAAAACTCACCGATAAATTCTGGTTGCCAAAAATTGAAGTCAACCGCACTGTCACCATACCTGCTTCCTTTGAGCGATGCGAAAATACCGGCCGGGTAAAAAATTTTACCATGGCAGCAGAAAAGAAGGGCAAGTTCTGTACCACCTATCCATTTGATGATACCGATATTTATAAAACAATTGAGGGCGCTTCCTTTTCACTGGCTGTGCAACCCGATGCCAAACTGGAGGCATATATAGATTCATTGATTGTAATTATCGGTAAAGCACAGGAACCCGATGGTTACCTCTATACTGCGCGCACCATTGACCCCGCCAACCCGCATGCGTGGGCAGGCAACCAGCGGTGGCAGAAAGAAAGGGAACTCAGTCATGAACTGTACAATGCCGGTCACCTGTATGAAGCGGCCGCCGCGCATTTTATGGCTACCAAAAAAAGAAACCTTTTTGATATTGCGCTTAAAAATGCTGACCTGGTTTGCAGCGTTTTCGGTCCGGGTAAACTGCATGTGGCACCGGGCCATGAAATTGTAGAAATGGGGCTGGTAAAATTATACCGGCTCACCGGCAAAAAAGAATACCTGTCTACTGCCAAATTCTTCATAGAAGAGCGTGGTCATTATACCGGTTACGATGCAAAAAGCAGGGACCCCTGGAAAAATGGTTCCTACTGGCAGGATGACAAACCTGTAAACAACCAGGAAGAAGCGGAGGGACATGCGGTGCGCGCCGGGTACCTGTATTCGGCAGTGGCTGATGTGGCAGCGCTGACCGGCGATGATTCTTTGCTGCATGCCATCGATAAGATTTGGGACAATATGGTGAGCAGGAAATTATATGTGCAGGGCAGTATCGGTGCAAAAGGCGATGGAGAACGTTTCGGTGGTAATTATGAATTGCCCAATGAAACTGCTTACAATGAAACCTGCGCAGCCATTGCAAACGTATATTGGAACTACCGTATGTTTCTGCTGCATGGCGATTCAAAATACATAGATGTGCTGGAAAAATCTTTGTACAACGGGTTAATATCGGGCGTTGGACTGGACGGCAAATCTTTTTTCTACACCAATGCCATGCAGGTAAAACACGTGGGCGATGGCAGCGGAAGCAACAATGGATTTACCACCACCAATGTAGAAGCCGCAAGGTCGGGCTGGTTTGAATGCTCCTGTTGTCCTACCAATGTGGCCAGGTTATTACCCGCGGTTCCCGGTTATATGTATGCGCAAAAAGACGATAACCTGTATGTAAATCTTTTTATCAATGGTACCGCAGACCTGACCATTGGCAAAACAGCGGTAGAGGTTATTCAACAAAACAACTATCCATGGGATGGAGCACTGCAGTTTACCATCAACCCAAAAAAATCAATACCCTTTAATTTACTGGTTCGCATTCCGGGCTGGGTGCAGAATGTAGTTGTACCTTCTGATCTCTACCAGTTTGAAAATGGTGTTCCTGTTAAACCGGTTATCAAAGTAAATGGCAAACCGATTGAGTACAGCCTGCAAAACGGATATGCCGTTATTAGCGGAACATGGAAAAAGAACGACCAGGTAAGTGTTGATTTACCAATGGAAGTAAAAAGAATTACCGCCAATAAAAACATAAAAGATGATATCGGAAGAGTAGCCCTGCAACGCGGACCCCTGGTATATTGTGCAGAATGGCCCGACAACAACGGCAAAACATCCAATATCATTATGCCCGGAGACACCCGGTTTACCAGCGAATTTAAACCAGACCTGCTCAACGGAGTAATGGTACTGAAAGCCGAAGTACCGGCGGTAGTAGTCAGCAACAATACAATCAGCACCCTGAAACAGCCCTTTACCGCTATCCCTTATTACAGCTGGGCCAACAGGGGTAAAGGAGAAATGATGATTTGGTTTCCGGCGCAGGTGACAGGCGTTGATCTGTTGTCAAAGTAAGGTTTTTGTTGTGTTGAGTTTTGTGTGTTGCGTTCTTTAGCGAAGCGTTTTTTTGAACAGGAACAGCCTACAACTCAATACACAACACACACACAACACAATATATAACTCATAAATAAAAGCAATGATCAATTTAAAAACACTGGAAGTTTGGTTTGTAACCGGAAGTCAGCATTTGTACGGAGAAGAAACCCTGCAAAAGGTTGCGGAACATGCACAAAAAATTGCTGCTTCGCTGAACGATGCCCCGCAGGTACCCGTGAGCGTTATATGGAAACCCACGGTAAAAAGCGCTGAAGAGATATATCAGGTTTGTCAGGATGCCAACACCACCAGAAATTGCATAGGTATCATAAGCTGGATGCATACTTTCTCGCCTGCAAAAATGTGGATTGGCGGCCTTAAGATCCTCCGCAAACCGATGCTGCACCTCCATACACAATTTAACCGTGATATACCCTGGGCCACCATCGATATGGATTTCATGAACCTTAACCAGAGTGCGCATGGCGACAGGGAATTTGGTTTTATGATGAGCCGCATGCGGTTGAACCGCAAAGTGGTTGCCGGACACTGGCAGGATGTTCAGGTGCTGGAACAAATCAACGGCTGGGCAAGAACAGCAGCCGGCTGGCACGACTGGCAGGGCGCAAAATTTGCCCGCTTTGGCGATAATATGCGCAATGTAGCGGTAACAGAAGGCGATAAGGTTGAAGCCGAACTGGTTTTCGGGTATTCAGTAAATACCTATGGCATCGGCGACCTGGTAAAAGTAATCAATGAAACCACAGACGCTGCAATAGATAAACTGGTAGCAGAATATGCGGATACGTATACATTAACGCCATCGCTGCAGAAAGGCGGCGAACAACATGCGTCGCTGCGTGAAGCGGCAAAGATTGAAATTGGCATGCAGGCCTTCCTGGAAGACGGCAACTTCAAAGGCTATACAGATACATTTGAAGACCTGCACGGTATGGCGCAACTGCCGGGTATTGCTTCACAACGTTTAATGGGCAAAGGTTATGGTTTTGGCGGTGAGGGCGATTGGAAAACAGCTGCACTGGTGCGCGCCATGAAAGTAATGGGTAGTGGTTTAAAAGGAGGCAATTCATTTATGGAAGATTATACTTATCATTTTGATCCCAATAATGAACTGGTGCTGGGGTCGCATATGCTGGAGATCTGCGAATCCATCGCCAAAGGCAAACCCTCGTGTGAAGTACATCCCCTGGGTATCGGTGGCAAAGCAGACCCTGTGAGATTGGTTTTTAATTCAGCCGCCGGACCAGCCATCAATGCATCGATAGTAGATATGGGCAACCGTTTTCGGTTACTCGTAAACGAGGTAGTGGCTGTGGATCCCATTCAGGGACTACCCAAACTTCCGGTGGCGCGGGTGTTGTGGAAACCCTATCCGGATATGAAAACTGGTTGCGCCGCCTGGATACTGGCAGGAGGTGCCCATCATACCTGTTACAGCCAGAATCTGACTGCAGAAAACCTGCAGGATTTTGCAGAAATGGCCAATATTGAATATGTATTGATTGGTAAAAAAACCAATTTATATGATTTCAAAAATGAATTAAGGTGGAACGATGTGTATTACAGATAGATTCCTGTATTTTAGGATCCCTGAAAGGCGTGAGGTGTAGGGTGTAGGGTATAAGGTGTAAGGTGTGGGATGTAGCGTCTGACGACTGACGTCTCACGTTTCACGTCTGACGCCTGCCGTCTGACGATTAACATGCAAACGAAAACTAAAAAATAATTGCTTTCATTAAATTAAAACGACGAATTGCTTATGAACAAGAACCTGGCATTTACCGATTACATGGTTTTCATTGTTTATTTTATTATTGTGGCCGGTTATGGGTATTCAATCTACCTGAAACGTAAAAAGAACGAACATGATGCCAAGGCATTTTTTCTGGCAGAAGGAACACTTACCTGGTGGGCCATCGGCGCATCGCTGATAGCTTCCAATATTTCTGCAGAACAGTTCATAGGCATGAGCGGCGAAGGATTCTTCCTGGGTGTGGCTGTTGCCGCATACGAATGGATTGCAGCTATTGCGCTGATTATTGTAGCGGTGTGGTTTATACCGGTCTATCTCAAAAACCATATCTACACCATGCCACAGTTCCTGAAGACCAGGTACAATGAATCCGTAGCATTGATTATGGCCATCTTCTGGTTGTTTCTGTATGTATTTGTAAACCTCACTTCTATATTGTATTTGGGTGCGGTGGCCATTAATGGGCTGGCAGGCGGACAATACCTGCATGTAATCATGATAGGCCTTGCCATTTTTGCTTTGCTCATTTCGCTGGGCGGAATGAAGGTGGTGGCATATACAGACGTAATACAAGTAGCGGTACTCATCTTCGGCGGTTTGGTTACAACCTATATTGCACTTACAGTGGTGGGCGAAAAGTTTGGCGTGGGCAGCAATGCCATTGCCGGTTTTAAAGCCCTGCTGGCACATGCACCGGATCATTTTAAAATGATTATTCCACGTCCGGGTGCCAATGCTACCCAAAACGATATCAACAAATACCTCACTTTTCCGGGCCTTGCTTCTTATTTGGCGGGTATCTGGATAATTAATCTTAATTACTGGGGATGTAACCAGTATATCACGCAAAGGGCATTGGGTGCCGATTTACAAACAGCCCGTACCGGTATACTCTTCGCCGGACTTTTAAAGCTGCTCATGCCCGTTATAGTAATGTTGCCCGGTATTGCAGCGTATGTATTGTACCAGGGCGGTCATTTACCACAGCTGGCGGGTGGCAAAGACGGCGCTTATTCGGCAGTACTCACCTTTCTGCCCACGGGTTTAAAAGGCTTATCGGTTGCAGCGCTTACAGCGGCCATTGTGGCCTCGCTGGCAGGTAAAGTAAACAGCATCTCCACTATTTTTACGCTGGACGTATATAAGAAGTACTTTAAAAAAGATGCTGATGAAAGAAAACAGGTGTGGATAGGAAGGGTAGTGGTATTTGTTTCGATGATACTGGCTGTTATGTTTACCTGGAGTGACCTGTTGGGTATTGGCGGCGTAGGCGGGTTTACCTATATTCAAAAATATACAGGCTTTATCAGCCCGGGTGTATTTGCCATGTTCATACTGGGTATGTTCTGGAAACGGACTACCGGCGCTGCTGCCATTGCCGGTGTTATTACCGGTTTTGTATTGTCTGTATTCTTTAATGAATTTGCGCCACAACTGCTCGGTAACGAAAACATTTTATACACGGCATTCCCCAATGGTAAAGGTGGCTTTGAAATTCCTTTTCATATTTGTATGGGACTTTCATTTATGTTTACCATGATAGTTATGGTAGCTATCAGCCTGGGTGGACCAAAAGTAAATCCCAAGGCATTCATACTGGAGAAGGGTATGTTTAAACTCAGTCCTTCTACCATGGCGCTGATTGTAATAACCGTATTGCTGATTGCCGCCCTGTATGTAAAATTCTGGTAGGCCGGGATTATTGTAAATTTTATGATGAATTTTAAATTATAACCGGTTGGTACCGCAGATCGGTTATAATTCGAATACAGCATTGGGGATTTTGATTTTTGACCTTTGACTTTTGACTTTTCTATGAGCATCATTCAATATAAAAACAACGATCGGCTGCTACTGGCTATCGATTGTATCATATTTGGTTTTGACGGCCGGCACCTGAAAGGCCTGGTGGTAAAACGGCGCTTTGAACCGCAAAAAGACAAATGGTCGCTGATGGGCGGATTTGTAAAAGAAAATGAAAGTGTCAATGACGCAGCTGTTCGTATTTTGAATGAACTTACCGGGCTCGGCAATATTTATATGGAACAGTTGTTTTGTTTTGGCGATGCCAGCCGCGACCCCGGTGCCAGGGTAGTCTCTATTGCCTATTTTGCACTTATCAAAATAGATGACTACGCAGAAGCATTGTTGCAAACCCACAATGCAAGATGGATAGAACTCGGCAAAATGCCCCGCCTTATTTTCGACCATAAACAAATGATGAAACTTGCACAGGAAAGACTACGGCAGAAAGTAGCCAACCATCCCGTAGGCTTTGAACTGCTGCCCGATAAATTTACGCTGCCGCAATTGCAGAGCCTGTATGAAGCCATTTACGAGACGCCCCTCGACAAACGCAATTTCACCCGTAAAATATTATCGCTCGGAATTTTAAATAAACTGAAAGAGAAAGAAAAAGAGTCTTCTAAAAAAGGTGCGTTTTATTACACATTCGACAAAACCAAATACAAAAAACTGGAAAGCGAAGGCGTACGGTTTGTCTGAGAAAAGATAAACTGGTACGTCATATTGGATAAGTCCGGGAAAAAAGCATAACAAAAAAAACAAGTGTTAATCTGACATTTAAAATTATTATTCAGTCATTCACTCTTAAATCCGCGATTGCATGAAGCAGCTATTTATTATTACCGCATCGGTGCTGTTAAGCGCAGCAGTAATGGGCCAGTCTACCGCCACTCTTCAACTGGGCGACACACAGGGTCCGCTTATCAGTAAACATATTTATGGTCATTTTGCCGAACACCTGGGCCACTGCATCTACGGTGGTTTTTATGTGGGAGATACCAGCAAAACAATTCCCAATACCAATGGCGTACGCAACGATATCATTGCCGCACTCAGAAAATTAAAAATACCCAACCTGCGCTGGCCGGGTGGTTGCTTTGCAGATACCTATCACTGGAAAGACGGCATCGGTCCCAAAGAAAAAAGACCGGCTATGGTAAACAAATGGTGGGGCGGTGTAACGGAAGATAATAGTTTTGGTACGCACGATTTTTTAAACATGTGCGAAGCACTGGGTGCAGAACCTTACCTGTCTGGCAATGTGGGCAGTGGTACCGTACAGGAACTGGCAGACTGGGTGCAGTATACCAATTTCAATGGCAAAAGTCCCATGAGCGATATGCGTCAGAGCAACGGAAGAAAAGAACCATGGAAAGTAAAATTGTGGGGCATTGGCAACGAAGCATGGGGTTGCGGCGGTAATATGAAACCTGAGTACTATGCAGACGAATACCGCAAGTACGCAACGTTTATCTCTGACTGGGAGAACACCGGTGGCCTGCTCAGGATAGCATCCGGCGCAAGTGATGACGATTACCACTGGACAGAAACGCTCATGAAAAATATACCCCTGAACATGCTGGGCGGCGTTGCCATGCATCACTATTCCGTGCTGGCATGGAATAAAAAAGGCCCTGCTGTGAACTTTACGCCGGAACAATATTTCGGCACCATGAAACAAGCCTGGAAGATGGAAGAGCTGGTAACCAAACATGCGGCCATCATGGATAAATACGATCCAAAGAAAAAAATTGCACTGGTGGTGGACGAATGGGGCGGATGGTATGATGTAGAAGCCGGTACCAACCCCGGTTTTCTGTTTCAGCAAAACACCATGCGTGATGCAATGATTGCTGGTATAACACTGAATATTTTCAATAACCATGCAGACCGCGTGCGCATCGCCAACCTTGCACAGTGTGTAAATGTGTTACAGGCCGTTATACTTACCAACAAAGAAAAGATGATTCTCACACCTACTTATCATGTTATGGAGATGTACAATGTGCACCAGGATGCAACACTCATTCCGGTATCGGTGCAAGGCCGCAATTATGTACTGGGCAATGATTCTTTGCCGGCACTGTCAGTTGCCGCTTCAAGAGATAAGAGCGGGGCGGTGCATGTTTCACTGGTAAATATCGATCCGCTGAAAAATAGCACGGTGAGCCTTACCCTGCAGGGAGCATTGCCCAAACAGCTTTCCGGTAGAATATTGTCATCGGCGCACCTGCAGGACTTTAACTCATTTGAAAACCCCGATAAAATAAAGCCGGTTGCTTTCACTGGCGCCAGCCTTAAAGCAAATACCATACAGGTAAACTTACCGGCGGCTTCGGTAGTTGTGCTGGAACTCAAATAAATACAAATGCATCCATCATAAACAAACAGCCCCGGCAATTCCGGGGCTGTTCTTTTTTTGCTCACCAGTGGCAGACCGGAACAAATCGGGGAAAAATTGAAATGCCCCTGATAGACAATATCACCGCTTTCATTTATCTTGGTGATCTTTCCAGCCTTCTCCTGCGGATTATTTTTCTTCCACCTTAATAGCCTTATTATGCCAGTAGCGTACAAACGTCTTGCAATAGCCGCTTTTGTGTTGTCTTTTTTTTATATGCGCGCATGGGCACAAACTTCGTTGCTGCAGTTTGAACCGGTTGGCTTTGCAGATGTAACCATTACCGATGCATTCTGGAAACCAAAAATTGATAAGGTTGCCGGCAAAACACTGGCTGCATGCATATACCAGACCGAAACCGCTACTGCCCGCATCCGCAATTTTGAAAAAGTTGCCCGCGGAAAAGGAGAGGCGCATGGAGGTATATTTTATGACGACAGTGATGTTTTTAAAGCGCTGGAAGCAATGGCCTATTCGCTGAAAACAAATCCCAATCCGCAGATTGAAAAAAAATGCGATGAATGGATCGATAAAATTGCCGCCGCACAATTGCCTGACGGTTACCTGAATACCTGGTATACTTTAAAAGATATTAAACAGCGCTGGACCGATATGAGCATGCATGAAGACTATAATGCAGGCCATATGATAGAAGCCGCGGTTGCATATTTCAATGCCACCGGAAAAAGAAAATTCCTGGATGTGGTGATTAAATGGGCTGATTATTTCGATGCCACTTTCGGACCCGGAAAAAAAGATTGGGTAACAGGTCACCAGGAACTTGAACTGGCATTGGTAAAATTATATAAAACAACCCATCAGCAAAAATACCTCAGCCTGGCGCACTGGCTGCTGGAAGAACGTGGGCATAAACTTGCAAAAGGTTATACCTGGACCGACTGGAAAGATACCGCCTACGCACAGGATGTGGTGCCGGTACGCGATCAAAAAGAAATAACCGGGCATGCGGTAAGGGCCATGTACATGTATACCGGTGCAGCAGATGTGGCGGCGCTTACCGGCGATGAAGGTTACCTTAAAGCGATGCGGCGTGTATGGGAAGATGTGGTATACCGTAACATGTATATTACCGGTGGCATTGGATCTGCAGGCAGCAATGAAGGTTTTACGGTAGATTATGACCTGCCCAATGAACAGGCTTATTGCGAAACCTGTGCATCGGTGGGTATGGTGTTCTGGAACCAGCGGATGAATTTACTGACCGGCAATGCCGAATACATTGATGTACTTGAAAAAAGTTTGTACAATGGTGCGCTGGATGGACTGAGCCTTTCGGGCGATCGTTTTTTTTATGGCAATCCGCTTGCTTCCACCGGCAAAAACGCACGCAGAGAATGGTTCGGAACCGCCTGTTGCCCGGCCAATATTGCCCGCCTGGTAGCATCGCTTGGAAATTATATTTATGCTTCTTCCGCAAAGGGAATATGGGTTAATTTATTTGTAGGCAGCAACACGGTTATCCCAATAGAAAAAGAAAAAGTTTCCATAAAAATGGAAACCGGCTATCCGTGGGATGGTAAAATCATACTCTCCGTTGACCCGCAGAAAAAAGCCAGTTTTGGTTTACACCTCAGAATACCCGGATGGGCAAAGGGTAATGCAGTACCCGGGGATTTGTATACGTTCCGCCAACCGGGTAATGAAACGCCTGTACTGATTATCAATGACAAGAAAGTAGAGTATACAAATGACAATGGCTATGCGGTTGTTGAAAGGGTATGGAAGAAAGGCGATAAAGTAATCTGGGATATCCCCATGCCGATAAAAACACTGGCAGCGAAAGACCAGCTGAAACAGGATAAAGATCGGTTGGCGTTACAGCGCGGGCCGCTGGTGTACTGCGTGGAAGGTGCCGATAATGATGGCAAATCCTGGAATATTCTTTTTCCCGAAAAAACAGAGGTCAGCAGCATCGCTTATAAAGTGCTGGATGAACCAGTAATAGCGCTGCAGGCAGCCGTACCCGTTATAGTAACTGCTGCAGACGGGTTCTCTTTAGAAACAATAACAAAGAAAATTACGGCCATTCCTTATTACACCTGGTGCAACCGGGGCAGTAACCAGATGCAGGTATGGCTACCCGTAAAAATAAATGATATAAAAGTCAATTACTGACAACCATGAGCAAAGTATACAAGTGGGGAATTATCGGGCCGGGAAAAATTGCGCAAAAATTTGCGGCGGCGCTGGCATTGGAGCCCAATGCCGTTTTGCATGCCGTGGCTTCGAGAGATAAGGAAAAAGCCGCCCGTTTTGCTGCAAAATACGACGCACCGGTGTATTACGACAATTACGAAGCGCTTGCCGCCAATGATGAAATAGACGCCGTGTACATTGCTACGCCGCATACGTTTCATCATGCGCATGTATTGCTTTGCCTGCAGCAAAAAAAGGCGGTGTTGTGCGAAAAGCCTATGTCGGTCAGCGTTGCAAGTACCCGGCAAATGGTGGAAGCAGCCAGGCAGCACGGTGTATTTTTAATGGAGGCAATGTGGTCGAGGTTTTTGCCGGTTATTGAAAAGACAATGGATCTGGTGGCAAAAGGTGAAATAGGCGAACTGAAATTTCTCTCCGCAGATTTCGGGTTTGTTGCCCCGTTTGATGCGGGCAGCCGGTTGTACAATCTTGCGCTGGGCGGTGGATCCCTGCTGGATGTAGGTGTGTATCCGCTGTTTCTGGCGTTGCAATTAATGGGAAAACCGGATGAAATAAAATCGGTAGCACATCTTGCGGCAACCGGGGCCGACGAAACCACCAGTGCTATTTTGTATTACAGCAATGGCATGATGGCAAATATCGTTTCGTCCATTGTATCACAAACACCCATAACCGCAACTATAACCGGAACAGAAGGAACCATTACGCTTGACCGTCCCTGGTACAAAGGAACGCAATTGCAAATACGCAAAAAAGATATCATTACCGAAACCATTTCACTGCCTTACGGCGATAACGGCTTTGAATTCCAGATAAGGGAGGTGCAGCAATGCCTGCAAAACAACCAGACGGAAAGCAAACGAATGCCCCTGGACTTTAGTTTAATGTTGAGCAGTGTGATGGATGAAATCTGTAGTTCAAACAATATCCGGTATCCCCTGCAATAAAATTTCAGTTGATATTATTATCAGTTTGATTAGATGTGAAAAAACACGTAATTAACTGACCGTAGATTCACGAAGTAATTAAGATATATTTATCATTTTTTCTGCCTATTTTCTGCATAGTCTGTCTTCGCAAAAAAATCAATTGATTGTGATATATCTAATTACATATAATTATAATATATAAATTATTGATTTCATGTATGTAGGCTGATTTTTTTCCTGTTTTTGAAGATAGTTTTGGGTTAGAAATTTATCAATAACCTCAAAAACTATACACTATGTTACTGACTAAAACCGTTAAAAAATCAGGCAAAATTGTTACCAGCAAGCACGTAGATTCTTTATTAAGCAACTACAAAAGGGAAAGGTGGGTACAAAATTCTAAAAGTATCGGAAAGGAAGATTCCCTCAGTGTATGGTACAGTATTGATGAATTGCAGGCTTTCGTAGAAACTGCAAAACAGAATGGTGCCGACGGAATCAAAATGTATTTTGGCGTTTATAAAGCAGATACTGCAGCGGAAACCCGTTTTGAAGACAGGCAGACCATTGTTCTGGTTGCTTCCAAAACAAAAGAATTGGAGAACGGACTCACAATTGACAAAAACATTTATGTTAATAAGGAAACTGGTGTTGACGTATTGGCTTATAATGCTGGCCGTATTTGTCCTCCCGCATGTTCTGGCGGTGGCAGCACTGATTCAAGCACAGGGTTCGATTGGGATAATCCAGGCATTTTAATTGACAAGAAAGAAGAAGGAATGATTGTTATCTAACCAATTCAATCTTAAATTGATTTACTTAAACCCTGCATTAGCAGGGTTTTTTTATACTTTTACCGCAAGATTGAAATTACTTGTTGAAATATGCCAATTTACCAACTTTTGATACTTGTCAGTTTTATTGCCAGTTTAATTTGTATATCATCCAAAAACAATAGAATTCCGCCACTTATTTTTTTCCCTTTTTTTCTGTTGCTCAGCTTATTGGTGGAATATTATGGAGGGAAATTATCGAACCGAAACATCAATACTACTGGATTGTATAATTTTTTTACTTGTTTCGAGTTCATGTTTTACATCATTTTCTTCATGTATTTATTTCCGGGCGCTAACACAAAAAAGAAGATGATTCTTGTAATGTTACTTTATTTTATTATCACGGTGTTGAACATATTTTTTTTCCAGGGCAGGAAAGTATTTCATACGTATACCTACATGCTGGGTTGCCTCATAGTAGTGGTGCTTGCAATCCTTTACTTTTATTATTTATTGCGCTTCCCTGAAACTGGTACGCTCACCAGAAACCCTTATTTCTGGATAGTTGCCGGCCTGATGTTTTTCTATACCTGTACTTTTACTTTATTCGGATTAAATAATTTTATAGCAAATACAATCCGTCAATACACTGAAAACTTGTTTATCATCCAGGATATCTTAAACATATTGCTTTATACATCATTTACGATAGGTTTTTTATGCAAAATCAATATACGGAAGTTATCGGAGTTATCGTAGCTGGTATATTTCTGGCACTGCTGCTGGTTGGTTTTATTATAACCATGCTGGTAATTTACCGGAAAAAGCAATATCAGCACCAGCAGGAATTGCTGCACGCACGATTGGAAATACAGGAGAACATTTTTAAAAATCTTTCAGAAGAAATTCATGATAATATTGGCCAGGAACTATCGGTGTTGAAACTTACACTTTCGGTGATCGCCGTACAAAAAGAAGACGAAGCCGAGAAATTTATTGCCGAAAGCAAGGGTATGGTCAATCATATCATCACCAGTATCTCCGATCTTTCCAAAAGCCTGCATACCGACCGCATCGTGAAAATAGGCATCATTGAAGCCATCCGGTTCGAGCTGGAAAAAATTGAAAAGACCAACCTGTTTAAAACCGCATTTAATTACGCCGATGTGGAATTCCAGATAAACCCCGGCAATGAGATATTTCTCTTCCGGATTATCCAGGAAGTACTCAACAATATCATCAAGCATTCAAGGGCGCAAAACATCCAGGCAGATTTAATTTATAAAGAAAACCGCATAATTTTTACTTTTACAGACGATGGAATAGGTTTTGACGTTAAAGAGGCCATGCAGAGACCATCTTCTAACAGGGGTATCGGACTCACCAGTATGATGAACAGGGCAAAGCTGATAGGTGGTCAGCTTTCTATAAGAAGCCAGCAGGGGAAAGGCACAACGACTGTCATTGAAATACCCGCTGTCATTGCAGGCAACAAACCTGCATAACTATTAATTACATCATTCTCCATGCCCAGGAAGTATAAGATAGCCATCGCCGACGATCATATTCTGGTAAGGAAAGCCCTCACCAGGCTGGTCAATTCCTTTGAAGGATATACGGTATTCTTTGAAGTAGACAATGGCAATGATCTGAAAAAACAAATCACTGAAACAGGTTTACCGGATATTGTACTCATGGACATCAACATGCCCAATGGCAATGGATACGATACCACCTCCTGGCTGCACAGAAATTACCCCATCGTAAAAGTACTCGCTCTTTCCATGCTCAGCGACGAAGCAGTGATCATAAAAATTCTGAAACTCGGCGCCAAAGGGTATATCCTCAAAACAATGGAACCCGATGAATTGAAGGACGCACTGGATGCCGTCATCAAAAATGATTTTTACCTGCCCGAAATCATTTCCGGAAAAATCATCAGCGGACTGCAGCATAACCTGGATGAAGACAGAAAAGAAATCATCCTCACCGAAAAAGAAAAAACATTTCTGCAGTTGCTGTCTTCCGAAATGACCTACAAGGAAATAGCGGCAAAAATGGCTGTCAGTTCACGCATGATAGACGGTTACAAAGCCGCCCTTTGCGAAAGGTTCCAGGTAAAAACCAGGGTAGGACTGGTTATGTATGCGGTAAAAAACAAACTCATTGAGATTTCCAATAGCCTGGATTAGATGTCTGATGTAGGATGTCTGATTTGTTTTACCCGGAATGATTTCACGACCTCTCAGCAGTGTCTCTCCGGCGGGGATTTAAATTCACAGGCATCTTGCGGAGGACACTGCGTGGCGGTGAGACCTGACTGAATAAAAGAGAGTAGTTCCTTAATCCGCAGTGTCCTCCATAGGCATGATGATTGGGCTAGTCCCGATGGGAGAGACACTGCGGGAATAGAGTCTGAAATTTTATACCCAGACCTTTCACCCTTCACCTTACACCTCTCACTGATATAGGATGTCTGATTTGTTTTACCCGGAATGATTTCACGACCTCTCAGCAGATTCTCTCCGGCAGGTATTTCAATTCACAGGCATCTTGCGGAGGACACTGCGTGGCAAAAGAGTATGCAGATTTTAGTATTGAGTATTTAGACGAGGCACGTTGGTAATAAGACCTGACTGAAGAAGAGCATACGTTCCTTAATCCGCAGTGTCCTCCACGGGCATGATGATTATATAGATCCCGAATGGAGAGAATCTGCGCGATAGTCTGGCGGAATGACTGATGTCTGATGTGATGATGTGTTGATGTCTGATGCGATAATGTCTGATATAATAGCCCTCTCAGCAGTGTCTCTCCAGCAGGGATTTAAATCCACAGGCATCTTGCGGAGGACACTGCGTGGCGGTGAGACCTGACTGAATAAAAGAGAGTAGTTCCTTAATCCGCAGTGTCCTCCATAGGCATGATGATTGGGCTAGTCCCGATGGGAGAGACACTGC
>Ga0307515_10000247_pt1 | contig 134336 bp, 127 predicted proteins | sample 17_EM_MG_FD_194513 | JGI IMG/M metagenome (GOLD analysis project Ga0307515, IMG submission 194513) | Populus trichocarpa ectomycorrhiza microbial communities from riparian zone in the Pacific Northwest, United States - 17_EM | ecosystem: Host-associated > Plants > Roots > Unclassified...
GGAGGAAAAACAACTTTTCCTGACTACTCAGGAGGTGGAAATGATACGCTCTGCATTGGTCACGCTGTGTATGAGTCGCTGACAATAGGATGCAAACATTGGCGGAGTCAATATTGTACTGGCCTCAGAGGGCAAGATATGACAGTGTCTTCTGAATTTACTCAAAACTTGTACACTGGCCATTGATTTGACAATCTGTTGAAGGTAATCGACTTTGTTGGGAGATTGATATCCCTCTGGCACGGTGCTGAGATGAAGCCATTATGTAATATCTATCTGCAAACGTTTGTTCTCAATGGATACTGGATATGATGTGGTATAGAGGAATTTCCAGGAGGCTGGTAAAAGAATGGTTCACCACAGGGCCAAGACGCACTGTCTGGTTCCTCCCTTGGTGTCTCAGCGAGCTGACAACATTTACCCACATAGACTCTTGGATTCCTCTCTCTGGCCGCTACGGCTGCTGCTGTCTGCTCACCCATTTGGCACCTGGAGCGTATGTCTCTCACCATCAGTGATGCCTTCCACTGTCTCTCCCTGCAGCCCTGTACAACCTCCCACTCTTAGGAAGAGTGTCCAAATGACCTGTGCACTGGCCAGTAGCTCATCAATAGCAGTAGATGTGAGGTTTTGAATAAATGAAGTACATCCACCTGCGGAATGCATCCGCTCCGAAGAAGTGATCAAAGTACATTCCCTGGGCATACCTAAAGACTTGCCCGGTTCTCTGCCTCCTCATTTTCACACCTTGGGGTTGCAGAGCCAACAGTCGATTGCTTTGCAAGTTTATGCTACCATTCCTGGCCTGGTACCTCGGCAACTACTATCGGTCTCCAGCTCACACAGTGTATCCACCGTGACTGCCAACTTGTGTATGAATATGCCATCTCAGTGAATTATGTACTTCTCATACCCAATTGCAGCACTGACATCCAACTACTGACCATTCTCATGTAAGGATACGACACATCAATTAAATCTCCATGCTTTCAATTGATGTGGGATCCGTTGGTCTCCTGGCAGTGACCAGATGGTCCTCCCTCCAGTAGTCCTGTGGATTCTCAGAATCCCAACTACAATTGAAATTGAATCATCTCCATTGTTTATCTACAAACCTTCTTTGTATGCAATCTTACAGGCACATATCCATCTCCACTTGATGGCGACTAACCAGATTTGATTGTCCTGTTTGACAAATCAGAATACAGTTGGCACAGATGGCTCTCTCCACACAACAATATGATTTGGTCATTCAATCAGGTGCTGACAGTCGTTGCTGACATTGGAAATCATGCCACATGCTTGCTAGCCCCTTTGGAACATTAAGGGGTGATTATACTTCCCTTACGGAGCCGCCTCATGATCTGCAATCACTGTTCCACTATTATGAACTTTGCCCATTGAATGACAGATGATAGCAGTGATTATCTCAGTAATGATTGTTTGTTCATCAACCCGCCGACCATTTGGAGCCTTGTTAGACTCTCTGTAGCCTCTTCCGTCAACTGCTACCATCATCTATAACATGGATCAATTAATTGAGTCATGTAGAAGGAAATTGCAATTCGGACAGCCATTGGTGTCATCGCTACTTGTATATTGTGTTGTATTATATATATCTGGCTTGATCCGCCATACATGCACTCTGCTCAAGGTATGTGCCTGTTTATTGTTGATTCACAATCATCAACAGTGAACTGATGTAGGACAGGCTTCAACATCACAGGTGATGCGACTCTCGGTGGCTTATGGGCCATGGAATCGTCCCTGTGATGGTCAATTGCCACAATTTGAAGATAAGGTATTGAATCACGTTGATGCCGGGATTCATAGCCTTCGAGTTCTCATTAGACGGATTGGTATGAATGGTCTTCAACTGAGTTGGCAGCTGATGCGTCACGAGGCTGATTGGCCTCAGGAATCAACTCGGAATTTTCTCTGCTACTGTGAACCTCACTCCGGTGTGCTTTCCAAGACTTGTTGCTTCCGCAATCTGTTGCTGGCAATTCTGGATGATTTCTCCTTCCTAGATATTGCGACACATCTCTGGCCGATTGGCTTCAGTCATTAAATTGGAATTGTCTCTGCTACAATCAACCTGAAGTGGGTGGACAATTGATGCCACTTTCCATCTGCAATTCGTAGATCTCATGTCCGTAAGGTTTCTCAATCGTAGGTGTTGTGACATATCTCTACATGGTTGGCATGTAGAATAGACATGAAATCATCTGTTACCGTTGACCTCCGAGAATTCAATGGACTTATCGAGACACATTGCTGATGCAATCAGTGCTCTCAACTGCGTATGACATCTCATGTATAGAATGCGTGCCTTGACAAATAGGAAAGTGGTAATTCATGACATCCTGTGTGCGAAACATATCCCACATTGTTCAAGTGATACTAGTGTCAGGCCGTGAATTCTTATATAGCTGCGTATGAGAGAATATGAGTTGATACCATTGCACATATGTATAAGGTATTATAATAGAGTAGTTGGTAGGTAAGTTAAGGTAAGTAAGATGATGGCTAGAAGTCTAAGACATGTGGCAAGCCAAGTATATACAGCGGGTGAGACCCAGCCCTGGACACGTCACATGCAGCCACATTGTCACAACAATTATCATGTTCCCTGAGGATACTGATGAATAGACCTTCCACACAGGCAACGAATAAGGCTCTACTGATTGGCCAGTGGGGTGTACATCAGTACCCTGTCAACAATTTGGATCATCTGATCATAGTTCTGAAAATGCCAATATGCAACATCGTCCATTCAGGAAACACACCAACCAATTTGATCCTTCACCTGGGTATAGTTACCATTGTTCAGAGAAACCATTACCTGTCATGCATCAAATTGACCACCATTCGCCATTCAACATGACACATAGTATGAAGCAAATCACCAGCACATGGCGAATTTCTCCATGGTATGTGGATTTGGGGCCAGGATATGAACTCCACCAGGTTGGTTATGACAGATTTCAAAGGTTCCCTATTTCGCAGATTTCCACTCATGGCCTGTCATCTCCAGGTTCACCTTGAGTGCCCCCATTACATCTTGTAAACAATCTGGTCATTTGGCTAATATCTTCCAGCTCCACTCTATGAGGATATTCTTCCACTGCACCTGGAGACCCCGACCTAGCCAGACAACAATGTAACTACTGCCAGCTGGATGAATGTTGACCATTGATGTTGCAGGGATTGCAGAGTTGCCCGCTTTAAGAGAACTCACCGATGACCAATATGTTTTGTAATAATCAAGCAATGAATCATTGCAGGATGGCAGTGTTGTAGCCACATCACCAATCAGCCTGATAGAAGCAGATTCCTCTGTGAAGACATTTGCCAAACAATATCAGAGCTCAATTTCAGGATGTTCAACAAGTGAAAGATAGAATAGGTGGCAGGATTTCTGGAGAAAAAGTATCAGACTATTAGCCATAGGCAGAACAGTATTAAACATCACTAACATGAACCCTGTACTGGGAGGTGGTGGTTGTAAATTACTTGGCAACATTCTGCTGCCGGCTGCCACTTCAAAATGTTGATAATGCGAAAATGATTCAGTGACAGTGGGTCCAGTTGTTGGTGAAGAAATGGGAATGTGAGAATCCGACATGCGGAAGAAGGGAAAGGGAGGAAACATGTGACCAGTCACTGATTCGTCAGTGCGCACAAGTAGTATGCTCAGAGGTAATTTCCCAAAGTTGCCATGAACAACATTCATGATTGTGATTCACAGTGTGTCAGACAGCAACAGCAATCCTCCATGACTGAAACAACTTCCAGCATAGTACAGTGATGTTAGGCACTGGGAGGAGCAGATTGATGCTGTGAAAATAAAAGAAGGCACAAATGAGTCATTCAGTCTGAGAGTGACAATTAAGTGTAGTGTTAGCAACGGGTCCAGGCAATCCGCCAGCGGTCCGGGTTTGCACCGCAAAAATTGGTAGGTTCGTTTCCAGACCTGTTTTAAAACCCGACCTGCTGACTCTTGGCTGGCCAACCACTGACCCGTTCCGATGGACGCACGGGCTTCCCCTGATTTGGCTAGACCTGTCCGTTCAAATCTCCGGTGCTGTGTTTTGGGTTTCGCATTGGCGGTCACATCCAGATATGCCACTGTTCATCATGAAATATTGACATTGGTACGTCACGGTGTATTTCCAACTTATTGGCCGCCTTGATGAGCCAAACGATCAGACTCAGGAGGCATACTTCCTCCTGACAATGAGGGTCAAGAGAGCATCAACGATTTTTGGTCTTGCATCTTCGGTACCATGTGTGGCGCTTGATCACAACTATCCATAGACAAGGATATGGCAGCCTTTAATGGCAGATATATACAGGATATTCCCGCCACATCCTCCGGGACAGTAACAACTTATTCGAGTTACAGAGCTACCACTAAGTATTCTTGAGCTGTTTAGTGTACAAAAACAGTCAAAACAATGTATATTGACCAGAATGCCCACATCACGCTGTGATTAACCATGGTGGAAGGCTAACAATCGTTGACATTCTGTTGACTCTCATTTTCAAGATGGGGCATGGAGCGTTTCACGTTCTCTTATGCCTATCAAGGCAGCAAATACTCCGTGTATGACTATTTGCAATCTGTCGCCCCTCAGATTTCTCATAACACACAACCAACAATCATTGACACTCCGTTGATGATCATTTTCACCATGCGGTAGAGTGGGTATAGCAATCTGTTTTGCCTATAAAGGTGGCCAATAATTCCTTTATGACTATCTGCAACCTATTGGCTGTGTGATTACCTAGGACACATGACCAAAAATGGTTGACTCTCTGTTGAGGCTCATTTTCATGATGAGGCAGGGAGCGTGTTGATATAATTCTTGCCAATAGAAGCGGCCAATACTTCGAGTATGTATAACCGTGACCGAATCAATTTTCAATCACCAGACTTACATACGGTACAATTGTAGACGCTCCGTTGACGCTCATTTTGCCATGGGTGTATCCACAATATGCAATCATTTGATTTGGTGTAGTCCATCATTCACATTGTACTGGCAGCCTGTCTAGAATTTTCATTTACTTTCTTCTTGATCACGACATTGTTCTTTAATAATACATATAAATAGATAATAATAATCTCAAAAATCCTGTGCCATTCAATCAATGCTCGTCATCTCTTGCAGGTTTGCTCAAAAGGCTGCTCTAGTCGTGAAAATGGATGTTAGCTGCATTACCACACACCAGATAGTGTACTCACGAGTGGATGTTGCTTCATCAGTCGGCATATCTGGATTAAAATCTGTATCGTGCTGGCTATCCTGGGCAGATGCATTGAGAGTCAACAATTCAGCACAGGGAAGAGATGTATGTGAATAGGCATATCTGGCTGGCAAATTGACGATTTGGAACGTTCAACACCAGAATTGTTACCAGTTTGGGTGGGTGGATTTCCGGCCAGAGGTGGCGTCCGCTCTGGAGTCAGCTGTCTGCGTTGGTTGGGTGGAGGTGCACCTGTTCCTATGTTTCTCCAGCGTGTCTGCAGATGCTTTGTGGTGCCATTTTGGCAAGAAAGGCATCTGGCCCTGTGGTTTTGAAGAAACATAGCAGGGTGTTTCTCTATTGCCGCCTTCACCTTTTTATGCCCAGGAGACTCAACACCTCTCTTCTTCTCTTCTCGGACCTTGGCGCGAGGTTTCTTCATCAGATATTGCATTTTCTCCAATGCTCCGCGCAAAAACCCTTCTTTGGCCATTTTGGCCATATTCAAGGCCGGGTGCATGTCAGACTGTTCCAGCTGTACCCGACCTCCTTGCCTTGCCATAGTAGCAGACATGTTGAAAACCTACAAGAAATTAGTAGCCACTTGTAACAATGAGTTGGGCTATTACCTCAACCATATACGCGTCCAAAGCCTCCTCTGAGGTGATTACAGCCTGTTTCGTCCACTCACAGGGATGCTTATCATGTAATACATTCGTGAAAATCCCAGAGCTGACATCATTATGATGTTCAATTGCGTAGACGGTGCGGACATATGCCTTTGTCGACCATGGAGGTTGCCTGTTATGTGCAGCAACAAACCGGTCACGAAGCCCTCCACGCTCACCCACTGTATGCCATGCGGTTAATTGACGGCCGTTTACCTCGATATCGATATACTCACATCCTCCTGCATGCTGCTTCTCATTCTTCCTGCTCCCAGTCTCAGGGACGATTTTTGAATGTACATCCTGGGTCACATGTGTGGTGGCTGCATTGGAAGCGTCGCAGTGGACTGACTGGTGTCGACATTCTTGCTGTGTGCTAATGAGTGACGTATTTGATGTAGTGCCGGCCAATCGGCTTGATTCAGATCCGCTCCCACCTTGCTGAGGTGATTGTATACACATGATTTGTTGGTGTGGAATAGGAGAGGAAGATGACAACGAAAAGAAGTGGGAAGTCCTGAGGACTATATAGTTAGGTTCATGTCAGCATGGAATAAGTAGCAGCCAACATCTTCGTTATACTCCAGATGAATCGTGCTCAGTATGGCCGCAAGTTACAGGAGTTTCGCACTGCCCCGCGATGTGCAATAAGTTGGTCCGATGTTGTTTGTTCTTCAACAGGGATGACATGCAGCGTACGACTGCCACAATCACATCATTGTCAGATATGAATATGATATTATTCGAGGGAAGAGATGACCGCTGATGTTTGTCTCACATAATCACAGGGATATTACATGAAACTGACGCTAACAATCATATCATGTTGTACGGTTAGCCTAACTATTCCGAATTTATTGACAGTCAAGAGGGACATTATGCATTGTTCAAGATGAGCAAACGTACCAACCTTGACATAAAAGACGCAGCTTGCATCCATATTGTCCATATCTTGCAACATCCGACATCTCGCCCAACTACAAAGTCAATGCAAACTACAATAGTCAATACTCCGAAAAAGAACTTGTTACAGCTTCCGGCGGGCAAATATCGGACATCGACAAAGCGGTCCACCCAATGACGTCATCAAGCAAATGAAGGCAAGAGCGGCTTGGAAGCAGAAAGAGTCGGAGCCCTTAGGGTATTGCGCCGCTTGGAATTCATAAAGAAGCTTGGGGCTGAGAAACAGCGAGAAACGCACTTCTCAAGCAATGAAGAGATAGAGGAAACGATTGAGAAATATGTTCAGAGAGAGACCGCTGGGGCGAGAAATCGAGTTGAAGACCCAGAGGCTGCGGTGCAGCATGAGCAGGACAAAAGTAAGAAAGCTAAAAACGCAGGATGGACAAACAGAGAGCCCGACAAGACTTGTCCCGAGATGATGGTTTGTATCGGAGACAGACAGAGTTATCTTGCAAGTTCCGACCATGGGGGGGATGGGGAAGATGAGGATGATGAAGAGACAAAGCTGGGCCAGCTGAGCGAAGATGACGAACCCTGCTGGGTGATGGGCACGATCTCCAAAATGGTAGAGCAGCGCATGGAGAGGTTGCGGTGGAAGCAGAAGAAGCTTGAGGAATTGACAGAACCGGGATGGGAGGATGCCACTGACTACTTCTGTGAGATAGATACGATGTACGGCACATTCGAATTGAGGGTTCGCCCAGTCATTGAACAGGAAACAAATGATGATCCATCAGCTTGTGCACCGAGAACATTTTGAGAGCTTATGGAGAGTCTTGACCCTGTCCCCGGAATATCGCAAAAGCGTAGAGGGACTTCTCGAGCAGGAAGTAGTCCGGTCAGGGTAGATTCTGGGAAGCCACAGTCGAACATGACTATACCTGGACTTGCCCCTGCGGGGGTGCCGCATTCTTCAATTATTCAGAGTGCGAAGCCTGTTGAACTCGTACGCTGTTACTCCAGCATATAGCCTCCATAGCTAATCACTATAAAGAAATCGGATTTGGACGAAGTCATGATGATGGCTCCTGCATCCGCCGAGCAATACAGATACAGATTGCTATTTTTGAAGTCATATCTCAGTGAAAAGCAATGTGTGTACCAATTTTGCTCCGTGTCAGGATTTTCTTGATTTCAGTGACCAAATTGTGAGACATGATAATTCGTCTGTGCATGTGCCAGGGTCGAAGGAACCATGCGAAAGTTTTAGAATCCAAATCAGGCTGCAACATGGCCCACAAGTTCGATTTCTGTTTGCCGATTACTGTTGAGTGAGAAAGCAACAGGTATATTAGTGACAAAATTTACTCACAAAATTTAAACAAGTGATGTCAAACAAGTCATGGAACGAGTAGGCAGTGCCCGATACGAATCTGTGTGGAAGACGACCCTCATGCTTCATTCATGCATGCATTCAAATCCATAACTCTCCGCAAAGACCCGGTGCACATAGTTGAGATCATTCTAAGTGCATATGGTTAGTCATGGGAATCGAGGAGAAGGAGCAGGAAGAGGAAAGGTGAGGATGTCAAGTTATGTGTACCAAAAACTAGTGAAATAATCTACATGCCATAAATTGCCGTCCGAAAGTGCAGGAATGTGATAGGGCCATGTTGTCTCTCATTCAGATGGAGTGGATAGAGGTTTATCAACAATAGAGACGTAACAATGATCCTGGATGTGCATGATAATACTTACAAATGCAATATTGAATATCCATAATGAGTGTACGATTCGTTGCGTACAATGATTCAGAGTACGAATGCTGTTTCAATGTTATCAATGTGAGCATCAACAGAGCATCCATGATTTATAGTATTACACATTCGGCAATCAAAAAGCTGCATTGCAACATCTTTCCAAAGTGAATGTATCAGTAGGTGTTATAGCAAAAAAGGCAAATGACACAGTCGTTGCCCAATCATAAAAGTGAGCCTCAATGGAATGTCAACGATTTCTGGCCTTGCATCATGGAAAATCCAGCAGGTTGTGCAGCAACATTAACCCATAATCGAGCAATCGGCCACCTTTCTTTGCAAAAATGGTTGTGACAAGAATGCAACTATGTGGAACAAATGAGCGGCACCAGAGCATCAACGACTTCTGGCCTTGCAACTTGGAATATCCAAAGGATGTACTCTGACATAAACCCATAATCAAACTTTCGCCGCCTTTCTAGGCAAAAATGGATGAGACAACATCGCTGCTGTGTCTCACATATGAGCCTCAACGGAACATCAACGATTCTAGGCCTTGCATCCTCAATAATCAAGGGGCTGAGCGACAACATCAAGCCATTATCGAACTATCGGCTGCGTGTCTAAGCAAATCTGCTTTTGACGATATCATACCTATACCCCTAAACCAGAGCATCAACGGAGTGTCCACGATTTTAGGCCTTCCAACTTCGGTAATCAAGGGGCTGTGCAGCGACGTTGACTCATAATCGAACTATCAGCCGTATTTCTAGGCAAAAATGGTTGTGACAATATCACTGCAATATCCTAAATATGAGCATCGACAGAGTGTGTAAGATTTTTGGCCTTGCATCTTCGATAATCGAGGGGCTGTGCGGCGACATCAATCCATAATCAAACTGTCGGCCGCCTTTGTAGGCAAAAATTAGTTCGATTACATCGTACATATGCCCTAAACATGAGTGTCAACGGAGCGTCAACCATTTTGGGCCTTGCTTCTTCAAAAATCATAGGGCTCTGCGGCCAGATTTATCGATTGTCTGACAATCCGCTGCCAGTCAAGGCAGAAATGCTTGCGACAACATCGTAACTATGTCCCAGAATAGGTGTCAACGGAGCATCAACAGAGCGTCAATGATTTTGATCTTGCATTTTGGATAATCTGAGGGCAATGGAACACAGGTAATCCACAATCACCCTATCAGCCTCCGTTATTGACAAAAATGCTGGCGACAATATCACGTCCGCCTCCAACAATTGAGCGCCCATGGGGCATCAACATTTTTGATGGAGGATCAGCGAGCTACACAGCAATGTACTGTATTGCGGTGTTCCAAAATTGACTTTTACATGGTCCGTGTTTTCAATATGTCCTTTTATACAACTTCACAAATATGCATGCGATGTCTCACAGATCTGATTTTTTCGCTTGTAGCTCTTGAGTCAATATTTGAGAACCCACATTCTACTTTGCTATTAGTAACTTTCGGCAGACATTGAAGTCGGTTTGCCCAGCTTCCAAATTTTTACCGCCATGTTGGACTCAAAATCTTGAAATACCTCATTGCTCAAGGTATGATCTCTTCCAAAAATGAAGGTGTCTGTATTCGTGATTTCCGTGACCTCACATTAAAATTCATCTTTGATACTTGGTGGGCTTCAATGAATGTAGGTTCAAAACGTTCTATTGCTTGGAATAATTATAGACAAGGGTCTCCATGGAGAATATATTTCCACTGCGGAATTGAGGAGACCGGCAGCCTTGGAAACATATGTATTGTTTGTCATCAAGTTCCTTGCCATCCATCAGATCATGGGACCAGCTCAATTGGGGAAAACTTGCTGTCAAAAGCTCACATGGCAAAGTTGAATGAATTAACGGAGTCGGATGTGACAGAATTGACCAGTTGGAGGGTCGATCAAACATCTTCGGTCATCCTGAAGAAGTGAGGATGTCGAGGAATTACAATAGTCAGTCCGCAGAGGAAATTCATAATTGACATCCGGATTAATCCATATTGATCGAAATAACACACAAAATGTTCCAAACTGGCAGCTAAGGCATTTGAAGTCTTTGAATTACACCAAGACATGTGAAATCACTATGTCATGTTAGGATGTGTTTAGGCTCAGATTTCTTGGAATGCTATATGGGATCTCGAGCTACATAGGTCATATAAAGATTTACGAAGTGACCGAGTGCTGCCATCCGCTACGACTCTTAGTAACATTTGCCGGAGGGAATATCCTCTGACCGTGGCTGCAATTATGAAGGAAATGCCGTCACAAATAACTGTTAGTTTAGCTTTGGGCGGATGGACATCAACTAACCCACTTGCCATAACATCAGTCATTGCTTACTATATGGATCGAAATTGGGTATTGCGTGATATGCACCTCACTTTCGCTGAGGTTGAACACCTGTTCATTTCCAGTTTCGAAAGCTAGTTAAGGCAGATAGGTGAAGGGACACCATACTGGAGCAAGGCTAGCTGTGCATTTGAAGGACAGGCTGGATAATTTTGAGCTTACCAACTGTGGTTTGCTTGCAATTACGACTAATAATGCTTCCTCGAATTACTCGATGTCACACGAGCTGCAATCAACACTTGAGGCCTCCGGAATCCAGTGACCTGCATTGAGGAACCACATACCATGCATGGCGCACAGCATACAGCTGGCCTTAAATACATTCATGAGTCGTCTGGGTGTGAAAGGCTGCACCAAGTTTTGGGAAGCCTACAAACGTGATCAGCAAATTGGAGACAATGAAAGCATTGAGATTGGGAAGAGTCAAAGACTTCGACAAGTGGGCAATGCTAGAATCAACAAGGTGCCGGCCATGAGACCAGGTTTAGCAAAGATAATTGAGACAGTACGTATTTCAAGATATTTTGAAAGTCCTGAAACTGACCTTGATATCGCAGAGAATGCTTGCTGTATTGATCATGCTGACACCTGGTTGTCAAAACAAGTTCATTGACTGTTAAAACCCAAAGTCCACATCACAGTACTACATATTATGGCTGTGAGGACATGTTGGAACTCGACATTGGAGTGGCATGAGTGAGCCTACCGAGTATGAGAATCCACCCACAAGTGGCTCCAAAATTCAAAATACACTGATTTCCAGCCACTCTTGAAAACACAAGATGAAAGGACCATTGTCAATCGTGTAATGGACGATGTCAGGCCATTCCGATACTGGATCCTGTCAATATCGAAGAGGCATACAGTCACATTGCATCACATTATCGCAGTGTACAATGACCTGTTCAATCACATGGATGGTGTTATGCGAGCTTTGGCTAGGAAGAAGACTCAATGAAAGGAACACTTGTTCTTTGCCGTGAAATTAGCTCGACAGAAGCTGTCCTAATATTCGGCTAATGTGACTCTGTCGACGGGTATGGTTCTCATTTCAGCACAGAGCATGGATCCTTTCTAGAAGTTGCGATCGTTTGGCTGCGGGACAAAGGAAGGGAGATCAATTCTGGGGACGAGACATCTTGTACTACCCAATACCAGGAGGCCTTGCCGAAGTACGTGGAGAATGAATACTGTGCCAAACATCAAACGTGTGCCTGTCAAAAAACCTGACAGTACCGAGCAGCAATTTCGTCCTCTCCACAATGGCTTCAACATCCGGTCATTCATCATTTGATCCATACGATTTGTCCAGCAATGTTGAAGATTACTTGATGCCTAAGAGTGCAGCTGAAATGAGACCCAGACGAAGTGCTCGTGCAGCACGCTCAGTTACCACTGCCAGGCTCTATTTGAATTCACCGCCTGAAGTAGCAAAGAACTGTGGGCAAATTATTCCAAATTCCAATAATTACCACTCCGACCCAATGGAGATTAATAGTCCATTCTAGAACCTGGACATAACCGACTGGTGGCGCCAACAAGTGGAAACGCACTCAAAGTACGCTGATCACTCCAGTGTGGCGCATGACATATTTTCTGTCATACAACATGATTAGGGAGTGGAGACCAAGTTTTCCATTGGCCGAGATGTTATCGACTGGAGGCAGTCAAAAACAACAGGCAAGACCCTTCTCGAAAAAGTCATTGTATGCCTGATTGCTCCAGCCAATAACCGGATTTTTGGTGTGGATGACCCAGCATTGGACAGGATGAACACAGATAACGACTCGGAAATCAAGAAACAGGTGGAGGACAGGAAATTGCCCCCAATGGCCCAGGTCCTCGACTTTTTGGAGATGTGGCAGGGCAGCCACAACCTATGTGATACACAGAAGGTATCTAGCGCTCAAAATAAACAGATGACAGCGGTAGGATACATTTCAGACACGGAAGAGATGGTCAAAGCATCCTGGTCAAACTTTCAAGATGATGGAGAGGCTGCATTTAAATTGTCAGAAAGTTCACCTTTGCCACCAGCTTTGTCTGCAAAGAACCTCCCAGGGGAACGGACTCAAATACTAAATGTCCACCGAATCAGATAACTCAACCGCTATCCAGTCGAATGTGATGAAGATTGGGCAACCGAAACAATTTTGAACACCAAAAATTGGCTTAATGGGAATGACGACTTGGATAATCCAAATGACAGCGAAGACGATTGCGGGGCAGATGTTCAATCGGATATAGAGCAAGATAATGGCATGGAGGATCCGGAATGCGCAGAGCCTAGGGATGTGAGTGCCGCGCCAAATGTCCCCGGATAGATTCGGCCAAGACGGGAGTCAACGAGACTGGCTGAACAGGAGTTGGTGATGGTCAATGCAATCAAAACTAGGAGGAATAACGGAGTGAAGACTAAGTATGACAGAATGCATCAATCTTTGACCAGCTTTTATATGTAGCTTGACCGAGAGTTTCAGTTAGTGTTATATTATGGGCGAATTGTGAGCAGTAGCTTGTGAATATCAGTTGATAAACAGATGTATAGTAGGCACAATGAATCTTTTGGCAAGATATATAACTTTTAGTTGTGTGAGAGCGAAGAGTGCAAGAATGTTACTGCGCTTGACATTGCCACAGGACCGAGATTCAATCTGTCAGAAAGACAACTTATATGTCCAAATCATGATGAAATCAATTATTGATGGCAGCAGATGTTGAATGGCCAATACATGAAAATAAGCATCAACAGAGCGTCAACAATTTGTGGTCTTGTAAATGCTGCAATTGAACAGTGATTTGTTCGCGGTTATGCATAAGCGACGTATTGACAGCTGATACAGTCAAAAGAGCCAGCAACATGGTCACTGCCCAAGTCAGAGAATCAGCGTCAACTGAGCATCAATGGCTTTTAGCTTTGCATTGTGGGGAATTTAAGTTCCGATTGGTTGCAGACATCCATTTATGAGATAATGGCAGCCTTTACTGCCAAAAACAACAGCGACATGCTCCCTGCTGCATCCTGAAAATAAGGGTCAACAGAGCATCCACAGTTTTAGCACCTTCATATATGGTAATCAAGGCATCGGGCGGATCTTCACGTTCAGAATGGAATTATTGACTGCCTTGATAGGCAACAAAACAATATATCAAAGGTAAAACACCAATTCCAAATTAATGGATATTGCAAACTGCAAAACATGCAAAAACATATTATTGGTTGTTGAAAATGGGATTTTGATAAGATACAATTAACAAACTGCAAAAACAACAGCCTTATAAGAATCTTTAGATGGATCTGCTGGGCGACCAGCTGACTACCCACCCATTTGAGACGGGTTGGGAGTTTACAATCCTACCATACCCGAGTTGCCGGTTTGGGGTTATTGACAACCTGGACCGCCAATTTGGCAATCGTTCTGATTGAACCCGGAACAGGACCCAAAGTGATGCTCCGGAACCTTTGCTACTACTAAATATGTGTACCTTTGGTCAGGGAGAATTGGACAAGGTATAGATGGGAGTATACCCAAATGCGCAAATGATTAAGGAACCCATTTATAGGCAGATTTCATACAACAGTTGCCATTCCCATATTTTAAAGTTGAAACTGGAATAGAAGTTGAAAATTTTTGGGTTGAAATGAGGATATCTACAAGCAATGAAAGTGCAGGGCATGTAATTGGACAGGCCAAGGTAATCCCCGGAGGTCAAATTGAGGCTAGATATGCCTCATTGCTAATCATCATATATTGATCAGCAAAATCAATCTCTCTCACTGGAGGCCCCAGGGAATGTTTTGGAGTTGTCGGACCAGAATCGCAGGGTGGTCATATGATACAGTTGACCAGTCTGATGCAGCTGCGATCAGGTGCACCTGGGAGGGCTGGCAAAATATCGTTAAGAATATTAGCCGTCTTGCGACAATCAGGGGTGTTTTTGGAAGTCCCAGCAATATGCCTGGAAGCACCTTGTAATGCAGGAACTAAGCCAGGGAGCACATCAAATCTCTGTGGAGCAGTCCCAGAAAAACAACATCTTCTTTGGGATTACTACTGGTGTCCCTGGAAATTGTGGCTCCTACTTATCATTCAATGGTTTTCAACACTCATGTATGCAGTTTGACCTCTCAACTATGTTTCTAAGTATCTATGTATCAATATAGCTGGCCATCAATGCACAGTATACCTGGACTGCCTGCAGCTAGTCTTTGAGAGCAATTTGAGGTTGGCCTGAAGATGACAAACATCAACTGAACTTACAGATGCACATTGAGGCTGTAACTGAGCGGCGTCGGTTATGTCCTTGGAGGCAATTATCATATGAACATCGCAGGTATGATCGAGCGCGATTGCTGTTGCATTTGGCAGCCATGATCGTGCTAACTTGAAGGTCATGATCAATTCAGTTTGATGATGCAATTGGAGGCTATGATAGAGCGAAATTGGACAAGTACTTGGAGGTGGTCTGTCTGGAGGTGGTTGTTTGTGAGGTGTGATGGGTGCTGGGACTCCATTCATTGGTTAGTTAACTCAGAACCATGGGAATAGGGAGTGTTGACTTGACCTCTGAGCTGTCATGGATGCGTGGCTGGTGGCCGTTGATCAGAGGGCTGTCATGCCAGAAAATTATGGTTCATCTGGTGGTGAATATATTATTGTGAGAGTGAAGGGAGACTGGCTGGGAGATAGTCAATCCTGGGCAGATGCAGTACTCAGTAATTACTCACCATTGCGGCATCCAAAGATGGTGAGGGATAACGTGACTTCATGATATGAGACAACAGTAGAGTTTCGAATGGGAATGTCGGAGAGGAGTCCAGTTGTGAGAAATCATCATGGGAGCCTGGGAGTTAAGGCATTTTCACATGTGAGTCAATTGCCATTCCCAAGATGGCAGGTATGGCTCACTGTAATGGCACGGCAGCACGTGACGTGTCCAGGGCCGGGTAATACCCACTTTATATAGTCAGCTCGCCACGAACCTTAGATCTCTCGCGATATTCTTACCTTACTTACCTTTTTACTACTCTACAATAATGACATCCACGTGTGCAACCGTATCTACTGATATTCCTTTCTATGAGGCCATACACGGGCGTATGCCTTTACACTCACAATCTGGCATGTAAGAACACTGATACCCAGATTTGTGAACCCAATCCACTATCTTATACCTCAGATATCTCATATCACCTCCCATGCTCCAATATTGTTCCCATCTTCGTCCCCCATCTCTCTTCCTTCTCCATAACTTTACAACCATCTAAGAATACAAAGTTAAGTAATCCCTCTGTACCTCACAATGTCATTCTTCTGTGTTGTGACTGAGTACAGCATCACCCCAAGATTGACTCTCTGCAACTCCCAGCAAGTCTTTTATCTCTCAGATCTCGATGCACCTTGTTGCACCCTACGTTCCACATCCTCACGATTACAAGTCAAGAAATGAAAACAGTTTCACCTCACAGCATGCCTCCCTTGCTATGGACCATGTTCGTCTTTACTCACCACATCTAGATGAACCACCTGGGAGCACTCCATCAATTTTGCTAGATCGTGGCATCCAAAGTGAATCTCCAAACTCACCTGATCACAGCCCCTGAGTGCAACATTGAACTTGCATAATGAAGCACTCCAAGTGCAATACTATTATCACATGTTGATGGCCTCCAAGTGGATCTCTGAACTCACTTGATTTTGGCCTGCAAGTACATCTAGCAGTACAAACCATCATGGCCTCCAAGGTCGCCCAGTGAAGGTCTCCAAGTGCATTTCCAACCTTGCTTGATCATGGCCTCCAAGTGCATCTCCAAAGTTGTGTTTTCATGACCATGAAGTATATCCCTCAGCTGAGTTGATTGCCATCTCCAGGTGCTCCACTGAATGCGCTCAAGTACTGTCTGCAGCCAGATTGACTTAATTTACGAATATCAATAGACTTGGATAGATAAAACATCTCTGATTATGATGAAATGAATCTTGTCATTGTGAAACACGAATGTCTGACACAAATGAATATGATAGATGAAATGGGTTGTAGTTATGGTACCTGGAACCCTAAGAACCACTGTAGCGAGAATACAAATATTCTATCAGTCAAATTTAATAGCATCTTGAATGGCCCTGCTTGACTCCAGGTGCTATCCGGAGTACCTGAGAACCTGCTTGCAACATATGGGAGAACTTCACTTACCTTCAGGAGGGTCTGGAAGCATCTGGAATTCCTTAAACGCACAGGTGAGGCTTACTGGACGGTCGGGGAGGATTCTGAGTTGCTTCTGAATCTTTTACAAATTTGCCGATGTTGGCTGCAAAGTGTTCTGAGCAGGATGGATGAGAGGAGGGTGATGATAATTGTGGGTAAGAGAATGGTAGCTGTAGTAATGTAAGTTCTGATTGAAAGGAGAGAAGAGATTATACTCCACACTTAAGTATAGGCTCCAATGCATGCTGGGCTGGGAAGAATCAAAGGGTAGAAGGTTTTCCGGATTACCAAAGTATGAGCCAATCCGTGCAGCTTATCTTGAAATAATTGAAAGTTATGATTGAGGATGAAAACAAAATACAGTGAGGTGCAATTGGATGTCAAGAGGGGGTATATAACAGTGACGAGATCCACAATCCAGATGTTAGCAGATCAGTCCTCAGCATGGCATCTGATCAAATGTGCCACAAATATATTCTTCAAAATCATGATGTGGTGGTCAGGCTGTTGAATGCCCATCCAATTTTCCAATTGCATGCTGACTGATTCCATTGTCACAAGAATTCAATTTGTGGCCTGCAAGCATTGGAAATCTTTCACCTCCAGGTTTCGGCAATATGGTTCATTGGGAGGAGATGGATTTGGGAATCAGTCATGGCAGAGGTGCTGGTGGCTGATGAATTGCATCACAGCAGGACATTTAACTGAGTGGCCGCAAATATGATACGCAAATTGCTGGCTGAGATGGTTATTGTAGGGTTGCTGCTGTGAGTGTTGTGGGGAATTACCCATGACAAATCATTAAATATGGTTCAGCATGAAGATTTCATGAATATTAGTACAAAACAAGTGTGACATTGTTCGCAAAGATATTAGTTAGTGCTCCTCCCTCTTCCAGCCATCCAGATATCTCCACCACTGGACCAAGTAATGTTTCCTTTAAACCCTAAACCATTCCTGGTGGTGGCAATGCCCTGAGGGGCAGAGATATTGAAGCGTGCAATGTACAAACTGCCCTATTGGGCTAATTTCAAACAGGTGAAGCAATTTGAGCCACATCAGCAAAATCTAATAGAGTCACTGGGAGCATCCACAAGTGTATGACAGGAGGTGCAGTGTAAACTTACAGGAGACAATTTTAGGAGTGAATTGGACTCTAGCAGGGTAATCCAGCCAGCATTCAGAGTCACTCGAATCACTGATGACTGGTACAGAAGCACCATGGGAGTGATTGTGATAAGTTTGGAAGCATGACAGAGTGCTGGAATAAATGTTGGGAGTAACAGAGAATGTTACCCAACCAATGAGGAAATCCCAAACACACTCTGTGAGATGCCACCTCAAATGGATGTTCATTGAAGGTACTGCAGGCAATATCTGATACTCTCCAGATGTACATGAGAAATGGATTACACTCCACAGTGAATATGATGAGTGGAATATTGTTCCTTGTCTCGTCAACATTATACTTATACTACTGTACTGGCCACTGGGGTTTGAACACTGTCAGTTACTGAGATGTAATTCTGACTTAGGCACCCCAGGCGGACAACTGAAGAAGCGATGGACAATGTTATGGTAATGATGGTAGTGTATAAGGCAACAAGCATCATAATATAGCATAACGCACAGGGTATCATAATTGTAAATTGCAGAATTGAAATTGATGGTGCTGACAACATTTGCTGCTTGGACACCGGCCTGCTGACGCTGACAGAGGCATAAAAACAGCTGGACAGACGCCCTATGCTGATTGCTGACGTCTGAACTGCAGTGGCCAGTGCAGTGGTTACTAAATTGTGCAGTACTCATTGTTTTCTGACATCAAGGAATCAAAGGAAATTGCAAGTGCTACAAAAACAAATGGCGGTACACAGAAACAGCAACTAGACACAGGAATCACATCATATTCTTCGATACTGGTGTCAATGATATCGCCTACATCTCCTATCCCATCAAAGATGATGAATGCAGAAACACAGAATTTGTCAATGGCCCAAAGAAGCTAGAGGTGCTCCTTCAATTTCCTGATGATTCATACATGGGGAGTAAGTCAAATGATTCTCCATTGTTGTTTGGCTGGAATTGTGATATGTAACAAAGATCAAAGGAGCTGTTAGCTATCAGCAAAGCTCTATAGAAATTTCAAGGCAATAAGTTATATTCGGGTGAAAAAAGGGAGCAACTACCAGGAAGTGAGGTGCAGCCAGATGGGGAGGTCTGTGGAGAAAGAAGCAGTATACAGAAGGCGATGGAGAAGCGCCAAATGAAATGAAACAGTGCAAAACCAGGCCAAGGGGTGCAGACTGTGCCGCAGGAGAGTCTACTACCATGCAGGTGAGTCCATACTAGCGGAAGTACACCGCAAGGGGTTGAATGGAGCAGGAAATCAAGTAGAGGTGAACCAATCCAGCCAGAAGAGAACTGATGACAATTAAGAAGTGCCTATCCCTGTTGACAAGTGACGAATAGTGGGGGTAAAGAGTGTGGGATAGATTATAAGAGTGCTGATGGCTGGTAATGAGTGCCCATCTGGTACGTGGGTGCTTCCACCTAAGTAACTGTACTTATAAGAAAGTATTGGAAGAGGCTTAATATGTTCTAAGTACTCAGCCATAGTTCTTATAGTAATCTCTTATGTGTATCTCCAAATAATGTGTATTGGCAACCTATACAGGTCGTATACACACAGAGGACAAATATGTATTGTCGTATCAGATACTATTAAGTGAATAGCAACTGAATGGTATCATGGTGTGATACAATACTGACAGTAAATAGATTCATATCATTGATCTGGGTGTTGAATTAGTATCGTAAAGTATATTCATATAACTAATCTCGGTGATTGATTAATCATCAAGTATATTGGTATAATTAATCCCGGTGAATAATTTATATTGTGAAGTATATTCGTATAACTAATCCCAGTTATTGATTAATTGTAAACTTTATTTTTTAATAAATCTCGGTGATTAATCATTATTGTGGCGGTAATATTTTGCCCATTGAAAGTGCAATTTCAATTGACACGTACCTTGACACAATCCCTTCATTGTTCCTTGATACTCTGGCGTTCAGACACTATTGGCAATTCTATGTCTTAAGAGTAATCTCTCTGAATACGCTATTCTCCAGTTCAAAGGAGTTCTTGCATGTTTCTCTTTTGTAGTTTGTTTACATACCAAAATCTTTTTTCCAGTTGATGATGCGTGGGTTCTCGATGATTCTGAAATATTCTTCCCGATCTGGTTTTATCAAACTACTTTGATTTTGGAAGTCGATATTTCAGAAGAAACTTCGACCGTGATGGATGAACATCTCGATCTCAATCCATAATGACATTAGATTGAGGAATATCAGAACAGTTATTAATATCAGATATTGGAATATCAGATTCAAGAATAATGACTTCATTAGAGGTTTGTTGTGGAAAAGGTATGACTGCACAATCCCTAACAGCATCTGAAGGGAATACTTTATATTTACAATAATAGATTAATATCTCCGTAAACTAAATTATACTTGCCAACCACCAAATACACCGGGCTGCAAATGATCGATCTTCTTTTTCGGATCAATCCAGCAATAAAGATATCACAAACAGTATGACCTCATACTTGTTATCGAACAGATGCTCAACAATGGCGCGGGGGAACCGCGCGCAATTCCAATCAAAAGACTGCTACACTCGGTAGTAAAATAATAATAATAAGAACTGATAACAACAATAATATTTCGGCTTCGTTCTCACATGTAGGTATCATTCTTGCTTCTGAGGCTACCCTTCCAATGCCGGAGCATTTTCGTCTCTTTAGAGTCTTGCTTGGACTACCGACGTTTGTGTCCAAACCTTAGATATGATGCCATCTATCGTATCATTGAGTACTCTTTAATTACGAGCCAGGCTCCGAGATGTAATTGCATGATTGGATTTGAAGAGTTACGCTCCTCATAAGTTTCAGGCCATCATCTGCAATAAAATGTGATCACACAGTAACTTCAACTTAGATATCTCGCAACTTGTTTATTTCGGATTGTCAAAATCTCTCCTCAGCTGACATGGTTATTTGGAGGGCTTTGAAAAGATTGCTTAATAAATTAAGACACAACGTCACCATACGGGCTATTTGGCTTCACTGCTGCAGAGACTTATGTGGCGACCCACCATTGCTCTGTCGACATTTGACTCGACAACTCACCCTAGTATTATTCAACTGATAATGATTTAGTGTTATTCATTTATTCCCTGCCAGGGAGTCAGAGGCATATCGGGTCTTATTGACTTTGCCTAACGTCTTCGTCAATGAGACACACCATGCTTCGGCCGAGACTATTCTCCATGAATGGAATGTACCCGAGTTGTTCCGCTCCACAAGGGATTGGTTCGAGATCCCACTTGATTGCAGATTGGCTAATTGTCTGCCTGAATCATGAGTCGCATTAATGCTGTCGACGTGTCCAGTCCCGCTCAGCATAGTTCAGTGAGTGTGGTAAGAAATCACCGGCATCTCTGCAAGCCTTGAAGGCTTGCAACTGGCCAAGGTCATTGCATCATCAAATCAGCTCTACCATAGTTGATGAGATTTCAATGAATCAGCTAGGAATGAGGCTCGCTATCGAATTGACACAAGGCTCCTATGATATCCCGCTATGGACCATCGGCCTGGCCAACATGCTCTGTGTAGGTTAGATGTTATGTATACCTGCTAAAGTATACTTCGCAGCATAAAACCCACTGACACGTGACCCAAGTACCAATACCTCTTTTAAGGGAGAACCCCTAACACCATCACAGCACAATGTGAGTGGGGGTAGGGTATGGAGTGTACGATGATATGTCATAGCGCCGCTGGGGATTGAGGAGAATTCATCCAAGCAGAGGAGTACCCACAGAGGAGATATTGGAAGCAGAACAAATTTGCCCAGAGCTGTACTAAGAAGAGGAGCATGTATGTAGATTTGAGGAGCGACTTATCCTGGTGGAGTTATGCCAAATGGAGGATATGAAGTGGCCCACTAATATTGAAAATGAATAGAGCAGTGGCTTCCAGATCAATATTAATCACTGGGGTAGGGAACAATCACCTTGGCAGTCATCTTGACAAATAATAACTGCTGAAATCTTTCCAGAGGCAAATTCAACTAGCAAACAAAGGAAAACTGTCGCAGCCAGCACAACAATCTTTGGAGTGAGAGGTTGGAAGAGCTGAGATAAAGTAGGCTGGTACCCCAAGTAATTGGCAGTGAAGCAGAATGGATGGATTATTAAAATCCAGAACTCATTAGCAAAAACTGACTTTCCTGCAGGAAATTTATTTAGTTTATTGTACGCACAAACTCAAAAAATGAAATCGAGGTTTCCCTGAAATATGGCATTGCTTCACTGTGCCAGAGTGTTCTTTGAGTGGTCACGATGCATTTTTCAAGCGTCACGACCAGTGTACCCGCTTTTCCAATTGTGACAACGAGCTCTTGACGAATGGTTCACACTTCCTTTGGCAAAATCAGAATCATCTCTTGGCATACTCCTACGTCGCCCAATGTGATTTGTCCTCGCGATCACGATAGTACTTGCTCCATACGTTTAATGAAGTGTGTAGTTCTTGTTTTTAACAACCCTGATGGCTTAATTTGACCAATGCTAGTTACCCTGCAGAAGTGGTTCAGGATAATTAATTTGATGATTCATAAGCGTCAGTACCTTCCAGTTCAACCGTCGCGGAAGGGTTATGCATCATCACAATTATGATTTCACTCATTTGAGATCAGACTTCAGTAAACCATCACATCTATTACATTTACTACTAATATGATATATTAACAAAACCTAGAATACAATAGCACACCAAGGAAATTCTTAATCTGACCACTGACACCATTCCTAACCTCCAGGTGACATTGCATCCTCTAAAATTGTACATCCATCGAGTAGTCCCGTATTCTCAATGCTGTTCATGTTTGCAACACTGGTAATGTCGTTGCTGTTGCTGTTGCTGTCGCTGAAGGGGAAGAGCTGGCTGCTCCTGGCAATGGCAGACCTACCAATAGGCAGAACAGCTGAGAATTGCATGCTAGCTTCAGTAGCAGCAACGAAGCTGCTGAGAGGAATCAAACAAATGTCAGGCTGCCCTATCAGCTCCTCCGAGACGTAATCAAGCATGTCCTCATCAAAGCTGCCCTGATCATTGGGATGTTGTGCCATCGCTGGGTCTGTACCAGTTGAGTGGATCCTTCGGTGCATCACGCTGCAGATATTGTCTATTTTTCGTGTTTGAACCTCTGGCAAGAAAGAACGAAGATCCACGTTGAGACAATGAAATTCATCCCTGCATGCATCATTGACTGCATGATTGATGTTACTTGTATCGCAACTATGTTGTGCTCCACCTCCTGGACCGAACTCTCGCTCAACCCTACACTCACCTGGTTTCCAGGCCAACGGACAATGGTGGATGGCCGTTTTGGTGAGGGCAATCAATGTTGGGTTGATTTCATCAATCAATGATATATCTTTCATTCCCATTCGTCGTATGCCATAGAAGTATATTCGCTCAATATGCTCCACAATATTGGTCGCTGCAAATCGAAATGTGCACTCCTAAATAGATTGTCAAGGCAACAATTAAACAAGAATGGGACTTTGAATTCACCTCACAAACATTAGTGGGGCATGTAAACCTGTCATTGGCAAATAGCCAGGCTACAACTTTCTGGATCTCTGGAGGTGACTGTGTTCGAAATCCGTAAATACCGTCGATTGAGGCTTTGGAGCAGTCTACCATTGCTGCATGGGAGTAAGTAATCATTGCGAGGGCCTCATGCACAATGTCAGCAATGAAAACAAACGTTGAGAGGATTCATTTACAACTGAAATGTCGGCATGTGCAGGGTCTGAGTTTCTCTGGGCTGGATCAATCCTGGCGATGTCCTCATACCACCAACCATGCATCTGGGCAGTCTTGACCGCATTCGTGGCAAGGGATTCACCAACATTGCATAATTGATAGCTATAGGCTTCACACTCGCCATGACCATGGCCGGAACGCCTGCAAGGGTTGTCTGGGCGTTTCATTCTGAACCGACGCTGAGGCCTGTCTCGTCGCCAACAAAGGGCTCATATTGCCACAGATTTCCGGCTTCCCATGAAACTACTTGCTCACTGGTTTCGATTGAATCCTTCCTCTAGTGAATATATACATGAGCGGGTGGATTCAAACATTCAAGTGCTTAATCGGATAGCTTCTTGGATGCCAGCGGTGCAGGCTTGGATTCATCCTCCTCCCCCGAGACAATATAGACCTCCCGACGCTCAAGATCTTGGGGTTCGGCGCACATAGGAGTGAATTGAGTTGCCACAACCCGTCTTCCAGGTGTTGACGTGAAAGAATCTTTTCATGGCTGCTTGCCCATTGGTTGCTTCAATGGTCGCCGCAGAGGGTCGTTGTCGGATACTGAATTGTCATTGCAATGATTGTTGAAATCTTTCGGTATCGTGCTGAGATCATCATCAAGATCCTCATCGTGGATAGATCATCTGATTCTCTTGTTGCTGGAAGGACGAGAAGGAGGAGGGGAAGTGTGGAGCCAACGTGTCATGATTTAAAAAAGTGGCGGGTGATAAGCACGAAAAGATTACAGGAGTGACCACAGGCAATGTCAAGGAATGAAGACTTAATAAATTAGACTGTTGTGAAAAAGAAAGTATGCAGTGATATGATAAACGGCATCATCGTGATGCGTCTTTTGATCCTGTCGATGATTGAAGTATCTTGGGATGTCCCACCACCCACATGTCCAACTCCTTGGATGGACTGGAACTCGAAACTAGGAATGGCAGGTGACACACATGCCTCAGGGTTTTTGATTGGCTTCCTGTGCCGAACATCATTATCGCAACCAGCTAAAATGAGTTCACATTTCATTAATCATTTGGGCTAACCTCTGCTGGGTAAAGAAACAGAACAAGCAACTACATAACAGCCATACATGGCGTACTATCGCTGCCACTATGCCTTTCGCAAAAACACACGTCTCTAGAATTAATCCCAACATCGTAAACTCTCAACACAGCCCTTCATGCCTGAATATGAATGATGTAATAATCAAATAAACAAAACAACAAAAAGAGACCCAAAACTTCACCAAAAAACTCCAAATTATCACCCATCCGTCCACCCTCCAAAGTGCCAGAAAAATACCCACCCACAACGTTATTCCTTGAACAACTGTCCAGCCAGTGCATTCCATCCTCACAACAACTAATCTGCAGCTGGGCAGCTGCGTGTATGCTTCCTATTGGCCAAAGAGCCTTTAGCGGGAGGATTCACAATGTGATTATACTCACATAGCCAAGCTACACCTTCATCAGCAACAAGGCTGTGCTTGTAATCGGCAAAGAGACGAAGAGCACGGTTTTGGATGACTTCAAGCTATCGCTGCTGTCTGATAATCCTCCTGTGAAGCTTCCATTCAAAATTTTGGAACCCTGTTTCCATCATGGGGAAGCATCTTGCATTTTGGCACCGCATCTCACCATCATCATCCAATTCCTCCCCGATATCGTCCATCATATCCTAAGCTGGAGGTGGGAGGATGTCATTTAGATGAAGGTAGGTGCGGCTAACACCCAAAGGCGTCTGGGCACCAGCTGTACGGTCAGCTTGTTGGCCATGATACCCAATGCAAACAAGCATTGGGTTGCATAATGTCATCGTGTTCTCTACCCATCTGCCAGCAATATTGTTATCGAAGATTGGGGTAACATTACAGGCGTATACACCACCATCTCCATTGGGCTCCTCCCAGAATCCCCAAAGCTCTCGGATTGTCCGGCTGCTGTCTGGCAGACTGGCAATGGCAGAATTCACGATTGACAAAATGTTCATATCCATGATTGATGTAACTATCGGAAGTATCGATTCATTATCTTCAGCACAGTGCCATGAGAATATCTGAGATTTGTTTTCGCCCACCCTCTTCGCAGCAATGTCAGGATCAACATAGGCAATGGTCAACTTAAATGGCTCGACAAAGAGATCGGTCGAGGCATCGCGACGCACCTTCATCAGTGACGACCTGTGACCCAAGGTGTCTTCCTCATCGTCCTCTCCAACTAGACATCATCAGGAGGAACGACAGAAGCATCGGGGCGATGAAATACATACCTATGTGCACGAGTTTCTTCTTCGTAGTCGAGGTTTCTCCATGCCTATTCTTCGTTTGGCAAACCCCAACCTGCACAAACTTGTCCAGTCCTTTCTTGAGTATATGAACATCAAGGTTTGTCTTGTCTGCGAGGTACCGTTTCCAAAGGGGCCTGTTCGACGCCAGATCACCGGTTTGAGTCACGCACCGATGGATCAGGAGATCCCATTGCTCGGGGCCAGCGCCTTGCATGTTACTGATGCTCATGTACTGGGCAATCTCCCAGACGCGCTCCCTCACTGCATTATCTATCCGTTGTGTTGTCAATCCACCCCTGTCCTGCGAAATGCTACTGCTTTCTGCTGCCCATTGGCTGACTCCAACACTGGAGTTCTCGGCCTAGAATCGGACTTGTAGAGTTGGCATCTGGATTGTATAACCATCTGTGATGACTGATTTCAGCAACCAGATGGCATCACATTACATTGTAGGTTCTCAACGTTGGTCAATGATTGAGTGGTGGATACTGAATACTGTTTACTCTGAATTAGCGTCGAGAGTGTTCAACATCTCATCAAAGGTTATGTGATGTGGTCGCAGAGGTGAGGAGGGTGTGTTGAAGGTTCTGGGGATTGTAAGTAAGGTGGGCTGGCAAGGCGAATATATATATGGGCTTGGAGGGGTTCCTTGTACCGGTGACATCATCTTGCCTGGAATTAACCTAGGAAATGATTGGCTTAGCATTGTCTAAGCGCCCTGATTCGTCGACTGAACACTTAAGTTGATCACAAAGACAACTAAACGCATGCTCTGCAGTCATATCTCACTCGTTTGTCCTTGCGCTAGTTCTTGTACCCCATGACCACGTCACTGGGTGGGTATATAAGTACAATGCACCGTTCATGTAAGGTACTAACATAACACAAAGTGATAACCACACATCAGGCAATGGGCGTAGGAGGGTCCTGTGAGGGTTCAAAACAATTGCCGCGAAGACCTGAATGCTGATGCCATATTCATTTCGAAATCCAAGAGATGTTGAAATAGAGAGAGCGATTAAACACTTTGCAAACATGTGAAGGCGGATGTGAGAAATCGTACCAAAGTTGTAGTACCCATTTTTGGAAAAAGTAATCGAGGTGCAGCTATTTCCGATGACCAGGCAGGTTGTATCGATATGAGTAGCTAACAGACCGTCGAGTTGCATCTTAACGCTGTTGCAACAAGTCATTATGCCAACGCAAAATGGATCATTGTCCACAGTGTCTTTACCACTCGATGACGCATTCCAATATCAGCGCTTACATCACTCATCTCTGCCGTGACCACAAAGCCAGGAAAGTATAAGTATCGGCCGAACAACTGCCACATGATGGCTCTGCGATAGAGCACAATAGTAATCTACACTGATTGGTTCATGAACCGCATCACGTCCCTTTTCTTGACCCTGGCGATGAGGATTCCAGCGATAGAGATGCCGACAGCGAGAATTCGTGTATCAATCCAGATCAACCTCCAGTTCTGACACGGATTTTTGGTACTCCACATGTGGACAACCGCCTTGCCGGCAAGCCTAACAGTAGCGAGTAATACGATACGTTCAACAATGAAATTGATCTATGGTGACTGTTTTCTCGCGAGGAGGAGTATCGATTAGCACACTGGTGCATCAAGCAAGACATACGCAGAGCAGCTATCGACGAGCTGTTCCGGAACCCTACGATGGCAACCGTCAGCAACTTCACTTTCTCCCACACTTCATTCACAAGGTAGAATGAAATGTCCAATGCAATGGGCATCGACTCTTGGAAATTACGCAAAGGGTGTTACAATTATTTGGCCGATCCAAACAACCTTTAAGACGATGATTATACACGTTTCTTTGACCGCAATCCTGTTGAATGCATTGACTTCCTCATGCAACAGCCTGCGTTTAGGGGACATATGTGGTATGCTCCAGCACAGGAATTCAATGATGCGGAGGAACATATCTACTCAGAGGTGAAATCAAGAGACTGGAGGGGGAATGAACAGGTACGTTGATTGAATTTCGTCATAGCTACGATGATTTCGACCACATCAATAGCTAAGGCGGCCGCTTGGAGCTACAATTGTCCCTGTATTCAGCAGTTCAAACCAGACGCATCTTACAAACTATTTGGGCGGCAAGAAGAAATGGCCAGTACATTTGAGTCTCGGAAACATCTACTTGACGATTAGTTCAAACCCTTCGAATTTTGGAACCATCTTTGTTGCCCATCTCCCCGTTCCTCCGAAATATCACTTCAACGGACCTGGAAAAACAACCGCCATGGACCAACAACAAATCAACAATCGAGATGCTTTCTTGATCGTCTTTGAGCTTGATTTATGTCCTCCCGAGGTGCGTTTCAACACTGAGAAGATTATGCTTTGTGCGGACTGTCCGATGCGGCAATGTGATCCTGTCACCTGCGCATCGATGGCTGACTACTTCGAAAACATCAAGTTGCACTTGGTCAAGCAGCCCCATTGCCTGGTGTGCGAAGCACGGAAATTGTTGTTTGGAGAAGGGAATTCATCGTCGTGGCAATTGAGAGACCATCGGCTATACTTCCCAAAGATGATAATCACGACAAAGGGAGATGGGATGGAGCGAGATGAAGTAAGAAAATATCTGGCAATCGAGCCGTTTTAACCTCAGAATGCGTCTTCTGGAATCTGAAATGCATCTCTCCAACAACTATTATAGTACCTGATATTATTTATAACGTCTATCTCGGTATGCTGAAGCAGGTGAGGAGCTGGGTAACGTCCTTCCTTGAAAAACATTCGATGATCGACAAATTCAACCAGATCTGGGCGATGATGCCTCCATATCGTGGCTTCGCTTGATTCAACATGCCCTCTAGCCAGGTTACGCAATGCAGTGGTAAGAAGATGAAAGCACTCAGGCGTGTGATTGTTCCAGTTTTCGTGGCGACTCTTTTAATCCCTTTGGCTAGCCAACAGACTCCATTCACAGATGCCCTGTTGTGCGTCAAGATCTTAGTCTATTTTCACCTTATGCCACAGTACCGGTACCATACTGAGGCCACAATCGAGTACAAGAAGAATTATCATCAGGATTATCATTGTCAGAAGGATGTTTTCAGTCGTTTCCGTGCCAGTAAATCTACACAAGAGATTCTCTGAAGCCTTGAAAGAGCAGCTTACTTTGGACAAAAAGGAGCAACGGGAGAGTGACCCAGCTTGGAAAATCTTTCTGCACCTGCAAAAGGTGGTCGCATTGATGAAGATAAAACACAGATTTAGTCACCAATTGCACAACATCTTGTCGATGAATGGGTTTTCAACTATGTGATGATGCATCTCCTGAACCACTTCTCTGATTATATCCGTCAGCTGGGGAACCTCTTAGATGTACGCTCTGAACTCCCAGCAAAAGCGATGATAGATCTTAAGCACGCATACCGACAATTGAATTGTCATGAGGCCACCTTCCAGAATTTGTTAATGAAAGACCCAAAGAAGGTGTTTCAGTATGGAGAGCTGAATAGAAACATTACAAAGAAACGACGCGATGAGGATATGCCTCTAACCACAGCACTTACCAAGCGAATAATGAAACACCTGTGATCAGAAATCAAGACCCTGGATGATTTGGCCGGGTGGCGTGCAATTCCACAATGGGAGCTACAGAACCGCATTGGTTCGCTGTTTCAAGAGATTTGCCGACTTCACAGACTACATCAATCACGATCAGTATATCAGTCATCACAATGATGCAAAATACATTCGGTACAACGCACTAGCAATTCCGGGGACGTCTTTTCAATGCAACACGCAAGCAGTTTATACGGTTCATTGCACTCAGTCCAGAAGGTGGAGAAAGCATAAGCCACCACAATATAATTCCAGTGCTTCTCTGGATGGGGATAAGTCCAGACAGCCACTGAAAGTTGACTGCTGGATGCATTCCTGCACGATTGAAGTGCATTTTTGTCGTTAAGGATGCTGAATCGAGCATTAAAGGGCTTCTTGCCCTGGTTGAGACATTTGCAACATGGCCGATACTTCAGACTGCTGGTATGGTGATTGTTGAGGAGAGGCATCAACCTGCGATGCAATCCATGCGCGATGAAAGCTGCCGTCATGAGCCTTTTTTTGGTGTTCAATCGACTTATATAGTCCCAATCAGCGTGGTCCAAGAAGCTGTAAACCTTCTTCCACTGACCCTGCAGCCACATAGCTCACGGTGGTACTTGAGCAACATGATCGACTTGAATGCTTCCAATGTGTTTTACATGGAGATTATTCGACTCGATGCTTGAAGTAATCGTTGCAGCGATATATACATCTTTAATGAGTATTTACTCTGGGTGTCTCAATTTTTGTAATGGGAGTTGTGCAAGCATGTGTATAATCAATGTCTCAAGGGATGAAGTAGTGGAGAATATTCCTGAATTGAATGGAACATTTCGAAAAACTATCGAACCAATTACAATCTAGAGAACCAACGTGAAAGATATAAGTTCAATGAATTGGCTTAAATGACGAAACACGTTTTTGAGATCTCATGACGACGCGATCATATCATTGAACACTTCAAAGCATGGTGCAAGGTTGCAAAGAAGTTGCTTGAATTATTTGTGGAAAATGTAGAGACAGATCGGTGTGTGGAGTCCATTTTCGGAAACCAATTTCACATTTTGCTGATGCTTCCCTTCAGGTGAATCATGATTGATTATTATTAATGAACTTCAATAGATAGGCATCATCAAACAGAAGCTCCTTAACCTGAATCTAATGTTCAGTCACAGATACACAAGCCTACGATTCGGTACGGATAACAGTTTGATCAGCTCTATCACCCCATTGTCCTTGGGCAGTAGAGATCTTCCGTTGCAAAAATATTTATCATTTGAGGTATTGTCAATAATCAACAGTCTAATAGGGGAGCTGATACATAATTGCAAGATGTACAGCTTGTCATGTTTGCAGATGTATTTTGAGAGATGGACTACCAAGCAAATACCACCCGGATGTTGTACCTACAGCAGCAGCTGCTAATACCCGCTGACATTCTGGAGGTTCAATGGCTACTTTCCAACAATTGTCAACCAATCAGTACATTTCATGGTAAACTATTCGGCAATGAGTCTTTGTGCATATGATTGCTGCTATGACCATTGTGGCTACTTCAAAAGCAGCCCTTTAGTTTGGGGAATGTTCTGTTGTCCATTGGCCATAGGCTGTTAAAGATTCTGATCTCCAATAGATTTGGGTAGCAGGAACGCCTGTCCAATGGTGTGGTTAGACTTAAAAAATTTGTTATGGATGGTTGACGATTGGTGGTTGAGCAATGTTGGTGTCACTGCCACAGCTAAATTTTCCATCTGCAAAATATAACGTGGTTTGGAAGTCATCACTGAATGACTGAGCAATTCGGAATAGCTAGAGTAATGATTTCAGATACTCCCTGATGCTCCCGGATTGGCTGAATGGAAAGCAACTAGCTCTCTGGTGCACTGGGACTACTTCACTGGTGCTTCTCAATACTCTGGATGTCATGCAATTCAATACAACAATATATGGCAGAGCATAGAGTTGTCATCCAAAAGCTACAAAATGACACAATGAGGAGGTCCAAATATTGCAAGTATTGCGAGGATTGGCCACATACTCCAGAGTTCTCTGGTGAACCTTGAACTGGGAGCGATACGCTCCAGGACTCATCACTATAAGGTAACTATCCAATGGTACAATTCAACATACTATCGTACTCCTGCACACCTTGATTTAGGCATTGTGAGTAGTATACCATTGAATCAGTATCCAACACCACCTGATTAATTACAAGCCATATACCATTGATTCTAGCTGATGGAGTATTGTTTTGCACCAAACGTACCTTTCCAACAAATGCTCCGATAGGTACTATAAGCATCTTATCAGTCTGTTGACAACCCGGATGAACCTGTCAACACAATCAGCACTACCATGCATATATCTGTACTGTGTTGGAATTTCCACTGCATGTCCTTGAGCTTGAAGAAATAATATCCATTGTTGAGGCTTCTTGCACCACTTGGAAAAGGTCATTACCATTGTTCTGGCTGACAAGTGCTGCTGAAATGGGAGGATCTGATCTGGTGCAGTCCAGCTGAAGTATAATACAGGAAAACAAGAAACGTGGTCTTGAAAGGTGTTATTTAGGTCCCTGTCTGTACCTTTGACCCAGATGTTATGACATTCACATTTAATCCCTTGGTTTGCATTGTGTTAGCCTACCTTGCAATCATATCCCAGATACTCAATAGATATTGAGCAGTGAAAGGGTTGATGGTAGTACAACAGACCATTGTAAAGTTTGATAAATATGCCATCAATGAGTGCATTCTGATCATATCCAAGAACCAGTTCACAATTTTCGTATTTGCGGTCCTCTTCCATTTTTGCAGGGAATAGCTATCCATATTCAAAAATCCCAATATTTACTTATGTGTCTCTGAGTGAGGTAAATTTTATACTTCTGCATACTCTGCTGACATGAGTTTCTCTCAAATGATGTACCTGTTGTTTTTGTTTGTTTTATTCATACTGTATGCACTCTAATTAGAGTAGAACAGAGCTCCATATCCCCTCTGCTGGTGGGCGAGCCAGTTGAATGGTGTAGTTTGCCAGTCACTACCCATTGTTCTCTTCACGCCAAGGAGCTGGCACTGGGACTCGAACCCATAGCACTGTGACCGTATATGCCACCTATACTTTCAGGAGTGATACCACTGTGTCATGGGGCCAGTCCCTAATGTACCTGTTGGGATACAGGGTGGAAACATCGCTCTTCCTGACAATGCTGGAGGTATAAAAGATGTGCTCTTTGAGGATTTCACTATATATTGGCAGTGGCTAGTAGCTGGATAACTTTTGAAGTGTCAATATGGTACCAGCCTTGCTGGGAAAGATACAACAGTGTCACCTGCATATAATCAAGATCAGTACACCAGTCATTATGCTGAAGTATCTGTCAAATGTAATTGACTTTGTTGGTGGATCGATATGCCTTGTTGAGAATACCCATGTGCAGCCATCTGGAACTATCAGTGGTGATATTGATACTTGGACTTTTTTACCGAATTAACTCTGACATAGGGCTCCCATAATGTATCTTTGGACACCAGACGGGTATGAAACACTATTCAATTGATGGCTTTATGAAGCTGTTGAATAACAATTTCCTGCAACCATACTTCAAACTTAATCAACCAGAGGGAGTAATTTCTTCGGAGCTGCATCTACCTTTTGGAAGTGATATCATGAATGAATCTCTCCAGTACATTCACAATGCGGTCCACATCTGTGATACTCCAGATGTTGACTTCAGTCTAAGAATTGGATAGACTGACATGAAATCGTATACACTTGTCGGCAGTCATTTGTGCCACCCTTTTAATGTCGTCTTCTGCAGCAGTGTTTATTTGTGCTTGTTGTTTGGCGAATGTGCTTTTGGGACCAGTTGTATTTGTCCCAACATCTTGCAATTGTTGTGACTCATGATGTTGGTATAATTCAACGAGAGACTTGTGTTTACCAGGTGTCACATGATTGATCTCACTTACCAATCACTCTTTGCCTGCTGTCGATTAGCATCTGAAAATTTGGCTGCTGCATGATGGGTTCTATTCAGGCGCACCTGAATTTGCCTTCATTGTGTTGTAGTAACCTTTTATACCCTGTACACATGAATGTCCATTGCAGTATGTATTTTCTGAACATTTTGTACCCATAAGTGATACAATTCACTTGCCAGCTGTTGATCAACTATGGCCAGTGCAGAGTTTGACATTTTCTGAATTCACACAGCATACTACTTCTTGTAAAATCGCTTTGGTGCATTTTCCAGTACTTTCAGTGATAGACCAGAGTCATATTGTTGGCCAACTAGTAGAGATAATTCACACAATGTGATCTCTGGTGCTTTTACCATTTCATCAGAGGCTGTTTCTGCTGCAGTTTTCCTGTCATCCTTAGAGCTGTCAATGATTGGAGCGCAATTCCCTGCCATTGTTCTGATCTTGTCTCAGATCTCAATTCCCTGCCATGAGATGCAATCCAACAAAGTCAACTGTGTACAGAATTGGTGAGGGCCAAGATATTGTGGTACTGATGTGAATCAATTGTCAAATTGATTCTTGACATGTCTAGCTTTCAGGAATTTGAGTGGCCCATGCAATAGGTCTTTAACTGCACCTTGGAGCTGCGGATGAAATTCATCAGGCTGCCAAATCTGATAGGCATTGCAGTGCGGATATTGGAAGAACTGGTTGCAGATTCTGTTAATGCCGAGAGTGTCCAGAACATCAGGATTCCTTTCCTCCAGAGACTGTGAGTAAACATGCAGATCTCTTGAGCAATCGACTGGTCCAAAAGTTGAATTCTACATTGGCACACCTTTAGGAATTGCACAGATTGTTCATGAGCCATAAGGGACTTGAGAAACGATGACTTGTTCTTGATAATCCCCAACCCAGGCACCCACAGAGGATAACACATTGGCTGGAATCCGTCAGCACAATTCTATTTAATACCAGGACCAGTTATGCGAAGAGTCCTGAATGGGGACAGCACAGTTCCAGTAATGGAACACCATGCCAGGTTAGTATTTTTGGCACCATTCGGGGGAGACTGGATCTACCCAACGGGAATCCAGGTGCCAATTGTAGGTGTCGCTGATATATTTTCAGATGTTGCCAATTGAGAGATACAGTAGCCCGGTATGCTGATTGCTGGAAAAATTCGTCCAGTCAGTCTTCTCAAATGCAAATGTGACTGGTACATTTGTTCCTGTGGCAGAAAGCAAATCCTGCGTATCCTACCAACAAATGCCCGTGTTCGTATTTCTGTATATTTGGCCACATTCACACTGTGTGGCGTAGACCGCTCAAAATGCAGATGTGCCCAGGTTACACCATGTGCCAAACGGAAATAGATTTAGGTATAAATGTTGTTGCAGAATAATGTTCCGACGAGATGCAAAGGATTTTCAATTGAACTGTCAGCACGGAACCCATACTCACACTCCGAGAGGAGATTCCAGTAGTGATTCACTGATAGGCATGATTCAATATTGAAGTTGTCCAGTCAACACCTGAGATATTGACATATCCACAGTCTCATTCGGTGACTCAATGATTGGGCCTTGTGAAAGTTGTGAGTGGACCAAAATCAATGCCATGGATTCCATGGACCTGAGTTCTTATGAAGCTTATTGCATAATCCAGTTATTGTGCTGTATGCGTTCTCCACATATTACCAACTCCAACTACATCTCGATAAGCCATTATCTGCGAACTTTCAGCAGTACATGTCAGATCACACTGCTGCAGGTCGATAGTTTCTTTGTTGGAAGAAGCTCCAGGTAATCGTGCACCAGGTACATGGCCTATGGGTAGATAATTGGTTGACGAGCTCGTTGATGGCCACTAAAGAGCACCAACTGGTGTCAAATTGTACTTGCTCAGGGCGATTCCAGCCTGCATATGGTACAATCCTGTCGTGTGTCAGTGCTTCATTCAATGATATTGGATGATATTGTTGATAGTGAACCTCGAGTCATTTCTGGTCAAATCACATCTTTCTTCAGATAACAGACTTCAATTGTTTCTGGCGAGTGATAACCATATTCCAGAAATCAGCAGAGAACACATATTCAGATGAATCTTAATGATACTTTGAGGGGTGATTTCGATCCTCAGTGATGCTGGTTTTACAGTGAGATAACTCAGGTTAGCCTATCACATTCACAGACCCATCTCACTCTGCCAAATGCATGGAAGGGGTACAAGAAAGCCACCTCACAATCAGTTTTCTTCATAAATTAGGATATATATATCTTATCCAGCAAAATTATCAAGCACATTTTCTGCAGAAAATTCTTTACAGGTAAGAGAAAGTTTCTTTTAGGGGCTGGCCCCGTGGCGCAGTGGTATCGCTCCTGAATGTCATGGCGGTGTACACAGTCACAATGCTATGGGTTCGAATCCCAGTGCCAGCCCCCCAGTCTGGAGTGGACAAAAGGCTGTGGGTGGGGAACTCCGCCATTGAAACGGCTTGCCCGGAGGCGGAGGGGATATGGGGCTCCGTCATACTTCAATTAGACTGCATACAGTATAAATAAGCAACAAACAACAACAACGCTTTTCTTTTGTCATCACTGTAAGCTTCTTTAGATGTATATTCATCAAGTGCTTCTAACATTCCCCACAATGTGCCTTATACTATGTCATTGAAGCATTATGAGTTATATCAATTCTCGAGCCTCCGAGCAGCTGATTGTGACGGGAGATCATCTTAATAGACTGAATAGGTGAGTTCCTAGCTAGCTGTATGCCCTCCCAATGATCATCGAGAACAGATAGATTGGTAGGATGTTCACTTCAGTAACAATCCTTGACTGGAACCTGGGTCCTGAGGAGAACAACAACAAATAGACAAAGAGCTCCACACGAAGCATTATCTGTCGCAGCTCGACACACTCACCACTGATTGAACGAGTTTCCAGGCAGTACCTGTACACATTCTGTGGAATATCTATAGTCATGCTAACCTTGAAACAGAATATAGTTCTTGTTCATCACCAAAATGTATTTTGGTCACTTGGAGCCTCTTGGAGTGTCTGTGAGTCATCGGACCAGAATCGCAGGGTGGTCAAATCCCAGAGTTCACTGCACCAATGCAGTGGCCATCAGGTGCACCTGGGAGCACCTGGGTGCGCCGGCAACATGCCTGGGTGCGCCATCCACAAGCCTGGGTGAGCCAACCACAGGCCTGGGTGCACCAACCACCAGCCTGAGTGCGCCTACCACAAGCCTGGGAGCACCAACCACAGGCCTCGGAGCTCCTGGGAGCGCCGGCAACATGCCTGGAAGTGCCGATCACAAGTCTGGGAGCACTGACCACAAGCCTGGGAGCACTGACTACAAGCCTGGGAGTGCTGACCACAAGCCTGGGAGCACAAACAACATGGCAGGGAGTGCCGACCATCTGCCTGGGGGTGACAACCACAGGGCTGGGAGCATGTCAAATCACTGTAGAGCAGTCTGGGAAAAACATCATCTGCTTTGGGAACGCTGCTAGGGTGCCTGGAAATAATAGCTACTACTTATTGTTCAATGACTTTTAAAACTCATGTATTCAGCTTGTATTCTCATCTCTGTATCTCTGTATCTATGTATCTATGTATCTATGTATCTATGTATCAATGTATCTATATAGCTACCCATCTACACACCAAAAATCTAGAATGGCTGCAGGTGGCGTTTGAGAGCTATTCGAGGTGCGCCTGAAGATCACGATCAAGTGAAGTCAGAGATGCAATTCAAGGGTGTGATTGAGCCAGTTTCGAGATGAATGTGGTAGCCATGATGCTGCGAACTTGGAAGATTTAATCAAACTAGGTCATACAGTTCGAGGCTGTAATCGAGCAAGAATGGAGTAGTAGTTGGAGGCAGTCGATGGGAGGCCCACCTAGTGCTGAGACTCTATTCATCAGTTTGTTAACTCACAACCATGGGGATGTGATGATGTGATGTTACCTTTGAGCTCTCATGGGGAGCTGGCGGGTGGTGTTGGATCATGCAGGGAGCCATGCCGGAAGCTGAAGCTACATTCAAGGGTCAACTAGGTATCTCGTGAAAATGAAGGGAGGACAGACAATTTCGGGGATATGCTGGGCTCGGTGTATGCTGTACTCAGTGTCAGCTGTACTCGGTGTATGTTGTACTCAGTGTACACTGGACTCAGTGTTACCTCATGATCATGGCATGGAGAGATTGGGAGGGACAACATAACATTGTGTTCTGCGATGATGGTAGAGATGTGGACTAGAAACAGAGATTGGGGATGAAGATAGGAATGATAGGGAGGATATGAGCGGAGATGTGAAATCAGGGGTACAACTTGCCTGATTGGGTATAGATGACCTCATATCGGTGTTATTACCCACCAGATCATGACTTGTACCTGCCATATTGGGAATGCTAAATTTACTCGCTCATGAAACTCTCTTAAGTCCTAGTCTTTCAGAATGATTTCCCGCATCTCCTATCATCTTTCTCTGTCTTGTTGTCAACTCTACCATCACCTGAGAACACGAAGTTAAGTTATCCCTCTCCATCGTTCCATGCCATGATCATGAGTTATCACCAAAGGTACAGTATACACCTAGTACAGCAGACCCCGAGCACTGCACACACTGGGCACAGCATACTCCGATGGCTGCCTACACCGGGTACTATATACCCCGAATACTTGATTTTCCTGAGATTTACTGTGTGCCGCTCCCAGCCAGTCTCTTATCTCTTATCTCTGGGTAACCCTTGTTGTACTCAACTATCTACATTCCGATGATTCCAAGTGAACCAATCAATAGAGTTGCTCCAATTGCTCCCTACTGCCAATCAACCACCTCCAAAAACTCTTCCAATATCGATTGATCATTGTGTCCATGTGCATCTTCAAACTGGCTCGGTCTCAGCCTCTGAATTTACACCATCGTAACCTCAAAGTGCATCTCAAAAATTACTTGATTACCGCCTGCAAGTGAATCTCCAAACTCACCTGATCACGGTGTGGTGACACGACTGAGCTAGAAGGCAGCAAACCCATCATCAACACTCCGCGCCACCTCTTGCAACATCACAAGGGAATTCCTGAGCACGAGCAGTTCCGGCTCGAGGATGTCATAGGCCACCTGGCCATGAGTAACCCTACAATCTGTGTGGATCAATGCAGGCTCAGCAGCAGTGCATGAGAAACCACACAAATTGCGTGGATCTGTGAAAGCTTGACAAGAGTGAGTGGGACGAGGAGCTGGGAAAGATAGAGTGTGTATTTTGTATAATGAGATGTCTATCAACCCCATGGTCTCCCAAATATATACTCCCTGTCGCTCAGTTCATCTCCATCATCCTTGTATTGTGGTGCACCCTCCACCCCCCAGGCGCTCAGTCTGTCTCCATTATCCCACTATCTCCATACGCCCCATACAGAGAGACCTAGATGGTATATGCCATACCATGATGTAGTGAATCTAGTGACTGTAACGAAGACGAATATGATAGATGGAATGCCTTGTGGTTGTGGAACCCTAAGAACCACTGGTGTGACATTACAGTATAAGTGTTAGGGTTTCTACCTTGATAGAGGTAATGGTACATATTAGTTGCTGAATGGATATATACGACGCGAGAGTACGTGGTATACATAACAGTTGTCCCAGGCAGAGTAAGTTAGCCAGTCCTGTGGTCCTGAACGGGATGGCGTGGGAGCCTACTGTCGATTTCATAGCGAGCCTCATTGCTGGCGGATTCATTGAAAGTTCAATTAGTTTGTATTGATTCGATGAAGCAATAACCTTGGCCAGTCATAAGCCTTCAGGGCTTGAAGAGATGCCATTTATTTCTTACCACATTCACTGAACTGAGTTAAGTGGGACTAGAGATGTCGACTGCAACAAAGTTACTGACATGTCTGCCCAATGATAGCCAATATGCAATTACACGGGATCTCAAGCCTGTGCCCTGTGGATCATAACACCTTGGGCACTCTCCGGGCAAGAAGAAACAATCTAGACCTCTGAATGGTGAGTCTGATTGAGTACGACGTTGGGCAAAGTCAATACGGCCCCCACTGGTGTGCAACACATTTAATCAATTGTCAACAGAGCAATGGCGACCCGCCACAGAAGCCTCTGAAGCAGATATAGCAAATAGCCTGTATGGGGAGGTTGTGTCTTGAGTTATTAAACAATCTGTTCAAAGCCCTCCATATAACCACAGCAGGCGAGAAGTGGTATTGACTATCCAAAATATACGAGTTGCAGGATATCATGGTTCAAGGTACTGTTTGACTAAATCTCATTGATGATGATGGCCCTCCGGGGAGCGTAACGCATTGAAACCAATCAGCGATACAGGATATCCTTCAGGATGCGTGGTCAGCTATCAACAGAGATTCAAGCTCATCAAGGGAGTACACTACGATACGACAGATGAGATCATAGCAATCCTTGGTTAATTATGAAGGCCCTCGGGGAGAGTAACACTTTGAAACCAATCATGCAATGCAAGAAAGTTCCAAGAGAGAGCAATGCTCCAGCTTTGGAAGGGTACCCCCACAAGCACGAGAGATACCTACGATACCTACCTGCGAAGAAGATGCTGATATATGATTGTTGTTTTCAGTTCTTACTATTATCATCATTATCGAGTATATTAGTATCATCTACTAGAATTGTACACAGTTCCCCTGCCCCATGGTTCAGCATGAGTTCAATGGCAGGTACGACAAAATACTTTGCGCTTTATGTTTATCACTGGATTGCTTCGAAAGAGATGATCAGGTGTTTGCAGCACAGTGCATTTGCTGGTTGGCGAGCATAATTCAGCTCACCGAGTTATTGACTTATTATGGCCATTATAAAGCATTCCCTTCAGAATACAGTAACGATCATGTGGCATCGCCTCTATCTAATTCAAGAAAAGGAGAGTAGCACATTCCCGAATCCAAAATACCTGTGTTAGATCTTAAGGATCCGCATAATGCAGAACAGTCTAGTCGACATAATTAACTTCCTAATTACTGGAGCTAAAAGCAGCGCCAGTTACATACAATGCGCTCTCATCAGCAACGACCCGAGTTTCCGTCAGAAACACCCGGGAGTTCCGGACTGCTCTGATGGCTCGGATGGAACATCGTACCCTCTGACAGAGAATTACACGCTACCCGTCGCGTTGCACACATACCTCCTTCACTGTGTGGTGACGTATAAGCACCATCAGAATGACATGTGTGTTACACTCTTCGCAGTGGCTGCAGTTATGCTGAAGCCGTTTACACAACGCCTGGCGATGTTTAACGCCTGGCAATGTCCATGTCTTTCTCCAGCCGCCGCTTCTTTGGGAATGCTGCTGGGACGCCTGGAAATCATAGCTACAACTTCTCGTTCAACAATTTTCAAAACTCATGCATTCAGTTTGTATTCTCATCTATGTATATATGTATCTATATAGCTACCTATCTACACCTCCGTTACCCCTGAATCTCCGTACACCCGCCGTTGCTCATTAATGATGAACTTGCAGGCCGTGATCGAGCGAGTTGAGATATGCACTTGGAGGCCGAGATCAAGTGAACTTAGAGATGCACTTGGAGGCCAGGATCGAGTGAACACAGAGATGCACTTGGAGGTCGTGATCGTGCGAACTTGGAGGCCGTAATCGAGCGAGTTTGGAGATACACTTGGTGGCTGTGATTGAGGGAGTTTGGAGATGGACCTTGAGGCTATGTTCGAGCGAGTTTGGAGATGCACTTGGAGGCCGTGATGAAATGAGATTGAACGAGTACTTGGAGGGGGTCGATGGACGGCGCGCCCGGTACTGAGACTCTATTCATCAGTTAGTTAACTCGCAACCGTGGGAATGTCTCAATGTGGCTTTACCTTTGAGCTCTCATGGAGAGCTGGCTGATGGCAGTCGATCGTGTAGGGAGGTACGCCGGAAGCTGAAGCTACATTCAGGGGTCAACTAGTAATCATGAGAATGAAGGGAAGACAAACAATCGTGGGTGGATGCTGTACTCGGTGTATGCTGTACTCGGTGTCAACTCATGATCATGTCATGGAGAGATAGAGAGGGATGACTTAACTTTGTGTTCTGCATTGATGGTTGAGTTGTGGACAAGAAAGAGAGAGATGGGGGATGAAGATGAGAATGATATGGAGGATACGAGCGGATATGAGAAATCAGGGGTACGACTTGTCTCATTGGGTTGGGAAGACCTCATATCAGTGTTAGTTCGCGCCGGAGCAGGACTCTTACCTGCCATATCGGGGATGGTCAATTGACTCGCAAAAGAAATTCTCTAAGTCCCAGTTTCTAATGATGATTTCCCCCGATCTCTCACTTTCTTGTGCTCAACTCTACCATCACCTTAGAACACGAATTTAAGTCATCCCTCTCTATCTCTCCTTGCCATAATCATGAGTTAACACAGAGTACAGCATACACCAAGTACAGCATCATCCCAAGATCGACAGTCTCCCGCTCCCAGCCAGTTTCTCATCCAATTACAAGTAAACCAATGAATAGAGTCCCAGCTGCCGTCGCACCTCCCCCCAAATAGACTGCCTCGAAGTACTCCTCCAATCTCGCTCGATCATAGCCTGCGAGTGCATCTCCAAACTCGATCTATCACGGCCTCGAAGTGCATCTTCTGAGTTCACTTGATCTCGGCCTCCAAGTGCATCTCAGAGTTCATACGATCTCCGTCTCCAAGTGCATATCGAACACGCTCGATCAAGTACATCTTCAAGGAGCGACGGCGGTTGTAAGGAGATTCAGGGGTAACTGATGAGGACAGAGTGACGGGGAGTATTTATTCGGCAGACCCCGGAGTAGATAGACATCATCTCATTTCCATCTCCTCTCATCATACAATGAAAATTCACACTCTATCTTTCCGAACTTTTGGTTTCACTCGCTCTGTCCGAGATCCACGCAATTGTGTGGATCCTCACGGCTGGGTAGTATCATATATTCCCACCTTCCTACACTCCTCGAGCTGAATGTAGAAGGAACGCGAGGAGAGATTTTCGCAGCGTCACCCATTGCATTGCAATCCCGACGCAAGCGTGTACCCAATGAACCCATTCCGACGTATTGTCACAATTGGCCACAACGCCAGAGTGTTTGTTAAACATAGGAGAACAACAGAGCGAGGAGAAACAGTGAAACGGCGATCGGAGGGCGATATGTGACGCGACGCGTGATCCTGACGCCGGGCGCGGAGTCATCCGCCACCGGGGTGTCTCTGACGGCTCTGACGGAGCGCGTCGAATCTCACGGTGCCATTCCGCCCGGACGGAAAAGTCTTTTGCTAATGGTGGAAAGATGTTTAAGAATAAACCAAATTATTGAAATTTAGAATTCCAAGCCGGATTTGGGAAACAGAGTAAGAAGCGACAATGTATGATTCGTAATCTTCTGAAGAGTGGAGATTTGGAATGAAGAGGGAGATTACGCTGAGACGTAACATTGGCAATAGTATGTGAACGTTACGGGGTTCGCTCTGACTGGAGGTAATGTTCCTTGTTTGAATGTCCAAAGGATGAATGTGACGGAGTTTACTTGTGTAGAATACACAATGCCTATCCAAGACGTTATAAGTATGCCAGTCCTATGATCCTTAGCAGGATACCATGGGAATCTCGTGTCGATTTGATTGCGAGCCTCATTGCTAGCGGAATCATTGAAAGTTCAATGAATTCGTGTTGATTTGATGATGCTATAACCTTGGCCAGTCATAAGCCTTCAGGGCATACAGAGATGCCAGTTATTTCTTGTCATGTTCGCTGAATTGAGTTGAGTGGGATTAGATGCATCGACTGCTATATAGCAACTGACATGTCAGGCAGATGATAGCCAATATGCGATTGTGTGGGATCTCAAGCCATTTCAGCAGTAGGAATCCGAACACCTTACGCACTCCCACGTTAGTGAGAACAGTGTTGACCTTAGCATAGCATCTCAGATTGATTGTGATGTAGGGCAAGACCTGATAACCATCCGAACATACGGGTGGGTTTATTCGTCACGATTAGATGTCGACAGAGCAATGGTGTTCCACCATGTCTAACCTCAGAAGCAGATAATCCAAAACGCCTGAAGGGTGAGGTTGTGTCTTAAAGTAATTAACCAATCTGTTTAAAACCCTCCCAATCACCACGTCAGGCGAGGAGAGGTTTTGACTACCTGAACAAATTAGTTGCAAGATATCTGACTTGAAGTTACTATTTGATTGAATCTGATTGCTGATGATGGCACTACGGGGAGAGTAACTGTTCAAATCTGATAATGCAGAACACGATAACCTTTGGGATGTGAGGTCTGCTATCCAGACACATCAATGCTCATTAATTAGTACTCTATGATATGACAGATGAGATCATAGCAATTCTTGATTTAGGATGATGGCTCTCCGGGGGGAGTAACTCCTACAACGCAATCATTCAATTCAAGAAAGCTATACAAAGACATGAATCGTTCGATATTGAAAGGATAGCCCCACAAGAACGAACGATATATATGATACCTACCTGAGACGAAGAACCTCACATATTATTGACGTTTTCGGTTAATATTATTATTGTTATCTTCAAGTTTATTACTATTATCCATTTCGATTCTATGCGGTTTCCCCACTCCATGGTTAAGCACAAGTTCGATGACAAATACGAAGTCATACTGTGCGCGCTATGGTTAATCCTGGATTGTTCTGACATGGAAGATCGGGTATTTGCAGCGATGTGTATTTGGTGGCTGGCAAGTATAATTCAGTTCACTGATATATTATTATATTACCGACATACTAAAATATTCCCTCCGGATTACCTCAATGATTTGGTATTCATGCCATTAGAACAAACTCACAGAAATCCATGTTCAATCCCGGACTCCGAAAATACCAAATTGACTTTGAATTCAATCCTTGTGTTAGAACAGAATCTTAAGTCGCCAGAATCTATTAATACCCGAAATACAACAGGAAGTGAAAAGTATTACACTCCTCAACCACTGGTTTTACAATTCGGAAGAGAAACTTCGCAAGAGAGAGCTAGGATGCATTAGTCAATACGCGGAGGCAAAGTACAATATTTAGGGAGATTACGCTGAAACATAATATTGCCCATAGTATCTGTACTCCAGATTTATGAAGGAAACGATAGAGGAAGATTTCATGAAGATACTTGTCAATTCAGATTGCACTATCAACGGGCAAAGTATTACCACCATGACATTAATTAATCACCGAGATTAATCATACGATCACACCTTAAGATATTCATCAATCATCCTGATTGATTCTATGGAATTCATTAGGACAGTAATCAATCGCTGAGATTGATAAAATGTTAATACTTGATCAATTGATCACCGAGATTAATTATATGAACACAGTTTATGATATGAATTAGTCACAGAGATTAATTATACATGTTGTATGTATTGTCAGTTGTGCGTTAGGCCATGATACGATTTAGTTGGTATCCATTTAGTAGTATCTGATTCGACCATACATATCAGTCCTCTTTGGGTATACCATTTGTACAGGTTCCCAATACACATCATGTAGAGATACACTTAGATGGATACAATAGGAACTACGGCCGTGTACCTAGTACATACTTGAGTATCCCTAGATACATAAAGAAGTATAGTTACTCAGGTGGAAGCACCTCTGTAACACCAAATGCCAGATTGTTCAAGGACGAGATAGAGGACGATTTTGTAAAGATACGTGTCAATTAAGATTGCACTATCCACAGGCAAAAGATTAGTGACACATGATTATTTATACGGAATACTTTACGATATTAATTAATCATTGGGCTTCAATATACTAATATACTTTACGAATTAATCACTGAGATCAAATATACAAATATACTCCATTAATCAATCACTGAGATATATTATTTAAACACACCTTACAATATCAATTAATCATCGAGATTAATTATACGCAATTCCTTGCCATATTAATTTATTGCTGCCATTCATTATCCGAATATACTTTACGATATTAAATAATCAATGGAATTCATTATACAAGTTATAGGTATTGTCAGTATTGCATCACGTTACAAAACAATTTAGTTGCTATCAATTTTGTAGCATCTGATAAGACTATACATATTTCTGCTCTTTGTGTATACGATCGGTACAGGTCTCCAAAACACTTCGTGAGGAGATTCGCTTAAATGAATACGATAGGTACTATAGCTGTTAGCAGTTACTTCAGTATCCCTTGATACATAAATGTATAGTTACTTAGGAGGAAGCACCCCTGTAACAACCAGGTCTCGCAAAGTTGCATACAGGTCTCAGCTGCTCCCTGAGTCTCCCTCAGAGCTGCACTGAGGTTACAGGTGCTCTCAAAGTCTTCCGCAGAGCTGCACTGCGGTCTCTGCTGCTCTCGATGTCTCCCACAGACCTGCACATCGATTTCAGAGGCTCCAATATTTCACTATCCTATAAGTCAAACATCATATCATCTTGAAGGCACCTCCACAACTACAGGTGATTTCTGTAGCACCTTAGATTGCTCCTGCAGAGTCTGAGAGCGCTTTGCTCAGCTCCAGGGGGGCCTGGGAGCATCTGGAAGTACTTGGAGGCACTGGTGAGGCCGACCAGAGTGTCTGGGAGGTTTGCGTGTGGCTTTCAGATTGGTTTACATTTTGCTGATGTTGGGTTTCTGGGAACATCATTTCATATGTCTTCTATGGCGTTTACAGTCATGGATCCCATATGAAGGTGTGTATCTATCAGATATCCTAGTGTACCAATTCTAGCATATAACACAGAAATGAGGGATCTGTGTAATTAAACTGTCTTTCTCTCAGCCACGTTAGTTTCATCGGTGAAACCTGGTAGTGAAACACAACAGTTCGTGAGAACAGGATGGGATATAAAAAGTCTTCTGTGTCCCCGATGGCCAATGCTACCTGGATGATCGACAACCATACTCCAAAGTATTCTACATTACATCTTGCAGCTCCAGTTGTTCATAATCAACTATGTCCACAGAGCATGTTGAGGAATGGATCTCTACCAATGACTGCAAATCTCGCTCCACTTGGTATCATATTTACCATGCAAGAATGCCATGACGACAATTTAGAAACATCACATATCGGTTCAAGAACGGCCACTGGCAACAATAGTTGATTTATGAAATACTCCAATTATTTTCATCTGCCACTGGGGTATTGTTACCCTCCTTCACAGCATCCATTACCAGACACTTCACAGTTTTGTCACCATTCTCCATTCAACATGACCCAGAGTTTGCCGCCATTCACCAACGCAAGCTAATGATGTCGAATCCATGGGAGACCATGTTATGAGTATGACCTCCAATATGGCGGGCATGGTGGGACTCAAACTGTCCCCCTGCGCAGTTTTCAGGACATGGGCCGTCATCTCTAGCTGCATTGAGAGTGCCTCTGGATTCACTGGGAAGCAATCCGGTCATTTGGCCATCATAAAGCAGCCCTGCTCCTCCACCTCAACCTCCTTTAGCCTCAACTGTGGTAATTCAATGTGACAATAGTCTATTCTCTACCTAACTGAGCGAAATCTACCTTCCTGGTGATCCCCACAATTGTGTGGATACACATGCTCCCCTTTCTGGCCCATGAGTCCTGCCAAGCCGCACATTATGTGAACCATTCATTTTCTCTCCACATCATATCCTTTCTACAATGTTGGTGGCATTTCAGTTCAAGACATAAACCTGGTTGTGATCGACTCTACCATAATGTATAACTCACATTCATTGACTCCGCAGCCATAGTCCATCTTTTTCTGTTTTCCCTTGGTTTCTGCCAATATGTGTGGTTGTGTGTAGTCATCATGTATTTTTTTTGGTTTTGAAAGATTGAGGCCGCCTCATAGGTCATGTTGTCATACTCTTCCCATCCAATTTGATATTGGTTCCTGTCTTTGACTCTTGGCACCCACCGATCTGAGGTAATCACTTACTCAATGGATGAATACTGAACCTTGCAATCTTTATCTAATATATTTTGAACTGGATGACCTGGTGGCTCCTCTTGCACTCATTCTACAGGGTACTTCGTGAGACTGCTGATGCTTTGAGTATCGTAGATCGTGTTACCCACTGGTAAGTCCAATTTTACTCCATTCAGCCCGAAGAACGTAATAATATTGTGAGGTCTGGCCCATGGGTACTGCAGCTTCTACTGACAAAGGTCTTGGTTTGCATTTGTTATGGTGAAGAACTTTAGTACTCACCATCTCAAAGTCCTCGACTTCACAGGCCCATGGCCTATGGCTCCTGCATGCTTCGCCAGGCAGACTGTCTTGCGCCATGCGGAGGTGGTTCTGGGCATCATCCAACTAGGCATGCAATTGTTCAACGAAAGCTGTGCTGTCCAGGTTCAAGATGGCATCATGCCGTGGGTGGCCCACCATGAAGTCATATTGAATAGAATGTCCATATTCTTGGTCTGGGCTGAACTGGCTGCAATCAGTGGATGAGTGTGTTGGGGTGTCATATGAATATTCTGCCAGTGGAAGCATTGTGTCCCACTTTCCTTGGTAGTGAGTTGTGAAATACTGTGGATACCGTGTGACCTGCGGATTCGACATCTCTGACACCCTCTCCATTTGTGGGTCAAGCGCTGCTGAACTGAGCAGCTGAGTCTGCAAGCTGTTACTCACTTGAGCCCACAAATCTGGTGTATAGTGCCGGCCTTTGTCTCTAAAAATCTCTTTGGGGACACAATGATGTTGTGTAATGGCATGTAAGTATTACGGCGCAAATTCGGCAGCATGAATGGTCTCAGTACAGGGCATGCAATGTGCTCCATTGGACAAGTGGTCCACAAAGGTCACAATGCATTCAGTGCCTCTGACAGAAGCTGGCATGTCAGAAATGAAATCAACCCCTGTGTGCTCCCAGCGGCCTTGTACAACCAGTAGTGGTTTCAGCAAGCCAACTACTTTGCCAACCCTTTGATCAACTCACCCGCACATGATGTAACATTTTGTGTTGTTATGCACTCATTTTCACATCCCTAGCAAGATGAAGTGCTGTGTAACCGGCATCAATGTGTTTACTGCTCTGAAATGGCCTCCCACTGCAGTGGCATGTGCCACAGGGAGGATTCTGCGTCTTATGGGTGTTGGAATATAGAGCTGACATTGCTAGCCTTTGTGTCATTCATGGTCCTGTTTCTGGAGATCTTTGTAGGGGACTCCATCATCAAGGGAGAAATGGTGGCTGCAAGTCAATGCCATTTGTACCAAAGCCAGAGCAGATGTCCTTGGTGGGTGTTCTTGGCTATCCATGGACACTAGTAATTGTACCACATGTTAACAACAGGTGTCATGCATGGGTTCAGCTGAGACATCTCATAAGCACACCGTCGAGTCCTGGACTACCAACTGAGTAAGACAACACTGGCAGACTTTACAGTGTTCCAGCCAAATATCAGGGCATCTCATCAGTGCATCAACCTCCAGGTTGTTTGTGCCAGGGAACCTCAGGATGCTGTATGTATATTGTTGGAAGGTTTCTAAGTTCTCCATTTTTTGTACTGTAAGTCAAGGTTGTGTCAGTATCTGGCATAAAGAAGCATCGTGCATATGGACCGTAAAATTACTGTCGGAATGGTGGCAGTCATGCCGGTTCAGAAGTGCATCATGAATCACTAACAGTTCTCTGTCGTATGAAGGGTATCATATCACTGCACTATTGATCTGTCTTCTCCCAAAGGCAATGACTGTGGTGTCTCCATCTTCTGGCTTCTGTGATAATGCTGCTCTGACTGTATATTAGCTGGCGGCAGAGTGCAGCACATGCTCACCACCTTCCTAAGGGAGTGATAGTGTAGGTGCCATCCAAATGGCACCTGTCAACATTGCAAAGTCCTCCTCTACCTTGCAATTCCAACCAAATTGCACTGTACCCAGCTCTTTGAGCCGTGGCTCACCGCGGTGGCCTCCCAGAATATCTTTTTTACACATTTTGCACATCCCATATAAAGGCAAGGTGATATGTACAGAGTGCTGCATGAACTTGGAGGAATAGCCAGTTAGACCAAGAAAACCTAGAACTTCGATCTTGTATCAGGGCCAAGGCCATTCGGTCACTGCTCAGATCTATGAACCCAACCTATGCACTCCTTCCTGGTTGATCTCGATACTGCAAAATCCAATCTTATCATGAAACAATTTGCATTTTGATCATGTCAGTGTCCAGCCAGCGTCTGGCGAACGGTCTGGCACAATCCGCATGTGATCCAGAAGCTTCCCTGTGACGGAATAATGTATTCAGACACTATCAAGATAAATGGTAACGAACTTACATAGCCTGGGATTGGATGCCAGTAGACTGTTGATAACTCAGATAAAGTCACTTACTGAATTGGCCAGTCCAAAATGAAGCACCGTTTGCTCATACAGCCCATACCTGCTTGGGAACATAGGTTTTTGATAATCCCTCCTGTTGCCATTTCCTGAATCTGAATAATCCGAATCCTCCTTATCACCACTTGCACTGTGGGATACTAACTATGCCTTAGGCACATTGGCATTGTCAATTTCTCCTCCCAAGGTGTTGGCTAAATGGAGCCTCAGTTGAGTTCTTCTGCCTTTGCCTCCATAACCCATTTTCTTGTGACTGCCATGTGAACCTCTGCAACTCTCCTGCATCTCTTTCTATGTCTTCTCTGTGCCATTGTTCACAGCTGCTATCTCCAGTTTCAATGCAGCGAAGAACTTATCTTCGTTTGGGAACATGGGGGTCGGGTGGCCCAATTCTCCACAAGTGTTACAGCACCAGTAGTTTCTTCCTCCACTGCCACCTTTTCTCTGCTTGTTGCCGATTCTTCCCAAAGTCACTTGCGTTGGTTGCTTCTTGGAGTTATTCATGGCATCTCCTTGAGAGATGTGCTCTATAATGTTGTTAAGCAAGGCTGTAGGCTGACTTCCCAAATACTCAATCAAAGGCTTCGACACTTCAGCATTGATCTCAAGTTGGAACTGGAATTAGTCGCAAAGGCATTCGGCAGAGGCCGGCATATGTGGCTCTCGGTGGCCTCGAAGTACTCGCCAACATTCCTTGACAGTAGAAACACCCCTGGCAACTGTGATCTGTAGTGACTGCCAATCTCGTGTCAACCCGGTCACAGTGGTGGGAGGGAAAAAGGGCTCTGCGACTGCAGCTGAGAGGTCTTCTCAAGCTATGCAGGCACTTGTGGGCACCGGGAACCAGGGGTTGGCTGAAACAGCAGCTTTGCCGGGAACTGATGCAGCGCCATGGTGACCCACCTGTTCATCAATGGAATTCTAAACTCATTTGTCTATCCTATCTCCTGGGCACCGTGAATCAATGGGCAGTGCATCGTGCATAGGAAGGACATAACAGCTTTTATGGTTCGCATACAATCGTAAGTCAGCTATCCAGTCATCTGCATGTTAAACATGTTCTTGCAGGAGGTAGTTTGGAATGTGCTGATAGGTGCTGAGTTAACCTTCACTCGAATTAACACCATATGGGTAGCATTCAGTACTATTATGGCCAACTCCTGCTGTGCTCTGATCATATCTCTTTTGTCTTCAATTGTTGCCAATGCTTGCTTGGTTTCTTCAACTTCCTGCAAAGCTAAGCCCAGGTTGGGTTGCTCCAACTAAATGAGCGCATTCTTGGTGGTGCTCTCCAGTTTCAGCTTCAAAATCTCTATTTCGGTTATATCATCACCCAGAAGTGGCGATGCCTCATCTTTCATGTTGTCTCAGGCATGTTGTGCCAACTTGTTGCACTCCGCCTGTCTCTCCATGAGGGTCTGCAGATTGTCTTCCTGTTGCCGCTTTGAATCATGAAGGTCATCAGCATCTGCAACGCATTCACAATTGGGATTCTCACACCATGTGATTAAATCTTCCACTTGTCTGTTGTATACATGTTTGACAGCAGGGAACCAACGGGTAACCTCATTGGGAATATCCTCCTATGCGACTGCCTGCGGGTGATTGTATATTTCTTCTCGTCGGGCTCAGTCATCATCAGTATGATGTTTGAGGTTGCTGAACCACAATGGCCACATATCTGGGAAGATGCTGCTAGCCCTGGGTGCACTCAACATATGCGCCATTTCTATGGCATTATCCATTCGACCTGCAGCGGGGTCCAGGCATGTAGTAGCTGGCATCATGTTTGTCGTTGTCTTTATGGCGTTTCGTTGTAACAAAATTGGTCTCTTTGGTAGTCGGTTCGTGTTCTGTCAGCATTTCAACCCTCCTTTCCTGCAATCAAAATGGGCTCAGGCATGTATAAGGTGCAGAAGAAGCCAATCTGAAGGTGTTGGGATAAATGTACCCGTATAGGGGGAAGATAATCAAATCTCCAAATCTCCGAGCAATGTGACTGTTCCCGCTGATTCACTCAATTGAGCAGATACATACATTCCCCTTTCTGGCCCATGCGTCTTGCAAAGCCTCACCTAATATCAACCCATTCTTTCTCCCCACAGGACCTGGGAGACCCTCCATAAGCCTCCCAAGGACATTATACCAGCCTCCAGCGGAACCACAGAAATCTGATGTCACCAGGATTGTGGACTGCCACCCATTGCAGTAGCTGTCCTACAACAGATGTGATGAGGATGAAGAGAGTAATTATTCATCGACCTTGCGCCATGTAGAACGCAAACCCCAAATCTGTATGAAGCAAATGGGACCCTCCTTGAAGCAATTTACCAAAAGGATGGGACAGGCCAACTACAGTGTGTTCAACAAGTGGAAAAAAGGATGAGCAGCTGGGTTGTGGAGAAAAAGCATTGTGGCATTATCCGGGAGCAGAACCGTTTAGAGGAGCTGGGCGATTGAACCCAGCACTGTCAGTAGCTGATTCATTTCATTACCAATAATGGAAGCCCCAAAGAGCCATATATGAAAACATTGATGTTTAAGTGCACTGTGGAGTAAGACAAAATGCCCAAAGAGTATCTGAGGTTATATACTCATTGGGACCTAATGAATGTCACCGTCAATGAGCAGATTGCATACAACTATTGCCTTCCCTATGCATTCAAGTTGAAACATGAACAGAATGTGGAAACATTTTGGGTAGAAATGAGGAGAGCTACTGGGAGGGAGAGTGCTGAGCATATGATTAGGCCAGCAAATTCAATCCCCACAAGCAGTGTTGAGGCTACCAATCGGCAACTCCTAATCATTAAACATACACTTTGCAAGGTTTTGAAGATGGTGGAAGAGTGGAGAAAGAGGGGGATGGTGGGCAAGAGAAGAGCACTTGTATGCATGTCAGTACTCATTGAAGGCAATGAATTGATTGTATTCCACATATATATATTCATTTGAATGGTGGCTTGACTGGGAAATTCCTCACATCGCAATGAATTTCAGAATTACCAGAGTATGAGCCTTTATGCGCAATGAACAATGGTGCAACTGAAAGAGATCATTGATGACAAAAAGATAACTGGGAATGATTCAACAGAGGTTCAGGTGCAACTGGTGGATGCGGAGGAGGTTCTCGATCCAGATAATTGTGGCTCAGTGATGGACACAGTTTTCGATGCAATCAACTACGAATTGGCACATGGGTGTCAGGTTCAGGCAGCAAGGCTGCTGCATGCCCATCTGATTCGCCAATCGGAAGCTGACCAAGTCCCTTGCAACAAGTATTCGATTCTATAGATCCCCGGAATTAAGATTCTGGCACACCAGTATTGCACAGGAATGTTGATTGTGAGGAGATCAGTTTGGGATTGAGATATGCCTGGAGCACTCGTGGCAGATGAAATGGGTCTTGGCAAGACATTTTCCTCAGTGTCTGTGGCTATGATATGCAAATTGATTACTGAGAAGGATGTTATGGGATTGGCACTACCAATTTGGTGGGGGAATGACCTTGCAGCATGGGTCAATATGGCACAGGATGACTATTCCAGGAGTATCAGTGAAGCACAGGAATGCTATCTATTGCAGAGACTGATTTCAGTACCCCATCACATTTTCACGATCCAGAAAATTTTACCAGTACGGCAACCAGTGTTTACATCAGCCCTTGAACCAATCCTTGTAGTCAATATGGCCTAAGTGGCAGAGACATTCAACTGTGTCATTGACAAAATGACAGGTGGAATTGATTTCAAACTGCCAATCTTGATGCATGCGGAACATGCACATCTTGCCCATGAGTATCAGAACACCAGTCTTGACAAGCTGGGAAACTGAAGCAATATTCACCTTGTTTCTTATGATATGTTGACATCCAGAGTGAAACCATTGAGCAATGGCAAACTCAAATACTTCTCATGGTGTCTTGGGATTGTTGATTAGTCCCATTGGTACAAGACTAAAAACAGTATTGGCTGGCAAGTTGTGATGAACATGGGCACTAGATTCAACCTTCATATCACAGCAATGCCGGGATTCCATTAACTCCATCAGCGGTGTAATCGGATAATGTGGGTGTGTTCAGACGAGCATGATGATCCAGAAGGTGATACCGTGATGGAAACACATGGTGCAGAGGCACTATATTGTCGTGGGAAGAGTTGGGTGAATGTGATCTAAACCAAAGTCGAAGGAGCTCGTCAGGATGTGGTGCACCGGATATTACAGATTATAAAGCCTTGGACACTAAGAAGTGGAGCAGAATTCAAACATCCAAATGGAATACCACTTGTTATAATACTGAAGGAGAATGAACAACTCGATGATCCGGAGTGGACTGGGGATGAGCAACTCACACTGAATATGCTTGTTGAGAGAACCAGTTCACCAAGCTCTGCAAAACCATGGAGTATTTATCGATGGAAGCGAGGATGTTTTTCGGTAGTGTTGGAAGACACCAAGGGTCACAAAAGCATTTCTGGAGAATGGTCTGATGAATGGCCACTCAAGACTTGTGTGGAACCTCTGATGTCCCAATGGCTGAAATTGACATTTCCATGAATGGTCGGCAACTATACCAGCAGAGTATCCCGAACCAGACGAAAATGACAGATTAAGAAAGGCTCTCCTTGCTGAACAAATGGGAATTGAAAATGCACTCCCCAGTGCGCCTTCTCAACAAATAGTAGTGCCATTTTGTTCTCTTCCTGGCCAAGTTCATCATTTGAAGTTGTGGTTAACCAAGTATTTCACAGATCATGTTGATATATTCCACATGTATGCAGAAATGGACCATGTTGGAAGCACAGAAATGCATTTGAAATTCTGGAAGTTATGAAATCCCATTGTATTTGTCAGAATACCCAAAGTGGGTGGGACAGGCCTCAATCTTACAGTGGGAAACCACCCAGTAACAACTGAGGATTTTTGGGTATCAAATGAGTAGTGGCCGGCATTTGCCTGAGTTGGCCAGCTAGAGCAAACAGAGCTCCCCACACATCATTAGTGAGTGCAGAGCCTAGTGGCTATCAAAACAATATGAACTATGTGCACCTATACTCTGGATTGGCCTAAACATAACTCAGGAATGACTTGATGAGTTGACCAAACATCAAGACATCAAGGATTTGGCAGATTCTGGAGTCTCCCAAAGATCATATGAAGTGGCTGATGGAGCCTGGCAATATGGTGCAGTCTGAAGAACCACTATTTTGGATTATTAGAATGCTTCATCATAGTCTTCCGCTATAGACATTCAACCAGCCTAATCATTTCAACCGAAAGAAGCAGTCAAACGAGGTCATTTGTAAGATATACGATAGTGCTTAAGTATATTCTTTCTCTCTGTCATTTTGCAGTGAATCAAAATTCTGATGTTGGAATGGTTGTTTCTTAAATCAGAAATGGTTAGAGTGGGAATTCATTGGTATTTTTGATTATCATTGATGACCAATATGGAATGAAGACAATTCCGAAGCTATGATTACAGGGTCATGGCTCACCGATCTCCTGATCAATTGATGGAGTCGAATTGCAAGAATCTTTCAAGCAGGCCTCTGAATCATTCATCAGTTCCAGAGTTGAGGTACACTGGAGACAAGAGGCCAGGTACGCATTTTGAAGTGAAAAGAATGAGCAATGCAGAATTCAATCACTTCCATGTACAACAGAGAATACTCAGCATATGTCATGAGTCTCATTATGACACATTGAGCACTGCATATTTCTAATCCCATTTGGAAATAAAGACTGTCTAGGTGACATTGAGTAACAGTGTCAGGGAATGAGACATGGCTCACTTGGTCATGCCAATGTGATCGTGTTTGCTGGCATATAATGGAAGTTTATGGGACCAGACAATCCGCAGCATATTCTTTGAATCTTGTCATGTCACATTCAGCATCACATATTGCCCAATCCCATGTGGCATTAATGTCAGTCTAAGGGAAATTGAGTACTTGTGGCAGAATGTGAGATATGGCATGTTTATTCGGGGCAAAGCTCCAGATTTTGCTACCATATTGTGGCACTCCAGGTGAACGGGAGAATCCTACGCACCTAGCATTATGACCAATTGATCACTGCATATTTCCCAATTCCGTTTGGCAATAAAGACTGCCTAGGTGAAATCGAGTTTGTGTATAAGATTATGGGACACATTCTTGCTAATTCATGGTGAAGCTGTAGCTTTTGTAGGCATTCCATTGAAGTACTGGTGCACTAGAGAATCCTGGCCATATCATTGTGGCAGATCCAGTGTAGCATATTTGCCATTCACATTAGGCATTCCAGACAGTCTAGGCGATATGGATGACCTGTGTCAGGATATGAGACAGAGACTCAGGAATATGTGCGTAAGCCCCAGAATTAGCACCAAAATGATCGAAGTTCAGGTACACATCAGATTGACAACCCAAAGAGTCGGATGATGAGATGTGGCTTGCATATTCTTGGCTACTCTGCTTCTTACTCTGCTGCTCATTTCCTGGGCAGTGGAGGATGTTCAGCAACAAGTGTGATCTGTATTCCAGTGATGTCTGAGGATCTTGGATTGGTATGAAGCCAACTTTGACAATCTGCGATTCATTATGGATGTATCATTCCACCCCCTGGACCCCTCAAGCATGATAAATTTGCCATAGAAGTGTATGTACTGTAGTCAATAGTTGTTAGGGGTTCTCTCCTGAAAGAGGTAATGGTATTTGTTCAAATGTCAGAAGGATATATGCTACAGAGATTACACGCGTAGAATACAGAAAGCCTCTCCAAGGCAATGCAAGTACCAGTCCTGTGATCCTTAGGGTGATTTCATGGGAACCTTGTGTTGATTTGATAGTGAGCCTCATTGCTAGCGGATTCATTGAATGTACAATTAATTTGTATCGATTTGATGATGCAATACCCATGGCGAGTCATGAGCCTTCAGGGCTTAAAGAGATGGCAAATATTTCTTACCACATTCACTGAACTGAGTTAAGTAGGACTAGATGGGTCGACTGCTATATAGCGACTGACATGTCAGGCAGACGATAGCCAATATTTAAATATTTCGGATCTCAAGCTGTTTCCCCATTAGGAATCGGTACACCTTGGGCACTCCCCGGTAAGTGAGAACAGTCTTGACCATAGAATGGAGTGTCTGATGGATTATGACGTAGGCTAAGACCGAATGAACCTCAGAACATTCGGGCGGGGCATTTCGTGATAATGAAATGTTGACAGAGCAATGATGGGCCACCACGTATAGCCTCTGAAGCAGATAAACCAATCAGCCTGAAGGGTCAGGTTGTGTCTTGATAAAAATAAGCAATCTAGTAAAATCCCTTCATATAACCGCATCAGGCAAGGAGAGGATTTAACTACCCACAATATGTATTGCAAGATATCTATGTTGAAGTTGCTATTGGATTAAATTTTATTGCTGATAATGGTCCTCCGGGGAGAGTAACTCGTCAATACCAATCATGCAATACACGATAACCTTTGGGATCAGTGGTCCGTTATCATGAGAGATCAAAGCTCAGTAAGTAGTACTCTACCATATGACAGATGAGATCGTAGCAATCCTCGATTTATGATGATGGCCCTATGGGGGGAGTAACTTCTACAAACCCAATCATACAATCCAAAAAAGCTATAGAGGGACAGCAATGCTTCAGCATTAAAAGGACAGCCCCACAAGTACAAACGATACCTACGATACCAACCTGCGAAGAAGAAGTTGAAATATTATTGTTGTTTTCAGATCTTCTTATTATTATTATCATTATGGAGTATATGAGTATTATCTATTAGGATGGTACACGGTTCCCCAGCCCCATGGTTGAGCATCAGATCAGTAATGTGTACGACATTAAACGTTGCGCTGTATCTGTATTACTGGATTCCTTCGAAAAAGAAGATCAGTTGTTTGCAGCACAGTGTGTTTGGTGGTTGGCAAGTATCCTTCAGTTCACTGAGATATTGATTTCTTATCGCCATTATCCAGTATTCCCTTCAGAATACAATAACCATCTTGTGGTATCACCTTTACCAAATCCAGGGATGGGAGGGTCGCACATTCCTGAACCTGAACTACCTGAGTTGGATGTTCATGATTCTTATACTGAAGTACAATCCGGTAGAAGTAAATCACTTCCAATTTACCAGAGCAAAAAGCAACGCCAGTGACATCCAACGCGCTCCAGAAAGATCTTCAAGAATATGCCTAATTATTCAATTTCAGAATTGGAAGCCAGATTTGGGAAACAGAATAAGAAGCGACAAAGTATAATTTGAAATCATCTTAAGATTGGAGAGTAGGTTTATTCAGGGAGATTACGCTGAGACGTAATATTGCCGATAGTATCTGAATGCCAGATTTGTCAAGCACGAGATAGAGGATGATTTTGGGTAGATAGATGTCGATTAAGATTGCACTATCAACCGGCAAAATATTACTGGAGTCTTCTTCTTGGCCAAAGCTTGCATCACGTCGTCCAGGTGATCAAACATGTCGTTGTACACTGTGATAACGTGATGCAATGTCACTGTACGCCTCTTTGAGATCCACAGGGTGCAATATCAAAATGGCCTCAATACTTCCATGCCCTACTTCACAATGGTACACTCAACTTGAGTTGTGAAAAGTGGCCGGTAATCAGTGTATTTTGGATTCTGGAGCGACTCTCGTGTGAATTTCCGTGATCGGTAGGCGTGCTCGAGCAACTCCAGTGTTGATTTCCACCATGTCTTCACATCCATAATCAGTTGTACAGCAATGCGAACTTTGGCTTTTTGACAGTCAATGAACTCATTTCGACAACCAGGTGTCAGCGTAATCAATACAGCAATCATTCTCTGCTATATGAAGGTCAATTTCAGGACTTCCAAAATATCATGAAATTTGCACTATCTCAAGTATCTTGGCTAAACCTGGTTTCATGGCCGATACCTTATTGATTCTAGTGTTGCCCTCCTTTCCAAGTCTTTGACTCTTCCCAATGTCAAAGCTGTCATTCTCTCCAAATTGCTGATCGCGCTCATGGGCTTCCCAAGACACGGTGCAGCCTGTTACACCAAGACCGCTCATGAATGCACCTATAGCAAGCTTTATGAGGTGCGCCATGTATGGTATGAGGTTCCTCAAAGCAGGTCACTGGATTGCAGAGGCCTCGAGGGTTAATTGCAGCTCGCATGTCATCGAGTAATTTGAGGAAGCATTATCAGTCGTAATACCAAGCAAAAGGCCGTCGGTAAGCTCAAAACAATCAAGCACCTCCTTCAAATGTACGGTTAGCCTTGCTCCAGTATGTTGGCCCTTGACCTATCATCCTTAATTAGCTTTCAAAACGGGAAATGAACAGGTGAATAACCTCATGGAAAGCAAGTTAAGCTTTACGTAATGCCCCGTTTCGATCCATATAGTAAGCTATGACCGAAGTCATGACGAGGTTGTTCGGAGAAGTTCATCCATCCAAAGCTAAACAAACTTCATTACGTGACAGCAAGTGCTTCGTCATGCCATCCACGGTCAGTGCATAATCCCGCCGGCAAATGTTCTTAGGAGTCGTCGCGGACGGCAGCACTAGATCATTATGGAATGCCGTATACGACGATCGTATCTCTAGCTCCGATATAGCGTTCCCTGGAATATCAGCCGGAACAAATCCAAACATGAGGTAGCAATTCCAAGTGTCTTGGTGAAATTCGGAGGTTCTAAGTCCTTAGCTGCCAGTTTGGAACGTATTGTCTGTCATTTCGGTCAGTATGGATGAGCCTGGATGTTTAAATATGGTCGTCCTCAGCGAACATACTATTGTGATTCCTCAACTTCCTTGCCTCTTCAGGATGGCCAATGCTGTTTCATCAACCGTCAAACTAGTCAATTCTGTAACCTCTGACTCTGTTAATTCGTTTAACTTTGTCATGTAAGCTTTTGGCAGCAAGTATTTCCCTATTGAGCTGGTCCCATGTTCTGATGGATGGTGAAGAACTTGATGATAAATGATACATATGATGGCAGGGCTGCCGGTGTCCCCAATTCAGCAGTGTAAATAGTATTGCCACGATGGCGCATGTCTAGAATGATTTCAAGTACTAGGCCACTCCAAACTTACATTCATTGAAACCCACCAAACATTGAAGACAATTTGTAATGTGAGGTCGCTCAAATCACGCATGAAGACACGTTCACTTTTGGAAGAGATCATAACCTCGAGCAATGAGGTGTTTAAAGATTTTGAATCAGACATGGCCATAGGAAGTACACATCAGTGTAATCCGACTCCAAAGACTGCCGAAGGGAACAATACAGTTAAGCAGACTGCGGGTTCTGGACTATTGACTCTACAGCTACAAGCGAAAAAATCCCATCTGTGAGACATTGCATGCATAGTTGTGAAGTTGTATACAAGGACATATTGAAAAGACTGACTGCGTAAGACTGAATTCTGTGACAATGCGATGTAGTTCATTGTTGGGTAGCTTAGTGAGCCCCCACAAAAATTGTTGATGCTCGGTGGGCACACAATTGTAGAAGGCGGATGCATTATCGTCAATTAGCATTTTTACACATAAGGGTAGCCGATGAGTTGATTATGGGTTAACGCCTTTCAGTACCCCTTAGATTGTCCAAGATGCAGGACAAGAAATTGTTGACGCTGCGTTGACACTCATTTTCAGGAGGTGGTTGCGATATCGTCACTAGCATTTTTGCCCATAAAGGCTGCAGGTACATTGAATATTGGTTAATGTCAATGCACAGCACTTTGAGTGTCCATGATGCAAGACCACAAATCATTGACGCTCCATTGACGCTCATTTTTAGGAGGTGGTAGCGATATGGTCCCTGGCATTTCTTTCTATCAAGGCGGCCAAAACTTCGATTATAGCTTAATATCGTTGCACAGCTGTCTGATTATCCAAGGTGCAAGAACAAAAATCGTTGACGCTCTGTTGACGCTCATTTTCAGGAGATAGTAGCGATGTCGACGCTAGCATATTTGGCCTTAAAGGCAGCCAATACTTTGATTATGTGTTACAGCGACCATGTCTTCTATTTGATTATCAGACTCACAAGACCAAAAATCATTGACGCATCATTGACGCTCATTCACAGGATTGGTCAACGAGCATGTTACTATCCTTTCGGCCCATAAAAAGTGCCAATACAATCACTTTGGAAGGATGTCACTATGCAGCCGTTTGTTTGCCAAAAATGTAAGACTAAAAATTGTTGACGCTCCGTTGACGCTCAACCTAATGACATACTGACAGTCAGTTGGTGTTCAACAATTGTAGGTAAAAATGCATATAGTCGTCATTGGCAGCCAATGATTCGTTTCTATGTATAAACATTTGCATCCAGATGCTTCCAAGCCATTCAATATCTGATCCACCACTAGACACATTATCTGTGTGATGAATGGCATTGGCCCATCATGTTCCAGCGGTTTCGGCCGGCAATTGACCGCATATATATCCGTATACTAGTTTTTGATATATTTAGGCTGACTTCGTCACCTTTCCTCATCCAGCTCATTCTCCACGATTTTCATGACCTACCATAAGCAATTTTGAACATCTCGACTATGTGCACCAAGTCTGTGGAGCGAGTTATGCAGTTGGATCCATGATCGTATGCAGAATCACGGTCGTCATTCATTTAGCTTCGTATTGCGCTTTGACCTCTGCATCTAGGACTCTGATGACATCACTGGCTTATATTTTCTTGGCGAGTTTCATCTGTAATTTGGATTTAATTGTCTCACTTACTAGTAAGGGGCAGGACGATATCACGTCCATTGGTTGTCAACGAGATTTGATGTCTAGATCATTGGCATGGCCTATCTGACCATTGCACACGCATAGACCAATTATCATGTCTCACAATTCCGTCACTGAACTCAAGTAAAAGCTGACATGTAGCAAAATAGGTACGGGTGTTGCCGTCCAAATTGATACACCGTCATAAATGCCCATTGGCCTATTCATTCATCCGGCGATGCAGTAGTCGTCGCCATGTCCTTGTCGGAATCCGATTTCTAAATGGTAATTAGCTTGGGACGCCATATGCAGTGGTTAAAGCTTACAGGATCAACAGGCCCGGATTGCTTAATCTGTGAACAATTGGGACCTGGGGTGGGCAGGAGAAATGTACTGCGTTCCGGCGTCTGTTGTTTCCACGAACCTTGCCTCATATGACTGCTCCCTGGTCGAGCAGTCACTGGTGGCATTTACAATCTTCTGGGGACGATATCAAGAGTCTCCAGAGGCTCACTAAATGTCATCGGAACAGATGACGCGGCATCATCTGCCGTTTGAGGTTGAATGACAGCCGGAACCTTAAATTCAGTTGTCCCGTAGTTCTGATTGCGCTCACAGAAGTAGTTGGCCTCATCTCCCTAGCCTGGTTGCGTCAATTCGTCAAGCTTCATCTGCATCTGCTGATAATGCTCCATGCGATGCTGTACCGTTTTAGAGATTGTGTCCATCACCCAGCCTGATGCCTTATCTTCGCTAAGCTTGCCCCCCGCATGATCTTTGTTGTCATCATCCTCGTCTTCCCCAGCCTCCCCATCATCGGAACTTGCAAGATTGCTCAGACTATCTCTGATGGCATTCAACATCTCCTCAAATGTTGTTTCAGGCTTGGTGGTTGTCAATCCCGCCTTTTCAGCATTCCTCATATTATCCTGCTCCTGTGTAATTGCTGTCTCTGTGTCTTCAACTCGCTTTATTGCCTCAGCGGTCTCTCTTTCAACATAATCCTCGATCCATCTTTCCTGTTCTCTGTTGCTTATGAAGTCAGTTTCTGGTCTTTTCCCCGCCGCAAGCTTCTTTTTGGATCGCAAGCTACGCAACGGTTCAAGGGCTCGGACCAGTTCGGCTTCCAAGCTGCTTTTGCCCTGATTCGCTTGATGACTTTGTCATGTGGAGCGCATTCTCGATTTGCCATATATGCCTGCCGGTAGTGGCGAATGGTTCTTTTCTGGAACATTGACCATTGCATTTTGTATTGACGTTGTTGATGGACGAGTTGTTGGACGGTGCAAGATACGGACCACATCGAGGCAAGTTGCGTCATTTATGTCGAGGTTGGTACACATAATCTACCTGAACACAGCACAATCTGCCTTTTGACTGTGACTACATTGGGAATAGCAATGCTAACCGTACATCATGACATGATGTTCAGCATCTGTATCATGTTCGATCCAAGGGATTTCTGGAGACAAACATCAGCAGACGTTCTTTCGGACGAAGAATGTACCATTTTTATCACAGAAACACGAGCTTTTGACGGTCGTTCACTGTGATTCATCCCTGTAAACAAACACACAACATCAGACCGACTTGGTGCAAATCGCAGGACAGTTGGCAACCTGTGCAACCGGCAGCTATGCGCAACAGGATTCATTTTGTGTAGAATGAGAGAGTTGGTTGTCACGCATGCCATTTTGTCTTAAAGCTAACTATATATTCCTCAGAACTTCCCACTGCTTTTCGTTATCGTCTTCCTCAGGATTTCGCACTTTGTTTTGTTATCATCATCTCTTCACTTCCACAGCAGCAAATCACGGCTTCACAAACACCTCAGCAAGGTGAGGGTGGAAGTGAATCGAGCAGAACGACAGGCGCTTCTTCTAATACGCCACCCGCTGAGACCCAACTACTACGCAGACGCCACTTAGTTCACCGTGACACTGCAAATGCAGCCACCGAAATCATGAGCCTAGACGCCAAGTTAAATATTGTCCGTCGAACTGGAAGCTACAAGAATATGAAGCAGCATGCGATCGCATCTAAGTGTCATCAAATCGACGTACACAGCCATCAAGTAATGATATAACATACAGCTACAGTACGCAGAGAGCTACATGACCAATTTATCGGCACCTGTAATGGGAAACCTCCATGGTCGACAAAGGCATATGTCTGCACAGTCCGCCAAATCAAACATCATGATGTTGTCAGCTCTATGATTTTTGCAGACAAATTTAGTGATAAGAACCCCCGGGAGTGGACCAAACAGGCTTTTACTGCATTAGAGGATGCTACGGAACCATATATGGTTGAGGTAATGGCCAAATCTAATATGTAGATGCAGCAACTAATTTCCTTGTAGGTTTTCAACATGTCTGCAACTATGGCAAGGCAAGGAGGTCGGGTACAGCAAGAACAGTCTGACATGCACCTGGCTTTGAATGTGGCCAAAATGGACAAAGGGGGTTTTTCGCCCGCCGCGATAGAGAAAACGCGATTCCTAACCAAGAAACCTCGGGCCTAAGTCCGAGAAGAGACGATGTGGGGAGTTGAGTTTCCTGGGTATGAAACTGTGAAGTCTATGATGGAGAGACACCCGGCTATGCTTCCGGAAAATCAGATGGATGCCGGCCTTCCCTGCCAACATTGCATCGCACAGAATCGCCAGACAGGCTGGAGACGCAAAGGCACGGGTGCACCTCCCCCAGAGCGACTCGGACAGCCGACACTAGAACCAACGCCACATTCACCCGCAACGCCATTTGTTCCCCCTGCTCACAATAAGCCAGCTCATCTATTTCAAATCAAAGGTCTGCCACCCGGATATGTGTATATACAATCTCCTCTTCCTAGTGCTCAATGTTTCAATCATGATGCATATACGAAGGATCGCGAGCGTGATGATGATTTTGATCCAGATTGGCCGACTAATGAAGAAACATCCACTGGTTAGTACACTATCTGCTGCGTGGCAATGCAGCTGACATCCATTTTGCAGACAACAGCAGCCAATTGAGCGAACCTGTCAGTGAAGATGAGCATCGATCGAATGAAATGAGATTTTTGAGTGTATTATTATCTACAATTATGTGCCACTTTGAAGTATATTTTAAATGATATATTTCTATGTATTATTAAAGAACAATGTTTTGATGAAGGAGAAAGTATATGAAGATGGTACAAAGGCTGCCAAAACACCATTAATGATATATTATGCCAAAATATATGATAACATATTGTGGATACGCGCATGGCAAAATGAGCGTCAACAATTTGCGGTCTTGCATCATTGGTACTCTGCTTGGCGATCGGCTGAGACCATTCATCAATGCAGTATTGGCTGGCTGTATAGCCAAAAGAGCAAGCCTCGCACTCCCTGCCCCATTCTTAAATTGAGCATCAACGGAGTGTTAAAGATTTTTGGTCTTGTAAGTCGGGTAAGTCAAAAGCGATATGGTCGTTCCTATATATATTCAAAGAATTCGCCGCCTTTATAGAGAAAGAAGATAGCCACATGCTCCGGGCCCCTTCATCAAAATGGGCATCAACGGAGTGTCAATGATTTCTGGCCTTTCATCATTCGTAATCAGAGCCCGATGCATCCGTCATTGTGTATATACGATGTTCTGACAATTTTTCTGGGCTAAAACGGTCATGAACTCTTTGTTGCATCATTGTAAATGACATTGGTTGTTACTGTCTGGGAGGCTGTCACGGGAAGGCTGCCAATGAGTAGAAGTGGAGATGAGTTGGCAGGCCTTGATCGAATGAACTTGGAGATGCGAATCGAAGGCAGACAACAGAGACAGAATTCGGAGAATTCAATTAAGCTAGCTGGGAGATGAACTTTGAAGCTGAAAATGAGTAAGTTAGGAGATAAACTTGGAGACAGAGGTTGAGGTAACTAGAGAATGCAATAGAAGGCTGTGATCAAGTAAACTTAAAGATGTACTTTGAAATCAAGATGAAACAAGATTCAAAATACACTAGCAGGCTGTCATTGAGTGAACATAGAGATTCACTTGGAGGAAACTATAGTAGAATCATGGGGATTCATTTGGAGCCAGAGAGTATTGAGGTAACTGATTGGGAGGGAGATATGATAGATGAACTAGTAACGGTTACACCATCTAGCATATAATAGCTATCATGGCATGCCAATACATGACTGATGAACCTAGCTGTGAATAGAAGACAGTCAATCTTGGGTGGGTAATATTCTCACTATCAATGCTTGATTATGTCATGGGGAGGTTGAGTGGAATTAACTAACTTTCTGTTGTCAGTAGATAACAGAGTTATAGAAGAGTGAAAGTAATATATGTAATGGAAATGAAGTGAAGAGGAGTTGATGAGGAAAATAAGGGGCATACTAGTCTGATCAGGTTTAGTACCAATTGTATCAGGGATCATATCTACTACAGAATGGATTATAACTGCTATCTCACATTTTGAAATTCACTATAATACCCGATATTGTCTTAAGTCCCTGTTTTTCATAATGATTTCTGCAATATTTGCCCATCTGCTTTTGCCAGCTCTATATTACTCATCTCGAACTTGACTATTTCTAATCATATCGATTTCTATCTTGACTTTAAACCACCCAATTTCATAATTATCAGTTTATACATAGTATGGTATGTATACAAGATTGAATGTTTTCGTCTCATACAAAGACTACCATGGGTTCACTTACTTGTGGGTTAACAACTGAAGGTAGTCTCAGGTCAGAGGTATCTCCTACAGATGCACCTCCACCAGATTGACCTCCTCCAGATTGAACTTCTCCAAATTAACCTTCTCCAGCTATGTCCCATTCAGTACAGGTGGAAACTCAATGATTATTACATCCCCACTTTTATGACCTGACTTATAAGTGTACTCACGACTCACTACATCCAACTTCCAATCAACATGTTCCATTTACACCTTCGCCATATATATCTCCTCAATCACAATTTCTCCTAATCGAAGCCAATATCTAAGTTCCCATGATTTCAACCTCAAAGTGTATCTCCAAACAGAATCAATATTCCCCTCCAAGCGTATTTCCAATCTACCTGCATTACTGCAACCAGGTAAATAACAACACTTGCGTGATCTTATGCTCCAAGTATTTCTCAAAGTTCACTTGATCACAGCCTTTTAGTTCATCACAATATTTTTTTGATGTTGTTATGCAAGTGCATCTCCCAACCTGGTCAATGATGGCCCCCAACAAATTTATCTCTGTGCTGCTAGCACAAACTCCAAATTGATTTAATTGCCATCTGCATGGAGCAGAATGGATTGCCCATAATGGCTCTCATGCAGTAAAGATCGATGGTGGGTAGATATATTGATATATATATAGATACATAGATATATAAATGGATAGATATATAGAAAGATGCATAGATAGATAGATAGATAGATAGATAGATGAAAATGTGAAACAAACAAATGAGTTTTGAAAATTTTCAATGCTGAGTACTAACTGATTTCGATGAGTATCAGCAGTGCTGCCAAAGAATATGTCATTATTCCAGACTGCTAAGCAGGACATCTATGTGATCTCAGATTTGTGAGCTGTGTGCTCTAGTACTTTCCAGATTGGTGCCAGTTCTCCTTTGTTGTTGTAAATTTCTTGCTAGTACTCCCAGGTGCAGCCAATGGCCATTGAATAGATCCTGGAACTCTGAGATTTGGCAGTTTTTAATCTGGATCTGTCAGCTCTCAGTTACTCCCAGAGGTTTTGATTGACTTTGTTACACTTTACAGATGTCAAGCTTATGGTTTTGTAGTTGATTCTTTCTTCCAGCACAGGGCAGCCACTATCTAACAACATTTTCACTGTCTGGAAGTCACTTGACATATAGCAATTGTTGGTCTTTAACTTTCAGCTAAACTTGATAAACTAGTTAACATATGTATAGTTCAGGCATCATATTGCCCACTCAGTATTAGGGGTTCTCTCCTAATTGAGGTAATGGTACTTGTTTGATTGTCAGAAGGATTTATGCTACAGAGTTTACTCGCGCAGAATACATAACGCCTATCTTAGACAATACATGCATGCCAGTCCTGTGATCCTTAGCGGGATTTCATGGGAACCTCGTGTCCATTTGATGGCGAGCCGCATTGCGAGTGGATTCATTGAAAGTACAATTGATTTGTATCGATTTGATGATGCAATAACCGTCGCCAGTGGTAAGCCTTCAGGGCTTAAAGAGAGGCCAGTTGTTTTGTACCATATTCACTGAACTGAGTAAGGTGGGACTAGATGCGTCGACTGCTATATAGTGACTGACGTGTCAGGCAGACAATAGTCAATATGCAAGTATGTGGGATCTCAAGCTGTTTCCCCAGCAGGGATCAGATCACCTTGGGCACTCCCCGGTTAGTGACAACAGGCTCGACCTTAGCATGGCATGTCGGATTCATTATGACGTAGGGCAAGACCCGATGAACACCCAAACACACAGCCAGGTTAATTTGTCATAATTGAATGTCGCCAGAGCAATGGTGGGCTGCCACGTATAGCTTCTGAAGCAGATCAGCCAAATCGCCTGAAAGGTGAGGTTGTGTATTAATATAATAAAGCAATCTGGTTAAAGCCCTCCAAATAACCACGTCAGGGAAGGAGAGGTTTTGACTACCCCAACAAATGAGTTCCAAGATATCAAAGTCGAAGTTACTGTTTGATTAAATCTGATTGCTGATGATGGTCCTCCCGGGAGAGTAACTCTTCAAACCCAATCATGCAATTCACGATAACCTTTGGGATACGTGATCTACAATCAAGAGAGATCAAAGCTCATTAAGTAGTACTCTACAATACAATGGATGAAATCAAAGCAATCCTTGATTTATGATGATGGCCCTCCAGGGGGAGTAACTCCTAAAACCCAATCATACAATACAAGAAAGCTATAAAGAGACAACAATGCTTCGGCATGGATAGGACAGCCACACAAGCACCAACAATACCTATGATACCTACCTGCGAGCAAGAAGCTGAAATATCATTGTTGTTAGCAGTTCTTATTATTATTGGTATGATTATCGAGTATATTAGTATTATCTATGTGAATTGTATGCGGTTCCCCCGCCCCATGGTTGAGCATAAGTTCAATAACGAGTAAGACACAATACTGTGCACTTTATCTATAATACTGAATCCCTTCGAAAGAGATGATCAGTTGTTTGCAATACAGTGCATCAGGTGGTTGGCAAGTATAATTCAGTTCACCGGGATATTGATTTATCGTTGCCATTATACTGTACTCCCTTCAGCATATGTTAACGATCTTGTGGTATCACCTATATCAAATCCAGGGATGGCCAGGTAGCTCATTCCTGGATCCGAAATACCTGTGTTATATATTAATGATTCCGCTACTGAAGTACGTTCGGGTCCAAGCACTCTACTTTCATATCGCCGGAGCAAAATGTAACGCCAGTTACATACAACACGTTCCGGAATGATCTTTACAAATAAACGTAATTATTCCAATTCAGAATTGATAGCCAGATTTGGGAAACAGAATAAGAAACGACAACATATAATTCATAATCTTCTTGAGAGTGGAGATTTAGAATGTTGAGGGAGATTACGCCGAGACATAATATTGCCGAGAGTATCTGAACGCCAGATACAGCAAGGAAGTGATAGAGGAAAATTTTGTTAAGATATGTGTCAATTGAGATTGCACTAGCAATGGGCGAAATATTACCTCCACGATATTAATTAATCACAAAGATTAATTTTATGACTATATCACACGATATTGATTAATCATCGAGAATCATTATAAAGAATACCTTACGAGATCAAATAATCGCCGGTATTAATTATAACATTATACTTGATTATTGAATTACTGAGATCAAGTATACGAACACAGCTTACAATATCAATTAATCATCGATGATTAAATGTACGGAATGCCATACGATATTAATCAATCGCGGAGATTGTTTATACAACTATACTTCACGATATTAATTAATCACTGAGATTGATGACACGAGTGATATGCACTGTCCATATTGCATTACACCACGATACGATTTAGTTGCTATCCATTTTGTAGCATCTGACACAACTGCACATATTTGCCCTCACTGCATACACGATTTGGACAGGTTGCCAATGCACTTGGTGTGATGATACGCTTTGACGAATACCATAGAAACTGGGGCCGTGTACCTAGTACTTACTTGAGTATCTCTAGATCCATAGATGTATAGTTACTTGGATGGAAGCACCCCCGTGACACTGAGTTTCCCAGGATGTTTTGCCGGCAATAAGAGTCAATTGCAAATAATTCTTGTATCTGTTTGAATTTGCTATAACCTTCTCCCATTAACAATAGTTCATCTAGAGGTCCCTTATCTACTTCAATACTTATTGTATCTTCATTTTCATTACTGAATGGTGCTGTGTGTTTATCTCCCGTATATTGCCAAAGCTCAGGATAGCTTTTATACAGTCAGTGTAGAGGTGGTATATCCACCACATCCACTGTTTGTTTGTTTCTACAAAGCAGATAGCCATGCAACCTGTGTAATGACAGTATCAGTAACATTGCCAAAGATGTCATACATTGGTAGACAGAAGACAGCATGGCCCTTGGAGGAGGGGGAGGGGGGTGGCTTCGACATTGCAATATCCACAGCTTCTTGTAACAATGTGACAGGTTAAATTGAAACAGTCTTCTTGTTGATAAATGTTAATGTATTCCAACACAATGCATATTGCAGGCAGATTCTGCTGAAATCACAGATGAATGTACACATCGCAGTGGTGGTGTTGGTGGTGTTGGTGGGGTGGTAGTTCCAATTGTGGGAACTGTGATAGTGGTGGCTGAAAAAATGTTCAGATACATATGGGTGGTGGTAGTAGCTAGGGATACAATATCATGTATTGTATCAGTAAGTGCTTCAGCATTGGTCTTGATTACCATTAACTTCATCTTACCAGTGGTTGGAGATTGAACACCATCGAGACAATCATACTGGGGATAGTGGTTAGTATGGTGGCTGTCCTTCCTTACATATGTAAATGCGGAATGCTGGTGGTATTCTTTCAGCAGCATCTCGAACAAATTTCCTCCTCATCTAGTCTGTATACCGTGTGTGTGTTTCCTGGTGTCTACCTAATACGTTTCATAAGAACTTTCTCACTTCTACCACTAATGTTTCGCTGCATGTGCTTGGTTGTTGGACATATCCTTCTTGTATTTCCTTCTTCTGGTGGTGATGTTTCTGCCCATTGCTGCTTTAGACATTACATTTCATTTCTTGTGATTACTGTATGGTGAGGGGAGACTGCTAGGGATTTTTGATGCAATATAAATGCAACTCAGTTAACAGGATTGTTTCTTCCCACTCAATCCCACAAGTGTATTGAAATTTGTCACCTCAGAATTTTCAAATGTTTAAATCATCCCATGTGATCCCTCTCTTTTTGTTCCAACCAATGAAATATATCTCAACAGCTCCCAGACATTGCCTCTCGCTTGATTTCAAAAAAATACACCGAATCTTGAACCTGCACTTTCATCTGATTTTTTCTTCATTCTGTCCATTCAGTTGATACCAACTATTCTCTTTTGTTCCAACCTATTTAGTTTCAGTTCAGGCAACAAAAAGCACCTTTCACCCATCACTCTGTTTATTATGAATTAGATACATTATACACAGTCACTGGATATATAGTGTTCTATTCAACCACCTGCTGCAGAGACTCAGCTATATACTTCACATGAACACACATATAAAGGTCCATACATGTAAGCTTCACAATAGAAGTATTGTATTGTTGTACAATGCAATATCTAAGCAAGTGAGTATATATGGCAAAGTCAGTGGTAAGACAGTTCATACTGATCCCAGTGCCATAGCAGTGACCTCTTTACACTGGAACTTATCCAGTCTGGTGTTTCATGTCACTGTTACATTGTCTCCTTAATTTATGTGCCAGCCTCCTGGGCTACCAGAACCAGTATAAGGGAAGAGAAGGAAAAGGAATAAACAATGAAACAAGCACCCAATGTACGCAATTGTATAAACCCATAAGTCCCACAACCTCATGGTACAGCTCCTAGTAACCATTTAATGAATCCGGTACATGGGGAAACTCCACCTTCACCAGAAGGTGGTAGAATTCTGTGCTGATACCATTTCGACTGGGCCAAGATCCAATGGAAAGAGAAGAGAATAGAAAAAATATGAATACAAATGAATCGTCCAAACTTCTTCTGTATCTTCTGTATCTCCAGCCCCCATCTGTATACATCTCCTCTTATTGCTGATTGGGTCGCTGTCAGTGAAACTTGTCATTCACATTTCAGATGTTTTGAAGGTGTTCCTCTGTTTCCCTTCTTGTATATGGGTGGTTGTAGCCTGCCTATGTGCTGTGACAGTGCAGCATCCAACAGTGCCGCCAGGGGACGACTGCACTGTCAACTTCCCATTCCTCTGTTTCATTGAGTAACAGTAGACCTTGTTCAGAGGATGGTTGACCTATGACCAGCAGCGCAGAGCGGTTGAGAAGTAACACATGGAAAATATTGTGAATCTGCATTGTTGTCGGCAAGTCCAGTTTGTAAATGTTCCTCTCAAAGTTTCTACACCCTGTATATCGTCCAGTGCACTAATAGTCGAGCTTTTTCACAGACATGGATATATGCAGATTGCTGGTCGAAACACTTACATTCTATCCAACCGTAAATGTGATCTCATTTTTCGTTGCACACTTTGTTTGTCATGCTTCCGCCTGAAGCACCCTTTCCCAGACAAACAGTAAGTCTCTTCCAGGGCAGTCATCCATGAGTCAGCCTACACTTGCGACTAGGGACAGGGACCCATAGGCAGCTTGAATTGCATCATACGATGGTGGTTGTAGTTTGCCAACAACAGTGTCACTAGTATGGAATAATGGACTGTGTAATTATATGCAGATTCCACCTGTGGTAACAGTTTGACCCAGTTATACTACTCATACTTGCAAAAGGCTCGGAGCAACAGCTCAATCAATTGGGTCTCCTGCTTGCGCTGACCATTCATCTGGGGGTGCAATGCAGTTGACAGTTGGTGACTGATACAATTGTGGCAGCAAACAGTGTCCCAATATCAACTGATAAACTCTTTCCAGTGATTGGAGATGATGATGTCTAGTCCACCATGTTTCCCAATCATGTGTTCAATGAACAATCACTCTTGCTCTGCATTGTCATCATCCTTGCTGCAGAGTAGTCAAAACACCATGTATGTCAACCAGCCAACGATTACTAACATCTCAAGGCATTCAGATAGCATAGTTTGTGGCCTGTCAGTGAACAAATCCGCGGTAAGTCCCTCCCAGGCCCTAGATGGAGATGAATGTGACATGTTCAGTCCATAGCGGGCATAATGTAGTGCTCAGATTCTGGGGCACAACTTGCAGGTGGCAAGCTGCATCCAAATCTCTGACTCTATTGTAGGCATACAGAAATCTCATCATTCAAGCATAGCAGTAATCAAGGCTCCAAAGTGAATGGATTTGGGAGGGTCAATGAAATGGTCAGTTACTCCACTGTGGAGTGCTACAGGCATATATCTCCTCCTCTCACAGGTCAAAGCTCCCTGAATTGATCTCAATTGACTCTGCTCTGCAATTGATTCATGAACTAGGTTTGTTCATTCTTTTGTGGCTGAAAGGTGCATCATCTTGGCAGTTTTGATTTCAGGTAGAAGGTCACCATATGATTCGGAGATAGTCATTGCTGCTGTGGTCACCATGAGCGATGCTATTGTTCTCTCACAGCTGATCTCATAGTTGGGACTTCTCAATGGGCCATCCACTGGGTTCTGCTGTACTTCCATGTGATCAATAAAAAAGTCATACAAATGGAGAATCTCCACTAGTGTAGCCTGCTGCCAGGAGAGCACTGCTGTCGTTTGACTATTCTTGAGGTTCTTATGATAACATTGTATGAGGATCTTATGATTCGCTCACTCAAGGTAGTGACCCCAGGGTATCAACATCTTCAAAGGGGAAAAGAGCTCCTGATCTTACATGTCATGGTTCTGTTCAGCATGTGATCATTGTGGAGAGTAGAAGTTGACCAGGTTCAGAATCCCAAAACTGAGATAACAGTTGAAAAAGCTGGCAGTTGCGAAGCTGCTTGCCTCAGTCTGCAGGATGATTGGCTTTGCTAGTTCCAAATAGATGGGGATTAGTGCAGCGGTGAAGGGCCTGATAAACATTCAGAAGTGAGTACCATATTCCAAGGTTATAGTCACTGGAGCTGTGTCGATATCCAGAAATTCGCTGCAGCTTAATGCGATCACATATCAGGGTTTTTGCTGTTGTATAATTTATGGTGAACTGCCAGTAGACATTCATGTACCCAAGAACCACCCTAGTCTGAACTAGACTTTTAAGTTGACCACTTCTGAATTCTTCCTATTCAGTCCATTGCCATGTTGATCCTGTCAGGGCTAATCACAAATCCAAGAGAGATGAACCCCAAACCGTCAAAATAGCTCTTTTCGGCTTAGCCAGAGAGTCCAAATAATCCAAGTTGTTCCAGTACTAGTGATAAATTCTCTTTGTTCTCCTCCTGCTCAGTGGATTAGTGCAGTACATCATCAAGATAGTGAACAGCGAAGTCATCATGATAAGAAGCAAAGCATTTGTCAATATACGGTTCCAATGCATGAGCTGCATTCGTCAACCTGAACCCCATCACCTGGTACTCTAACTGCTCTTACTGCATACACAATGCGGGGTTGTACTTGTTACCTTCTCTAATGCATCTAAGGTAATAGAAATTTCTGAGGAACAGTTTTGTACTGAACTGAGCTACACCTAATCTATTGGATACCTCGAGGATTAGTTGGAGAGGATAGCAGCTCTTCACTGTAGCTATATTGAGAGCTCAGTAGTCCACTTACTGCCATAGTCCACTATCCTGCTTCCTCACAAATGTGGTGAGTGCTGCCACAGGCAATGACAATCACTGGATGAATCCAATGGCTAGGTCTCTTACACTGCAGGCCATAAATGATATCAACTACACTTCCAACGGATTGTAGATTTGGACATACGGTAAATTCACCAATGGTAGGCAATTTTCTGACCTCATATGGTCCTTGGCATTGGTAAATGCCTCGATAGAACATGGTCTAGAAGTGACAGGCAGCTGCCTGCACGCTGTGTACTAATAAATGTGTAATGACCTACATCGCGCAGAGACTCCGACTGTTCAATACTCAGCCATACTTATCCGTATGTGTTGGTATTGTTCAGCTATCATTTTCTTGTGTGACAGCAAAGAATATCTGTATCCCAGCGCATTTTAGAACTCTCGCAATTGACTGGTTGTTCGGTCAGTATTGTTAGATATGCATCAGTACGGACCTTTATGGGGCCATAAATAATCTTCATTTGACACCAATCCAATCTCACTCTTATAATGTTCAGTAGAATCTTCTACCCCCTAGTATGGATATGTGCTACCTTGTATCTGCGCCTGAGCCATGTTCATTTCACGGAACAGTCCATGGTCTATCACTTGACATACTGCAACTAGTGTATACCACCTGTTATCATCTAGTATTCATCCGTACTCATTAGTATCTGATCATGTCCTGAGATCAATTTGCACATGTACAGAGTCAATGGCAGAAAGTACTTGGGTTTATATTGATTCTGCTCAAAACTGCGCAGTACTAATTGGTACACTGCCATATTTAACAATTCATTGAGTTCCCACCCGATTCCATATGTGGTTCATAGCATCGTTTGAATTGGTAGCGCCTGTTACGGTCTAGTATTGGCGTCTATCGACCTATATCAATATATAGACTGGGTTCTTTCCATTTATTCTCAGCCTTTCGGCCAGAACAAATAAAAGTTTCCCATACTTCATGTCACCACACAGTACTGCTCTATGCTCATTTATACTGCTTGTGAGTGTACCTTGGTGCCTTGTCTTTTGCTAACTACTACCAGTGCATTGTGCAGTGTCAGTATGTTTCAATACTACTCCCTGCTTGTGTGTATTGTAAATATCTGGGTTTCAAACATCTTAAACAAACTACTCACCGCAGGCTTTTGTACATATGGCATACTCACTGTCACAGCATGGTCCAGCTTGACCGAGGGCTAGTGGAAGCGAATTGGCAGTGTGCCCAATGGGCCAGGCCGGCCCACAGTCAGGACTGTGGCCCACAGGCCAGGCCAGTCAGGGCACCCGAAATTATTAACTGTGCAGGTTACACCTACACTGTCGAAGCCTGGCAATCACAGTGGGTGACTGGGCCAAGAATAGGCTGTTTGGTATTGGAGCATGTCACCATTGCGGTCGGTAATCTGTAGTGGTTTGGTGTATATTCTAAAAGTATCCAGAGGTTGCCCCAATTCACCAGATCAGTTCTTCACAATATATGACTCATACCATTAGCTTCCATCATCTGTTAAACATATGGTTCTAAGCTTGTCTTTGTCTATATACGTGAAGAATAATTTTTAGATGCTGGATGCACTCTACCAGGAAGCAATTATGAAGCAGAATGAAATGTACACATATCTTGGGCTTGAACCTCTGAATATATAGTACAATCACACTGTTAGGCACCGATTGAAAATACCTGTGCCAATGGAAACTATAGTCACCTACAGGCACCCACAGTTACACTGCAGGCCTTAGGAATCATGGTTGGCCCAGTCGCCCATTGTTTCCACCAGTGTGAAGCCTGTAGATAAAGGCAGTTGATCGGCCTGGCCTGTCACCCGCATCAGCATAATGTGTTTTAGTCACTGGGAGCCTCCAGAAGTGTGTGAGGGGAGGCAGAGGGTAAACTTAGAAGTGTCAATTTCAGGAGAGAATCAGACCCTAGGAGGGCATTCTGGCCAGCCTTCGGAGAAACTGGGATCACTGATGACTGGTACGGGTGCACCATGGGAGCTGTTGTGATAAGTTTGGGAGCACCTGGGACTTTCGTCCACCTGATGCAGGAATCCCAAACTAACAGTGAGAGATGCCGGGGGTCTTATAGGGATTCAATCGAAGGACTGCAGGCGTTATCTGAGATGCTCCTGATGTACCCCGAGCAATAAGAATACCCTCTGTGAGTGATGCATAGATTATTGTTCCTTATCAACTTCTAAATCATACCATGGTACCCAGCATCTCATTCAACATTCCATTGTTTGCATCGCTACATGAAGGAGAACCAAAGAAAATGGCGAGCGATTCAAAAATGGATACAGTTAAAAGCGAAACAACAACCCAACTGAGCAATCGAATGATATCAATCAAACATAGTCTTAATGTCATCCACTAAATCTCCCATCTCATCAGGGCCGACAAACACAGGAACACACAATTCATCAATGGCGCAAAAAACCTGGAGGCGCTGCTTGCATTTCTGAATGATTCGAGCCTGGCGAGTGGGTGAAAGTGAATTCGAATGTCGTTTGGCTCGATTTGTGATATCTAAAAGGTTGGGATTGAGAGGTTAGCTTGTGGTGAATCAACATGGAGTTTGAAAGGCAATAGGATGAATTTGGAGGAAACAGAGGTGAGCCACCAGGAAAGGAGGAGTGCCTGATTTGGCGTGCAGGGTGGGCATGGGGAGTGCTAATGTTGATGGAGGAGCGCGGAATGTGATTGAGGGGAGCAAATCCAGGCCAAGGTGCACTGACAGCGGTTGAGGAGCACCTATCCAGCCGAGAAGCCATCCATGCTGAGCATCGACAACTGGGCAGGGAGGTATAGAGACTGGAATGAAATAGAAGCGCTCCTAATTGAGGTCGAAGAGCAATTGAGGAGTCCTGAAAGAAATATCAAAGAGCCAATCCAAACTCAGAAGCGCCGACAAGGATTGAGGAGCGTCTATTCTCGTGGAAGAACACCATTGGGGAGGGGGGGTTTGAAGCAGCCCATCATGTGTTATTGATGAGTGCAGTGGCTTCTGCAGTAATACAATCTTATCACTGTGGAAGGGCAAAATTTACCTTGATATTCATCTTGAGAAAACATAACTTTAACCTCCTGTCCAGTGGCATACTCTGACAGTGCACAATGAAAAGCTTTGGCGACCTGCGCTAACATCTGCGGTGTGAGAGGTTGAAAGAACCGGGATGTGTTCAGTTGTCGCCCCAAGATATTGGCGGTGGAGAAAAACTGATGGTAGAGTAATCCAAGCATTTCCATCTGCAGGAACCATGGTTTCTTATCATCAATGACCTTCGAGAGATAAGCAGTGTTAAACAGGGGCTCCCTAACTTAGATTCGAAGCTCAGTCTCTAATCAGAAATCCAAAGGGTTACTATGCACAATTGTTCGATGAGCACCATCTCCCAAACTCCCTCGAATGTTACTAATCTTTAGTTTTAACACAGTATAATATTGGGGTTTAGTATCATCTTAAGTCCAATCGAGGAGAAGGAAACAGAATACTCACTTACACCTCCTCGGGTTTGAGGATCGATTTTGAGAGATGGACCACCACCACCCAATTGACACACAGATGGAGTACCAACAGGAGCACCTGCCAGTGGCCCCAGACAAACCTGGGGTTCAGTCGCAAGTGTCCAAGCTTCGTCAACCATCGAGTACTTCTCATCGGAATTGATTGGCCAGGGAGTCTTTGTGAATATAATTGCCTCCATGAACCATTTCGCTACCTCAAAAGTCACCTTTTGGTGTTGAGGAAAGTTGTGATCACCACTGGCCTTTGGTTGAGGAACATTCTGGTCTCCACCAGCCTTGGGAAGTGGGAGCACCTGGGTGGGTACAACATCAGACTCGCATAATATGTTGAGAGCTGACTTTGGGGGTTTGAGCAATGGTGGCGCTATGGCCCCGGCCGGATGTCGCAGATGTGAGAGTGAAGTGCGTCCAATTGCAGAATCCGCACGGCTCCATTTGTTTGGGAGTGGAACACTTGGAGTTCAGAGTGTCTTATCATGGCGCACCTGGTCTAGATGTAGGACCTGATGCTGGTTGTCGAAATCGTCTTCTTCAATATTGGATAACAAGGTGGACTCACCAGGGTGTTCACTGCAGTTCACGCCGATCTCCCGATTGGGATCGTCATCATCCTGCTTCAGTATAATCATTGCTCGGACATTAGCATTCTCCAACACTATAGTTGAAGGCCGCGTTAGAAGTTCAAACATTTCATCGGCAATGAAGATCAGCTGGCTTCTTCAAAGCACGTTTAAGTGCCCTCTCAAGGTCGGCTTCTTGATTCTTCTGTGACTAGTAATTCCTCACCTGGCTGGCTGTGGGTTCCATGTTGATGATGATGAAGTGAAGTTGGAGAATGTAGACAGAAGTATATAAGGGTAAATATAGTATGAAGTTTACTAGAATGACAGGAAAATAGGGCGACATAGTACCACTCGGTCGAGGAGGATGCAATTCGAGATGTGCCTGGAACAATTGATGCTCCGCCCAGGAAGGTGCATTCTGAGGCATACCTGTACAGTGTCCGGAAGGCATGTCGGTGGTTGATATTTATATTGTCAATGGTTGTTCTTTGTTTTGATTTACACAGCGTCAGGTGCACCCGATTAGATGGATTCTTCCTACCCCCAATTCCCAGATGTTAGCACTGGTATCCAAGTACACTATTGATGCAAGAATCGGAGGTTGGTTCAAGCCAACATACCTGGAATTGAACCAGACGCACCCGAAGATCTCGACACTCCTCAAGAACTTGAGACATTAACACCGTTGTATCACTAACAAACTCTCAGAGTCAGTCATATGGAATACTCAGTAATGGGTTGATCATGATCGCCGCTGCATATGCGTCAGCCAAAGTTAGTTCTTTGTGCTTCAAGTTCGAGCATATGAGCGGTGATGGCATGGCACATCATCGTTGGTGTGTTGATGAATCTTGCAGAACTTGGCCAGAGGATAGAGTTGGGACCTTGTTGAGTGGCATTACTTGAAGTTACAGGGGTTCAAACTAAGTGTGTTGCTGATGGTGGATAAATATGAATCTCCGAACGTGTTATACCAGTCGGATGGACACCCGATTTCCATGATATTCAGTTGTTGTAGGATTCTGCAGCAAAGTTTGCAGTCCATTCGGCAATGTTGTGTGCAGAACTTGACTTTCAGGGGTCCAAGTCTGCCAAACTCACAATATGTATGCAGTCAGTGTAAGAGAAGAGGGAGAATTTGGGTTGACAAAGGAGAGATTCAACATAGAGAAAGAACGGTTAAGTTAAGATGAAGATTGAGGAGTCATCTAATTGATTCCAGTTCTGCTCAATGCCAAGATTGTTAGCGAATGGGTCATCAATAGTCACTCACATTAAGATGTTGTGCATAATATCTTGTAAACACCACATCATTTGATCACAAACTCATTATGAGTCCCAATGCTACAATGTTGACATAACGTGAATATTGTGGTTCAAAGCAGTGCATAAGAACGCTATGAATGCGTCATGAGGCTTCATCTGACAGCGGAAGGCGAGTAACAGCATGCAGTTCTGGCCAACTGAGGTGCAGCGAGCATTGAATCAGCATGTAGGATTTGATTCAATGTAATAGCTGGGATTGCAGGCCCGCCTTACGTTGACAGTTACTCGTACTATCAGAAACTGCCTTGTCTCAACTCAAGCTTTCATCACGATTTGTTCTTCATGCACTCTCGTGATTGAATGTTGGAGGAAACCCGATATTGTCTGTTTATGATTTGTCATGGACTTCAGGTGGAAGCTTGCCGGTCACCGATTGAGCCGCTGAGCAGAGACCGGCATTCAGATTCTATCGCTTCGAGCTCTCTTGATGGATATTGGTGCACATAATCTATCTTAAGAGGCGGTATTTGTGCAGCCCAAACATACACGTTTGTGAAAATGTAGTAAAGTCTGCATTAGGAACATTGTGAATTTGAGCCTGTTTGATGAAGTGTGGTATACAGGTCAGCGGGAGTTGCTGTTCATCTGCAGAGTCACCGAGCAGAAGCTGGCGCTTGAGGTTCACTCTCTCAGGCTGCAGCTAGATTATGGAGCCCGAACCACGGAAGCTACTTTACGATCTTGGAAACGTATACGTCCGAACATACCTCTTAATCAACATCCAGCTAAGTGTGGTTACTTATCACCCAGGGCTGTGTATCTATGGTAAGCGTTTGGTGGACACCTTCCACCAACAGATGGGTTGACATGGAGCATGACAGTTATGGCATTTCAGCAGCAGCCCTCACATAACGATCAATCATAAATTCAGATATTAGCTGGGGCCGAGCGGGATGAGCCACGCCTGCACCTAACAGTTCATTGCCTGAAAGATGGACACTCTGTGGTTGCTGGCAGCCCCAGATTCAACGGATTGAGGAAGGAAGGAGATATGCTTGGAATGGAGCAACATGAATCGTTCGAGAGTAATGCGAAGTCGGTATACACCATTCAGAGGCGTCCCTGGAGTGGGATCATATGTTGATAATCGGTGGCTGCTTGTCAAAATGGGCCGTTTAATAGATTATATGTGAGGGGTCAAATCTGAGAATATCAACGTGGACAGGAGATTGGTTCTGAGGTGTGCCTGAATTGCATTCCTGAGCGAGGCAATACTTGGCTGGATTCTTCGGGTAAGCTTGGAATATGTGAGCCGTGTCTTAGAATATGATACATCAACTAGATATCACTTAGACAGTTTATCTATCCCTGGATGATTAGAGATATACTGTGCTGGATCTGCCTCAGGAAAGTCAAGAAGTTGATAGCGATTCTCTTTTGCAATTGACTGTAAATTTTTCAACATTGTTGATTCAGTGAATATCCCGAATTCTTTTGCAATTGTAGTGTCTGGTGCGCCCAATGTAGGCAATGCATTGATGAAAAAGATATACTATCAGCAGAATATGTTTCTGTTCGATCAAATATTGAGATTCTGGAAGTCTATCTGGAAACAGAGAACAAAAAATTGAGTCCGAAGTGTCCAGGGTAGGATCTCAAATGTTACTGCAGCACCAGTATTACAAGAGTTCAGAACAGGAATACAAATTCTTCAATGACAAGTCAATGAAATTGTGGAAGAAGCTTCCGGACTTTTTCAAGGACTCAATGTGGAATTAGCAGCCATGAACAAGAGAATCACAGACAATACAGTACAAATTCTTGCCATTACGGCCACTAACGAAACAAATCAACAAGACATGAAGAATCAAGCTGGAAAATTTGATTTCATTAACATAATCTTGGCTTGAATCATGAAGTCAATGAAAAATATCCCATTGGAAAACGAATTACAGGAAAATACAAAACAGATGGAAGAACAGGTAACTCGGGTACAGGAGGTTAATGCAGGATTAACAACTGGGCTTGACAGTTATAAGTTATCAGAATCCAGTCATTTGAATTTCCAACAAGCCACTATACCAGGACGATCCGTACATCCACAGTGACAAATGAATTTTTTCGATGATGATGATGACAAAATGAATCTTTCAGATACTGAACGCACTTCGACATGATTGGGAAGAATCCGAGGAGAAGCTGGAAGTAACGACGATAATGGCCAGCAAGACAATGATAGCCAGCAAGGCAAAAATAACCAGCAGGGCAATGATGGCCAAAACCAGCAAGGAAACAATGGCCAATGAGGTAATAATGGAGAAGGAGGTTCATCTTCACCATTTCCACCACTTTCCTATCATGGTAGACGTTGTTCTCGACCCAGCAGAAGACAACAATGAATGTGTGAGTTGGAACTCGGGAAACAGAAGAAATTCAATAGCCCAAATGATTCGAAGGAAAACCCAGAGAGAATTTCAACACATGGTCCATAACCATGCAAGCATATACTGAATATCAGCCTGAAAAGTTTCAAAAGATCAGAGAACTATCGACTGGATAGGCTCATTAATGTATAAATATGCCGCAGCTTGGCGTATTCGATGAATCAAGGGAACATTGAATGGAACACACCCAAAAACCTTGACAGGGTATATCAATACTTTGAAGTTAAGATTGGAAGACAAAGAAACTCAGGATGTGGCATATGCAGACCTCGAACATGTCAAGTATGACCAAAGCACTGGGGATAGGTTTACCCAACTTCAAATGCATAATGAGAAGGGGCTAGTCAGGAGAGCAGCATTAAAGACACTTATTTTTGAACGACTGGCTTTGGAAATTCTTGAAAGTATGCATACATTTGACTTAACCGGCAAAACAGATTCAGGAATGATTGATATTATTACTTGAGCCGGAAGACCCGCAGAATAATGGGATGAAGCTAGAACGAGTCTAGGACTCAAGAACCCCATGTCCAAAATTGGGACTACAGTGCAAAATAGGAATCCTTTCCAGTCAACATTTTAGCAACAGTCAAAATTTCAGGCAAGAGATTCAAAGCCGGCTAAGGTCAACAAAACATTTAAACTACAAAATAAGTCAGGAAAAACATATCTGGAGCAAATAGAAGGAATAAATAAATTGGAACTCAATAGGAGAGGATCAGCAAGGGAATGCCAAGGGTGTGCTTGGCCGGCCGATAGGAAAGTATGCCATAAGACTATGGATGACTATCGACCCATCAAAACTGATAAGGGAACATCTTGTTTCAGAAAGCAAAAGAATGTCCAAAGCTTAGAATCGGAGCTTCTGAGCAGGAAAAAGAATTGGATATTGATCTGTATACTACCGATGAGGAAAATGAGTCCGATAGTGAGTTGGGAGAGGAAGACAGTGGTGAACAATGGCAAGATGAACCCGAGGTAGAATCCATGGAAGCAGATCATGACCAGGATAGGTAGGACGAAAACTGGTGGGATTTGGATAGTGATTCACAGCCACATTAAGCTTTGGGGTCGCAAATTAATGTTTTAACATATCAAACTATGTTTGGAAAAGCCTATTCCCTCAGTTTTAAGTTGTTTTCCTCTGAGGATGATCGGAAGATCGAAACTACTGGTCAGTAAGGAAATACAACTTTCAACAAATTCTATACAACCTTACACACATTACTTTTGACCCATTGTGGTTACACTATTCTCAAAAAGATAGCGATGTCTGAACACAAAGCAATTGACATCACAACAAGGTAAACAAAGAAGCCGAATACATTGACAGACATTGTGTTTTATTAACCATCCTGGAAAAATTCAAATATCCAAAAAAATATCAGCCACAAAAATAGAAAAAAAGAGCACTCGATAAGTTCATTTTGAACTTTGATGGACAATATTTTCCTCTTCAATGCATGTTGAACTTGGGAAGTACATTCTGTGTCTTATCTCCTGAGACATCAAAGGCATTCAAAATTCCGGTCGTCAAGAGGACTAAGAAAGTCGAGTCTGCACATGTCACTGGAAAAGAAATTATTATGGAAGGGCTGTTCACTATACCTTTGGGAATCTGTTTCGGAAACCTTCGTTCTGTCGATGAATAAGATCATTCATTCCAAGTGATGAAATTATCCGGAGATTATGATGTATTAATTCCTGCCAGGAATTTGGAAGAGCATAAAGCCAGCGGAGTGACAATGAGTCATTGACATTTCCGTCATTGCGGAATGAAATGCTACGGTCAGAAGATGATACATCCAGACTCCCCAATTACTTCGATAAAACAATATCGCTAAGCATGGAGGTAATATATATTCGATTGATAGTTTCGAATAATCCACCCGTTATGCAAACATGAGCAATCCAGTATCAGAAGTCTATGTTACTATTTGATCCGGATCATGCAGAATCATAACTGAATAGTCAAGGTTGTGATTACAGAATTGGGTTAACCACCGCAGGAGATACACTTTGAATGGGACCTATTTATCAATTATCTTAGGAAGAAGAGAAAATATTAATCCAATACCTGGATAAAATAATAAAGGAAGGAAAAATCAGACCATCAAGCAGTTCCGTGGGGAGCCCTATACTTTGTGTTCCTAAGCCAAATGGGAAAAGATCAAGACTGTGTGTCGATTATTGATATCTCAATAATCACACTATACAGGATAAAACGCCTTCCCAATGATGGAGGAACTATAACGAAGACTGAATGGAGCTACACATATTATGAAAATAGATATGAAAGCTTGTTTTCATCAGATTGGAATGACTTTGCGTCACAAAAGGTTTACTGCATTCAGAACTAAGTTTGGTCTGTAAGAGTATATGGTAATGCCTTTTGGATTAACCAACACTCCACCAACCTTTCAATGAGATTTGAATTGGATATTCCACCCAACACTGGGATTGGAGTCGGTTATCGATACAACAGTGGAAATCTACACAGATGGAGGATCAGTATTGGTAGCTGATATAGAAAACATATTAATAGCCAAAAGAAGATCTTTAGACAAACATCATCGACAAGAGTCTAATGTTTTTCAACTTCTAATGGATAATAATATGTGTGTCGAAATAGACAACTGCATATTAGATGCTACAGAAGTAGCTTAATTAGGATTCCTAATAAGCAGAAAAAGACTAAGAATCGACCCCGAGAGGGCTAAATCGATTTTTGATTGGACTAGCCCAAAATCTCCAACAGAAATACAACAATTATTCAGCTCATGGAATTTCTATGGAAAATTTAGCCCATTGTATGCAGCGATAGTCGCCCCGATATCCGATTCATTATGAGGAGATAATATGAATTTTCGCCGTGCAGAATTTCAAGAAGCCACTTTTTGAACAAGTACCATATTGTGTACTTCAGGAAAATCACCAATAATGCGTCATTATGATTCGAATCAACCATTATTACTGGAAACTGTTACCTCCACATTTCCTATTGGAGGTATACTTTCTCAACATTTCAAGCATCGAATGATTCATCCAGTTGGCTTTTTATCCAGACAATTCTCACAAGCTGATTTAAATTATGACGTATTCCCTAAAGAAATGCTTGCAATAGTCTGAGTTCCTAAGTGATGGAGATCTTTTTTACAGGGATCAGTTCATACGACTATCATCTACACCAACCATCAAAATCTCACTTATTTCAAGTCTAGCATCAAGCTAAACAGAGAACCAGCTAGATGGGCTGAGGAATTGGCAACATGTAATTTTGATGTATTTGATCGGAAGGGATTCAGTAATGGCAAAGCCAATGCATTATGAAGGCGCCCGGAGTTGACCTCTAGAGAAGGGGGTACAACAGCCACAGAAAAGCAAACACTATTGAGAAAGGAACAAAGGCTAGAAGTGGGAGCAATGGAAATTGAGGATGATCAGTATGAGCATCAGAAAATAGCAGCACATGAGGTAGATCATTTGTTACTGGAAGCCAAAAACAGCATTCACGATCAGGCCCTACGGGACAATCAATATCCAAGTATTTGCACGAATATTGATTCCAATGACAATTCCACTCACACAAACTTTTGAATAAATGGTGGTATACTTCATTGGCAAAATCGATGTTATGTTCCAGAAGGAATAAGGGAAGGCATATATGATTTGAAACATGATTTGAAACTAGCTGGATATTTCGGAAGGAAACAAACCTTGGAAATGCGTACCAGAAACTCTCACTGGGCAAACATGGAAACAGATATTTGACAATATTGCAATGAATGGGATAATTGCCAAAGAACAAACAGCCCGAGACATGCCAAGCATGGGTTGTTACATTCTTTGGAACTTGCTTGTAAGCCATGAACGCACATCAGTGCGGATTATACTACCTATCTTCCGGAAACCGAAAGAGCAACTATGGTTGTCACTGTAAAAGACTGATTTATGAAAATGGCTCACTGTATTCGGATTGAGAAAGAAGACTCTCCGACTGTCATGATAGCGTATCTGGAGAATGTATGGAAGTATCAAGGTCTTCCGGAAGCCATAGTAAGTGACTGAGACGGGACATTTATGTGAAAATAGTTCACAGTTCTTTATAATTATTTGGGAATTGTACAGAGCATGAACATGGCTTATAACCCGCAGACCGACGGACAGACCGAAACGATCAATCTAATAATCAAGTCTTACCTAACGTCTGACTGCAACTTTGAACGAAACGACTGTGCATCGATGTTGGCAATGTCAGAATACGCATACAACAATTCCAGGGAGTGGACCTGTAGTGAAGTGGTATGGTCTTGCCAACACTATGCTGCATTTCACGGATTCGAATCCCGCCACTCCCCCCACTGCACCGATGCAGCTGATCGAAAGCGGACTCCCTGTAAAGTGCAGGTCGATGTCGCACAAAACCAAGCTCCCTGTGTCATACTCACCATAGGTCGAGCATACGAAGAGATTAAGTGATGCGGGTGGGCAAGGTGGAGTTCCAATGGCCTTGTGCCCTCCACCGGGTAGCGGGAAGTGGGAGGAAACGACTTTGCCTGAGTCAGAAGTAGGTGCTGCGTCAGCTAGTTTGGCCGTAGTTCAGCCGATGGATGGACAGGAAGTTTCCGATGGACAGGGGTATAAAAATATGTTGATTAAATGCCATGACCACCAGTGGTCGGCCGGCTTGTGGTAACTTAGCTGGGCACCCCTTCGGGGTGAATGCACAATGATTACAAACACACAAATACAACAATTCCAAACATTCGGCAACAGGGATTTTGCCTTTCTCTGCCAACAATGGATTCGAACCAAGAAAGAATTGGACTACGGAAGTGCAATTAAGAAATGCAGCATCAGAATCATATGGTTATTGTATGACATCTGGACATGCGAAACTAGGCAAGTGACTCAAATTTTCAATTCAAGAAATGACGAAATATTATGACAAAAGACGAAAATCAATTGAACTGTGTATGAAAGAGGATTTAGTAATGCTTAACAGAAAAGACATTCATTCTAAGCATAGACGAAAAACATAGGTTGATATGATGTATGGGCCTTTTGAAGTCATCGTGGTTCGGGGCAATCAGAGGTACTGCAAGTTGAAATTGCGAGACTCAAGGAGGGTTCAGCTGACATTCATCATCAGATTATTATAATGATATTGAGGAACAGATGCGAAGAAGTAGGTTATCGAAATGTAACGTGATGATGCGGGATGGGAAATGTAATCATTTCTCCCGAGCGGACCATCAGACGACAACTATCGAAGGCATGTGTTTTAGTGAAGTGGAGAGGGTATTCACATGACGAAAATACATGGGAAACATATGAGAATGTTTCAGAAAACTCAACAGACATGTGGTGGCAGTTTTGCCACAATAACCCTACAATCGAAAGAGATGGACGATTTGGTAAAATGCAAATGAAGAAAAATTCATTTCTATTTATTTATTTCGTTTATGTGTATGTTTTATTATGCCATTGTTTCGGTACTTTGAGTGGTATCTTTTACTATTTACTTGTCATCATGGAGCACTGTTGTGGTCACCAGTTTTAGAGAAGGGGGTGATGTTAGGGGTTATCCCTCAATAGTGATAATGGTACTTGCATAGTATTCATAATGGATATATGTCATGGAGTTACTATAAGTCTAGTTGCGTGATATACATAACACCTATCTAAGACAGAACAAGCAAGCCTGTTCTATGATCTCTAGCTGGACTACATAGGAATTGCTTCTCGATTGAATAAGCACAGGTGATGCTTTGTGGATTAATCTCTGATGATGCAACTATGCAGCCTTACTGGAAAGCCTCATGCTTTAGCAGTGCACAAGGGTCTTCAACAACATTCATTTTCCAGAAACTAGCGGGACATGTCTGAAGGAACTGGAGTTTACTCCGACACCCAGACTCAGCAGTCGATAGGCAATATGCGAGGCAGCGGGACTTCTAGGTTATCTTCCCAGAGGATAAAAACTACTAGGGTAAGTCCAAGTCAAAGAGAATGGTCTCGGCCTAAGCATGATGTGACTGAGGGAATTGTGATGTTGGCCGATGATATGAGGCCTGAAGTAACCCTGCTCATTGGTATGAGTTGGTATGCATTGCAACATCAGACTCAAATCAGGTTATGAGACGACGCGTCTTTTTCTACATTGGCATAGTATGGGCTGGTCACAGATTGAATCTATGATGCATGCTGAATAGCTGCAATCGTTAGGCATTCAAATGCGATAAGCACTGACCGGTCAATGATCAGCTGATGTTTCAACCACAGATTCAAAAGGATTGTGAAATGTCTAAGTTCAAGTTCTGTCTGTCACATTGTCTGACATGATATTGTGCTATGGATGGCCCGATTCTTATCAGGAGCATAATGCTTTGAAACCACATTGCATGAACACAATGACCTATAGGCAGCGTGGCAGTTATCACCAGGCACATGAATATAGGCTATGACGCAACTGCGATGATGCTACCATGAGCATTGTCGTCATCCTGTCGAAGTACCGGAGTTCAAGACCCTCGAAGACAACTATACAGAGACAACATTGTTTCGACAATGAGAAGAACAAACTCAAGCAGCAATCCTCAGCCAACAATCATATACACTGAAGATGATCTTAAAATATTATTCAGGTTTCTATCTACAAACTCATTCAAAACTACATCCCTATATCATCCACATGACCACGCGTTATATGTCTGGACACAGATTGACACAATCGCAATACGTACTCCCAAAGAACATTGAACTTTTAGGCCATCATACTTTTGAATTGGAAGAGCAACTGTGATCCACATCACTCTTGGTGTTTAGGATTGCATGGCATCCAGTGGTATCGGTTACCTGGTTCTGCAGTACTTACCTACCAGGTTCGTACCATTCAAAGAACTTTCCAAAGAGTAAGGGTTCCCAATAACTGTTACTTCCTCAGACAGGATCCTGGTTCATCTGTTTGGTTGAGAATTGATTTGGTTCCTCTTGAGAATGGGTCAAGAGGTTGGGTCATGGGACAAGAAGAGGAAAGAAATAGTTTCTTAGATAGGCGGCTGAACGTAGATTTGATAAATGTTATATTGATCATTGAGATTGAGCACCCCCATAACACTTTCACCCAAAAACAACAGACATCCAGACCTTCAGCAAAGTATGTTTACAAGTGGTCTGGAACGTATATGAAATGGAGGATAAATGTCACGAAAGCTGACAAACTTGACTTGCGAAGTACAATGTGGAACCAGAAATATTTCCCTGTGTCGGTTCTAGCTCTGTGTATATTGCCAGTTATGCTCCAACCATTTCTATAACGATATCTGATGAGGGGGGACACAATGGAGAAATGTGAATGTGACCACACATATGACTTGTGGCAGTACTCTCAGAACCTGCATTATCTCATCCAATGTGCCACCTCCACTCATACATGCACACGTTGGGTACCAGGGGAGAACCAGGTCTATATTTGAAATCGCCATTAACAAGATCGATTTTTGTCACTGCGTGCCTCTCGGAGTGTTTGGGAGTTGTTGGACCAGAATCTCAGGGTAATCTAATCCCCGAGTTGAATGGACAAATGCAGTGGACATCAGGTGCACCTGGGAGCGCCGGCGAGGCACGTGGGTGCGCTGGGGAGTACCTTAGAGGCACCAGAGTATGTAGGTGACAAGCCTGGGAGCCTCTCAAATTGCTGTAGAGCAGTCTAGAAAAAACATAATCATCTTTGGGCACGCTGCTGGTGAGTCTGGAAATGGTAGTTACTACATATTATTCAACGATGATTAAAACTCATGTAATTTGTTTGAATACTCCTCTCTGCATCGATGTATCTATGTATCTATGTATCTATGTATCTATACAGCTATCCATCTACACATGGTATAGCTCGACTGGCTGCAGGAGTGCTGGAGATCGATTTAAAGTGAACCTGAAGATGACATTCGAGTGAACGCAGCCATACACTTGGACTCTATGATTGTGTGAACATAGAGACGCGAGTGGAGGCTATGATCGAGCAAGTTTGGAAATACATCTTGCAGCCGAGATCTGAGTCAACAAGATGTATTTTGGTCACTGGGAGTCTCCAGGAGTGAGTGAGTGGAGGCAGAGAGTAAACTTGGACGCGTCAACATCAGGAGAGAGTCAGACCCTAGGAGGGCTTTCTGGCAGGTCTTGGGAGTACCATGGATCTTAAATGAATGGCATAGAGACACCATCGAAGCAGTTGAGACAAACTTGGGACCACCTGGGACTGTGGCCCATCCAATGCGAGAATCCCAGACTGACTCTGGGAGATGCCTTGGTTCTTGTGGATGATCAGTCGGATGATTGCAGGCATTAGCTGACAACCTCCGGATTTGCAGAAGTAGTAGAATACCCTCCACGTAAATACCATGGGATATTGTTCATTATCAACTTCTATCTCATACTATACCAGCCAACTATCCGATTCTACAATCTATTGTTGGCATTGCTACATTACGGAAGGCAAGAAAATTGCAACTCATTCCAAAACATTCGCAAGTAACACTGAAAAAATAACCTCACTAAGGGATAGAATGATATCCATCAAGAATTTTGTGAAGGTTTTCCAATAAATTTCCAATCTTTTTATGGCCGACAAATGCAGGATAACACAATTCATCAACTGGGGAAACAAGCTGCAGGTGCTCCTCATATTTGCAAATCATTTGGGCCTGGTGAGTGGGTAAAATTGAATCCCAATGTTGTTTAGCTTGATTTGCGATATTGAAATGGTAGGATTTGAGATGTTAGCTAACTGTGAATCAAAATAGAGTGTGAATGGCAATATGATGAATTTGGGGGGAAAAGAGATGTGCCCCCAGGAAATGAGAAGAGCCTGATGGGGGCGTGCTGGGTGTGCAACGGGAGTGCAGATGGTGATGGAGGAGCACGGAATAGAATTCAGGAGAACAAATCCAGACAATGGAGCACCGATGGGGATTGAGGAGTGACGATTGAGCCAGGCTGGCATCCATCCGGAGTAGCGCTGAAGGGGGGGGGTTGAGAGTAGGGAATGTAATTGAGGCACTTCTAATCCAAGTTGAGGAGGGGATTGAGGAGCCCCCATCCGGTGAAGAAGCACTGACAGAAGATGGGGCATGGAGCGCAGAATGAGATAATGAAGCACCAATCCTGGCTGAGGTATGCCGATGGGGGTTGAGGAGCGCCTATTGAAGCAGACGAATATGATGGTGGCAGGTGTTATGAAGCTGCCCACCCGTGTGTAATTGCTGAGAGCAGTGGATTCTGCTGTAATACAAGCTATCACCATGGAAGGGCAATATTTACCTTGACATTCATCATGAGAATACATACCTGTAACCTTCTTTGCAGTTGCATATTCAGACCGCTCTGAATGATTTATGGCACCCACAATTGCCAATGTCTGCAGTGCGAGATGTTGAATGAATTTTACTGTGGTTAGCTGGTGGCTGAAGCTATTGGCGGTGAAGAAAAATTGATTGTCAATTAGGTCAAGCACTTCCATCTGGGTGAACCATGATTTCTTAACCTCCATAACCTTCGAGAGAAAGGCATGGTCAAACAGTAGCTGCATAACCTGGATTTGAAGCTCAGTCTCTGATCATAAATCCTACTGATATCTATGGACAATAGTTCCACTAGCTCCATCTGCCAATTGCCCTCAAATTGTACTAATCTTTAATTTGTACTACGTATATTTTGGGGTTTACTCATCATCATAAGGGTAATGGAGCAGCATTGAACATCGTAAACATTGACTACTTCTCAGGTTTGCGGATGATTTCAAGAGATGGACCACCAGGGAATGGACACACAGATGGAGAATCTACAGGAGCACCTCCTGATGCCCGCTGATGATCATGAGCATCAATGGGTAGTCTCCAAGCTTCGTCAACCATCGAGTGATTCTCATTAGCCACGTGTAGCCAAGGAGTCTTTGTGAACACGATTGGTTCCATGAACAGTTTCGCTACCGCAAATGTAGCCTGTTGCTGTTGAGGGATATTGTGGTCTCCAACAGCCTTTGGTTGAGGAATATTCTGGTCTCCACTGGGCTTGGGAAGATGGAGCGCCTGGGCTGATACAAGGTCAGACTCATGTAATATGTTGATGGTTGACTTTTGGCATTTCAGCAGTTGTGGTGCTATGACCCTGGCTGGCTTTTGCGCATGTGGAAGTGGAGTGTGTGGAATGACAGTATCAGCACAGCTCCATTTCTTTGGCAGTACAACCCTTGGAGTTTGTAATGTCTTATTGCGACATGCCTGGCCGACATGTCAGAACTCCTGCTGGTGGGCTAAATTGTCTTCTTCATTATCAGAAGACAATGTCAACACTCCACCGTCTTCACTTTGGTTATCGCTCATCTCGCGACCAGTATCATCAGCACTCTGCTTGTCAAAAATTGGAGTGCAGACATTAGCCATCTGCAATACAATACTCCAAGGCTGGGTTGGAATTTAAAACATATGATTGGCAACAAACATGGGCAGTCTTCTTGAATAAATGTGCAAGTACTCTCTCATGGTGTGCGTTTTGATTCGTTTGGGCATTGTGATTCCTCACTTGGCTGGCCATAGGTTCCACGTTGATCACGTGATATTGGGGAAGGTAGACTAAAGTAAATTAGAGTCAATATGTAATGAAGTTTGCTAGATTACGGGGAGAATAGGGCAATTAAGAAACACTCAGTTGAGGAGGAGGCAATTCAAGAAGTTTCTGGACGGAGTCCAGAAGACAATTCAGTGGTTCATATTTATACCATTGCTGATAGTTCTTGGTTGGGATGTACGAAGCGTCAGGTGCACCAGATTAGGTGGATACTTCATGCCACCAATTCTGAATGTTAGTCCTCATATCCAAGTATGTTATCGACGCAAGAATTGGAGGTTCATTTGAGCCAATGTACCTAGAATTGAACTAGACACACCTGAAGATCTCGATGCACCTGAAAAACTGCAGACATCAATGTTGTATTATCGCTAACTACCTCTTAGGGCCGAACATATGGAGTACTGAGAAATGAATTGATTGGGATCACCCCAGCATATTACTCCATTAATCGTAGTTCATTATACCTCTAGTTCGAGCATATGAGAGGTGACCTTGTGGTACAGAATTGTCAGTTTGTTGAACAATCTGCAGAACTTGGACAGATAGAGTTGGGATATAGGTGAGTGGCAGCATTTGGAGTTAGATGGATGCAACCTGTGTTTATGACTGACAGTGGATAAGTACAAATATCCAAATGCAGTACGCCAGTCGGAAGGAAACCCTATTTTCATGATATTCTGTTGTATTATGATTCTGCTGCAAAGTTAGTTGTCGATTAGACAACATTGTATGCAGAACTTGAATTTCAGCGGTCTGTGTGTGCTGAATTCACAATATGTATTGCGTTCAGTGTGTGAGGGAGACTTTAGGTATACAAAGGAGATATTCAATACAGCAAAATAATGGTAAAGGTACAATGAAGCTTGATGGGTACTATAATTGATTCCAGTTCTCATCAAAGCCAAGATTGCTAATGAATGGGTCATATATAGTCACTCACATCAAGATGTTGTGCAACATATCTAGTAAACACCACATTATTTGATCACAAACTCAGTATAAGTCTCAATGTTGACTTAGCATAGAGATTGGGGTTCAAAGCAGTGGATGAGACAAGATCAATGGGTCGTGAGGCTTGTTCTGAAAGAAGGAAGACGAATGACAGCATGCAGTGGTGGCAAATTTGAGGAGCAGTGACCATTGAAATGTTACGCAGGATACCATCTAATGTAATGGCTGCGATTGCAGGCTTGCCTGACTTTGACAGTTACTTGCACTGTCAGAAGCTGGCTGTTCTCAACTCAAGCTTTCATCATGACTTGTTCTTCATGGACTCTTGGGATTGGAAGTTGCTGACAATAAGATATTGACTGTTGATGATTTGTCAAGAACTTGAGCAGTTCAAGATATGCGGTGGGTGGGAGCTGTGGCTCACCAATTGGATCGCTGAGCAGAGTCTGCCTTTCAGATTCTATTTCTTCGAGATCTCTTGATGGAAATTGGTTCACATAATCTATTTTAAGACATGGCTTTTTTGGTAGCCCCAATATACAAGTCAGTCAGAATGCAGTTAAGCCAGCATTGGAAGCGGTGTCAGTTTAAGCCTGTGTGAGGAAGTGCTGTATACAGGTGAGCTGGAGTTGCCGGTCATCAGCAGTGTCGCTGAGTAGTGACTATCTTGTGTGATTCTCTCTCAAGCTGCAGCTTGATTACTGAGCCCAAATGACTGAAGCTATTGTAGAATCTTGGAAACATGGGTCTGAACATTCTTTGTGGTAAATATCCTGTCAAGTGTGGTTACTTGCAGCCCAGGGCAGTGCATCTGAGGTAAGTGTGTTTGTGGACAGTTTCCTCCAACGGATGGGTCGACATGGCGTATGAAAGTTAAGGCAGTATTGTGGAGGCATTCACTGACAGATCTAGTATAGATTGAATCATTAGGTTGGGCCGTGCGAGATGAGCTGCCTGCACCAACAAGTTTAGTGTTTGAAAGATGTCCCTCTGTGTGTACTGGCAGACACAGATTCAAAGCATTCAGGAAGGAAGAAAATACGCTTGGAATAAAGCAAAATGAATCATTCCAGGGTAATGTGAAGTGGGTATACACAGTTCCCAGGCGTGCCTGGACTGGGATCATCTGTTAGAATTGACTGCAGGCTTGTCAGAATTGGTCTTTTGAATAGAAGATGTCAGTGGTGTCAAATCTGAGACCATTAAACTTCACTGGATAGTGGATCTGAGGTGAGCCTGAACTTCAATCCTGAGCGAGGAAATACTTGGCTACATATTCTCCAAGTAAACAGGGAATGCACATGCGGTGTCTTAGAAGATGATATATCAACTCAATATCACCTAGTGAGTCTTTGTGTTCCAGGTTGATAGCAGATATGTTTTACAGAATCTGTCTCACAAGAGTCAAGAAGTGATAGCGATTCTCTTGTTGAATTGGTTCTAAATTGTCCAGAATTGGTGATTTAGGGAATAGCCCAAATTCTTTTGTAATTCTACTCCCCAGTGCACCTGAAATTTTCAAGTAACAGCCTGTTTGAATTACACTCAGCAGTTCTGCACACCTGAAAACTCAAATCCTGCTCACACCTTTAGTTATCACAAATCTACATCAACAATATGCCATGAAGATTGGGAAGGCCTACAGCTTCGAAAGATTGTCACAATGACTACTATTTTGCACGGCTGACTTTCACTCAGTCAATGATTTCCTCAAATGAATGTCAATCTATCTCCACCATAAAACCAGTGCACCTGATTTCCATCACAGATTAGATCATCTAAAAGAGTCTATGTTTTGGTTTACAAATTATCTGTCTATCATTAACTCAAACTCATATCCTTTGCTATAATCAAGTAACACGAACTGGAATTGAATGATAACCTATTCCTACTGGAATCCTCCCAAGCACATTACTGTGCACACAATATGACTTTTTTGCATTAGGTGGTGAGATTGGGTTGTTTGAATGTTTAAAGAGGCATAGCATGATTTCACTGATATGATGATTACCATTCATCATCACCATCGGATGGCATAACATCTGCTGGCTGTGTACACTGCATCTTATGGTCCTCATGACACTCCCGAATCCGGTATATGACTGAGGTTGTGATCTTTGGTCAAACATGGCATGCACAACTCTAATTTGTTCCAGTTCTGTAGGCTAGTGGAGATCACTCGCGCTGGTATCATCAACACTGTGTATATTGTTTTATTGCCATGTGAGTGGAACACCGTTTTGCCACTGCCAGACAACCCATGCAAATGCCTGGCGTTGCTCATTGAATACCCAGAACATCTGTGTTAGTACCGCATGGTTAGCAGCTGTGAGCTTTCGGCCTTTCCCACCCACTTTGGGTGTGGTCATGAACAAAGAGGGATTTGGTGAATCTGGTACTGGAAGCTGCATTGCTGTGTGCATATCGTTGCCCATTTCCACATCCATATAGACAGTATCGAAAGAATCCGCAGAATACTTCGTGAGCCACCACTTCAACTGATGGACTTGGCCAGGAAGTGAACAAAATAGCACTTCCTATTGAGAAGGAGGTGCACAAGGCAAGGCGCTGTTATTGCTTTCAGGTTTGTACAAGAGTGTCTCATTTGATACTATGTCCTGGTCAGGTTCAGGATTCTCCACTGGTGCATTGACAAGTATTGGCAGAAATGTGTCTCTGAGCCATTAGAACAATTCAGAATCTACCCAAGTATCAAGTGGCCACTTATCGTACCATTGTCCGGAAAAGTTGTTGCCATCCTTGGTGTCACCCAATACCATTGAGAAACATTGTACCCACCATCTATGTACCCTCCATGATTCTGCAGGACCTTGTGAAGTGTATCCTGCCACGAGGGTCTGAAGTTTGGTTTACTCTTCTTTAGTTCATTGCAGACTAACACAGTGGGCAATCTCCATCGGAATCCAGATGAGTAGCTTCGCATTTGCGAGGTTGCATTCTGACCACCATTCAATCGTCCATGGGTTTGCAACTTAGATCATCCAGTGTGCTGCATCCTGTTGAGCTTAGTTTGCTTCAGTCTGGATAGCATGCATCAAACTCATCCCATGGAATACTCAGCCTTTGCACCATGCTTTTCCATTACAGTATCATTCTCTGGATTTTGAAGTGCACTGGAAAACAGTCACATTGTCAGATAACACCAGTCAAAGAGTGAATGGAATCCTGGTGTTGCAGTGAGTTGAAGATTGAATCCAATGTTCACATTCATTGCGAGTCACCGGCCGACACCGATTTTTGTCTTGATCCAATGAGACTGATTACATACCCCAAAGCTCCATGAACAGTCTGAGAGCTGGCCGTTGCTTGATGGTTTCACTCTGGATGTTGAGGTATTATATAATACAAGGTGGAGATTCCATCAGATTTTTGGCTTGTCGATACCTGTGTTCAGATCCTTATCGGTGAAGTTCACATAGGCCATGTCCTACAAGTTCACCTGTTTGAAATCGGTCCTGTATGGCATCTCATCAGTGACACTCCTGAATCTCTCTGCCACTCCAGGCATTGTGACCACCACCATTGGTTCCAGGGCTGAAGTGAGCGCTGGATGCCCCAGAGCAGGAGTTGTCTGGATCTCTAAAAGGCAGCGAGGAACTGAGGTCAATCTCTACAGCAGATACCAGTCCTGTGCTTCACAAATATTCCTGGGATAGTGATTTTGAGCAAAATTCACCCATTTGTCGCGTGTATTCCACCCCACATTTGAAAGTGAAACTCCCAAAGCAACCTTCTCAGTTGGAAAGTTGATTTACATAGCTGCCGCAACCGAGGTTAACATCTTTCTAAGGCCCATTTCATCTGCCACCAGAGCTCCTGCCATATCGGAATCCTAAACCTTTCTACTCAGAATGAACCATATTGCCAAAACCATGTGCGCCAGAAACGTGGTTCAAGGCAGGCCCGGAGAAAAATCTTTCTTACCAGGAACTCAATTCTCGATCAATTGGTGAATCAGAAGAGCATTCAGAAGCCTGACACCCTCATCAAGACTCGCATGTTGAAATCCATCGTTCATTGTGTTGAGAACAGTACTCAATCCTGAACCGGTATCATCTGGATTAAGGACCTCCTCACCTTCCACTTGCTCCTTAACCTGCGTTGCAGCTTTGTTGGTCTTCATTTCATCTTCAATGATCTCTTTCCGTGGCTCCAAGGTAGGTGGGGCTGATGGGCCCATACAATAGCGCTCCTGCAATTCATCGTGATGTTAGTTATTTCACAGACAAGCATTTGGACCCAATCAATATGTGGAATATAATCAATTCTATTCACTCAATCGGAACTTACATTACTACTACTACCAATCTCATCCCACCTGCCACCTCATCCTCCACTCTTTCAGTTTCATCAGATCCCTCCAGGGTCTAAGTGTACTGATTAACAGTGGGGCTTAATTTAACTGTACCAAGGCCAGTGGAGAATATCTTGGCTGGTGTAATTATGCGCTACACAAATATCCTTCCCTGTAGCTGCCTTCATTTCTACCAACAATAGTTACAAAGTGTTTCACAGATTCAAGTTGAAGGCATTACAAAGGCAACTGTGGTACGAAATCTGACAATATACAGGGTCATTCATCATCTACTTGGGTCCGTAAGACCCCATATACATGTCATTCAATTCTCCCTGTGTTACAGTGCATTTGTATGACGTTGCTAGACAGTACAGTTCTTTCAGGCCACAATTCTTTTGGATGAATTCAATCAACTCCTCCCAGTGCCTCACATCTGTGTATGAAGCTTGGAGTTGACTGCTGGCTGTATGGTCCTTGTCGCCATTCAGCACCTGATGAATTGCAACCATGACAGTTGACTCTGGCAACTATAGGAGGTTACTGGTGGCCTGATTGATCACCTGCTCTCCCAAATCAGTCTCCAGTCACTTGTTACCTCACCTTCCCTTCTTCCTCACCATCAGACCCTCACTTGCACATCTTCAAAAACATCTCTACCCACTGTTACCAAATCAATTCCATAATATCAACATCTTCCAAAGGCAGCCACTTCTTGAATCTTACTGAACAATCTGAAACTGTATTCTCCCATCGCAAGGGTCCATCTCGGTGCGGTTTGAAACGGTTCTGTTCGTGCAAAATGGACCGATGCTTCTTGTTCAGAAACCTAGCCACTGCTATCATCTTCCACTTGTTTAAGGTACTGAAGTTGGGCTTCCACCTCCTTTTTGCAAATCGCTTCAAGGAGAATTCAGTTTCCCTCAGGCTGATTGGGGCTTCGCATTTGGCACCTCCCGTGTTGGATGTATCATTGCTCTCATCATCTGCATTGTATTTGTTGTAAGAAATGTCTGCTACTAGGGGCAAATCTGCAATCTCTGCAACATCTGTTCTGCGTGGTTCCGCAGCCGATTGAAATTATTACATTTGAAGGCTCATGGGGGGTCTCACTGGTGCACTGGAATGTTGTCCTTGTGGAGTTGAGGTGGAAGATGTTGGCCGAATGATGGGATTCATTCCAGGCGGCGCTACATGCATGTGAGGGGCACCGGGAGATGATGGCCCATGTCCTGTGAATTGCGGAGGGGGGGACATTTGGGGTCCTCCAAAACAACGTTCGTGGAAAGCATTTTCTGGCCACAATGGCCCATAACTCGGGTATCCTGTGGTTGCACCGGAGCCTAGCTGTGTGCCTTGTGTCATGTCTGATTGGACAGAGTGGTAGAACTGAGGAGTGCCTGGACATGGTGGCTGCGAAGGCAGGTAATAATACCTCAGTGGTGGATCAAATTGATTTGTGGGCTGTCTGAGTTGAGTGTCTTTGCTCAATGTATTCCCAGCATTGTTATTTGATGCTCCCAAACTGTCATCTGGGCATTGGTAAGAGCCAAACAGCCCACCTGTTGAATCCTTATTGGTTGTCTTCGGCGGAGGTCTGTTCATCAACGTCGTCTGTACAGAACATGGTGGTAATCAATTATCAATTCAGCTGGGGATTTCCTTCAATGTGGAGTACGGTTGAGATTACGGAATGTAGCAGTGACCTTCGGCGGAATGATGGCCTCTTATATCCATCTATTTGTTAGGAACTTTGGTCTTTCACTGCACCTTTGAACCCATGAAACCCAGCAGAGAAAAGGAACCAATAATTGCTCACAGCCCACCTATCATGTGTATATGCTCGAATTCGTATCCTAGAATCCTGGGTAGAAGCTTACCTTCATTCAGGTCATGACAGTAAAGGTTATAGATGGGATATGATATGATATCTCCAGAAACCCAACAAGAACTATATCCAGTTGGAAGATTAGCACGACTAGGAATTTTACACTCAGAATGAATGTGTACCACCTGCGACTTTATTCAATATGAGGCCTATAAGTCGTCAAACAACTGTGATTGCTTCCATTTGAGTTCCTGGCGTTAAACTTCATTTTGTCCTCTGGATCCACCCACTGGTCAAGGATCATTACTGAAGACCATATCCAACCAGCGAATGAGTTCCCAATAATCATTGAGTGGGCATACAGCCAGCTAGGAAACTTACCTGTTCATTGTATTAAGCTGATGGTATCCACTGCTTGAGGCTTAAGCATAGGTATATTCTGCACAATGCCGCAATAACATAGTATATGACAAGGCTGATAGTAGTAGCTCCTGATGGAAAGTAATTAATGCTGCTCACTGAGAGGACATAAGAAACCTTCTCTTATAATGATTTTCAGTAGATGAAGTGCCGTATAATTTGGCGGTATTTCCTACATATTATCCCAGTGTAAAAACAAAACGGATCATAAGGACACTTTGTTTTACCCCTCTTCTACATTTGTTGGGGTGTGATGCAGCTCAGAATGTGATACGCTAAGAGCAAGCTTCCTTTCAAGCAACTATCCCTGAGGGTAAAATCAAGCAACATACCATACCCCCCAAACTATCATGGAGATTTGTCAGAACACCAAGGGTTTCTCGAATATGGTCTCACTCGCAGGAAACATGTTCAATGCTGTATCTGGAAAAGATTTATTTGACAAGAACTGACTGGATGCTCACAATCAAGAATATCACACAATATCGATGTATAAAAGCATATATCCCAACAGGATTTTACCACCAGCTATGTGGGATCACCCCAAGCCATGATGGTTTGACTGAAGTAGCAACACTCGAATGTCCAGCAACAAGATGACAATTCATAATCGACTCTTAGACAATGTACCGCGTCCACCACCAGCTGACGATACTCCCTACAAAGACTCTATAGACCCTCAGCAGCCTGATATCTCCTGTACCCGTGATCCACCCAAGACAAAGGCTTAGTGGGAGGTAGTTGCAGTGGAAAATGCAGGGGGGAAAGCAAATGGCAAAGGAACTGGATTGTACAAGAAGCATCGAAAGTACTCAGAACAATGGAATCAATGGAATCCATTTCTGTCTGCACATGACTTTCAACAGGCTCAATTGTTTATCCAGCAAACAACCACATGGATGGATCAACATCTGACGCATGCACTGGACAACTTCAAAATCAAGTCATTCCAATCAGCAGATGCTCTTTGAGAGCTCCTCTCTGAACTACATTTCAAGCCTGGCAATAATGATTGGATTGAAGAAGACCCACATATCTTCAGAACATAATACTACAGGGATCTTTTCAAATGTATCCAGTTCCTCCAAGCACATCTCCAATTTCAGGCGAACCTGGATATTGAACCGGTGCACCTTGCTGACTTTCAGGGTCATCGAACCTATCGAGAGATTAACCTAGGTTATTAGTGGTGGGACATACTGGTTCAACATCCTGCCAGAGTGACGACCATGCCAGACATTTGTGCATCTGAGAAGACCCGTTTGTCCAATATTTCGGGTGATTAGCATGCCTGGCTGCTATATCTCACAATTGCTAATATTCAAAATGATATCTGCTGGACCCCTATTGAGTGCGCCGGATTTTCGTCAGGCATATCCCATATCTCCTGAAAGGTGCCAGAAACATTGGAGAAGCATGTCATCACAGGGTTGGAACAGTGCTGTCTCAACTCTGACATCTTGACATCACTGGTCCAGGCTCAAAATGGGATTCTGCAGATGGATCCAGGGGACATTATTGCCCTCATTGGGCTGCCTGGCTTGGGGATTATCCGGAACAAGTCATGGTTGCTCATGTCTTATATGGCTCATACCTGATGTGTGAAATACCAACAGGTGTGCAAATGGAGTATTCAACCTTTCGATCACACAATTGCTCAAGTGACTAGTGTATATACTTGCAGCTGCTGGAGGACACTAATATTGATGCTCTGCACACTGTAGGTGTCCACCCTCTCTGCAACAACTTCTGGCAATACCATCTCTGCAATGTCTATTGGCTTTGGCAGCCTGATGATTTGCATCAGATGCTTCTGGGTTTAGTTAAGGACTGATTGCACTGGCCGCTCAAACACCTGGAATCAAGAATTGTCAAGGATCAATGACACAATCAACCTACATTGGTAACAGGATATCCCGGCCTCCAACACTTCTCCGAACCATTCCATTCATTGAAAAGCAGCACATAGCAACGAAATGAGATCCGTGGAATAATCAGAACACTTGCTGTGAATTGTGCTCCCATTCTTGTGTCCTCTCAGGATGACAGGAAACCTGAAGCGGAAATAGCCTCTGATGAAGTAGTAATGGGCGCAGTGCCCACATTGTGTGAATTCTCACTACTTTTTATCCTACAAAATCACTTGGATCTATTGCTCAACGCACTAGACGATGAACTCAAGCAATTTTACCACATGATGGTTTTTTTTGGGGACTGGGTGTGTCGAAGTCTCCAAAGGCCAAAGTGGATGACTTGTTGGCAAGGGGATCCCATCAGTTATGTGAACAAAACACTGATACGGTTTGCGCTACAATGGAAGTTCTTGAGTGTGGGGCTGAAAAGAATTGTACAACAAAACTAGGGCAATTTCAGGTGTGCCTGAATTGAGCCCAACAAGTGGCAACCACTTGGTCAGTTGCTGATTATCAGAAGGCAATAGAGCAATTGGAGCGCGAAATCCATCAATAACACCAGATAAACACAAGTTTTTTAATCAATGATTGCTACATCATGAGCAACATCTATTGCCAAAAGTCTGGACTAAGGCACCCAGTCCCAGAAGCATATTCACCAAAGATCTTGGCCTAATGAAAATTACTGCCAAAGAAGATGAGTACAGCACAGCAAGCATGAACCCTGACAACCGACCGCAATTTCTCATCTGTCTCTCCAATGCTGGGACTGAAGCCACAACCTGGAGCTTCACTGATATGGGGTATATCACTGACCTGCTGGAGAGAGAGATTAATTGCATCACCATGAATGAACAGAAGCGGTTGCAGAAAGAATTATCCATCCGCTGGATCAAATTTGAAACTTTGTGGGACACTATCGGCATTCAGCCATTCCAGAAAATGATCAAACAACATGCCATAGGTTTAGAATATCGATTGATGCCAATTGTGCGCCATATTTCAGAGACAATTCGCTCAGTGAAGTGCAGTGAAAATTTCACCAATGATAGTTCTGACTGGCTTTATATTGCTATGGTGAATAAGACATATTGTTCTACCAACAACATTAATTACATTCCACAGATGCTTAAGCATAATGACCGGTGTACCAGTCTTGACTATATTGAGGAGACACTGTTATATCTCGCACTGCAAGGCTTGTATGATATTGATTCTGTGAAAGCTTTTAACCAACTGTCCACAACCGATATATGGCAAAGTACACATAGAGCCCATCTTACACATCTCTAGACAATTCAGGATGTGCCCATTATCTGCCCTGTATCACAGCAGCTATATCCTTTGAGTGTCATGAATATCTGTGAACTGTGCAGAAGTATCAAATTATCCTCACTCAGATATGCATCAGAAGATGTTCGATATCCTGACTTTGGACAGCCATTCTGAACCCAAATTCAAGAGGACTGGAGACACGAAGTTAGTGGACTGGTACTCAGATATGATCAGAATGTACTTATTGATGGTATACTTATTAATCACCAGAATGAGCTGTTGTATTACCGTCAACCATTTCACAGCCCTACTTCTGTCGAACATCTGGGACTAGATTGCAAGGTAGAGTATACAAACGCTAACCAAGGGATGATGCCTGAAGCTCATATTATCTGGGTCCAATATATGCAAAGTGAAGAGAAAGACCTCGATAACACCTTCCAAGGATGAAATACATCCTTTCCTGTATTATACTTTTTCGACTCTATCGAATCAGATTCTCCTATTTCAGCAACACTTGCGCTCCGGGAAGGTAATATCGACCTCTTATACGAGATGCAAGAAGACTCAAAAATCCATATTATGTCCTCAAGGTCAAGAATATGCAGTGCTGATTCCAACAATGTACAATGATCCCCATGGTTGGGCTGAGTGGGTTGATGGGTTTATCCCAGTTGTCAAACAGATGAATAAGATGCATATTGTATGCATTGAAGCAATAGTTGGACTGGCACATTTGGTGGGGGAGAATGCTGCATTGGATGGCATTGATAGCGTATGGCTTGAAAATCAATATGTGGATATAGACACGCACTGGACGGTATATTAGTTAGAGTAGAATGCCTAATTCAGGTTGTAGCTGTGAAATAGTTTATTGAATTTTACTATTCAGTATAGACATTATATATTATCACGCCTGGAGAGTCTGGCTCCAGGTGCACCAGAATTGTCTTGGAGAGAAATGTCATAGTCCCAGCCTCCCCAAACTTTTACCAACTTGGAGGATTGATTTTATAGCATTTTGAAGATAACTTCATACTCTTTAGAATATTCTTCTATCCTATTCCAATACTTCAGAAAGCGTTGAGGAGCACCCGACAGTACTCTCAGAGCACCCGAGAGAATGTCATTTTGCATTCAGCCCATCCCGGACCATCTGGGAGGATATCGATGGATCGGTGTGGCTGATGAGAATACCAAAGTCGTTGAATTATGACTTCCGAACCACTTTACATTTGGCTGATGTACAGAATGTAGAGGTGCACTTGGAGATGCCAATTGTGTAAACTGAGAGGTGCACATGGGCGCAATGATCGTGAGTGTATGGAGTTGCACTTCGGGGGTGTGATCCAGTGAACTTATAGACGCACATTGTGACCGGGATTGGGCCAAGATTGGAGATGTTCTTTAAAGCTGTAATTCAATAAGATTGGAGGAGCTCTTGGAGGAGATCCATCAGGAGGCGGTCGATGGGAGGTGCACCAGGCACAGAGACTCCATTTATTAGTGACTTAACTCGTGCAAATGTGACAAAGTATATGTATATTTCAGCTCTCATGGGGTGCGGGAGGGTGGCAATCAATGTTCCAGTGAGCAACTCCAGAAGCTGAAGGTACATTCCGAGGTCAAATTGTAATCATGAGAATGAAGGCAAGATACACAATCATGGGTGGATACTGTATTTGGTGTGAGCGGAACACAGTGTTAACTTCTAATTAAAGCTAGTATTGATAGAGAGGGATGACTAAACTTTGTGTTTAGCTCTGATGGTAGAATCATGGATGACAAAGAGAGATAAGGAATGGAGATGCGACCAATATGGGGAATATGAGCTGATGTGAGCAATCAGGAGTACTAGTTGCCTGATTAGGTTTAGAAGAACTGGTATTGGTGTTCTTACCTGCTGGATCAGGAGTTGTACCTGCCATATCCGCAATTGTAAAATAACTGGTGCGTGTAATTCACTTAAGTCTTAGCTTTCCATGATGGTTTCCCCCATCTCCTCTGATTTCTCACTTTCTTGTCCTTATCTCCATCAACACATATGACCACCATGATCAGTCACCCCTGTCAATCTCTCCTGGCCATAATTGTGAGTTAACACTGACTACAGCATACACCGAGTTCCCCATGCACCTACTTTGTCATATACCCAGTACTGTATACACAGAGTAATGCATATATGGAGTATTGCTGCATCCCCTGATCGACTTTCTCCTTCTCCCAGCCAGCCTCTCATCGCTTATCACTCATCTCTCAGCTGACCATGATGTTCGCTACTCTCGACATTCCCAAGATTCCAAGTCAACCAATGAGTCGAATCTATGCTCTCCTAATCCCACCTGTCCAATCTAGCATCTTAATATCAATGACCTCCAATCTGGTTCGATGAGAACATTCAAGTACAGATCCAAACTTGCTCAATTACTGCCTCCAAGTTTGCATGATCATGGCAAGCAAGGGAATCGGCAAACTCACTCGATCATGGCCTCCAAGTTCGTACAATCATTGCCTCCATATGTATCTGCAAAATCACCCGATCACAGCCTCCAAGTGCATCTATGCATTCGCTCTATAGCAGCCTCCAAATGCATCTCAAAACTCACTTGATCACACCTCCAAGTGCACTTCAAATAACACACTATTACGGCCTCTAAGTGCACCTCTTTGTTTACTCTATGTTTGGCTCAACTTGGATCACTAAACTCCCTCCATTATAGCCTCCAAGTGTATCTCTCAGTTTTCTCAGTTGGGAACTCCAGGTGCTCCTCTCATTAAGCTTGAGTACAGTCTACAGCCAGATTGACCATATATATATATAGGGAGAAACATTGATCAATAATAGATGCAATATTATGATGTAGGAAATGCTGTGACTGTAGAGTTGACCAATATGATAGACAAAATGGCTTGTGATTATGGAACTCTCCGAACCTCATGTGTTAGAACTATGGCACCAAGCTTACAGTCTCTCGCCAAGCTGCGCAGAGGTATCAGCTACTCTGGATATCACTTACTGACCTGTTGTGCCAGCAACGGTTCCAGAGTGTTGTTTCGGGACTGGATGTAGGTCGGTACCGAACTGTTGCCAAATCGGCGGTCCGGGTTGTCCAAACACCCAAACCATCAAGTGGGGTATCGTACAATGGCAATGTCGCAACCCATGTCCATTGCGCGGGTTGCCCGCAAGTCGCCCAGCGGGTCCATCTGTAGATTCAGATAATGCTCATGATTTTGCTGTTTGATAATAGTATCTAAACAAAATTGCATATTCAACAGCCAAAAATCTCTTTTTCCATATTTTGCAGAGTGTGAAATCGATTATTTTCGAATGCGTGTTTTTCCTGGAATATGTTTTATTTTTGCATCAATATGAGGTCAGTAGCTCTGTTATGAACACATATATCTGGGCCATGCTATGATTACGCAATATGCAAAACCAGATATTGTTGATGCTCCATTGACGCTCATTGTCATGATGGGGTAACATATATGTCATGCACTGTTCCGGTGGAAAAGGCCGCCACGACTTCGGATATAAAATATTGCCCCAATGCGACTGCCGTATTAGACATGATGCAAGACCAAAGATCGTTGACACTCCATTCGAGCTTGTTTCGAGGATGGGGTAGGGAGCTTGTTGCTACCATTTCTGGTGCTGAAGGCAGCCAATACTTCATGCATGGATGTTTTCAACGAATCAGCAGTTAAATTACCCAAGATGTAGGATCAGAAATTGTTGACACTCCGGTGATGCTCAGTTCCAGAATGGGGCAGAGAGTGTGTCGCAGTTGTTTTTGTCTCTAAAAGTGGCCAATACTTGGCTGATGGATCTTTGCAACCAATCGCCGGTGAGATTACCCAAGAAGCAAAACCAAAAATTCATGTTACTAGGTTGACGCTCGTTGTCAGGATAATCCAGGGATCCCGTTGGTAATGGTTTTGCATCTGAAGGCTGCCAGTGCCTCATGTTGGAAGAATGCAACCAATTGCCACATAGGATACTGAAGATGCAATGCCCAAAATCGTTGACGCTCCATTGATGCTCATTTTCAGAATGGAGCAGTGACGTTGTCGATTTCTCTTTTGCCTATAAAGGCTGCTAATACAATGGTTACGCATAACAGCAACCAAATTACTGTTCAAATACCGTACTTACAACACTACACATCGTTGACGCTCCGTTAACACTCATTTTAATGAATTGTCCATTCACAATCTGCTACCAATGATAATTGGATTTATAATTATCTGACCTTATCAGTTGCCTTTCTGCCAGAACGAGACATGGCCCTTTGGCAAAACCGTGCCCAGTAATATTCTAGCACTGGTTGCTCTCATTCTATTAACATTTATATATCTTGAAAAATGATTCATTGTGCCTGCTATATTTCTGTTTATTAACCAATATTCACATGTGACTACTCAATATTCTCCCAAAATATTTGTCTAGATGAAATTCTCAGGCAAACAAGATAAAGAACCTGGTGAAAATACATTGACACATTCGGTCCTACTTTTTTCTATTCCCCTTATTCCTCCTCGTTTCCATTGTAATGACTGTCATCAACACCTGTTCAGTCTTTGTCATTGACCTCTGGGTTGGCCGAATCAATCTAGGAACATTGGGTGCAACACTCTGATCCTGCTGCTCTGTGGTTTCAGGATCGTTGATCCCGCTGACTAGCACTATATCAGATGCAATGTTTGCCTCCCAGTCGTCTTCACTGTCATTTGTATTGTCCAAGTCCCCATTCCAGTCGAGCCAATTTTCGGTGTCCGAAATGCTTCCAGGTGCACTATACTCAGTTCTTCCCGTTGGATGGCAGTTGCTTCTGTTGATTCGGCACACATCCAATACTTCAGTTCGTCCTCCAAGGAGGTCCTTTGCAGACAAAGCTGGTGGCAGAGGTGATCTTTCTGCCAATTTAAATGCAGCTGCACCATCATGTCGAAAGTGTGACCAGGATGCCTTGACAATCATTTCAGTATGTGAAATATATCCTGCGACCTTTATTTGCATGTTTTGAGCGCGGGAGTCATTCTGTATAGCACGTAGGTGTCGGCTGCCCTGCGACATCTCCAAAAGGTCGTGGACCTTGGCCATTCTTTGCAATTTCCTTTCCTCCACCGCCCTCTTCATTTCCAAGTCATTTTCATTACTGGTCATATCCAATGCTGGGTAATCGACTGCCAATATCCCATCAGTGGCTTGAGAAAACTGCCATACGACGACTTTTTCGCGAAGGGTCTCACCTGTGGATTTTTACTAGCTCCAGCCGATCATGTCCCGCCCAAGGGAAACACTGGCCTCCACCCCGACAGCATGTGGTATGATAGATAATACAATGCTTGCCAAATTGCAGGGATCGGTGTACTCAAAGTGCAATATCTCTTGTTGACCCCAGCAGTCTGGGATATCCAGTGCCCAGAATGTACTGCTAATCTCCCTAGTGTCGGAGTGGTACTCATTAAGATTCGGATTGATTTGCCCACTGTTCTGTGGCAATTCAGGCAGTAAATTGGAAGAGAGCCTTGCGGCTGGTAATAAGCTTTCTGTTTGATTGGTTTGTCCAGGCATCATTTCAGCCACAATAGTACGGATCACGTATTCTTCAACATCGCTGGACAAATCATATAGATCATAAGATGATTCACCGGATGTAGATGCCGTTGCGGAGGAGAATGGACTATTGCTATATACCGTTTTGGGTATAATGACGGGCAAACATCTATGTTTAGCAGAGTATTCATTCTCCACATACTGCAGAAAAGCCGCCTGGTATTGAATATTATAGGAAGGCTCGTCCTGTATAGCCGTATATCCATATATTGCCGCATATGAGAGTATATGGGAAGATACGGTTGCACATGTGGATGTGGTAATATAATAGAGTAGCTGATACGTATGATTATCGCTGGCGGTCTCAGAGAGATCATGAGTCGTCTATATGAGGTTACGGTCACCCGGCCCTGGACACGTCTCCTGCTAATGGCCAGAACCTAATCATGACTGCCATTACACATCTTCAGGAATAATACACATTCCCGTATCCCACTTCCTAACCAATCGCAACTTTCGGAAACAATCAAGGATGTGTGCTGAAATGAGAAGCATACGCATCGTTGGATGTAACCTCAGCATAATATTTGGACAGCTTCTGTTGTGCAAACTTTACGGCGAAGAATAAGCCTTCATTCCATTGAGCCTTCTTCTAAGCGAAATCTCGCATAACACCATCCATATGATCGAACATGTCATTGTACACAGTGATAACATGATGGAGAGTGACCATATACCTTTTCGCCATCCACAGGGTCCAGTGCCGGAAGGGCATCAAATTTTCCATGACATACTTGACGATAGTCCTTACATCCTGCGTTGTGAAGAGTGGGAGGTAATCACTGCATTGTGAATTATTGAGCCACTGTCAGGTGATTTCTCATAATCGGTAGGCTCTCTCAACCATCTCCAGTGTTGAATTGCAATGTGTCTTCACATACATGATAGGTACTACTGCGATGCGTACATTCGCTTGTTGAAAATCAAAGAACTCATTTCGACAACTGGCAGTCAGAGCAAGCAATACAGCCAGCATTCACTGCTATATCATTGTCAGTTTCAGGACTTTTGAAATTTCTTGAAATACGTACTTTTTCAATTATATTTGCTAAACCTGGTCTCATAGCCGACACCTTGTTGATTGTAGCATTACCCTCTCTGCGAAGTCTTTGACTCTTTCCTATGTCCATGCTTTCATTCTCTCCAAATTGGTGATCGCACTCATGGGCTTCCCAAGACTTGGTATGGCCTGTTACACCCAGATTGCTCAAGTTTGCACCTAAAGCAAGCTGAATGACGTACGCCATGCATGGTATATGGTTTCTCAATGCAGGCCACTCAGTTCCAGAGGCCTCAAGGGTTGATTGTAATTTGCGAGTCATCAAGTAACTTGAGGAGTTGTTATCATTAGTCATTCCATGTAAATGGCTCCTGGTAAGCTCAAAACAATCCAGAACTTCTTCCAAATGTACAGCAGGCCGTACTCCAGTATGTTGACCGTTGACCTATCATCCTTAATCAGCTTTCGAAATATTGAAATATTTGGCTATCAACCTCATCGAATGCGGATGGTACTTCTCACATTGCCCATATTCAATCCCTATAGGTGGCACTGACCCACGTTATGTCTAATTTGTTCATCAATGTCCACCCGTCTAGAGCCCAACTACCTTTATTTCGTGATGGCAATTGCTTGTTAATTGCATCCACTGTCAGGGTGTATTCCCTCAGGCAAATGTTACTCAGCGTGCTGGCAGATGGTAGCACCAACACACTTCACAGTGCTTTATATGACCGTCATAGCTCGAGGTTTGCTATAGCATCCCATGGAATGTCAGCCGAATCAAATCCTAACATGAGATAGCGATTCGAGGTGTTTTGGTGGAATTTGGCCGTTTTAAAGTCCCTTGCTGCCAGTTTGGAGCATTTTGTCTGTCATTTCAGTGAATATAGATATAACCTACATGTGATATATATGAATTTGCTTGGCAAACTTACTATTGTAATTCCTCGACTTCCTTGCCATGTCAGTATGACTAAAGCTGTATCATTGACCGTTAAACTACTCACTGCGGTAACTTCCGACTCTGTGAATTTGTTTAACTTTGAGATGTGCCATTTTGCCAGCAAGTGTTTCCCCATTGAGCTGGTCCCATGTTCTGATGGATGGCAAAGAACTTGATGAGAGACGATACCTATCATGCCAGGGCTGCCATTCTCCTCCATTCCGCAGTGTAAATAGAATCACTAGGATGGTGCATGCCTAGAATCATCTCAACCAATAGGACACTTCAAGCTGACATGCATTGAACCCCACCAAGCATCATATATGATTTGCAAAGTAAGGTGACTCAAATCGCGAATAAAGACACGCTCATTTGTGGTGGATATCATAACCTCCAGCAATGAGGTATTTAAACATTTTGAATCCCACATTACGTTAGGAATTTGACAGCTGGGCACTCCGACTTGCGAGACTGTCAAATTTGACTTTATAGTAAAGTAGGAAGCTGGTTCTTATATATTGAGTCTGGAGCTATAAGTAAGAAAAAAGTCAGACCTGTGGGACATCACATGCATATTGGTGAAGAGGAATACAAAGACATATTGAAAAGACTGACCGATAGTGACTCAATTTAGGAACAATGCAGTGCAGTTATTTGCTGTGCAGTGTACTGAGCCCATACAAAACTGTCGACGCTTTGTGGAAGCTCATTTTGAGGAGACGGTTACGATACCGTCACTAGCAATTTGGCCCATGAAGGCGTCAGATAGTTCAAATATGGGTCAATGCCGTTGCATACCGATTTGATTATGCAAGATGTAGGAACAAACATTATGGACCCTCGGTTGACGCTCATTGTTAGGAGGTAGTAGTGATATCGTTACTGGCACTTTGACCACAAAGGTGGCTGATACTATGATTGTGGGTTAACCTCGTTGCATCGCCATTTGATTATGCATGATGCAAGACCAAAAATCATTGATGCTCTGTTGAAGTTCATTTTTAGGCGGCGATTGCGATACCATCACTAGCATTTTGGCCTATCATGGCGGCCGATAGTTCGATTATGGGTCAACGCTGTTGCATAGCCATTTGTTTATCCAAGATGTCAAACCAAGAATTGTTGATGCTCGGTTGAGGTTCATTTTTGAGAGGTAGTAGCAATATGATCAACAGCATTTTTGTCCATAAAGGCAGCCGATACTATGATTATGAGTGAACATCATTGCATAGCTATTTGATTGTCCATGATGCGAGACCAAAAATTGGTCAGGCTCTGTTCACGATTATTTTGAGGAGGTAGTAGCGATATCTTCACTACCATCTTTGCCCATGAAGGCGGCCAATAGCATTATTATGGGTTAACACCATTGCATAGTCGTTGGATCATCCAAGATGCAAAACCAAAAAGTGTTAATGCTCTGTTGATGCTCATTTTTGGGAGGTTGTAGGGATATCGTCACTTGCACATTTGCCCATAGGGGCAGTCGATAGCCTGATTATGGGTCAACACAGTTGCATAGCGATTAGATTATCCACTATGAAAGACCAAAAATTGTCGACCCTCCAAAGACGCTCATTTTTAGCTGGTTGTAGTGATATTGTCACTGGCATTTTTGCCCATATGGGTGGCTAATACTGTGATTATGGGTTAATGCCATTGCACAGCCCAGGGATTATCCAAGATGCAAGACCAGACATTGTTGACGGTCCGTTGACACTCAATTCTAGGATGTGGCAACCAGCATGTGCCTGTCTTTTTTACATATATTGAAAACCAATACGTCATCTTTAGTAGGAGGTGACAATGCAGCCCTTTCATTGCTGAAGGGGTAAGACTTAACATTATCAATGCTCTGTTGATGCTCACCTCAATGACATACCAACAGTCATTGGATGCTCAACAATTGTATGCCAATTGCAGACAGTCATTATTGACTGCCAATACATCGATTCTATGTATAATGATTTCCATCCAAAAGCTCTGAGGCGTCGCAGTTTCTGATCCACCACTATACACTTTAAATGTGGGATGAAAGATGTAGGCCCATTGTGTTTTGGAGCTTTCAGCTAGCGATTTATGGCATACAGTTTCATCCACTAGTTTTTCAGATGTATGGTTCTACTTCCTCGCCTTTCCTTATCTAGCTCCTTCTCCTGAATTTCAATGATGTATGAGCAGCAATTTTCAGGATCTCGACCATGTGCAGCAGGCCTGAGCGGAGAGTTATGCAGTCGAATGTAGTGATATTGGCAGCATGACCGCTTTCATTCATTCAGTTTCGCATTGCTCATTGACCGCTCCTTCCATGACATTTATGACATCATTGATGTGCATTTGGTTACTAAATTTAGTCTCCAATGTAGATTTTGCTTATACACTTAACCATAACAGGCAGGACGAGATCCAGTTTTTCAGTCTCTTATCAATGTCATTTGCAGTTGAGAACTTTCGCATGCCCTCTACGACCCTTGCACATTCACTCACGAATTATCATGTCTCACAATGTGGTTACTGAAATGCAGACAATGCTGACACATAGCAAGATTGGTACACGAATTACTTTTCACCGTGATACATCGTGAAATCGAAGTATTATGCTATTGTTGCCTTTGGCGACGCAGTAGCCGTCATCATTCCTCTGTCCAAATCAGTCTTCTGAATGGTATTAAGCTAGGGACACTATATTCATTGGTAAGAGCATGCAGGTTCACCAGGCTTCGAGGTGTTGTTCGATGACGCATGGGGCACTGTGTCGGGCCGGAGAGACACTATCCATTTGTTTGACTGTGGTTTCTCGGATACCAGCCTCAATTAACTACTTCTCAGTCGAGAAGTCCCTTGCATCATCTGCGATTGTCTGGGGACGATATCAAGGGTCAGAATACGCTCTCCACATGTTGTCAGTGATGGCATGGCTGCAGTCGGATCTGTTTGGGGGTTGACAATTGCCGGAACTATCAATTTGGCCGGCCTGTACTGTCTGTCTTTCTGATGGAAGTAGTTCACCTCGTTCCCCTGTCCCGGTTACATCAATTTGTCAACCCTCATCTGCTTCTGCTGAAATCTCTCCATGTGTTGCTGTACTGTTTTGGAGATTGTGCCATTTACCCAGCCAGGTTCATCATCTTTGCTCAGGTTGCCCGGCTCTGTATCTGCTTCATAATCTGCGTCATCTTTCCCATCCTCCTCATCGTCAGAACATGCAAGTTCGCTCAGACTGTCTCTGCTAGCATACAACATCTCCCCAAATATTTTTCCCTGCCTGTGGTAGTCTAACCCACTGTTTCAGCATATCTCATATCTTCCTGCTCTTGAATAATTGCTGTGTCTGCGTCTTGAACTCGCTTTCTTGCCACAGCGGTTTCTCTATCCACATAGTCCTCAATCCATTCCTCTTTCTCTTCATTGCTCAAACAGTGCGATTCTCATCTTTTCTCCGCCAACACCTTCAATTTTAATTGCATGCTGCACAATGCTCCAAGAGCTCGAACCCTTTCAGCCTCCAAGTATTTCTTCCCTTCATTCAATTGATGACGTCATCATGTGGATAGCTTGCTCAATGTGCCGTATTTGCCCTCCAGTAGTGGCGAAACGTGTATTTTCGGAGAATTGACCATTGTATGGTGAGTTGACTTTGTTGTTGGGCAAGATGTTGGATGTTTAAAGATATGGACCACATGGAGACAAGCTGTGTCTTTTATGTCAAGGTTAGAATATTTGATCAACTTGAACAAAGCGAAATCTGCAATCTGACCGTCACATTATTGGGAATAGTAATGCCATCCATACAGCAGAACTGGATGGATAGCAGCTGTTTCATGCCAGATGCCGCAGTCGTCTTGGGACAGTCATCACCAGACATCCATTCCATCGAAGATACTCATCTTTATACCTATCAAAAATGAGATTTCTGCTGTCGTTCACCACAATATATCTCAGTAAACCAATACACAACCCCAGACCAACTCACTGCAAATTGTGGGATAGTTAGAATCCTCTGCCACCTGCAGCTATTTGCTGTAGAATTCCTCTTGAGTAGAATATGCAAGTTGGCTGCCACTCATTCCATTTTGACTTGAAGCTAACTATATATTCCTCAAGACTTCCCACTTCTTTTTGTTATCATCTTCCTCACCTTTTCCACAGCATTAAGTCATGGCTCCACAAACAGCTCAGGAAGCTGCGAGTGGATCCGACTTGAGCCGAATGACAGGTGCCTTTTCCAATGCGCCACCTCCTGAGACGCATCACCAATGCAGACCCCATTTAGGCCACTGCAACGCTGCGAATGCAGCCACCGGAAATACGACCCAGTACACGCGGTTCAAGAACATCGGTAACAGTACTAGCAGCGAGAATCAGAAGCAGCATGAGATCGGATGTGAGTGTATCCATATCGTGCTAGGTGGCTGTGAACTAACAGTACAATATAAATCTGGTGTACGTAGAGAGGAACATGACCAATTCATCACTGCCCGTAATGGGAAACCTCCAATGTCGACCAAGGCATTTGTCCGGGCAGATGGTGATATCAAACATCATGTTGTCGTCAGTTCTGGTATTTTCGGGGACGAATTTCAAGAAACGCATCCCGGAGAGTGGACAGAACAGGCTTGAAGGATCTTAGAGGACGCTACGGTGTCGTATCTGGTTGAGGCAATAGCCGAATCTCACTTGTAGAAGCAGAACTAATTTCTTGTAAGTTTTCAACATGTCTCCAACTTTCTCAAGGCAAGGAGGTCAGGTACAGCTTGAACAGTCCGACATGCACCATATGTTGAATATGACCAGAATCGCAATAGGAGGATTCTCGGAAGCATCGATAAAGGAAATACAACAGTCAATCAAGAATGCTCTCACCACAGTCCGAGAGGAGAAGAAGTGGTGAGTTCAGTCTCATGGGCATTTAAACGTGACGTCTGCGATGGAAAGACACCTGGCAATTATTCGTGAAAATCATACTCACAGCTGCCTTCCTTCCAAAGATGGCATAGCAAAAAATCCACAGTCATGCTGGGGGCAGAAAGACACAGGTGCACCTCCTCCAAAATGGGCACCACCTGCCCCGGCTGGTGACAATGAAGGAGCTCAACGTTCCGAAATGGAAGGTCTGCCGCCCAGATATGCATTCATACCTACTCCTGTTCCCAAAGCTCAAATTTTCAATCTTGATTCATATGCCAAGGATCGCAAGCAGAATGAAGATTTTATTCCAGATTTGCTGACTGATGAAGGAACATCCACTGGTTAGTACACTATCTGCTGTGTGGTGATGCAGCTGACAACCATTTTGCAGAGGAGAGCAGCCTATTGAGCACACCTGACAGTGATAATGAGCATTGATCAAAAGGTACGGGATTTTTGGAGTATTATTATTATCTACAATTAGCGGACACTTTAAAGTATATTTTGAATGATATATCTGTGTGCATAATTCAGGAACAATGTAGTGATAAAGGAAGAAGCACATGAACACGACAGAATGGCTGTTCGGCCAATACAGGCGGCCAATACTATGATTATGTATAACAACGACCAAATCACTGGATGAGTATCTGACTTACAAGACAACAGATCGTTCCGGCTCCATTGACGCTCATGTTTGGATGACATTAGTGATGTCGTAGCTAGTGTGTTTGTCCATTAAGACAGCCAATACAGTTATTACGCAATACAATGACCAAGTCTCTGATCAATGACCTGACTTACAAGACTAAAAATTGTTGACGCTCTGTTGATGCTCATTGTCTCCATGGGGCAGGGAGCGTGTCGCTTTCTCTTTTGCCTATACAGGCGGCCTATACCTCCTTTATGAATGGGTGCAGCCAATCGCCACTCAGATTTCCCAAGATGCAACATCAAAAATTGTTGACGCTCTGTTGACTCTAATTTTTAGGATGGGGAAGGGAGCATATATGACTCATTTTTGGTTATAAAGGCAGCCAGTACATCCAAACAGAAAACGATATACCAAGTTCAATATTTCGCGATCAGCTGTAGAATATCTGAATGGGACCATAAATAGAAAACCCGAAAACCCGATCCGGAGATTGGCGCTGACATGCGAAGCCAAACATGGCAAAACCCGGCGGTTGACGGTTACGGTTCTGGGAATAACCTGCCAAGAAGCAGTGGGTCGGGTATTTGGACAGGTCTAGAACTGAACCAACCCATTCTTGGGGTCTGAACCCAGTTGGCTGGCAGGTTGCCCGGACCCTTTGCTAACGCTAAATGCGATACTGGCCCAGGTCGAAATCTATATTCAGATTGTATCTCTGTTTAGTCTAACTCTCTACAGTGTGGAATTCCGTACTCGGTTTGATTCTATATTCACTTTTATTCCATACGCCATTTACATCAATACTAGGCCTAATTCTGCGCTAAGTTCATTTCTGCACTAGCTTTCATTCTGTACTCAGATTAACTCTGTACTCCATTTAGTTCTGTACTCAGTTTTATTCTGTACTTTTCTAAATTCTGTAGTTGGTTTAAGTTGCTGTAGAGTTGGTTTCTGTATTGAGAGTTAACTCTGAATATCGGCATAGTGGGATAGAGAGGGATGACACAACTTTCAATTCACAGGTGATGGTAGTGTTATAGGCTAGAAAGAGAGAAATGATAGGAGATTGGGAAGTTATCATGAGAATCTAGAACCTAAGAGAATTTTGTGTGAGAGTCAATGCACCATACCTGATAATACAGGTATAAATCCTAATTCAATGTATTCGAAACCCTATCAGCCAGATCATACCACTGAATTCTGACATCCCCTCTTATCGTTCCATATAGTTTTGATTACATCCCCACCTGAGTTATTCTCATTTGCAACTCTATGATCACAGGATGTGACACAATGTGTCATTAAGCATCCCTCCATGCACAATTCACCATCAGGAGCCAATGCGATGTACCAAATCAAATCAAGTTTACATTCAAATCCAGTACAGAATCAGACCAAGTACAGTGTCAACCCGAGATCAACAGTCTTCCACTCACAGCCAGTCTCCCTTTATTCTCACCATTTCAATTAAACCCCTCAGTGTAGCCAGCTCGCCATAAGCTTGAAGGTAAAGTAAACTCTGTTCGAATTGTGTAATGGCAGAACATGATCCAGGCCCACTTAATTGCCGTTCTATATAGTCAGCTCACTATGAGCCTTACATCTCTAGTCATAATCATAGTTTTATATTACTCCACAATATTGACATCCACATTTGCAGCAGTATTAACTTATATAATTTCACGCAAGGCCAGACCTGGGGGAATCTCTCCACACTATCATTGCTTTTTCCATAATTGGATTTGTTTTGCATATGGGATTACAATTTTAGGAGTTTTGCCACTTTTTCTGATTCGCAACATCATGGAGTTAAGAATGGAGAATACTGCTTCCCAACTGAAATATCGAAGCATCATATCTGCAAGACACCAGGCGTTCTATATTCCATCAAGAAATGAAGCCACCTGACAGCAGCAGTATAGACTGCAGAGACCAATTGGCACATGAGACATTTCACTGGAAACAATCACCATATCACAATAGCCATGCTCAACTATTCGACACTGCCAACAAGACAAATCATGCAACAATGACATAATCAAGTTCAAATACTATTCCATGGGTCAATTGAATGCTATGATCAGGTGGGCAAACTCTAACCAATGGAGTGACCTTACTCATCAATGCCAAAATGGCAAAGAACCTACAGTGGAGTTGAGAGACAAATTACCAGTCCACACAGGTATGACTACATTTCTTCCAATTTGGCAAAGTTCAGCATTCTCAGTTTGCATGTACACCCACAGCTCCAGCAACCTCAAAGAAGCCCACTTGCAGAGCCATTCAATGGTGCAGATATGGATCAACTACCCGAAGGATGAATGCTTCCAGAGATAGGGCCTAACAAGAACAAAGCATACCCTGAAGGGGGATCAGCATATGAATGAGGGACACATACGACCACAAATGTGTGTACAATCAACGTTCACTTTGGGAGAAGCAGTCCATCATTTGAAGTAAACTCATGGCAGGGAGACATTGCACAGCAAAAAGTGCATTCACAGTCAAAGACACACAATTCCCCGCACCAACTGCAATGGCTATAATAAGCATTATGACCTCGCAGAGCTCATGTATTAGGGACAATTGACGTCCTCCTACCATATTCAAGGTTTTCAACTGCGATTTCATGACTGACAAAGTTGGCAATTGACAAATCAAACACCAACAATCCTTGCAGATGCAGGCAGTATGAAACATGTATCACCCTCATGGAATCTAGTGTGGCAAGTGTGGTTTGACAAGATGGAGCTGGGAATGGAGCCGCTGGCAGCAAAGGTACCAATGGTGACTCTGGATGCAGTTCAACCCCAATGAATCCCACTAAAATCAAGTGCCATCCTTGAAAGTCTGAGGGCAAGAAATGATGACTCAATATCTTTATGGCACTGAAACACAGGATTCGACTCATACAGTTCACAAAGTACAAATGCGTGCCAGACATGTCAGCATGCAACATGTACACGCTATTAACTACTGTGGCACAACCAGCATCATTATGACACCGAGGCTGATTAAGTGACTCGCGTTATGAATGCAGTAAGCAAAGATTGCCATTCTTGGTCTGAATGAAGGAGTGATGCAATTTAGGAAGGACAGCAAGAAGATACAGATCAGTCCAGTACATGGACTATCTTACTCCTGTAGACAGATCAGATATGCTGGAGATCCAAATGCTGGCATAAGATTCAGTACTTGGATTACACTAGTTCCAGAAACAATAATCTGACATGGACTTTGCTCACCATCAATTGAATCCCTATGATCGCGAAATGCGAGTGGAGAGGAGGAAATGATGCCGAAAACTATGGCAGTGTCATTGAAGGGTTGAGCAGCTGAAAATGATAACATCAATGACCAGCATCTAGGGTACATTTTGTAGATACTAACATTCAGAGCAATCACAATCAACAATCTTCTAGCTAGCGATGAGGTAGTTGCAGCATTTGCCCTACTGATCGGGGACTGCACAGGGCTGCTGGGAACCAATTTGGAAGGTACCTCTTTGTATTCAACAGTTAGGAGTCCAGACTCAATTAGTGGAGCGGATGTGATGAGCAGCGAGCAGCGGCAGTACATTTTGCAGGAGATCCCCTCTGAAGAGATGCTTGAATGACTGCGATAGGCTTGCCAACACAGGAAGGGAGAGACAGGATGGCAGGACTTGGCTTCGTTGTGGGTGAACCATTAATGACAAGGCCTCCTGAATGTTCCCTTCCATGACTTCCACTCATGTGTTGTTTCTGCTTGCTAACATGAATGCAGCAGACTCGGAGTCATACGAATAGGTGTCAGTCCTCAGTTTGGCAATTTTCCCTGCACATGAATGTCAATTCACAGCAGTGAAGTGCACATGGATTCGCCACTTATAAACAACAATTGGGAGCCCACGCATGATATAATAGGCCAGAGATATTATTCAGATTGTGGGAATTGGACTTAGAAGTGCCAAAATGCCCATCCCAAAGATACTTGGAAACGCATCACAATCAAACTCTCACAATGCGAAATATGCATGAAGTAATGTCGAATTCTACCCTCTGGAACAGGCATACATTAGATAATTCCTGACAAGACTAGCGATTACGTACAGAGATGATAATAAACAATTTCCTGGCAGCATGACTCCACCAAGTATAATCCCACATACTGATGCAAGATGCCCAATCACACAGCCCTATGACAGATATTACAATACTACGTACAATGCCGGATACAATGCTGAACACAATACGAAATACAACGCCCTATCTGCTGTAAAGCTAGGTCACTGTGAATAGTCTAGAATATGATTCTGACTCACATTCAGCAATTCTGAGCTACACTACTTCAATGACAGTCGATGACAGCAAATTCACAACCAAATGAATGCCTTTCAATCAACATTCCCTACCAAGCCACATTGGAGTAGCCGCCAGCAGAGCTTCCACTATCAACAGACAGGAATGACCATATTGGAATCTCAAACAACTACTACTGCAAAATATTACTATCCAGGAAGTGCAGGAACAAAGCACTGTGAGACACATTTACCAATTGAGAAAGCTAGCCGTGACAAGTGCACCCGGACATGAATCAAGTAGTGGACTCAGAACATGATGATTAGTCAGCCGAGTCCAGTGATGGCAAGTACATCTGCAGCTAAATTGACCAGTGGACTCAGAGAAAAACCATAAGTGCAAACAGTCAAGTGATGGCAAACACACCTACAGATGAATCGACAAGCACACCCAGAGAAACGCCTGTGAGCACACCCCACTGTCACAGCTCGGGTTAAGAGGTATAGATTGGGATGATACATAGGAATCAGTTTGCGTGGATGGAGAGAACTAGTGTTATGGAACGGCGGAGACGTTGGGAGAAGCGGGGGGAATGTGCGGAAATGTGGTGTAGTGGTGGCGGTATACTTTGTACTGATAACGATGTGGTCTGAGGTGTTGCAAAGTCGGATGATGTGGCGTGGTTTTCTTGATAAGGAAATGTTGGGTGGTGTTTAAGATCATGGTGAAGAATTCGGATGGCATATCGAAGCATGATGATTAATTCGACAGAGACAGACAAACTGTATATAAACAGAGGTTGTTTGGTATTGAAGGATTTACTATTCTTCTCTCTTTACTCATTCTCTTGTATAGCAAAGCGAGTTACAACGTTGAAACAGCTCCGATTCATATCTGCGTTTGATTCTGCAGATACAAACTTTGTGTACCCTGTTCTGATTACGATATCGCATTTTTGTAAGCACTATCGCCTACGCCCGAACCCACCCATCACACTAGAATGAGTTCTTCACAATGTACCGAAAATTGAATGTCCTGTCAACACTGTTTGACCCCCAGTATTAATCTTGAGTAGTATTACTGTGGAACGTCTGACAGTTATATCTTGATTTGCTACCTCTGCAGCTGCAATCATGCTGAATAGGATATGTCTGCATCTTTTGAACGGTTGTAGTTACTGTCACGAACCTTGTTCTGCAAGGTGTTGGGTTTGTCTTACATCTAACCATCACTGGATTGACAATTGCGATGATTGCGATGATGAGCTACCACAACGTACCGGATTTGATATTCATCAGTTTCCACACGGATCCCCAGATTCGAATGCTAATGTACAACAGCAATTGTACTTCCCAAACCAATTGATTTGATCATGCTGGAACCATTTGTCCTGTTTTCAAACCCAAACCCTTGAATGCCTTCGATAGTATCAGAGCCATACCTGCGACTACTTTGGAAGAAGAACCTTTCGAATCGTATTCTTGAGAGCGATCTGACATTCGCTCCATGTGGAATCTGTACTGGACAACATACTCTGCGTATGGAGGAGGCTTGGAACTTCATGATCCCATGTTTGGAGATAGTTGGACTAAGTATTGGGGAGCCCACGCTTAGTTCAATTGTGATCCCAAGCAACCCTGTGAGTGTGAAGGACATAATTGTTTAGGAACACACTCCATGGAGGGACAGGCACCAGCAGCAGCAGCAACAGCAGAGCCTGTGCCGATCCCTCTGATTGTTATCTAACCCCTGAGTCCAACTCCTTCTGACATCGACGCGTATAATTGGTACAGGTCAATGTGCCGGATTTGCTGCGATGTCACAGTCCGAACAGCGTGACCGGCTGGCCGTGGTGTCCGCAGACGATCAGGCCACCATAGGAGGACTTGTCAACAAGAATTGACTGGACATAGTCTTCACGGACTGACAGACGACACTAGACACAGCACAGGAGATGCTGAGGGGGTCGGCACAGTACACCGAACCCGCGAGCATTGTACAGAGGGTTGGCGATCATCCAGCATTGATAATTGAGTTACAGAAGGAGATCCCAGACCTACGGGCACAACAGTCTCTACCCCACCAGTGCGATCATACCGAGTTGGGAACCAGAATGCAAGTCCCGACAACCGAGCCGGACGAAGCTAGGAGGAAACACGAAGCCCCAGGGACAGAGGAGGAGCTACGGGAGGAATTATCAGTGATTACCAGAGATGCACTGCAATCCGGAAAGGAAGTGCACAGCTTAAGGACGCAGTGAGCCAGAGCTCTTCCGTTGGCAGCCGGCACTATACGAGCGGATCCCCTGGCTCGAGCACAGGGAGGTCAGAAATGTCCCGACACCCTGGGATGTTCAGGGTCGGATCGAACTCAGTTGGTAGGCTATATTGCTCAACTCCGGATGGTAGTTCAACACAATCCCGCCAACTGTCCCGACAAACAGTCGAACATGCGGTATGCATTCAACCGCCTGAGGGGAGCATCCTTAGGCCAGATTGTGCCACCCATCCCGGAGAACCAAGATATAGGGCGGGAAGGCCTACCAGCATTTTTACGACCCCTGGAAGCAGCTTTTGGGGATCCCAACCAGATGGCCATGGCCGAACGGAGGATGCAAGAAATCAAACAATAAAACTGTCACTTCACTCAGTATTATTCTGAGTTTCAAGTTATAGCTGCCGACCTGGATCGGAACCCGTCCGCCTTCCGGAATGCCATACGAGTGGGACAGTCAGGGGACGTGAAGGATTCTGCCACATCGAGTGATATGTCGGACAAATTTCCCACTTTTGTAACATGTCGCCTGAAACGAGATAATCAGATCTGACAGAGACGAGCGGAGAGGGCGGCACAGAATAAGGGAGGGGTAGGTTTTGCCTCCTCCCCCAAACCACACGCACCCCTGTCATACTCTAAGTGGAGTGAATACCGTATGATTCAGACAAAAAAAATAAAACTAGAACTGCACGTACCCCCACAGAATTCCGCAGCAGCTCCGGCCAGATCAGTTGCTGGATGTACCAGACCGGCACCTGTGGACTTCAGCTCAGGCGAGAGAAGGATTTGGGAGGAACAATGGGCAACAAGGTTTGCGGATGGGAGGTGTTTGTATTGTGGTGGGTGTAACCACAGGGCAGCAGATTGTACAGCGAGAAAGAAGGCTCAGGCGTTTAAGGCGGCTGGAGCGGAGCTGATGGAAAGAGGAACCTGGACAGGTTCAGGGGAATCAGGAAAAGATTTTGTCAATTGAAGAAGAATGGCTCTTCAGTTGACGATAGAAGTTTTGTTTCATATGCTTTAATATGTTTTGGAATTTCGCGTTTATCAGTTATCAAGGTGGAGGTATTGGAAGGATTGATGGATGGGAAACATTTGGTTATAACCTGCACATTGACTGTGAATGACCAAGAAATGCCTACACACACACTGATTGATTGCGGAGCTTCAGGCATTGCATTCATGGATCAAGACTTTGCTTGCCATCATCAGATACCACTGCAGGAACGACAGGAGAAACAACATGTTGAGGTTATTGACGGAAGACATATTGAATCTGGGGACATTACGCATATTGCCAAAGTAGGAATGATCATTCAGGACTGTAAGGAACAACTACCAATGTTTATTACAAAGTTAGCACATTACCCAGTTGTCCGTGGGATTCCCTGGTTACGGCTTCATGATGATGCGGTGTGGTTTGCATCCAAGATGGTCACGTTTGGATAACATTATTGCATCACATATTGTCATGATGCACCTGTTATGGTATATGCGGTGCCAGAAGAACCGCCGGAACCAGTTCATTCCTGTAGCAAGGGGATATCAAAACCACAAACACAACCACAACGCGTATTTCGGGGGAGTATTGTTATGCTCAATGGATCTTCTTTCTTCCGGAGAGTTAAGAAAAGAAAACTTACAATATTCGCAGCGTCTTTGTATGATATAAATGAGGCTATCGAAGCCAAAGATCTTATGGAACGACCTCTGGAGGCGATAGTCCCCAAGCAGCATCAAGAGTTTTTACCTTTGTTGAATAAAGTGTTTGTGGATCAACTCCCACCACACCATCCAAGAATTCATCATGAACTACTTTTGAATGAAGGTGAGACGCCAATGTGGGGCCCCCTTCATTCAATGTTGAGGGAGGAGGTAGTTGTCCTTAAAGAATGGTGTGAGGATAGTATGTCCCAAGGGTTCATCCGTCAGGTATCATCACCTTTTGCAGCAACAGTTTTGTTTGCAAACCAGATGGAGGTTTGCTGTTGTGTATCGATTATCAGGATATTAATAGTAAAATGATGAACAACCAATACGCCCTTCCCCTGATACGAGAAATGCTGAACCTCCTCTGAAAGGCACGAATCTATACCAAACTCGACATGAGAGGGGAGTATATTCTGTTGCAAATTATGGTGGGGGATGAATATAAGTTAGCCGTTCGGACAAGGTACGACTTATTTGAACCCACAGCCATGCAGTTTGACACGACAAATGTGCCTGCCGATTTCGAAGCATGTATCAATAATACGATAAGGGAAGCCTTGGTTGATTTTGCATTGGCATATTGGATGATATATTGATATATAGTAACTCAGAAGAAGAGCATGAGGAACAGGTTAAGTGGATTATGCAACGTCTGTTGGAAGCTGGACTTTATCTAAAACCAGAAAAATGCAAGTTCCATAAGCAAACAGTCTGATACTGGGGATTGATTATATCAACAATAGGGATCTCGATGGACGAGGATAGGATAGAGACCATAGAGAATTGGAGCCGAGATAAGAAGACAAAGCACGGCAGGCTGAATGACCTGTTCAAGGTACAACAATTGCTCGGGTTTTGCAATTATTATCGACGGTTTATCCCTAAGTATTCAGCGATTGTGGAACCATTGAGAAGCTTAACAAAGAAGGACGAATCATTCCAATGGGAATCTGAACAACAATGCGCCTTCCAAACCATGGTAACTGCTTTTACAATGGTCTCAGAGCTTCGAGATTTTGACCATGTAAGGGAAGTGATTATAGGAACCGATGCTTCTGATTATGTATCCGCTGCCATGTTGTCACAGTATAATGATGAAGCAGTGCTGTCTCCTGTGGCGTAATATTCGAGGAAACACACACCGGCGGATTGCAATTATGATATATGTGATAATGAGCTCATGGCCTTTATGAAGGCACATGAGGAATGGAGACCTGAATACGAAGCGACTGCGTATCCCCTTCAGTTGTTAACGGATCATAGGAATTTGGAATAGTTTATGACAAAGAAGGTACTGAACTGGAGACAAGCACTATGGTCCGAGTTTTAAACCTGGGTTGAATACCAACTAGTATACAGGCCAGGGAAATGAAATGGGAAAGCAGATGCTTTGACGAGGAGGCCGGGAGACTTCCCTCAGGGGGGGGATGAAAGATTGAAGCATAAGGAACAGGTGGTTGTAAAGACGCAGAACCTACCAGAACATTTGCGTTTCTTGCCGGATTGTCCTCCTGCCCAGGGCTGTCCCTATCTTTCTGATCATATGACAGAACCATATATGACTGACCCACTCGCAGGGAAAGTGATGGAAGCAATCCACACAGGTAGTTGGCTTCAGGAAATCACTGTTGCGGAATGTACAGTGGAAGATGGACAAATATGATATAGGGGAAATTTATATGTACCAGATAATGACGCCTGACGCTTATGGATAATTCAGGAGTACCATGATACAGCATCAACAGGACATCCAGACCAAGCGAAGACTATCGACCTCCTGGATCGACAGTATTATTGCAAGGGAATGCAAAAGGATGTTGACCAGTCGGTACGGAATTATCATGGTTGCCAATGTTCTCGGTGTTCAAGACATTCAATGTTTGGAATCATTTGACCTTTGCCCATCTCAAACAGGCCCTGGGAGGATATCTCTCTGTATTTGAAGGTGTGAATACCAGAGTGTGATGGGTATGATGCGATTTGGGTAGTAGTGGATCGACTTTTGAAGATGCAACAGTTCATTTCCCGCCGTCCAATGATTGATGCTTCTGGGTTAGCCGAGTTGTTCCTTAATGGGGTGGTATGCGACCATGGACTCCCGTTGATGATTGTTTCGGACAGAGGACCCCAGTTTGCATCAACCTTTTGGGGCCAGATATGTAGTCATCTTGGGATTGATTGTAGGTTATCAACAGCATTCCACCGATAGCCAGATGGTCAGACGGAACGGAGGAATGCAAGCATCGAACAATACCACAGGGTGTTTGTAAATCATCAGCAGGATGATTGCATGAAATGGTTACAGATGTCCAAGATCGCTGCAAATACTGCAATGTCGAAAACATCGAAGTGCACCCCCATCTTCGGTGACCAAGGAGCAGGCCCACAGATATCGTTTCCAGGTGAATGACAGATAGAACAAGACCACTAGAAGCTAGATGCCAATCAGGTCCAGGCGATTATGCAACAGATTCAGGAACACCTCCCACTAGAAATGAGACAGAGTCAGGTGATAACGGAGGAAGGAGCAAATCGCGGGCAAATACCAGCACCAAATTTACAGGAAGGGTACCACGTCTAGTTAGATACACTGCATATACGAACCACGAGGCCTACTTGAAAATCACATTCCAGATGGTTTGAACCCTTCATAGTTGTTCGCCGAATATCACCAGATGGCTATGAGTTGTATTTACCTGTGAATTCATCGAGTGCAACCCGTTTCACTCTTGGACCCAGCAGCTGTTGATCCTCTCCTTGGACAAATGTTGGAGGCACCTCCGTCAGTGGAAGGTGATGGCAAGGAGGAGTAGCGCGCATCGAGGGTGGAAGATGTTCGAGTATAGTGCAAACAGGTGCGGCACCTTCCACGGTGGAGAGGGTATGATTCCCTCACATTGGAACCATCGAAGTTTGTGGATGGGTGGCAAGCAGTTGGCGAGTTCCATCAACGATATCCCGGAAAGCCAGGACCTTTAGGAAATTTTCTCAGTGGACCTCCAAACCAGGAGTGGGATACTATCATGGCTCCGGTTATGGGTGATAGGTTAGGATGATACTTAGGAATCGGTTCGGGTGTATGGAAGAAACAACTGATACGGAAAGGCAGAGACGTTGGGAGATGAGGGAGGAAAGTGCCAGAATATGGTGTAGTGGTCACGGTATACTTTGTAGTGAGAACGTAGTGGTCTGAGGTGTTGCGACGTTGGATGATGTGGCGCGGTTTGATTGATAAGTAATTGTGCCGTGGTGTGTACGATTATGGTGAAGGATTCAAATGGTATATCGAAGCATGAAGAATGCTTCAAGGGAGACAGACGAACTGCATATAAACAGAGGTCATTTGGTATAGGAGGATTTCATTTTCTTCGCTCTTTGCTTGTTCAATTGTATAGCAAAGCACATTACGACTTCGAAACAGCTCCGAGTAATGTCACGTTCTGATTCTCCCGATACAATCTCCGAGTACCCTGTTCCAATTATGATATCACATTATTGTTACCAATATCACCTACACCCAAACCCACCCGTTACACCCACTATCCAAGGCAATTCCATTTCCTTGCATACAACAGACATCCAGTAGACCTTCACAGGCACCTGCGAGATACCAAGTCAGCTGAGTCTAATCTATGCTGAACGATACAAAATGCAAATACTGAATGATTTCCAAAAGAGATACTGAATGACTACAGTATGACTACTGAACCATGTCCGAAAGTGAGGACAAAACTCCACCATCCTGTTGCCAAATTGTTCCTCAAGGAGTGCCAAAATCACCCACAAGTATATGGCATAGTCCATCTGAATGGCATCCCAAGACTCAGTTGTAACAACTACCATGAACAGCTCATCGAGGTCTCACCACAACAAAGATCACATCCCAAACCTCACACAGCCATCGAATGAGAGCATTCCAGTGAGTGCTACCTTACTTACGATTCGATCAAGCTGCTGACTGGAAGGCATACCAAAGGCTCTAGAATCGATTGTTACCCTAGAACATACTGATGCCATCATCCGAATGACTGTCAGGGAGAAGCGTCTCACTGAGACCCTACCAAATGCCAATCGAGGTGATCCCAAAATCTGCATAGGCAATGAACAAAGCAGCTTTCTGCGAGATGCAGTGTGCTACAATCAAGGTGAGTATGACCACCTACTGTGGAGCTTCTGTGTTAGATGTAGATCAAAGATATACCACCCTTCCCAATGCAATCGACGCATTCTACCACTCTCAAATGGTAACCAGTGAGTATTATATCAGAACTAACCGCTATGACAATGCCAGGAGAGAAAGCACATCCTATTGGCGAAAGTCAGGACGAGGCACCATTTTACTGAGGTTGAGATTGACCATTCTGGGATGTCTCATATGACAGTGAGTCACCTGGCAAAAGGTGTCACAACATGGTGTTGTTGCAATGCTGTTGAGAACGAGCACATTGGGACGTTTGATTTGAGAGTGAGTCAACAGGCAATGCATATCAGGTTACCGACTGGACAGAGAGCAATGCAGGAGGACGACTAAAGCGGAAGCATAATCATCCGCAGATCAAGCAAATGCCGAACCAAATCACTGATCCAATCACAGAGACATTAAGATTGCACTGCTACTGATGCACAATGGCAATGGACAATCATTTTCATGATCTTGGTCAATGTAGCAACGAATTTTGAAATGAGAGAGATAGCCATACCGGATTAATCATGTCCTACTGCCAATTCAACCACCTTCCAGGAGTCAGTCCACCAAGATACGTAATGAGAAATCTACCAATAAGTTGACTGGCAAGGCTCCAAAGGTGACAAAGAATTGAGTGAAGTCAGCAATGGACAGCGCTCCGATGAAGTGAACCAGATGGTCACTGAAGTGGTCTTCGACAGAGGATCACCATGTTGATGTTATCCACTGATGACTCTTGGCTGCACAATGCATTCCACAGAGTGTGTGGATGCACTGTACAAAGGCCCAACAGAGTCCAGGCACACTTGAACTTAGTGAGTAAAACCATCTTTAGCAAAGCTTACTTTCTACCTGGTAACAAATATGATGAGACAACATCATTGAAGTATACAATTGATAGTTTCGACTGTTGCTGGCAGCAGAGGCTACCAGCGATGCAGAGCAATGAGCGGATATTCGAAGATTCTAACAATTCCGACCAAGATCTATACCTAGATGAAATGAGCTATGGGTACAGTACTGGATGGCTGGTCCGATGCTGCATGACTTCAGACATGGACATCTCAAGGGATTGTGGTCGATGATGCAGCAGCACAGCTACTGGATCAATCGAGTAGGCAAACTTTGAACCTGAGGAAAGCAATTACTTTAGCTTTCCTTTCTTCTGTTTGTCTCTTCTCTTCTCTTCTCATCACCATACAAGGTTACTTTATAGGATCTCAGCCTAGTCAAAATGGCTTGAGCACAGGATTTTACCCCCTCCAGAACACAGTCCAGTGGAGGTGGAGTTTACCCATGCACCAGATCTGCTGAAAGATCACCCACAGCATTACCTATCTGTTGTGGGACTTATGGGTTCATATGATTGTATGCATAGAATGATTGTTTCACTCCGTGTTTCCGTTTCTTTCTCTGCTCTTGTTCTGGCCTACACAGCACAGGAGGTCTGCACCTACAATTGGGGATACTGTAATGGCAGCAAGTGACCCAGGGCCGGGTAATGGTGATTCTATATACTTGGCTCACCAGACCAAAGATCACTAGCAATAATCTTGCCATTGTACTACTGTGCAGTATTGACATCCATGTGTGCAGTCAGATTTACTTGGATACCTTCAGGTGAGGCCATCCAGACGTGTACACCTTTACACCACACCACCATTGCCAAATAACCGACATGTGTAGTCTGATCTCAAATCACCTCTCTGTCCTGATCACCCACCACCAATGGATAACATTCCAAAACACGTCCAATCTCTCTTAATCGCAGTCATTAGGTGCATCTCCATTGTTGGTCAATTACCACCTCCAGGTGAATATCCAAACACATCCCTCCAAATTCCTGCAGTTACAGCCACCAGAGGCATCTCCAACTCACTCAATTACTGCCTCCCTGTGCACCACCGAACTCACCCTATCATAGCATCCAAGTTCATTAACAACTGGGCTCAATCACAGCCTCCATGTGTGTTTCTCAGCTTACTCAACAACTGTCTCCAAATTGCATTACTTACTTTTCTCAATTATGTCCTCCAAGTGCATCGCTATGTATTGGTAAATGACATATGCAGGTGCCCATCCATTTATATTCAAGCATTGCCTGCAGCTGGTCCACAAGGATGTGTATTGGTTGATCCATACAGACATGTACATACATACAAGAAAATACATCTTCTAACACAATTTAACAATAAGCAACAATAATAATATCTAGGTACACCTGTAGTATACCTAAAGAGTATGTAGCTTTCCCCAGTTTGCTCTATAGTAATTCCATGTGCTCTAAACTTTGTGACCTACGATTCTTGGTGGTGCTCAAATTGTCCTCAGAACTCCGGGGCCATCTCAGATGTATCACCACTACAGCCAGATACATATGAAGAACACTGCATCCATCCAGTCAACTTCTCAATTGGTCACCAGCTCGCCCAGGTACTCATGTGAACCATTGTATTGGTCCGGTCCACTTCCTGTTTCATCCATTCTGCGATTCTGGACTCACATCCTTGACGTACTCCCGGAGGCTCCCAATGACAGAAATATATCCTGCAGATGTATCAATCTCTGCCACACTGTCCTTCCCACCCTGTACACTTTCATTCTCCTCAGAACAGTCCACAGTTTAGGTCTAATAATCACCAGTTATGTATATCGAGCCGTATCCTGGCTATAGGAAATTACCTTGACTCGTCTAAACAATCGCTCCAGAGTGTCCTTACCTTCAACTTCCCTCATTTCCACAAAAAATAGTTTGAAATTATGACCCAGTTTCAACTTAAAGGCATTTGAATGGCAACAGCTATATGCAATCTGGCCATATATGTAGTCATGTATGGGTTCTTCTTTGCTTAAAATTCTGTATACTCTCTGTACAAGTTATCCTGCTTCAAGTTGCACTTCTGTATCACTCTGAAGCTGTATTCCTCTTTCAGTCCTCCATTTTTTGAACGAAATCATTCAGATCATCCCAGTGTGTCACATCTGCATAAGAAGATGTGAGTTGTTTGGTCAAGACATGGTCATTATCGCCATTCAGTACCCAGCAAATCTCAAAGATCATATTTGTACTTGGAAATGCTGGGAGATGACTGCTTGCCATAATGGTTGCAGGTTGTCCCAACTCTGTCTTCAGGGATATAGTTTCTCGTTTTGCATTCTTCTGGACCTTCTTAACAGTTCTTATACACAAAGGCGAAATTATATGGATCAGCTGTCACCAAATTGATTTAGCACAATCAATTGTATCATTGTCCAGCCAGTTTTCGAATGTTGCCATAACATCTGCAACATCTATCTCCCTCTGCAGTTGTCAATTGTAAAGCTGTTCAACTGGCTCTGTACCCAGATAATGACCTGATGCTTTGTCTCCAGACACCCAGCCATCTATACTTTCTTCCATTTGTTGAAGATGCTTATATTTGACTGACCTGTCCTTTTGGCAAATTGCTCCAAGCAGAATTGAGTATGCCTTAGGCTTAGTAGGACTTTGCCTTCTGCACTGCCCAAGTTGAACTAACTTTCATATTCATCATCTCTATCATATTTGTCTTTGGAAAGATTCACTAATGGGGGCTAGTTGGTGAACCCTGCAATATGTATTTGCTGTAGTTCTACTGTCAGGCTGGAATCAATTTGTTGGGAGGCTTAGAGGGGGTATCCTAAGTGCACCAGTAGGATGTCCTGGTGGAGTAGTGCTGGGGGACATCAGCCCGATGACTTCATTGTATTCAGGTTGTAGACAAGGTACATAAAGTGAACCTGATGATGTCAGGCCTGGTGATATATACTGTATTGGGGAGAATGGATGAGGTCCAACATAAAAACCTGGCGGGAATTAATATCATTACCAAGATGGCCCATTGTATCGAAAAGCTTTGCTTGCACTGATACTTATTTGTGAAGAAGCAGTCATTTTGAATGTGGAATCATGGTTGAACTGGGGAAAGTCTGGAAACAATTGCAGTGTCTGAGGGTAACCATTCCCAGATAGTGAATAACAATGATTGGTTTGTTTCCCAACCGGATTGTTATTGCTAGGGGCATTTTGAGCACGATTATCCATTGGTTCCAAATTGTCATCTGGGTGTTGTTGTGAGCCAAACAGACCACCATGTTGAGCAATATTGGCTGTCTTCAGTGGAGATCAATTTGTCAACATACTTCTGTGAGAAGATAGTTGTTAACAAATATTAAAGCAATATGTATTTCAGAGTAAATCGGAACATGGTTAAGGACATTTGTAGTAGCAGGGACCTTCAGCCGAGTAAAATTAGCTGTGACCTTAGGCAGAATGAAGGTATTTTGATCCTGCTATGTTGTCACGAAATATGTATAATCAACTACACCATTAAGTCATCAGATACCACCAAGAAATCAAATATTCAATTGTATTCACCACATATCTGTGTGTTCTGTGTATGCAATGGTAAACTGGCATTGTTAATAGAAGCTCACATTGATATAATTTATAACTGTAAATGTTGAAGAAGAAATATAATGTAATGTAACGGCACGGTCGCACGTGACGTGTCCAGGGCTGGGTAACCCCCATTCCATATAGTCGGCTCGCCACGAGCCTTAGATCTCTAGCGATAATCTTACCTATACATCTACACGTCTACATATATAGTC